>Ga0208824_1000019_pt1 | contig 200314 bp, 202 predicted proteins | sample AD_JPNTR3_MetaG_FD_184447 | JGI IMG/M metagenome (GOLD analysis project Ga0208824, IMG submission 184447) | Active sludge microbial communities of municipal wastewater-treating anaerobic digesters from Japan - AD_JPNTR3_MetaG (SPAdes) (version 2) | ecosystem: Engineered > Bioreactor >...
CTACGAACAGGTCTGTTGACTCGTTAGGATTGATGGTGTACTCACCAGGGATAACTTTAATAGTACTGTCAGTCTTCTTGTTAGCAGCCTCGGGAGAGGTTGTCTTAGGTGCAGCTGTTGTTGTTACAGTGGGCTCAGTTGTCTTAGGAGCAGCTGTAGTTGTCTCAGCAACCTCGCCGTTCTTAACGTGGATGATACCAGGAATCTTCTTAGCCTCATAAGGATCCTTAGAAGAGCTCTCAACTACCTCGAACTGATCCCATGTGAACTCATAGTCACCGGAAGCGATGTTCTTGTCAACAACGAATGTGTACTGGATGATAGGCTTGCTGTTATCGATAGCAACAGGCTCGCCAGCCTTCAGGCAGTTGATGTAGATACCGCCGTTGAGGAACTGGCTAGCAGTTGAGCCTACAGCGGGGAATGAGGGAACAAAGGGCTCCTCAGAATCAAGTGAGATTCCAGCAGGAAGATCAGCCAGGAATGCCTTGAGCATAGCAACTGTTCTGCCCTTTGTGTCGTTGAGCATAGCATCAACGAATACATATGCATTGCCGTCTGCGTCAACGTCGTCAGCTGACAGAGCAGAGAAGTCAACAGTGTACTCGCCGCCGCTGATAGTGATAGAATCATCAGTCTTCTTGTTAGCAGCATCGGGAGATGTTGTCTTAGGAGCAGCAGTTGTCTTAGGAGCATCCGGAACAGTTGTTGTTACAGTGGGCTCAGTTGTCTTAGGAGCCTCTGTTGTTACCTGGGGATCATCGCTGTCGTTCTTAACTGTGATAGTAAGAGCAGCGCTCTCAGCGAACTCAATACCGCCTGTAGCCTTAGAGTACTTCTCAGCACCCTCCATCATTGTGGAGTAGTTGCCCTTGTCATCGTTAGCTTCGTTAACGAAGTCGAGTGTGTAATCACCAGCGGGAAGTCCCTTGGGGAATGTTACGGGAACAACAAGGATAGGGAAGTCGCTTGAGGACTCACCAGCCCAGCTGTAGCCGCTGCCGATCCAAACACCTGACATACAAGCGTTTGTGCAGGGGTTGTACTGATCGCCAGCCGGTACATTGAAGAATGTGTATGTACCAGCAGAAGCGATAGTTGTGCCGCCTCTCTTGGAAACAGTAATCGAATCGTTCCAGCAAACGAGTTTCTTTGTAGAGATCTCACCAGCAGATGTCTGGAATGTCTGCTCAGTTGTGAAGTAATCTTCACCAGATGAAATAGGAGCCTCTCCCTCGAAAATTACCTTAGAAGCGTCGCCGTTCTTGGAGTTTACTGTGAAACGAGCGTTCAGTGCCTGGATATCAGCATCAGTTGTTGCGAAAAGAGCTACAGGAACTGTAACAGACTCATCGCTAACGTTAATTGTTGTAGAAGCCTGTGTTCCATCGGGATTCAAGTATGCCTTGAGCTCCATGCTCCTAGCTGCAGCTGCACCTGTTGCAAAAGGAACAGCAGCACTTAACATTGTTGCAGCCATTGCAAGAGAAGTAGCTGCAGAAATAAGTTTCTTCATTTGTAATAATTCCTTTCTTTAGGTTTTTAAGCCTTTAATAACTTATTCGGGTGTTTATTCCTTTGTAAGGGGGACAAATCAGATAATCTTAGAGTTGAACTAGGCCAGCATCATACTTCTGGATCTCCAGAGCATCCATGCCGTTTACGCCGTCCTTGCCGTCGCACTCAGCGTTCTTCAGACCCTGCTCAGAAAGCGGGTACTTAGCCGGAAGTGCAACATACTGGAGAATAGCTACTGCATCAGAAAGATCTACCTTGCCGTTACAGTTAGCATCGCCACGAAGGTACTTGTCGTCTGACTTCTCGCCGATCTGAACGTATCCATCAGTTGTAGTTATCTTGTAGCTGATCTGCTCGCCGTCCTTGAAGTAACCGCAGTCGATGTCAGTGTTTGCTACGCCGGACTTTGAATATGTGTCACGGCCTACTGCTGCAACCTTAACATCTGCCTTGTCACCGTCATTGGCGCTTGCAGAAGCAGTACCCTTGATAGTACAGAATACACCAGATCCCTGAAGCCAGTAAGAAGCGTCCTTGCTTGATGTTGACCAAATGAGGCTGATAAAGCCCTTCTCGTTATCGATATATGTATCGAATACGGGCAGTGAAGCTCCTGTTGAATCAGCATTTACAGCGGCTGTGTTAGCCAGTGTACCGATCTCAACGCTCTCAACACTGATGAGGCTCTTATCGAATTCCAGGGAGAAATTGATTCCCTGAGCTCCGGTAGTAGGGATATCAGCCAGGCTGACTTCCAACTCATACTCCCCTCCTGCTTTTGCTGTTGTGTTGCCAACGATTATCTGCACTGTATCGTCAGCTGCAGCAGCAGTAGCGAGTGAGCAGATGGAAGTCGAGAACATCATCGCGGCCATTGCTCCGATGACTATCCTTTTTGTCTTCATTTTTTTCCTCCTTCTTCATTAATGTTATATAACAAAGGAACAGGTGCCCCTTTTATTATATCTTGTCTTGACTGACAGCCGTCTGCCGGCGGCCATCGTACCTGCGAAACCGCACATGAACAAATTAGGGTGCATTTCTGAGACTGCGTCTGACGCTGCCGGCTGTCTGAGCGGTATGTACACTGCTCGACTTATGCCGGTATTCCGGCGCGATCTCCTCAATGCACGCAGTGGTTTCATCATAAGACGCATCACACTGCCGTGATGAGATACTCAATCCCAAAATCTATATTTATTCATGATTTCATTATATAACAGCCAAGAAAAAAAGTAAATAGGTTCTAATTGTTTTTGGTATTTTATCTAAACATCAGGCACCCTTTTTGCACGGTTTGCACAATTGACATTTTTACAAAAATCCAAGCTCCGTAGCCTATTATGAACGACTTTTGAACAAGTTGTTTTATTTGTCCAGGAGTCTAGATTCCGCTGGGATATTGGTCTCGATAATGTCATTTATGATGTCCCAGCTGAAGCTGGTAGAGCTTCCCTGAGGTATCGCATAGGGCACTCCGTGGCTGTCTGCCAATTCAGGAGTATACTTGCTGTATGGGTAAACTGCCAAATTTCCGAAGTCAGGTGAGGTGTAATGCACGATAGTCGGGATACAGCCCACATTCTCCAGATGCACCTCTCCGGTAGCCTTGTCCAGAACGATGTCCAGGTCAGGCATTTCGCCAACAAGGTTGAAATTATCGGTCTGAGCGCAGATGAAGTTGCCCATGGAATAGTAAACGAAGCCTCTTGTGCCGTCGGGACGGTCGATCCACTCCATAGTCTCAGCAGTGTGAGTATGGCAGCCAAGGATTATATCCGCTCCCCAGTTCACCATTTTGTTGGCCAGCTCGATGCGGTCCTCAGATACTATATTAGTATCCTCAACTCCCCAGTGAGCAGAAACAACAACAGCGTCGGCCTTTTCCTTAGCCTCCTTGATCTGTCTCTCGATCACGTCCTCCTCGTAGTTCATGATGACTCTCAGAGAGCTGTCATCGGGGATCGAGAAACCGTTGATATGCTCGGCATAAGCCAGGAAAGCGATCTTGATGCCGTTGACCTCACGGATACGGATGTTGTTTGCGTCCTCTTCGTTAAGATAAGCGCCGAGAACTGTCAGGTCGTACTCCTGAGCCTTCTGGTTCCAGAAGTTTATGGACTCCTCCAGAGCGCTTGCACCGAAGTCCAGCAGGTGGTTGTTGGCCATAGTGAAAACATCGAAGCCCAGGTCAATGACCGCATCGGCCACCTCGGGAGGCGAATTGAACAGAAGAGCCCCGCCGTTCGCACCACGGACCTCATTGCTCTGGGAGATGATAGTCTCCTGATTGAGAACAGCCACATCGGCCGCCTCAACGATGTATTTCACATTCTTGTAAAGGGGCTTGAAGTCATAGGCTTCGCCTGGACCTGCCAGCGCCTCGGCATTTTTGTACACCGAGTAGTGGATAAGGTTATCGCCCGCAGCAGTGAGGTGAGCTCTCAGCTCCTCCGGCTCCGGCTCAGTGGTAGGCTCCTCAGTAGCCGGCTCAGTTGGCTCTATAGACACCTGAGGGTCTGAGCTTCCCACGTTATCTGACTTTCCGATGACCTTGCTTGCACAGCCAACGCCTGAGACTACAAGCACCGCCAAAACCGCTAAAGCTCCGGCAGCTCTTCCTTTTCTTAACTTCATTATATTACTCCTTTTGCAGGGGACAGCAGAGCTTCGCTGTCCGCCTTTATTATAGCACACCTTTTCGGCGATTGCAATTACCAATTGTATGATTTTCCTGTATAATTACAGTATGTTTTATCACTTTGACAATGCCTTAACCTGAGTTTTCGGCGAATTTTCGGCAATTTCCGGCATTTTCTCATAATTTTGCCGCAACTTTGTTCATTCCTACAAAGTTTGAGGAAAATTTTTGACAGATCTGCACGATCAGCAGCTATTCCGCTCCTCTTTCACGCTGAAGAGCGATGAATTCCTCCGCCAGAGCCTCAGCCTCCGCATAAGAGCTCAGCTGATAGCACCTGCCACGGAATTTCGCCGAGCCGTAGTAGCCGTTCATGTACCATGCAGCGTGCTTGCGAGCCTCGTGCATAGCCAGCTCCTCCGATTTTTCGCTCAGATCCAGCATCAGCCGGATATGCTCCAGCATAACGCTCATCTTCTCCTCCACTGTGGGCGGAACGTACTCCTCTCCGGAAAGAGCCGCAGCGATCTCCCGGAAAACAAATGGCGCACCGTAGCTTCCCCGGCCGACCATCACCAGGTCACAGCCTGTCTCACGGTACATTCTCAGGCAGTCCTCAGCACTGGTCACATCGCCGTTGCCGATCACGGGGATCTTCACCGCCTGCTTCACCGCTGCGATAACGGAGCTGTCGGAGCTCCCTCCGTAGAACTGGTCCCTTGTTCGTCCGTGGACCGCAACAGCTGCTGCTCCTGCTGATTCAGCAGCACGAGCCAGCTCAGTGACGTTGATGCTGTTCTCGTCCCAGCCTGCCCGGAGCTTCACCGTAACGGGAGTTCCTCCAGCAGCCTTCACCGCCGCAGCTGTGATCTGCTCAGCAAGAGCAGGATCCTTCATCAGCGCAGACCCGGCGCCGGTGTTCACCACCTTCGGCACGGGACAGCCCATGTTGATGTCGATGATCTCGGGGCGGTACTCCAGCACGATCTTCACCGCCTCCGCCATGAAGTCCGGCTCGCTGCCGAATAGCTGAACGCCCATCGGCCGCTCCTCATCAGTCACCGTACACAGTGCAGCCGTCTTGCGGTCGCTGTAGCAGATGCCCTTTGCTGAGACCATCTCGCTCACCACATAAGCTGCGCCGTACTTCCGGCACATCAAGCGATAGGCTCTGTCCGCAACTCCGGCCATAGGAGCAAGCGCTGCCGTGCGGCTGATAAGGACTCCGCCTATGCTTATCTGCTCAGGCATTCTTGTCCTCCACAGCAGGCACCTCGTCCTTCTTCTTTCTGAAAACAAAGAGCTTGCTGATAACGTAGTTGAGGATAAGCACAACGATGTTGGCAAGGATCTTCATGAACCAATAGTTCACGCCCAGCTTGCCATAGCCCACTCTCATCATCACCCACTCAACGCCCAGGGTGAACAGTCTTCCTCCGTAGAAGGAAGCCGCCTCAGAGGTGAGCTCCTTTGCGTTCTTGGCGTGAGAGTCGAACACCCAAAGCCTGTTGGTGACATATGCGAAGGTAACAGCGCAGATCCATGAGATCACCGTGCTGATGTCTGCAACGGCACCTGCTCCGAAGCCTGCCTTCTCCAACGCCAGCTTTGACAGGCCTGCTGCAACGAAGCTCACAACGGTAGTGAGCACTCCAAAAAACAAATACAGCCACTTGTCCTCATATTTATAATAGATCTTCTGAAGAGGCTTTGGCAGTATCGAAACACAGGCCTTGATGAATTTTTCCATTTTATCATCCCTTTCAAGTCATACTATTTTTATAATAACATTTCCGGGAAGATTTTTCAAGTGCTTTTGCGGAAATTCCGCCAAAGTTTTTGACGGGTATTTACAACAGGGCGGAAATGTGTTAAAATAATACCGACAAAGCGAAAGGAGAAGTGCTATGCAGGAAGAAAGATCACCCGAAAGATACAGAGCGGAGATCTCCATGCTCAACCACGAGATATATGAGCTTTCACAGAAGCTCAATGAGTCTGAGAGCCTGCGGCTGAAGGCCGTGAGCTCCGATAAATACGACCCCTTCGGCAATCCCACAGACTACCCGGGCTTCACCGGCGACTACTCAAAGATCTGCCCAAAGGTGGGGCAGCCGGGGTATTCCCTCCCACTTGAGCCTGACCCGGAGGAAAGGCTCAACCTGAGGAAATTCTACTCCATAGGCGGCTGGTGCTTTTTGTTCCAGTTCGTCCTGGCCAACACCGGAGCCATGCTGCTGAGCACACTGATCTCGTCGCTGATCTCCGGCTCAGGAAGGCTCATGTCCCCTGCTGAGGCCTCGGACTATATGCACAGCTCGTCGATCACCGCCGGCATAAGTATGCTGGTGTACATGATATTCAACGTGACCGTCGCCCTCTTCGGGATGAAATGGGCAGGGATCCGCAAGTCCTCTCTTATCCACACAAAAAAATTCACCGCAGGCAAGGCTGTGCAGTATTGCCTTGCGGCGCTGCTGATATGGGTGGTGATGCTCTACGCCAGCACAGGCATCGGGCTGATCTTCGAGAAGTTCGGCTACACCACAAAGACGATCTCCACCGCTGAAATGGCACGAACGCCCCTGGGCTTCGCTGTGCTGACGCTGTATACATCTATAATAGCGCCCATTACGGAGGAGCTCTTCTTCCGGGGGATGCTGCTGAGAGTTTTCTCCAAAGCCAACCAGCGCTTCGCCGTTTTCGCAACAGCCTTCCTCTTCGCACTTAGCCACAAGAACATACCCCAGTTCCTTTTAGCATTCGGAGTCGGCATCTTCCTGGCCCACATCACCCTGATCCACGGCTCGATCATACCGTCGATCATCGTCCACATCTTCATCAACTGCTTCGCCAATATCGTCCAGCAGTTCGCTCAGTCCGACCCCGGCACAAAGCTGGTGGAGGAGCTGATCATCGTGGCCTTCGCTTTGGTGGGAGCAGTCATGCTGCTGGCCTTCATGGGAAGCGAGAAGCTGCCCTCCACCACTCCAAAGCAAAGCCGGAGAGGCTTCCCCTTGGCGTCCTCATCGCTGGGCGTGATGCTTTCCGTGGTCATACCGCTGGCCTACAGCGTGTACATTTTCGTTTCCGCAAACCGATAAAAAAGCACCCTTCGGGGTGCTCTCAGCTTGTCAAAAAAAGACCTTTATTCTTAATCTGGGATTCTAAAGGGTCCACGACCCTTTAGCGGAGTCCAGAGGCAGCGCCTCTGGTGGGGTGTGGGGCAAAGCCCCACATATAGCCTTAAAGAGCTCCGCAAGGGGTGAATCCCAAAACAGTCCGGTGGACTGTTTTGGGAGAGGGGACGCCCTGCGATAGAGGGCGTCCCCTTACAAAACTGAGGTTTTTCGACAGACTGAAAGCACCCTTCGGGGTGCTCTTTTTGTGCCGTTTTTTCACAGGACAGTCTCCGGCCGAGGGATAACGCTGCTGCGGAGCTGCTCAAGCATATGGCGAAGCTCTGCAAGCTCCGGCTGGAGCTCACCGCCTGAGGCTGTCCGGTAGCGCACCCGTGAGGTGATCCGGTCGATCTCCAGCAGCTCACGGCTCCGGAGAAATACCGCTGCCGGTCTGCGGAAGCTCTCCCAATCCTCCTCCAATAGGCAGGCAAGGCGGTAGGCCTCCTCCACGTCGCCGGTCAGCCAGGCCTCCTCCACCTGGATCGATCTTATCTGGAGATCCCGGCAGCTGCGAATGATCCAGGCTCCACTGACGATACTCAAGATCACCAGCCCCAGCAGGATCGCTGCGCTTAGCTTGATCCGTGTCATTTCTCATCCCCTCCCTTCAAAAGCACCGGCGCTCCGCCGCTTTTCCGGGAGATATAGCAGCCTCCGTAGGGATCGGCGGTCATTATGAAGACCTCCTCACGGGGAACTCCTGCCCGTTTCAGCAGAGCCGCCAGCTTCTCGTCGTCAAGGCCGATGCTCTCCATGGCGGTCCGCTGGAGCTTCCCGTCAGTGATCACAACCTGGGGCGGGTCGGACTCCTCCGGCGCAAGGCCTATGTCCTTCCGGGAGATCGTGTCCTCCGCAGACTTCTTCATGACGGAAACGCTGCCTGTGGTCTCAACTATGGCAAACTGCACCTCCTCCGGACTGAAAACGTCCTTGCTCCGCAGAGCCATCATCAGGTCGTCCACAGAAAACCGCAGCTCCCGGAGAACGTCGTAGTCGATCACGCCCCCGGAGATTATGATCTTTGGGCTTCCTGAGAGCACCTTCCGAAATCTCACCGACCTCAGATCCAGCCAGGACACCAGCACCTCAAAGCACACCAGCGCCAGGATAGGCACTGCGCCGATGACTAGGGGGATGTCCGTGTCCTCCAAGGGCAAGGTGGCGATGTTGGAAACAAGTATGGTTATGACCAGCTCAGAGGGCTGGAGCTCCCCAAGCTGGCGCTTGCCCATGAGCCGCACGGAAAAGATCACCAGCACATACAGCAGCAGGGCTCTGATAAGGATCACGCTCATTCGATCCACCTCCGCAGCTAGTATCTGCGATCTTTGCCGGATCATTCCAAAGAAAAAACTCCCTGCAATGCAGGGAGTTTTTCGTGAAGAGAGATATATTTTCAGTGAGTATCTGACAGAGCTCCGGCCTTCGGAGACCCGTCAGGTACTCAGTGTGCCTGTGTCATTCGGTAAAGCGCTTATTGTACTCCTGATACGCCTTCACGATAAGCTCAGCGCAGAGGTCATCGCCCAGATCGGCGCTGTTAAGGCAGAGGGAATACATATCCTTGTCCTGCCAGCTCCTGCCGGTATTCACATTATAGAAGGTCTCACGGCGCTTATCGGCCTTTTTCATGATCGACTCAGCCTTGTTCTCAGGGACGCCGTACTCCTCAACTGCACGCTTTGCTCTTGCGGCAGGGTCGGCGTAGATATACACGCTGAAGCAGCCCTTATCCTCAAGGATATAGCTTCCGCAGCGGCCTACCAACACGAAGGAGCTCTCCTTCTCGGCAAGCTCGGTAATGATCCTGCTCTCCATAAGGAACACCTTATCGGAAAGAGGCAGGTTGTCCTCCATAGTCCTTGCGGGGTTTGCTGACAGCAGCAGAGAATACAAAAAGCTGGTGGGAACGCTCTCCTCAGCTGACTCCAGGTAATCAGGAGACAGGCCGCATTTTTCGGCAGTCATCTCAAGTATCTGGCGGTTGTAGCAGTTGATGCCCAGCTTCTCAGCAGCGATGCGTCCGATGACGCTTCCTCCGCTTCCGTACTGGCGTTCTATGGTGATGATCGGTCTCTTCATGGCGTACCCCCGCTTTCATATATAATGGTATGCCTCAGGGGAAGTTCCCCCCTGCAAATGGCAGTTCCTCAATAATATCTATAAGATATTATACCACATTTTGCACATATTTCAAGAGCAAATAACGTCAAAAAATGTAAATAACGCAAATTTCTACTTTTTCAACAACCTTTCCGCCGGCTGCTTGTGCAGTTTGTACGTCAGACCCGAGAGTGCCAAAACTGAACATCATTCATTTTGATCTATAGTAATATGTCAAAAAAATATCATGGCCGCTATTGACACATTGACAAAAATTGTTTATAATAGTATATGAGGGACAATTTGATCTTGCAAAGCTGGGTCAGACCGCCCTTTCAGCCGAGATCAGGCTGAGCTATTGTGATACTATTTTAGGAGGTATAATACAATGTCACTGACAAATAATCAGAACGTTCTGAAGTGGGTAGACGAGATGGTAGCTCTCTGTAAGCCCGACAATGTTGTGTGGATCGACGGCTCTAAGGAGCAGATCGACTCACTCATCGAAGAGGTAACTTCTCTTCCCGATGACAGCTGGGACAAAATGTACAAGCTCAATCAGGAGAAGTACCCCAACTGCCTCTATCACAGAACTCGTGCAAACGACGTTGCTCGTGTTGAGGACAGAACATTCATCTGCTCTAAGGAGAAGTCAGGTGCCGGCCCTACAAACAACTGGATGGCTCCCGATGAGATGAAGGCTCTCCTTACTCCTATGTACGACGGCGTCATGAAGGGCAGAACTATGTACGTTATCCCCTATTCTATGGGTCCTATCGGTTCTCCTCTTGCTAAGGTAGGCGTTGAGGTAACTGACTCTATCTACGTTGTTCTCAACATGAACATCATGACAAGAATGGGTAAGCAGGCTTTCGAGAACCTTGGCGATACTTCTGACGATTTCGTAAGAGGTCTCCACTCCAAGGCTGACGTTGATCCTGAGAAGAGATACATCGTTCAGTTCCCTGAGGAGAACACTATCTGGTCTATCAACTCTGCTTACGGCGGAAACGTTCTTCTGAGCAAGAAGTGCTTCGCTCTGCGTATCGCTTCCTTCCAGGGCAAGAACGAGGCTTGGATGGCTGAGCATATGCTCATCCTGGGCGTTAAGAAGCCCAACGGCGAGATCAAGTACATCACTGCTGCTTTCCCCTCTGCCTGCGGTAAGACCAACCTGGCTATGCTCATTCCCCCTGAGGGATACAAGAAGGACGGCTACGAGGTATTCACAGTCGGCGACGATATCGCTTGGATGAAGCCCGGCAAGGACGGCAGACTCTACGCTATCAACCCCGAGAACGGATTCTTCGGCGTTGCTCCCGGAACAAACGAGAAGTCCAACTACAACGCTCTGGCTTGCACAAAGAACGGCGCTATCTTCACAAACGTTGCTCTTGATAACTCCGACAATACTCCTTGGTGGGAGAAGCTCACTGAGAATCCTCCTAAGGATGCTACAGAGTGGAAGGGCGAGAAGGTAGACGGCGAGGCTTACACTGCTGCGGGCAACAAGCTGGCTCACCCCAACTCACGTTTCACAGCTCCTGCTAAGAACTGCCCCTGCATCTCTCCTGAGTTCAACAATCCTGAGGGAGTTCCCGTATCTGCTATCATCTTCGGCGGCAGACGTGCTACAACTGCTCCCCTGGTATATCAGTCATTCGACTGGACACACGGTACTTACATCGGATCTGCTGTTTCCTCTGAGACAACTGCTGCTGCAACAGGCGCAGTAGGCGTTCTCCGTCACGATCCTATGGCTATGAAGCCCTTCATCGGCTACAACGTAGGCGACTACTGGGCTCACTGGCTGGAGATGAGCGCAAGACTGGGCAGCAAGGCTCCTAAGATCTTCAACGTAAACTGGTTCAGAACTGACGATGAGGGCAACTTCCTGTGGCCCGGCTTCGGCGATAACATGAGAGTTATCGACTGGATCATCAAGAGAGTTGACGGCGAAGTTGACGCTGTTGAGACTCCTATCGGATACCTCCCCAAGGCTGAGGATATCAACCTTGCAGGTATCGAGGACGAGGTATCACCCTCTGCTCTCCAGGCTCTCCTTACAGTAAACAAGGACGAGTGGAAGAAGGAGATCGCTGAGATGAGAAGATACTATGACGAGGACATCAAGGCTAAGGGCGGAAATATCCCCCAGGCTCTGTACGATGTGCTCGACATGATCGAGGCTAGACTGGCTGACTAATTTCACCGAAATAAAAAGAGCTCCCAAAGTGGGGGCTCTTTTTTTGCTTTCTGAGTTATCAGCGAACGGCCGGGCGGATAATATCCGCCCCTACATTTCACCCAATCATAGACGGCACGGGCGAACAATGTTCGCCCCTACAATAGCCAACAGGCCGTTTTTCGAGGGATCCTCCCTAAGAAAGCCTTTCTCAGATCTCTGCCCAAGCCTCATTTCAAAAAATCAATGCCATATCCCTGAGAATTCCACCGCCTTGAAAACGGCAGGAATGGGATATGGCATTGATTTTTTGCAGTTAAAAGTCTTTGGGAAGGGGGTATGGGGGAAAGCCCTTTCCTCAGAAAGGGTGTCCCCAGAAAACATGGTCAGTTCTGGTGGCGGACGACGCCGTATTCGTCATCCAGGCGGTAGTAGGGGCAGGCGTAGTTGGAGCCGGCCAGGAAACGAGCCATTTCGTCCTCGTCCAGGTCCACCATACAGACGTAGCAGTCGTAGTCGTCGTCGTAAACGTAATATGTACAGGTCTCGCAGTTTGTGATCTTCTTGTCGCTCATATTTTCACCTCTATGTAGCGGAGAATCAATCTCCGCAGATCGTTATTTTTCCGCAGACTCCCCGGCTGTCGGCAAGGGGCAGCTCTGCGGTGTTTTTCTCGCTCAGAAGCTGGCTGAGCACCGTGATAATGCCGCTTTCGGGAGAATCACCTCTCCCGGCGGCCAGCTTTGCGGAGCCCTCAAGGAGCTCGCCTGTCGCCTCTGTCAGCAGCTCTCCGGCAGAGCCTGAGCTCCCCAGCACAATGCACTCCGGAGAAACTCGCCAGACCGTGAGCATTTCCCCGAGAACGGACTTTGCAGGGCAGTTCCCAAGAACGATAAGCTCAGTGTAGCCTGTGTAGATCTTTCGCCCGGAGGCAAGCTCTGCCTCCCGAAGCGCCTCAGCCAGATCCTCCGCCGGAACAGTCATAGGCTCACCCTCGAAAAACTCAAAGGTGACCTTGCCTGAGTCCACCGCCGCTGACCGGAGATAGGCTCTGTCCTGGATACGCTCAGGAGAACAGCCCGTGAGGAGGGCTGCCACGGCGGCAAAAACCGCAATGATCCGCCTCATGCTCCTGCCCTCCTTTTCAGCCATACCCCGGCGCTGAGCAAAAATACTGCTGCCGGTGTTCCTATGGTAAAGACCCGGCCTGCGGTCTCTGACCAGGCGAAAAACAGTCCTGCCGCAAGCATGAGAGCCAGGACGATAACGCTCCGAAAGCGCCTTAGCTTGGGGAAGAGCCGGCCTGTGAGCTCCGCCGCAGGTGCAGCAAGAGCCGCCGCCCCGAAAACTCCGCAGACCGAAAATACGATCAGGAAAAGAGAGTCGATGCGCTGTGAGGAGAAGGGCTGTGAAAGCTGTGCCGCCATGACAACGGGAAATCCCGCCAGCTCCATGACGCCACCTGCCACCAGCACGCTGGTAAGGATAACAGACGTTCCCAGAATAGCTTTCCCGGCGAAATATCGGCCTACAGAGCGCTTGGGGCTCTCCCCTGTCAGCTCGGCCATGGACGAGATCACCAAGGATCCGCCGCTGAGAGACAGGCCTCGCAGAAACTCACGGGGAAAGCTGTCCGCCGTGCGATTTATAGCCAAATTTTCCACCTCTGAGGAGACTGCTGCGCTGAGCATCAGTCCCAGAAGACAGAGCCCTCCGATCACAGCCGCCACAGCTGCACAGCGCCCCAGCGTTCGCAGGCCGCCGGAGGTCACATACAAAGCCGCTCCGGCAAGGGCTGCCCCCACCAGAAGTTCCCCGAAAGGACCGTGGCTCTCCCAGGGAATGAAGACCACGCCGGAGGTCCGCCAGAGCATTGCGAAAAGTGCTCCGCCCCAGCCTATCAGCAGGAGAACTGCTGCTCCGGACACTATCCTCCCGGAAGAGAAAAGCCCTCCGCCTGCCGAAATACAGCCGATCACAGGCAGCAGAGCAAGGAGCTGCACCAGAGCTCCTGCTAGGAAACCGGCAGCCGAAACTGCCGAAAGTCCGCCCCTCAGACAGAAGAGCGTGAATGCGTCCGTCACCAGCGCAGCCGCCGCCAGCTGCCTGCCCGAGAGCCTATTCATGGTAGTCCTCCACAGTGAAGCCCCGGCTTTGCATTTTCCGGACCCCGGTGCGGTAGAGAGTGTCGCTCATGCCGGCTCTCTTAAATGGTGAAAACGGCGCAAAATAGGGAAATCCATAGCTTTCCGCAGAGCAGATGTCAGCCAGTATCACACAGCACAAAAGGCTCACCCCGAACAGTCCCAGGAAGCCCCCTGCCGCCAGCGAGCCGAAACGCAGAAGTGTGATCTGAGGATCGAGCTCCGGCACTGACATTCCTCCAAGGACGGAAAGAGCCGTCATGGTCAGCAGCGGAGTGCTCACCAGGCCGGACTTCACCGCAGCGTCGCCTATCATCAGGCCGCTGATCACGCTTATGGCTCCGCCGGCAGGCTTGGGCAGCCTCACTCCGGCCTCCCGGATTGCCTCGTACATCAGCAGCACCAGCAGAGATTCGGTGATGATGGACAGCGGCGCTTCCTTCTCGGCCTTCACCAGAAGCATGAGAAGGGTGCTGTTGAGCAGCTCAGGGTGGTACATGACCACCGCTGCGTAAACTCCCGGCAGCAGCACCGCCACCAGAAAGGAAAGATACTTCAGCCACCGGATGAACCCGGCATACAGCGGCTTGAATGCGTAGTCGTCCAGAGTCTGGAAGCTCTCGCAGAACAGCTTCGGCACCACCACCGCAAAGGGCAGTCCGTCGCAGAAAATGGCTACTCGCCCCTCGATCAGCTTTGAGCAGAGCACGTCCGGGCGCTCAGTGGTGCCGGCGGTGCTGAACAGGTGGAAGCTCCTCTGCTCCAAAAACGGCCGGATATGGCCGGTGGTCAGCAGAGCCTCCAGCTTGATCTGGTCAAGTGAGCTCCGTATCCGTGAAAGGAGCTCCGGCGGCACCCTGTCCTTCATGTAGCAAAGGCAAAGGTCGGTGCGGCTCTGGGAGCCCTTTTGCAGCATCTCCATGCAGAGCTCCGGAGTTTTCAGCCGGCGCCTCACCTGAGACATATTGGTGCGTATGACCTCGGAGAAGCCCTCATGAGCACCCATGATGTTGCTCTCGTTGGCGGGCTCCTGGACTCCCCGTGAGGCATATCCCTGAGCTCCGAAGGCCAGCGCCTGAGAGCTGCCGTTTGCCAGAAGAAGGGCAAATCCGGAGTAGACCAGACGGAAGAGCTGGCCGAAGGTATCGGCGGTAGGGCTGTCTGTGGAGAGAAGAAGGTATTTGCGGATATGGTCAAGGAGGGCGGCAGAGCTTTCCACGCCGCTGATCTGAGAAAGGGGCTCGGCGATCTCCTCGGCAATGTAGGAGGAGGAAACCATGCCCTCGCAGCACAGCAGAGCGCAGTCCGCTCCGCCAATGGTCAGCTGGCTGATCAGCAGGTCAGAGGAATTGCCGGTGAGCTCCCGGAGCCGGGATATAGTGAGCCGGAGGTCTTCCGGCAGCGGTAAATTTTCGTAGTCCGCAGGCATAATGATCACCTCGGAGCTATTATGCCCGAAAATCAGAGATCTATCCTGAACCAATTGCAATCAAAAGTTTCGCTGGAGCCTTTTCAAAGGCTCGCAGGGTCCAGGGACGGCGTCCCTGGCCGCACTCCGCAAGTCCAAACGTCACCGCAAAAACAAAATGGGACGCCCTCTCTTGCAGGGCGTCCCCTCTGCTAAAACAGTCCACTGGACTGTTTTTACATCAGCTCGCAGATAAGGTTGGAGAACTCCACAGGATCCTCGATGCTCATTCCTTCGATCAGGCAGGCCTGTGTGTACAGCAGCTTTGCGTACTTGCCCAGCTTCTCCTTATCGCCGGAGTCGCTCAGTGCCTTCAGCTTGCCGTAGATCTCATGATCCGGGTTGATCTCAAGAACTCTCTGTGCGTGTACCTTCTGGTCAACAGGCATTGAGTTGAGCACCTTCTCCATCTCCAGTGAGATCTCGCCCTCGCTGGTCAGGCATACAGGGTGAGTTTTCAGTCTCTGAGAAAGAACTACCTTTGAAACTGTTCCCGAAAGCGCCTCAGTAAGAGCTACCAGCATATCGGAGCTTTCCTCCTCCTTGGCCTTGAGCTCCTCCTTCTTCTCGGTGCTCTCCAGTCCCAGATCCTCGGAGGAAACTGACTTGAATTCCTTATCCTTATAGGTGTTCAGGGTCTTGAGGGCGAACTCGTCGATATTGTCGGTAAGGTAGAGGATCTCGAAGCCATTGTCCTTCACAAGCTCGGTCTGAGGGAGCTGCTCGATACGGGCTGCGCTCTCGCCAGTTGCGTAGTAGATGTACTTCTGCTCCTCACGCATACCTGTTACATACTCGTCCAGAGTTACCAGCTTCTGCTCCTTTGAAGAGGTGAACATCAGCAGGTCCTGGATCTTCTCCTTATTCATGCCGAAGTCGCTGTAAACGCCGTATTTCAGCTGTAAGCCGAAGACCTTCCAGAACTCCTCATACTTCTCTCTGTCGCTGCGGAGCATTTTTTTCAGCTCAGCCAGGATCGTTTTCTCGATGCTCTTTGCGATGACCTTCAGCTGTCTGTCGTGCTGGAGCATCTCACGGGAGATGTTCAGAGAAAGATCCTCTGAGTCCACCAGTCCCTTTACAAAGCTGAGGTAGTCCGGCAGCAGGTCAGCGCACTTGTCCATGATCAGGACGCCGTTTGAGTAGAGCTGCAAGCCCTTTTCGTACTCCTTAGAATAGTAGTCGAAGGGAGCCTTTGAGGGGATGTAAAGCAGGGCGTTATAATTTGCGTTGCCCTCATTTTTAACGTGTGCATAGCGGATAGGCTCGTTGTAGTCGAAGAACTTCTCGGTGTAGAAGTGCTTGTAGTCCTCCTCTTTCAGCTCGGTCTTGTTCTTCTTCCAAAGAGGCACCATACTGTTGAGGGTCTCCACCTCGATGTACTCCTCATACTCAGGAGCCTTTCCGGCCTCCTTGTCCTCTTCGGACTGATCCTTGGGACGGCTGTGAGTTACATTCATCTTGATGGGGAAGCGGATATAGTCGGAATACTTCTTCACCAGAGACTTCAGTCTGTACTGATCCAGGAACTCGCTGTACTTCTCATCCTCAGTATCCTCCAGCAGCTCCAGGATGATCTCGGTGCCGGCAGAGGTCTTCTCGGCCTCACTGATCGTGTAGCCGTCAACGCCCTCGCTCTCCCACTGATAGGCCTTGTCGCTGCCGAAAGCCTTCGAGATGACTGTTACCTTCTTTGCGACCATGAATGCAGAGTAGAAGCCTACACCGAACTGGCCGATGATCTGGTTGTCCTCCTCCAGCTTGTTCTCGTTTTTGAACTTGAAGGAGCCGCTGTTTGCGATAGTACCAAGGTTGTTCTCAAGCTCCTCCTTAGTCATGCCGATGCCGTTATCAACGATCTTCAGGGTCTTTGCGTCCTTGTCGGCATAGAGCCAGATAGCGAAGTCCTCCTTGTTCAGACCAACGCTGTCGTCGGTCAGCGAGCGGAAATAGAGCTTGTCTATGGCGTCGCTGGCGTTTGAGATCAGCTCTCTGAGGAAGATCTCCTTATGTGTATAAATTGAGTGGATCATCATGTCCAAAAGTCTTTTGGACTCTGCTTTGAACTGTTTGGTTTCCATTAAAAACATCTCCATTGGTGATTTAGCACTCTCGGTATTAGAGTGCTAAATATAGTATATAACCCTGAGCGAGCAAAGTCAAGGGCAGAGGGAAATGTTTACAGTTTGTTCACATTTGAGCGGCAACGAATTGTAGGGGAGGCCGCCCTCGGCCTCCCGGTGGTTTGGACAACATATGCGAAAACGATGTGTAGGGGCGGATATTATCCGCCCGGCCACATATCCAAACCAAACGGCCACGAGATCCGTTTTCCGCCCTCGGCCTCCCGGTGGTTTGGATATTTTTTCCGGAATAAATTGTAGGGGACGGCGTCCTCGACGTCCCGGACGTTGGCAAAACGTATGTGAAAATGTAGGGGCGGATATTATCCGCCCGGCCACATATCGAAATATTTGCGGAAACGGTATTTGCTCCCCCTCCCCTCTATACGTTTTTCCTCTCTGCACTCTCTTTTCCCTCACTCCCCACCCCCACCGGCTTTTGACTGTTCTTCGCAGAACCCTTCGGGTCTGCTGGGTTTGATATTCGTTATTGCGGGCGGATAATATCCGCCCCTACATTTGGTTGTTCGTGGCAGCCGGCCATTTGAAAAACGTATCGTTTAACGAATTGTAGGGGAGGCCGCCCTCGGCCTCCCGTCCGTTTGCAAAACGTACACGGAAACGATATTGATGGGGCGATGTGGGCATCGCCCCCTACGTTTTATTGTCCGTCAGACCTACGCCTCGCCATGCAAAGAGGAACACCTCCTAGAGGGGAGGGACAAAGGCCGGCTCCCCCTCCCCTCTATACGGTTTTCCTCTCTGCACTCTCTTTTCCCTCACTCCCCTCCTCCGCCGGCTTTTGACTGTTCTTCGCAGAACCCTTACGGGTCTGCTGGGTTTTGTTGTTGGCGGCGGTCGGGCGGATACATGGATCCGCCCCTACAGAACATTTTGGCATACATTATCACAAAGGCCGGGAGGCCGAGGGTGGCCTCCCCTACAGATCGTTCCCCGGCACAAATTCAAAAATGCCCGCACAACGCCCAAGATCCAAGGACTTGCATTTTCATGGGAAACGTAGTATAATGACAGGGTACGATTTTTTCAGAAAGAGGCATACATATGAATAAGAAAGAAACAGCCGAGATCAAAAAGAATTTCTCCGATAAAAGCGGATTTTTCATTATGGAGCGTGTTCTCACCGCCTTCGTGGACGCTGAGAAAAACGTCCGCTGCCAGAATGTCAGCTCCTGTCTGACCATGCCCGTAGAGGAGCACGACGTTTACGACGAGACCCTCAAAAAGGTGCTCAACACCAACGTGGGCAAGAATTTCTCCGAGTATGAGTTCCCCAACGAGGCCTATGAGGAGGATCAGCCCCAGCACATCCTCTACTCACTGCTGAAAAGCGAGCTGAAGGACGAGATCGTCTGCGAGAACTTTCTCAACCACATCGCCAACAATATCGCCTACACAGGCCCCTTCGCAGTGATCACAGCTTACTGCGTTTACACGATCCGCAAGAAGGACAAGAACGATGAGTTTGCTGAGGGCGAGGACGAGCTCTACCGCTATATCCTCACTGCGATCTGTCCCGTGCAGACCTCCAGCGACGGCTTCGTTTTCGACTCAGTAGGCAACGAGATCACCAAGAAGCTCAACAACGAGCTGATCATCAGCAAGGCCCCCTCAGACGGCTTCCTCTACCCGGTATTCTCAAACCGCTCCACCGACATCAACCACGTTATGTACTACGCAAAGTCCGCCGCTAAGCCCAATGTTTCCGTTGTGGAGAACGTTCTTGGTTGCAGCTTCGTCATGAGCGCCGACAGCGAGAAGGCCTCCTTCCAGAGCATCCTCAAGGACGTTGTGGGCGACGACCTGGACTACATGGTGATCAAGACAGTAAACGAGAAGATCCAGGAGGTGGTCGAGGAGAACAAGGACGACACCGAAAACGCTATCATCGACGACATCAAGCTCCGGGATATCCTGGTGGACATCGGAGTTCCCGAGGAGCGCACCGAAATGGTGAAGCCGGTGTTCGAGAAGGTATGCGGCAATACTCCCCTCACCGCCTCAAACCTGACCGAGAGCAAAACCGTTCTTGCTGCTCCCGGCATAACCGTGAACATCAAGTCCTCTGCCGCCGACAAGGTACGCACAAGCGTGGTGGACGGCAGGCGCTGTCTCCTCATCGACATCGACGACCCCACTATCGAGATCAACGGCCTTCCCGTTACCCTCAGCTGACATGGGCACTATACTGAAAAGCCTTGCCGAAGAGATAAAGCGTGAGGAGATCGCTGAGTCCAAGAGCTTCGTGAAATGGCTGGCGATCGGCTCTGTTTCCGGCATGGTCATCGGACTTGTGGGAACTCTGTTCCACCTTTGCTCCAGCTCAGCAGAGTTCTTCCGCAGCGAGCACCCCTGGCTCATTTTCCTGCTGCCGCTGTCGGGAGCTGCGATCCAGTTCTTCTACGACGCCATGCGCTACAGCCACGACAAGGGCACGAATTTAGTTCTGCTGGCAGTCAGAGACAACCGCAACATGGGGCCCCGTCAGGCAGCCTGCATCTTTATCGCTTCGGTGATAACCCACCTTTTCGGCGGATCCAGCGGCCGTGAGGGAGCCTCCCTCCAGATCGGCGCTGCTATCGGATCCTTTGCCGGACGAAGGCTCTCCTTCAACGAGGACGACCGACGGATCGTGACCATGTGCTGCATGGCGGCAATGTTCGCTGCGGTCTTTGGCACACCGGTCACAGCTGCGATCTTCTCCATGGAGGTCATAAGCGTAGGCATTTTCTACTACTCAGCGATCGTTCCCTGCGTAGTTTCAGCACTTACCGCCAGCTTCGTGTCATCCCTCTTCGGTATCTCAAAGCTGGATCTGACGGTCATGGTGCCTGAGGCTGAGCCTGTGAATTACCTGAAGACCGCTCTTCCGGGAGCCCTCTGCGCTCTGCTCAGCGTGGTGTTCTGCGCAGCCATGAGCGGCACTCTCAAGACCTTCCGCAAGATCAAAAATCACGCTGTCCGTGCTGCTGTGGGCGGAGCTATCGTGGTGGTGCTCACCCTCATCGTGGGAGACCAGACCTACAACGGCACAGGCGGCGCAATGATCGTTTCCGCATTCAGCGAAAGGCCATACGTCGGCGCATTCGCCGTAAAGCTGCTGTTCACCGTGATCACTTTGTGCAGCGGCTTCAAGGGCGGCGAGATCTTCCCGGTGTTCTTCATCGGATCCTCCTTCGGAAGCGCCATCGCTCCACTTTTCGGCTTCGACTGCTCAATGGGCGCAGCTGTGGGCATGACGGCTCTTTTCTGCGGAGTCACCAACTGCCCGGTGGCTTCGCTCCTGCTGAGCGTGGAGCTCTTCGGCAGCAAGGGACTGCCCTTCTTCGTCCTTGCAAGCGCCGTCAGCTATATGCTCTCAGGCTATCGGGGACTCTACAGCGAGCAGAAGATCCTCTACTCAAAGATCCGTCCACGCTATATCAACAAGCGCATCGGCGACAAGAAATAATGAAAGCGGCTCAGCTGAGCCGCTTTTTTCATGAGGGAGCTTTGTATCACATAGGAAGGTCTCCATGGATCATTAGCCATACGCAACATTTCCCGTAGAATGAAAAAATTTCCCCGTAATATATTGACTTATTTATTATAAAAGAGTATAATTGTAATGTATGGCACATATCAGATCATATTAAATATAATTGTTCAATGGAGGTTTTTTACAATGAGCAGAGTTTATAACTTCAGCGCCGGCCCTGCTGTTCTCCCCGAGGAAGTCCTCAAGGAGTGCGCAGAGGAAATGATGGACTATAAGGGCTGCGGAATGTCCGTTATGGAGATGTCCCACCGTTCAAAGGTCTATGACGAGATCATCAAGGAGGCCGAGAAGGACCTTCGTGACCTTATGAACATCCCCGACAACTACAAGGTCATCTTCGTTCAGGGCGGTGCTTCCCTGGTTTTTGCAGGCGTTCCCATGAATCTTATGAAGAAGGGCAAGGCTGCTTACATCATCACCGGTCAGTGGGCTAAGAAGGCCGCTCAGGAGGCTGAGAAGTACGGCGAGGTAGTTAGAGTAGCTTCCTCCGCAGACAAGACCTTCTCCTATATCCCCGACTGCTCAGACCTCGATATCCCCGAGGACGTTGACTACGTTTATATCTGCGAGAACAACACTATCTACGGAACTAAGTTCTGGGAGCTCCCCAATACTAAGGGTCATGAGCTGGTAGCTGACGTAAGCTCCTGCTTCCTCTCTGAGCCTGTTGACGTTTCTAAGTACGGCGTTATCTACGGCGGCGTTCAGAAGAACGTTGGTCCTTCCGGCGTTCAGATCATCATCGTTCGTGAGGATCTTATCGCTGACGGTCCTGCTCTTTCCTGCACTCCTACTATGATGGACTGGAAGATCCAGGCTGACAACGAGTCCCTCTACAACACTCCTCCCTGCTACGGCATCTACGTTTGCGGCAAGGTATTCAAGTGGATCAAGAAGATGGGCGGCCTTGAGGCTATGAAGGCTCACAACGAGAAGAAGGCTAAGCTGCTGTATGATTTCCTCGACCAGAGCAAGATGTTCAAGGGCACTGTTGAGCCTAAGGACAGATCCCTCATGAACGTTCCCTTCATCACAGGCAACGACGAGCTGGACAAGAAGTTCATCGCTGAGTCTAAGGCTGCCGGCTTTGAGAATCTCAAGGGCCACAGAACTGTCGGCGGTATGCGTGCTTCCATCTACAACGCTATGCCTATGGAGGGCGTTGAGAAGCTGGTAGCATTCATGAAGAAGTTCGAGGAAGAGAATTCCTGATCACTCTCCACATTATTATAGAAAGAGGTAGTTACTGATGTTCAATATACAGACACTCAACAAGATCTCTTCTGTAGGAACAGAGATCTTCGATAAGAATAAGTACAACATCACAGACGAGCACGCCAATCCCGATGCTATCATGGTGCGCTCCGCTAAGATGCACGATATGGTTTTCGGCGATAAGCTGATAGCTATCGCTAGAGCAGGCGCCGGCGTCAACAACATCCCCGTTGACCGCTGCGCTCAGGAGGGTATCTGCGTTTTCAATACCCCCGGTGCTAACTCAAACGCTGTTAAGGAGCTGGCTATCTGCGCTCTGCTCCTCTCCTCAAGAAAGATCACTGAGGCTGCTGCTTGGGCTGCTTCTCTGAAGGGAACTCCCGATGCTCCTAAGGCTGTTGAGGCTGGAAAGAGCAAGTTCGCAGGTCCTGAGATCTCCGGAAAGACTCTGGGTATCATCGGTCTGGGCGCTATCGGCGGAAAGATCGCTAACGCTGCTGAGGCTCTGGGCATGAAGGTCATCGGCTTCGATCCCTTCCTGTCAGTTGGCGCTGCTCTCCACCTGGATTCCTCTGTTGAGATCGTTGCAGACATCAACGACATCTACAAGAACAGCGATTACATCACTATCCATATGCCCTACACTCCTCAGACTAAGAACACTATCGACGCTGAGCAGATCGCTATGATGAAGGACGGCGTTCGCCTTATCAACCTGGCTCGCGGCGAGCTCATCAACAGCGAGGCTGTTATCAAGGCTATCGCTGACGGCAAGGTCGCTAAGTACGTTACCGACTTCGCTGACGACACTGTTCTGGGCGCTGAGAACGTTATCGTTCTTCCTCACCTGGGCGCTTCTACTCCCGAGAGCGAGGACAACTGCGCTGTTATGGCAGCTCAGGAGCTCATCGACTACATCGAGAACGGAAACATCAAGAACAGCGTTAACCTTCCTAACGCTTCTATGGATACTCCTGATACCCGTATCTGCGTTATCCACAAGAATGTTCCCACACTCATCGCTTCCATCACAACTGCTGTTGGAAACGAGGGCATCAACATCGAGAACATGGTAAACGCAAGCAAGGGCGATTTCGCTTACACTATGCTGGCTGTTACCGGCGAAGTTTCTCCCTCTGTTGAGGGCAAGATCAACTCCGTTGACGGTGTTATCAGAGTAAGAGTCATCAACAAGTAAGATATAATGAAAAAGACCGCCGATCGGCGGTCTTTTTTTATTGCTCCGAAGCAGGAGGCTTCTTTCCGTACATGAAGATGGCTCCCCAGACAAGTCCCAGGACACCTCCGGCGATATGGCCGAATTGGGAAACATCGTCCTGAGAGAAAAGCCCTGAGATCACCTCGTTGCCCAGGTAGCATACCACCACCAGGATCAGTGTCAGAGGGATCTTTCCGGCTTTGATATTAGTGAAGGCACTGAGCACGATCATCATGAACACGATGCCGCTTGCGCCGATAAGCCCTGTGTGGAAGATCAGAGCACTGAGCAGTCCCGTGATCACAGCAGTGGTGAATATCATCAGGAGCAGCCGCTTGCTGCCGTATTTTTCCTCCACGACCGGTCCCACCAGCAGCATGAGGGTCATGTTGCCTGTCAGGTGAGCCATATTTGCGTGGGCAAAAATGTAGGTCAGCAGCTGATAGCTGAATGGCTGCCGCAGCGCAAGGATCTTGTTTGCAGCTCCGGCAGTGAGAGTATTGACCAGCAGCACTATCCCGCAAACGATAACGAAGGACAGCACCACCGGCGAATTATAGCTGATCTTTAGCTTCATAGCGCCACCTCAGATCTTGTCCATGGACAGAGTTGCCACGGCGTTTAGGCTCTCGTCGGCTGTGATGCCGGCCAGGAAATTGTAGCTGCCCTGACAGGCGATCATTGCGCCGTTGTCGCCGCAGAGAGACTTCTCCGGCATGAAGAACTCATATCCCCGCCTCTCACAGGCCTGAGAAAGCGCCGCCCTTACGCCGGAATTTGCGGAAACTCCTCCGGCAAGGGCGATCTTTTTATAGCCCAGCGCCTGTGCAGCAAGCATGGTCTTGTCGGTAAGGATCTGGGAAATAGTTGCCTGAAGACTGGCAGAAAGGTCGTTTCGGTCAATGGTCTCGCCCTTCTGCTCGGCGTGGTGGAGCATATTGATCACCGCAGTTTTCAGCCCCGAGAAGCTGAAATCGAACTCGCTGCCTGCAACAGTTGGGTGGGGCAGCTTGAATGCGGCCGGGTCGCCCTTCTGAGCCGCAGCGTCAACGTGGACTCCGCCGGGGTAAGGGAAGCCCATTGCCCTTGCGCACTTGTCGAAGCACTCCCCTGCTGCGTCGTCGTGAGTTCTGCCGACTACACGGAATTTTGTGTAGCTGAGCACCTCGATGATGTGGGAGTGTCCGCCGCTTGCCACAAGACAGAGATAGGGCGGCTCAAGCTGAGGGTGACTAAGGTAATTGGTGGCGATATGGCCGGCGATGTGGTGTACCGGGATCAGGGGCTTGCCGGAAGCCATAGCCAGACCCTTGGCGAAATTCACGCCGACCAGCAGCGCTCCGATAAGGCCGGGAGCGTATGTAACGGCAATGCCGTCCAGGTCGCTGAGGGTGACTCCGGCATCGTCCAGAGCCTTCCTTGTTACCCCGAGAATATTCTCACAGTGGCGGCGTGATGCGATCTCTGGCACAACTCCGCCGTATTTTTTGTGCTCCTCGATCTGGGTGGAGATCACCGACGAGCGTATGATGCGGCAGTCCTCCGCAACGCTTGCGGCGGTCTCGTCGCAGGAGCTTTCTATTCCAAGTATAAGCATAAACAGACCTCTTTCTATCAAAGGGTTATATCGTACCTCTCAATGTGCATACCGGACTCCTCGCCGCAGATCGTGTCGATGTAGGCTCCTCCGCAGCTAATGATCGTCCTTTTGCTGGGGAGGTTTATGTCACGGCAGATCAGGCGGACGGTCTTCAGCCCCATTTCACGGGCTTTTTCCAGGGCAAGCTCAAGCTGAGTCTTTCCGTAGCCCAGCCCCTGCATGGACGGCCGGACGGAGTAGCCGATATTTGAGGCGAAGTCCAGATCCTCGTCGTCATCACGAAGATCGGGGGTGATGAAAACCGCTCCCACGGCCTTGCCGTCACGCTCTCTCACTGAGATGAAGCACTTGTATTTGTCTGAGCTGCGAAGATGCCCGATCCACTCCGCCGCTCCGGGGAACTCCTCCAGCCGGTCAAGGCCGGGGATACGGTCAGGGTCGGGAGTTGCAGTCATTTTGCCAACGGGGAATTCCGCCGCCATTTCGTCGATCTGAGCCGCCATTTTGGGAGTTGCCTCCTGCAAGCGGATCGCTTCCCGAGCCATAGCCTTCACCATGACAATAGCATTTTCCACAGGATCCCGGTAGAAGTCCCTCCGCAGGCCGGCCGCCTCGAAGCCGAAGCTCTGGTAAAGGGTCACGGCGGGATAGTTGCTCTCCCGCACCTCCAGAAAAATGTTCTCGGTGCCGGGCGGCAGCAGAGCGATAAAGCGCTCCATGAGCTTGCTTGCAAGCCCCTTTCGCCGGTGCTCAGGAGCCACGGCAACGCTGGTGATGTTGGCCTCGCCCAATGCCGTATAACCGCAGATCAGCGCCGCCGGACGGCTGTTTCCCGGGATATACAGCACGATCCCGTTTTCCTTCTCGGCCTCACAGCGGAAGCCGTCCGCAGACCAGCCCTCTGCTCCTACACAGGCCTTGTCCAGAGCAGACAGCTCCTCGAATATTTCCTGAGGCGCTCCGGATCTAAGCTGAATAATGTCCATATTTCTCCTATCAGCCCTTTGCCTCGTACCAGGTCTCGCCTATGTGCACGTCCACAGCAAGGGGCACTTTCATTTCGTAAACGCCCTGCATTTCCTCCTTCAGAAGCTCCGCACAGCGCTCTGCACAGGAGCGGTCAGCCTCGATGATCAGCTCATCGTGTACCTGGAGGATCAGCTCAGCGTCAAGGCCTTCCGCCTTCAGACGCCGATAAACGTTGATCATTGCCATTTTTATCAGGTCAGCGGCAGTTCCCTGAACGGGAGTGTTCATTGCGATGCGCTTGCCGGCGGCCTGGAGCATTTTGTTTGAGGAGGACAGCTCCGGGATACGGCGCTTTCTCCCGAACATTGTGGTGACCTCGCCTGTTTTTGTGGCCTCGTCCACGGTCTTGTCCATGAACTGCCCCACCTTGGGGTACTTAGCCAGATAATCGGCGATGTACTGCTTGGCCTTGGGGACGCTGGTGCCGATGTCCTTGGCCAGGGAGAAGGCTCCGATGCCGTAGATTATGCCGAAATTCACGGCTTTTGCGGCGCTTCTCATCTCGGGAGTGACCATCACCGGCGGCAGGTCGAATACCTGTGCGGCGGTGGAGGTGTGGATGTCCTCGCCGGAGGTGAAGGCCTCGATCATGTTCTTGTCGGCGCACAGGTGAGCCATGACTCTCAGCTCGATCTGGCTGTAGTCGGCGTCCACCAGCACTCTTCCCTCCGGTGCCCGGAAGAACTTCCTCATCTTTGAGCCAAGCTCCGTGCGGACAGGGATATTCTGCATATTTGGCTCGGTGGAGGAGATGCGGCCTGTGCGGGTCTCGGTCTGGCGGAAGGAGGTGTGGATCCTGCCGTCCTCTGCAATCTTGTCCACAAGTCCGGTGACGTAGGTGGAGCTGAGCTTGGTGTACTGGCGGTATTTCAGCACGTTGTCCACCACAGGCGAGAAGGCTCGCAGCTCCTCCAAGATCTCCGCATTGGTGGAATAGCCGGATTTGGTCTTCTTTTTTGCCGGGAGCCCCAGCTCCTCAAAAAGCACCACGCCCAGCTGCTTGGGAGAAGCGATGTTGAACTCATGGCCAGCGTCGTCGAAGATCATCTGCTGAGTCTCCTCGATTTTTTCAGAGAGATCCCTGCCGAAGTCCAGCACGCCCTGTCTGTCGATGAGTATGCCGGTGTGCTCCATGGAGGCCAGCACCTCAGTCAGGGGCATCTCCACCTGGTCAAGGAGCTTTGTCATGCCTTGCGCCTCGATCTCCTCCCGGAGCCTTGCAGTCAGATTTTCCAGAGAGGCAAGGTCGGCGAAGGGCTGGTTTTCGGCGCAATAGTGAGCTCCGTACTCCGCACAGAGCTTCTCGATAGTGTAATCAGAGGCGGAGGTGTTCAGCAGATAGCCGCAGATCTCCGCATCGGTAACAAGGTTTTTCAGAGCGCCGCCGTGAGCCATCGCAAAGCGATAGTGGGGCTTGGCGAAGGCAGTGATCTTCCGGCAGTCTGAGCCGAAAAAGGCCGTGATCAGCTCCTCGTCTGTAGTGGCGAAAACAGTATCTCCGCTGCGGACTGAGAGCTTTTCACCGTCGAAAAGATAGCTGACCTGCTGGAATTTTTCCAGCTCCTCAGCGGTAAGGGCAGCCTCGGTCAGCTCCACCGGCTCATAGGGAGCGGCCTGCTCCTTCGCAGGTGCCTCCGCAGCCACAGCGCTGACGTGGAGCTTGTCCAGCAGCTTGAACATTTCCAGCTCAGTCAGCAGCCTGCCAACGCCCTCGTCGTCCTGCTGTCCCAGCTTGTAGAAGCTCAGATCCTGCTCGATGGGAGCATCCCGGACGATCGTAGCCAGCCACTTGCTCTCCTTTGCGGAGCCCTCACCTGCTGCCAGCTTTGCCTTCACGCCCTTTGTAAGAGCTGCGTCCTCATATTTGGCGTAGAGCTCCTCCAAAGTGCCGAACTCCTTCACCAGAGAGGAGGCAGTCTTTTCGCCTATCCCGGGAACTCCCGGGATATTGTCTGAGGAGTCCCCCATGAGCGCCTTCAGGTCGATAAGGCGGATCGGGTCGAAGCCGTAGTCCTCACGGAAGCGCTCAGGAGTATAGTGGATCGTCTCCTTATTTGTGGCAAGGAGCACGGTAACGTTATCGTCGATCAGCTGAAGGCTGTCACGGTCGCCGGTGAGCACGAAGCACCGATCTCCTCTGTCCGAGCACAGCTTTGAGAGAGTTCCCAGGATATCGTCAGCCTCATAGCCCTCGCACTCCACCACACGGACTCCCATAAGTGTCAGGAGCTCCTTGATCAGAGGGAGCTGCTGAGCGAGCTCCGGTGGCATACCCTTGCGGTTAGCCTTGTAGTAGTCCGTAGCCTTATGCCTGAACGTGGGCGAGCGCAGGTCGAATGCCACGGCAACGCTGTCGGGCTGCACTTCGCCGAAATTCTTCAGATAGATGTTGATGAAGCCGAAAATGGCGTTGGTGAACACGCCGTTTTTGTTGGACAGCAGCCTGATACCGTAAAACGCACGGTTAAGGATACTGTTTCCGTCTATTGCAAGAAGTTTCATATCGCTGCTCCTGTTCGTTAGCAAATTATAGATACTATTATTATACCACATGATCAGCAGAAATGCAAACGCCCGGAAGAGATCCTTCCGGGCGCATTTTTCTTACACAGCGATCACTGCTTTGCCTTCTTCAGAAGGTCGTTCCACTCGCCTACGATCGAGCGGTCAACAAAGTAGTCGATACGCATTGCCTTTCTTACACGAGCCAGAGTTGCGTTGGTCTTTTCGACTGCGGCAGCCGTGCCCTCTCTTATGATGTCGTAAACTGCGTCAATGTCAGCCTCCCACTTTGCACGCTCAGCTCTGATCGGTGAGAGAGTTGACTCAAGCACGTTGATGAGGAACTTCTTGCAGGTGCCGTCACCCAGACCGCCTCTGCGGTAGTGCTCCTTCATCTCCTCAAGACAGGAGTAATCCGGAAGGAACTCTGCAAAATGGTCGTTTGTGCAGAGGGCGTCCAGATAAGTGAACACCACATTGCCCTCAGTGTGGCCGGGGTCTGTGATCTGGATATGAGTGGGATCGGTGTACATCTTGCCGTTGACCTGCTTCTTGATGGTCTTGGCGTCGTCGGAGAGGTAGATGCAGTTTCCAAGGGACTTGCTCATCTTGGCCTTTCCGTCAACTCCCGGCAGACGGCGCTGAGTCTCGTTTTCGGGGATCATTGCCTTGGGGAGGACAAGTGTCTCGCCGTAGATGCGGTTGAACTTCTCCACGATCTCACGAGCCTGCTCCAGCATGGGGAGCTGATCCTCGCCAACGGGTACAACAGTTGCGTCGAAGGCAGTGATGTCTGCGGCCTGTGATACAGGGTAGGTAAAGAAGCCGGCAGGCAGGCCTTCCTCAGCAAAGCCTCTCATCTGGATCTCAGCCTTGACGGTGGGATTTCTTGAAAGACGGGCAGTAGTTACCATGTTCAGGTAGTAGAATGTGAGCGCATGAAGAGCCGGAAGTGCGGACTGGACACAAATCGTGGTCTTGCTGGGGTCGATCCCTACAGAGAGGTAATCCAGCACCACGTTCACGATGTTGTCACGGATCTTTCCGGGGTTGTCGGCGTTGTCAGTAAGAGCCTGATCGTCTGCGATGAGAATGTTGATCTCGTCAAACTTGCCGGAATTCTGGAGCTCCACTCTTCTCTTGAGCGAGCCAACGTAATGACCCAGGTGGAGCCTTCCTGTGGGACGGTCACCGGTCAGGATAATGTTCTTGTTTCCCATATTATCACCTTTGCAGTTTTATTTTCAGCCCTCGATCTTGGGGAGCTTTGATGTGGACGCTGCGATCTCCTCATCAGTGGGGATGTAATCGCTCATGCGTCCGTCGTTGTATGCAGCGTAGGCGTACATATCGAAGTAGCCTGTACCTGTCAGGCCGAAGAGGATGGTCTTCTCCTCGCCTGTCTCCTTGCACTTCATTGCCTCGTCGATAGCGGCACGGATAGCGTGGCTGCTCTCAGGAGCAGGAAGTATTCCCTCGATGCGGGCGAACCTCTGTGCAGCCTCGAAAACAGCTGTCTGCTCAACGCTTCTTGCCTCCATGAGACCCTGGTCGTAGAGCTCAGAGAGAACAGCGCTCATGCCGTGGTATCTCAGGCCGCCTGCGTGGTTGGGAGAGGGCATGAAGCCGCTTCCCAGAGTGTACATCTTCTGGAGGGGGCATACCTTTCCTGTGTCGCAGAAATCGTATGCGTAAACGCCTCTTGTAAGGCTTGGGCATGAAGCAGGCTCAACTGCGATAAATCTGTAGTCCTCCTCGCCACGGAGCTTTCTTCCCATGAAGGGAGAGATAAGTCCGCCAAGGTTGGATCCGCCGCCTGCACAGCCGATGATGATGTCGGGCTTGATGCCGTACTTATCCATGGCAGTCATGGTCTCAAGGCCGATGACTGACTGGTGGAGGAGCACCTGTGAGAGAACGCTTCCCAGAACATAGCGGTAGCCCTCGTGAGTAGTGGCTGCCTCAACAGCCTCAGAGATAGCGCAGCCAAGGCTTCCGTTGGTATCGGGGAACTCAGCCAGGATCTTTCTTCCCACCTCAGTAGTCGTAGAGGGAGAAGGAGTCACGCTGGCGCCGTAAGTCCTCATGACCTCACGGCGGAAGGGCTTCTGCTCGTAGGATACCTTTACCATATATACCCGGCAGTCAAGTCCGAAGTAAGAGCAGGCCATAGAAAGGGCAGTTCCCCACTGGCCGGCACCGGTCTCGGTAGTAACGCCCTTCAGCCCCTGCTGCTTTGCGTAGTAGGCCTGAGCGATAGCGGAATTGAGCTTGTGGCTTCCGCTGGTGTTGTTTCCTTCAAATTTATAATAGATCTTAGCAGGAGTACCAAGAGCCTTCTCCAGACAATAGGCTCTAACAAGGGGAGCCGGACGATACATCTTATAGAAGGACTGGATCTCCTCGGGAATGTCGATATAGGGATCTGTTTCGTTGAGCTCCTGCTTTACCAGTTCATCACAGAAAACGTGAGCCAAAGCGTCGAAAGTTACAGGCTTTCCGGTACCTGGATCAAGCAGCGGAGCAGGCTTTTTCTTCATGTCAGCACGGACGTTGTACCACTGTTTTGGGAGCTCATCCTCAGATAAATAGATCTTGTAGGGTATTTTCTCGTTTGCCATAACAGTATTCTCCTTTTGTAATAGTATTTTGTCTGCCGTCAGGGTAAAACAAAAGCCCCTGGTCCGGCCAAAATGCCGGGACAGGAGCCTGATCTCAGAGCTTCTGCGGTGCCACCCCGCTTGACGCAAAAAAGCGTCCACTTAATGCGTACCTTCATACGCCGGTTTTGTTAACGCAGCACCGCTGCGGCTCGCATACTTGCCAAAAGGCTTTCAGTCCGCCCTCAGAGGCCCATTCACAGCTGTAGGGATCACCGGCTCACACCAAACGCCGGCTCTCTGACGATACCGATCAGCAGCTACTCACACCTCGTCACAGGTTTACGAAAAAATCATAACATAAAAGGAGACTTTTGTCAAGTGGGCGGCAGATCTTCGGCTATCTGAACGATCAAGAGCAGCGGCATTTGTGCGATATGGCTAAATTTCCGGAGATCAGGGGCTTTTCCCGGCTCAGCCTTGGAAAGTTGAGCCATTGTGAAAAACTGCACAAGATCCATGCAGTTCTGGCGAAAAGATCGCTGTTTATTACCAAAATTTGCATTCAGCTTCAGAATACTCTTGATTTTTCTGTAAAAGGTGGTAAAATATAATTAGCACTCAGAAAGAGAGAGTGCTAAACCATAACGATCATCATTTTAGGAGGTATATATCATGACTATCAAACCTTTACAGGACAGAGTAGTTGTTAAAATGGCTGAGGCCGAGGAAACTACCGCTAGCGGTATCGTTCTCACAGGCTCTGCTAAGGAAAAGCCTGAGTTCGCTGAGGTACTGGAAGTTGGCCCCGGAACTGCTGACGTTAAAATGGAGGTAAAGAAGGGCGACAAGGTGCTCATCTCTAAGTATTCCGGCACAAATGTAAAGCTGGAGGGTCAGGAGTACATCATCGTTAAGATGGAGGACATCCTGGCAGTCGTTGACTGATCTAAAAGCAAAATAAACTATTATTAAGGAGAGATAAACTATGGCTAAGGATATAAAGTACGGCGAGGACGCAAGAAAGGCTCTTCAGGCAGGTATCGACAAGCTGGCTGACACTGTCCGCATCACAATGGGTCCTAAGGGAAGAAATGTAGTTCTCGATAAGAAGTTCGGCGCTCCCCTCATCACTAATGACGGCGTTACTATCGCTAAGGACATCGAGCTTGAGGACGCTTTCGAGAACATGGGCGCTCAGCTGGTAAAGGAAGTTGCTACTAAGACAAATGACGCTGCCGGCGACGGTACAACTACAGCTACTCTGCTGGCTCAGACCATCGTTCGTGAGGGCATGAAGAACATCGCAGCAGGAGCAAACCCCATGGTTCTGAAGAAAGGTATCGCTAAGGCTGTTGATACTGCTGTAAAGACTATCGTTGACAACTCAAAGACTGTTTCCGGCTCTGACGACATCGCTAGAGTTGGTACTGTTTCTTCCGCTGACGAGAACGTTGGTAAGCTCATCGCTGAGGCTATGGAGAAGGTAACTTCCGACGGCGTTATCACTATCGAGGAGAGCAAGACTGCTGAGACATACAGCGAGGTAGTTGAGGGTATGCAGTTCGACAGAGGCTACATCTCACCCTACATGGTAACTGACGCTGACAAGATGGAGGCTGTCTACGACGATGCCTTCGTTCTTATCACCGATAAGAAGATCTCATCTATCCAAGACATCCTTCCCCTTCTCGAGCAGATCGTTAAGATGGGCAGAAAGCTGGTCATCATCGCTGAGGACGTTGAGGGCGAGGCTCTCACAACTATCATCCTCAACAACCTGAGAGGCACATTCAAGGTAGCTGCTGTCAAGGCTCCCGGCTTCGGCGACAGAAGAAAGGAAATGCTCAAGGATATCGCTGTTCTTACAGGCGGCGAGGTGATCTCCTCCGAGCTTGGTCTTGAGCTCAGCGAGACTACTATCGAGCAGCTGGGTCAGGCTAAGCAGATCGTTATCCAGAAGGAGAACACTATCATCGTTGACGGCGCTGGCGACTCCGACGCTATCAAGAGCCGTGTTGCTCAGATCCGTGCTGCTATCGAGAATACGACATCTGATTTCGACCGTGAGAAGCTCCAGGAGAGACTGGCTAAGCTGGCTGGCGGTGTTGCAGTTATCAAGGTAGGTGCTGCTACTGAGATCGAGATGAAGGAGAAGAAGCTCCGCATCGAGGACGCTCTGGCTGCTACAAAGGCTGCTGTTGAAGAGGGTATCGTTGCAGGCGGCGGTACTGCTTTCATCAACGCTATCCCTGCTGTTGAGAAGCTGGTACCCACTCTGGACGGCGACGAGAAGACCGGTGCTAAGATCATCCTGAAGGCTCTGGAGGCTCCTGTTCGCCAGATCGCTGAGAACGCTGGCCTTGAGGGAAGCGTTATCGTTGACAAGATCAGACGCTCCAGAAAGCTGGGCTACGGCTTCGACGCTTACAACGAGGTATACACCGACATGATCCCTGCCGGTATCGTTGATCCTACTAAGGTAACAAGAAGCGCTCTCCAGAACGCTGCTTCTGTAGCTTCCATGGTGCTCACAACTGAGAGCCTGGTAGCTGACATCAAGGAGGAAAATCCTGCTCCTGCAATGCCTGCCGGCGGCATGGGCGGAATGTATTGATGAGCTCAAAGTGAATAGAAAAAGCGGACTCTTCGTGAGTCCGCTTTCTTTTTATCCATTTTTCGGAAAACCGAGGGCGGTCTCCCCTTCATTATCCACTCATGTTAAAGGAGCCTTTTCCTTAGATCAGTTCGGTCAAGTGCCACCGCCAGGGCAATGAACAGGGCTGCACTTGCTGCCACCTGTACGCAATAGGCCGGTGTCTGGGTGAAGGCGGCGATAATGGCGGCCTTGGAAAGTCCCTTGGTCAGGAAAACTCCCTCATAGACGCTGTAGCCCACTATGCACAGCACCAGTGCCGGAACGATTGCAAGGATGTTACGCAGACAGAGGATCCTCTCCGTTTTTCGGCTGAATAAAAGTGCCGTCAGAGCCTTGATCAGAATTGTCGCCGGGATCCACACCGGATAGCCGGAAAGCCCGTCTGCCAGAGCTCCGCCGATAACTCCTGAGGCCACTGCGTAGGGCGCCGGAAGTATGCAGGCCGCAAGGTAGATCAGGCCGTCGCCGGCGTGGGTGTAGCCTGCTCCCGTTGGTATGTGAAGATAGGCCGTGAACACGAAGATCAGCGCCGAAAACAGTCCCGTGACTGTGATCAGGCGGAGCTTTTCCAGGGGCGGCCTTTTAGCTTTTGCTGTTGACATAAATATCCCTCCTTGGTTTTCTCCCATTATAACACATACCGGATCCGTATGCAATAGACCATGTATGATTTTTTTCTTATACCTGGCAATAGTCTCCGGAATTTCGCCTTCAGGTGGACTTTTTGTGCATACTGACTTATTATGCAATATAATCTTATGTTATTTGGCATAAATCCACATTGACAAAGAATGTGAAAAGTGGTAAAATAAACTCACAATAAAAAGAATAATAACTTTTAACTAAGTGTTAACAGGTTATTAAATTTGGAGGGAAATCATGAAAAAATTACAAAAGGCAGCCGCTCTCTCAGCGGCAATGTGCCTCTGTGCTGTAGGCACTGCACAGGGCATCGCTCCCGCAGCAAGAACTGCTTATGCTGCAACAAAGGACATCTCATCAGAAATGGAATGGGGCACGCTCAGAATGGGCGGAGCAGGCTTCGTTTCAGGCATCGTGACCGGCCAGAGGGAAATGTATCTCCGTACAGACGTAGGCGGCGTGTACAGATACAACTATGAGAAGAAGGCCTGGGATCAGCTTTTCGGCTTCGTCAGTGAGGACGACAGAGGTCTCCTCAGCTGTAAGGGAATAGCTATCGACCCCACAGACGACATGACAGCCTACTTCCTCTGCGGCTGTGCTTACTTCTCTGACGCTAAGACTGTTATCTTCAAGACGACCGACGGCGGCAAGACCTTCACCAGCGCTGACGTTACCGACATGATCCAGGTCCATGGAAACGGCGACGGACGTGAGTGTATCGAGCCTATCGCTGTTGACCCTGATGATCCCGATACTATTTACGCAGGCGGCGATGTTACCGGCGGCAAGTCTGCTCTCATCAAGTCAACTGACGGCGGCAAGACCTGGAACCCTGTTGAGGGCTATGACGCTCTGGGACTTTTCTCAGGCGAGCTCAAGTACCCCAAGTGGACTGACCACATGGTAAGAGGCACTGAGCCCAGCAAGGAATACAACGAGCAGAACGGTATCGGCTGCATCTATATCGAGGGCGGAAAGGTCTATGTCGGAACTTCTGTTACCGGTCAGGCAAATATCCACGTTGCAAGCGTTAAGGACGATAAGTTCGAGGCTATCGACGCTCTCCCACACACAGACTATCCCCTTTCTATCACCAGCGACCACAACGGCAATCTCTTCTTCACATACATCGGCGGACTCGCTTTTGCAGGCGGTTCCGGCGGAGCTTATAAGTATGAGATCAAGTCCGGAAAGGTGGAGAAGCTCTCTGTTTCCGACAATGCTGTCGGTATGATCGAGGTGGACAAGAAGGATCCCAACAAGATGTTCGCCCGTACCTGCGGCGTTTGGTCCGATCAGTGGTACGAGAAGGTCTGGACCGACGGCTCTATCGCTTGGGGCGACCACTTCTTCCGCTCCTCTGACGGCGGTAAGACCTGGGAGGACATCACTCCCGGTGCCGGTGAAACTGACTACTCCACAGGAGAAGGCGTGAAGATCTTCAAGTCGCTCCCTATCGATACAAATGGCTACGACTGGATCTACGGCAAGGCCTGCCACTGGGGAAGCGGTATCGTTATCGACCCCAGAGACCCTGAGGGCGACAGGCTCCTGCTCACTTCAGGAAACGGCGTTTTCGCCTGCGATAATGCTTGGGATGAAATGGACATCCAGTTCTACTTCCAGCCCGACGGCGTTGAGGAGTGCGTAAGCCTTGACTTCTTCAGCACAGCTGACGGTCTTGACCTCTCCGCTATCGGCGACTATGACGGATTTATCCACACAGGTAACAATACTATCCCTCAGCAGTACAAGCCTAACATGGGCTCTACCTCAGCTATCACTGTTTGTCCTCAGAATACCGATGTTTGGGCAAGAATAGCTGAAGGCGACGGCAACAATCAGGGCAGCGGCTATGTAACACTTGACCGTGGCAAGACCTGGACTCCCTTCAACGCAGCTTTCAAGGGAGGCAAGCTCTCGATCACTGAGCTCTCTGCCGGCAAGTACAGGATCATCAACTCCGGCGGCGGCGGAGATAAGGGCAGCGGTATCTCTTATTCCGACGACCTGGGCAAGACATGGACAAAGAGCGATGGAGTACAGGTCTCAAAGGCTTCTTATACTCTCGTTGACCCCGAGGATCCCAGCATCGTTTACGCTTCCGGCGCAAAACACAACGACTACTGGTCCTCCGATCTGACCAAGAAGGAGCCCACATTAGAGGAGTCCCACTACTCTTATTACATCAGCGAAGACTACGGCGCTTCCTTTAAGGAAGTTGTTATCTGCCCCTACAACTGGGAGCTGACATGGAAGTTCGAGAACACCGGCGACCTGGCTTATCTGGGCAACGGCACTGTTGCTTTTGCAGGCGCAAACCACGGTCTGTTCATTATCTCAGACAAGGGAAATAAGGTGGAGCAGCTGGATACCGTTTCCTATGCAAAGTGCGTTGGCTACGGCGCTCCCGAGAAGAAGGGCAGCCCCAATACACTGTTCCTCTTCGGTAAGCCTGAACAGTCCGATCCCGAGGGCATCTACCGCTCAACTGACAGCGGAAAGACCTGGGTCTGCATCAGCTCAGATCACATCTACGGCGGTACCGGAAACGGCAACTACCTGGTAGGTGACATGGATGAGTTCGGCAAGGTATATATGTCAACTGTCGGCTGCGGTATCGTTTACGGACAGCTCGCAAGCGGCGGAGGCACTCCTTCCACTGACCCCACCACAAAGCCCGGCACAAAGGCTGACTGGGGCGACGCAAACGTTGACAAGAAGGTAGACCTGAACGACGCTGTTGCTATACTTCAGTACGCTGCACTTCCGGCAAAGTACGCTCTCTCTGAGCAGGGCGCTATCAACGCTGACGTTGTTGACAACGGCACCAGCGGAATTACCGGAATAGATGCGCTTTCGATCCAGATGTTCGATGCTAAGCTCTTCACGCAGGACGCTTGGCCTATGACAAAGAGCAAAATGGAATCATTCCTCAAGTAACATTCAAGGGGGACTGCTTATGCAGTCCCCCCAGCTTGTCGAAAAAGCCTGTTTATCATAATCTGGGATTCTAAAGGGTTGTGAACCCTTTAGCGGAGTCCAGAGGCAGCGCCTCTGGTGGGGTGTGGGTCAAAGCCCCACATATTGCCTTAAAGCGCTCCGCAAGAGGTGAATTCAAAAACAGTCCGGTGGACTGTTTTTGAAGAGGAGACGCCCTGCAAGTGAGGGCGTCTCTTAGTAAATATTGGGTTTATTGACAGACTGGGGGGACTGCTTATGCAGTCCCCCATTCATTTCTTTGCATGAAAAAGGACACCCGTGGGGTGCCCTTTTTATTATCTGTGATGGCTTCCGCCGCCGTGTCCGCCGGAGAAGGAATGTCCGCCTCCGCCGCCTCCACGGGAGCCTCCGCTGCTGGACTCGATCCTTGTGCGGGAGGTATGCTCTCGGAGGAAGGTGTCCTCCTTCTGGAAGTATCTGGTGCGCTCACGGGAAACGTAAACGCTTGCGTCAGTGGAAGATTTGAATCTGTACTTCCTCTTAACAACGAAGTATATGATCAGAGCAACCACCAGTCCTGCAACGACCGAAGATACGGCATAAATCAGATCCATGGCCGGGGGACGGCTCTTGGAAACGTAGAATTCTCCGCCCTTGTAGTAGAAATACTTGCCAGAGGACTCATCGTGGTAGTAGCTCAGTCCGCCGGATGTGTCCTGACAGCTTTCCAGCAGTCCCAGATAGACCTCCAGCGCTTGGGCGATGTCGTCGGGATACACCGTGGAGCCGGATGCCGGAAGATATGCGTCCAGCCGTGAGAAGATAGCGTCAATGCTGTCCTGATACCACAGCACAGCTCTTCCTGACGTGGAGATATGATCGCAGGCCGGGCTCTTTCCGGAAATATCCAGATAGTAGAACACACCGTCGGTATCCTCACCGAAAATACTGTCGTAGGAGTCGTCTGAGAAGATCACAGTAGCACTGTCGGTCTGATAGCGGTAATCAGGACCCGCCAGAAAGATGTAGATGTTCATTTCCAGCTTCTCGGCAGTCTCCTGCACCTTCTTATTCAGGTCATCAAGGGTTTGCTGATCCTGGCTGAAAAGGCCATAGTCGTCCTCTATCATGGACTGGCTGGCGTCACCGCTCCAGCCCTGAGAATAGTTGTCGGAGGCCGCAGCATCCAGGCTGAGCACAGGCAGCAGCATAAGGCTAAGCAAAACGGCTGCCGCAAGGGATATCACTCTTCTCATCATATCCTACCTCCGAAAAAGTATCCGATCACCGTAATTGCAAGGCCGATAGCTGCGCAGACCAGCCGCAGTTTTTTCTTATTCAGAGGAGGAGTACCTGCCAGCTTTCCGGTCTGGCCGTTAAGGGCGAACTCATACACCTTGCCGCCGTAGCGGTAGGTCATGAACCATACCGGCAGCATCATGTACTGCAAGTCGGTCTTCTGTATGTCGTAGTTTTCACGCTTCACAGAGAGTGAGGAGTAATTTCCCACGCTTTTTCGGATAACGCCTTGGCTGGCCTTAGTTGCCCTGTCCTTGATCCTGGGGAAGACAGCGGCCTTGTCAACGTCGTATTTATCTGCGAAAAATCCGCTGAAATATGACATGGAGAAGTCCTTTAGCTCTGAGTAATCAAAGGGCTCGATGGACTCCATCAGCAGATCCTCGATCTTGCTCTCGCCGTCCGCCGGGATACCAAGAGAGGTGACTCTCACCTTTCTGACAACACGGTACTCCTTGGTCTCGGTGTAGTGATAGTTGCCGGTGGTCCAGGAGCGGATCTTTTTGCCGATAGCCTCATAATCCGCCATGATGTCGCAGTCAGCCACCCAGAAGGGCACATAGAGGCCGGTCATTTTCTCCAGCTGCTCGTCGGTGTTGAAATCCGGCGGGATGAACCAGCGCTTGCTCACCCATTTGCGGAATTTATTCAGAGCCTCCTCACGGGTGATCTTGAAGCCGATGATCTTGCTGGGCTTGAAATCGCCGGTGAGCTTTCCTGAGAGGATGACCGGGTTGTGGCAGTAATAGCAGAATGTGGCGGTCTGCTGGTCGTCAGCCATGATGTCTGCGCCGCAGCTGGTGCAGTGGTAGAGGTTGGTGTGCTCGGCGAAATCGTCCTGAGCCTGCTGCTCCTCCTTAGGAAGAGCAGTTTCCTGCTGGGCGTAGATCTCCTTGATCTGATCTATGGTGAATGCGCTGAGGCAGTAATCGCAGCTCAGCTTTTGGGTAGCGGGGTCGAATTTCAGCTCCGCATTGCAATTTGGACATTTATACTGTGCAGCGTCCAAGGCTGTCACTCCTTTACAGATAGATAAATGTATATCATTCTTATTTTACCACATTTCCGCATCTTTTGCAAGAGCAATTTACAAAACACCGCAATAACCGCCCGATTTTTGGAGAAACTGCTCTGATACCGCTGTTTATGCCTTGACATTTTTTGTATAATACCGTATAATAGTATTATAATGATTGTTTTGTACTAAATGTAAAGGCGCCTTCGGGGATACGCCTTGCCGGGAGATAGCTCCCATTTTGCCCAGGGAGCAGCAAAGACTGCTCCGGAAAAGAAAGGACAGCGAATTATATGGACTATGGATTTTCACGCATCACACCTGAGATCATGCGGCTGGCTGAAAAGTCACTGGACGGCTATCGCATCGATCCCGAGCTCTACACCCAGTACGACGTAAAGCGAGGCCTTCGTGACATCAACGGCAACGGCGTTGTTGCAGGCCTTACGAACATAAGCACTATCAAGGTGCTGGACACAGGCGACGGTATGCCCAACCACGGTGACGGAAAGCTCTACTACCGTGGCATAGACGTGGAGGACATAGTCGCCGGCTTTATGAAGGAAAAGCGCTTCGGCTTCGAGGAGACCGTTTACCTGCTCCTCTTCGGAAATATGCCCTCTGAGGGCAAGCTTTCCTCTTTCAAGAAGATACTGGCTGATTTCCGCAGCCTGCCCTCTACCTTCACAAGAGATGTGATCATGAAGGCTCCCAGCGACAACATGATGAACACCCTTGCAAAGTGTGTCCTGGCGCTTTATTCCTACGATAATTCCGCAAATGACATCTCTATCCCCAACGTTCTCCGCCAGTGCATCGAGCTGATCACGCTCTTCCCTGTGCTTGCGGTCTACGGCTACAACGTTTACAAGTATTCCCGTGACGGAGGCTCTCTGTTCATCCACGATCCTCAGCCTGAGCTTTCCATTGCGGAGAATTTGCTGTATATGCTCCGTCCGGACAAGCAGTATACCGAGCTGGAGGCTAGGCTCCTTGACCTTGCTCTGGTGCTGCACGCTGAGCACGGCGGCGGAAACAATTCCACCTTCACGGTACACGTTGTTTCCTCTTCCGGAACTGACACTTATTCGGCAATAGCTGCTGCTCTTGGCTCTCTCAAGGGACCCAAGCACGGCGGCGCCAATATCAAGGTGGCCATGATGTTCGACGACATGAAGGCCAGCGTCAAGGACTGGACTGACGAGGACGAGGTGAGAAACTACCTGCGCAAGCTGCTCCACAAGGAGGCCTTCGACCGTGCAGGCCTGATCTACGGCATGGGTCACGCTGTTTACTCTCAGTCCGACCCGAGAGCCAAGGTGTTCAAGGGCTTCGTTGAGAGCCTTTCCTCCGAGAAGGGCCGCCACGACGAGTTCGCCCTGTATTCGCTGGTGGAGCGTCTTGCTCCCGAAGTCATCGCCGAGGAGCGCCGCATCTACAAGGGCGTCTGCGCAAACGTTGACTTCTACAGCGGCTTCGTTTACCGTATGCTGGGCATCCCGGACGAGCTCTTTACGCCGATCTTCGCAGTTTCACGAATTGCAGGCTGGTCCGCTCACCGCATCGAGGAGCTGATCAACTCAAACAAGATCATTCGCCCGGCTTACAAGGCCATTTCTCCCATGCACGCCTACACCGATATGGAGCACCGCATGGACTAAGGAGGCTGCTATGGAACAAAGACCAGCGGCAATGGTCTTCCTCATGACAATGGGGATCACCGCAGTCAGCTTCGGGACGTCCTGCTTTCTGGACTGGCTATTCGGCGAAAGCAACGCCATGATGCCCGTCATGATCATCTTCGGCCTGGTGCTGTTCTTCCTGCCGATTTTCGCCTTAGTCCTGGAAAGCCGCATGAAGGAGGAGCTATCGGCGAAGCAATTCCTGCTGGCCTACTTCGGCGGCTATTCAGTCACCGCAGCCCTGGGCAGCGCAGTGATCTGCGGCGGGATCATCGACCTCGACAAGCTCTTTCCGCATGAGTTCCTGGGCGGTATCATCATGCTGGTACTGCTGGTCATCCTCTTAGGAGGACTGGTCTGGGCGGCGGTCTTCCGCATAACAGCTGCCATAGTTCAGCACCTTCAAAAATAACTCAAGGAACAAAATTATCCGAAAGGAATGATATAAAATGAACAATTCATCACAGCTCATCAACTGGAACGGTACTACCTGCGTTCGTCTTCAGGCCGGCGGCTATGAGGCTCTCATCGCCTACGAGATTGGATCCAACGTGATCCGCCTCAGAGACAACACCAACGGGGTGGACTTCTTCCGCTTCGACCCTGAGAACGACGCCGACGTTATCCGCAATTCTCCCGAGGTATGGGGACTCCCCACACTGTATCTGCCTAACCGCTTTGCAGACGGCGTTCTCAAGACCTCCGACGGCGAGTATCACCTTCCCGTAAACGAGGGCGCTCCCTATTTCAACCACATCCACGGCTTTATCCACAAGAGAGTCCATGAGGTAGTTGAGCACAACGCCGACAGCAACTGCGCTTGGGTGAAAACACGCTACGTTTACGACGAGAACGACGAGTTCTTCCAGTACCTTCCCGTTAGATTTGTGGCTGAGTACACCTTCACTCTTTCCGAGAACGGCCTTGACCAGGACATCAAGTTCACCAACGTTTCCGACAAGGTGCTTCCCATGTCACTGGCCTCACATACAGCTATCAAGGCTCCCTTCGTGGACGGCGGCAAGGAGAGCGACATCCGCCTGACAGTTCCTGCCGGACGCCGCTGCGAGCTCAACGAGAGATGGCTGCCCACTGAGAAGACCAAGTCTCTGACAATGTACGATCTTGAGTACAAGACCGGCAGCAAGTGCCCTGTTCTCCAGGACATCAACAACGATATGTACACCGGCGAGACAGCTGAGCTGGATCATGAGAAATTCCACGGCATCATCGCCGAGGACATCGCCAGCGGCAAGAAGCTCTGCTATCAGGTATCTGACGAGTATATGTTCTGGATCATCTGGAACGACGGCGGCTTCAACCACTACTTCTGCCCCGAGCCAATGACTGCCATGATCAACGCAGCCAACCTCGACCTTCCCGGAGATGTTTCCGGCAAGCGTGAGGTAAAGCCCGGCGAGGAGTTCACTGCGCACCAGAGATTTTTCACAAAGCTGTAATGAAAAAGGGACACTCAGGCGGTGTCCCCTTTTTTTGCAGATAAAAAAAAGGAGCGGCCTGACCGCTCCATTTTTTATCACTCCTCTGCGGAGGTGCTGTGCTTTTTCTTGTACTTGGACTTCTGGCCGAAATTCAGCGAGATAGTCAGGATCTTATCGGAGTTGAACAGCCTCAGTGCCAGGAACAGGCAGACTGCAAAGAATACGATCTGGTAGGCAAGGCCTGCGAAGAAGATCGTGGTGTGGCCGAACATAAGGTTGCTCATCGCCGAGAAGGTGTGTGTGAAGGGGATCACATATACAAGCATCTTCACAACTGTAGGCAGAGAGTTCACATCTGCGAACATTGAGATGAAGTAAGGGATCATAGCCATCATCATCAGGGGCATGATAACTGTCTGTGAGCTCTTTGTGTCGTTTACCAGTGAGCCAAGAATGATAGACAGTGACAGGCAGATCATGATAGTGAAGAACAGCTGAAGTCCTACCAGGATGTAGTCAGAAATGGAAAGTGTCAGTCCCAGCTTAGCCATTGCAGACTCCACTGTCATGTACTGGCTGATAACGTTGCCCTCGGCAGCGACCTGCTCAGTTACCTTGTCAGTTGCGCCGGAGATCGTTGTGGAGAAGCCTATCATGAACACGGCTGCGTTGAGCAGAGCGATGATAGCGGCTGCAAGCATCTTTGAGCTGATGATGGAAAGTCTTGAAACAGGGGCAGAAAGCAGAGTCTCAAGGGTCTTGTCGATCTTCTCGTTGGAGATAGCGCTGATCAGGGTCTGAGAAGTGAGCATGATCAGCACGAAAACGATGATTGGCAGGATCTCATTCTGGATCATGACTCTCTGCATGATAGAGTCGGAGGAGATCTGTGCAGACTTGTCGTCAACAACTGTGTTGTCCACAACTGCAACGGGGTCCTCCATAAGAGCGATGTCCTCTTCGGAAAGTCCAAGCTGAGCAGCGATCGTGCTTGAGATACAGTTCTCGATGAAGCCTGCTGCTCCGGCGGTATCGTTGCTGAGGTTGGAAAGCATTGCGGTGGAGGCCATGCGTGAAACGGTGACCAGCTTAGGCTGAGTGCCGTTTTCAATATCCGAGGTAAAGCCCTCGGGAATGATAACGAGGTTTTCTGAGTTGTTGCTCTTCAGGATAGCGGCATAATCGTCGCCCTCAGAGGAGAACTTTGTGATCTTAGCGCCGTTGTCCTCCATCTGCTTGATGAGGGACTGGGTGAACTCAGTTTCGTCACGGTCGCTGATAGCGATAGTGTACTCCTGCTTGGTAGCCTCCTCGATAGTTGTGCTCATTACGTTGCCCAGGATCATGAACATTGCCATGATAGCAACGAAGGAAACGATCATCTGTGCGGTGATGAGCTCTGAGAGCTCCTTTTTAAGAAGGTTAATGAATTTCATGATCGTTCACCACCCTTTCAAAAACTTCCTCAAGGTTAGCTGCATTGTAGCGCTCTTTCAGCTCGGCAGTAGTACCTGTGACCATAAGATGACCCTTGGCGATGATGCCAACACGGTCTGATACGAACTCGATCTCAAGCATATTATGGGAGGAAAGAAGGAAAGACATACCTTCCTCAGCAGCCAGCTTCTTGATAGTGCGGCGGATCTCGATAGCGTTGAGCACGTCAAGTCCGCTGGTAGGCTCATCCAGGATAGCCAGTCTGGGCTTAGTCATAACTGCACGGGAGAGCAGCAGCTTACGGATCATACCACGGCTGTAGCTGCCGATCTTGTCGCCAAGGCGGTCTCCCAGGCCGTTGATCTCCTTAGCACGAGCCACCATCTGGTCGATAGCTCTGGGATCCACGGTGAACAGGCCAGCCATGAAGCGAAGATACTTCTCGCCGGTCATATTCTTGTAGGCACCCGCCTCATCGGGGAGGTAGGTGATGCTGCCACGGACCTTCTCCGGAGCAGACTTGATGCTGTGACCAGCCACGATAACGTCGCCTGATGTTGGCTTGAGCAGCGTAGAGATCATGCGGATCGTTGTGGTCTTGCCGGCTCCATTTGGGCCGATCAGGGCGAAGATCTCGCCCGCCGAGATGTCGAAAGAGACATTGTCCGCAGCAAGTACCTTTGAATACTGCTTGGACAGTCCCTTGACCTCAAGGACTTTCTCCATAAAATTTACCCTCTTTCCGGACGTGCTTCAGAGCAATATCGTCCTAAAAAAATTATTATATCCCTGAACTCCCATATCATAAGAGTTCAAAATCAATTATATCACAGCCGTGCCATTCTGTCAATAAAATAACGAAATTGATATTTGCGTAATTTTTTGCGAGCACGACCTCAGAAGTAGAACAGCTCCTCGAACTTTTTGTCCAGCGCAATGCAAATGATCAGCGCCAGCTTTGCGGTGGGCTGATACTGGCCTGTCTCAATGGAGCTGATCGTGTTTCGGGAGACCCCCACCATTTCCGCCAGCTGCGCCTGAGACAGCTTCGCCTCAGACCTCGCCTCCTTCAGATGATTGCGGAGCACCAGCTTGTCGTCCATGACTGCTCACCCCTTGAAACTGGCGAAAAACTGCACCGTGGATATGATGCTCATGCCAAGCATCAGGATGCCGCAGAACAGGTTTGCCACCTTCTTGGTCTTGATGAAGCGATAGGCGAATGCGCTTGCTCCGGAGAACATGATCAGCGCCATGATGTCGTAGGGGTCCTGTTCGTGGAAGTTGCGCACCATGGCGAACATAATGGCCATTGCACCCATTCCAAGGAAGGCCCAGTAGAAGGACTTGTCGAAGATCATTTTCTCCCGCTCATCGCCACGGCTGTCGGGCTTTTTGTTCTGTGCCAGCTTCAATACCTCGTCTTTATTCATATCTGTCATCCTTTCTGCAAAGTTTACTTTGCATTTGCTATGGTCTTAGTATACCACTGCCAAGCTCACTTGTCAAGAGTTTGCAAAGCAAACTTGTCAAAATCGGCACTTCGCACAGATCTCCACCTGCTGATCTGTTGCAATTGTATGATTTTGAAGAACAAATCGCAATTTCGTACCAATGTTAAAACATAATTATTATTATATTGCCCTGATTTACCTTGACAAAAGGCAATATATTTGTTATACTTATTTTGAAGGTTTTATGCAGTTTGGCGACTGCATATTTTGAACGCAAGGCATAGGCAGCCTTAGTTCGGTCAAAATCGAATATCACCGAAGCTGACGGCTTTCCTGTGCGTTGTCGAAGGCCCTTTGGCTGTACTGTGCGGTCTGCGGAGCAAACCCTCTCCCGCTCCCGGACTGTGACGGCTTTGTTGTTATGCTTTTTCGGTGCCCCAGTGCGCCTATTTTCACGCTTTTTGCGGGAAAGGTGGAGAAAAATTGAATAAATATGCACTTTACCGGAGACTGGCCTCTGGTATATTGTCGTGCGCTGTTGCCGCCGGACTATCTCCCGGCTGCTTGCAGGCCCTGGCTGCGGAGGATCCGGTTTCTCAGGAGACCCTTGCCGCTATGCAGGAAGACTATTACTATATCGAGCCCGTGGATACCGGCATCCCTACTCACAGCGAGTATTTCGACCAGTATTCCGGCGAAAACCGCCCCGACGTCCAGGTTGAGGTCAGGGGCAATGACTATGTTTCTGCGGAAAACGGAGACTTCGCCTCGGGCAGCTACGGCTCAGAGGGCGATGTCCGTGACGACGTTCTCATCTGGGAGAGCGCTGACGGCCTCCTGACCTACAAGGTGGACGTTCCGGAAACAGGAAATTACTGCATAAATATGACGTATTTCCCTATCGAGTCAAACAGCTCCTCAGTGGAGCTGTCCATGAAGATCGACGGTGTTACGCCATTTGACACAGCATCTCGTATCACCCTCAGCAGGATCTGGGTGAATGAAACGGATATTTATACAGATTCCCGTGGAAACCAGGTCCGCCCCTCTCAGATCCAGAAGGGTATGTGGCGGAGCTGCGATCTCGGCGACGTGGACGGACTTTTCAACGAGCCCCTGTTCTTCTACCTTGAAAAAGGCACCCATGAGATCTCGTTCTACTCCGAGCGTGCTCAGCTTGCTATCGAGAGCTTCAAGCTGTACAACCCCGAAGAACTGCCCTCATACAGCCAGTACGCCTCCTCCGCTGAGGCCGGCGTTTCCAAGGAGAGCACCCCGGCTAAGGTCTTCCGCATCGAGGGCGAGGACGCTGTTTTCAAGTCCGACTCTACCCTCTACCCTACTTATGATAATACCAACTACCTGGTGTCTCCCTCTGACCCCACAAAGGTAGTTTACAACACACTGGGCAGCGGCAACTGGAAGAAGGCGCTCCAGTCCGTTACCTGGGAGATCCCTGCTGACCAGATCGGCAGCTCAGGCTGGTATCGCATCGGCATCAAGTCCCGCCAGAACACCATGCGTGGCTTCTACTCCAACCGCCGTGTCTACATCGACGGACAGGTGCCTTGCAGCGAGCTGGATCAGGTGAAATTCTACTACGGCACCGATTGGAGCGTGGTAACTCCTCAGACAGACTCCGGCGAGGACGTTTACGTTTACCTTGACGCCGGTCAGGATCACACCATCACCATGGAGGTCATCCCCGGCGAGATTGGCGACTCCATGAGAAAGCTGGATGAGGTGGTCGCTGAGCTCAATACCTATTATAGAAAGATACTCATGATCACCGGCCCCTCTCCCGACCAGTACACCGATTACTACGTTCATGAGAAGATCCCGGAGCTGGTGGACGAGTTCGATAGGCTCTCAGGTGAGCTGAAGGACATTCAGTCCGGTATCGAGAGCTTGTCCGGCTCAGAGGGCTCTGAGGCTGCGGCTCTTGAGCGTATGACGGTCATTCTTGACAAGTGTACGAAAAAGCCCCTGAAGATCCCGGATTACCTCTCTCAGATCAAGGAGAACATCACCTCGATCTCCGCTTGGATGAGGGATTACCGTGACCAGCCCCTTGAGGTGGACTACATCGAATTTGCCTCTCAGGGAGCCGACTTCGCAGGCTGCGACACCAAGCTGGGCAAGAGCATCAGCTTCGGCGTGAAGGGCTTCTTCGGATCCTTCTTCGAGGACTACACCACCCTTTCAGACGTTACCGGCGAGGACGCCATCGACGTTTGGGTATCACTGGGCCGTGATCAGGCTCAGGTGGTGAAGGAAATGGCCGAGAACCAATTCATGCAGGATACCGGGATCCCGATCTCGGTAAACCTCGTTATCGGCGGTGTCGTTGAGGCTACTCTTGCAGGAAAAGGTCCCGATGTTGCGCTGTTCCTGGGCGGAGAATTCCCCGTGAACCTGGCTGCCCGTGACCTTCTGGTGGACGTTTCTGACACAACGCAGTTCCCGGACTTTGAGCAGGTCTCTCAGCGCTTCCAGGAGAACGCTATGACTCCCTATCAGTTCAACGGCGGCACCTACGGTCTGCCTATCAGCCAGACCTGGCCAATACTCTTCTACCGCACAGACGTGCTCACTGAGCTGGGCTACACATCGCCTCCCGAGACCTGGAACGACCTTATCGATATGCTGCCCGCTCTCCAGAGGAACTATATGTCCGTGGGACTTATCCTTCCTCCCACAAATATCTCCCCCGCAACTGAGGCAGGACACACCTTCGCAATGCTCCTGCTGCAAAAGGGTCTGAACTACTACAACGAGGGACAGACAGCCTCTACCTTCGATTCTATCGAGGCCGTGCAGTCCTTCGAGGAGTGGACGGACTTCTACACAAAGTACAGCTTCGACCAGACCTACGACGCTTTCAGCCGTTTCAGGACAGGCGAATACCCCATTCTTATCGCAAACTACACCTTCTTCAATCAGCTCACCGTGGCTTCTCCTGAGATCAAGGGACTGTGGGACTTCTGTCAGGTGCCCGGCACTCTCCGGGAGGACGGAACTATCTCTCATGCGGCAAACTCCAACGGCGCCGGTGCTGTTATTTTCAAGAAGGTAAAGAACAAGCAGAACGCCTGGGAGTTCATCAAGTGGTTCACTGAGGCTGATACTCAGGTGCAGTACGGAACTCAGATCGAAGGCCTCCTGGGAACTATGGGACGCTTCGACACCGCTAACCTTGAGGCTCTCAGTGAGCTGTCATGGTCACACAGCGAGTACGACCGCCTGAAGGATCAGCAGGACGAGCTGGTGGAGATCCCCGTTATCCCATCGTCCTACGCTGTTACAAGAAATATCATGAACGCTTTCAGAGAAGTCGTCAACGAGCTTGAAAATCCCCGTGATACTCTGGTTTGGTACAACCGTGACATCAACGACGAGATCACAAGAAAACGTGAAAATCTCGGTCTTGACACCGACGAGAACTAAGGAAGGAGGAATATCGCTTGGCTAAGATCGCTGCCGAGGACATCGGCAAAAGAACTAAACAGGAAGAGCGCCGCATGATGTGGCACTCAGTCAAGCAGAACAAGGCCTGCTATCTGATGCTGGCTCCGTTCATGCTGTTCTTCCTAGTATTCACGATCGTCCCTGTAGTAATGTCCCTCCCCATGGGCTTTACGGATTTCAACATGGCTCAGGCCCCGAAATTCATCGGACTTTCAAACTATACCACCCTTTTCCTTTCGGATAAGATCTTCGTAAAATCTATCAGAGTCACCATAGTTTTCGCCCTGTTCACAGGCCCCCTGAGCTATGTTCTGTGCTTCCTGCTGGCTTGGCTCATCAATGAGCTCCACCCGAAGCTGAAAACTCTGTTCACTCTCATCTTCTACGCACCCTCAATGGCTCCCGTTTATACCACCTGGCAGATGATATTCAGCGGTGATATGAACGGCTACGCAAACTCCTTCCTGATCAACTTAGGTCTTGCCAACTCTCCCATACAGTGGCTCACCGATGCCAACTACGTCCTGGGAGTCACGATCATCGTTCAGCTGTGGATCTCGCTGGGAGCCGGCTTCCTGGCACTCCGTGCGGGATTCCAGAACATCGACCGCTCAATGTATGAGGCAGGCGCTATCGAGGGTATCCGCAACCGCTGGCAGGAGCTGATCTACATCGTTATCCCTTCAATGGGTCCTCAGCTCATGTTCGCTGCGGTAATGCAGATCGTAAGCTCATTCACCGCAGGTACTGTTGCGCAGAACCTGGTGGGCTTCCCCAGCACCGACTACAAGGCACACACCATCATGACCCACGCCTTCGACTACGGCTGGGTAAGATACGAAATGGGCTACGCCTCGGCGATATGTATGATACTGTTCGTCGTCATGTACCTGCTGAACAAGCTGATCAGCAAGGTGCTGAGCAAATACATGGACTAAGGAGGCGAAGAAATGGCACAGTCAATGGTCAATACCGAAAAACTCAAGGCGAGCAACAAACAGGCCGGCAGAAAGATCGGCGGAACGGTAGCTATCCTCGTTTTCCTTATCGTTCTCGGACTCTTCATGCTGTTCCCTATCTATCTTATGATAGTTATGGCGATAAAGCCTGTTGAGGAGCTGTTCATCTTCCCCCCGAAGCTCCACGCTATCAACCCTACCCTCAACAATTTCAAGGATATGTTCGAGGTCATGCACCAGAACAGAGTTCCCTTCTCAAGATACGTCTTCAACTCTGTCCTCGTTACCGCAACTGTAACGATACTCCAGTGCTTCTTCGCTTCCATGGCCGCATTTGTGCTTGCAAAGTGCAAGTTCCCCGGAAACAAGATCCTCAACAGCATCATCGTCGTTGCACTTCTCTATCAGAGCAACGTCATCTACATCATGCAGTACATCGTTATGGCTAAGCTGCATATGATCGACACCTACTGGGCACTGATCCTGCCCGCTATCGCTTCGCCTATGGGACTGTTCCTTATGAGACAGTCCATAGGTCAGGTCCCCGACGCTATGATCGAAGCCGCTAAGGTGGACGGCGCAGGCCTCTTCCGTATCTGCTGGCAGATCGTTATGCCCAACCAGAAGCCTGCCCTGATGACCCTGATCATCTTCGCTTTCCAGGCCGCTTGGAACATCCAGTCGGGAACGGTAGTTTTCCAGGAGCAGTACAAGACCCTCACCACCGTTGCAACTCAGGCTGCCTCCGCAGGACTTGCAAGAGCAGGCGTTGCTATGGCGGCACAGGTGTTCGTGTTCATCCCGCCCATCGTTGTGTTCATGCTGGCGCAGAGACAGGTCATCGAGACCATGGCTCACTCCGGCATCAAGGACTAAGGAGGTGGGGACATGAGAAAAATTTCTGCTAAGCTGATCTCGCTGGCTATTGCCGGAGCTGCGGCTTTCGGCTCCGCCGCCTCATTCACCGCTTCCGCCGCTGAGCCCTACGATGTGTACAACTATGACCGCTGGGGCGAGGCTATCCCATCTCAGGCCGGATATATCGCCGACAGAGCTGTCTCAGGCATCGACCTTGGCGTAGGAGCCTTCAGCTCCCCCAGCGACATCTTCCGTGACCACAACGACATATTCTACATAGTTGACGGCGGAAATAACCGCATCGTCGCTGTGAACTCAGAGCTCACCGAGGTGGTGAAGGTCTATGACAGCTTCACCATGCCCGACGGCTCAAAGACTACGCTGAAAAATCCCCAGGGAGTTTATGTTTCTGCGGAGAACGATTGGCTCTACATCGCCGATAACGAGAACTCCCGTGTGCTGATCGCCGATCTTGAGGGAAACGTCATCAAGGAGATCACCAAGCCTACCTCTGAGGTCTATGACCAGAAGAGGACATTCCTCCCTCAGAAGGTCATCGCTGACAAGGCCGGGAACGTTTACGTTGTGCTGGGAAATATCACCACCGGTGCCGCTATGTTCGATCCCGAGGGCGAATTCACCGGCTTCTACGGCGCAAACCGTGTCCAGCCTACTGCCGAGATCGTGGGCAACTACATCACCAGCCTCTTCACCTCTGAGGAGAAAAAAGCACGGCGCAGGAGAAATGTTCCCACAGGCATCACCAGCTTCGACATCGACGGCGACTTCATCTTCACCTGTACCTCCTCGTCAACTCAGACTACGGATACCGTGAAGAAGCTCAACGCCGCCGGAAGGAACATCTTCGCAAATATGGAGCTGGCCTTCGGCGACTACACTCCCATGTACGACACCTCTCAGAACAAGGTGCTCCAGCCGGCGATCTGCGACATCGACATCGCTGACGACGGCAATATCAACTGTCTTGATTTCACTACCGGACGTGTGTTCCAGTACGATGAGGACTGCAACCTGCTGTTCATAACGGGTACTATCGCCAAGCAGGTGGGCGGCTTCGACCACGTTGCTGCTCTTGAAACTATGGGCGAGAACCTGTACGTTCTGGATTCGCAGAAGGACACCGTTACTGTTTTCGTGGAGACTGACTTCGGAAAGATCGTCCACAAGGCAACGGCTCTCCACAACGCCGGCTACTATGAGGAGGCTCTCGACCCCTGGTACGAGGTCCTCAAGCACGACGGAAACTACCGCAGAGCCTACGTTGGCGTGGCCTCAGCACTGCTGAGAAAGGGCGACTACGAGGGCTCCATGAAATACGCTGAGCTGGCGGACTCTCCCAGGATCTACAACAAGGCCTTTGAGGGCTACCGCATGGACTGGCTGAAGGCTCACTTCGGACAGCTCATATTGGGGCTGGCTCTGATCGCTGTGGGGCTGTTTATGCTTGCACGGCTGGCAAAAAAGAAGAAGGCCGCTGAGCTTGCTCAGCATATGGCTCAGGAGGACGCTGCGGCAGAGGCTGAACACCAGCAGCACGTCCGTGAGGCTGCAAAAAAGGCCATCGAGAAAATGGCTGAGCAGTCCGAAAATGAAGGAAAGGAGGATGAGCAGAACTCATGATGGATCTGACTACTAAGGAATGGGTCAAGCACGCCGTGACGCACCCCTTCGAGGGCTTTGAGGATATGCGCTGGAAAAAGTCCGGCTCGCTCAAGGTGGCGTTCCTCATCGTGTTCCTGCTCTTCCTTGCGACTATAGCTGACGGAAGACTTTACGGCTTCCAGTTCGGCGTTTCCTATGACAAGACCTTCAACATCATCCCCTACATCGTGAAGAGCATCGTGCTCTTTGCGGCCTGGGTAGTGGGCAACTGGTCGATCTGTACCCTCCTTGACGGCGAGGGCACCATGAAGAACATCTGCATCTACAGCGCCTACGCACTGGTGCCGTACATCGCACAGGTCTTCATCACAGTGATCCTCTCCCACTTCCTCATCCAGGACGAGGTGGTCTTCATACAGGCCATAAGGATCCTAGGCACGGGCTGGACGGTGATACTGCTGTTCTCGGCAATCAAGTCGGTACACCAGTATTCCTTCGGAAAAACGGTCTTCGCTATCGTGCTGACCATTGCCGCTATGCTGGTGATGCTGTTCCTGCTGGTGCTCTTTATGTCACTGGTACAGCAGGTCTACATCTTCCTTTCAACGATCTACACCGAGATCTCCTACAGGATCCGGGTCTGATGAAGGGAGGGCATGATAATGAAGAACAAGATCAAACGCTTTCTGCTCTGCCTTTTAGCAGTCTCTATGGCAACTGTCTCCGGTGCTGTCAAGGCTGACGGCGAGGAGGAAACTGCCGCAGAAGTCACCGAGGAGGCCTCCGCTGAGGAGGAGCCCACAGGGGACGCTGCTGCACAGAAGCCTGCTAAGCTGAAGGAGACAGAGGAAAAGGTCAAGGCTGAGGCCTCTGACATAACAGCATACCTTCCCAAGATCGGCACTATCGAGGGTCTGGACATCTACCTGAAGGACAAGGACTTCGATGACGCTATCTGGGAGAAAAACGACGGAAAGCCCGCTAAGAAAAAGGATTACACCGAAGAGCAGGAGGCTCTCAGCGATGTTATCGACGAGCTGAAAAAACTGGGCGACCTGATCGCGATCGACGCCCAGTCCGGCGAGGCTGTTGCTTCCTTCAAGGACAGCAGCAAGACCGACGAGGGGCTGATGTACGTCAGCGAGGCCGGGCGCTATCTGCTGACCGTGGACAAGGACAAGACAAAGCCTCTCAAGCTCATGGAGGTCATCTCAACTATCGACGATCCTCAGCTCTTCCGCTCTGCCGACGGCAAGACCTTAGAGCTCACTGACTCAAACTACAAAAAGGTCACAGAGACCTACACCTACAGCGGCAAGGAGAACGGACGCACCGTCTTCTACAACGCTGACAAGTCCGCCTTCGCTTGGCTTTCTGAGGACGAGAAAAAGGTGGAGGGCACCTTCACCTACGCTGCGGAAAACGATAAGTTCCGTATGCTGGTGGACCAGCGGCTTGCCAATATCGGCCTGGAGAACAAGGAGACCGGCTACATCTGGTGGTCATCTCCCCTGGAGGCCACCCGTGATCAGGTGGCGACCCCTCTGCTGATCAGCGAGCTGCGCTCATCAAACACTCTGCGCTACGGCATCCCCGAAAGGCGCTCAAACAACAATGTGGTCCGCTCAGGAACTGACGACTGCACGATCACTGTAAGCAAGATAAACAACGGTATCAAGGCCGTTTACGACTTCCAGAAGGCTGGATTCAAGTACCCCGTAGAGTACGTCCTTGAGGACGACCATCTGAAGGCCTCAGTCAAGGTGGCTGAGATACAGGAGTCAAATGCCGCAAATATCGCTACAGAGCTCACCGTTTTGGGCAGCTTCGGCGCTGCGGATATGACCGAGGAGGGCTACTTCGTGGTACCTGACGGAAGCGGCGCTCTGGTGCGATTCAACAATCAGAAGACCATGGACACAAATGCCTATCAGCAGCGAGTTTACGGCTCAGATGTGACTGTTGTCCCCACAAGCAAGGGCGCTGTCACTGAGCAGATTTACCTGCCCGTTTACGGCATCGTCAAGGAGGACAACGCCTGCCTGGTGGTGGCCTCTAAGGGCGACTCAAATGCTGTTCTCTCCGCTCAGGTATCAAAGCAGTCCAATTCCAGCTATAACCTGTGCAGCTTCACCTTTATCCTTCGTGGGACTGACACCTTCTATATGTCAGGAAACAGCAACGACAAGCTGACAGTTTTCGAGAGCGGCGCCATAAAGTCAGACGACATCGAGCTGAGATACTACCCCATCGCAAAAGAGGGAGCTGACTACACTGACATTGCCGCTCGCTACAGACAGTACCTCACCGAGGAGGCCGGAGTTTCTGCAAAAACAGAAGCCGGGAAGTCTCCCATGTACGTTGACCTCTACGGCGGAACTCAGAAGAAAAAGCCGGTGCTTGGCATACCTGTCACCATGAAGCAGAAGATCACCACATACGATCAGGCCGGCCAGATCCTCTCTCAGCTGAAAAACAGCGGCGTTGACGACATCGTGGTCTCATACAACAACTGGACCAACGACGGCATCAAGAACAAGGTGGACGCTGAGGCAAAGCCCTCAGGCACTCTTGGCGGAAAGAGCGATTTCAAGGGGCTCACAGACCTTATCTCTCAAAACGGTTTTGAGCTCTACCCCTCCTCCGACGACAGAGATTTCTACTCCGGAAACGGCTACTACTCATTCACCAGCACAGCCGTGAGAGTTTCCGGATCTTACTCCAGGATCATCAGCTACGACAGAGCCTATGGCATACCCGACGGCTTCAAGAAGAATATGTCCCTGCTCTCACCCAGCCTCTTCGACGAGGTGTACAGCGACGTTGCGGACAATTACTCAAAGGCCGGCCTCAGCGGAGTTTCTATCGGGAACATGACCACATCGCTCTACGGCGACTACGGAAAGAAGAATATCTCCCGTGCAAAGGCCATGGATCTGATCTGTGCAAGCTATGATAAGCTGGGAAGCTCACTGTCCGAGGGCATCTTAGCGGACGCTGCCAACGCCTACGCTCTGCCTTATGTTTCACACATAACAAGCGTACCGCTTAACTCCAGCCGCTTTGACCTGTTCAATGAGGACATCCCCTTCTACCAGATGGTAATGCACGGACTTATCCCCTACTCCACAACTGCTGTCAACGGCGATGCCGATCCTACGACTCTGCTGCTGATGGCGGCAGCTACGGGATCTGGTCTGAGCTACGATATGCTCTATGAGGAGACCAGCGTTCTAAAGGACACTGAATTTGACGTTCTCTACTATGCAAATTACCTTAACTGGACCGATACTGCGTCCAGAGAATACAAACTCTTGCAGCCCCTGCTGAGCAAGGTCAGCAGCTGCACTATCGACGGCTATGAAGCTGACGGCGACCTTATCACCACTACCTACTCTGACGGTACTGTGGTGAAGGTGGACCTCCAGCAGAAGACCGTTGAATATGACGGCAATACGCTGTCACTTGAAAATATCGATCAGGAAGGAGGTGCTCAGTAAAATGGCTGAGGCTAAAGCAGAAAAGAAAAAGGGCATAAAGATGCCCTATGAGAAGCGCAAGGCCATGTACGGCTACGGCTTCATCGCTCTGTGGATGGTGGGCACACTGTTCTTCTTCCTGATACCTCTTGTGAAGAGCCTTTGGTACTCATTCAATGAGGTCTCGATCGGCACAGGAAAAATGCTCACGAAGTTTGTGGGACTTGAGAAGTATGACTACGTTCTCAACACCGATCCCAACTACACCACATACCTGAAGGATATGCTCCTTGAAACTCTGTGGAAAACTCCTCTGGTACTGATATTCTCGCTGTTCATCGCAGTTATCCTCAACCAGAAGTTCCGTGGAAGGACTCTCTCACGAGCAATATTCTTCCTCCCCGTTATCATTGCAACGGGTCCTGTTTACAAGATCATCAACGGCGACATGAGCTCTACCGGAAATACAGGAGCTGCTCAGTTCTCCACAATGTTCTCAACTGACCTTGTGGGCGAGCTGCTGCAATTCCTGGGTATCTACGGTCTTTCTGACAAGATGAGCACCATGATCTCCACAGTTGCCGACAATATCTTCGGCATCGTCTGGGCAAGCGGTATCCAGATACTCCTGTTTTTGGGAGCTCTCCAGAACATACCGCCCTCCGCTAAGGAGGCCGCTCAGATGGAGGGCGCTACGGCCTGGGAGTATTTCTGGAAGATCACCCTCCCCTACGTCAGCCCCTTCATTCTGGCAAACCTTATCTTTACCGTTATCGACTCCTTCACAAGCCCCATGAACACCGTTATGGGACGTATCCTCACTATGAAAGAGGAGTGGAAGTTCGGCGAGGCCTCTGCAATGGCGTGGATCTACTTCGCTATCGTGCTGGCTGCCGTGGGTCTGGTAACTGCCATAGTAAATAAGTTTATTTACTATGAGGTCGAATAAGGGAGGTGCAAGTCATGACTGATACTACTGGTGCTGTCGTTAAAAGCGAGAGCGAGATCGGCGGCGGACTTACTCCCAAGGAGGCAAAAAAGCGCCGAATGGAACAGATGACTGCCGAGGAGAGAGGCTACCTTAGGCGTAAGGCTCTCATGGAGGCTGTCTGGCCCTTTTTCCGCTTCGTGATACTCTTCGGACTGGGCTTCGTTATCCTTTATCCACTGATCTACATGGTAAGCTGTACCTTCCGTGAGCGCAGCGATATGACTGACCCCACGGTAATGTGGATACCCAGACACTACACTCTGAAGGTGCTGAAGGAGACCATAAGCGCTATGGATTTCTGGAACACCCTCAAGACCACTCTCCTGCTGAACATCGGCTGTTCCTTCGTTCAGGTGCTCTCCTGCGCTGTAACGGGCTACGGCTTCGCAAGATTCAAGTTCAAGGGCAAGGGACTGCTCTTCGGGATAGTCATCATGATGATCCTTGTTCCCACACAGGTCATCGCTCTTCCCCTGTATGCACAGTTCCGATTCTTCGGCATAAGAGGACTGTTCAGCATCAACCTCATCGACACTATGTGGACCATGTACCTGCCGGCGATCACCGGAAACGGTATCCGCTCAGGCCTGATGATCCTGATCTTCCGCCAGTTTTTCCGTGGACTGCCCAAGGAGCTGGAGGACGCCGCCTACATCGACGGCTGCGGCCCCTTCATGACCTTCATCAGGGTAATGATCCCCAACGCAGGCTCGGCCTTCCTGACCGTGTTCCTGTTCTCCGTGGTGTGGTACTGGAACGACTACTATGTCAGCTCCACCTTCTTCACCAACACCCAGACTGTGGCAAAAATGCTGCAAAACCTGGACACTCAGCTCAAGCAGAGACTGTTCAACTCCGCCACTATCGAGATCTCGCCCAGAGAGCAGATCGTGTGGAAGGAGGCAGGCTGTCTGCTTTCGATCACACCGATCCTGGCGCTGTATGTCTGCCTGCAAAAGTATTTCACCGAGGGCATCGCCCGTTCGGGAATTACCGGAATATAAGGAAAAGGGACTGCATTTGCAGTCCCTTTTTTGCTGGCAGGGCTCCGCCCTGCGCCCCGCAGTTGCAATTTGTTCCCGAAAAAAATGTCCGCCAAACGGCGGACACCTTGCAGCTGTTCACTTGTGATACTTTCCGCCCTCTGCGATCTGAAATGCACGATAGATCTGCTCCAGAAGCATCACCCGTGCAAGCTGGTGGGGAAAGGTCATCTTCGACATGGAAAGCCTCAGTCCTCCCATGGCCTTGATCTCAGGGTCAAGCCCGAAGGAGCTGCCGATCACGAAGCTCACTGTGCTCTGGCCGGAAACTCCGGCGCTCATGATCTTCTCGGAAAGCTCCGGGCTGCTGAGCTGCTTGCCCTCGATACACATCGGCACGATAAGTCCGGCGGCGTGCTTTTTGATCTGGACAGCCTCCTTTTTCAGCGCCGCAGCGATCTCCTTATCGGAGGGCTTGTCGCTGAGCCGGCACTCCTCCAGCTCGCAAAGCTCGAAGCTGCAATACCGCCCAAGGCGCTTTATGTACTCGGCACAGGCGCTGCGGAGATACTCCTCCTTCAGCTTGCCGATAACGATCAGCTTTATGTTCATCAGAAGATCACGGCTCCTCCCTTAGTCTCCACCGGGGCAACTCCCAGCAGGTAATCTCTCCCACGGACAGCGCCTGCAAGCCGCTGAGAAACGGTCCTGTCGGCGATGTCGGGGCGGTTGTTGTCCTGGCTGAGATGTCCCAGCAGGAAATGGGTAGTTCCTCTTTGGAGGAGCTTGTTCACCTGCTCGGCGCAGGAATCGTTGGAGAGGTGGCCGTTTTGCGAAAGGATCCTCTCCTTTAGGTACAGCGGATACGGCCCCGTCCTCAGCATATACTCATCGTAGTTGGCCTCCAAAAGCACCAGCCGGCAGCCGGTCAGCGCCCTGTCCACATCGGGCGAGATGTGTCCCAGGTCAGTGCAGACTGCACATAGCTTGTCGTCGAAGGTGTGGATCCTGTAGCCGCAGCTCTGGATCGTATCGTGAGGCGTATCGAAGCAGGTCACTTGGCTCCCTCCGCAGGCGATAGAGCAGCCGCTCATGTCGATCACCGGCGATGAGGGCGAGATCTTCCCGGCATCATACAGCCGCTGGAGAGTCCTCTTCTGGCCGTACACCGGCATACCTGTTTTCTGGGTGAGCATTTTCAGTCCTGCAACGTGGTCTGAGTGCTCATGGGTGATGAACACTCCCTTGACCGCCGTCAAAGGGATCCTGTTGATCTCCAATGCTGCCGAGAGCCGCTTGAAGCTGGCTCCGCAGTCGATGAGTATGCCCTCCTGCTCGTTTCCGATATAGGAGGAATTTGCCTTGCTTGAGCTGAATAAGGGGTATATCCTTGCCATTTAGTCCTTGTCGTTCTCCTCTGCATATTCATTGTAGTATTCCGCAGCGTCCTCAAGGGTGTACTCGCCCTCCTCGTAGATGACCTCCTCATAGTCGTCAAGAGCAACGAAGTCATCGCCGCTGTATCTGGGGTAAGCTCCCACAAAAGGACTCTCTGTCCTTCCGGAAACAGCAGTTCCCAGGCAGTACATATCCGGGGAGATGTATGCCACGAACTCATACTCCTCATAATCGGAGAAATAGTTCTCCACCTTTTCGTAGAAGTAGTCTGTGTCTGCCCTCTTGCCGTTTGGATCCTTAAACTCAACTCCGGAGTCAAGAGAGCTGTCTGAGCTGATGATCAAGGGCTCGTCAAGGTAGTAGCCCTCCTCGTCCATTTCCACAAGTGCAGTATTTATGGCCTTGTAAAGGGAGCTTGCGCTGGTGCGGTAGGTCATCACATGGTCGCTCTCCTCAAGAGTCTCAGCCAGGCCCTCAATGCAAAGATAGCCGTCCTTTGAGCTGACGATATCGAAGGTAAACTTGCCGTTCATGAAATCGTCGTTGAAGCCCTTGAACTTGACGGTGTCCTTGTCCACCTGCTCCCACTTGCCCTTGTGTCCGTCAAGGATCACCTTGTCGTCCTCCTTGAACTTGACGGTGATGCTTGTGGGCTCGCCGTCCTTGTCGGTGAGAGTCCACTTGCCCTCCAGCTTGCTTGCACAGCCGGTGAGCATTACTGCGGATAGTGCCAGTGCTGATGTAAGTGCCATTATCTTTTTCATTGTTTACCCTCCTATATCATGATGATTTCGCTTTACAGCTTGTTTATCTCGGTACCCTGACGGGTCTCCTTCACTTCGTATCCCAGAGCAGCGATCTTGTCTCTGAGCTGGTCTGCAAGGGCAAAATCCTTCTCCTTGCGGGCAGCCTTTCTCTGCTCGACCAGCTCCAGCACCTCTGCCGGGATATCCGCAGCCGGAGCCTCATTAGCGACATTCTTCTCCTGAGCCTTCTTGATAAGGTCAAGCCCCAGCACCTTGTCGAATTCGCCAATGAGAGCCAGCTTTGTGGCAGCGTTTGCCTTGGATTTCAGCACGTCGTAGAGCGCCGTGATGCCCATTGCGGTATTCAGGTCGTTGCCCAGAGCCTCATCGAACTGCGTCTTCAGGCGGTCGAACTCTGCCTGGTCGATCTCTCCGGCAGCCTCGGCTGTGAGAGGTGCGATCTTTGCGATCAGCTTATCGAAGGTGGTCTTTGCGTTGTCCAGATTCTCCCAGGAGAATACCAGAGACTTGCGGTAGTGTGACTGTAAGCAGAAAAATCTGTAGACCAGCGGATCATAGCCCTTTTCCTCCAGCAGAGAAACTGTGAGAAACTCACCGCTTGACTTGCTCATCTTTCCGCTATTGGTGTTCAGGTGATGAACGTGGAACCAGTAGCTGCACCACTCATGTCCCAGGTAAGCCTCGGACTGTGCAATCTCATTGGTGTGGTGTGGGAAGGCGTTGTCGATACCGCCGCAGTGGATATCCAGGTACTCGCCCAGGTTCTTCATGCTGATGCACGAGCACTCGATGTGCCAGCCGGGATAGCCCAGTCCCCAGGGAGACTCCCACTTGAGCTCCTGATCGTCGAACTTGGACTTAGTGAACCACAATACGAAGTCGGCCTTGTTGCGCTTGTTGCCGTCCTCCTCAACGCCCTCACGAACTCCAACAGCCAGATCCTCCTCGTTGAAGTCTCCGAAAACGTAGTATTTGTCCAGCTTTGAGGTGTCGAAGTAGATGTTTCCGCCGGCCTCATATGCGTAGCCCTTCTCCATGAGGGAGCTGATCACTCTGATGAACTCGTCGATATATGTCGTCGCAGGAACAACAACGTCAGGTGTCTTGATGTTCAGCTTTGCGCAGTCGGCGAAAAATGCGTCTGTGTAAAACTTGGCGATCTCCATTACTGTCTTGTGCTCACGCTTTGCGCCCTTGAGCATCTTGTCGTCGCCGGTGTCGCCGTCGCTGGTCAGGTGACCCACATCAGTGATGTTCATTACACGCTTAACGTCAAGGCCTGTGAAGCGGAGGTACTTCTCCAGGATGTCCTCCATGATGTAGCTTCTCAGGTTGCCGATATGGGCGAAATGATAGACCGTAGGGCCGCAGGTGTACATACTTACCTTTCCCGGCTCACGGGGAATGAATTCTTCTTTCTTGTGTGACAGTGAATTGTATAACTGCATATTGCTCTTCCTTTCAATAGGTTTCATTATTCATTACATCAAGATGTCTCTTGTAGCGCTTTGGGATAGTTATGTCAAGAATCAGGCCAAGCTCCTCAAAAAGCTCGCCGATACATCGCAGGCCGTCCTTATAGAAAGCGCCTATGCGCTTATCCTTGAATGGGATATTCTTGTAGTCCGGGGGACAAACGAAGGTCCAGTCGGCGCCGTCCTTATCGAATATCACCCGGAAAAAGCGGTCGATGTCGGTGTCCTTGAAGCCTGCCTTCATCAGCAGGATATGATGCTCCACAGCCTCATCTATCTGGCTGAGCACCGCAGTTTCCCCGTCAAAGGAGATCACAGCCATCATGGGCTCGCCGCTTTCAAGCGCCTTGTCCGCAGACTGCTCGTCGGGGTATTTTATGATATTCATGAGCACCTCCTGTTCAGCTCCCTGACCTCATCTCATCCATTTCCTTTTTCAGGTGCTCCACCTCAGCCCGCAGGCGGCAAAGCTCCTGAGAAACGGGGTCGGGGATGTGTATCTGGTCGATCTCATTTGTAACGCAGGGAGTGACCTTTCTGCCGTTCATGCGGACCACCCTCGCCGGCACTCCCACAGCGGTACAGTTGTCAGGGATAGCGCTGAGCACCACCGCATTTGCGGCGATCTTCACGTTGTTGCCCACCTTGAATGGCCCCAGCACCTTTGCTCCCGAGCCAACCAGCACGTTATTGCCCAAAGTGGGGTGACGCTTGCCCTTGTCCTTGCCGGTGCCGCCAAGGGTCACGCCCTGATACAGCAGGCAGTTGTCGCCCACAACAGCGGTCTCGCCGATGACCACGCCCATACCGTGGTCGATGAACAGACCCTTGCCGATCTTAGCGCCGGGGTGGATCTCGATGCCGGTCCTGCTGCGAGCCCACTGAGACAGCACACGGGCGGCGGTAAAGTGTCCGCTCATGTACAGCTTATGGGCGATACGGTAGGTGCGTATGGCCACAAGGCTGGGGTAGGTCAGGAGGATCTCCAGAGTGTTCCTTGCGGCAGGGTCACGCTCCTTGATGATACGAATGTCTCTTCTTATTGTCTCAAACAAACTGCACACCTCCAACTCCGAAAAAGCAAACGCCCCCGGAGGAAATCCCTCCGGAGGCGCAATGATGCACGGTCCCACTCCGATTTATCGCTTTTGATCCGTAACGAGGAAAACGCCGGAGAATACGCACCGCTCATGCGGCTTCCTCACCGGGGCTGACAGTTGCACTTCGCCGATCATGCCCTGCGTCCTCACACCAGCCGGACGCTCTCTGAAGGGCAGCGGAGGGGTTACTCTAACTGCTGCGCCTATATCGAAATATAGATTACTCTTATATTATATACCAAAGTGCGGCCATTTGTCAAGACATTCACTTCACATCAAAAGAAGCTGCTATCTTCATCTGAGTGTCCTTGTCCTCGCACTTCACCACGAATGAATGCACGATATCCTCAGAGGGCATAACATCTACCCACAGTCCCTCGCCGTACTCCACGATAAAGACGTGACTGCTGTCGTTTTCGATGATGTAGGCTTCTGAGCCATAGGGCGAATATACCAGTCCGTTTGCAAGGCGGATAGCCTTTTCCCTGTCCTCCCCCAGGCTCTTCATCTCCTCATCGGTGACGGTCAGCAGAGCCTTTGTGTAGTCATATCTTGTGTCCGCATCGTAGCCTAAGTCTCTCAGAGGCTGATACAGCACCTCGTCCTCGGTGCCGGAAAGTCCGGCTCCCTGAAAGAGGGCGTTTATGAAGAGCTCGTCATCTGGATTTTCCTCGCTTTCCTCCGACCAGTCTACCATGAATCCGCCGGTTATTCCCACGGTAGGCTTTGTGTCCTCGTCCGTATCACGGAAGCTGACCAGAGTGCCGCCCTCTTTGGAGTTAAGTCCGGAAGGCGCACGGAACACCACTCCGCTTTCAAGGGGATATTCCTCCCAGTCACCGGGCACATCTCCGGCGCTCTCCGGCAGAGTGCCGGCGCGGGTCATCTCTCTGCTGAGGAGCTCGTCGGCGTACTCCTTTGCCTCAGCCGCTATCTCCTCATCGGACTGCGTAGGCATCTCGAAGCTGAACTCTGAGCTTTCCTCAGAGCTTTCTGCGGAGCTCTCCTGCTCGGAAGATTCCGGCTCTGCGCCGGCGTTGTCAACTCCGCAGGCTGTAAGTGTCAGGGCAGCTCCCAAAAGAGCCGCAAGTATCAGTTTTTTCATAGCTTCTCCTTAATCAAGTTTTATGCTCGCTGCTATCTTCATAGCGGTCTCCAGGTCGCCCGCATAAGCGCCGGCCCGGTATTCCTTGTCGTCAGTCAGCAGCTCTATCATAAAGGACTCCTGACCCTCCTCCGAGAATTTTTCGCCAAAATGCAGGAGGTAAACATCATACTCCTCGCCGGGTATCATGAACACCATGTCATAGAACATAAAACCGGCGCCCATTCCGTAGATCCTTTCACGGAGCTCCTTGTCCTCCAGAGCGTCTGCCTCTTCCCTTGTCAGGGACAGGTAATTGCGCATATAGGTGCGCTTTGAGCCGTCATATTCCAGTCCCAGCGCCTCAAAAGCCTCAGTGTCTTCCACTTTGCCCTCACGCTCTATCTCCTCCAGCTGAGCGGCCAGCTCCGGGTCCTCAGGCTCAGCATCAGGATCTTCCAGCGCAACAGTCATTTCAGAGCTTTCTGAAACGTACATACCCTTGTCCTCTTCAAAAACGCACTCCGCCGGACAGGAAATGCTCACTCCGTAATGGCTGACCCTCTGCCAGTCCTCAGGCACGGTCATGTATTCCTCCGGCACCTCATAGGGCGTAAGAGCCAGGTAGCTCGCCATGCTTTCCATCATGTTGTCCACCTTTTCCTGTAGCTCAGAGGAGCCGTCCTTGTACTTCTTTCCGTCAACGACTATGCTGCCCTCGTCATCGATATAGGCGCTTGGAGTTTCGGTGAGCTCCTCGGTCACTTCCTCTGTAATCTCCTCAGTGACCTCCTCAGTGATCTCCTCGGAAGAGCTCTCGCTCTCTGCCCCGGGAGCGCTGTCGTAGTCTCCGCAGCCGGTCAGCAGGAGGGCTGATGCAAGTATCAGTGCGATCCTTTTCATGGTTTTCCCCTTTCTTTTATACGGAGCTTGCTCCTCCGTCAGTTGTGCGAATAGCAGTTCCGGCAAAGCTGCCGCTCTCCTGAGCACAGGTGCGGAATGGCAGCACAGGCAGGCCGTTTTCCCCAAAGAGCCTTACCTCGCTGTAGTTCGTCCAAAGATAGCGCAGGTTTTCCGGCTCCGGCACCTTGCTGCTGGAGAGAGTGACCTGCTCGCCGTGGATAGTCCCCTCCTCCGCCGGGTACCACTGCCCGTCAGCACCGGAGAGTTCGAAGTCCTCCGTCCAGCCCTCCCGGGATCTCAGCTCGCAGACCGGGCTGTAGTTGCTGAAGGAAACAGTGACCCTTCCGCCGTCCAGAGTGTGATGTGAATAGCTGGGAGCCATGGTCATGTGCTCGCCAAAAAGCCCGTAGACCTGGCTCATTGCCTGTAGATAGAGCCTGTGTCCCACCTGAGTTTTGTCCGTGGGGTGGATATTGTTGAACTCGCCGCAGTCCAGCGCCGGGGCAAGGCCTGTGTTCCTAACTGTGCGGAAGACCTTCTCCTGCGCCTCACGGATCAGGCACCAGTGCTTGTAGTCAGGGTCCTCAGCGTAGCGGAACATGGGCAGCTGGACTATCATGAAGGGCAGCTCATCGTCCCGGAAGGTGTCCCTCCAGCACTCTATCATGGCGCAGAGCAGCGGATAGTAAGCCGCCGGACGGTGGTCGTCGGACTCGCCCTGATACCAGAGAACGCCCCTTGCGGAATAGGGCGCCACACGGCTTACCATGGTGTCATAAAGGCCGCAGGGACGCATGGGATTTTTAACGCCCATGGGTCCGGGATAGCGGTTCTCGCCGCAGATCTCCAGCACCTCCGCCCACTTAACGTCGGGGCGCTGAGCATAGAGCTCCTGCATCTTTCTCTCCCAATCTGCGTGATAGGCAAGGTACTCGTCGTACTCCCGGATCATCTCCTCACGGGACTTCCCGGCAGTTGCCCTGTCATAGTCCTCCAGATATGGGAGAAGGCGGCTGTCACGCTCAAGGTAGTCTCTGCTCATCCAGGCAGAGGCGGATGTTCCTCCCCAATTGCAGCCCAGCACGCCCACGGTCACTCCCAGTGTCCGGCTGAGCTCCTTGGCGAAGTAATAACCCACCGCTGACCAGGCACGGCTGCCCTCCTGAGAAGGCAGATTCCAGCCGGTCACGGCTTCCATTTCCAGCAGTTTCTCGTCATTCATCTCGCACTTCGGCGTGTAGTAGTAGCGCACGTTCTCGCCGGCGCATTTTGCCAGCTCCTCCGCACCGTTTTTGTCGCTGTGGAGCTCGAACTCCATGTTGGACTGGCCTCCTGCGATCCAGACCTCCCCCAGAGCCACGTTGGAGAAGGTGATCTTCTCCTCATCGGACTCCACCAGCACGCTGCACGAAGGGAATGCGGGCATAGGCGGCAGGACGGCCTCCCAGCGCTCTCCACGGATAACAGCACGGACAGAAACGGAAAGCTCCGGAATACTGACTGTTACTCCGGAGCTGCCGCTGCACACGCCGAATATCCTAACGGGCTTCTCACGCTGAAGCACCATATTATCGCTGAATACTGACGCACATTTTATCATATTATTCTCCTGTTTCGCCGTCAATGTAAACGACGCCGTTCTTCTCAAGGTTGTACAGGAACATAAATCTAGCCTCGTCCCTGCACTCAGGCTTGATCATGTAGTACATATAGTTTTCCAGAATATTCAGTCTGCTGGCAGTTCTTCCCTCGATCTTGAACTGCTCATAGCCCATGGGAACATACTTCTCCCAGATAGCATCGGGAGAAACATGGGTGCTCAGATCCTTGATCTCGAAGACATTCCTCTCACGGCAATTGCAGTTGATCACGGTGGTGACGTTCCTGTCGGTGTAATCCCCAACTCTGAAGGGCTCATTGGGGTGGTTTTTCAGATGCTCGTTGTAGAGGATCTGCTGCTCTCCGATGAGCTGATAGTGAGTCGTGCGCAGCTTACATCCCGGCTCACAGCAGGCATTCGCCAGGATCTCGATCTTCTCCTTGTGGGGAAGCTGCTCAAGAATGTCGAACTTGTTGTTCAGGTCATAGTCCAGCACAACGATGTGGTAATCCTTCTCAAGCTCCTCCTTGAGCTTTTCCACATCGGTGATGCGCTTGCAGGTGGAGCTTGTCAGCTTGTAGTTGGGATAGGTCGTGCGGATATAGTCCTCCAGCAGCGGAGAGTTGACGATGACCTCGTTGAAGCCGTTGTCTGCCAGCCTCATGACGGTGTTGCAGAACTCATCATGAAGGTGCTCCTCCTTCAGCATAGGATTGGTGAAGGTAAATCTCAGGGGGATACCTGCATTGTTGGCCGCCTTTATAGCCTGCTTTACGAAGTCAAGGCTGGTAACTCCGCCAATAGTGCGTCCGCCGTTCCAGAGTGAGGGCGGAAAGGACCCGTAGAATGACGCTATCTCAACGCCCTCACGGAAATAGTGGGGAGCGTTTTTGAGCATACTTGCAAAGACTAGGTTGAATTTCAGATGATTGGTAAAATTAGGCAGATGAAATCTAACTCTCATGTTTTCCTCCTCCCGGTCACTTGAAGATCAGTGCGCCGGTATTCTCAAGATTTTTCAGCAGCCTGAATCTGGCCTCGTCACGGCACTCAGGCTTGACCATATAGTACATATAGGTCTCAAGGATATTAAGTGCGCTGGCAGTCCTTCCCTCGATCTTGAACTGCTCAAATCCCATGGGGACGTACTTGTTCCAGATGTCGTCCGGAGAGATATGTGTGCGCAGGCCCCTGATCTCGAAGATCCCTCTCTGTGAGAAGGGGCAGTCACGGAAGTGCTCAGGGTCGTATTTCTCCACGTTGAAGGGCACGTTGGGAAATCTCTTGATGTGCTCGCAGTAGGCAATCTGCTGCTCTCCGATAGAGCGGTAATGAGCCGAACGCCTGGGACATCCCGGCTCGCAGCAGGCATTGACCAGAAGCTCGCAGTCCTCCTTGCGTGGGAGCTTTTCCAGCACCTCGAAGTTGTTGTTGAAATCGTAGTCCACTACAACGATGCTGTAGTCCTTTTCAAGCTCAGCCTTCAGCGCCTCCGGATCGGTTATGCGCTTGCAGGTGGAGCTTGTCAGCTTGTACTTGGGATAGTTCCTGCGGATATAGTCCTCCAGCAGCGGCGAGAAAACGATGGCCTCGTTCATGCCGTTGTTGGCCATAGCCATGACCATATTGCAGAACTCGTCGGAGAGGTGCTTTTTCTCCAGGGCAGGATTTGTGAATGTAAAGCGCAGCGGGATCCCTCTTTCGTTGAAGGCCTTGATAGCGCTCCTAACGAAGTTCTTGTCGCAAACGCCGGGCTGAGTTCTTCCTCCGTTCCAGATCGAAGGGGGGGAAAACTCCGTAGAAGGACGCTATCTCAACGCCCTCTCTGAAATACTCCGGACAGCCTCTGAGCATTTCGGCGAACATCAAATTCAGCCTGAACTTGCCGGCGAAATCCGGAAGATGAAATCTAACTCGCATAGTTCCTCCTGTGTCGTTTATCAAAAACCTGCACAGTCGCCGCGCTCAGCGGCCACCTCATATCCGGCGGCCTCGATCCGTCTTTGCAGACAGTGGCGGCACTCTGCGGCCTCCTCGCCGGTGCAGATCTTGTTGTCGTAAAGGTCGTATTTCTTCCGCACGTCCACCGGCGAAAGGTTTGGCATGACCACGTTGCAGCCTGTTTTCAGCCCCTGCTCTCTTCCCGTAGGCGAGATCGTGCCAAGGGCAGTGGTGGCCGGAAGCAGCACTCTCGGGAACATGAGCCTCAGTATCCCCAGCAGTCTCAGGGTCAGCTCCAGGGTGCCGCCCTTTTCCTTTGCAAAGGGAGTGCTGTGGTGAGGCACGAACGGTCCGATGCCGATCATCTGGGGAGAAAGCTCCTGCAAAAATCTCAGGTCAGCGATAAGGTGCTCGGTGGTCTGGAAGGGAGCTCCCACCATGAAGCCTGCGCCCACCTGATAGCCCAGCTCCTTCAGCTCGAAAAGGCACTTTTTACGGTTTTCAAGGCTCATCTGATCCGGGTGGAGCCTGCTGTAAAGCTCCGGAGAGGCTGCCTCATGGCGCAGCAGATAGCGGTCAGCGCCGGCCTCTCTCAGTCTCCGGTAGCTCTCATAGGAGCGCTCCCCCAGCGAAAGAGTAACAGCGCAGTCGGGGTACTTCTCCTTCAGCTCACGGATAACTCCGCAGAGAAGATCGTCGGTGAAGGTGCCGTCCTCGCCGCCCTGCATCACGAATGTTCGGAAGCCCAGTCCATAGCCGTTCTCAGCGCAGAGCATGATCTGCTCCCTGGTGAGGCGGTAGCGGTCGGCGTCCTTGTTGCTGCGGCGGATACCGCAGTAAAGGCAGTCGTTCTTGCAGTAGCTGGACACCTCGATGAGGCCTCTCAGGAAGACCTTCTTCCCGTAGTGGAGCTGTCTCACCTCATCAGCTCGGCTGCGCAGGAGCTCTCCGGCTTCCCTGTCGTCAGTCTCGATAAGGGCTTTCAGCTCGCCGTCGGTGAGGTCGCTTGTTTCGTACAGCTTTTCAACTAATTCCGTCATATCAGCCGCCCAGACGGATCATCTCGTCTATGCACTTTCTTGCAGAGGCTATGAGCTCGTCGCTCATAAGGATCTCAAAGGCATCGCCGCTGTCCATTCCCTTCAGAGTGTTGTAAACGTCCGGCAGAGTGGTCAGCTTCATGTTTCGACAGACGATGTCCTTGGTCACAGGCCAGAATTTCTTGTCGGGGCAGTCGTACTGCAAGTGCTCAGAGATCGAGGTCTCAGTACCGATTATGAACTCCTTGTGGTCGGACTTCTTGGCGAAGTCCATGATGCCGCTTGTTGAGCCAACGTAGTCTGCCAGCTCAACTACTGCCGGTACACACTCCGGATGAACAAGGAACAAAGCGTCAGGGTGTTCCTCCTTGGCCTTCTTGACCTCCTTGGCAGTGATCGCAGCGTGAGTGGGACAGCCGCCGTGGAGGAGCTTGATATCCTTCTCGGGGCACTGAGCCTTTACCCAGCTTCCCAGATTGCAGTCCGGGATAAACAGCAGCTTGTCGCTGTCCAGAGCCTTCACGATACGCAGGGCGCTGGAGGAAGTGACACACACATCGCAGACAGTTTTCAGAGAGGCTGTGGTGTTGATATATGCCACGACCGTGCGGTCCGGCTCCATTTCTCTCAGCTGAGAGATCATCTCCCTGTCCATCTGCTCAGCCATTGGGCAGCCGGCATTTTTGTTTGCCAGGAAAACTCTCTTCTGAGGGGAGAGCATTTTTGCGGTCTCGGCCATGAAATGAACTCCGCAGAAGAGGATATTATCGGCATCGGTCTTAGTTGCGTCAACGCTCAGCTTGTAGCTGTCGCCGGTGAAGTCAGCGATCTCCACTATCTCACGGGCCTGATAGCTGTGGGCCAGGATAGCGGTGTTTGTCTCTTTTTTCAGGCGGACGATCTCGTCCTGCAATTCACGAACAGTCATAGTAAAGCTCCTTTTGATAAGATAGGCAAAGCCCAAAGTGTACTATCAATACAATTATATCACGATTCGGCAAATAAAGCAACAGTTTTTAGTGAGAGTGCCAAAAGGCATTGTCATTTGGAAAACATATCTCGGAACGATTTGTAGGGACAGATCGCTCCCCGCCACAAATTCAAATACATCCGCCGCCGCCAGACACCGAGATCACGCATCACGAATTAGAAAAGGCGCACATCAGTGCGCCCTTCTCGTTATTTCAGGCTGCTCTCGGCAATGACCTCCACCTCGGCAAGTGCGCCCTTGGGAAGAGTCTTTACCGCAACGCAGCTCCTGGCCGGGAGCGATGTGAAATACTTCCCGTAGATCTCGTTGAATGCAGCAAAATCATTCATGTCTGCCAAAAAGCAGGTGGTCTTCACGGCCTTCTCAAAAGAGGATCCGGCAGTTTCCAGAACAGCAGCAAGGTTTTTCATTATCTGCTCAGTCTGGCCTTCGATTGTGTCGGCTGTGATAGTATTTGTTACCGGGTCGATAGCGATCTGGCCGCTGGTGTAGACCATTCCGCCGGAAACTATTGCCTGTGAGTATGGTCCTACCGCAGCAGGAGCCTTTTCTGTATGGATCTTGATCATGATTTCCTCCTTAATCGTTGACGATGTTGAAGCCCGCAGCCTTCAGTCCGCTGCGGATCTCCTCTATGTGTTCGTAGTTCCTTGTTTCAAGCACTATCCTCAGATAGCAGCCGTTCACCGCAGAGCCCTCATTTGCACGCTCATGGTGGATCGAGATGACGTTTCCGCCAAGCTCAGCTATGATCCTGGAAACGTCCCTGAGCTGACCGGGCTTGTCGATGAGCTCGATGTTCATGGTGTAGTTCCTGCCTGACATGAGAAGTCCACGCTTGATGACTCTTGAGAGAATGGTAACGTCGATGTTTCCGCCGGAAAGCAGGCAAACGGTCTTGCTGCCCTTTACCGGCACCTTTCCGAACATAGCCGCCGCCACAGCCGCAGCTCCGGCGCCCTCAGTGACCAGCTTCTGCTGCTCCATAAGAGCAAGGATAGCCGCAGCAATCTCGTCGTCGCTGACAGTCACGATCTGGTCAACGTACTCAGAGACCAGCTTGAAGGCGTTCTCTCCGGGAGCCTTCACAGCTATGCCGTCTGCAATAGTGGAAACGCTGTCCAGAGCCTCTGCCTTGCCGTTTTTCACAGCGTTGTACATACTGGGAGCCCCCGCAGCCTGCACGCCGTAGACCTTGATCCTCGGGTCAAGGCTCTTGATAGCGTAGGCCACGCCTGAGATCAGTCCGCCGCCGCCGATAGGCACGATAACAGCGTCCATATCCGGAAGCTGCTCCAGCAGCTCCAGGCCGATAGTTCCCTGACCGGCGATAACGTTCTCATCGTCGAATGGGTGGATGAAGGTGTAGCCCTTCTCGTCACGCTGACGGAGAGCCTCTGCGTAAGCGTCGTCATAAACGCCGTTCACAAGGCAGACCTTTGCGCCGTAGCTCTTAGTGGCCTCCACCTTGGAGATCGGCGCTCCGTCCGGGAGACAGATCACTGAGGGTATGCCGTTTTTCGCAGCCGCCAGAGCCACGCCCTGAGCGTGATTTCCGGCTGAGCAGGCGATCACTCCCCGTGACTTCTCCTCGTCTGTGAGCTGAGACATTTTATAATATGCTCCCCTGACCTTGAAAGAGCCCGTGATCTGAAGGTTTTCGGTCTTCAGGAAAATGTCCGCTCCCGGAACGAGTTTTGGTGCCTGTATTACGTCAGTTTCCCTGATGACCTGCTTCAGTACGAAGCGTGCGTGATAGATCTTATCCAGTGTGAGCATATTATCCTCCAATTATTTGCCCTTCATTTCCTGATAGGCATTATAGCAGCTGTCCATGCACTCACGCAGGTCAGCCATTTCGCTTTCAAGAGCCTCTATGAGCTCCTTGGGAGCTCCCGACGGGAAGCGGCTCATGATCTCTTTTGACACAGTGCCGATGAGGGCAGCTCTCCGCTCATCTCCGGGGCGCTCGCCCTTGAGAGCGAAGCAGATGTTGCCCACCTGCTCCTCATAGCCTGCCAGTATAGACAGCGAGCCTATGAGGAAATTGCCGGTATAGCCCTCGCCGATCACAAGGTCAGCGCTTTTGTCAAACTGCTCAAGTGTTTCGTTCATAATGTCGGCCAGATCTCTGTCGCTGAAGCCGCCGCTTTGCATAGTGGACTTGATACGGTCCGCAAGAGGCGTAATCCCGGACATCCTCAGCATGAAGGGCGCCGCAGCAAGGCTCTGCTCCAAAGGCTTATCCGCAGCCTTGGGGTCCTCCTTGGCGACAGCCCCCTTTGCGGAGGTCTCCAGCATTTTCCGGGCGTAGCTGACAGCCGTCCATGCTCCCACCAAAAATGCAGGAGCGAAGAGCTTTCTCAGCGTTTCGCCGGCGTTTATGATCTCGTGAAGGACACGCCTTCTGTTCTCTGTGATATCCATTTGATCCTCCTGTTGTCAGCGGCTCAGCAGCAGCTCCACGAACTGCTTGGCCGTTCTTGGTGAGCGTCCGTTGCCGGAAGACATGACGAACTGCTCTGCCTTCAGTCCCAGATCCTCCGGGAGCTCAAGGCCCTTCTCCTTTGCAATGCCCTCAGCAATGGCGATGAACTCCTTCTTGTCGGGGCGGCCAAAGCTGACTCTCAGGCCAAATCTTGCGGAAAGAGAAAGGTTTTCCTGCATGGTGTCATTGCGGTGGATGTCGTCGCCCTCTCTGTCGGAGAAGCTCTCACGGATCAGGTGGCGGCGGTTGCTGGTGGCGTAGATCACCATGTTCTCGCCCCGTGCAGAGGCCGAGCCCTCCAGCGCTGCTTTCAGTGCGCCGAAGCTGTCCTCGCCGGAGGTGAAGGAAAGGTCGTCGATGAAAATGATGAATTTCAGCGGGTACTGTGAGATCTCGCCGATGATCACCGGCAGCTCTCTCAGCTGTTCCTTGCTGATCTCGATAAGGCGCAGCCCCCTGTCGGAGAACTCGTTGACCACAGCCTTTACCGTGCTGGACTTGCCTGTTCCGGCGTCGCCGTAGAGGAGCACGTTCTGGGCAGGCTTTCCGTTCACCAGAGCGAGAGTGTTGTCGATCACCTCACGGCGCTGGCGCTCATAGCCGAAGAGCTCTGAAAGGCGCTGAGGATCCGGATGATCCACAGGCACCACCTGGCCGTCCCTGAGGGTGAACATACTGCTGCGGGCGTATTTTCCGTAGCCGAACTTGTCTGCATTCGTCCTCCTCCAAAGGTACTCCGCAAGGAAATCTATCTGGCAGGTGCGCCACTTGGGAAGGTCAACTCCGATGCCTGTCTCGTCATTGAAATCGCTGGGTGAGAGCTGTGAGAACTTTTGCAGGATGAGCAGCTCGTTCTCAGCGGCCTCCAGGATGTATGGGTCGATGTTCTCCCCCTTTGCGCTTTGGATAATGAAGATGTTCTCGTCCTCGAAAACTGTCCTGAGGACGTATTCGCTGAAATTTACGGTGTGCTTGTACAGCTCAGCCACGAACGCAGAATACCGCCTTATGAGCTTCCTGGGGTCGCCGGTGGGAGCGCCGATCAGAGCTCTCATCTTCACCAGTACCGGGTCTTTCAGGACGTTCCTGAATATTGCGATCGAGTCCAGCTCACGGCTGATCATCTCAAAAGAATTGTCCATTATATCGCCTCTATGATCTTAGTTGTCATTTCTGTGCAGGAGAGAGGATCTCCCTCTCCGGCACCAAGCAGGTCAGCTGTGCGGAAGCCGGCGTCCAGCACCTTGTTCACCGCAGCCTCAACAGCCCCGGCCTCCTCAGTGAGCCCGAAGGAATACCTTAGCATCATTGCTGCGGAGAGTATGGTCGCAGTGGGATTGGCCTTGTTCTGGCCGGCAATATCCGGAGCACTGCCGTGGATCGGCTCGTACATTCCCCTGGTGCCTGCTCCCAGAGAAGCTGAGGCCAGCATACCGATGGATCCGGTTATCTGCGAGGCCTCGTCTGAGAGGATGTCGCCGAACATATTTGAGGTCACGATCACATCGAACTGTGACGGGTCACGGACAAGCTGCATGGCGGCGTTGTCCACGAACATATCACGGTACTCCACCTCCGGGTACTCCTCAGAGAGCTCGTGCATGATCCTTCTCCAAAGGCGGGAAGTCTCCAGCACGTTGGCCTTATCCACGCTGCAAAGGCGCTTTGAGCGCTTCGTTGCGGTCTCAAAGGCAACTCGTCCGATGCGCTCGATCTCGGTGAAGCTGTAGGCCTCGGTGTCGAAGGCCTCCTCGCCGTACTTTCCCTGACGGAAGCCCCGGTCGCCGAAGTAGATGCCGCCGGTGAGCTCACGAACGATCATGATGTCGAAGCCCTTGCCCACGATCTCGTCCTTCAGGGGCGAGGCAGCTCTCAGCGCCGGATAAAGAGAAGCCGGGCGGAGATTTGTGAAAAGCCCCAATGCAGAGCGTATGCCCAGCAGAGCCTTCTCCGGGCGCTTTTCTCCCGGAAGGCCGTCCCACTTAGGACCACCCACAGCTCCCAGAAGCACACTGTCAGAGGCCAGACAGCCCTCAACAGTCTCCTTGGGGAGAGGCTCGCCGGTCTCGTCGATAGCGCAGCCTCCGATGAGGTATGGCGTGAAGTTGAACCTGTGTCCGAACTTCTCGCCGATCTTTTCCAAAACAGCAACGGCTCCGTCCACGATCTCAGGACCTATGCCGTCGCCTCTGAGCAATGCGATGTTGAATTCCATTTCAGCCACCCTTTCTACCTGATCTGCCCGTTGGCGATCGACTGGATCAGACCGCCGTTCTCGATGATCCTCTGGACGAATTCCGGGAAGGGCTCTGCGGAGAACTCCTGTCCCGTAGTCAGGTCACGGATGATGCCGCTGTCCATGTCGGCCTCTACCCTGTGGCCTTCCTGGATAGCCTGCGCAGCCTCGGGACACTCCACGATGGCAAGTCCGATGTTGATAGCGTTCCTGTAGAAGATCCTGGCGAAGCTCTTTGCGATCACCAGGGAGACTCCGCTGGCCTTTATTGCGATAGGAGCGTGCTCACGGGAGGATCCGCAGCCGAAATTCAGCCCGGCAGCGATGATAGTTCCCGGCTCCACACGGGAGGCGAAGGTGCTGTCCAGATCCTCCATGCAGTGGGCAGCCAGCTCCTTGGGGTCACTGCTGTTGAGATAACGTGCGGGAATGATAACGTCTGTGTCAACGTTGTCCCCGTACTTTATAACGTTTCCGGTGTATTTCATTTCTCCATTACCTCCCAGGGACTAGTTATCCTGCCGGTCAGAGCGCTGGCAGCGGCAGTTGCAGGGCTTGCCAGGTACACCTCAGATGTGGGGTGGCCCATTCTTCCCACGAAATTGCGGTTGGTGGTAGTCACAGCACGCTCGCCCTGTGCCAAAATGCCCATGTGTCCGCCAAGGCAAGGGCCGCAGGTAGGCGTGGAGACAACAGCTCCGCTCTCGATGAATATTTTCAGCAGCCCCTGCTCCATAGCGTCAAGGTATACCTGCTGAGTTGCGGGTATGATGATGACACGAACGCCCTTTGCGCACTTGCGTCCCTTCAGGATCTCTGCCGCAGCCTGAAGATCCTCCAGTCTGCCGTTGGTGCATGAGCCGATCACTACCTGATTGATCTTCACGTCGCCGATCTGAGAGAAGGTCCTGGCGTTCTCAGGAAGGTGAGGGAATGCAACGGTGGGCTCAATCTGTGAAAGGTCGATCTGGACGACCTCATCGTACTGAGCGTCAGGGTCAGCGGAATAGACCCTCGGCTCCCTTGCGCCGTGAGCTCTCAGGTAGTCCAAAGCAGCCTGATCCACGGCGAAAATGCCGTTCTTTGCGCCGGCCTCGATAGCCATGTTGGCTATGCAGAGGCGGTCTGCAACTGTCAGAGAGGAAAGCCCCTCGCCGGAGAACTCCAGCGAGCGATAAAGCGCTCCGTCAACGCCGATCCTGCCGATAAGGTGGAGGATCACGTCCTTTCCGGAAACATAAGGCTTGAGGCTGCCTGTAAGCTCCACCTTAATGGCAGACGGCACCTTGAACCAAGCCTTGCCCACAGCCATGCCGCAGGCCATATCCGTAGAGCCAACTCCTGTTGAGAAGGCTCCCAGAGCGCCGTAAGTACAGGTATGGGAGTCGGCACCGATCACCACATCACCGGCGGTCACCAGACCTTTTTCCGGAAGAAGGGCGTGCTCGATGCCCATTTCGCCCACATCGTAGAAGTGGGTGATTTCCTTTTCGCCGCAGAATTCCCGGCACATTTTGCACTGCTCCGCCGCCTTGATGTCCTTGTTGGGGGCGAAGTGATCCATTACCATTGTGACCTTATCTTTGTCGAACACGCTGTCTTTGCCGAGCTTTGCGAACTCCTTGATAGCCACCGGAGAGGTGATATCGTTTCCCAGAACAAGATCCAGCTCAGCCAGGATCAGCTGTCCTGCCTGAACTGAGTCAAGTCCTGCATGAGCCGCAAGGATCTTCTGCGTCATTGTCATACCCATATTTATCACTCTTTCTTTTATGAAGCTGTTAGCTGTTATTAAAAAGCTAAAGGCTAACGGCTATAAGCTAATGGCTTATATCTTATTTATTATCGCACCCTTGTCAGCAGAGGATACCTGTGCGGCATAGCGCTTGAGATAGCCGGTAATGCCCTCCTTGTGCTTGATAGGCATGGTCTTTCTGCGCTCCTCCAGCTCCTCGTCAGAGACCTCAAGCTGGATCGAGTAGTTGGGGATGTCGATGGAGATGATGTCGCCGTCCTTGACATAGGCGATAGTTCCGCCGTTGACTGCCTCAGGGGAAACGTGTCCGATAGCGGCGCCTCTTGTTGCTCCGGAGAAGCGTCCGTCAGTGATCAGTGCAACTGAAGAGCCCAGACCGGCGCCCTGTATAGCGGAAGTGGGCGAGAGCATCTCTCTCATTCCCGGACCGCCGGCAGGTCCCTCATAGCGGATAACAACTACGTCGCCGGCCTTGATGCCGCCCTCGTAGATGACCTTGATAGCCTCCTCCTCGCTGTCAAATACACGGGCAGGTCCCTTGTGTACCAGCATCTCAGGAGCAACTGCGCTTCTCTTTACAACACAGCTGTCAGGAGCAAGATTTCCACGGAGAACAGCTATTCCGCCGGTCTCGCTGTAGGGATTCTCGATAGGACGGATCGTCTCGGGATCCTTGTTGATGCAGCCTGCAATGTTCTCGCCAACGGTCTTGCCGGTAACTGTCATGCAGTCTATGTTGATCAGACCCTTCTTGCTCAGCTCGTTGAGCACTGCGTATACTCCGCCGGCCTCGTTCAGATCCTCCATGTAGGTGTGTCCGGCAGGGGCAAGGTGGCAGAGATTAGGAGTCCTTGCGCTGATCTCGTTGGCCATGTCAAGGTTTATCTTGATACCGCACTCATTTGCGATAGCAGGCAGGTGGAGCATACTGTTTGTGGAGCAGCCCAGCGCCATATCTGCGGTAAGTGCGTTCTGGAAGGCCTTCTCCGTCATGATGTCCAGAGGACGGATGTTCCTGCGGTAGAGTTCCATTACCTGCATACCGGCCATTTTCGCCAGCTTGATCCTCTCGGAGTAAACTGCGGGGATAGTGCCGTTGCCCTTCAGTCCCATACCAAGCACCTCTGTCAGGCAGTTCATGGAATTTGCGGTATACATACCTGAGCATGATCCGCAGGTTGGACAGGCATGGTTTTCAAACTCCTCCACGTCCTCAGCAGACATTTTTCCGGCAGTGTAAGCGCCGACAGCCTCGAACATTGAGGAAAGACTGGTCTTTTTGCCCTTAACGTGACCGGCCAGCATGGGGCCTCCGCTGACGAAAACAGTAGGCACGTTGATACGGGCTGCTGCCATTAGAAGTCCGGGAACGTTCTTGTCACAGTTAGGAACCATTACCAGTGCGTCGAAGTGGTGGGCAAGTGCCATGCACTCGGTGGAGTCGGCGATAAGGTCACGGGTAACAAGGCTGTACTTCATGCCCTTGTGTCCCATGGCGATACCGTCGCAGACAGCGATCGCCGGGAAAACTGCCGGAGTTCCTCCAGCCATAGCAACGCCCAGCTTAACTGCCTCAACTATCTTGTCGATGTTCATGTGGCCGGGCACGATCTCATTGTAGGAGGAAACGATACCTACTAAGGGACGCTTCATCTCCTCCTTAGTGTGACCCAGCGCATTGAACAGCGAGCGCTGAGGGGCCTTGTCAACGCCCTCACAGAAAAAATTGTCATTCATTCATATCACCTCATTCAGATGTTGTGGTCTCTTCTTCAGGAAAATAGAAAAACGGTGATCCGGCCTTTTTCAGCATGATAAGTCCGGCTATAAGGAAGGGCAGCGCCCAGATGAAGCTGCCCTCCTCCTTGTCGCCATTGATGATGATAACGCCCAATTCAGGGAGCTGATCCAGATCTATGCCGTCCAGCTCAGTGCCTTTGGTCTCGTAGTATTTTTCGATATTCGAGAGATACTCCTTCATCTCGCCGGTGTACTTGTCGGAGAAATATCCCCTCATCGTACCGCCATATTCAAGCAGATCCCGCTCCTCGGCAGAGCCCTCCTTCACCGCAGCGAAACAGATGTAGTCCGGGCTGTCTCCTCTTTCAACTAACTCATGACTGCCGTCTGGTCGCATGATATAGCTATTCTTGTGGCACAGGACTGTGACGTAGACGTTTCTTCCGCCTTCGTTCATAAAGCACACCGGGGTACGGTTTTCAGTGCCCTTCCGGGTGAGCTCCAGCACCTCAGGAGGGAAAAGTATGCTGTCGCTGCGGTGGGGTGTCTTGTAGCGCAGATCTTCTGCGCTCATTGCACCGGTTGCCCGTGAGAACCGGAATATCCCCACGATCAGCATTACCAGTGCCATTAGAAACAGCGTAGCGGCTGCGATATGCCATTTATTCGGCGAGAGTTTTCTCACATAGATGCCCTTCATGTATGTCTCCTTCTGCGTTTCCTTTTGAGCCGTTTCTGCTTTTCCTTGATCTTGCGGTTGCGCTCCTTGATCAGCTTTTTGCGGACCTTATCGTCCAGTATGAAGTCGTAATCGTCGTCGGGGTAGTCGAACTCCTCGTCCTCCAGGTCGTCCTCATCGTCCTCGATCTTGTGGCGGAGCTCCGGCTCTGCCCAAGGCAGATAGAAGCATGGCACCGCCGCCATGATCAGGACTGCGCCCAGGATCATGATAGGGGCTGTCAGCGAGATCTGCTTTTTGGCCTCCTGGCTGGGAGAGCTCTCCTGCTCCTCCTCCGAGATCTCCGGATAGAAGCTGCGAGGCTCCTGGCGGCTTTTGGTCACAGCTCTGGCGCCTCCGCCGATGAGTAGAGCAAGTCCTCCGAAAAAGAGCACCAAGCCCAGGATCTGGATCCTGCTAAGTCTGAGTTTGTTAGTCATAAGATCGTCCCCTTTTTGTCAAATTCAGAAATGACCCATGACTGTACCAGCTGCAAAAGTGCGGACTGGCAGCTGCACGGGTCTTTCCGTTAATAGAATGTTAACAAATTTCTGTGACGATCCTGTGAAAACATTAAGTAAATATTAAGAAAATGTGAACACAATTTTAATATTCTTTGTATTTTCAACCGTTCGTATAATACTCAGAGACTTAACAGCTAGCCAGCATACTCTGGGTAGAATTTATTGTTAGATCAGTTGTTGATGAGCTTGTCCTCGTCGCTCCAGCTGTAGAGCTTGCGGATCTCCTCGCCGACCTTCTCAGCAGGGTGCTCAGCAGCCAGCTTGCGCATAGCCTTGAAGTGTACCTGGCCGCCGGCAGGTGACATATCAAGCAGGAAGTCCTTTGCGAATGTGCCATCCTGGATGTTCTTCAGGATCTGCTTCATGGACTTCTTTGTCTCCTCAGTGATGATCTTGGGACCTGTGATGTAGTCGCCGTACTCAGCAGTGTTGGAGATAGAGTATCTCATGCCTGCGAAGCCGCTCTGGTAGATAAGGTCAACGATCAGCTTCACCTCGTGGATGCACTCGAAGTAAGCGTTTCTGGCGTCGTATCCAGCCTCAACGAGAGTCTCGAAGCCTGCCTGCATCAGTGCGCATAAACCGCCGCAGAGAACAGCCTGCTCGCCGAAGAGGTCAGTCTCGGTCTCAGTTCTGAATGTGGTCTCAAGAACACCAGCTCTTGCGCCGCCGATAGCCAGACCGTAAGCCAGAGCGATCTCCTTAGCCTTGCCGGTAGCGTCCTGATGTACAGCAACGAGACAGGGAACGCCCTTGCCAGCCTGGTACTCGCTTCTTACAGTGTGTCCGGGTCCCTTAGGAGCGATCATTGTAACATCAACGTTTGCAGGAGGAACGATGCAGCCGAAGTGGATGTTGAAGCCATGAGCGAACATGAGCATATTGCCTTCCTCAAGGTTGGGCTCGATGTCCTGCTTGTAGAGAGCAGCCTGCTTCTCATCGTTGATGAGGATCATGATGATGTCAGCCTGCTTTGCAGCCTCAGCAGCTGTGAATACCTCGAAGCCCTGGTCAACGGCCTTCTGCCATGACTTTGAGCCCTCGTAGAGGCCGATGATGACTCTGCCCTTATCGCCGAGAGACTCCTTAGCGTTGAGAGCGTGTGCGTGACCCTGGCTGCCGTAGCCGATAACGGCTATGGTCTTGCCGTAGAGGAGCGAAAGATCGCAGTCCTGCTCATAAAAAACCTTTGCAGAATTGTTCATAGTGGATTTCTCCTTTTGTTATTATTTCAGCCTGTAGCCTTTAGCCTATAGCCTTTAGCCTTCAGCCTTCAGCCTTTAGCTATCTGTAACAACAGCTAATGGCTAACGGCTAACGGCTAATAGCTAATGGCTAATAGCTAAAAGCTAATTTACCTTGTTTTGAGACAATTGTCGCCACGCTCGATAGCGACGATACCTGTGCGGCACATCTCCATGATGCCGTAGGGCTTCATTAGCTCGATGAAGGCGTCGATCTTTGAGGTCTCGCCGGTGAGCTCGCATATCAGTGCCGTTGTGGAATAGTCCACGATCTTCGCGCGGAAGATCTCAACGGCTGTCATGATGTCCTGACGTGTGTTGGGGGTGTTCTTCACCTTGATCAGTAGCAGCTCACGGATAACCGTATCGCTGGGATCCAGCACCTCCACCTCTTTGACGTCGTGGAGCTTCTCAAGCTGCTTGAGAATACGCATCTTTAGGTCCTCGTCGCCGTGGAAGGCAACTGTTATACGGGAAAAGCCGCTGGTCTCGGTCTCGCCCACAGTAAGGCTGTCGATATTGAAGCCTCGGCGTGCGAACATTCCCGAAACTCTTGACAGGACGCCTGAGATATTGGAAACGATAACTCCAATAACATACTGATTATTTTCCATTTACGTCACCTCACTTGATCTCGGTAATAATGTCGTCTATAGAGCCTCCCGGCGGCAGCATAGGAAGAACGAACTCGTCGCAGTCAACTGCGCAGTCGATAACGAAGGGGCCGTTGCAGGTGAAGGCCTGCTCCAGAGCGCTGTCCAGCTCCTCCTTGGTGAAGGCTCTTGCAGCCTTTGCACCGAAGGCCTCAGCCAGCTTCACGAAATCCGTTGCTCTGTTGAGGGTGGTGTTTGAGTAGTGCTTGTCGAAGAACAGGGTCTGCCACTGTCTAACCATACCCAGAACGCCGTTGTTCATGATCACTACGATCACGGGAGTTCCCTGAGAAACGGCAGTTGCAAGCTCGTTGAGATTCATGCCGAAGCTGCCGTCGCCGGTGAAGAGGATCGACCGTCTGCCGGTGGCGATGTTTGCACCGATAGCAGCTCCCAGACCGTAGCCCATAGTTCCCAGACCGCCGCTTGTAAGGAAGGTGCGGGGACGCTTCAGGGGATAGCGCTGAGCAGCCCACATCTGGTGCTGACCAACATCGGAAACGATGATGTCGCTGTCCCCGGCCTTGGCGCTGACTGCGTCAACAATGCCGTAGGGAGTCAGTCTCTGCTCCGCCGGAAGTCCCTGCTTGTCGCAGGCGGCCGTGCAGTTTGAGCAGTTCTTCTCATAGGAGGAAGCCAGAGCTCTTTCAAGGCGCTCCTTCTCCTCATTTCTCAGCTCCTGGATACGCTTGTTCCACTCAGGGCGCTTCTTCTCCTCCGCCATAGCGGAAAGGCGCTCCAGAGCGTCACGGATATCCCCCTGAACAGACAGGTCAGAGGTGATGTTCTTGTCAAGCTCGGCTGAGTCTATATCAATGTGGATTATGCTGAAATTCTTGTTAAATCGCTCCTTGTTGCCGGTGGCACGGTCGGAGAACCTTGCTCCCAGAGCAATCACCAGGTCGGCCTCGTCCTGAGCTACAGAGGAAGCGTAGTGGCCGTGCATACCGTTCATTCCCAGAAACAGCGGGTGGTCTGAGGGAACTGCTGAAAGTCCCATCAGAGAACATCCCATGGGAGCGTCGATAAGCTCCGCAAAGCGAATGAGGGCAGCAGATGCCTTTCCGGAGATCACACCTCCGCCGAAGTAGATGTAGGGGCGCTCTGCCTTGCTGATCATCTCAGCAGCACGGCGCAGCTTCATATCCGAGGCGAAAGTCGGCGGATAGGGGCGCACGGGGTCGGGCTTTGCCTCAAAGCCCCAGAGAGCGGTCTGAACGTCCTTGGGGATGTCCACAAGCACAGGGCCGGGCCTGCCGGACTTTGCGATCTTGAAGGCAGTGCGGAGGGTGTCCGCAAGCTCCCTGACGTCCTTGACGATGAAGTTGTGCTTGGTGACGGGCATGGTCACGCCGACGATATCCACCTCCTGGAAGCTGTCCCTTCCGATAAGGGAACATGGAACGTTTCCGGTGATAGCCACCATGGGGACTGAGTCCAGATAAGCGGTAGCGATACCGGTGACAAGGTTAGTAGCTCCGGGGCCGGAGGTAGCGATGACAACTCCCACCTTGCCGGTAGCTCTAGCGTAGCCGTCGGCTGCGTGAGCTGCGCCCTGCTCATGGGCAGCAAGCACATGGCGGATCCTGTCACGGCTGAGGTAGAGCTCATCGAAGAGGTTGATGACCTGACCGCCGGGATAGCCGAAAACCGTATCGCAGCCCTGCTCTATCAGAGTCTCAACAACTATTTTAGCGCCTGAGATCTTCATATCATACATTCCTTTACAAAGTAATAATAGCGAAAATTAACGTCACTGACCGGATAACAAAAAATCGGGCTCTGCGCCCGATGAGATCCAATTGCTCAAATGTACAAAGATAGTATCAAGCAAAAGAATTATGGGCACAGCGAATAAGGCGGCAGTCAGTGACGTTAATGACTGCGCCGTTAATAATGACGATACCGGAATTATCTATGACCGTTCTCATCATTTACCGCTCCTTTGCTCAATAGTTATATATATAATAACACTTTGCGCAGGCAAAATCAATAAGGAGCGGAGTTTTTCTCTGCATTTTAGGCATAGTCAACAGTTTTCAACAGGCAAAATAGTGCAACATTTCATGTTGAATAATCCTCGCAGCCAGTGGTATACTAAACATGAAGGGAGCGATGTGAAATGATCCAGATCTATTCTGCGGACACCTGCATCTGGTGCCGGAAAATGAAGAGCTATCTGACGGAAAAGGGCTTGGATTTTCGGTCGCTGGATGCAGCCGAGCCGGAAAACGCCGAGGCGATCTTCCAAATGACCGGACAGCGTGGCTTTCCGGTGACAGTCATCGGCAGCAAGGCGGTCGTGGGCTACGATACAGAGGCCGTGGACAAGGCGCTGGAAGACGCAGGCTCGGTCGAGGGCTGAGCCGGGCGGACACATGGGTCCGCCCCTACTGTTAGCCGTTAGCTATTAGATGTTAGCTTTCGTTACACATAGCTAAAGGCTATAGGCTAACGGCTAATAATGCTGGACGTCGAGAGCGCCGCCCCCTACATATATTTTTATCTTTTAACAGTAATTTTCTTCGTCTTTTTTGTCCTCTAAATTCACTATATATAAAAGATTCTTTTTGAGGTGGTACATATGAAAGGAAAATACTTCGCACTTTTGCTGGCAGTCACCGTTGTTTTGGGCGGCTGCTCCCTGAAAAAGGACTCCCCTGCTCCCGAGGAGCTGCCTGAGAGCTCATCTGAGGTATCTCAGGAGGAGCCGGAATTTCTTGAGCTCACCGAGGAGGACTTCACACGAGTTGACCTCAATCTCAACATCTCCGACGATCCGCCCCCGGTGGAGATCCACTCCGCCGATCTGGGCAAGCTGGACTTCGGCTCACGTCTGTCGCCCTGCAAGGCGCCGGAATACCGTGACGAAACCATAAAGCAGCTTATGGAGCCTACCCTTGAGCACATGGCTGATGATGCTGAACAGGGCTATCCCACCATGTCCGCCGAGGACATCGAGCGGTGGCGGAACGACCTGCTGAAGACCTGTGATACCCCTTGGCCTGCTCAGCAGAGCTTCGGCGGTACTGTTGGCGGCGGAAAGGCATTCTTTATTAAAAACTTCGATAACCTTTGCTCCTGCCACGATACGGTGCTTTTCTCCGTTGACCTGGAGACAGCTGAGATGAAGGAGGTCTTCGCCCATGAGGATCCGGTGGAGCCCTGCCTTTTCGGTACTCCCTATTACCTTGACGGAAAGCTGCTGTATGTAAACTGCGAGTACAGTGAGGAAAAGGACGAATGGGGCAACCGCCTCGCTGTGGGTCATCTTATGGCTATAGATGCCGAGACCGGTGAGCAGTCTGAGATCTGCTCCGGCGATTTTGAGTGGATCTACGGCGTGGATGAGGAGAAGCTCATTCTCAGCAAGAATTACTATCATGGGGACTCCACAGACTATCGCCTCATGGAGTGCGACATAGATACCGGTCAGCTCAACGAGCTGTGGTACGGCACCTACGCAAATCAGGAAGGCGGCATTGACGTGATGTTCGATTTCGTTGACGGAGAGCTCTACCGCTTTGAGATGGACTACGAAAACAATACTACCACCGTTATCTGCGATGACTACAAGGTAACTGTCAATAAGGCAAGCAACCTCTATTTCCGGGGTGCAAACAAGGACAGGGTAATGTTCGTGGTGGACGAGTATTCCACCTATATGACCAGCGACAAAAAGCTGTATACCTACGACCTGAAGACCCGTGAGTGCCTTGTGAGCAGCTTCAACGGCTTCGGGAACACCGTTATGATGGCAGGCGATGCCCTGGTGACTTTGGGCTCCAGCAGCCCCACCTACAAAATGCCATTCTACTACATCATGCCACAGATTGGCACAGCTTTCAAATGCGCAGACCTCTGCGGAAACAGCTCTTTCAACACAAGCGGCGATACCGTGTTCATAATGGACGAGCCAACGAATTACACCTATCACGAGGACGGAACAATTGATGTAGATCTGGGCGATACTACCGTTTACTGGTTTGAAAAATGAGGAGGGGAATTATGGGAAAATACATACTGAGAGCCGGAGCGATCCTCCTTGCGGCGGTCATGCTCTCCGGCTGTTCACTTAGCAAAACAAACAGCAGCGACGAGGAGCCATTTGTCTCAGAGGACAGCGCTCCTCAGCAGGACGACGAGCCTGTTTTCCAGGAGCTCACTGAGGCGGATTTCACTGAGATAGAGGTGAATGTGTCCGTAAATGAAGCCGCCGACCTGCCCATTGAAATGAACACGCTGGAAATCAAAAACGTGGACTTCGGCGCAAGGATCTCTCCCTGCAAAAAAGAGGACGTCCGTGACCAGTTCATTGAGGAGAACATACAGGAGCGGAATGCGGGTGCGAATGTGGCGGATGAGTGGATAGAGTTCCATCGCAACTACCTGACCGACCTGTGCTCCCTGCCGGCAAAGGGTATCCCCTGGGTGGGGGCATTCCACGGCGATACGGCATATTTCGGCGTTCTGTTCGACGACCTGTGTAATGGTATGATTGGTATGTCCGGCCATGAGTGGAGCATTTTCTCCTGCGATACCGCTACCGGGAAAACTCAGGAGCTGTGGAATTATTCCTCCACAGAACAGATAGTTTTCATGAGCTCCATGAGATACTGTCAGGGGAAACTATACTTCATCGTCAGCTACTTCGACCACACCGAGGAGGTCTCAAACAACTCCGTCAAGACGTTCTCTCGGAACGTGCTTATGGAGCTTGACCCGGACACCGGCGAGGCTAAGGAGATAGCCTCCGGCATGAGCGGCGAGAGCGATGAGATAGGCTACCTTATCGACACTAAGTCCGACAGGCTTTTCTTTGCTGTTTACGACAGCCGGGAGCCCAAAAACACCATAACCACTATCCGTGAGTACGACCCGGCTTCCGGGGAATTCTCCGACATAGTTTCCGGCAAAGACATCGGCATACCCTACTGCGGCTGCGAGGGTATCGCCTACTCCGAAAGAACTGAGGACCGCAAGACCCGTGTGGTAACTGACTGGTACACCGTTGATACCGGGGTCACCGCTTCTCTGTCGGCTGCCAATGACCACAGATTTTACCTCCACGGTACAGATATGTACAACAACACGATCATATACTGCTATGACCTGAACAAGCGTGAGAAGTACAAGCTCAATGTCAACGGGATCGGCGGACTTTTCTCAATTTCCGGAGACTACGTCCTCACCTCAACGGGTATGTTCAACTACTGCCTTATCCCAGACCTGGGAGCGGCTTTCCCTGTGCCGTATTCAGATGGCGCACGGACTTTTGTCCAGCACGACGGCGACCGTGCCTACTACGGAGACTTCGGCACCTATCAGGGCGGCTGGGAGTATATTACCGACGATACCGGCCATATATCTCTCGATGTGAAGCCCGAAACTACTCAGGACCTGACCATTACATGGTTTGAGTCATAAAGGCAACACCGCACAAAGCCCGCCTGACGGCTTGGCGGCGCATCTGCACCACCAGCTCTGTGCGGTGTTGCCTAAAACCTCTGACTTACCGGCGTTCTTTTGAGCGCCGGGTTTTTTTCTGAGGGCGCAGCGGGCGGACACATGGGTCCGCCCCTACTGTCCCGGATACGGTCACTTATGGACGGGTCGATGTGGGCATCGACCCCTACGCTTTTCTTATGTCAGGCTCCCTGCACCCCCGCAATTTCTTTTTCATGAGGCGTTCAGCATATTGTTTACTGCGCTGACAAGAGCCTTGATCGAGGATGTGATGATATCGTTGTCGATACCCGTTCCCCAGAAGCTCTCGCCGGCACCTGTCCTGATCTCCACATAGGACACAGCCTTTGACGCAGATCCTACCTCCAGAGCGTGCTCAGTGTAGGCGTTGATGTTGAAATCCTTCCCCAGATAAGACCGAAGGGCATTGCTGACAGCGTCCAGACGTCCGTTTCCGTTATCAGTTGCGGTAACGTTCCTGCCGTCATATTCAAAGCTGACAGTTGCCTCGATACCGTCACGCTGAACGAAATGCGTGGCCTTCACGTTCACAGGAGAAACGATGTCCACGAAATTCTGCTTGAATATGTTGTAGACCTCCTCCGGCAGAAGCTCCTTGTGCTTGTGGTCGGAAACGCTCTTGACCATGTAGCCCACCTTCTCACGCATCTTCTTAGGCAGGTCGTAGCCGAAGTTTTTCTCCAAAATATAGCCGATACCGCCCTTTCCGGACTGGCTGTTGATGCGGATAACGTCTGCGGAATACTCCCTTCCAATGTCCTCCGGATCCAGGGGCAGATAGGGCACCGTCCAGTGGTCGGTGTGGCCTTCCTCACGCCACTTCATGCCCTTTGCGATAGCGTCCTGATGTGAGCCGGAGAAGGCTGCGAACACCAGCTTTCCTGAGTAGGGCTGGCGCTCATTGACCGCCATTCTGGTGACTCTTGTGTAGAGCTCGGTAACAGCAGGGATGTCCGACAGATCCAGCTCCGGGTCGATGCCCTGAGTGTACATATTCATGGCCAGAGTGATGATGTCCACGTTGCCTGTGCGCTCGCCGTTGCCGAAGAGAGTTCCCTCCACACGGTCAGCACCGGCCAGCAGTCCCATTTCCGTATCCGCCACCGCACAGCCTCTGTCGTTGTGTGGGTGGAGGGAAACGATCACGTTCTCACGGTATTTCAGGTTGTCGCACATATACTCAATCTGGTCGGCGTAAACGTGAGGCATGGACAGCTGAACAGTTACCGGCAGATTGATGATCACCTTGTCCTCAGGTGTGGGCTGCCAGATGTCCAGCACTGTGTTACAGACCTCCAGAGCAAAGTCCGGCTCAGTGCCTGTGAAGCTCTCGGGGGAATACTCGAAGCGGAAATTCCCCTCGTACTTCTCACGGTACTCCTTGCAGAGCTTCGCACCGAAAACAGCGATCTCCTTGATCTCCTCCTTGGACTTGCGGAAGACCTGCTCACGCTGAGCTACGCTGGTGGAGTTGTACAGGTGGACGATAGCGTTCTTGCAGCCTCTCAGCGCCTCAAAGGTCTTCTCGATGATGTGCTCACGGGACTGTGTCAGCACCTGTATCGTCACGTCGTCGGGGATCATGTTCTGCTCGATGAGGGTACGGCAGAAGTCGTACTCTGTCTCTGAGGCTGCGGGGAAGCCGATTTCGATCTCCTTGAAGCCGATCCTGACCAGCTCCTCGAAGAATTCCAGCTTCTCGCCAAGGCTCATGGGGATCACCAGTGCCTGGTTGCCGTCTCTCAGGTCCACGCTGCACCACTGCGGCGCCTTGTCTACGCAGGACTTATCCGCCCAGCGGTGCTTAGCGCCGGGGACTGTGAAGAACTGCCTTGTGTACTTTTCTGCATTTCTCATAAAAATAACCTCCATTCCGATCCGTTTGGCCGGTATGGAGGGCAATAAAAAAGTCTCCTCCATGCCTGGCATGGAAGAGACGAAGATACAAAACTCCGTGGTACCACTCTTCTTGATGTAAAAGCTACACCCACTCATCTGCGTCGGATCAACGCATAGCTCTGTAACGGGAGCGCCCGTTCAAGCCTAATCTGCATAGAGACAGGCCACTGGCCACGCCCCGTTGCGCATTTCAGCCGACTGCTCAGGGAGGAGCTATGGCTCATACCGTGCTGCTGCCTTTCACCTGCCGGCAGCTCTCTGTGAAGACCCGATACAGCCTTTATTTCCCTTCATCGCATTTTCGTTAATTTGCATTATACAACACTTTTCTTGCTTTGTCAAGTGCTTTTTTGAATTTTTTTATTTCTCCCCGTCGTGGAAGAGCTGCACCAGCATCCAGATCCCGTAGAAGATCCACATTATCCAAGTCAGTGCCCACCAGCCGGTGAACAGGCTTATCAGCAGATATGCCGCCACAAAAGCGGCGGTGACCATGAGCTTTTTCATCTTAGCCCTTTGGCACCAGAGAAATGATCCTGCCTGCGAAGTCGTTGAAGTTCTGGGTCTGGAGGATAACTCTGCCGGGGCCGGTAAGCTTTGTGAGGAACAGTCCCTCGCCGCCGAAGAACACATTTCCAAGGCCCTTTACGGTCTCCACCTCATAGCTGACAGTGGTATCAAAGGCCACAACGTTGCCTGTATCCACCTTTAGCACCTCTCCGGGAGCAAGCTCTCTCCACCTTATCGCCGTCCACCTCAAGGAAAGCAGCGCCGCTTCCAAAGATCTTCTGGAGGATAAAGCCCTCGCCGCCGAACAATCCGCTGAGTACCTTCTTGGTAAAGGCTACCTTCAGTTCGACGGTCTGCTCTGCGCAGAGGAACGCCCCCTTCTGGACGATCATTTCCCCTCTGGAAACATCTATCGGAACGATACAGCCGGGCACAGTTGCACCGAAGGCCACCTTTGCGCCCTCACGGTCAGCAGTGTAATTGGCCATGAATATGGACTCGCCGGTAAAAAGCCTGCCAAGGCTCTTTGCGATGCCGCCTCTTGCATTTGTAGTCATCTTGATGCCCTCAGTCTGCCAGATCATGCCGCCGGACTGGGTGAACATGGACTCGCCAGCACTGAGAGTTGCCTCTACAGCCGGAACTGTCTCTCCGATTATCTCGTATCTCATAATGATTACCTCCCTATACATTCTGCGGAACTCTCCGCAGTTCTATTTTACCATTTCCCCGAAAAAATGTCAACAGTTTCTTGAGGTTTTGCACAAAAAAGCCGAGCCCGAATGACCGGGCCCGGCAATTTGTTTTTTATGGGTCACTTAGCTGATTCCTGGATCTCATACAGCTTTGCCTTTGAGATCGGCAGCTGGTCTACAGTCAGCAGCTTTGCGTCGATCATCTGGATCGCCAGAGCGTCCAGACCGGTAAGGCCGCTGGAGCCGTTGTCGATAACGTCAGAGTTTGAGACGCCGTTGCCTTTAAGTCCGTACTTTGCCTCAAGAGCAACGTGCTGGAGGATAGCTACAGCATCGTTCAGGTTAACGTTTCCGTCGCAGTTAGCGTCGCCCCAAGCAATCTTTTCGCCGGTAGCAGGAGCAGAAGTTGGCTCCTCTGTAGGCTTCTCAGTGGGCTTCTCTGTAGGCTCCTGAGTGGGCTTAGTAGGATCAACGATGACTGTGCCCTTTCCGCCTGCGTCAAGGTTGCTTCCCTCTGAGGACTTGTATGTTGAATAATACTCGCTTACTGAGATACCGTTCTCACCAAGCGCCTTCTGGTGGTCAAGGCCGATGTACTTTCCGGAGCTGCTGGTCTGCCAGAGTGAGGGCTCGAAAAGTCCGTACTTGTCAGCGTCCCAGTTCTTGAACTGTGTATCCAGAAGTCCGCCGGTATCGCCGGAGTTGGGGTTCAGGCACCAGAATGTGTGGTTGATGTGGTTCTTTATCATGAAATCACGGAGGATCTCCATCCACTTCTGGTTGTTTCCGCCGTCCATGTGGCCGCCCCACTCGCCGATGAGCAGAGGTGCTATGTTGTCAAGGTTGATGTATGCCCATGTATCACGCCAGTAATCGTCAAGGAGAGTTTCCTCGGTGAAGTCCTTCTTGAACCATGTCTGAGGATAAACGCTCTCGCCGTAGTCGTGGGGAGAGTACATGATCTGTCCGGACTTGGGAAGCACAGGAAGATCCTTTACGCCACGGAGGTTTCCGCCCCACCATGCGCCGTACCAGCGCTCCTGGCCGGCCTTGGGCTCCCATACATCGGGGTCGTCAAAGGTGTAGCCCTTCTCGGTGATAGGTGACTGCTCGATACCCTCAATGAGGATCAGGGCGTGGGGATTTACTGCCAGAACTGACTTTGCGCACTCCTCAGCGGAATACTTCCAGTTGTTAAGGTCGGTGGAATTGTCCCACTTGGCCATAGTTGAAGGGCAGGTATTGCCGTTGTAGCCACGCTTGCCGTGAGGCTCGTTCTTCAGGTCGTAGGCCAGGATAGTATCGTCATTGGCGTACTTCTTAGCCAGCCAGGTGATGGAGTCCTTCCAGTCGTCCCAGGTTATCTCCTTCCCTGAGAAATGACCTTTCGCCATATTATCGGCATCGTCAGCCTCGGGATTATAGTACCAGAGAGCGTAGTTGTGTCCGGAGTTGTGGGAAGCAGGGCTGTGGACGTCGATAAGAGCCTTGATGCCGTACTTCTTGCACTTCTGCATGATTATATCGAATATTTCCATTGAGTTCTTTGCGGTCTTGCCGTCGGACTCGACGAAGTCCTTGTTCATGTTTCCGTAAGTGCCTGCCTTGGTGACTGTGCCGTCCTCGCCCACTACGTCTGTAGGGGGATTGTAGCTTGCGTTTATTGAGCTTACAGGAAGAGGATCGCCGTCCATCCAGGAGAGCAGAAGCTCGGTGGAAATGGGGAAGCGGATGATGTTGATGCCGTGGTTGGCAACGTCTGAGAGCATATCATCTATGTCTCTTGCATAGAGTCCGTGAGGTATGTTCTCGGTACAGTTAAGTCCGAACCAGTTAGCTCCTGTGAGCCATACCTCGTTGCCGTTCATGTCGTACAGGCGGCTTCCCTCTGCGTGGAGCCAGTCGTCATTAGTGTCGTCGGCTGCCACGGCAGTAGCAGGTGTGCTGATAACAGCCGGCAGTGCTGCGCCTGCTGCACTCAGCGTCATAGCAGCGGCGGATGCCAGAGCTGCTATGGCTCTTGTGATCTTTTTCATAATAATTTCCCTCTCTACAGGCCTGATTTTTTTATATGCCTGTTAATGCTATTGTAGCATTTACAGCGAAATATGTCAATAGTTGCTGTTACAAATGCTCAATTTCTCCAACACGCTCACCAAACAGCCGCCCGGCTGTGATTTTTTCGTCAAATTGCCGGAAATCGGTTGACATTGAAGAAAAATTAAGTTATAATAATAAGTACCAAGCTATTGCTATGTGAAAAGGAGAGGTCGGTAATATGGCAAATGAAAAAAGTCTGAAAATTCTCGTTGTTGATGATGATAGGCAGATATGCGATCTTCTCAAGAAATACCTTGAAACTGACGGATACAGCGTTATCCTTTGTCACGACGGCGAAGAGGCCGTTGTTAAATTCAACGCATTAAGACCCGATATCGTTCTTCTGGACATCATGCTCCCCGGCATCGACGGCTGGCAGGTGTGCCGTGAGATAAGAAAGAAATCCAACGTTCCGATCATCATGGTCAGCGCTAAGGGCGAGACCATAGATAAGGTCATCGGACTTGAGCTGGGTGCTGACGACTATATCGTCAAGCCCTTCGATACAAAGGAAGTCGTTGCCCGTATCAACGCCGTTACAAGGCGTGCAGGCAACGTAAATGTGGAGCCCGAGGTCAAGGAGGTCCGCTATGACAAGCTCTCTGTCAATATGACAAAGTACGAGCTGAAGGTGGGCGGCAAGGTGATCGATACTCCTCCCAAGGAGCTGGAGCTGCTTTTCTACCTTGCATCAAACCCCAACAGAGTCTATACCCGTGACCAGCTCCTGGACGAGGTCTGGGGCTTTGAATACTACGGTGATTCCCGTACTATCGACGTCCACATCAAGCGCCTTCGTGAAAAGCTGGAGGGCGTTTCCGACAAGTGGTCCCTTAAAACTGTATGGGGCGTAGGCTATAAGTTCAAGGCTGAGGAGGAGGAATAAGCTCCCCGGCCTTTCGGGGGACGGGATCGTCCCCTGTTTTGTTTTGGTGAGGTGAATGGTTTTGAAGGTCAAGGACAGCTCCTACTATAAGCTCTTTATTTTTGCGCTGCTGGTAGTTATCTGCGTGCTGCTGGGAATGGGCATAATCATGCTGAGCATTTTCTCCACAGTGTATAAGAACACCAAGCTGGAGGAAATGAAGACCGCCGGCGACCTTTTCGCAGGCTGCGTCAAGGAGAGCTATGACGCTAACGGCTATGTGGCTACTGAGGCTGTGCTGAATATGCAGGATCAGTTCATGAATGAGTTCGATTCGGATATTTTCCTGTACGATGAGTACGGCAACTGTATCCTTGCCGCTGATGACAGCAGCAGAGACCACCTTTCCGATGAGCTTAAAAAAATGCTGGACGATGACGACTACCTTGACGTTTACTCAAAGGCCTATGCCAAAAACCAGCCAAAGCTGCTCTACGGCACCATGTTCTACCTGAAAAACGGATTTATCGACACCCAGAAGGCCTATGTGCTGCTTTACCGCTCAACTGAGGAGATCAGCTCCTTCACCGTCATGAGCATCCTGGTCTACACAGCCTTCGCTATCATCAGCATCTTCCTGTCCTACCTGATACTCAAGCGCAGGATCCACAAGCACTCCCATTTCGAGGACGAGCTCATGCGGATCGCTGAGAAATACTCAAAGGGAGACTTCTCTGAGTCTATCCCGACAAATATGGGCGGCAGGCTCAAGGAGCTGGCGGACAGGATCAACTCACTGGCCTCTGACATCGAAAGCAGTGAGGATACCAGCAAGACCTTCATCGCCAATGTTTCCCACGAGCTGAGAACACCTATGACTACTATCGGCGGCTTCGTGGAGGCTATCCTTGACGGTACGATCAAGAAGTCTCAGCAGCAGGAGTATCTGATCATCGTTTCCAACGAGATCAAGCGCCTGAGGATCGTTATCAGCTCTATGCTGAATATGACCAGATTTGAGTCCGGCACCCTTACGCCCAACTTCCGTGAGACAAATGTCACCGATCTGGTGATCCAGACCGTGCTCATGTTCGAGAAGCGGATCGAGGACAAAAACCTCTCCGTGGAGGATCTGGACAGCGGCCGTCTGATGGCTGTGGTGGACGCCGACCTTATGCAGCAGGTCATCTATAACCTGGTGGAGAACGCCGTTAAGTTCGTCAACCAGGGCGGAACTCTCTCCTTCTCCTTCGAGGAGGCCGACGGTATCTGCATGATTGGCATACGAAACACCGGCGAGGGTCTGAAAAATACCGAGATCCAGCAGGTCTTCGACAGATTTTACAAGACGGATTCTTCACGGGGCAAAGACATAACCGGCCTTGGCCTGGGACTGTCTATCTCCCGAAAAATAGTCCACCTGCATAACGGACATATCGTTGTAAAAAGCGTTTACGGGGAATATACTGAATTCCAGATACAGATACCAAAGGATCCCCGCAATGTAAAGGAATAAGAAAGGAACAGATATGGACGACAGAGACAACATCTTCTCCGTAAGCGGAGAGGCCTCCGGCAATGCTCCGGAGAATAAATACATACCCAAGCACGAAAAGCCTTCTCCTGAGCCGGAGCAGCAGGCCGTGCCCCCTTCTCAGGAAACGGTACAGCAGGCTCCCCCGCCTCAGCAGACGCCTCCCCCTCAGCCTAAGGTGGTAAGACCAAAGTACGACGCCTTTATGTTCGAGCCGATCGGCTTTGACGAGTACGATAGGATGACTGCCGCCGAAACTAAGGCTGCGGAGGAAAAAAGACTGCGCAAGGAACGCACACGCCGTGAAAGGATCATGGTCCTGCTGTTCGTGCTGCTGCTGATCATCGCCGCAGGACTTGCCGCATACGGTATCGTTTCCGATGTTATGAGGGCAAGAAGACTGGGCGGAAGTATTTCCTCAGACCAGCCTGTGCTGATCCTCTACCAGAGCAAAAAGCCGGAGGGTGCCAACGAGCTGGCCAACATGAAGGACGAAAACGGCCGCTACACCACTGAGGGCGCAGCAGCCGCTGTTAAGCCAAGTATCGTGGAGATCTACACCTACGGCGACTCCCTCCACAACGAGCTCCTGGGAACTGGCTCAGGTATCGTAATCTCAGACGAGGGCAGTGAGGCCTATATCGTTACCAATGCCCATGTTCTTCAGTCAGACGGCTATCACACCATACATACCGTTGACGGTGATGTGTACTCCGCCAAGATCGTGGGACGTGACGTTAAGACCGACATCGCCGTTATCAGGGTCAATTCCTCCAAGCTGGAGCCAGCCATACTGGGCGACTCCGACGAGGTGCTGGTCGGCGAGCAGGTGATCGCTATCGGCAACCCTGCCGGCCTTTCAAGCACAGTTACCGACGGTATCGTTTCCGCAGTAAGCCGTAAGATCAAGAGCGACTCCACCGGCTTTGAGATGGACTGCATCCAGACCGACGCTGCGATCAGCCCCGGAAACTCCGGTGGTGCGCTGGTAAATATGTACGGCCAGGTCATCGGCATAACCTCCTCAAAGTACGTCAACTCCAAGTACGAGGGCCTGGGCTTCGCGATCACTATCAACGAGGCTCGTCCTATCATCGAGGAGCTTATCCAGAAGGGCTACATCGACGGCCGATTCCGCATAGGAATAACCCTCATCGACATGGACGGCACCGCAAAGATCATGAGCATCGAGAGCGACCTTGGCTTCTCTCTTCCTGAGGGATTTGAGGGCATCTACATCACCTCGATCGCCGAGGACTGCGACATCTCCAAGACCGATCTGAAGCCCAAGGACTTCATCACTGCGATCAACGGCCAGTCCGTCAAGACCTACTCTGAGTTCTACGACACCATTAGCGGGATGTACGGCGCCGGTGACGTTGTCCCGGCCACCTGCGCTCATCTTGAGAAGGACAAGGAGCCGGTGTACTACAACATCGAGTTCCGTCTTATGGAGGACACCTCCGGAAACTACTGATCTCTCAGCCAAGAGGGACGCTTTGAATTAACGCCCATAACTCCTCCTGCTGCGCCGAATAGCAATAGCAGGGGGAGTTTTTTTGCCTCCGGGAGCAGTCCGAAGGGCAGCTGCGCCAGAGAGATCATCAGGAACAAAGCAGCTGAGCTGAGAGCTCCTCCCAAAAGTCCACGGCGGCGTCGGAGCTTCCCCGAGAGATATGCGCCGCAGAAGGCTCCCGTCCACAGGGCTGCCCGGCTGAGAAATGGCAGGAACTGCGTGCTCCCCAGGACGAAATATACCAGTGCGGCGAAAACTCCGCAGCTCAGCACCGTGACCGCTCCGCCAAAAAGAGCGCCCCACAGAGCGCTCCTCAGATCTGAAATCATAAAAACCTCCGCATAAGACCTTTTTAGTATCTTATGCGGAGGTTTTCTGCAATATTACTCCTCGTCGGAGCCCTTTTTCTTCTTTGACTTAGGAGCCTCGTCCTCGTCGTCTGTCAGCTTAGCAGCTGCAACTGAGTCAGGCTTCTTCTTGCCGGAGGCTTCCTTTGCACGGTCAGCAGCGGAAACGTTCTCAGCGATAGCCCAGGTCTTGATGCGGAGCTTGTGACGCTCGCCGCCGGTCTCGATAACAACGGTGTCGTCGCCCTTGCGAACGATGATACCAACGATACCGCCGCTGGTGACGATCTCATCGCCCACCTGAAGGCTCTCCTGCATATTCTTCATTTCCTGCTCACGCTTCTTCTGGGGCTTGATAGCCATGAAGTACAGCAGCACCAGCATGAGCACCAGTGAAAGGATCATGGGCATCATGGAAGGTGACTGAGCATTTCCTGTGGTGCCGGATGATGCTGACTCCTCAGCGAAGGCGTTCATCATGCAGCATGAGGCTGCGGAAAATGCAGCTGCGGCCGAAGTGAAGATCCCGGCCAGAGTTTTCTTCTTCATAAAAATATATCTCCTTCGTTTAACTTAAATACCTAATCATTATACCACAAGATAGGCAAAAATGCAACTGTTTTTTACTCGACAGGAGTTATATCCTTGAATGCTGTGGTAAGCTGCTCAAGAGAAGCGCCGTTGATAGAGAGTCTTGCCTCCACGCCGTCCTTGGGCATATAGGTCAGGTACTGAACGCTGTTTGCATCGTTTGCGCTGCGTACAGCCATTACTGAAAGAGAGCCTGAGCCGTTCTCAGCGAGCTCGATGGTATCATTATCTGTAACAGAGAGATCCTCCAGCTTTTCTCTGCTTGAGCCGAAGATGAAGGTGTAGGTGACGCTCTGCTCGGTAACTGTATCCATAAGGGTATATGAATAGAAGTTAGAGTCAGCGAAAACGTTCAGGATCTGATACTTAGTCTCATCGAATGTAAGACTCATGGGCTTATAGCCGCTTTTCTCAAGGTGCTCTGCCAGAGGAGAATTCAGGAAATCATCAGCAGAAGAGAAGTAGGTCAGTGATGAGATGAATCCGATAGCGGAGTTAGCCGGATCGTCGGATCTTTCACGCTGCTTTTCTCTGTTAGCTGCCGCATCCTGGTTAACTGCGCCGTTTGCCTGCTCCTGAGCCTGGGTCTGGCCGTTGACTGCGCCTGTCTGAGTATTGCTGCTGCCCGCACCTCCGGATGAACATCCGGCAAGAAGGGCTGCTGTAAGAGTCAGTATACATATAAATTTTTTCATGTTTTTCCCTCCAAAGGATAGTATACATATATTTTACCACATATTCTGAAATAAAGCAACACTAAGTGGAAAATTTATTTATCTCGATGCAAAAAGAAAAGCTCCTCTTTCGAGGAGCCTTTATCACGATGGGATCTGCGATCAAACGAGCTTGATGATAGCCATTTCAGCAGCGTCGCCACGACGGGGTCCGATCTTTACGATCTGAGTATAACCGCCGTTCTTGTCAGCGTACTTGGGGGAGATCTCGTCAAAGAGCTTCTTTGCAACAGACTCCTTTGTTACATATGACATTACCTGACGCTTGGAGTGCAGATCATTATTCTTACCGATGGTAATCATCTTTTCTGCAACAGCACGAACTTCCTTAGCTCTTGTTACGGTCGTTTCGATCTGACCGTTCTCAAGAAGGAAAGTTACCATGCCTCTGAGCATAGCCTTTCTATGGTCAGATGTTCTGCCCAGCTTTCTTGTACCCGGCATTGTAATTCACTCCTTTTCTTATCAGTGATATAGTATTATTCCTCTTCTGAGTTAAGGTCAAAGCCCAGTGACTGGAGCTTTTCCTTGACCTCATTGAAGGACTTCTTTCCAAGGTTGCGAACCTTCATCATTTCTTCCTCAGACTTGTTGATGAGGTCATCTACCGTATTTATCCCGGCACGCTTCAGACAATTGAAGGAACGTACCGATAAGTCAAGATCCTCAATAGTCATCTCAAGGATCTTCTCCTTGCCCTTTTCGTCCTTCTCAACAAGTACCTCAGCCAGTCCGGCCTCTTCTGAGAGGTCGATGAACAGCTTCAGGTGCTCGCCGAGGAGATTTGCGGCCTGTGATAATGCTTCCTTTGCGGAGATAGTACCGTCAGTCCATACCTCCATTGTCAGCTTATCATAGTCGGTCACCTGACCGAGACGGGTATCCTCAACAGTATAATTCACCTTCAGTACAGGGGTGTAGATGCTGTCTACTGCGATCACATCAACAGGCAGATTTACCTGCTTCTTGTTTCTCTCGGCTGAGACATAGCCTCTGCCTCGATCGATCGTGATCTCCATATAGAGCTTAGCGTCCTTGCCCAGTGTAGCGATGTGCATACCGGGATCGAGGATATTCACCTCAGAATCAGTCTTGATGTCGCCGGCAGTGATCTCACACTCGCCTTCTGCTTCAACATAAACTGTCTTGGGGCCCTCGCCGTAGAGCTTGGCTGTAAGACCTTTGATGCTGAGAATGATCTCCGTTACGTCTTCCTTTACGCCCGGGATCGTTGACAACTCATGGTGGACCGTACCATCCTTGCCGGAAAGCTTGACTGATGTTACAGCCACACCCGGAAGTGAGGAGAGCAGCACACGTCTGAGGCTGTTTCCGAGTGTAATTCCATATCCACGCTCAAGCGGTGCTAAAACGAATTTGCCGTATTTGCCGTCACTTTTAAGCTCGACAATGTCGATATCAGGCTTATTGATTTTCTCCAGCATAAAAACCCTCCTATTTCGCAATAACAGTTTTTTTCGAGTCTTTACGATCCAAGTAATTTTAGTTATTACTTAGAGTACAGCTCGACGATGAGGTGTGTTGCGACCTCGTAGTCAAGATCCTCAGCTGAGGGAAGACGAGTTACTGTAGCAGAGAAGTCGTCCTTCTTAGCGTCCAGCCAAGCAGGAACCAGTCTGTCCTTAGTCTCTTCAACAGTAGCCTTGAACTTCTCAGAAGTTCTGTCCTTCTCACGGAGAGCGATAACGTCGCCGACCTTAACTCTGTAGGAAGGGATATTTACCTTCTTGCCGTTTACTGTATAGTGGCTGTGTACGACCAGCTGTCTTGCCTCTCTTCTTGTGAGAGCAAGGCCCATTCTGAACACAACGCTGTCCAGTCTGGACTCAAGGCAAGTGATAAGGTTGTCACCGGCCTTGCCTTCCATCTTCTCAGCGATCTCAAAGTGGTGATAGAACTGCTTCTCAAGAACGCCGTAGATGAACTTCAGCTTCTGCTTTTCCTTCAGCTGAAGACCGTACTCAGAGATCTTCTTTCTGTTGTTTGCGTTTCTGAATCTCTTGGACTCCTTCTTGGAAACGCCCATTACAGCCGGGCTGATGCCCAGGTATCTGCACTTTTTAAGAATAGGTTCTTTCTGAACTGCCATGTTAAAACACCTCCATATTGATCAGACACGACGTCTCTTAGGCGGACGGCATCCATTGTGAGGAATGGGAGTTACGTCCTTGATCATTCTTACCTCAAGGCCTACTGTCTGAAGTGCTCTGATAGCAGCCTCACGGCCTGCGCCGGGTCCCTTTACGAAGACCTCAACTGTCTTCAGACCGTGCTCCATAGCAGCCTTTGCTGCTGTCTCAGCAGCTGTCTGTGCTGCGAAAGGAGTGGACTTCTTAGAGCCTCTGAATCCCAGCTCTCCGGCGCTTGCCCACGAAATAACGTTGCCGGCTGTATCTGTGATGGTTACGATAGTATTATTGAAAGTGGACTGGATATGAACAGCGCCGCTCTCGATATTCTTACGCTCTCTACGTCTTCTGATGGTAGAGACCTTTTTACCCTTCTGCTGTGCCAAAGCTCATGACCTCCTTACTTCTTCTTGTTAGCGATAGTCTTTACAGGGCCCTTGCGGGTTCTAGCGTTTGTCTTAGTTCTCTGGCCTCTTACAGGCAGACCCTTTCTGTGACGAACGCCTCTGTAGCAGCCGATCTCAACAAGTCTCTTGATGTTAAGAGCTACCTCACGGCGGAGGTCACCCTCAACTGTATGATTTGCGTCGATATAGTCACGCAGCTTAGCTACATCCTCCTCTGCCAGGTCCTTGACTCTGATGTCAGGGTCAACACCGGTAGCTGCGAGGATCTTAGTTGCAGTCTGACGACCGATTCCATAGATATAAGTGAGTCCGATCTCGATTCTCTTATTCTTGGGAAGGTCAACACCAGCTATTCTTGCCATATTGTATATGCACCTCCATTATTGTGCAGCGGGCATTAGCCCTGGCGCTGCTTATGCTTAGGATTTTCGCAGATAACCATGATTCTGCCTTTACGTTTGATAACCTTGCACTTCTCGCAAATAGGTTTTACTGAAGGTCTGACTTTCATTGAAAATACCTCCTTTAGCGGATAATGGGCGATATGCCCTTGTATTATTACTTAACTCGCCAGGTGATCCTGCCTTTTGACAGGTCATAGGGTGACATTTCCAGCTTCACCTTATCACCGGGAACGATCCTGATATAGTTCATTCTGAGCTTTCCGGAAACGTGGGAAAGTACCTCGTGTCCGTTCTCAAGCTGTACCTTGAACATTGCATTGGGCAGAGCGTCTGTTACAACGCCCTCGACCTCGATCACATCTTCTTTAGACATAAACAAGCCTCCTTACTCTTCATCGCCGCTGAACTGTTTCAGGGCGGTCCTGAGTTTTTTATCGGTTATTTCACTAAGATCTATCACACTGTTTGTAAAGGAAAGGTGCTTTATATTCTTCCGCTTCGGGCGCTCCAGCTTTCTGCTCTTGCCGTCTGCGATAAAGCAGTATTCCTCCTCAAGCCCTACGACTGCGAAAAATCCTCCGCTGTCTCTTCCGGCCTGAGCCTTTACAACTGAGCCTAACTGCCGCTTCACGATCAGTCCCTCCGTCAGGGTGCTGTCAGAATGACGGGACCGTCAGGAGTTATTGCGATCATGTGCTCAAAATGAGCAGACAGTGAACCAGATTTGGTAACCACGGTCCAGCCGTCCTTAAGAGTCTTAACATCGTCGCCCTTGACGTTGATCATGGGCTCGATACAGATAGTCATACCGGGAACAAGGCGTGGGCCGTGGCCTGCCTTACCCCAATTCGGGATCTCCGGTGACTCGTGGACCTCTCTGCCGATCCCGTGGCCGCAGTAATTTCTTACGATTCCGTAGCCCCGTGAAGCGCAATACTCTTCAACAGCATGAGATATGTCTCCGATGCGATTTCCTGCCTGAGCCTGAGCTATACCCTCGTGAAGGGACGCCTCAGTCACCTCAAGCAATGCCTTAGCTTCGTCAGTGATCTTGCCAACAGGGAAGGTCCAGCAGCTGTCGCCGTTGAAGCCCTTGTAAGCAGCTCCAGTGTCGATGCTGACTATATCGCCTTCTTTTAGCCTGTGGCTTGCCTTCGGGATACCGTGTATTACCTCTTCATTAACTGAGATGCAGGCGTTACCGGGAAATCCGTAAAGGCCTTTGAATGCCGACTTGGCGTTATGCCTTGCAAAGAACTCACCGATGAGTTTATCCACATCAGCGGTGGTCATGCCCGGCTTTAACTTTTCTCCGGCATACCATATTGCGCCGCAGGTAATTTTACCTGCTTCACGCATTATGGCAAGTTCGGACTTAGATTTTATGGTGATACCCATGCTCTTTATGCTCCTACAGCTGCAAGAGTGAGCTTGGAAGTATCAGCTACCTCTTCCTGACCCTCTACAGTAACAAGCTTGCCCTGCTTCTCGTAGTAGTCCTTGAGAGGAGCTGTCTTTTCGTGATAAGTAGCGAGTCTGTCCAGAACGACCTCAGGCTGATCGTCCTTGCGAACGATAGTCTTGTCACCGCACTTATCGCAAACGCCCTCTACCTTGGAAGGCTTATATTCGATGTGGTAGGAAGCTCCGCAGCCCTGGCAGACTCTTCTGCCTGAAACTCTCTGCTTGATAGTCTCATCGGGAACGAAGATCTCGATCACCTTGTCGATCTTGATACCCATAGCGTCAAGAGCCTCAGCCTGGGGAACAGTTCTCGGGAAGCCGTCAAGGATAAATCCCTTCTGGCAGTCATCCTGAGCGATACGCTCCTTCAGGATACCGATAACGATGTCATCAGATACCAGAGCGCCTGCATCCATAGCAGCCTTGGCCTTGAGGCCGTACTCAGTACCGTTCTTAGCAGCTTCACGGAGAATGTTTCCTGTTGAGATCTGGGGAATGCCGAGAGCCTCAGAAACGACCTCTGCCTGAGTGCCCTTTCCTGCGCCGGGAGCGCCTAAGAAAATAAGGTTCATAGTGTCCTCCTTACTGTAAGAAGCCCTTATGATGTCTCATCATAAGCTGAGATTCGAGTGTTCTTGTTGTTTCGAGCGCAACTGAAACTGCGATCAGGATAGTAGTACCGCCCATTGACAGTGATCTGAGGTTATCGTCTGCCATCGAGATGAAGATAGGCACGATAGCGATGATGCCCAGGAAGATAGCGCCTACCAGAGCGATCTTAGAGAGAACTCTCTGGATGTAATCAGAAGTGGGCTTACCAGGTCTGATACCGGGGATACCGCCGTTTGACTGACGCAGGTTATTTGCGATCTCAACGGGGTTATACTGGATCGAAACGTAGAAATAGTTGAAAGCGATGATCAGTATGAAGTAGATAACGGCATATGAGAAGCTTCTTGTTGAGAAGAAGTTGCAGAATGCGATATATGCCTTAGATGAATCCTGTGTTACGGGCTTGAACAGCTGGATAGTGGAAGGAAGAGACATGAACGACATAGCGAAGATGATAGGCATAACGCCGCTCATCATTACCTTTATCGGGATGTGAGTCTTCTGTCCGCCGAACTGCTTTCTGCCGACAACACGCTTTGCATACTGGATTGGGACCCTTCTCTCTGCCTCGTTCATGAAAACGATGAAAGCAAATTCAAGGATGATGAAGATAAGGTAGCCGATAGTAACGAAGAGGTACTTCTCAGGCTTTTCCTTAGTCAGACCGATAAGGCGGCCTGCGTCTACGGGGAAGCGGGCAGCGATACCTGCGAACAGGAGGATGGAAACGCCGTTTCCGATACCCTTGTCGCTGATACGGTTACCCATCCACACTACGAAGGAAGCACCGGCCACGAAGCAAGCAACGATAACGACGCCTGCGAAGATGCCCTGCCATCCGGTAGTGTACTTAACAGCAGAAACACCCGCCTCAGTGTTCATTCTCTTCAGTGTGAGATAGTAAGCGTAGGACATAACGACAGCCAGTACCATAGCAACGACAGCCGTTATCTTGTCGATCTTTTTGCGTCCTTCCTCGCCCTCATCTCTAAGTCTCTCAAGCGGAGGCAGTGCATAAGTCAGCAGCTGCATGATGATTGACGCATTGATGAAGGGTGTGATGGACAGTGAGAACAGTGTTGCCTGTGAAAGGGCACCACCGGTGATAGTATTCAGATACTCAAGGAAGTTGCCGCCTGTAGCGTTAGTATCCATCCACTCCTTGACAACTGTAGGGTCAAGGAAGGGAACGGTAACTGCACTTCCAAATCTGAAGATGACGATCATGAGTAATGTGTAAAGGAGTTTCTTCCTTATATCCGGAACGCTCCAAGCACGTTTCAGTGTCTGAAACACATTACATCACCTCAGTCTTTCCGCCTGCCTTTTCGATCTTCTCTACAGCGCTCTGAGAGAATTTTGCAGCTTTAACTGTCAGCTGAGCGGTAAGCTCTCCATTGCCGAGTACCTTTACGCCGTCGTACTCCTTCTTTACCAGACCTGAAGCCTTCAGGAGCTCTGTATCAACAACAGTGCCGTCCTTGAACTTGTTGAGATCTGCAACGTTTACTACAGCGTACTTAGTTGCGAAGATATTGTTGAAGCCTCTCTTAGGGATACGTCTTGCAAGGGGCATCTGTCCGCCCTCAAAGCCGATCCTTACGCCGCCGCCGCTGCGGGCGTTCTGGCCCTTGTGGCCCTTACCGGCAGTCTTGCCGTTTCCTGAGCCGTGACCACGGCCGATGCGCTTAGAAGCCTTGTTGGAATCAACAGCGGGTGTTAACTCGTGAATTTTCATTTATTGCACCTCCTTGCTTACGCTTCTGTAACCTCGATGAGGTGGATGATCTTGTTGATCTTGCCCTGTGTCTGGGCGTTGTCAGGCTGAGTTGTTACGTCGCCGACCTTCTTGAGACCGAGAGACTGAGCAGTAGCGATCTGGTCCTTCTTACGGCCGATAAGGCTCTTTACGAGCTTGATGTTCTTTGCCATTGTGAGCAGCCTCCTTAGCCTAAAATTTCCTTGACGGACTTGCCTCTCTTCTCTGCTACAGCCTTAACGGATGTGCAGTTTACGAGACCGTCGATAGTAGCTCTTACTACGTTGCAGGGGTTATTTGAACGAAGAGACTTTGTTCTGATATCCTTGATGCCTGCTACCTCGATGACAGCACGAACGGGGCCGCCTGCGATAACGCCGGTACCGGGTGCAGCGGGCTTCATGAGAACTCTGCCTGCGCCGAACTTACCAACGATCTCATGAGGGATAGTAGTTCCCTTAAGTGATACCTTAACGAGGTTCTTCTTAGCGTCCTCGATACCCTTGCGGATAGCGTCCGGAACTTCTCCTGACTTTCCAAGGCCGAAGCCTACTGTACCGTTGCCGTCACCAACAACTACCAGTGCGGAGAACTTCATGATACGGCCGCCCTTAACAGTCTTAGAAACTCGGTTGATAGCAACGACCTTCTCCTGAAGCTCAGGAGCCTGTGTTTCGATATTAGCCATTTTGTTACCTCCCTCTTTAGAACTTTAAGCCGTTTTCACGAGCGCCTTCTGCAAGCTCCTTAACACGGCCGTGATAGAGGTAACCGCCTCTGTCGAATACGACCTCGCTAATTCCCTTGTCAGCAGCGTTCTTAGCGATCATTTCGCCGACCTTGCGGGCACCCTCGATATTTCCGCCGTTGCCCTCAAAGCCCTTATCCATGCTGGATGCGCTGGCAAGAGTAACACCGTTTACATCGTCGATGAGCTGTGCATAGATGTGCTTAGATGAGCGGAACACATTGAGACGAGGACGCTCGGCAGTTCCGGAGATCTTAGCACGAACTCTGCGATGTCTCTTTAATCTTGCCTTATTACTGTCAAACTTCTTGATCATAGCAATTTGCTCCTTCTAATTACTTCTTGCCCTTACCGGCCTTACCTTCCTTGCGGATGATGTGCTCGCCGGCATATCTGATACCCTTGCCCTTGTAAGGCTCGGGGGGACGCTTCTCACGGATCTCAGCTGCAAACTGACCTACAGCCTGCTTGTCGATGCCGCTTACAACGATCTTGTTGGGCTGAGGAACATCCAGCTTGATAGTGTCTGTCTCCTCAAGGATAACGGGGTGAGAGAAGCCCAGGTTCAGAGTAACTGTCTTGCCGGACTTTGCTGCACGGTAGCCGACACCCTCTATCTCAAGTGTCTTGCTGTAGCCGTTTGTTACGCCCTCGACCATGTTAGCGATAAGTGTTCTTGTAAGACCGTGAAGTGAGCGGTGACGCTTGTCATCGCTGGGTCTTGTTACGTTGATTACAGCTCCGTCGATCTCGATACCGAGCTCGTTGCTGAACTGTCTTGTAAGTTCGCCCTTAGGTCCCTTTACTGTGATAAGGTTGTTGTCGTTCTTTACCTCAACACCAGCAGGAACTGTGATAGGCATTCTGCCGATTCTTGACATAATGTAGTTCCTCCTTACCAGATGTATGCAAGGACTTCGCCGCCGACATTGAGCTCTCTTGCCTTCTTGTCAGTTACGATTCCCTTTGAGGTTGAAACGATTGCGATACCAAGACCCTTGCGGACCTTAGGCATATCTGCGCAGCTTGAGTAGATACGCAGGCCGGGCTTTGAAACTCTTCTAAGACCGGTTATAACAGGTGACTTGTTGTCGCCGTATTTGAGCGTGATCCTGATAACACCCTGCTTTCCGTCCTCAATGACCTGAAAGCTCTTTACATATCCCTCATCTACGAGGATCTGTGTGATAGCCTTCTTAACATTAGAAGCGGGAACGTCAACTGTGGCGTGCTTAGCAGTATTCGCGTTGCGGATTCTTGTTAACAGATCTGCTATTGTATCAGTTATCTGCATGCCGAATGACCTCCTTTTAGTATTTTACCAGCTTGCCTTTTTAACTCCGGGGATCTGACCGTCGTGAGCCAGCTCTCTGAAGCAGATACGGCAGATGCCGAACTTTCTCAGATAAGCGTGCGGTCTGCCACAAATCTTGCATCTGTTGTATGCTCTTGTGGAATACTTGGGAGTTCTCTGCTGCTTGTTGATCATTGCCTTCTTAGCCATTTTATTTCCTCCCTATTACTTGATGAACGGAGCGCCCAGAAGTGAAAGCAGCTCTCTTGCCTCTTCATCAGTATTAGCTGTTGTGATGAAGTTGATATCCATACCTCTTACCTTGTCGATCTTGTCGTACTCGATCTCGGGGAAGATAAGCTGTTCCTTGATACCTGTTGAGTAGTTGCCCTTGCCGTCGAATGAGTTTGCGCTGATGCCTCTGAAGTCACGAACACGGGGGAACGCAACGTTGAACAGCTTGTTTACGAACTCATACATTCTCTCACCACGGAGAGTTACCTTTACTCCGATGGGCATACCCTCACGGAGCTTGAAGTTAGCTACTGACTTCTTTGCACGGCAGATAACGGGCTTCTGACCTGTGATAGCTGAAAGGTCTGTGATGATAGCGTCGATGACCTTGGCATTGTCCTTAGCCTCGCCGGCGCCGACATTGATCACTACCTTGTCCAGCTTCGGGATCTGCATTACGCTCTTATAGCCGAACTTCTTCATCAGTGCAGGAGCAACGTCGCTGATATAAAAATCCTTTAAACTTGCCATATCGTTTCTCCTTTGCTATTATTCAAATGACTTGCCGCATTTCTTGCAAACACGGAGCTTCTTGCCATCCTCGATAACGTGGCCTACTCTTGTGGGCTTTCCGCACTTAGGGCAAACCAGCTGTACCTTTGATGCGTATACGGGAGCCTCAGTCTTGATGATGCCGCCCTTCTCGCCCATTCTTGTGGGCTTTACGTGCTTTGTGATGATGTTGATGCCCTCAACGATCACCTTGCCCTCCTTGGGGCTGACCTGTGCAACCTTACCGGTCTTTCTGTCGCCGTTCTTCTCGAACTTATCCTCATACTTACCTGTGAGAAGGATAACAGTGTCACCGGTTTTTACGTGAACTTTACTCATGATCGAATGACACCTCCATTAAAGAACCTCGGGAGCAAGGCTCAGAATCTTTGTATACTCCTTCTCACGGAGCTCCTTAGCGACTGGCCCAAAAATACGAGTACCCTTGGGGTTCTTATCTTCCTTGATGATAACAGCAGCGTTCTCATCGAAACGGATGTATGTTCCATCCTCTCTTCTGAGACCCTTTGCTGAACGAACGATAACTGCCTTTACAACATCGCCCTTCTTTACAACGCCTCCGGGTGTTGCCTTCTTTACGGAAGCAACCACAACGTCTCCGATATTTGCATATCTTCTGCGTGTACCGCCCAGAACTCTGATACACATGAGCTCCTTAGCACCTGTGTTATCAGCGACCTTTAAATAAGTCTGCATCTGTATCACAGCGAGTTCCTCCTTTCAAGCACTATGCTTATATGAATATTACTTAGCCTTTTCAATGATGTTGGTCACACGCCATCTCTTATCCTTGGAAAGCGGACGTGTCTCCATGACCTCAACACGGTCACCGATCCTGCACTCGTTGTTCTCATCGTGAGCCTTGAGCTTGACGGTGCGCTTGATGATCTTCTTGTAAAGCGGGTGTTTAACGTTATCAACGATAGCAACTACGACGGTCTTATCCATCTTATCGCTTACAACCTTACCTACTCTTGTTTTTCTAAGGTTTCTCTCAGTAGACATTAGCTAAATCCTCCCTTTCTTACTGCTGCGCCAGCTCTGCGGCACGCAGAGTTGTTTTGATGCGGGCAATATCCTTCTTTACAGCCTTTAAGCGTGCTGTGTTGTCAAGCTGATTTACAGCGTGCTGAAAGCGGAGCGCAAAAAGCTCTTCCTTTAAGCTAACGAGCTTCTCGTTCAGCTCATCTACAGACATTTCTCTGATCTCTGATGCCTTCATTACTGCTCCACCTCCTGCTCTGCCTTAGTAACGAACTTGCACTTGATAGGAAGCTTATGCATAGCAAGACGCATAGCCTCTCTTGCGGTCTCCTCCGGAACGCCCTTGATCTCAAAGAGAACACGGCCGGGCTTAACTACTGCTACCCAGTACTCCGGTGAGCCCTTACCTGAACCCATTCGTGTTTCAGCGGGCTTCTCTGTGATAGGCTTGTCAGGGAAGATCTTGATCCATACCTGACCGCCACGCTTGATGTAACGTGTCATAGCGATACGGGCAGACTCGATCTGGTTGGATGTGATCCAAGCAGGCTCAAGTGCCTGAAGACCGTAATCACCGTATGTTACCTTGTTACCTCTGTATGCCTTACCCTTCAGACGTCCTCTGTGGACTCTGCGGTACTTAACTCTCTTTGGAAGCAGCATTACTGGTTACCTCCTTCTCTTTTAGCGTCACGATTGAAATTTCTTCCGCCTCTTCTGTTACCGTCACGTCTGTCGTCACGGCGGCGTCTGTCGTTATTTCTATTATCGTTTCTTCTCTCGAGCTTCTCTCTCTTCTCGGCAGCCTTAGCAGCATCGCCCTTGAGAACTTCGCCCTTGTAGATCCAGATCTTTACGCCGATCTTTCCGTATGTTGTATCAGCCTCAGCAAAGCCGTAGTCGATATCAGCACGGATAGTCTGAAGCGGGATAGTACCCTCATGGTAGCTCTCGCTTCTAGCGATCTCAGCACCAGCAAGTCTGCCGGATACCTTGACCTTGATACCCTTTGCGCCAAGACGCATTGTTCTGCCGATGGACTGCTTCATAGCTCTTCTGAAGGAAACTCTGTTCTCAAGGTCCAGAGCGATCTTCTCAGCTACCAGCTGTGCATCCATATCAGGCTGCTTTACCTCGATGATGTTCACATATACCTGCTTGCCCATCATCTTCTCAAGCTGAACTCTCAGCTTCTCGATCTCTGCGCCCTGTCTTCCGATTACGATACCGGGCTTAGCGCAGTGAATATGGATCCTCACCTTCTCTTCGTCGCTCTTGCCGTTGCCATTAGAGAAGCGCTCGATCTCGATTCTGGGAACACCAGCTGCATATAAGCTCTTCTTAATGAAATTACGAACGTTGTAGTCCTCAACAAGTGTGTCGCCGAAGTTTGCCTTATTGGCATACCAGCGTGAATCCCAATCCTTAATTACGCCGACACGAAGTCCGTGCGGATTAACTTTCTGTCCCATTACTCAGACCTCCTTGGGATTATTCATTCTCTTTAAGAACAACTGTGATGTGTGATGTTCTCTTTAAAATTCTGTATGCTCTGCCCTGAGCTCTAGGCATGATCCTCTTCATGATGGGGCCGGGTGTTACGAAGCACTCGGCTACATAAAGGTTATCCTTATCCATGCTGAAGTTGTTCTCAGCATTTGCCTGAGCGGACTTAACCAGCTTTGCAACGATAGGACTTGCAGCCTTAGGAGTAAGATCTAAAGTAGCTAAAGCGATGTCAACAGGCTTGTTCCTGATGAGATCAAGAACGATCTGTACCTTTCTGGGTGAGATGCGAGCATTTCTTAAATAAGCTCTTGCTTCCATTTAACGCTCCTCCTTCCGCTTATTTCTTACCGTTATTGGATGTCTTGGAGCCTGCGTGGCCCTTGTAAGTTCTTGTAGGAGCAAACTCGCCGAGCTTGTGACCTACCATATCCTCTGTTACATATACCGGAACGTGCTTGCGTCCGTCGTGAACAGCGAATGTATGACCAACGAAGTCAGGGAAGATCGTAGAAGATCTGCTCCATGTCTTGAGGACCTTCTTCTCGCCTGCCTCGTTCATTGCAACGACCCTCTTCAGGAGAACTTCCTGGACGTAAGGTCCCTTCTTGATGCTTCTGCTCATTTAATCAGTTCCTCCTTTCAGATCACTTGCCGTTGCGGCGCTTTACGATATACTTATCAGTTCTGTGGTGCTTCTTACGAGTCTTGTAACCGAGAGCGGGCTTGCCCCAAGGGGTAACAGGTCCGGGACGGCCGACAGGTGATTTACCCTCACCACCACCGTGGGGATGGTCGCAGGGATTCATTACAGAACCTCTTACAGTAGGTCTCCAGCCCATGTGTCTTACACGGCCGGCCTTACCGTAATTTACGTTAAGGTGATCAATGTTGGATACCTGACCGATAGCAGCCTTACAGTCAACAGATACCTTTCTCATTTCGCCGGAAGGAAGTCTGACCAGTGCATACTTGTCCTCTCTGCCCATGAGCTGTGCCTGGTTGCCTGCGCTTCTAACGAGCTGAGCGCCCTTGCCGGGGTAAAGCTCGATAGCGTGGATGAAAGTACCAACAGGGATGTCAGCGAGCTTAAGAGCGTTTCCGGGCTTGATATCAGCCTCAGAGCCAGACTCGATCTTATCGCCTACCTTCAGGCCGTTAGGAGCGAGGATGTATCTCTTCTCGCCGTCCTCGTACTGAACCAGAGCGATGAATGCGCTTCTGTTAGGATCGTACTCCAGTGTGAGAACTGTAGCGATCATGTTGTCCTTGTCACGCTTGAAATCGATAACACGGTACTTTCTTCTATTTCCGCCGCCTCTGTGGCGAACTGTGATACGGCCGTAGCTGTTTCTTCCCGACTTCTTCTTGAGAGGCTCGAGAAGGCTCTTCTCCGGCTCTACCTTTGACAGACCTGAGTAGTCAGTTACAGTCATCTGACGTCTCGAGGGAGTCGTAGGCTTATAGGTTTTAATAGCCATTTCAAATTTCTCCTTTAATGCGTTTTTGCGGGAGCATTACTCCCATACGGAAGAACAGTCGAATACTGTTCTGTTATCAATACATACCCTCGAAGAACTCGATAGCCTTAGAGTCCTCAGTAAGAGTAACGATAGCCTTCTTCCAAGAAGCTGTTGTGCCGACGAATCTGCCCATGCGCTTCTCCTTGCCTCTTACGTTCATTGTGGTGACCTTGTCTACCTCAACGCCGAAGAGCTTCTCTACAGCCTTCTTGATCTCAGGCTTTGTAGCGTCCTTGGCTACCTTAAAGGTGTACTTTCCTGCCTGGAGACCGTCCATAGACTTCTCAGTGATAACAGGCTTCAGAATGATATCCTGTGCAGTTTTCATTATGCGTACACCTCCTCGATCTTTCCTACAGCATTCTTAACAACGATGAACTTATCGTAGTTGAGGATGTCGTATACGTTAAGGGTATTAACAGCGGCTGTCTTAACGCCGGGGATATTTGCAGCGCTCTTTACTACCTTTGCATCAGCCTCAGCAGTTACGATAAGAGCCTTGCCCTCAACGCCGAGGTCCTTGAGCATCTGTGCGATGGTCTTTGTCTTGTAGCCGTCAAGGTTGAGGGCATCAAGAACGATCATGTTGTTGTCGAGCACCTTTGTGGAGAGAGCGGACTTCATAGCCAGTCTCTTTACCTTCTTATTGAGCGAGTAGCTGTAATCTCTGGGCTTGGGGCCGAGAGCAACTCCGCCGTGGTACCACTGAGGAGCACGGGTCGAGCCCTGTCTTGCGTGGCCTGTACCCTTCTGTCTCCAGGGCTTTCTTCCGCCGCCGCTTACTTCTGTTCTTGTAAGTGTGGACTGTGTGCCCTGTCTCTGGTTAGCCAGGTAATTAACTACCATTGCGTGCATAACAGCTTCGTTGGGAGCAATTCCGAAAACAGCGTCATTGAGCTCTGTCTCAGATACCTGCTTGCCAGTCATATCAAATACTGAAATTGTAGACATTTACGCTTCCTCCTTCCTTAAGCCTTTACGCTGTCAACGATGTAAACGATACCGCCCTTAGGACCGGGAACTGCACCCTTGATAGCGATGAGATTGTTCTCTGCGTCTATTTTAACGATCTCGAGATTCTGAACTGTTACCTGCTCAGCACCCATGTGACCTGCCATGCCCTTGCCCTTGTAGATACGGGAAGGAGAAGAACAAGCGCCCATGGAACCTGCCTGTCTGTGTACAGGGCCAGTACCGTGAGTTTCCTTGAGTCTGTGCTGGTTGTGACGCTTGATAGCGCCTGCGAATCCCTTACCCTTGCTAGTGCCGACAACGTCGATAGCGTCGCCTACTGCAAAAGTATCTGCCTTAACGATGTCGCCAACGTTAAGTGTATCACAGTCGTCAAGTCTGAACTCCTTCAGAGTCTTCTTGTAAGCAACATCTGCCTTCTCGAAGTAGCCTCTCATAGGCTTGTTCAGTCTCTGGACCTTAACATCACCGTAACCCAGCTGAAGTGCAGCATAGCCGTCTTTTTCAACGGTCTTCTTCTTCACTACAACACAGGGGCCGGCTTCGATAACTGTTACAGGGATCATTTTTCCTGCTTCGTCGAAGATCTGGGTCATACCGATCTTCTTTCCGATAATGCCTTTCTGCATATCTTTTTCCTCCTATTAGGTTATTGGTTGACGATGGCCGTCAACATGACCGGCGGACTACCGCCATTCCGCTTCCCAAAGCGGTATTTCGGGTGATGAGCTGTAATTACTTGATCTCCATTACAACGTCAACGCCAGCGGGGAGCTCGAGCTTCTCGAAAGCAGCAGAAGTCTTGTCTGTAGGACGGAGCACGTCAATGAGTCTCTTGTGAGTTCTCATCTCGAACTGCTCACGGCTGTCCTTGTACTTGTGTACAGCACGAAGGATAGTAACAACTTCCTTGTCAGTGGGGAGCGGGATAGGACCTGAAACTCTCGCACCGCTTCTCTTAGCTGCCTCAACGATCTTAGCTGCAGCGATGTCTACTGTAGCGTGATCGTAGCCCTTGATCTTGAATCTGATTTTTTCTGTGACTGCCATTATTTTCGCCTCCTTGGAAATATTACGGGGACGCAAACAGGGATATTCACACGCTGCCGTGTGTTTCGTGCCTTACCTGATAAAAAACCGGAAACATTTCTGTTTTCCGGACCGATAAAGACGTATGAAGACACAAAGAGAGTATAGCGAGCGCATACGCAAGCTGCGCCGCAAAAACCACATACTGTGTTCACTATCCCGATCGCCCGGTTTAAAATCGGACATACTCTGCGGAAATTACCTGCCAAACCGGCAGCAACCTTCCGCTTCATCGCATATCTTTTGCAGTCAGCGTGTCAGAACACGCCTAACATAAGCAATTATACCATATCTATCCCTATAATGCAAGGGTTACAGAAAATGCCAATTGTAAATTTTTAGTGAACGCAATATTATTTTTAACTTTATCTCCTACATTTATATAGAGAACGATCTCCGACCAGTTCCAAGCCGCACAAAAGGGCGCAAAAGCGCCCTTCCATTACTCGTCATCGTCTTTTTTCTTGACCTCCACCGGCTGAGTGTTCAGATAGCTGGCAGGATCCTTGCAGACGCCCTCATAACGCACCTCAAAGTGGCAGTGAGGACCGGTAGAATTACCCGTAGAGCCCACCATACCAATCAGCTCGCCCTTGGTGACGTATTGTCCCTCAACAGCCACGACCGAGGTCATATGGCCGTAAACTGTCTGATAGCCGTTCATGTGGTCGATCATCACAACGTTTCCGTAGCCGCCGGAGTTCCAGCCGGCAGATACCACCATTCCCTCCTCAGCAGCGTAGATGTTCGTGCCAAGGTCAGCGGCGATGTCCAGACCCTTATGGTTACGGTCAGAGATGAAGGTATCGCTGATCCAGCCTCCGTCAACAGGCCAGCCGAACTGTCCTGAGCCGGTAAGCGGGCTTCCAAACCAGACCGTATCCGGGGAATCAGGCTGAGCGGTATAGGTGCCCAGACCGATGATCTCCATAACAGGCTCTCTTGTGACCTTGGTGCTGATGACCTTTCGTGAGTGCTCGATGCCGTTGACGTAGGTTATCTCCACCTGGCTCACCTTTTCGCCACGCTCGCCCTTGGTAAGGATAGACTCGATGCCCAGATTAAGAGCAGCAGTCTCCACCTCGGTAGTCTCATAGTCGATGAAGGAAAGCGCCTCCATTTCACGGACATACTGGATAGGCAGATAGCTGTCGGTCTCGATAACGTTCACGATCTGGCCGGCCTCGCACTTCTTCATAGCGCCTGGGTTGAGCTCCTCGAATTTCTCCAGATCCATGTTGTGCTTCTGGCTGATGGTAACAGGAGTATCGCCGCTCTGAACGACGTAGACCGCCTTTTTCTCCTTGGAGGAGGTCAGCAGGGCGATGGTCTCGTCCTCGCTCTTAACGCTCTGTGTCAGGTAGATACCCTGTGTGTACTCGATCTTATTGACGTAGGAAACGTCCTTGACGATGCCCTCTACATGGTAGTTGAGCAGCCTGTCCGTCAGGGCGTCGTCCACCTTGTTCTTGTCCTTGACAGCGCCGATGAAGTTGCCGTCGATGTAGATACCGTAGGCCTCTGTCAGCTCCTGATCCGAGGCAGCCAGCATCTCGTCAGCAAGCTGTCCGGCGGAGAGGTACCTGTCGGTGTCCGCAACGATCTTCAGCGAGAACTTGGCAGAAAGGTCGATGCTCTGGTCGTCCTCAAGATAGGAGATACGCTGCTGGACCTCACGCTCGGCCTCCTCAAAGTCAGCCTCAGCGGAGATGATGCCTACCTCCTTGCCGTTGAATTCCACAGCAAGGCCGTATTCCAAGCCGGAGCCCAGCTTCACCACGCCGATGAGGAAGGCTGCCGACACGATAGGCAGGATGTAGTTGAATGCTGTATAGAACACACCGCCCTCTCCGAAGAAGAAGGATCCCACGAACTGGAGGATCGCCTCGATGTACTGGCGTTTTCCCTCTTTCTTGGCACGGCGGATATTTCGGGTCAGCTCGTTGGAGACCTTGACTCTGCTGCGGAAGGAATCCGTGATCTCCCTCCAAAGCCACAGGCCGACTCTTCCCACGCTCTGCACCATCTCAAGCAGCTCAGACAGCAGGAAGGAAAGTCCCTTTACCACGCCCAAAAGGATCGCAGCAATAAATTTAACTGTAGTCAGACCGGCACGAACGAAAAGGCCCACGATGCCTCTGCCGATCTTCTGGAATATATTCAAATGCGGCGCTCCCTTCGATTTTTAATGTACAATAATATATTATAACATATCCCAGCAAAAATTGCAACGTTTCCGAGGGATATTTCCGTTTTTGGTAAAAGCCTACAGTTTTTCCTCCGGGAAGAGGGCTCTTATGTCACGGGGAAGCTCCGAACGGACAGCGATCTTCTCCCCGGTCAATGGATCTGTGAAGGAGAGCCGGGCGCAGTGAAGAGCCTGCCTGCCGATCTCAGGGCAGCCGCCTCCGTAGAGGCTGTCTCCGGCCAGCGGGTGGCCAATGTGGGCGAAATGCACCCGTATCTGGTGAGTGCGGCCGGTCTCCAGCAGGATCTGCTCCAGGGAAAACCGGCTGTTCCCGGCTGTTTTTCGGTAATGTGTCACAGCCGGGCGGCCGTCCTGTCTGACGCAGCGCTGGATGATGCTGCCCTCTGCCCGGCCAATGGGAGCGTCGATCGTCCCGTAGCTGTCAGTCTCCCCATGGACTGCGGCAGCATAGACTTTCTCCAGACTGCCTTGCAGGAGATTTGCGCAGTGAGGATCCTTGGCCGCAGCCACCAGCCCGGAGGTGTCCCGGTCAAGGCGGTTTACAGGGCGGAAGGTCAGCCCCGGATAAAGATAGGCAAACCAGTTCCCCAGCGTGTCGCCGTGGTGATTTACCGACGGGTGAACAGGCACTCCGCCGGGCTTGTCAAAGACCACCACCGCCTCGCTCTCGTAAGCAATGGGGATATTCAGGCTCGGGTCGGGCTCAAGAAAGCTGTCGTCCTCGGCCAGCAGCACCACCACGTCGCCATTTTCCAAAAGGTCGGCGGCTGTTGCAGGAGCTCCGTTTCGGGCGATCCCGCCGGGAGTCTGCTTCAGCCTCGCCAAAAGCCTTTGCGAAACGCCCTTTTCGCCCCGGAGAAAATCTCTCACCGTCATGGGCTTTTCCAGCTCTGCCGTAAATCTCAGCTCCCTCAGCATACTCGTCCTCCTTCCGGAAAATATCAGCGGCAACTCCCAGTGCAGCCGCAGTCCTTGCCGCCGCCCACGGAAGAGTTACCAGAAGGGCAGCCGGCAGCAAAAATACCGCCGCAGCCCGCAGAAGGTCTCCTCCCCTGCCCTTGAGGAGCCTCAGATCGGCCTTTACACAGGAAAAGGCGCTCTTTTCCGGCTCTGCGGCCAATATCAGCGGGATCATCGCCAGCTTCAGCCGCAAAACTCCCCACCACACCGCCGCTGCTGTCCCAAGCAAAGCGCAGTGCATGGCCAGGAAGAGCTCCCTCTCCCCGGCACCGCTCCTCATAAGGCGAAAAAAGCCATACCACAGCGCCGCCGCAGGAAGGCTCCCCAGAAAGGAAGCTCCCCGGCAGAGCGCACAGGCAGCAAGGCTTCGGCCGGGACGCCTGAGAAGGGCTTCTCCGAAGGGCGTGATCTTCTCGTTTCGGCTGAGCTGCCACACACGAACTCCGGCAGCATAGCTCAGTGGAGCGCAGGTCAGCCACCTCAGCACCATGAAAGCTGCGCAGATCACGGTCTGCATAAGGCTTCCGCCGGTGAAGAGCTCCCTTGGTGTGAGCAGCCCGAAGTAGAGCATAAGGCTGTACAGCGCCGCCTCCGCCAGCCGGAAGAAGGCTCCTCCGGCCATGGGCAGCAGGCACACCAGCCACGGCCTCAGACCCGTCCGCCGGACCGATCCTCCCGAAAATCTCAGCAGCTCCCCTGCTTTCATCAAACCGCCTCCTTGTCAAAGGAAGTATTGACCAAAAAGGCGGGAATATTCAGTTATTCCTCGGGCTCGCCGATCCTGTCGTAGGGACAGTAGCCAAGGATCTCGAAGGCCTGAGAGGTCAGCCACATCTGGGCTGTCACCATTATGTCGAAGCCCTCGCCAAAATCTGCATTGAGCACGCCCGGCTCATACTTCGGCAGCCCGAAGCAGCTGAGCATATTTGAGATGATGCCGCCGTGAGTGATCATTGCGCAGTGGGTCAGGCCGCTGTTCATCATGTCAGTGATCACGCTGTGGAGAGCCTTGTACGTCCGGGCAGTCATCTCCTCCAGGCTCTCGCCACCTGTGGGACGAGCGTCCCTTCCGCCCTTGAGCCAGGCCTTGTAGTCCTCACGCTGGAGGAGCTCCTCCACGCCCTTGTTCTCAAACTGCCCCAGGTCAAGCTCACGCAGGTCGTCCACTGTGCAGATCTCTGTCTCCGGGAAGAGGATCTCGGCGGTCTCGGTACACCTTCTTAAAGGTGAGGAATAGACCCTGTGAACGGTAGGATAGTCCTTCTCGTCCATCTTCGCAGCCAGCTCCGCAGCGCCCTTTGAGGACAGGGGCAGGTCTGTGGAGCCGATATAAACTCCGTTTTCGTTCGCCGCAGTCATACCGTGGCGGATCACACTTATCCTATAGCCTCTCATAAAAGACTCCTTTCATTATGCGTAATGCACAAAAATCTGACGTAAAATTATATCAATAGGCAAAACCTAACAAAAATTGACACAAAAACTTTTCATTTTTCAATTGAAATTGCCTATTTACTTATTATACAATTTGTATTATAATTGTATTGTATTCTAAATCGTAGGATTGAGCCCCGGGGCTGACACATATATTTACAGGAGGAAGTACCGTGAATTCCGATTTCGCCCGCATCATTACTCTCCAGCGCAAGGAGCGCCATATCAGCCAGAAACAGGCCGCCGCAGACCTTGGCATCTCTCAGGCTCTGCTGTCACACTACGAGAAGGGCATCCGTGAGTGCGGACTGAATTTCCTGGTAAAGATCGCCGATTACTACAACGTTTCCTGTGATTACCTCCTGGGCAGGACTCCCGAGCCCGAGGGCAAGACCATCACTATCGAGGATATTCCCGATGACGACGGCAACAACACCCTGAAGATGCCCAGCCCTGAGATCATCAATTTCAACAGGCGTATCGTCAACAACTCGATCAGCCTGCTGTTCAGTCTGGCGCAGAAGGCCAACAGTATCACTCTGATCAAGGAGATCTCCTCCTACCTGATGCTGTCGGTGTACAAGCTGTTCCGTATCGTCTATAACGCAAATCCCCACAACGACCAGAAGCTCTTCCGCATACCCAAGGTAGTTGCCAACGACAGCGCAAACGCTATCATATCCATGAGCGAGGCCGACATCAAGGCGGCGTCCAGCGGAATACCTCTTGACGGAGGCGACTGTGTGGACAACTTCGATACGCTGTACATCACCACGTCAACACTCCAGAAGGACTATGCCCAGTATTCATCGTCGCTGCTCAATCTGATCAAGCGCAGCGAGGAGAGCATCGCCCGGACCCGTGCAAAATATCACGGCAGCGAGAACAACCGTGGATACTAATTATACCATATCTCAGAAATAATTGCAAATCGAAGGGCGCACAATGTGCGCCCTTTTTCACAAATTGTAGGGGAGGCCGCCCCCGGCCTCCCGGCCGATCCGATAACATCTACCGGAACAAATTGTAGGGGACGGCGTCCTCGACGTCCCACCCTTTTGAACAATGTGGACGGATTGTTCTGTAGGGGCGGATATTATCCGCCCGGCCATTTGGATAACGTTTCCGGAAACGAAATGTAGGGGAGGCCGCCCTCGGCCTCCCGGCCTTGGGGACAATGTGGGCGGATTGTTCTGTAGGGGCGGATATTATCCGCCCGGCGGTTTGGAAAACGTTTCCGGAAACAAAATGTAGGGGACGGCGTCCTCGACGTCCCGCCAATTTGAAATAAAAAAGGACTGCCAAAGCAGTCCTTTTTTCATCATGCGTTCATTCCAAGCTCGATAGCCTTGAAGTTATTGGGGATCAGGGCAGCCTTCTTAGGAGGAACTACCTTCTCGATCGCCTTCTTCATTGTGTCCAGTGAGCAGATACCAGTCTCCTTGAGCACCTTGCCCAGCAGGATGATGTTCGATCCGCCCTTGAGAGCGTTGTCGTCTGCCATCTGCTGTGAGGGGATACCGAAGAGGCTGATGTCTGTGCGGTCGCACTCAGGCTCGATGAGGGTGCTGTCGAAGAACACCTTTCCGCCGGGCTTTACGTCCTTGACGAACTTATCGAATGAAGGCTGGTTCATTGCGATGAGGATGTCAGGAGTGAGCACCAGGGGAGATCCGATCGGGTCGTCGGAAATACAAACGGAACAGTTACAAGTACCGCCTCTCATCTCAGGGCCGTATGAAGGGAGCCATGAAAGCTCCTTGTTGTCCATAAGTCCGCAGTATGCGAGGATCTTACCGGCGAAGAGTATTCCCTGTCCGCCAAATCCGGCCAGAAGTATCTCAGTTGTTGCCATTATTCATTTCCTCCTTCCGACTTGGGGAAAACTCCCTCTTCAACGTCCTTGTAAACGCCCAGAGGATAGTAGGGGATCATCTCGTCCTGGAGTCTCTTGATAGCCTCGATAGGAGTCAGGCCCCAGTTTGTAGGACAAGTTGAGAGCACCTCAACGATGGAGAAGCCCTTTCCTGCCTTCTGATTCTCGAAAGCCTTGCGGATAGCCTTCTTAGCGTTTCTGATGTGAGGAACGCTGTCTACTGCGACTCTCTCTGCATAAGCTGTACCTGTGAGCTGTGAGAGCATCTCGCAGACCTTTACAGGGTAGCCTGCCAGCTCAGGGCTTCTTCCGAAGGGAGTAGTCTGAGTTACCTGGCCGGGAAGAGTTGTAGGAGCCATCTGTCCGCCGGTCATTCCATAGATAGTATTGTTGATGAAGATAACGACGATATTCTCGCCTCTTGTAGCAACGTGAACTGTCTCGGCAGTACCGATAGCAGCCAGGTCGCCGTCGCCCTGATATGTAAATACGAACTTGTCAGGGTTAGTTCTCTTAACGCCTGTAGCTACGGCCGGAGCACGTCCGTGAGCAGCCTCGATCATATCACAGTTGAAATAGTCATAAGCCATTACAGAGCAGCCTACAGGACATACTCCGATAGTATCGCCCTCGATACCCATTTCGTCGATGACCTCGCAGAGGATACGGTGAACGATACCGTGGGTACAGCCGGGGCAGTAATGTGTAGGAATGTCGATAAGAGCCTTAGGTCTTTCAAATGCAACAGCCATTACAGTGTACCTCCCAGTTTCTTGATCTCCTCCAGCACCTCAGCAGGTGTGGGGATAACGCCGCCTGTTCTTCCGTAGAACTCAACAGGCTTTGAGCAGTTGATAGCCAGCTTGATGTCGTCCACCATCTGACCCATGTTCATCTCAACGCTCAGGAGCTTCTTAGCGCTCTTAGCAGCCTCGTTGATCTCCTTTACAGGGAAGGGCCACAGTGTCTTAGGACGGAACAGACCGGCCTTGATGCCCTGCTCTCTTGCGGAATTTACAGCAGACTTTACGACTCTTGCAGTTGCGCCGAAAGCGCACAGGAGGATATCGCAGTCCTCAGTGAGGTACAGCTCAGCCTCTGTCTCTGTCTCCTTGATGATCTCATATCTCTTGAAGCGGTCAACGATGGACTTCTCCAGCTCATCGGGCTTGAGGTAGAGGGAGTTGATGATGTGGTGCTCTCTTGCGTTCTTGTGGCCGTTTGCAGCCCAGCCGCTCTTATCGTAAGCATCGGGATTGATCTCAGGGAAGGAAACAGGCTCCATCATCTGACCCAGAAGTCCGTCAGCCAGGATCATAGCAGGCATACGGTACTTGTCAGCACGGTCGAAGGCCTTAACAACGTAGTCTACCATCTCCTGAACAGAAGCAGGAGCGTATACCAGAAGCTGGAAGTCGCCGTGACCAAGAGCCTTAGTAGCCTGCCAGTAGTCAGCCTGTGAGGGCTGGATACCGCCCAGACCGGGGCCGCCTCTCTGAACATTGATGATAACAGCAGGAAGATCAGAGCCTGCGATGTATGAAACGCCCTCGCTCTTCAGAGAAACTCCGGGAGAAGATGAAGATGTCATAGCACGAACGCCGGTAGAAGCAGCGCCCAGTACCATATTGATAGCAGCGATCTCAGACTCAGCCTGAAGGAAAACGCCGCCTGCCTTATGCATACGCTTAGCCATATAAGCGGCAAGCTCAGTCTGGGGAGTAATAGGATAACCGAAGAAGCACTTACAGCCTGCTCTGATAGCGGCCTCAGCCAGTGCCTCGTTACCCTTCATAAGATTTCTTTCCAAAGCTAAACAGCTCCTTTCGGTAACATAATAGTTTACTTTTCGATGATGATAGCGCAGTCGGGGCACATTGTAGCGCACATTGCGCAGCTGATGCACTGCTCCTGATCGGTGCAGACCGCATAGAAATAGCCCTTCTTGTTACGCTTTTCCTTTTGCAGCTCCACGATCTTCTTGGGACAGGCTGTAGTACAAAGAGCACAGCCCTTGCAGCGCTCGGTGATAACAGTCATTTTTGCCATACCATTCACTCCCTTCAGATGGACTCATCTATCCAGACACACATAGGTGTATCAACAGCTTAGCGGTCCCAGATATTCTTGACGTAGACCTTCACGGGGAAATATCCCTTGTCCTGAGCAAGCTCACACAGCTCCTCGGGGCAGGTGGTGAAGGCCAGCGGAAGGCCAGTTTTGGCCGAGACCTTTGCAGCGAACTCACCTGACTGCTCGATTATCTCCAGAGAGGTCTCACAGCCCAGATTGGTGTTGTTCACAATGGCGGTGTGCTTCATTCTTGCAGCCGCCTCTATCTCATACATCAAAGCCACAGCCTCATTAGCGTTTGCGGTGAGGTATCTGCGCTGGTTGATGACGTAGAGCATATCCAGCTCGTCCTTAAAACCCATAAGAGCGCCGGCGTATCTTCCAAGAGCCGCAGCTCCGGCATCGTCGCCGCCCACGTCGATGATCAGGCAGTCCTCGTTGATAGCGAGCTGCTCCACATCGAACTGGATCGAAGGCACATCAAGGTTGCTCCCGGCGAAATCAGGAGCGATCATCTTTATCCCCTTCTCCTCAAAGAAGCCACGAAAATCGGCTGTGCGGAAGTAAGGGTTTACAAGGTCAAGGTCAACGATAGCAACGCTTTTCCCCTCGCTGGCAGCCTTCACAGCCAGGTTGACGGAAAGGTTGGTCTTACCGCTGCCGTAATGACCGGTAACGATAGTAATTTTCTTCATAAGACTCCTCTTGTAAAACAAAAATCAGCTTCAACCTACATTATACCACTTTAGCGCAACAAATGCAAGTGGTAGAGACAAGAAATTAGTTCCAAGGGCGAAGATCGCTGTAGAGAAGGCCATTGTCCTTCTGCAAAAGCTGCCGATAATGAAAAAAACCGCCCCCGATATGAGAGCGGAAGGCATTTCATCTGGGATCACTCAGCGTCAGCGTTCTTCTCGATGTAGTTAACGATGTCGCCTACAGTCTTGATCTCCTCAACAGCCTCGTCGGGGATAGACAGGTCGTACTCATCCTCGATAGTCTGGATCAGGTCAACAACGTCCAGTGAATCAGCGCCCAGGTCGTCCTGGATATTAGCCTCAGTTGTTACCTCGTCCTCGTCAACGCCAAGCTGGTCTACGATAATATCACGGATCTTCTCAAAAATCATGTTTATTTCCTCCATTTTCTTAAATTCTGCACTCCAAAGGGAGAGCTGCTTGTGTCAAATCGGATCATTCTGTGAACTCTCCGATTTTTCTAAATTTAGTATAGCGTTCTTTCAGCAAAACGTCAATATCTTTTTCGCATTTTTCTGGAATTATGTGTGACAAATATTCCTTAATATTTTCCGATATTTTGTCTAGATCGTTATGTGCGCCTCCAAGCGGCTCCTCGATGATGGTCTCAGCAACGCCCAAACGCACCATATCCTCGGCTGTGATGCGCATGATATTGCAGGCTTCCTCCTCACGGGAGGCGTCCTTCCACAGGATACTTGCAAATCCTCTGGGAGAAACTACGGAATACTGAGCGTTCTCCAGCATAGCCAGCTCGTCGCATACGCCCAGAGCCAGAGCTCCGCCGCTTCCGCCCTCTCCCAAAACGATGGAGATCACAGGCGTCCTCAGAGTCATGAACTCGGCGATGTTCTTGGCGATAGCCTCGCCCTGACCACGCTCCTCCGCAGCCATTCCGGCGTAGGCACCGGGAGTGTCGATGAAGCAGATCACCGGTCTGTGGAATTTCTCGGCCTGCTTTGCAAGGCGCAGAGCCTTTCTGTAGCCCTCGGGAAGGGGCATTGCGAAGTTGCAGGCCTTGTTCTCATTGATGTCTCTGCCCTTCACCTGGCCGATAACAGTTACCGGACGGCCGTCCAGCATAGCGATACCGCCCATGATAGCGTGGTCGTCGCCGTAGTAGCGGTCGCCGTGCATCTCAAAGAAATCGGTGAAGATCAGGGGTATAAGGTCCTTAACGGTGGGCCTGCCCTTGGTGTGGACCAGAGCAAGGCGCTCCCAGGCAGTTTTTTTCTCGTCCATAGCTCAGACCTCCTTCGGCGCATGACCGTGGAGCTCAAGGAGATGAGCGAGGGTATTGCGCATTTTCTTTCTGTCAACGATCATATCCACGAAGCCCTTGTCCTGCATGAATTCCGCAAGCTGGAAGTCCTCCGGCAGGCGCTGGCGCATGGTGCTCTCGATGACTCTTCTTCCGGCAAAGCCGATCAGCACCTTCGGCTCGGCGATGATGATGTCGCCCAGTGAAGCAAAGCTGGCCGTAACTCCTCCGGTGGTGGGGTCAGTGAGCACAGTTATATACAGGCCGCCCTTGTCGCTGTGGAGCTTCACGGCGCCCGATGTTTTGGCCATCTGCATAAGGGAAACTATTCCCTCCTGCATTCTTGCACCGCCTGAGCAGGTGAATAAGATCACCGGCAGGCTGTGGTCTGAGGCATACTCGAAGGCTCTTGCGATCTTCTCGCCCACAACGCTTCCCATGGAGCCCATCATGTAGCGTGAATCCATGATACCGATAACGGTCTCGATGCCCTTGATCCGGGCAGTACCCGTAACAACGGCGTCCTTCAGGCCGGTCTTGTCTCTCAGCTCCTGCTGCTTTTCGGGGTATTCGGGGAAATCTATCGGGTCGCAGCTGATCATCTCGCTGTCCAGCTCAGAAAAGCTGTCCTTATCCACGGTTATCTCAAGGCGCTCCTGTGCAGAGATCCTTCCGTGGTAGTTGCAGTTGGGGCACACCCTGTGGAGCTCCTCAAAGCGCTCTCTCAGAACAAGGCTCTGACAGCGGGGACACTTGACGGAATCGTGGTCGTCCTCGTCGTTATAGCCGTTGAAGCGCTTCTTAACTACGTCAAAAAAGTTATCAAATCTTTCGCCCATACTGTCACCGCCTTACTTTTTCTTGTTCTTTTCCATGTATCTGTTGAGGAAGCCTATATCGTAGTTTCCGCTGATGAACTCCGGACGCTTGATCAGATCCAGCTGGAAGTCGATGTTGGTGTCAACACCGTCCACGATGAACTCAGAAAGAGCCCAGCGCATCTTCCGGATAGCGTCGTCACGGTCAGAGCCGTGAGCTATCAGCTTGCTGATCATTGAGTCGTAATAGGGAGTGATCGTGTAGCCCTGATATACGGCGCCGTCGATCCTGATGCCCGGGCCTCCCGGCACATAGAGAGCCGTGATCGTTCCCGGAGAGGGACGGAAGTTCAGCTCAGGGTTTTCCGCATTGATACGGCACTCGATAGCGTGTCCACGGAGCTTGATGTCCTCCTGGGAAACTCTCAGGGGCAGGCCTGCCGCCACCTCGATCTGAGCCTTCACCAGGTCAAAGCCTGTGACCTCCTCAGTGATCGGGTGCTCTACCTGGATACGGGTGTTCATCTCCATGAAGTAGAAATCGTGGTTGTCGTCCACCAGGAACTCGATCGTTCCTGCGTTATAGTAGCCGCACTGCTTTGCAGCGGTAACGGCGGCATTGCCCATTTTCTGGCGGAGCTCCTCGTCAACTACCGGGCTGGGGCACTCTTCCAGCACCTTCTGGTTGCGGCGCTGCATAGAACAGTCACGCTCGCCAAGGTAGATGTAGTTGCCCTGCTTGTCGGCCATGATCTGGATCTCGACGTGGTGGGGATTGATGAGGAATTTCTCGATATAGACGGTATCGTCGCCGAAAAAGCTCTTGGCCTCCTGCTGAGCAGCAGTCATCTGAGCCTCCAGCTCCTTGGGAGAGTCAACTCTTCGGATACCTCTTCCGCCGCCGCCTGCTGAAGCCTTCACCAGCACGGGATAGCCGGCAGTCTCGGCGATCTTCTGGGCTTCTTTAAGGCTCTTTACAGCGCCCTTTGAGCCGGGGATAACTGGAACTCCCGCAGCAGCCATGGTCTCCTTAGCGGCAGCCTTGTCGCCCAGCATCTCGATAGCCTTATAGGAGGGGCCGATGAACACGATGCCGTTTTTCTCGCAGAGCCTTGCAAACTCCGCATTCTCCGAAAGGAAGCCAAATCCGGGGTGGATAGCCTCGGCTCCCATATTGATAGCAGCCTGAATGATAGCGTCCATGTTCAGATAGCTGTCCTTGGTAGCGGGAGGTCCTATGCAAATGGCCTCGTCAGCGATCTGAGCGTGGAGAGAGCTCCTGTCGGCGGTGGAATAAACGGCGATGCTGCGAACTCCCAGCTCACGGCAGGCTCTGATTATCCGGACAGCGATCTCTCCTCTGTTAGCGATCAGAATTTTTTTGAACATTAAAATATGATCTCCTTTGTAAGCAGATAGGTCAGGTCTTATCGGCCAGCACGAATGTGATCTCGCAGGAAACAGCCCTCTCGCCGTCAACTGAGGCAAGAGCCTTACCTGTACCCACGGGGCCTCTTTGCTTGATGATCTCCACCTCAAGGTCGAGAACATCGCCGGGAACTACCTGTCTGCGGAACTTAGCCTTGTCGATGCCTCCGAAGAGACCGATCTTGCCCTTGAATTCGGGCTTTGAGAGCATACAAACGGCTCCGGCCTGAGCAAGCATCTCCACCATGAGGACACCGGGAGTTACAGGGTAGCCGGGGAAGTGGCCCTTGAACCAGAAGTCCTCCTCCTTGATGTACTTGCGTGCCTTGACCTTAACGCCCACCTCCATCTCAACGATCTCGTCGATGAGGAGGAAGGGGTCTCTGTGGGGAATGATCTCCATGATCTGCTCTTTATTCATAAGTATATCAGCCATAGTTATAAGCTCTCCATTTCATCATCTTGGCCGCCTGGGCGGTTGAATTTATCGTAGGAGCCCACCTTGCGGGCTCCGCCATTTGTGTAGTTTATAGTTAAGGGAACAAAATCCGGATAGCCCTCAAGCTCTGCAAGGGGCCTGCGGCGTTTCTCCTCCATTATGGCGCCGTATATCATCATGACTCCGAAAATGCCGCTGAAGGGCGTCACCAGCATGGGAAGGGCTCCCAGCGCTGCGGAGGACCAGACGTTGTGGCGCTTGGTGAAGAAAACATACAGGCACATCGCCAGCAGGAAAGTTCCCTCGGCCGCCCATGAGACCGTCCTGTTCACAGTGGGGCGCTCCGGGAAGAAGAATACTCCCAGCATGACAAGTCCCAGTGCGAGCATAAGTGCCAGCACAACGCTGCCGTCTGTTTCTCTGGTGGGAGCCTTTGCTCCAAAGGCAGTCCTGCCGTATTTGTAATAATGCCAATTGAACGACAGCGGCGATGTGTAAACATACCTGAGCCCCAGGTAAAGCCAGCCAAGTCCGCTTATGATGCAGGCCGTCATCTGGGCAACAGGACCGCCTACCGCAGTGAACAGCGCCACGGCAAAGGCGATAACGCACAGTGTCTTGTACAGGTCTGCGCATTTGAGCCATTTTCCCTTTTTCAGCAGTCCCTCCTCGATCTGAGAGTTGTACTGCCGGGCAGCCTCAGCCTCCTCCGCAGTCTGGGGAGTTATCTCTCCGGCGGCGATCACTGAGGGCGTTATGTATTCCCAAATATCCATCATGAATTTATGTCGGTGTCTCGCAGGAGACCCTGATCCTCCTCCGGTTTGATACGGTATTTGTCAAAGGGATTCACGGGGGGGAGCCTCCTCCTTGTGAACAAGGTCATCAGACTCCTCCGAATCTTCAAATCGCACCATTTCGTCAAGCCCGTCGAACTCCTTGCCGTCCCTAATGAACGAGGGGATCAGCTGGACGAATGCCGGGTAGCCGACGTGCTCCTTGAGAGCGTCGTCCTCACGCTTTATGGCGTGGATCAGCCAGCAGTTCAGTCCCACAAATACCAGGGCAACGATATACGCCCATAGGCTCGCCCGAAACAGCACGGTCAGCAGCGAAAATGCAAGGCAGATCGGCCATTTGAAAAGTTTCTTTATCAGGACGAAAAAGACGTATGCCGCCATAAACAGCCCGATCAGCAGTGTGCTTACCATGAACATCACGTTGTCGCTTATGGGCTCTGTGATCTGAGTGTATTTGCCGGTCAAGATGCACAGCACCGGGATCAGCAGCAGGTCAACGGCCATCATGCCGTAGAAGTCCACCAAAAACCTGACCTTGCGCTGCTGCATACGCAGCATATGCGAGTTGTAATCCTGGAACTCCTTGTACATTTCCGCAGAGGTTATGTTGATGTGGCTCTCGTCGATGTCCTTCTGAGTGATGTATCTCAGGTCTGAGAGCTTCATTTTATGATCATGATAGGCTGATCGTACTCAACAGCCTGACCGTCCGAAACAAGGATCCTGTCAACTACTCCGTCGAAGTCGGACTGGATCTCGTTCATCAGCTTCATTGACTCGATGATCATGATAACGTCGCCCTTCTTCACCTTGTCGCCCACTTTCACGAAGGGCGGCTTGTCAGGTGAGGGTGACTGGTAGTATGTACCAACGATAGGCGATTTTACGATATTTCCGCCGAAGTCCTCGCTCTTTGCGGGAGCACTCTCGGCAGGTGCAGGAGCACTTGCGATAACGGGAGCTGCTGCCATAGGCGGCGGAGGCGGCAGGCACTTCTTGCCCTTTATAGTGATAGTCTTGTCTCCGTCAGAGATAGTGAGCTCGGAAAGCTCCTTGCGGCCAACTATGTCCGCCAGCTTTTCGATCGTTTCAAGGTCGAACTGACCGTAGATCTTTTCCATGAGTTGCCTCCTTAGTCTGTTACCTTTTTCAGGCAGATAGTGGCGTTATGGCCGCCAAAGCCCAGAGAATTTGAAAGAACTGCTCTCACATCCTGGCGGATATTTCCGCCCATGCAGTAGTCCAGGTCGCACTCCTCGTCGGGCTGAGTCAGACCGACTGTGGGGTGGATAAGGCCTTCCTGGATAGTCTTTGCACAAACAACAGCCTCGACCGCACCGGCAGCACCCAGAAGGTGGCCGATCATTGACTTGGTAGAGCTGATCTTCACGTTCTTAGCGTCAGCACCGAAGGCCAGCTTGATAGCAGCGGTCTCGTACTTGTCGTTGAGGCCGGTGGAGGTGCCGTGAGCATTGATGTAGTCCACCTCAGAGGGCTTCAGGCCAGCCTCCTGCATTGCAAGAGACATACCCATTCCGGCAGCCTCGCCGCTGGGCATGGGAGAGGTCATGTGGTAGCCGTCACAGGTAGCGCCGTAGCCGGCAAGCTCAGCGTAGATCTTAGCGCCTCTAGCCTTGGCGTGCTCATACTCCTCAAGGATGATGATGCCGCTTCCCTCGCCCAGAACGAAGCCGCTCCTGTCCTTGTCGAAGGGGATAGAAGCCTTCTCAAGATCCTGGCACTTGGTAAGGGCCTTCATGTTGGCGAAGGCGCCGTAGGTGAACTCCTCCCTTGTGGACTCAGTTCCGCCTGCGATACACACATCAAGATAGCCGTCCTTGATCTTGCGGAAGGCCTCACCGATAGAGTTTGTACCGGAAGCGCAGGCTGTGGTCACATCGAAGTTTGCGCCACGGAAGCCGGTCTTCATGGAGATAGTTCCGGCAGCCATATTGCTGATCATCATGGGAACGTAGAAGGGAGAAATTCTTCCCGGGCCTTTCTCAAGGTACTTCTTATACTCGCTGAGGGTAAGGTCTATTCCGCCGATACCGCTTCCCACAAGAACGCCTGCTCTGTAGGGATCCACGTCGGAGAAATCTGTTCCGGCGTCAGTAAGAGCCTCATGGGCAGCCACAACAGCGTACTTTGTGAAGCGGTCCATGCGTCTTGCTTCCTTCTTATCGAAGCAGCCGGGGACATCGTAGTAGTCCTCCTCGTTAAAATCACGGACGAAGCCGCCGATCTTGATGCCGGTGGCCTCCGTATCGAATGTATCTATAAAAGAGAGGCCGATCCTGTTCTCGCAGATGCCCTCCCAGAACTTGTCAACTCCTGTACCGAGGGGAGTGATAGCTCCCAGACCGGTGATAACAACTCTTCTGCTCATATTTATTCCTTTCTTGATCATCGGCTTCCGCTTAGCCGATCTGTATAGACTGTTATTGAGACTTCCTTTGATCGTGTATTACATGGACAGTCCGCCGGAGATCTCGATGACCTGGCCGGTGATGTAGCTTGCGTCCTCAGAAACAAGGAAGGACACGACTGAGGCGATCTCCTCAGGCTCGCCGTAGCGTCTGAGAGCAACAGCCTCCAGCATTTTTGCCTTCAGCTCGTCGGAAAGAACGTCAGTCATAGGTGTGCGGATAAGGCCGGGAGCAACAGCGTTGCAGGTGATGTTCCGGGATCCGAATTCCTTGGCGACTGACTTGGTCATGCCGATGATAGCGGCCTTAGATGCTGAGTAGTTCACCTGGCCGGGATTTCCGTAAAGTCCTGCAACAGAGGAAACATTGACGATACGGCCGTGGCGCTGCTTCATCATGACTGCGCAGGCGTGCTTCATCATGTTGTAAACGCTCTTCTGGTTGACAGCGATAACAGCGTCGTAGTCCTCCTCCTTCATGCGGGCAAGAAGGGTGTCCTTGGTGATGCCGGCGTTGTTGACAAGGGCGTCGATGGTGCCGAAGTCAGCCTTTACCTGCTTTACCATTGCCTCGCACTGGTCGAACTTTGAAACGTCAGCGGCATAGCACTCAGCCTTTACGCCGAATGCACGGCACTCCTCTGCAACAGCGAGAGCTTTCTCCTTATCGGAGTCGCTGGGATAGTGGTTGATCACCACATCGAAGCCGTCCTTTGCGAGTCTTTTTGCGATGCAGGCGCCAATTCCCTGAGAAGCGCCTGTGATGATGGCTGTAGCCATACTTATCTCCTCCAATGATCATTTATTATCTGTATCAGTCTCGAAGACCATATCGTATTCATAGACCTTTCCGCCAAAGTCATAAACAGGGACAGTGCCCTTGAACTCATAGCCTCTTGCGCCCATTTCGTCGATGACGTCACGGGGAGAACGGCCGTCCTTTTTGGTAAGGTACTGCGTTAATATGGCTCCGCATTTTATCCTTATGTACTTATACTGTTTCACGCTCTGTCTCCTAAGAGTTCCTGCGCCTGCTCCATGATCTCGTTTACTATGTCAGCGCAGGGCTTTACCTCGTTCACCATACCTGCGATAGCGCCGCAGAGGAATGATCCGCTGTCAACGTTTCCGTCAACTACAGCTCTTCTCAGAGCGCCCAGGGTCAGCTCCTCAAATCTCTCGGGAGTCAGTGTGCCGTCCTTTTCGCCGGCAGCAAGCTGCTTTGCGAACTTGGTCTTGATGCCACGGCAGGGGTGTCCGGTATAGCGGCCTGTAACGATGTTGTCGGTATCCTTTGCCTTGATCACCAGCTCCTTGAAGGTGGGGTGGATCTGGCATTCCTCAGAGGCCAGGAAGCGTGTACCGATCTGAACGCCCTCAGCTCCCAGCATAAAGGAAGCAGCCATACCTCTGCCGTCAGCGATACCGCCGGCAGCGATAACGGGGATCTCCAGAGCGTCCACCACCTGAGGCACGAGACACATAGTTGTGTTCTCGCCGATGTGGCCGCCGGACTCAGTTCCCTCAGCAACAACAGCGTCAGCGCCTGCTCTCTCCATTCTTCTTGCAAGAGCAACAGAGGGGATAACGGGGATGACCTTCACTCCGGCCTCCTTCCAGGCAGGGATGAACTTGGCAGGATTTCCGGCACCGGTAGTGACCACCTTCACTCCCTCGTCGATGACCAGCTGAGCCAGGTCGTCTGCGTTAGGGCTCATGAGCATGATGTTCACGCCGAAGGGCTTGTCGGTCTTTTCCTTGCACTTGCGGATCTGGTCACGGAGATAGTCGATAGGAGCGTTTCCTCCTGCGATAAGTCCCACGCCGCCTGCATTTGAAACAGCAGCAGCGAGAGTGTGCTCGGCTACCCATGCCATACCGCCCTGTATGATGGGGTACTGGCAGCCTAAAAGCTCAGTGATCCTTGTTTTCATGGTTATCCTCCTTAGAATTCGATGATAGCGCCGCCGTAGGTCAGACCGGCACCGAAGCCGATCATGGCGATCTTCTGGCCACGCTTGACTATGCCCTTCTCCACAGCCTCATTGAGAGCCAGCGGGATAGAGGCGCTTGATGTATTTCCATAGTGGTCAAGAGTGATTATGAACTTTTCCATGGGAACTCCCAGGTGCTGTGCGGCAGTCTCGATGATGCGGACATTTGCCTGATGAGGTATGAACCAATCGATCTCCTCAGCAGAAATGCCGATCTTTGCAGCAGCCTTCTCAAAAGCGGTGGGAAGAGCCTTTACTGCGAATTTGTAAACGGCCTTTCCGTCCTGATAGAGCTTGTGGAGGGGCTTGTCGGTAAAGCCGTCCTCAAAGTCGCTCTCGATCCTGATCTCGGGAGCGATCTGCATACTCCTTGCGCAGAGGAAGGGTGCTCCTGTGCCGTCTGAGCCAAGAGCTGCGCTGTAGAGCTTGTCGCTGTTCTCCACGATGACAGCAGCAGCGCCGTCGCCGAAGAGGATACAGCTTCCTCTGTCCTCAAAGTCAACGAATCGAGACAGCGCCTCAGTTGCAACCACCAGGACATACTTCACGCCGGGCTCGGTCTGGAGGTAGCGTCTTGCGTTGTCCAGAGCGTAAACGAAGCCTGAGCAGGCAGCGTTCATATCGAAGGCAGCGGCATTCACAGCGCCGGTCTCCCTCTGGATAACGCTTGCCATGCTGGGGGTGTGGAAGTCAGATGTGGCCGTAGCAGTAATGATGAAGCCGATCTCCTCGGGCGAGATCCCTGCACGCTCTATGGCCTGCTTAGCGGCCTGAGCCCCCATGTACCAGTTAGGCTCCCAGCCGGCCATCCTTCTTTCAGAGATGCCTGTACGGGTGCGGATCCACTCGTCATTTGTGTCCACAAAGCGTTTGAAATCATCATTTGTCAGCGTCTGCTGGGGAACATAGGCTCCCGTAGCAAGGATATTTATACCCATTTTCTGTCTCCTTCAAGGAATTATCGTAAAACTGTTGTAAAACTCAAAAAATTATGTTATATTATAAGTACACATACTTTAAGCAGTATACAATATATATTGTAAATCATTTCCGGTTTTTTTGCAATGAAATTTTTCCCTTTTATTTGACTCAAGGGAAAATATCGTCATTCAGCACAAAATCAGGAGCAGAATTTCAGTGAATTTCACAATGATTTGTGTATAACATACAGAAAGGAAGTTTCTTATTATGACAATTTCACTATTTTCCGGACAAGGCTCTCAGTACCCCGGAATGGGCAAGGATATCCTGGAAGCCTATCCACATACCAAGGAGCTCTACACTATCGCCTCCGATATTATGGGGAAGGACATGATGAAGGTCTGCTTTGACAGCGCTCCTGAGGAGCTCTCCCAGACCATCAACGCTCAGCCAGCTATCCTGCTGACCTCTCTGGTGTGCATCTCTGCGGCTTTCGCAAGGGCTTCTCAGACCGGAAAGCAGTTCGTTTTCGACGGAGTTGCCGGACATTCACTGGGCGAATACGCCGCTCTCACGATCTCAGGTATGGTTTCTCTGGAGGACGTATTCACCCTTATCAAGGCCAGAGCCGAGGCTATGGAGGCTGCTACCCGTGAGCAGAAGGGCGGCATGGCTGCGATCATGAAGATTGCTCCCGAGACTGTTGCTGAGGTATGCGAAAAGGCAGAGAATTACGTTGCTGCGGTGAATTACAACTCCCCCGTACAGACCGTTATCGCCGGTACTCCCGAGGGCATCGCCGAGGTCAGCGAGATCTTCGCCGAAATGAAGGCAAGAGTAGTTCCGCTGAATGTGGCTGGCGCCTTCCACTCAAAGCTCATGCAGAGCGCTGCTGACCGCTTCTATGAGACCGCAAAGGGCATCACCTTCCTGAAGCCCAACAAAAAATACTACTCCAACGTAACCGGCGGTGAGCTCACCGACTTCAGCGATATGGCCTCTCTCCTGGCAAAGCACATCGTTTCTCCCGTACGCTTCACCAGCGAGCTCGCTCAGATGCAGGCCTCCGGAGCTGATACCTTCCTGGAATTCGGCCCCGGAAAGACCCTCACAGGACTTGTTAAGAAGACACTTTCAGGTGTGACAGCTATGAATATTGAAAATATGGAAACTCTTGAAAAGGCAGATGTGATCTATGGATAAATATGCACTTATCGGCCATCCTCTTGGCCACTCTATGTCACCCCTCATACACGAAAAGCTCTTTGCTCTCAGCGGCATCACTGACTACTCCTACGAGCTCATCGACATCGCTCCCGAGGATCTGGCGAAAAGCCGTCCCCTGCTTGAGGAGCTCAGCGGCTTCAACATAACCATTCCCCACAAGACCGCCATTATCCCCATGATAAGCGAAATGGCTGACAGTGCCCGCCGTTATGAGTCAGTGAACTGCGTCCGCAACGACGAGGGCGCTTTCACAGGCTATAACACTGACTGTGACGGCTTCCTCCGGTCTGCGGAGCTCCTTCCCCTTGGCGGAAAGGTGCTGATGATCGGCTGCGGCGGAGTTGGCCGAATGATCGCTATCGAGGCAGCACTCCACGGCGCAGCGCTGACTATCGCCGTCCTGCCCTCTGATGTGAAAACTGCTCAGCTCCTCATGGCTGAGATCCTTGCTAAGTGCAGTGAGGCCTCAGTGAAGATCTGCCTGATCTCTGACATTGAAGGCGAGTTCGACCTGCTGATCAACGCCACTCCCGTGGGAATGTTCCCCAAGACCAACGCCTGCGTCGTTTCTGATGAGGTCATCGGGAATTGCCTCAGCTTCTTCGATGTGATCTACAATCCCAAGGAGACCCTCCTCATGAAAAAGGCTCGTGCTCTGGGGAAAACCGCCGTTGGAGGCACCTCTATGCTGGTCTATCAGGCGGTCAAGGCTCACGAGATCTGGTACGGCGGAGAGTTCCGCCCGGAGGACATCTCAAAGATCATCCTTGAGGTGGAGGCCGAGGTGGACAAGATGAACGAGGAGGCTGCGAAATGACAGTGTTCCTGTGCGGCTTCATGGGCTGCGGAAAGACTACCTCCGGAAAGCTGGCAGCAAAAAAACTGGGCTGCGGCTTCTGCGATACAGACGACCTGATCGTTGAGGATCAGGGAATGTCCATCCCCAAGATATTCAGCGAAAAGGGCGAGCCATACTTCCGTCAGGTGGAGGCTCAGATCGTTACCGAGCTCTGCGGGAAGCACCTTGTTGCGGCCTGCGGAGGGGGAGCTCTCCTCAACGAAGACACCGCTAAGGCCTGCCATGAGGGAGGCGTGGTGATCTTCCTGGACGTGCCCTTCGAGGACTGCTATGAGAGGATCTGCGGAGACTCAAACAGACCGATCGCTGCTTCCTCCACAAAAGAAGAGCTGAAAGCTCGCTATGACGCCCGGAAAGAGGTCTATCTTGCTCACTCTGACATAAGGCTGGAGTGTACCGGGAGCCCCGTTGAGATCGCAGAGCAGATCGCTGCCGCTGCAAGAAAACTGAAATGACCGAATGGAGAAAACGATGATAATTTACAACGCAATGATCCAGACTATGAGCAGTGAAGGCGTTATCGAGAAGGGCTACATCCAGCTGGATGACGGAAAGATCACCGCTCTGGGCAGCGGTGTGCCCAATATGCTCCCCGAGGACAGCATCGACGCTAAGGGAGGCCTTCTCCTGCCCGGATTTATCGACGCTCACACCCACCTGGGCATCCTGGAGGACGGCCTGGACTTCGAGGGCGACGACTGCAACGAATCCACCGACCCCTTCACTCCTCAGATGAGGGCTCTCGACGGCATAAATCCCTTCGACCGCTGCTTCGAGGAGGCCAGGATGAGGGGGATCACAGCTGCCGCCTCCTGCCCGGGAAGCGCAAATGCCTGCGGCGGAGAGATCTGCGCAGTGAAGACTGCCGGCCGCCGGGCTGACGATATGGTCATCGAGAGCTGCGGCATAAAATTCGCTCTGGGCGAAAATCCAAAGCGTGTCTACAACGACAAGGGCGAGACTCCCATGACCCGCATGGCGATCGCTGCACTGATCCGTGAGGGGCTCTACAAAGCCCGCCGCTACGCCCACGACACCGATTCCTACTACTCCGACAGCGAGGACAGAGATCCTCCGGAGTACGACATCAAGTGCGAGGCTCTTCTGCCTCTGCTTGACAGAAAGCAGAAGGCCTTTTTCCACTGCCACCGAGCCGACGACATCTGCACGGCTCTGCGTATCGCCAAGGAATTCAGCCTCGACCCCGTGATCATCCATGGCACCGAAGGCCACCTAATCGCAGATATTTTGGCAAAGGAGGAGGTCTCCGTGATCTGCGGACCTCTGCTGTGCGACCGCTGCAAGCCCGAGATGAAGGCTCTGGAGCTGAAAAATGCCGCTGTTCTGGCAGAAAACGGCGTCCTGACCGCTATCTGCACTGACCACACTGTTACTCCCATACAGTACCTTCCCCTGTCGGCCTCCGCTGCCATAAAGGGCGGTCTCGACCGGGAGAGCGCTCTTCGGGCGCTGACTATCGCTCCGGCACAGATCCTTGGCATCGACGAGCGTGTGGGAAGCCTTGAGCCGGGCAAGGACGCTGACCTTCAGCTCTATCCTGCCGGCTGCGACCCCCTCGACCTGATGAGCGAGCCCCTTCTGGTAATGATCGACGGTCAGATCGTCCGCCGGGAGGCCTGCATATGAAGCGCCTTGCGGCTGCGGTCTTAGCGGCGGCGCTCTTCCCTGCGGCGAATGCCCGGGCGGAGGACAGCTTCCCTATCGTGCTGACTGAGCCGGGCACGGGCGTTTCCTACACCTGCTCAGTCACCGACCCCGACACCATGAGCATTACGATCATAAATGCACAGGTGCCAGAGGAGCTCACTGACCTGGTGATCCCCGATACTTTGGGCGGCTGCAAGGTCACAGCTATCGGCGAGAGAGTGTTCCTGGGCTGCGAGAAGCTGACATCGGTCACTCTGCCGAGCACCCTTCTTTCCATTGGAGAAATGGCCTTTTCCGGCTGCTATGGCCTTACCGGAGCCGATCTCCCCGACAGCGTTTACGAGCTGGGAGCCTCCTGCTTCGCCGGCTGCGGAGCCCTCACCAGCGTTTCTCTGGGGAACTCGATCGAGGTCATCCCGGAAAGATGCTTTGCGGCCTGCTCCGCCCTTACTGACGTGCAGCTCCCCGACAGCCTGACTACTATCGAAAAAGAGGCGTTTTTCGGCTGCGGAGACATAACGCTCGCCATACCATACTCAGTTGCTGACATAGGCGAAAACGCCCTGGGCGTCCGCTATGACCTGCGAAAGGATCAGATCGCTCCCTTCGAGGATTTCCTGATCCTTGGCTCAGACAACAGCGAGGCCGCCCGTTACGCTGAGGCGATCGGAGTCGACTTCATCGACCCCACCGATCCGTTTTCAGGAGATGCCGACTGCGACGGCTATGTGGACTCCACCGACGCTTCTGCGGTGCTGGTGGAATACGCAAGAGCCCTTACCGGCGATGCTCTCACCTTCTCACGGGCTCAGTTCTACCGGGCCGACATCAATTCCGACGGGCTGGTGGACTCTACCGACGCTTCCGACATTTTGCGGAAATACGCAGATATCCTGACAGGCAATTGATATTTTCGCCAAAAGCCGACTTTTTTTCACAAGGCTTTTCTACGTTCATGTGAACTCTTTCGGTATTGACATCAGGCGGAAAAGTTGGTATCATTAAAGTTAATAAACTCACGGGTTTACGAACTGTTTTAAAGGAGGAATATGTATGCTGAACGACATCAACAGCAAATTTCAGAAAGAGGGTCTGACCTTCGACGACGTGCTTCTTATCCCCGCTAAGTCGGATGTTACACCTAATATGATCAAGCTGGGAACTAAGCTCACAAAAACGATCACACTCAACACTCCTATTATGACCGCCGCTATGGACACCGTCACCGATTCACGCATGGCTATCGCTATCGCTCGTGAGGGCGGTATCGGCATAATCCACAAGAACATGACCATCGAACAGCAGGCTGAGGAGGTCGATAAGGTCAAGCGTTCCGAAAACGGCGTTATCGTAGATCCCTTCTCACTGACTGAGGATCACATCGTCCGTGACGCTGATGAGCTCATGGGCAAGTACAAGATCTCCGGCGTGCCGATCGTTGACGATAAGGGCAAGCTGGTAGGCATCATCACCAACCGTGATATGCGCTTCCTCACAGATTTCGGCGCTAAGATCTCTGAGGTAATGACTAAGGACAACCTTATCACCGCTCCCGTTGGAACTACTCTCACTGAGGCTCAGGAGATCCTCCGTGCCCACAAGATCGAGAAGCTCCCCCTGGTGGACGACGAAGGCTACCTCAAGGGACTCATCACTATCAAGGACATCGAGAAGTCCGTTCAGTATCCTAACTCTGCCCGTGACAGCAAGGGCAGGCTCCTCTGCGGCGCTGCTATCGGCGTTACCGCAAATGTTCTGGAGAGAGCTAAGGCTCTCATCGACGCTCAGGTGGACGTGCTTGTACTGGATTCCGCACACGGCCACAGCGCAAACATCCTCAAGTGCCTCTCCATGGTCAAGGAGGCTTATCCTGAGATCCCTGTTATCGCAGGAAACATCGCTACTGCTGAGGCTGCTGAGGATCTTATCAAGGCCGGCGCTGACTGCATAAAGGTCGGTATCGGACCCGGATCCATCTGCACGACAAGAGTTGTCGCAGGTATCGGAGTTCCCCAGATCACAGCCGTTTATGACGTTGCCTGTGTTGCTCAGAAGTACGGCATCCCCGTTATCGCTGACGGCGGTATCAAGTACAGCGGCGACATCGTTAAGGCTCTGGCTGCCGGCGCAAACGTAGTTATGCTTGGCTCACTTCTGGCAGGCTGCGCTGAGGCTCCCGGCGAGACCGAGATCTATCAGGGCCGTCAGTTCAAGGTATACCGTGGTATGGGAAGCCTTGGCGCTATGGCAAACGGCTCAAAGGACAGATATTTCCAGGAGGGCGCCAAGAAGCTGGTTCCCGAGGGCGTAGAGGGACGAGTTCCCTTCAAGGGTCCCGTTGCTGACACTGTATTCCAGCTCGTAGGCGGAATTCGCTCCGGTATGGGCTACTGCGGCTGCGTGGACATCCCCACTCTTCACGAGAAGGCACAGTTCATCCGCATCACAGGCGCTGGACTGAAGGAGAGCCACCCCCACGATATCTACATCACAAAGGAAGCTCCCAACTACTCCACACAGATCTGACAATAAGCGAAAAGCGGCCGTTTGGCCGCTTTTTTGTTTTTGGGGACTTATGAAAAAAGGGCAGCTGATAGCTGCCCTTCGTTTTTATTCAACAGTGATCGTTCCGCCTGTCCAGTGCTCAAAGGCATACTTGTCGTAGCCCGGATCCTTGGCAGCGTTGGAGAAAACTGCTCCCGGCCAGTAGAAGAAGTTCAGCTCGTAAACAGTTCCGCTGGCAGCGTCTGCCGGCACATCAAAGTAAAATGTGGCAATATCGCCGTTCATTCCCTGGTCTCCGTCAAAAACAGAGGTTATGAAGAAGGCCTTTCTGTGATCTGCGATCAGTTCATCGGGAAGATTATCCTCCCAGTTCAATGAAACAAAGCCCTTTGCATACTCCACCGCCGGTCCCTTCTTAAATTCCATGGAGCGGTCAGCAGGATCGAAGAGCTTGGGCGTGAGCACATCGGGATATGTAACGTGAAATCCGCACATATTCCACTTCATCTCTGCGTTCTCAACATGAACAGTTACCTCAGCAGTCTCCCCTGCCTTGGCAGTGGTGTTGATGATCGACAGCAGAGCGCCCTCCGAATCGGCAACGGGCTGGACGTCCTTGAAATCGGCCTCCATGTCAACAACTGAGCTCTCGCTGTTCTGATAGGTGTCCATGTCGATGTCAGAGCCGCTTGAGCTGCTCTTCTTATCTCCGCAGGCTGTGGCTGAAACTGCCGCAATGAGCAGAGCAGCTGCCATGGCCGTAAATCTTAGCTTCATTCCTGATCGTTCTCCTTCCTGCCAGTGACCTTCAGCTGGCCGTCCTCTGCGGAAACGCTGATCACGTCTGTTCCGGAGGCGTTCTCGATAATTATCTCGGCCACCTTATCCTCGACCTCCTGGCGAATGACTCTGCGGATATCACGGGCGCCGTAGGGCTTGCCGTAGGACTTCTCAGCAATAAGGTCAAGGGCGGGCTGGTCGTATTCAAGGCTGATATTTTTCTCAGCAAGGGGCTCCTTCATCTCGTCCAGCATAAGGGCAGCGATCTTGGCGAAGTCTGCCTTTTCCAGCTGGCGGAACACCACGATCTCGTCGATACGGCTGATGAACTCCGGGCGGAGGAAATCTCTCAGACCCTTCATAGCCTTATCCTTTGAGATCTCATCGGCTGTTCGGTTAAATCCAACGCCCACGCTCTTGTCTGTTGAGCCGGCGTTAGACGTCATGCAGATGATGGTATTCTCGAAATTCACAGTCCTGCCGTGGGCGTCGTCCACCTTGCCCTCGTCAAGGATCTGCATAAGGATGTTCATAACGTCAGGGTGAGCCTTCTCGATCTCGTCGAAGAGGATCACTGAGTAGGGACGTCTGCGCACCTTCTCGGTGAGCTGTCCGGCCTCGTCATAGCCCACATAACCCGGAGGCGATCCGATCATTCTGGCTACGGAGTGCTTCTCCATATACTCGGTCATATCAAGCCTGATCAGCGGCTCAGGTGAGTCGAAGAGCTCCTCGGCCAGCACCTTCACCAGCTCGGTCTTACCAACGCCGGTAGGTCCTACGAAGATGAATGAAGCCGGTCTTCTGCGCTTGCTCAGCTGAACTCTTGTGCGCTTGATAGCTCTTGTGAGGACTCCCACAGCCTCGTCCTGTCCCAGGACACGCTTCTTCAGGCTGTCCTCCAGCCTTGCGATCTTCAGGAACTCATTCTCGGCAATCTTGCTTGCAGGGATACCCGTCCAGAGCTCCACCACCTTGGTGATGTCGGACTCCTCCACCTGGATATTCTCGGCCTTTTCCTTCAAAGGAGCAAGCTCCTCACGGGCGTGGATCAGCTTGCCCTTCAGCTCAGCCAAGGCCTGATAATCGGGCTCAGGCTGCTCGGACATAGACTTCTCCAGACCCTCCATGACCTCGATCTTCTTGACCAGCTTTGCGTGCTCGGCGATCTCGGGAGAGCGTATGCTTGCGTGAGCACAGCCCTCGTCCAGCAGGTCGATAGCCTTATCCGGCAGGAAGCGGTCGGTGATATATCTCTCAGAGAGAACTGCGCAGGCTCTCACAAGGTAATCAGAGATATGCACCTTGTGGTAGTCCTCGTAGTATTTTTTTATTCCCATGAGGACGCTCACGGTGTCCTCGATAGTTGGCTCAGTTACAGTAACAGGCTGGAAACGGCGCTCCAGAGCGGAGTCCTTCTCAATGTACTTGCGGTACTCGCCGAAGGTAGTAGCTCCGATCACCTGCACCTCGCCTCTTGAAAGGGCAGGCTTGAGGATATTAGCGGCGTTCATTGAGCCCTCGGAGTCTCCGGCGCCCACCAGGTTGTGTACCTCGTCGATGAAGAGGATAATGTTGCCCTCACGCTTTACCTCGTCCACAAGACCCTTCACACGGCTCTCAAACTGGCCACGGAACTGAGTTCCTGCCACAAGAGCGGTCAGGTCAAGGAGGTAGAGCTTCTTGTCGGCAAGATTGAAGGGAACAGTTCCCTCGTTTATGCGCTGAGCGATGCCCTCGGCGATGGCGGTCTTTCCGACACCGGGCTCACCGATAAGGCAGGGGTTGTTCTTGGTTCTTCGGGAGAGGATCTGGACAACTCTTGCGATTTCCTTATCTCTTCCGATAATGCGGTCAAGCTGGCCGTCAGCGGCCTTCTGGGAGAGGTTGGTGCAATAGCTGTCAAGGAATTTCAGCTCCCTGCGGCCGTTCTCCTTCTTCTCCTTCTTTCGTCCGAATGGGCTCTTTTTCGGCTTTTCCGGCTCAGAGCTTTCCGGCTCAGCGTCGGAGGCCAGCTCAGGAGAGCTGTCGTCCTTTTCGTTCACGCCGAACATATTGGCGATGAAATCGGGCATAAGGCCTGAGCCGCCCATTTCAAAGCTGTCGCCGTCCAGCATCCCCATCATCTGGTCAGAGAGCTGGTCGATCTCCTCGTCGGTTATGCCCAGCTTCTCCATATAATCCGCCACCTGTGGGATCTTGCGGTCTCTGGCGCAGGCCAGGCAAAGGCCTTCATTTTTCTTCTCATTGCCCTGCACAGAGGTGATGAACACCACGGCAGGTCTTTTTTTGCAGTTGCTGCACATTATCATCAGGCAGTTTCCTCCTGTCAGTGAAAGTGGTTTGCTCTGTTCATTACAGCTTCAGTACCAGCTTGTAGAAATACTTGAACAGATAAGTTTTGTCGATAGCTTCAAAGTTAAAGAACAGCATCTCGTTGCTGCCGAGAATGACGTAAAGTCGTATGAATAGTGCGATCATGAAGGTCAGGACACCGCCCAGGCCTATTCCCGTGATACCGCCGATCAAGTGTGAGACTACCGAATCGTGGTCTCCGCCGGCGTAGGACTTGATCAGGATGTATCCCAGCAGCAGCACCAGCACCATAAGTATCACCAGAGCCAGCAGCCTTATGACTGACCTATAGGCATCGGCTATGTAGTTATTGGCGATGTAGTTTGCTGCACGGCGGGGATTTTCCGCAACCATCATAGGTGCCAGCTCGGCCACAGTTTCAGGATGCTTCATGATCTTATCCTTAGCCATTCCTGCTGCGTACTTAGAAAGGTTGTCAGAAATTATATTCCCGATGACCTCAGCATATGCAGCATGGATATTGTCATTGAAGGAAGCCTCCTCGTCAACGACTCTGCCGTTGATGTTGTTAGCGTACTTGTAGAGCTCCTTGTCGATGTCGCCGCCCTCGGTGAAGATCTTCACCAGGATCTCATCCTTGACGGTGATAGCGTAGCCGAAGGACTCCATCTCGCTCTTCATGCCGTTGACGAAGGCGTTTTCCTCCATGGATTTTTCCAGCTTCTTGATATTGCTGCTGCGGATAGTGCCCTTGTAGAGCGAGCCTGCGATAGATCCGCTGACCGCCAGTCCGATGACCACAGCCAGCACCGAAGCTCCCAGGCCAAGAACAGCCTTAGTTCCGCCTTTTTTACCTGCGATGAACACACAGATCAGTATTGCCGCAACAGCGACAACGTCATAAAACCACCAAAATTCAGTTCCCATAATTTCTGCGCCCCGAAAGGCCGGAGCTGCCTCCTTCCAGATCAGCTGTTAGCTGTCGTAATCGATACGGTCGATCCTTCCGTAGCCCTTGAGGAAGATATGATCCTCGCTTCTTACAAAGCCGGTGTAGGAATCGTTTATCTCCACCGTTGAGCGAAGGTTGCCGTCAAAATCGTATGCCAAAATGGTGTCCTTGCTCATAATGTAAGCAAGTCCGTCAGAGACCACAGTATCCAGCAGAGGGTGAGCGAAGCCGATGATGATTGGCTCCACGCCGCCTCCCGGGAAGATCGCAGCCTCATACTTACGTCTGTCATCGTTGTTGATGATCACCGAGGATCTTCCGCCGCTGCTGTCACCGCCGGCGAAGTCTCCCTCATATTTGTAATAGGAAGAGATCTGTCCGCTCTCGTCCACATATCCGCAGGCGTCTATGCCCAGAACAAAGGCGCCGCTGTCGCAGCTAAAGACCTCAAGTCCCAATGTGTCAAGTCCGGGAGAGCTCCATTTCTCGCCCTTTTCAGTGAAGGTTATCTCCTGCACTGAGGTAGCAAGAGAGCCGTTCTCCGCATAGATATAGCTTATAACGCAGCCACGGCTGTGATCCTTGAAGGCCACATCGTTGACACGCTCGATACACTTTCTTGAGTAGACCACCTCGCCCTTTTTGTCGTAGACGATGATCTCACAGTCGTAATTGACCGAAGTCGTGACCACAGCGGTAAGTCCCTCGCTGCTGAGCCGGGCGAACATGATGTTCTTATCCAGCTTGTGCTTATACAGCACATTTTCCGGAGACTCAACGCTGAACTCATTTCCGCCGCTCTCGTAGATAAGGGCTCTTCCGCCGGACATACTCAGCACAGCATTAGTATATGCGTGCTGGCGCTTTTTGATAAGTCCGCCCTCCTCGTTGTAGAAGAGTATGTAGGAATCGCTGAGCAGCCCCAGCTTTCCGTCGCTGACCTCCAGCTGGTAATCGCCGCCGCTGCTGACCTCTATGGGGAAATTTCCCTCCGCCAGCCGTCCGTCGTTTACGATAGTAATGGCCTTTTCGCCCACGCCTTGCAGCTTGGGCAGCCAAAGCTCATGAGTGAGATACAGCCCCACAGCCGCAGCTGCCAGGAAGAGTATCACGATAAGTCTCACAAGCCGTCGTTTTCTTTTAGTTTTATTTTTCAGTTCAACGATGTCCTCTGCATCATACATCGGCATCGCTGTCACCTCCTTTTGTCCCGGGAGCTAACGCTCTCCCGCAGCGGTATCCTCGGCCAGGAGCTCCTCCTTCGAGTAGAAGACCCTGTTTAGGTAGAGCCCGTGAGCCATGGCAGTCCTGCCGGCCTTCAGGCGGTCCTTTGCCTCTAGGATACGGGGTATGTCATCCGGCGCAATACGACCCTCGCTGATGTCTATGAGGGTGCCGGCCATTATCCTAATCATATTATACAGAAAACCGTTGCCTTTTACAAGCATTATCACCGATTCTCCACTATTTTCTATTTCAAAAGAATAAATAGTCCGAACGGTTGTCGATACGTTTGTACAGTCTGCACAAAATGACGAAAAATCGTGAGTTCCCACGAAATATTTTGCTGCCTGACGTGCAAAATCGGTCTTGAAAGGCCTTCTGTAGTGCAGCGCAAGGTCAGTTGCGAAGGGGTTTTTTGACTCACTGCAATGCATCTTGTAGATGTACTCCTTCCCCACACAGTCAAACCTTGCGTGGAAGTCCAGAGGCACGTCCTCGCAGCTGAGAATGGAGATGTCGTCGGGCAGCTCGCCGTTGACTCCCCGGCAAAATCCCAGGGTAGAGATCTTGCTCTCAGTCTTCACGTTGAAGCAGAACTGATTTGCGTGAACTCCCGTGTCAGTCCTTGAGCAGCCGTTTATGGTGACCGGCTCGTTGAGCACCTTGGAAAGATGCTTCTCCAAAGTCTCCTGCACGGTCATGGCATTGGCCTGACGCTGAAATCCGTGGTACTTAGTTCCCCGGTACGCCGTCATTACTTTCAGGTTTCTCATCTTCCACCTCCGGTGCAGCAACATCGTCCATCGTGCCGCTATTTTTCTGGGGAGCACTTGCTTCCTCGGCCTTCTGAGCAGCTCTCTTCTTTTTTCTGAGAGCTCCAACTGCCGCAAACAGCAGGAAAAGTGCCAGAGCGCCTGCACTTATGAGCAGTCCCAGGCGGAAGCCCTCAGGAGAATACTCCAGGCGGATCTCATGGCTGCCTGCGCTGACCTTTGCTCCCAGCATCGCCCCAAGAACAGGCATAGTCTCGGCCTTTTCGCCGTCTACATAGACGCTCCAGCCCTTCTCATAGGGGATTGACAGGTAGAGCACGCCGTCGGTCTTTGCGCTGACCCTGCCTGAGATCTTTGTGTCGGAGAAGCTGTCTATCTCCAGGGGCTCGTCAGCCATCTTGCTGTAGGCCTGATCCCAGTTCGCCTTATTCAAAGCGTAGATCATGGCCTTATAGTTTCCGGAATTCTTGTCCTTTTTCAAATTCAGGGTGACCTGAGCGGTATTTCCATCCTGGCCGTCGCCCATGGGGAAGGTTATAGGATAGTCGGAAACAGAGATATTGCTGTCCACAACTGCGTTATCCACAGTTACGTCCACATTCTCAACTCCGCCGTTGTTGACGTAGCCGAAGAGGTATTCGCCGTCAGCGCAAGCAAAATCGTACTTGACCGAGGCGCCGACAGAGCTGTCCTGACGGGAGAAATCGTAGGTGCCGTAGCCGGTCTTCACCACCTCAACGTTGTCATAGGAGGCAAGAGCCACAGGCTGTGCTATGAACACAGGCTGATCTGTGCCCACTCCAAGACGGATCAGGTCATTCTGATACTCGAAGGGGTTGAGAGCCTCATCATCAGGCAAGTCAAGGATCTCGCTGTTCATCATAAAGCCCAGAGGAAGGGCGTATTTGTTATCGTAGCGGTAGGTGCTTCCTCCCGAAGCGCTCCCGATGTACTCAAGAGCAAGCTCCGTGCTGGTCATCATGCCGTTTTTCGAGATAAGGTGGCTGATACCCAGCAGGCCGTTGACCACGGGACCGGCTGTGCGGTAATAGTACCTGTTTCCGGCCTCAGAAGCGTAAAGTCCCAGCCTCTGGAAGAGCTTCGTCACCGACACATTTGCCGATGAGGAGAACTGTGAAACGCCGTAATATCCGTAAAGTGCGCTGTCGTTGAGAGTGTAGGTGCCGGTCATCTCAGTTCTGGTGAAGGAGCTGTCGTCCTCACGGATCTGAGCAAGGAGCTCCTGCACCTGCTCATTGCTGGCAGGATAGCTTGAATAGCCGGAGCTTCCAACAGTCTTTACGCCAAGAGTTGTATTGCTGACCAGCTCCGCCACAACTGCTGCGGCGATGCACACGTTGAGCACGCTCCTGCGCACCTTCAGTTCCTTGAAAGGGAACAGCTTTACAGCGGCGAAGATCAGCAGGTAGGCACCTGTGATGATAACTGAGCTGCGGAAGGCTCCATCAAAGGCGAAGTCCTTGCCCGCCTTGCGCCAGTTCAGCCAGAAAACGACTGCCGGACCCGGGATCAGCAGGATCAGCTGCCAAATCGTAATGCCCTTCTTGGTCATGGCGTCGTAGGCACGGAAGGCCGCTACCACCAGCACGAAGCTGAAAATAAAGGCAAATCTGTAGGGGATCTGGTTTGTGACATGGAAGCCGTGCCAGATGAAGTTGAGCTGGTTCATGTTGCAGCTCACGGCGATCAGCGCCAGCATCAGCACGCCGGAGATCTTCTCACGGAGCTTGATGCCGCCGGAGAAGAGGAAAACTCCGAAAAGGGTCACCGCCAGCATACCGCAGGCGAAATTGGGCAGACCCTCCTTCATTGCAGGGGGAGAATAGGAGATAAGGTTTGCGAAGATGTCAGTCCACTTCTCATACCAGGACCTTGCTGCGGGGAAGGTGTTGTTTGCGCTGTAGGTCAGCTGCAAGCCGTAATAAGCCGGCAGCAGCATGAAGGCGCCAAGACCTATGCCGATGACTGAGGAGCGGATAATGATCCACAGCTTCACGAAGAAGTCCTTGATGCCCTTGCCCTCAGTGATGACGGCTGCGGCGAACATGAACATGGTGAAGATGCAGGTGAAATAGCCGATGTAATAGTTTGCGATAAGGGAAAGGGCAAGGGAAACTGTGTACAGCTTCCACTTTCTCTCACGGCAAATGGCAACGATTCCCGTCATCACCAGGGGGAAGAGTGCGATCGTGTCAAACCACATGACGTTCCAGTAATAGCCCAGCACATAGCTGCACAGGGCGAACATGGTACCGAAGATCACTATGGAGAAGTCCCTGCGCTTGTAGGTGTATCTCAGGAAGCAGCTGAAAAATGCTCCGCAGAAGCCCACCTTTGCGATGAGTATGTAGCTCAGAGTGTCCCGGACGTGCTCCTCATCGAAGAACACCGACAGCCAGTTCAGCGGACTTGCTGCGTAGTAGGAGATCAGGGACAGGAAATTCGTTCCCATACCGTTCTGCCATGAGTACAGGAAGGATCCGCCGGTCAGGAGCTTTTCCCTGACCACTCTGAAAAACGGGTAATACTGATGCCAAAGATCCACCACCAACATCTGCTGATCGCCGAAGGGGTGGATATTTGATTTTTTGAAGCCGATCAGCATGAGTATTGCCGGCACCATGAACGCCAGGACGAAATACAGCACGCCCTTATCGTACATCAGCCGGCAGAAGCCGCTTTGCCGGAAGCTCTTCCAGGTCGCTCCGGCGCTTGCATTATTCTTATTGTTTGGCCTGGCAGCCGTCTTTCCTTTCTTGTTATCCATAAGTATTGCCTTCCTTTAGTTCTATCTTTTTATTTTAGCAGTATGCTCACTGTTATGGCAGCGGCATAGAAGATGATCGTGACTGCAAGTGCGATGAAGTCACGGGGAGCAGCCTTTAGCTGGCGGAGCCTAGTCCTGCCCTCGCCGCCGTTGTAGCAGCGGCACTCCATAGCGGTGGCAAGCTCGTCGGCTCGTCTGAATGAGGAGACGAACAGCGGCACCAGTATGGACACCATGTTCTTGGCTCTTGTGATCATGCTTCCCGTGTCGATCTCAGCGCCTCTCGCCTTCTGAGCTGAGATGATCTTATCGGTCTCCTCGATAAGGGTGGGGATAAATCTCAGGGCTATCGACATCATCATCGCCAGCTCATGCACCGGGAAGTGCAGCTTTTTCAGCGGTGACAGCAGCCTTTCGATGGCATCCGTCAGCGCAATGGGCGATGTGGTGTAGGTCAGCAGGGAGCTTCCCATGATCAGCAGCACGATCCTTATGATCATGAAGAGGCTGATGTTCAGGCCGTCCTCGGTGATCTTCAGGAACCTCCACCTGAACAGCACGTCACCGGTGTTCACCAAAAACAGGTTGATCGCTGCGGTTATCACCAGGAACGGCAGCAGAGGCTTGACGCTCTTCAGGAACATTTTCAGCGGTATCTTTGACAGAGCTATCGCCATTACGGTGTACACTGTTCCCACGGCCAGACACAGGATATGGCTCCCTGTGAAGAGCATGAGGATATACAGCAGGGTCATCACGATCTTGAAGCGGGGGTCAAGCCTGTGGATAAGGCTTTCTCCCGGAAAAAACTGTCCTATGGTTATATCTCTGAGCAAATCACTGACCCTCTCTTTCCGAAAGCTGTTTCAGCAGCAGGTCCCGGGCATATCCCACGGTATAGACCTCCTTGCCGAAATCCAGTCCCCGACCCTTCAGCCGGTCAAAGACTCTTGTGATCTGAGGAACGTCAAGTCCAATCTGCGAGATCTCCTCAGAGCGTCCGAAGACCTTTTTCGTCTCGTCGTAGCAGAAGAGCTTTGCCTTGTTCATGACCAAGATCTTGTCGGCGAAGCCTGCGATGTCCTCCATGCTGTGAGAAACGATGAGGATCGTGTTCTTTGTGCGCCGGTGATAGGCCTTTATGTGGTCGAGGATCTTGTCTCTTCCGGCAGGATCAAGGCCGGCAGTAGGCTCGTCCAGGATCAGCACCTTAGGCTCCATAGCCATGACTCCGGCAATGGCCACTCTTCTCTTCTGGCCGCCTGAGAGCTCGAAGGGGGATCTGTCCAGGAGCTCCTCCTTCAAGCCGATGTCCTCAGCAGTCTCCATGACCCTGCGCTTGATCTCGGCCTCGTCCAGACCCATATTTTTCGGGCCGAAGGCTATGTCCTTGTACACGGTCTCCTCAAAGATCTGGTACTCAGGGTACTGAAAGACCAGCCCCACCTTGAAGCGGACGTCACGGATCTTGTCCTTGTCCTCCCAGATGTCCTTCCCTTCAAGGAGCACCTTGCCGGAGGTGGGCTTGAGCAGGCCGTTGAAATGCTGTATAAGGGTGGATTTTCCGGAGCCGGTATGACCCATTACTCCCACCATCTCGCCCTCGTCTATCCTTAGGTCAACGTGATCCACAGCAGTCTTCTCAAAGGGCGACCCCACGCTGTAGGTGTAGGTCAGACCCTGTGTTTCAAGTATTGGCAATTTGATGCTCTCCTTTTAATAGTAATCGCAGTTTATCTTGATCTGTTCGGGAGCCTCGTCAGCTTCTGAAAAGCCTCTCGATAGCGTCGGCGCACTCCTCCTCAGTGAGTATATCACCGGGAATATCGCAGCCGGCCTTGCGCAGCTCCCATGCAAGCTCAGTGACCTGAGGCACGTCAAGGCCTATGCTCTTGACCTCCTCCACACGGGAGAAAACAGCCTTAGGCGAGTCGTCCATGACAACTCTTCCCTTGTCCATGACCACCACTCTCCGGCACTGAGCGGCCTCGTCCATGTAGTGAGTGATCAGAACGATGGTGATGCCCTTCTCCTTGTTCATGCGCTTGATCGTAGCCATCACCTCACGCCTGCCCTGCGGGTCAAGCATAGCGGTGGGCTCGTCCAGGATTATGCACTTTGGCTCCATAGCGATGACTCCGGCGATAGCGATACGCTGCTTCTGGCCGCCTGAGAGCTGGCTCGGTGAATGGAGCCGGTAGTCATACATATTAACAGCCTTCAAAGACTCGTCAACTCTCCGGCGCATCTCCTCATAGGGAACGCCCAGGTTTTCCAGAGCGAAGGCCACGTCCTCCTCCACAACGGAGGAAACTATCTGGTTATCCGGATTTTGGAACACCATCCCTGCCCTCTGTCTCAGGTCGAAGAGCCGCTGCTCGTCAGCGGTGTCTATGCCGTCCACCAGCACCTTTCCCGAGGTGGGGAGAAGAATGGCGTTTATGTGCTTGGCGAGGGTGGATTTTCCGGAGCCGTTATGCCCCAGCACAGCCACGAATTCGCCCTGCTCAATGTTAAGGTCTATGCCCTTGAGCACCTCCACATCGGGGGTCTCCTCGTCCCCCTTGTAGGAGAAGTGCAGGTCCTTTATCTCAATGATATTGCTCATGATCCTTCCTTTTCTATGAGTGCGGACTACTTCTGCCAGATCGCAGTTGAGCCGCATGGCAGGGTCATTCCTGTTGACTTTACCGGCAGACCGATCTCGTCGAAGGAGACCTCTCCGCCGAATTTTTCCGTGAGCACGCTGCCCAGTATGTAGCCCATTACCGAGGGCGAAAGTCCCGTAGTATAGCTGTTTATCAGGAAGAACAGCGGGTCGTCCGACAGCACTCCTGCCGAGAGCTTCACCAGGTCGTAAACGCAGTTCTCCAGCTTCCACACCTCACCGCCGGGGCCTCTTCCATAGCTGGGAGGATCCATAACGATAGCGTCATAGCGCCTTCCTCTGCGGATCTCACGGGCGATGAACTTCTCACAGTCGTCCACGATCCAGCGCACGGGCTTCTCGGAAAGTCCCGAAGCAGCGGCGTTTTCTCTAGCCCACTGCACCATGCCCTTTGAGGCGTCAACGTGGCACACCGAGGCGCCTGCTGCTGCGCAGGCAAGGGTAGCTCCGCCGGTGTAGGCGAAGAGGTTGAGCACACTTATGGGGCGTCCGGCGCTGCGGATCTTGTCGGCCATAAAGTCCCAATTCACGGCCTGCTCCGGGAAAAGTCCGGTGTGCTTGAAGCCTGTGGGACGGATATTGAAGGTGAGCTCTCTGTAGTGGATATTCCACGAGCTCTCCAGCTTTCGGCGGAACTCCCACTGACCGCCGCCCTGATTTGAGCGGTGATAGTGGCCGTCAGCCCTCTCCCAGAGGGGGTCCTTCTTGTCGGTCTTCCAGATGATCTGGGGGTCCGGCCTGACAAGGCTGACACCGCCCCATGTTTCCAGCTTTTCGCCGTCTGATGTATCCAGTATGATATAGTCCTTCCAGTTATTGGCTGTTCTCAATTTTCTGCTCCTTTGCTGCGGTCACTGTCCGCAGCGTTCCTTTATAGTATCGGCGACCTGTATCGCCATAGTGTTTATGGTAGTGAAGTCCTCGCCCTCCACCATTATGCGGATAACGGGGCTGCGTCCGGCCTCCCGGACTATGATCCTGCCGTCCTCGCCGAGGATCTCCTCGAACTCGTCGATAAGGCCGGTGATAGCTCTGTCGTTTTTCCAGATCTCACGGCCCTTGGGCGAGATCCTGACGTTGATCATGACCTGTGGCAGCTTCTTGATGACGCCGGTGAGCTGGCTCATCCTGCCGCCGGACTCCTTCAGGATCTCCAGCAGCTTTATGCCGGTGAGCTGGCCGTCTGCCGAGGGCGCATCATCGGGAAATATGATCTGTCCGCCGGGGTCTCCGCCGATAGAGAAGCCACCCTCCAGCATTTTCCGGTGGAGGTACCTTCCTGCGGAGCCGGCCTGAACGGTGTAGATGCCGTTCTCACGGGCAAAATGGAGAAGTCCCAGGTTGTTTGAGGCAGTTACCACCAGGGTATTGTGGCGGAGAGTGCCCTTGTCCTTCATGTGCTTTGCGCAGATCGCGATCAGCTCGTCGCCGTCGGCCAGCCTGCCGTTTTCGTCAACAGCCAGGCATCTTTCTGCGGCGCCGTCGAAGGCCAGTCCGCAGTCGCACTCGTTCTCCTTTACGAACTCCATGAGCCGGTCGATGTGAGTGCTTCCGCAGTCGAGATTTATGTTGGTGCCGTCGGGAGAGCTCCCCATGAGCACCACCTCTGCACCCATGCCGGTGAAGATGTCCTTGGCAGTGGAGGAAGCGCAGCCGTTTGCGCAGTCCACAGCGATCTTCATGCCGGAAAGATCCGCAGAGCTTAGGCTCTTTATGTGTTCAAGGTACTCCGAAAGGGCGTTCTCGCAGCGGATAACGTTTCCGTAGATTCGCCTGGGGATCGGTTTGAGCTCCGCCGGGTCAACTGTGACAAGGCGCTCGATCTCCTCCTCGTCCTCGTCGGAGAGCCGGTGTCCGTAGGAGGAAAACAGCTTCATACCGCCGAATTCCGCCCCCACATGAGCTGCGGTGATCATGATACCGCCGTCAGCCTCATGGACGCCGATAAGATAAGCCAGCGCCGGTGCCGGCACAACTCCCAGAAGCTCGGCATCGGCTCCCGCAGAGCATATCCCTGCGCAGAGCGCTGCCTCAAGAGTATCCGAGGAGCTTCGGGTATCCTTGCCGATAAGGATCCTGGTCTTTTCGCCGGAGTTTCCCTCCATGACAGCGGCGGCGGCACGTCCGATCTGCATACACAGCTCAGCTGTCAGCTCGGTGACGGCCACGCCTCTGATGCCTTCCTTTCCAAAGAGTCTGCTCATTTATCGTTCTCCTTTTGGTCTGTCTTTATCCAATAAGCCGCAATGGGCCGTTTCCTGCCGATGACCTCCTCCAGAGTTTTGCACAGCTGGACGTTGGGGCAGTTGTTATACCTGTTGTAGACAAGTATGCCTGTGGCCTTCCTTACGCAGAAGACCGTGTGTATGGAGGAGAAAAGCCTCCTCCCCGTCCAGAATGAGACAATGAATGCCTCATGCCTGGGCTCTATGCGCCTAATACGCTCAAAAGCTGCGCCGTACCTGCCGAGAGCTCGTCCCAGCCTATACGGACTGCAGCCGAAGATACCGAATAATACCTTTGAACGCTCCAATGTGCCGGCGATCTCCCAAAGCTCCTGGGGCTTTCCCAGCCATACCAGGGCGTTGTACACCGAGATCACCTCGCAGCCGTTGAAGCTCATATGGCAAAGGCCGTATCTCATCTGAGAGACCTGTCCCATAGCCTGTCCGTTGATCATGCGGTGTGGGAGCATTTTGTCCTTCATGGAGCTGTTATGCCGGAGGTTGTACCTCCGTGAGCCCTTGATAAGCATGGCTCAGAATGAGAGCTGCCCGTCGTCCGAGGGCGGTGCTTCCGGAGCCTTCATGCCAAGGTGCTCATAGGCCAGCCTTGTGGCGACCCTTCCCCGGGGAGTTCTTCCCAGGAAACCCAGCTGCATGAGGAAGGGCTCACAGATGTCCTCTAAGGTGACGGACTCCTCGCCGATAGCGGAGGCAAGGGTCTCCAGACCCACCGGGCCGCCGTTGTAGCCACGGATTATCATTTCCAGCATACGCCGGTCAAGGCTGTCCAGACCCAGAGCGTCGATCTCCAGGCGGCTAAGTGCGATAGAAGCGATCTGCTGGTTGATCTCGCCGTTGCCCATAACATCGGCGAAATCCCGGACACGCTTGAGCAGCCTGTTGGCGATACGGGGCGTGCCTCTTGCACGGCCTGCGATCTCAGCGGCACCGTCGGTGGTACAGGGTATACCAAGAATCATGGCGCTCCTGCGGACGATGTCGGTCAGCTGATCCTTTGAGTACAGCTCAAGGCGGTGGATAACTCCGAAACGGTCACGAAGAGGGGCAGAGAGCTGGCCTGCACGGGTAGTTGCTCCAATGAGGGTAAAGGGCTTCAGGTCCATGCGGATAGACCTTGCAGAAGGGCCCTTTCCGATGATGATGTCGATGACTCTGTCCTCCAGCGCCGGGTAGAGGATCTCCTCCACCGCACGGGAGAGCCGGTGGATCTCGTCGATGAACAGCACGTCGTTGTCCGAAAGGCTGGTCAGAAGAGACACCAGGTCGCCGGGCTTCTCGATAGCCGGACCCGTGGTCACACGGAGATTTACGCCCAGCTCATGGGCAATAATGGACGAAAGAGTGGTCTTTCCCAATCCGGGAGGGCCGTAGAGCAGGACATGATCCAGGGGCTCGCCACGGCGCTTTGCAGCCTCAATGTACACAGCCAGGTTTTCCTTGACCTTGTCCTGGCCGATATACTCGCTTAGGGTCTGCGGGCGGAGGCTGACCTCTGTATCGCCGTCCTCCGCAGTCTCAGAGGGAGTGATCACTCTGGGAGTGAACTCCATATCCTCTGTCTGTATCAAATCAACACCTCCTGTGCTGACGGGGTTTATTTCTCGAAATAGCGTTTCTTGCGGACATAGAAGGGCTCAACTGTCTCGGCAGCCTTCTTGCCCATATCCTGCTCATAGCTGATGAAGCAAAGATGCTCGTTGGCCTTGACGGTCTTTGAGAGGTACTTTGAAAGTGGCACGAAGAGCTTTCTTGTGCTGCCCATCATATCCAGCACCATGAGGATCTGCGGCCTCTCACAGCCCTTGATCATCTCCATGATGAAGGCACGGTCAACATTGGGCTGCTTAGAAAGGAACTTGGAAGCTGCCTTTGTGATGTGAGTGACTGAATGCTCGACCGGGCGGTATGAGATGATGTCGGCCTCGTTGTAGGAGATAGCCTTGATCTTCAGATTTCTTGCGATGAGAAGGATGCTCTTTATCTCCTGAGAGGAGAACTCCTTGCCGTAGGAGTTGGGGTTGAGGACTGCTGAAACTGACTGGATAAGGTCGAAAAGTCTCAGACAGTTGATCTTATAGCAGTCAACATAGCGCTTTGCGAACTGCTGGAGGGAACGATAGCTGGTAAAGAAGGGGATGAACATATCTCCGTGAGGATTTTGGATAGTGATCAGCTCCAGCTGTATGCCGCCTTCCTCTCTTCCACGCTCCTGGCGGACGGGATTTTTGCAGATGACGTAAACATCGCTCTTGATAAGGGTCTGTAAAAACAGCGATCTTTTTGAGGGATCCTTTATGGCTGCTTTCAAGAGTTCGTCAAGGTTCATAGTCTATTCTTCCTTTCGATATATATATTCAGCGCTTTGCTGTAATGATCCTAAGGGTCTCCTTGATAAGGTCCTGAGTGCTCAGGCCTGCGTCCAGCTTTCCAAGGATAGGAGCAACCTCTCCCTGGGAATATCCCAGCACCATGAGAGCCTCAAGAGCCTCAGTCACTGAGGTGGAGGCGCCTCCCGATGAAACTGCCGAGATAGCCGCAGCGTCGCTGGCAACTGAGCCGCTGAGGGACTCTGCCGAGATCTTATCCTTCAGCTCAAGAACGATCCTCTGAGCTGTTTTCGCACCGATGCCCTTTGTCCGGGTGAAGGACTTGCTGTCGCCGGAAGCAACGTAAAAGGCGAATTTCTCCGGGGTCATGTCCGAGAGGATAGCGGTTGCGGCTTTCGGGCCTACTCCCGACACTGAGATCAGCAGCTTGAAGCAGCTCAGCTCCTGCAATGTGGCGAAGCCGAAGAGCTCCACTGCGTCCTCACGAACGTAAAGGTAGGTATATAGGGTCTCCTCGCTGCCGATGCTGCCCAGCTGAGAGACTGTGCTGTATGAAGTCCGGCAGCCGTAGCCCACTCCGCCGCATTCGATCACAACGAAGCCCAGCTCACGGACAGTCAGCCTTCCTCTTAAACTGTAGATCATATCATTCTTCCTTATCTCCGGTCAGCTCCAGCGAATGGAGTGGCCGTGGCAAATAGCTATGGCAAGGGCATCTGCGGCGTCATCGGGCTTGGGAATCTGTGCCAGCTTCAGGATCTGGCGGGTCATCTCCATGACCTGACGCTTTTCGGCCTTTCCGTAGCCCACCACCGACTGCTTGACCTGCAAGGGGGTGTACTCCGAAACGGGGACTCCCCTTTTTGCGGCGGAGAGGACGGTAACTCCTCTTGCCTGCGCCACGTCGATAGCGGTCTTCTGGTTAGTGGTGAAGTACAGGCGCTCGATCGCCATGCAGTCGGGCTTGAACTTGTCGAAGATGAACTCCACGTCCTCGTGGATCGCCCGGAGCCTTTCGGGGAAGGGCGTACCAGCGTCGGTGAGGACAGCGCCGTATTCCAGCGGAGTAAAATTCAGCCCGTCGTATTCCAGCACTCCGAAGCCGACTATTGCGTAGCCGGGATCGATGCCCAGGATACGGATCTTGTTCATGGAAAGGAGCCTCCCATTCTGCGCTTAGCCATAGTTTCTCATAATATACATTATTATTATACCACGATCACAAGTGGTATTGCAAGCACTTTTTAGCGAAATTGATCTAATTATTGCCCGTCAGCAGTGCCCTTTCGGCAGGACAAACTGCACAGCGGCGGTGTTTCCGCTGTGGAATAACTTGTTGATCGTGCAACATATACAAAACCGTTGAAAAAACTTTGGCTCCAAGATGGGCCTTTGGGCTCATGTGCTGAGCTTTTAGGCTGTGTTAAAATAAATAGTAGTATACCCTCGTGTCCTCAAAACTCAAACAGAAAGGAAGTAATATCATGATAGCTAAGCGATATCTTGCAGCAGCCGCAGCAGCTGTGCTGGCAGTTTCGTCAATACCCTCAGCCTTTACCGCAAACGCATACGATCATCTCCCGGGAGATGTGACCATGGACGGCGAGGTGAGACTCCAAGACGCAGTAGTGGTCAGGCGGTATCTTGACGGCGATATAGAACTGACTCCGGCCGAGCTTGAGCTGGCCAATGTTTACCGCCCGGAGACCAGCGGAGTTGACTTCTATGACTTCTGCGCTCTCTTCAATTACGACTCTCGTGCTATAGACCAGCTCCCCTATGACGGGACACTTAATAACGTGGCTCTTAATGCCCACAATTCCTGGGAAATGCAGAGTGAACTTATCATGACGGAAAACCGCCTTGCAGGAGTTTCGCTGGTGCTTGACGGAAAGATCGGCTTGAAATTCCACGCTCAGCTTGACAGCGAAGCCACCAGAGTCGTGCTCAGCGGCCCTGACGGAGAGGTGAAATTCACCGACCTTGAAAGCTGCAAGACCACTGACCCGGAGACCGGAGCCCCGATCTATCAGTTCACCTACTATGTCAACGCAACTCAGGCAGATGCCGACATCACCATGCAGGTGTTCTACTCAAATATCGATAGCCAGAAAATGGACATCGAGGAGCCCGACGGCTCACGCAGCGAGGACTTCACCGTTCACCGCTGTGTGAACGACTATCTTGAGGCCTATGAGTACAACGGCGGAAACGCCGACGCTCTTGTGTCCGCACTTGACAACTACACCAAGGCCGCCTCAAACTTCTTCAACGGCACAGACTACATGATCAGCGGTATCGGCGCTGTTGACCTGAACGAGCTGGAGCAGTTCAAGCCCAACTTCTCGGAAGAGGACGCTGCTGACAGCGACCCAAGCTCCAACATCAAGCTGAGCCTGATCCTTAACTCCGCAACTACGCTCAGGCTGTACTGGGACTTCATCGACAAGGGCGACGAAGCCAAGCTGTTCGATGTTGACGCCCTCGAGGCTCTGGACGACCTGACTGCTGTCTATGACTCCAAAAAGGACAAGACATACTTTGAGATCACGGATATACCGGCAGGAAAGCTCACAGAGCAGTACCGCCTGACCTATGGATGCGACCTCTATTTCAACCCAATGAGCTACGTTTACAGAGTTCTTCTTGCCGAGCAAAACGGCGACCCGACCGCAACTCCGCAGCTCGTTGACCTTGCAAAGGCACTATACATATTTGCCATGGAAGCCGCAACAGCCTAAAACAACTAACAGAAAGGATCATTTATCATGAAAGAGAACTATACTTCCCCCCAGATGGAGATCGTAGAATTTGAGAGCGAGGACGTTATCACCACCAGCATCCCCGAGACTCCGGCGCTCTAAGCGAGAAAAGCAGCCTGCCATGTGCAGGCTGTTTTTTTGTGAAAGCGTCAAAAGCGCAAACATTTTCCTGCGCCCCTTGCTATTTTCGGAAAGGTATGTTATAATTATAATGATACATTTTAGCAAGTTAAATCACAAAACCTACAAATAAGGAGTGCATTGTATGGATCTTCAGGAGCTGCGCTGCGGTATCGACCAGATCGACAGCGATATTCTTGCCCTTTTTATGAAACGTATGGAGCTCTGCAAGGGCGTTGCAGACTACAAGAAAGAGCACAATATGCCCGTGTTTCAAGGCGGAAGAGAGCAGCAGGTCATCGACCGGATCAAGGCTCTCACCGGCGACAGCGACCTGGAGGCCGGCACTGCTGCACTTTTCACGACTATAATGGACATCAGCAAGATCCTCCAAAATCGGAAGATCCTCTCAGACAGCCCCGCCTATGACTATACCGTCCCCGATTTTGCCGGCGCCGCCCGGATCGGCTGCCAGGGAACTGCCGGAGCTAATTCCGAGGCCGCTGCAAGGCTTATTTTCGGAGAAAAGCCCCTTTCCTTCTACAAGACCTTCGAGGACGTTTTTGCAGCTGTCCAGTCCGGTGAGCTGGACTACGGAGTGCTGCCGGTACACAATTCCACCGCAGGATCCGTGAACAGCACCTACGACCTTATGGCCAAGTACAGCGTTTACACCGTCAGAGAGGTCTGCGTGGAGATCCGGCACTGTCTGGCTGCCAAAACAAGGATCCCCGTGAGCCAGATCCAGACCGTCTACTCTCACCCTCAGGCGATCGCCCAGTGCTGCGATTATCTCACTGCCAACAGCCTGAAGACCTCAGAGTACGGAAACACCGCCATGGCTGCGGAAATGGTGGCAGCAAGCAATGAGGAGGACTGCCTTGCGGCGATCTGCTCTGTGGACTGCGCAAAGCGGCTGGGACTGAGCATCCTGGCGGAGGATATTGCGGACTGCTCAGTGAACAAGACCCGTTTCGTCTGCATCGCAAGGGATCTGCAAGTTGCTCCGGAGTCCGATGCGGTGTCGGTAATGCTGAAGATCCCTCACACTGAGGGAAGTTTGTACCGACTGCTGACGAAGTTCTACGTCAACGGCATGAACCTTCTGAGGATCGAGAGCCGCCCGATCAAGGACGGCAGCTTCGATGTGATGTTCTACCTGGATTTCAGCGGAAGGCCGGACGACCCCAATGTCAAGGCGGTAATGAACGACCTGGCCGAAAACCTGGAATACTTCCGCTTCCTGGGGACTTTCAAGAGCGAATGACCCCACCGGTCAGGCGAAGGCCGTCCCCGCAACTATTCTCCGTAAATACTAATAAGGAGTGATACTATGTCAGACAAATTTGACCAGCTTCTTGAGAACAACAGCTTCGTTTTCCTGGACGGAGGCATGGGAACTATGCTCCAGGCTGCCGGTATCCAGACCGAGCACGTTCCGGAGCTCCTCAACCTCACTGATCCCGAGGCTATTATGGATATCCACCGTCAGTACGCTGAAAGCGGCGCTGACATCGTTTACGCAAACACCTTCGGCGCAAACCGCTATAAACTGGCCGGCTCAGGCCATACCGTTCAGGAGGTAGTCTCCGCCGGTGTGAAGAACGCTCGCCGGGCTGTTGGCGGAAAAGCCCTCGTTGCCCTTGATATGGGTCCCATAGGCCAGCTCCTTGAGCCCGCCGGAGCCCTTAAATTCGAGGAGGCCTACGACACCTTCAAGGAGCTCGTCCTGGCTGGAAAGGATGCCGACCTGATCGTTATCGAGACAATGACCGATCTGTATGAGGTCAAGGCCGCTGTTCTTGCCGCAAAGGAGAACTCCGAAAAGCCTGTTATGGTCACCATGACCTTTGAGGAGAATATGCGCACCTTCACCGGAGTTTCCCCGGAGTGCATGGCCGCTGTGCTGGAGGGTCTGGGCGTTGACGCTATCGGTGTGAACTGCTCCCTTGGCCCTGATGAGCTCTACCCCGTGCTGGAGAAGCTGTGCAGCCTGACGATCCTCCCGGTCATCGCAAAGCCCAACGCAGGCCTGCCTGACCCTGTTACAAATACATATAATGTAGGCCCCGAGGAATTCTCCGCAAGCGCTGTGAAGCTGGCACAGGCCGGAGTGAAGATCTTCGGCGGCTGCTGCGGAACTACTCCTGCCCATATCAGCGCAGTTATCGAGGCGCTGTCCGGTCTGGACTACACCCCGGCTGAGGCCCCCCGAAAGAGCATAGCCTGCTCCGCCGTGAGCTGCGTTGTGATCGACCAGCCCCGTGTTATCGGCGAGCGCATAAACCCCACCGGCAAGAAGCGCTTCAAAGAGGCTCTCCTTGCTCACGATGTGGACTATATCCTCAGCCAAGCCGTGGAGCAGATCCACGCCGGTGCTGAGATCCTGGACGTGAACGTTGGTCTCCCAGGGATCGACGAGAAGGAGATGATGGTCACTGCCGTGAAGGCTATCCAGAGCGTCTGTGACACTCCCCTTCAGCTGGACTCAACTATCCCGGAGGTGCTTGAGGCCGGCCTGAGGGTCTACAACGGCAAGCCTATCGTGAACTCCGTCAACGGCGAGGACGAGTCTCTGGACAACATTCTTCCCCTGGTAAAAAAATACGGTGCTTCCGTGGTGGGACTGACCCTGGACAAGGGCGGTATCCCCAAGACCGCCGAGGGACGCTTCGCCATCGCAAAGAAGATCCTTGACCGTGCCATGGAGTACGGGATCCCCAAGGAGGACGTGTTCATCGACTGCCTGACCCTTACCGCTTCTGCCGAGCAGGACGGTGTTATGGAGACTTTGGGCGCCCTCAGCCGTGTGAAGAATGAGCTTGGCCTGAGAACTGTGCTGGGCGTTTCAAACATCTCCTTCGGTCTGCCAAACCGTGAGACGATCACCAGGACATTCCTGACTATGGCGCTTCACAGCGGACTTGACCTGCCAATCATCAACCCCAATATCGACTCTATCATCGGTGCAGTCCGTGCCTACCGCCTGCTGGCCGGTATCGACCGTGACTCAGCCGACTTCATCGCAGCCTACGCCGACAGCGGAAATGCTCCGGCGAAGGCTCCCGTCACCGCCGACAAGGGAACTCCCGACCTGATCTATTCCGTGGAAAACGGCCTGAAAAACGACGCCGTGAACGCTGCAAAGGCTCTCATGGAGACCACCGACTCCATGGAGATCATAAACGGCTACCTGATCCCGGCACTGGACGCTGCCGGCGAAAAATTCGAGAAGGGCAAGATCTTCCTGCCCCAGCTCATCCTCACCGCCGGCGCTGCACAGGCCTGCTTCGAGGTGATCAAGGAGAAGCTGGCACCGAATAACTCTGAGACTGTTTCCAAGGGCAAGGTGGTACTGGCCACCGTCAAGGGCGACATCCACGACATCGGAAAGAACATCGTCAAGGTGCTGCTGGACAGCTACGGCTTCACGGTGATCGACCTGGGCAAGGACGTTGACCCTCAGCTGATCGTTGACACCGCCATAAAGGAAAATGTGAGCCTTGTGGGACTTTCCGCCCTGATGACCACTACTCTTGGTGCAATGGCCGAGACTATCGCCCTGCTGAATGAGCAGTACCCCGAATGTCAGACCGTAGTCGGCGGAGCTGTCCTCACCCCTTCCTACGCTGAGCAGATCAATGCCACCTACTACGCAAAGGACGCCAAGCAGACCGTTGACATAGCCGCAAAGGTCTACGGCAAGTGATATGGATCAGCAGACCCTCATCATTCTGGGAGCATTGCTCTTTGGCGGCCTGCTGCTGTATGCGGTATGCAGCAGCCCTCCCCCGAAGAAAAAAGAGTACGCCCAGAGCTTCAAGGACAAGATAGCCATAGAAAACCTCCGTGGGAAGATCGCTCCGGAGGATCTTGCGCTGAGAGAGGACATCACCGCCGAAGAGGTGGAGCAGTTCACACAGGATTTTCTTGCGGACGCCGAGGCCTTCGCTGAGAGCCACCGTGCCATGGAGGAGCGCATCGGCAGCCTTGAGATGGACTGCCAGTGGTTTGAGAAGACCTGCGCCCGTTTCATCGGCTCTGACTGGAAGGACAAGACCGGCTACGAAAAGCGAAACAGATAGCATACAAACTCCCGAAAGGCTGTCTTTCGGGAGTTTTTTCTGTTTTTGCACCATATTGCGCAAGAGTTTTTGTTTTAACTTGTTATTTGTATGTTAATCTCTTTTCACGAAGTTCACAATGTATTCGTATTTTTATTGTGCAAATTGCTCAATGAGTTGTGATATAATTCTACAGGTTCAGAGCATGAAAATCTATTGACTTTTCAGAGTCGCCGTGATAGAATTAGTGTGTAATCAAAGATTATTGCACAGGTTTACTGCACTGGACCTGGGCACATACGTCTTGAAAAACCAAAAACATATCCATGGGAGGGTAATATGTTTAACGAGAAATCTACTGTTAAGCGCATTGTCAGCATCTCAGCTGCCGCTGTTTGTATGCTCTCTGCACTTAAGGTCGCTCCGATCGCTGACTTCGAAGCAGACGCAGCAAAAACAATGTCAGCATTTGAGATCACTGAAAACATGACTATCGGCTGGAACTTAGGTAACACTCTGGATGCTATCGGCGACGAGAAGCACACCGGTGTCAACACTGAGACTGCTTGGGGCTGCCCCAAGGCTACTCAGGAGCTCTTCGATGCTATCAAGGCTAAGGGCTTCAACACAGTTCGTGTTCCTACCACTTGGTTCCAGCACCTTGACGAGAACAACAACATCGATCCTGCATGGATGGCAAGAGTCAAGGAAGTCGTTGACTACGGTATCAAGAACGATATGTACATCATCCTGAACGTTCACCACGAGAACTGGATCAACAGAAACGATCTCCTCACTGCCTATGACGAGATCAACCCCAAGCTCATGAAGATCTGGACTCAGATCAATGAAGAGTTCAAGGACTACGATCAGCACCTCATCTTCGAGTGCATGAACGAGCCCCGTGCTGTTGGCCAGAAATATGAGTGGTGGTCAGCTTCACCTGTTCAGGAGTCTGATGTTATCAACAAGCTGGAGCACAACTTCGTTGACCTGATCAGAAACTCCGACAGCCCTTACGCAAAGACCCGTCTCCTGATGCTTCCCGGCTACTGCGCAAGCCACGAGCTGGTATTCATCGAGGCTATCGATCTTCCTAAGAACGATCCCTACCTTGCAGTTTCTATCCACGCTTACAGCCCCTACAACTTCACAATGAACACTGATACCTCTACAGGTGCTCAGCACGATACATTCACTGATAAGTACAGGACTGAGCTCAACGGTATCCTCACAAACATCAGAAATACTTTCATCGACAACAACGTTCCTGTTGTTATCGGCGAAATGGGTGCTTCTAACTTCGGCAACACAGAGGCAAGATGCGAGTGGGCTAACACTTACATCACAACCGCTAAGAAGTACGGTATCCCCTGCGTTCTCTGGGATAACAACACTGTTACCAACACCAAAGATCCCGGCGAGTGCCACGGCTATATCAACAGAGAAACTTATCAGTGGTACAGCGAGTCCGAGAAGGTCGTTGACACTATGATGAGCGTTATCAATGACGACTCTATCGTTTGGGGCAGCGATGGTCACCTCCCTGAGGTAAACCACCAGGATCTCAGCGACGGTACTGTTTTCCTTGAGGGTCCCGTTGAGATCGACGACGCTAAGTCCGAAACATTCGAGAACACAACTCCCGGCAAGGACATCACCTGGGCTGAGCTTGAGAACAAGGAAGTTGCTATCAAGTTCACAGGCGCTACTCCTTTCCTGTCATTCTCCAACGAAGGCTACGGCAACTGGACTGAGCTTTCTCCTTACGAAGTTGATAAGGAAAACGGCATTGCTTACTACCTCATGAGCCAGCTTCCTGACGCTTGGGGCAAGGACACTGCTGAGATCGCTCATATGCAGTCCAGAACTCCCAGCCAGACTACTATCCAGTCCATCACTATCCTCGCTGAGCCTACAGGCGAGATCCAGCTCCCTGAAGAAACTTCCAAGATCGTTAAGATCGACCTTTCTGAGGCTGACAGAGCAAGCACTCTTGAAGTGATCGTTTCTGCTCCTGCTGGTACAGAGCTGACAGGCGGCCTTGGCTATATGCTGGACGAGTGGACTCAGAAGCTTTGGGATGGCACTATCGGTGCAGACGGCACTCTGAAGGTAGAGTTCTCACTGAGCGACATCCCTGAGTCTGTTACACAGGCAGAGTTCCAGGTATGGGGCAACTTCGACAAGGTAACTGACGTTAAGTACAGCTTCGTTGGTGCTCAGCAGCCCACAACAGAGCCTACTACTAGCGATCCTATGCCTGCTGTAACACCCGGCGACGCTACAGGCGACAGCAAGGTAAATCTGAACGATGCAGTTGCTATCCTTCAGTATGTTGCTCTTGCAAACAAGTATCCTCTGGTTGCTCCTCAGAACGCTGATATCGATGGCACAGCCGGTATCAACGGAATGGACGCTCTGGTCATCCAGATGATAGATGAAAAGCTCATTAAGCAGGATCAGCTTCCTCTGCCTGCTGGCTACGTTCTTCCCCTTTAAGAAAAAATAAAGAAAACAAATATAGAAAACTACAAATGAGATGAAAAAAGCGGCTCCGCAATAGCGGGGCCGTTAATATTTGCCCAAAAGAAAACCGGGAGACCTGCTCCCGGCTTTTTTATCAGCTGCTGAAAGCGCCCTGTCCCACGGAAAAGATCACGATGCCGCTCAGCACCAGGAACACGCCAAGAAGCTGGCGGCGGTCAAGGCGCTCACGGAAGAACAGGTAGCTCAAAATAGCAATGAAGATATGCCCCGAGGACTCCAGTATCGGCGCTGTCGAAAGGGGCACCACCTTAAGGGCGTACATGGTGATCAGCGTGCAGGCAAAGAATATGCAGTATGCTGTGATCACCTGAGGATTGAGGTATTCTCTCAGCTTGGACGGATAGGTCTTCTGCGCCGCCTTTTTCAGCAATATCTGAGAAAAGGAGGAGATCAGGGTGCTCAGCACCACCAGAAGGGAGTAGGCTGCAAGTCTATTCATGCTTCTTACCTCCCGTCAGTATCAGGATAACTCCGGCGATAACGATCGCTCCGCCGAGCATTGACAGCGGGCTTATCCTCTCATGGAAGAACAGCACGCCCCAGGACATACTGAAAACTATGCCTACGGCTCTGCAAATATATGCCACATTCAGCGGCACCTTCCTGAGGATCTGCTGCCAGATAATGGCGAACAGCCCCAGTATCGCTATAAGTCCGCCGTAAAGCAGGATCCATTTTATTGAGAGGAAGGGCTCCTTAGAGGCCAGCTTTGAGAAAACTCCGCCGAAGGAATACCCAAAGACCACCGCCAGAAGCAGGATATACGGCTTTATTCTCGACTTGTTCATACGGGCATTTTAGATAGGAGCTGGTTTATGCGCTCAACGACCTCAGCAGCATCCCCAGTGGTCAGCCTTGCCGACAAGGGCAGCCTCAGCAGACGGTGGCCAAGCTCCTCAGTAACAGGGCAGTCCTCCGGCACATAGCCCAGCTTTCTCCCCATAGGAGCCGAGTGAAGGGGCACATAGCAGATATACGCCGGTATACTCAGCTTTCTCAGCTCGTCGCTGAGCCAGATCCGGGCAGCCTCAGAGGGCATGAGTATGTTATACATATGACCGTTATGAGTAACGTGGCCGGGTATGATCGGCCTGCGGAGCTTCTCAGCTCTCTCGGCGTCCATGAGGTTTTCCTGGTAGAAGTTCCAGATGCTCATGCGCTTTTCCATGATCTCGTCAAAGCGCTCCAGCTGAGCCGTGAGCATTGCCGCCAGCACATCTGAGGGCAGGTATGAGGAGCCGATGTCACGCCAGGTGTACTTATCCACCACGCCCCGGAGGAGCTTTGAGCGGTCTGTGCCCTTCTCACGGATGATCTCGGCACGCTCAATGAACTTCTTCTCATTGAGAACGATAGCTCCGCCCTCGCCCATGACGTAATTCTTGGTCTCGTGGAAGCTGTGGCAGCCCAGCTCAGAGAGGGTGCCGGAGGGCTTCCCCTTATATGTGGAGCCAACAGACTGAGCTGCGTCCTCCACAACAAAAAGTCCGTGACGGTCAGCGATCTCATTGATCCTGTCCATCTCGCAGGATACGCCTGCATAATTCACGCAGTATATGGCCTTTGTTTTGGGCGTTATGAGCGCCTCGATCTTCTCCTCGTCGATATTGAAGGTGTCAGGCCTTATGTCGCAGAACACCGGCCTTGCCCCACGAAGGAGGAAGGCGTTTATCGTGGACGAGAAGGTGAAGGAGGGAGCGATGACCTCGTCCCCCGGCTCCAGCCCGATCAGCAGGGCAGCCATCTCAAGAGCGGCTGTCCCAGAGGTGGTAAGGAGCATATCCTCCACCCCAAAGTGCTCCCGAAAGATCTCGTAGACCCGTTTTGTGTATTTTCCGTCGCCTGAGAGCCGTGAAGTCCTCATGGCGTCAATAACGTATTTTTCTTCCAGCTCAGTAATGGAAGGCTGAGAAAAATTCATTCTATCATTTCCTTTTCAGTAAGATCACTCTTCATCGTGTGGAGCTTCAGCAGATCCACCCTCGGCAGACTCTTCCTTGGCAGTAATCTCAACCGCCTCAGATGCGTTCTCCGGAAGAGTCTCAGCTGTAGTCTGCTCGGCAGCAGGAGACTTCCTCCGCCTTACCCAAAGCACGAAGCAGCCGCAGCAGTAGAGAGCGAACAGCACCAGACAAACTGTGGTCACCGCCATGCCCTCCTTCAGGCCAAGAAGTCTGTAATCGAAGCGGATCGAGTGGTCGCCGGCCGGAACATAAACAGCAGAAAGTCCGTCAAATACCTTCTCGATCTCGGTCTCCTGGCCGTCAACGTATGCCGTGAAGCCCTTGTCATAGGGTATGGAGAAGAAGACAAGGTTGTCCTTCTCAAGGTCAATCTTTGCGGAGAAGCCCTTTCCGTCAGGCTCGAACTCGTAGCAGGCACTTGCCGCACGAGCCTTGCAGTCCTTGAGATAGGTCTCGTAAGAGGTGTCCTCCGCCAGCTCCTCCGGCAGCTCAGTGAGTATGTCGCCGTACTTCTTGATCTGCGCATCAGTGAGCCATATCGCCTTCAGGAGGAGTTTTTCGTTGTCGTAAACATCAGTATATTTGTACTCTGACTCTTCGGAGCCTTCGTCGTTTTCTCCACTAAGGATAGCCATCAGATTATTCTCATCGTCTTCCTCTTCTTTGTCATTTGCATCTTCAGGCTCGCCATTTTTCGGCTCAAAATCATGTACATTCAGATAATGATCATATGTGAATCCCATGGGAATGAACGCCTTATTCTCAAATGCCATATACCAGTTGTGCTCAGTATAATCCTCAAAGCCCTTCTGGTCAAAATCTACGTTTTCTGCCAAGACCTCCTCACCGCCATATGCCAGTTCCCTATGAAACAATGCATATTTTACAGAAAGAAAGGTATATAAAGCATAATCCTTCGTTGTAAGATTGGTATTTTGTGCTCTAAAGGAACCTACTCTTGAATAGAAATCCGTTTCCTCTCCTGTACACATCGAATTAAAAAAGTCAACAGTTGGGATACCATAAATAAGCCCAGAATTAAAAAGGGTCTCTGAAGCTCTATAGAACTGATCATCATCCAGTTCAATATCCTGGCCTTCGTTCCAAAGCCTATGCACATTATTCTTTATATCATCAAAAAGGATTGACTGCGCCATAACACTAGTGTGAGTTAAAAACATTACACAACACATCACACACACAAGTGGTGTCAGCTTTTCCTGAGAGATAAATCTGACCTTTCCAGGCTGATATAACAAAACATATAGAACAATAAAGCTCATGACAGAGAAAACCGTCACGCTGATCCAAAGTTTTCTTGAATCATTTCTAATACTATTTTGGAAGAAAACAGAATACAAGCCCCAAATCACCAAAAATGCAATAGCACAGCCACTGATCTTCATTTCTGTTTTAACATTATAACTACTCATGTCGTCAACATATATGCCTGTCATCATTATCATGATAAGCAGCGGCATATAAAACCATCGTGCATAATAGTTACCGTTCATGATTGAATAAATACTATTGAGAACAGGTATCACTGCAAAAACTGCACACACACACAACAGTCTTGAGTACCACTTCTTCTTGAATTTTCTAAATACAGCAAATACGCCTACGATAAGGAAGAACGGAATATAGAGGTTGGGCGGATCAAGTGCTACTCCTCTGTTAGTAAAATACCACAGCATTGCACACCAATGAGGTGGGAATATCATCATGGTCAACATTTTATGTATGACGCCAGGCGCTTCATAAGCCATAAGATTAGACTCAAAGATCAGCTTGCCCGCGCGGGAATTACCTGTAAGAGAAATAAGTCCCGGGATCATAAACGCAGCTGTAAGCCCAACTCCCACCAAGGTCTCGAAAGCCAGCTTGAAAAACAGCTTCAGATCAAATCCAGGATAGGTCTTCATGATGACTCTTACAAGGAAATAGGTCAGTATGAACACGCATTCTTCCCAGAGAAAATAGGTACTGATGATACCATTGATGCACAGCATAACTGCAAACCAGCCAGACCTGCGCTTGTACATGAGCTGATCGAAGGCGTAAAGCGTCAACGGGAAAAGGGATATGGTATCCATGAAGGGATAGACCAGGTTGAAAAGCTGAAATCCGGAGAATGCGTAAAGAATTCCGCAGATAAAAGCTGAGCGGTCCTGCTTTACATACTGCCTGCAGTAAATATATGTGCCAAGGGCGGTGATACCCATTTTCAGCGCAACAACAAACGTATGGAAGTATTTAAGTATTTTCACCGGCACTGTAAACAGCAGAAGCGAAAACGGCGAGAAGAAATATCCGCCGTAAGCCGTCAGAGTGTTCATTCCAAGGGAGGACTGCCAGTCATAGAGTGGGAAAGGCTCACCGCTGTGGAACAGGCGTGATCCATGCTCAGTAAAGGGTATGGTCTGAACATTATAGTCTCCAGAGTACAAATAAGCTCCCTTTGAAAGGATCAATATGGGGAGCATCGTTATCAGGAACATTATATAGGCCGTGAAAAAGACCTTTATATATGGGTGCTTGATCTTATATTGGTTGTTTTCCAATTCCAGTTACCTCCAAAAGAAAAATACTGTGGGGAAGTCAAAGGGCATTCCGCACGGAGCTCAATGCCTTAACAAATTCTACACATTTATTTTACCATATGCCCGAATGGTTGTCAATAGCGGCAGAGCATACAAAAGCGCCTGCCAAATGGCAGGCGCTCGGTATTCTGTGGTCAGACGGGGCGGCTTTTGGCAAGCTGGATCATGCCGGCATCTGCCTGCTGGATAGCAAGGGCATCAAGACCGTTTATGCCGTAGATACTGTCGCAGTCCGCCAACTCTGCACAGCGCTCACAGATTGGGTATTTGTTCGGCAGAGCCACCTGCTGAAGGACAGCCACTGCATCGTTGAGATCCATCTGTCCGTCACCGTTTGCATCACCGGCAGTGAACTCCGGCACGAAGTCCTGATAGCACCAATTGATACCGCCCTCCTCCGAAAAATGCTTGTAGTAGTAGGAGTTATACAGGGTCAGCTCACGGCGCATAAAGTCGTATACACTGCGGCTGTCCATGCGGTCGTCAGCGAAATGAACGGTAGAGGGCGCTCCCTTCCAGTGATCGAAAGTTACTTTCACATCCTCGGGGAAGCCGAAGCTGGAGGCATCAGGCTCTATGTCACCGGTCACAGGCATAGAGGTGGAGAGCACGGAAGCATTGAAGGTAAACGTACAGGGATCCAGCAGACCGTAGGCTATATCAAAGCTTGTGTTCATGACCAGATCGTTGTAGATGATACCGTTCTTGATATAGCGGTCACCATATGGAGGGTGTGTCTTACCGTAATACTCCCAATACTCCTCCAGTACCTCCTCATCGGTCAGTGAGCAGTAATATTCCCAGTTTTTCGCCATAGGAGCAGTGATCCGCAGCTGATTTCCGGCGGAGAAGAACTCCTCACCGAGTTGAGCCTTCACCTTAGCGTAATTCTCGCTGCTGACATAGAGCTTCAGCCCGGAGCAGCCATCAAAAGCGTCCTCTCCTATCTCAGTGACGTTCTCCGCAGTCACCTCAGTGAGATAGACAGCATCACGGAAAGCCCCCTTGCCTATAGCTGTGGTCTTATCCGGGAGAGTTATCTTATCGGCGCTGTAATTTGGCGGATAGCAAAGGATCTTGCTAAGGCCCTTGCTGAAAAGGGCTTCTCTGCCCACTGTATTGAACTGGTAAACATCGAAATTCGGAGCAAAGTCGGAGATATAGAAGCCGTTCAGGTATGGGCAGTTCCTTATATCCACATCCTTCGCTGAGTCAGGCAGCCGGATACTGCCGATGTTGGGGATATCAGCGATGACCGCCTTTTCCACGGGCTCGCCGTAGAAGGTCTCAGGGACGTACAGGCAGCCGAAGAAGTTGCCGCCGTTGTCCTGGCCGTCCTTGTAGAAGGTATTGTGGTCATGATCCTTCCACCAGCTAAGATCAGTTATCTCGTACTCATCGCCGTTTCTTGTTATCTCAAAGTCGGCAGAATAGCTGTGGATAGGCTCCTGCTTGCCGATCATCCACTCTTGGTTCTCGGTGAATCTTGTATTGACAGTACCCTCGCCGGTGGGCTCATAGACCATGATCTTACTGGATCTGCCGCCGTCAAGCAAGGCCATTACCACCTCATTGTATTCCACCTCATGGCAAAGAGCCGCAGGACCGTCTATCTCCGGGAAGATCTGATAACCACCGTCCCCTGCGTAGTCGCTGCACATGGTGATATAGCCGTCATGAGCAGCGATCGTTGGCCAGCTCAGCTTATAGGCATCATACTCGGAGATGCAGTCCGGCAGCCAGCTGAATATATCAGTCTCAGAAACATTTCCGCTCTCATCACATTCAAAGGTGTATTCTATGCCGAAATTACCGTCCATAGCGGTGATAGTGGCCGATCCTCCGGGCTTCACTTTGAACACGTCCACCTCAAAGGCCAGCTCCCTGTGATAGTCGCCGCTTTCCCTCATTTCCTCAGTCAGATGGAGAGCCTGGAGCTGCCCCAGATAGATAGTCTCAGCGAGGGGATATTCCGGGTCGCCCACCTTGCTGTCGTCCGGCCACTCAAAGGTGAAATAACTGGTATTAAGGAGCTCTGCGTCCTCGGAGTACATGGTGCGCCGGGCGATATCGTTATCGTTGTAATGGCCAAACCGGTTTACCACGCAGACTATGCCCTTCCAGAATTCACTGTTCTCCGTGCGCACCACGCCGTATTCGTTGACGAAATCAAGAGCGTCGGCATAGGTGCTTGGAACCCACAGCGGATAGGGCGGGATAGGCTCAGCGGCGGCCTTCACAGCCGGCATTGAGCCTGCCAAAACTGCGGCAGCAGAAAGTGCTGCGAAAAATTTCCTTTTATTCATAATGATACCTCCCTTATATCAATTGGGATCTCTCCCTTTATTAAGTATAACACAGGGCGAAGGCCTTTGGCGCAGCTTGGGAGGAACTTTGTAGCTCTGCACAAAAAACAAAGCCCGGATCCGTATATTTCACCGAATCCGGGCGTACTTTCATTTGACCGAGGTCATATTGTCTGCGTAGGTAACAAGCATTTCTGAGCCGTCAGCTGCGTCGATCACGCCGTCCTCGTTGTAATCGAAGATCGTGGAGTTCAGCTGGAGGTCAGCTCCCGTCATGAGCTCAGAATATCCAGCCAAGGTGACGGAGGCATCGTTTGCAGTAACGTTCTTGTCGCCGTCAGTGTCCCCGGGAATGATCTCATCGAAGATATAGGGCGAAGGGTCGAAGCCGTAGGCCTTGGTCGCCTCCACCAGATCGTACTCGTCAAAGAGATCGTACTTGGAGATGAAGCCGGGCATCTGATCCTTCACAAAGAACATGATCTCCAAGAAATTGCCGCCGCTGTCAATGCGCTTTTCCATGTCCTGGGAGGAAACAGACTTGGTACAGCCGCAGTAATTCTCCGGGTCGCCTGCCCACATATAGCCATTATCGCTCATTTCGTCAAGCGCCTCGCCTATCTGGTCGGTGCTGTCAAGGCCGTAAACGATGAGCAGGTCAGTGTTTCCGCTATATCCAGCCTTCAGCTTTGCATCAGCGCTGTACTTCGTGCCGTCCAGTGCCTCGCTGCCTGAGAAGCTGCCGTCCGGAGAAACAAGCAGGCTTTTGAGCTCCTCCGCTGTGGAGTATCTCCTCACGGTCTCAGAAGGAGCAGCAGTTGTGACGGTGTCCTGATGATAGTACATGGCAACTGTAGTTGTGGCAACGTAGTCCTGCACCACCACTCTTGCAGAAAGGACTTTTCCGTCAGGCAGCTCCGCCAGAAGCTCAGTCTCGCCGTTAGAAACGCCGATAATGTATGCTCCATACTTATCAGAGCTCAGCACCTTCGCCACAGACTCGTCCTTCATGGAGAATCTGATCGGCTCGTCGCCCTTGTACATATTGACGCCAACGTACATTTTCTGCACAGGGTCGATCAGCAGGTATTCCTTGCCAGCTTCCTTGTAATAATAGTCGTTCACGATGTTGATGTAGGGCTCAGCGTTCACATGGATCAGTATGTCGACTGAATTTCCTCCGGGAGAAGTCACAGTCATCACAGTGTCGCCGCCCTTGTGGCCAATTATCCGATAATGTACGCCGTAGCCCGTGCTGTAGACCTCCGCCGTGGCTATGGACTCGTCCGCAATAGAGAAGGTGAACTTGTCGCCCTCCGTTATATAAAGGCTAGAGTACACCGCCAGCATATCGGGGAAGGTTTTTTCCAGATCTGTAGTGATCTCAGTACACTGCTCGCCGCCAAAATAAACGGACAGTATCTCCTCGTTATCGTCAGCGGCTGCAACAGCTCCTTCCGCAGGGAGCTCCTCCGCAACAGCGCTGACGGGCAAGGCTGCGGTCATAACGGCCGCTGCTAAAATGATAGATATGAGTTTTTTCATAAAAACACCTCCTAGTAAAAGGAAAGCTGGTTTAGTTCTTTCATTAGCTTAGTCGCAGACAAGGAGCGATCCTCTTACTGCTCTGCGAAACTTTGTAGCTTTGCACAACTTCGGCAGCTTAGCTTTGGCGAAAATGTCAGGAGGTCATGTGCTCAGAGTACAGGACAAGTATATCCGAAGCGTCAGAGGCGTCAATGTTCTTGTCGCCGTTCATGTCAGCCTTTTTGAGATCCAGCTTGGTGTATCCGCCGGTGAGAGTATCCGCATAGTCAGTCAGTACCAGCGAGGCGTCGGCTGCGTCCACAGCACCGTCACAGTTCACATCCCCTTGCCCGATCAGCTTGTCGAACTCACCGTCGCCGTCGGGGTCGATGTAAAAGTCAGCACCGAATTCATCGTCCAGACAGATCTTCACGGGCATGACTGTGCATAACTTGATACTATAGCGGTGGCTGTTGGAGCCGTCATCGCAGGTCAGCCTAAGGCTGGTCTCGCCGGGATCATTTCCCGGATCAAAGAGTACGCTCCTTCCGTCCAGCTCAAATGTTGCTTTATCATATGTGTATCCCGAGAAAAACCAATTGCACATTGAAGAAACTCCGGCACGGTCATTGATAAGGAGCTGATAGTGGACAAAATCGTAGGGGACGATGCTGGTCTCCACCACTGGCTGAAGGTCTACAACGAATTTATTTTTGGAAAAATACAGATCCGAGTCGCCGCCGGAGATCAAAAATTCGCCGGTGTGATAGTAATTGTCAAACACGATGTTAGAGTAGATGCGCTCTGGATCCTGTCCACGGCGCATCACGGTGAATTCCGTCGTGTCAAGATAGAGCTCGTTATTGAGCGGCGTATGGAAATAGTCCTCATATTCGTTTTCCTCATTAAGGATCCGAACATTTCCCTCTTCATCAGTGAGAGCCACTGAGTAGTCTTTATAGAAGTCGTTGTTGAAAAGGCATAGGTTGGTGACGTTTTTGATCTCCTCGGTGTAATTATCCATGTCCAGACCGATCATGTGAAGCTCGCCCTGAGCTATATCAGAATAAAGCGGAACATAATAGTCGAGGGTCTGGGAGTTGACGTAAATGCAGGTGCGCTCGTCGAAGGCCTGACCCTTTTCGGCAATGTTCTCGTTATCCAGAGTCAGTATGCAGCGGTCAAAGCTGCGGTCGCCGAAGGTCCAGCTGCCCTGAGCAACGCCCATTCCTACGGCGCAGTGAGTGTACATGGGGCGGTTTATGCCGGAGGGGTCCTCGTCAGGACTTGCAGGCTCGGTAAAATAGCTGCCGTACATTATGAGGAAGTATTTCCCCAGGTCCCCCATTTCCTGTGCAGTCTCCAGCAGGTCAGCGATCTTCTCCTTTGCCGTCATTTTGTGGAAGCGGCGGCCGATCGCCAGCCGGAAGTTGTTCAGCATCATAGAATCTTGCTGGATCTTGATAGTCTCCAAAGCAAAATCGTCGATCTCAGCATCCTTTAGGCAGCTAACTTTCTGGCCGAATGCGTAGAACTCATTGTTATGGGACTTGATCGTTAGTATGGAAGCTCCAAGACTGATGTCGCTGTACCAGCCACGGTCTTCCTCCCAGGGCTCAGTCCTTTCCTGTGGAAGAAATGTGACCAGTCTGCGGTAGCGAGTGGACCCTCCCACAGAGGGCAGCTGGATGCCGAAGTTTTGCAAATTGAGATAATCCGTGTCTCCGCCAAGAACATCTACCAGCTTTCTAAGCTGAGAGTCCTCCTCCGCAGCCGTCTTAGCCGGTACAGCTGCCGGAAATGCAAGCATTGCAGCTGTGATGAGCGATAATATTTTTTTCATGGTCGTTCCCTCCTATATCTTATAAGATTATTATAGCACAGCAGACCAAATAAAGCAAGATTGCACAAAAAACGCCCTCGTAATTCTATACAGCGGTAATCGTCAAATCATTGATTTTTTTCACAATATATGGTATACTATAGATGAGTATAAGCCATAAGGAGGAATACCAGTGGAATTACTATCATTTGTGATACCATGCTATAGATCTGAGAAGACCATCTCTGGAGTCGTTGATCAAATAATCAAAACCGTTACGAAAGATGGAAGATACGACTATGAGATCATTTGTGTGAATGATGCTTCTCCTGATGGCACCCTGAACGTGCTCTGGCAGCTTGCTGACCACAACGAGAAGATCACCGTCATAGACCTGGCAAGAAACTTTGGCCAGCATTCTGCAATAATGGCTGGTTTCAACTATATTTCCGGAGACATCGTAGTCTGCCTTGACGATGACGGACAAACACCTCCTGAAGAGATGTTCAAGCTGATCGATAAACTGAGCGAGGGTTACGACATAGTCTCCGCCAAATACCCAAAGAAAAATGAATCGCTATTCCGACTTTTGGGATCCTGGACTGCTGCTAAAATGGGTGAGATAATGGTCGGCAAGCCACATAATATTGAGCTTAACAGCTACTACGCTGCCAAGAGATTCGTTATCGACGAAACGATCAAATACACTAATGCCTACCCGAATGTACAGGGGCTGGAGCTGCGTGCTACACGAAACATCGCTAACGCAGAGATAAATCACCGTAAAAGGACCGAAGGCTCATCCGGCTATACGCTAACAAAACTAATTGCGCTATGGATGAATGGATTTACCGCCTTCTCCGAGAAACCTCTGAGGATCGCTTCAATACTAGGTGCAGTCAGCTCGCTGGCGGGCTTCATTTTCGGTATCGTTATCGTTATAAAACGACTTCTAAACCCGGATGTACCCATTGGATATAGTTCTATGATGGCGGTAATGCTTTTCATGTTTGGCATTGTCCTGCTTGTGCTGGGACTTATCGGTGAGTATATCGGACGCATATATATATGTATCAACAACGCGCCGCAATATGTGGTTCGGTCAGTAAGAAACCGGCGATCCCCTGAGCCGGCTGAAAACACCAGCCAGGCGCCGTCAGATAAAAGGTAACACAAAAGCCGGGAAATTTTCCCGGCTTTTCTTATTTCACCACGATCTTCCGCGTCATGCTGGTCATCAGGTCACAGCCGTCCCAGAACAGGTCGAAGTCCATTGTCCTGCCTATGGGCACGACCCTGTCAACGCCCTTTATCCCGGAGCTGAGCAGCGGTCTGAGCATATCCCGGCTGCCCAGATAACCGATAGTCTGTATTCGCTTATCATCGCATAGCCCGCGGAGCTCCATAATATCCGCGCAGTCGTATTCCAGGAAGAATCCGCTGTTGTCGCGCAGATCCATGATGTCCTTTCCGAGGTGCGGTATATTCACCCGGATCAACAGATTATCCTCATGGGTCTCGATCCTGCATTTTTCAAAAGCAGCAGCCGCCAGAAAACTGCTTGCCAGCTTGTTCACCGACTGAATGGGCTGGAGCTGATATTTTTTCTCAGCCGCATCATGGAAATTCCGCCAGAATTCTTCCTTTGCCCTCTCCTTTTCTCCTCCCAGCCAGACCACCAGCCGCGGACTTGTGCAGGCATTCTGATCGGTGAGCAGGGTATCGTTGTAAAAATCCCTTGCCACAGCGGTTTTGTCCTCAGCCGAAAGATAGCTCTCACTGTCGATGACAGCCAGCGAATATCTGTCAGCAAAAGTTATCTCCACAGCGCGGGGCGGGAGCAGAGCTTTTCTCAGCGAGGCAATAGTCTCATCGCCGCCCCAAATCACTCTGATGTCAGCCATTGCCGAGAAGAAGGCGTTCACCTCATCGTCCCTGCCATAACGGACAAGGTTCACATAGGGACGCAAGGTCTTGTCCTGTGAAAGCACCTGTTCAAACGCCCCGGCAATAAGCTCCACCTGGGGGAATTCCCTGGACGGCACCCGGACGATATTTGCGTTTCCCGTGATAAGTCCGGCAGCCAGGGTATAGGCGAAGTTCACCGGCACGTTGGACGGCGCGATATGGAACGCCACTCCCCTGCCGGTACAGATCCCGCCGTCATTTCTTGCGAAGCGCTGTTTCATTTCCATAAGCGAAGCCCGCCTTATCCAGAAAGCAAAGGTCGTCACATCGGGATAAAGTCTTGCTCCGGCGCTGCTCATAAGCTGCCTTGACACCATTTCAAGCATGGAAATAATCTCCTGGGAAAACGGGCTGAGTGCCGGGAGCTCCGGCGCTGCAAGGAGCCCAGCCCTGTCTCCTGCAAGAAAACTCACTCTGTCAAGGATCTCAGAATTTTGCTGCATAAGTATCACTGCACCCCCTGATCTCAGCGCTTTTTATTCTTCCGGTTATGCTGAAATATTTACCTTTTCTGCCGCAGGGACAGTCATCCTGTCCCAGGACGATCCCCTCGTCCTCAGTCAGAAGGCTGTGACCCGGATAGGATTCCGGAATTGAAGACACCACCTGGATCAGCCCCTTTTCGCCTACATCGCAGACAGAGAAATCCTTATGCCTCCTTGTGATGATGTCAGAAAAAATACTCGCATGAAGATGACCGCACTGACACTCCATGTAGATACAGCCGGTCTGCTCCACCATTCCGTAGTAATCCCGAATGTCAGCCAGTCCGCAGACCTCTTTCAGCCGAGCATGGAATTCATCATGCGAGACTGCCTCAGAGGTCAGTTTTTTCCAGCCGCCGCCGTGGATCATCACAGCGTCCGACAGGTCGAAGGTGATGCCCTTTTCTTTCAGCCTGACCAGTTCCTTATAAAAGTGCTGCCAGATCATGAAAGTAAAGCCGAAAAGAAATATCCGTCTGCCGCTGTTGGCTTCCAGGAATTCCACAAGCCCCTGCGTATCCAGCTGCATCTCGTCATTGAGGGCGTACATCTTTTTTGTACCGAACATGGAAAATCCCAGGATACCTGCTCCTCTTGCGGAAAACATCATTCTGTTCTTCAGGACTGATGGGCTGTCAATAATTATCATGGGCATTCGTGCCGAACCTGTGTGGTCAGACACGATCTTTATCATCGCCTTCTGCTGAGCCGAAGCGGTCGCCCTGTCCAGGTAAATCCTGCTCACTGCCTGACCTGTAGTTCCCGATGAAGTCATCACCTTGACGATGTCCTCATCTGCCGCTGATTTCAAATCAAGCTGCTTGAACAGCCGCACGGGGATAAAGGGGATATCCTCATATCTCTCCACCTTTTCCGGCTCAAAACCGATGCTGTCCAGGTATTTTCTATACACTCCGCATCTTTCTCTGTGAAGCAGGGTCAGAGCGGTCAGTCTTTCAGTAAGAAGCCGCTCTTTACTCTCTGCATCAAGAGAATAGGGAGCGACTTGCATCATCTCGTCAAAAGTCATTCAGATCCTCCAAAAACAACTTGCTCCTGATTATCCCGGCGATCTCCTCATGATGCTCCCTCAGGAACAGGTGATCGCCGCTGAACTGATAAAAGCCGCATCCTTCCGTAAAGAACTCAGTCCACCCCCTGACCTCCTCAAGAGGCGTATCGGTGGAAGAATAGAAAACTGTCAGAGGCAAACTGAAACGGGCGTCCAGATCTTCAAAGCGGTATCTGCCTATCATCGAATAGTCTGCTCTGTACAGCGGAAGATACAGTCTGCGGAACACATTTCCGCTTGCGATCTCCTGTGAGATAGCGCCGAAGCCCACAGTCCTTTCGATGACATAGTCATCAGACTGCTCTGCCATGCTGATTCCGTAATCGGTCACCGGCTTATGGGCTGCCAGAAAAACGCAGACCGGCGGCTTTATGTCATTATCCGCACAAATTCTCCTGAGCACCTCAACAGCAATGATCGTGCCCATGCTGTAGCCCAGCAGAGCGTAATCCTCTCCGCTGAGTCTGCTTCTGAGGAACGAAAAAGCGTCGTCAGCGACCTGACTTATCTCAGTGCAGAGCTTTTCGCTGCGTCTGCTGCCATGACCGGGATAATCCTGACTTATGATCTCCGCCTCCGGAAGATTAGGTCTGAGCACATCAAAAAACGATGCACTGCCGCCTGCAAACGGAAAGCAGAAAAGTTGTTTTTCAGCTTTCATAGTATTTTGCCAGTTCCTTGTAAAGCGTCTTTCCGGAATCGTTCTTAGGTATCTCGTCCACGGTAACAACCTTGAAGGCAAGGCTGTTGAGCCGGGTCTTTCTGACTACCATATCGAGCACCTGCTTCTCCTTGTCGGCTTCTGTGATAAAAATATACATATTGTCATCAAAGCCGGTGCTTGCTGCTTCGATGCCGAATTCCGCCTTTATCATTCTGTCGATCTCGTCCAGGTTCACTCGGTTGCCATAAATCTTGAGGAAGCGCTTTTTTCTTCCGACTATGTAGTAGTAGCCGTCCTCGTCAAACTGCGCCATATCGCCTGTTTCAAGGATACCGCCGCGCTCGTCACCCTTGATGAGATCCTCAGCACACTCGGCATATCCCAGGGTAACGTTCTTTCCCTCATAGACCAGTTCGCCGGTAGTAAACGGCTCAGTGACAGTGCTGCCATCAGCGGCGATCAGGTGGAATTTTCCTCCGGGTATAGCAATACCCATTGAGCCCTTCTTCTCAACTGACTTCTCAGCCGGGAGATAGCCCATTCTCGCAGTTGCCTCGCACTGACCGTACATAACAACGAACTTTCTGCCGATTTCCGCGGCATTTTTCGCGAATTTCTCATGAAGCTCCGGCAGCAGCTTTCCGCCAGCCTGAGTCATGTATCTCAGCGACGGCAGATCCATTCTTGTGAATCTCAGCTTATCCAGCATCTCGTAAGTATACGGAACTCCGCCGAATGACGTAGCTTCCTGATTCTTGAAAAACTGCCAGAATTCCTTCTGCATCAGCGTTTTTTCGGTCATCAGCAGAGTTGCTCCCACAAGGAAATGGGAGTTGATGATCGACAGTCCGTAGGTGTAATTCATGGGCAGCGTAGTAATGGGGCGCTCGCTGTCGTCAAGTTCAAGATACTCAACGATGCTCCTTGCGTTATCCAGCACGTTCTCATAGGACTGCCGGACGAACTTCGGGCTGCCTGTAGAGCCTGAGGTAGTCAGCAACAGCGCAAGCTCATCATTCAGCGGACAATCGTGCCCGTAAGCAGTTTTCAGTAGCACATAGCCATAAGCGCTGTAAACCGCCTCAGTTCCGGGGAAATCCTCCTTCTGATCCTCAGGCGCCCAGAGATACGAAGGCTCGTAGATATTCAGCAGACCGTCAAGGAGTTCGCGCTCCAGGGCGCTGTTGAGAAGCACTGGCGGGATATTTCCGTTCATGAATCCCACATATCCAACAACTGAGCCGATCTCATTGCGGCACAGTGAGAACACCAGGCATCGTCTGCCCACAGCCTGAGCCACTTTTTCAGACTCCGCACGAAGCTCACTATAGCTGACGCTCCTGCCCTTGTCGTCAGTAATCGCACATTTATCGCCAAATAATTGCAGATCCCAAATCATCAGAACCTCACTCCAAACTCAGATTTTCGGGAAAATCCTAATCTTTCCCACTGTTTTTGCCGCGGCTCCCACGAGATGCGGCGCCGAATCATCCAGACCCTTATCACAGCCCCGGACAGACGATCCACCAAAGGACCGAACTTCCGGTCAAGGCGTAAAAATCAGAACTAAATATAATATCTTTCAATTAATATTATATCAATATTTTTATAAAATGTCAATAATTCTTCCGGTACTCGCCCGGATTTTCGGCATAATACACAAAACAGGCGCTGCTTTTTTAGAACCGGGCGGGTGGCAAGGAAAGAGTAGCCACGGAATACAGACATGGCAAATAGTTCAGAAGCAACCAACAAAACAACCAAGAATCCGCCTTTGAGCGCCAAAAAAACTGTTGACATTACTTCAATAATATGATATAATAAATCTGTAAAAATTATTGCAACGCTTAAATAACACAGGAGGGATAATATGACAAACCTTGAGCTTTATAATAACGCTTTTATCGAAACATTTGAGGCAGCTGAAGCTGATCTCGAAACAATGGAGTATCAGACCTCAAGCGCCTGGGACAGCGTCGGACATATGTCACTGATTGCTGCTCTGGAAGATGCGTTCGACATCATGATGGATACCGATGACATCATTGATTTCAGCTCCTACCTCAAAGGTAAGGAGATCATGAAAAAATACGATATTACTCTCTGATCTATAAAACAGATCTATTATGATTCCTGAGGGCACACGCAATTGGTCGGAACACCGAGCTGTTTTGCCTTCGGGAACATTTCTGATAATTATTATGCTTATCAAACCAAAGGGGATTTCTGAAAGCGCTCGTTTCCTTCATCATGATTGTCAGTACGTTTTTGTGCTGTGTCATGGAGAATCTAGCTTTTGGAAATCCCTGTATGAGTTTGTGCTCATTTTATTCATTTATGCTGAGCATATCTCGTTTAAGTTTGAGCGACGCCCTGATAGTAAGAGGAGAAAACAATGCATATCGTAAATGCTGAGTGGGAAAAAAGAAATCTCGGAGTAGATACTCTGGAAATAACTATTGAGCACACTGACACCATTGAAGAAATCAAAGCTGCCGTTAGTGATCCGGACGCCCAGTACATCGTCCTGAAGATTCCGAATGACCGAACAGATGTTATCATTGAAGTCCAGCGGCTTGGGTATATATTTATGGAAGGTATCGTCCATCTTGTCAATAATTTGCATAATCTCGAAGTTTCTGCAATAGAACGGCGCATTTATGATGCGATCGGTATAGTAGAAATGGACGCCTCAGATATTGACTATCTGAAAAAACAGGTGAGCGAAGGAATGTTTGATAGTGATCGCGTTTATCTTGACAGCTATTTCACAAAAGAGCAGGCTGCTCAGCGTTATATAAACTGGATCGACGATGAACTCAGACGCGGCACTGAATACTACAAGTATGTGTACCGCGGAAAAAGCATTGGTTTTTTTGCTTTAAGAGAGATAGAAAATGGTCATTATACGTCATTTTTAGGCGGCGTATACAACGATTATCGAAGAAGCGGACTCGGAGCAGTCGTAAAGGGACCGGAATTCGTAAAAGCCCGTGGAGCAAGATCCATTGATTCTTATGTTTCTACAAATAACGTGGCACAGATCCGAAATCTGAATGCTCATGGATACGAGATCAAAGAGATCACTTATACCATGATCCGCCATAAAGAACGGAATTAATCTTTACTAACTAAAAAGGAGCGTGCCTTCGATGCACAAAGGAAAAACCGCTGTTATAACCGGAGCTAACCGTGGTATCGGTCTGGAAATACTGAAAACACTTTCACAGGAACACGCCAATATCTGGGCGTGTTCTCGTTCAGAGAACAGCGGATTTGAAGAGCTTTTAGCTGAACTCTCAGCTGAATATCATTCCAATATCCGTAGTATCCATTTCGATCTTTCAGATCACGATGCTGTACAGAATGCCATGAAGCAGATAATAAAAAAATCGGAAAGCGTTGACATTCTTGTGAATAACGCCGGAATATCCCAGGTCGGACTTTTTAACATGACTAAAATCGACGAGATCCATCGTGTGTTTGAGATAAACTATTTTTCTCAGCTAAGGATCATTCAGAGCATATCAAAAAAAATGATAAAACAGCGCAGCGGTTCGATCATCAACATTTGTTCCGTATCGGGCATTGAAAATAAGATCGGCGGTCTCGCCTATGGCTCAAGCAAAGCAGCTTTAATATATTCCACCAAAACATTAGCCGCGGAATACGGCAGGTATGGCATAAGGGTAAACGCAGTCTCACCCGGATTCATTGATACCGATATGTGGAAAGACCGCGATGAGATAATCAAAAAGGATATTTTGTCAGAAATCCCTCTGGGCCGACAAGGTACTGCTAAAGAAGTTGCTGAGGTCGTATCTTTCCTGGCTTCTGATAAAGCATCGTACATCACAGGAAGAAATATCATCATAGACGGCGGAAGGGTGTAATATGAAAATGATTAGCATTAACGAAAAAAAGATATGCAATGGTGGAAAGCCTTTTTTTGTCGCTGAAGTTAATTCAAGCCATAACGGGAATCTCGAAACAGCCCTTAAAATGACAGACGCGATCAAAAGAATAGGCTGCGATGCCGTTAAATATCAGTCATGGTCTGCGGAATCGCTATACTGTGAGTCATATTATAAGGAAAACCCTATAGCTAAACGCATGGTCAGCAGATTTGCGCTTTCACCGGATGAGCTGATAACCATTGCTGAACACTGTAAGGAGATTGGAATGACGTTTTTCTCTACTCCATATTGCAACGAAGAAGTGGATTTTCTTGTGGACTGCTGCCACGCACCAATGATAAAGATAGCTTCTATGGAAGTGAATAATCTGCGTTTCCTGGAATATATAGGCAGCAAGCATAAGCCGGTGATTCTATCTACAGGAATGAGCAGCACCGAGGAAATCAAACGTGCAGTAAAAACGATTGAATCTACCGGCAATACAGAAATATGTATACTCCACTGTGTATCTCAGTATCCTGCTGAAACAAGTGAAGTCAATATCAACAATGTCCGTATGCTAATGGATCTTTTCCCGGATTACGCTATAGGATATTCTGACCATACCCTGGACAGTACAGCTTCAATGGCTGCGGTTTCTCTCGGAGCAGCGCTGATCGAAAAGCACTTTACGCTGGACAATTCCAAGATTGGCTGGGATAATCAGATGGCAACTGAGCCAGACAAGTTTTCTGAAATGATCCGGGATTGCAATAAGATTCACAGCTGCCTCGGCAGCTATGAAAGGATCCTTACAGTAAACGAACTGGAACAACGTAAAAAAATGCGCAGAAGCGTAGTTGCCGCAGTGGATATAAAAAACAGGACTAAAATAACACCAGAGATGCTGGAAGCCAAGCGACCGGGAAGCGGCATCCCTGCCGACAGGATCAATGAAGTCGCCGGAAAGATCGCTAAGACAAATATCACTAAGGGCGACATCATATCTGAGTCATACCTGGAGGGATAACAAATTGCTTGACAGATTCAACGAACTTGAACCATATTCACTTGAAAAAGCGGATAAAAGAAGCCTGCTTTTTCATGAATTAAAAGAACTGACAGATTTTCACAGGATCAACTGTCCGCAATACCGCAATGTTCTTTCTACCCTGAATTATGACAGTGATCATTGCAATGAACTGGAGGATATCCCGTTTTTGCCTGTTCGTTTATTCAAAAACCTCGATCTGAAGAGTATCCCGGAAGATGAAGTTTTCAAAATAATGACTTCGTCCGGTACCGGAGGCAGCCCTTCAAGGATATTTCTGAACAGGGATAACGCTATACTTCAGCAAAAAATCCTTCTTAAACTGCTTGGGAACTATATCGGCAAAAAACGCCTGCCTATGCTTGTTATTGATTCACCTGAGGTGATCCGAAACAGATCATTGTTTCCGGCAAGAGGTGCGACCATCATCGGATTGGAATTTGCGGCTAAAAAAATGATCTTCGCTCTTGACGAGAATATGGAACTGAATGACGAGGTGGTCTCTGATTTCCTTGAAAAATACGGAAACAGTGATTTCGTTATTTTCGGTTTTACATTCATGGTCTGGAAGCATCTGTATGATCCGCTCGAATCCCACAGGATACGCCATGACTTTTCTAATGGAACGCTCATTACCGGCGGCGGCTGGAAAAAACTTGAAAGCCAGAAGGTCTCTCCGGAGACATTCAAATCCAGAGGCAGAGAAATATGCGGTATCCGCAGATTTATGGATCACTACGGCATGGCAGAGCAATCCGGAAGCATTTACATCGAGTGCGAATGCGGTCATTTGCACGCAAGTATCTATTCCGACATCATAACCAGAGATCCGATAACTTTCAGCCCATGCAAAATCGGAGAACCCGGAATAATACAAGTGGTCTCTGTACTGCCGCACTCATATCCGGGACATTCTTTGCTCACTGAAGACATGGGTATCGTTCTCGGAGAAGATGATTGCCCTTGCGGACGGAAAGGCAAATATGTTAAGATTCTGGGGCGCATCAAAAGTGCTGAATTAAGGGGATGTAGTGACACTTATGCAAATCAATTCAAATAAAATAACATATATAGTCGGCAGCGGATATGTATTGAACAGTATGATCACTACCCCGGCACTTCCTGCGTTTTCTGAACAGGCAATGGGTTTTCTTGCGGCTCTTTCAAGAGAAATACTGCATACACCAAATGTAAGGGAATACACCGATGTTGTATCATACGCCTACTGGATCAGAAAGGCTTCTTTGGAAAGCGCCCGAAAAGATCACAGCGACTATCATCACAGGCTTGGACGAGGTATCGCTTTTCATATCGCACCTTCAAATATTCCTGTGAACTTTGCAGTATCTATGACTTCTTCCCTGCTTGCCGGAAACTGCACAGTAATAAGAATATCAAACAAATCTTTCCCACAGATCGATATGATCTGTAACGCAATCAACAAACTGCTCAAAGATCAGTTCGCATATATGCAGAAATACCTGTGTATAATCAGGTATCCTCACAGTTCAGATATTACTGATCAGTTGTCATCAGTGTGTGATCTCAGAATAATCTGGGGCGGTAACCAGACTATCTCTGAGGTAAGAAAATCTCCGCTCCCCCCTCGCGCCTTCGAAATGACATTTGCAGACCGGTATTCGATGGCTGTAATCAATTCGGATCATTATCTTTCATGCGATTCGGTTCGCACAGCTAAAGCATTCTATACCGACACATATTTTACCGATCAGAATGCCTGCAGTTCTCCAAGACTGATCGTGTGGCTTGGGAAAAACAAGCAGGAGGCAAAAACGCGATTCTGGAGCGAATTGACTGCACTTGTTAAGCGTGATTATGATTTGAAGCCTATACAGTCAATAGATAAGTATTTGTCAGTGTGTATGCTGGGCGCCTCAGGTATACCTTCACATAAGATATCAGACAACAATTACGTTGTCAGAGTCGCACTGGAATCCCTCAATCCGAAGTTCATGGATCACAAAACCGGAAGCGGACTTTTTTTTGAATACGACGCTGATGATCTTGAAGAAATCGTGCCGGTACTTACTAAAGCCTGTCAGACTGTGTCTGTACTTGGTGTTGAAAAGCAAACAGTCAAGGAGCTCGTTTTCAAATATGGTGTCCGCGGAGTTGATCGCATCGTCACTATGGGACAGACAATGGGAATCGAGTTCTATTGGGACGGATTTAAAATGATCGATAATATGTCAAGGATCGTGTATTCATATGATAATGAATGATAATATCGGATTATGCCAGAAAACAGCAGCAATGGCAAGACAGCGAATGCTGGATCATCCTGCCGCAGCGTCAAAAAGTATCCATTGGGGTTCCGCCTTTTCCTGTGTTGAGATCCTCGCTGTTTTATATCAGTGTATTCTCAACAATAATTCTTCTGATGATCTGCGTGACAGATTTATTCTTTCCAAGGGTCATGCGGCTTTCAGCCTGTATACTATTATGAATCTGAAAGGAATGCTCTCCAATCAGCTTTACGATACGTTCAGAGAAGATGGCAGCAGTTTGTCAGAATTAAGCCACTATGATCCGGAGCTGGGTATCGAAGCATCTGGCGGAAGTCTTGGAATGGGGCTTTCTTACGGCGCTGGACTTGCTTTGCTCGCACGCAAGACAAATCAGCCATATCAGACCTATGTATTGACCGGAGATGGAGAACTGGATGAAGGAAATATCTGGGAAGCAATCATGCTCATCTCTCAATTACAGCTGTCAAATCTCACACTCATCGTCGACCACAACCGTCTCCAGCTTGATGACTACACTGATAGAATAATCTCCTGGAAAGATATAGTCAGAAGATTTGAAGCGTTTGGTTTTAACGTGTATTCAGCAGACGGTCATGACTGTGCAGAACTTTTATCTGCATTCCATGCGGCATCTTTATCCGATAAGCCAAAAGTGATAATTGCCAATACTGTTAAGGGTAAAGGAGTCAGCTTTATGGAGAATGAATGCGTATGGCATGACAGGTTACTCTCATCGGCTGAATTACAACTTGCTCGTTCTGAGGTGAAATGTGATGCTTGAAATGAATTCAAAAACGCTCCGTTTTTTTTCCAGAATGGGCGCAAGAGGTGTATTAGGACAGATAGTTTTTGATTATCTGCAGGAAGGAAACGCTCTGTATGTTGTCACAGCAGACCTCTCCCGTGCATCAGGATTTGACAGAGTCAAAAAAATGTATCCTGAACATCTTGTTAATGTAGGCATAGCTGAGCAGAACATGATCGGTGTATCAGCGGGACTTGCATCACAGGGAACGCCTGTAATCGCCACAACATGGGCGACCTTTTCTTCTGTACGGGCAGCGGATCAAATCAGAAACTATATGGGCTTTATGCACAGCAATATCAAACTGGTCGGGCTGGAAAGTGGTTTATCCGGAGCAGAATACGGTTATACTCATTCAAACTGCCCTGACATAGCAGTTATCCGTTCAATACCAGGTATAAAGATACTGTGCCCTTGTGACGGCGCTGAAATATACCAGGCTGTTTATGCAGCTCTGAAGTATGACGGACCAGTGTATATCAGGCTGGTTGGCAGATTTAACCTTCCTGCAATATATACTGATCCTACATTTGAGTATAAAATCGGAAGCGCCAATATTCTCAGAAAAGGCAGCGATGCAGTGATAATATCTGCTGGTACTATCCTAAATAACGCACTCCAGGCTGCTGAAAAGCTTTTAGAAGAAGGAATTTCCGTAGAAGTAATCGATATGCACACCATTGTGCCTCTCGATACTGCGATCATTGATCACTGCCTGAATCACAACCTGATATTCGTATTGGAAGATCACCTTATCACTGGTGGTCTGTACAGTGCTGTATGTGAATATATATGTGCTTTGCCCGGCAATATCAAACCGCGTATTGCCCCTATAAGTATAAAAAATGGATTTATCCCGTCAGGGACTCAGGAATTCACGGAAAAACTATGCGGTATAGATACTGATACAATAATTGATGTGATAAACAGAGAGGTGAGTCTATGAATAAAAACGTATTTATCACAGGTTCAAACAGAGGCATAGGTAAAACTGTTATGCTGAAATGTGCAGAAAAAGGATATAATATCATAGCACATACAAGAAATAATAAGCCTGACTTTTGTAAGGAGTTAGAAAAAATCGGGGAAGAATACTCTGTAAACACCTATAATATCTGTTTTGATCTTACAGACTCACAGGCAATTAAAAATAGTATGAAAGAATTGTTTTCTCTTCACCTGGACATTGATGTGCTTATCAATAACGCTGGTGTGACTTTCTATAATAAGCCTTTTATGATGACGAAGATTGACGAAGCAAGAGAACTGTTCAACATAAATTATTTTGCAATGCTTGAGATTACGCAGTATTGCGTAAAGAAAATGATACGGCAAAATAGTGGTTGTATAATAAATATGTCGTCTATCTGTGCAAATGATGTCCTTCCGTGCAATACTATATATGGATCATCAAAAGCAGCAGTTTCAGCGTTTACCAAAAATCTCGCCTCTGAAGTCGGAAGGTATGGGATTAGAGTCAATGCAGTTGCTCCAGGCGGTGTTCAAACAGATATGATCGCGCCTGTCATGGATTATTTCAACGGTGATTATCTGCAGACTGTTCCGCTGAACCGTCTGGCAACACCAAATGACATAGCAGATGCGGTTTTATTCCTGATTTCTGACAATGCAAAATATATCAACGGTCAGACCATAAGAGTTGACGGCGGAAGATACTGACATTAAATCTCCTCCTGCTCTGCTCGAACGAGCGCCCCCTGTCAACATCCGTGAAATCTACCTGTGTAAATGATTATACCATAATATGCTGCTTTATATTTAATGACAGAATTATTGTCCACTTGTAAATATGAAAAAATCCGATTTTGCGTGGCTTCTGTTAGAAACCAACAAAATCGGATTAAAAACAAAAAAGTCCGAAAATCGGACTTTTTTCGAACGACTTATATCGTTCATATTATTGGCTCCCCCTGCCCGGCTCGAACGGGCGACAACTCGGTTAACAGCCGAGTGCTCTACCACTGTAAGTGATTTATACCCAAAAGTGTCAAAACTTCACTTAATTCTAAATATTTGATTAATGAAATTATATCATAAAAAAAGCATAATTTCAAGACCTTTTTTAGATTAGAATCAAAATTAAGAACAATGATGTTTACAACAAAAGATAAAACACACTTCATATCAATAGTTCAATAAGCGTCTTTCTGATCTGTTCGATATCATACGGTTTCGCAAGATGACCGTTCATTCCAGCAGACAAAGCAAGCTTTTTATCTTCATCAAATGCATTTGCAGTTACAGCAACTATTGGAATATCAGCTTTCCCGTTATCATCTAATGAACGTATCCTTTTTGCGGCTTCATAACCGTCCATAACGGGCATTTGTATATCCATAAGAACAATAGAATAATATCCTGCATCAGCTTCTTTGATCTTTCTGACGGCACTTTCTCCGTTTTCGGCAATATCAACTGTCAAGCCCATTTCTTCAAGAATTGCTTTTGCGATTATCTGATTCAATTCATTATCCTCTGCAATAAGAACCGTTTTTCCTTTAATATCATGAATACTGACTGTATCACCCTTATTCTTGTCTGTGCCATCATCTTCTGATACTTTATCAACTATCCTGCAAGGCAGATAAACTATAAATTCACTTCCGCTCCCTTCCTCGGAGTTTACAGAAATAGTTCCTCCCATCATATCTACTATTTTCTTGGTGATAGCCATGCCAAGTCCCGTTCCCTGAATACCGCTGACTGTACTGGTCTGTTCACGGGTAAAGGCATCGAATATCATATTGCGGAACTCTTCACTCATACCGATACCGTTATCCTTTATACGAAATTCAAACCATGCTGTTTTATTATCCGTGAGCTGTTTCTCTATAACTTTCAGGCTTATCATTCCGCCTGTGGGAGTGAACTTTACTGCATTAGAAAGTATATTCAGCAATACCTGCTGAAGTCTGAGCTTATCGACAAAAATATCATCATGGATAATGTCATTTGTATCGATATTAAGATTCAGCTGTTTAGATGAGATATTGGCATGAACAATGGTACATATATCATTTATAACATCTGTCAGGTGTGCTTCAGATGCATTTATCAACACCTTGCCGCTTTCTATGCGGCTCATATCCAGTACATCGTTTATCAGAGACAACAAATGCTGACTTGAAACACTTATCTTGCCAAGATAATCCCGCACCTTCTCCTTATTGTCTATATGCGAATCCGCAAGCGCTGTAAATCCTATAATAGCATTCATAGGAGTACGTATATCATGTGACATATTATTGAGAAATACAGTCTTTGCACGGTTTGCATGTTCTGCCGCCGACAGCGCATCGGAAAGTGCGTCCTTGTTCTCATCAAGCTCTTTATTCGCCTGTTCAAGTTCAAGCCTTGACTTTTCTATAATAGCAAGTTCCTTTCTCGAACGCTTTATATCTCGGACAAGCAAAAATATAACAAGTCCCGTTATTACACCAGCTATTGCAATGAACACGGCTGCATTATCCCTTAACGCCTCTGTAAAGCCATAATTATACAGTTCATCTGTATATCTGTATGCCCGATTATGAGCATATTCACTGCCAACAACTGCAATCCCCCTATTGATCAGCTTAAGCAGCTCCTCGTTTCCGATCTTTACACCGATACAGCGATCATCATTCCTGCTTATGTTACGATGTGAAAGATTGCGGAATCTGCTGTTTTTCAGAATATCTGTAGCCCTCATGCCATCCAGTGTAGTAGCCCCTGCTTTACCTGAGAGCACAGCTTCAAGACATTCTTCAATAGAATCACAGCTGATGATTTTTGCATCAGGATAATTTGTGATGATATAGTAGTACTGTATCGTGTTGTTTCGGTTTACCGCAAAACTGCTTACTGTATCGTTATCATATCCGTTATTGTAAACGAGTTCTGTCGTGGTAGAAATTACAGGACTTGACTGGTATATCCCATTTTCTTCGGAATAGTAAAGACCTCCGCCAACAGGAAAAGCTGCATCTATCATATCCGTTTGCACAGCAGCTATCATATCATCATAGTTTTTATATCCTGTATAGGTCACATTGATCTTATTAAGCCCAAGGTCATTAAATATTTCAGGGATAAGATCCTTTATTAAACCTGTAACGCTGCCGCTCTTTCCCGTGTCACTGTATGGGAGACAGTTTTCCAGATATCCGATCCTTATCTCACTGTGAGTATCTATCCATTCTTTTTCAGCAGCTGAAAAAGCTCTTGACGAAACGCTTACAGGAAAGTATTTGTGATTCAGATAATTAAGATAATCAGGCTCATCAGCTGCAAGCATATTCTGTGCTGTATCAAGCTCAGAAAGGATGTCACTGCGGTATCTGCTTACACACAAATAATAGTTTGAGTCTCCGAATGGAAAAAGAACCTCGGCGTGGTCTCTGCCGTAAGCGCCGTCACCTTCAGCCGCCAGTATATCAACATTCTTTGAATCAAATTCGGAAAAAAGCTCCTCATAATCAGAAAATGCCATTACCTCTGCTTTTATGGCATGACTGTCAAGATATTCTCTCAGCGTATCTACCATTGCACTGTCCAGCACACCTATCTTTTTTCCGTTAAATGTCTGAGGATCAGCAGTAATGTCAGTATCTGTCTCATGCTTCACAAAGTTATACGTTTCACTTCCCATAGGAAGATCAGGATATCCTATAAGCTCTTTCCGTTCTTCCTTATATGCAAGTCCCGCAACAACATCTACTTCACCGGCAAGAAGCATATCATATACATCCCCGAAGCTGCCATAAACATACTCATATTCCCAGCCTGTGTACTCCGAAAGTTTAAGGTAATACTCATACGCATATCCCGATTTTACGATACCATCTTTTGCTCCTTCCTGAAAGACTTCATTTTCATAGTATCCTACTCGTATCGTTTTGGGCTGTTCCTGTGCAGCCCCTCTTATCGGTACAGCAAATGTCATTATTATTGTCAGTATTATAATAAAAGCGGCTATTGCTTTATTTTTCTGCATTGTTGTATCCTCTCAGGTGTAAGTTGGTCTGTTCTGCATCCCATATCAGTTCTTCCAGCGTATGATACAGACGCTCTGCTTCAACAGGCTTTGATAAATGTGCGTTCATTCCGACCTGTAATGATAATTGAACGTCCTCGTCAAAGGCATTGGCAGTCATAGCAATGATCGGTACTTTTTCAGCATCGGGGCGTCCAAGTGAACGTATTTCTGCTGTAGCTTCAAGTCCGTCCATTTCCGGCATACGAACATCCATCAATACAGCATCATAATATCCGACCTGACTTTCCGAAAACATTTCAACAGCAATTTTTCCGTTCTCTGCACGGTCTGTTATCATTCCCTTTATTTTCAGCAGTTCTTTCATTATCTCTGCATTAATAAAGACATCTTCAGCAAGAAGAATATGCTTTCCATTAAGATCCGCACGTTTTCTTTCACAAAGCATGAGCATATTGTTCTTTCTTGCAATACGCTCAAATTCACTTATCACATCTGAGGCGAACAGCGGTTTTGCAAGGAAGCTGTCAACTCCGATATGCATAGCCTTATCCATTATCTCGTCCCAGTTGAAAGACGTAAGTATGATAATAGTCGTTTCTTTTCTGTAAAGTTTTCGTATCTCTTCTGCACATTCTATGCCGTCCATTTCCGGCATTTTCCAGTCGAGAAGCACAAGATTATACGGTTCATGCTTTGTATACTGCACCTCAAGCATTTTCAGTGCGCTCCTGCCATCAAGGCAGATATCAGCCTTGATACCTGCTTCATCAAGAACTATCCTTGCGTGTTCGGCAGCTACCTCCTCATCATCTACTATAAGCACACGCATTTTTTTCGGATCAATAAATACTTCTTCCGCTCCGCTGCGCTCGCAGTTTTTCAGCGTTACAACAACGGTAAATTCAGTACCAACACCCTTTTCTGATTTTACTGATATAGTACCATTCATAATATCTGCTATATTCTTAGCAATTGCCATTCCAAGTCCTGTGCTGCCATACTTATTATTTCTGCTTGAATCTTCCTGTGCAAAGGTGTCAAAAACCTTTGGCAAAAATGCCTTATCCATGCCTATCCCTGTATCCTTGACAATAAATCTGATCGTTGATTTATCTTCAAAAAACGCAGTACGTTCAACAGTAAGCGAAATATGTCCCGGAGCATCTGTGAATTTTATAGAATTGCTGAGAATATTGATTAATATCTGCTTCAGCTTCATATCATCACCGATATAATAATCAGAAATACCGCCGATGACATTGCATTCATATTTCAGACCTTTATCCCTGCACTGTGTCATAACAATAGTATTTATCTGTTCAAGCATTCCACGGAACGAAAATTCCTCTTTTCCGAGTATCATTTTTCCCGATTCAATACGGCTCATATCAAGAATATCATTGATAAGTCCCAGCAAATGCCTTGCGCTTTCACCTATCTTTTCAAAACATTCCCTTGTTTCAGGGTCAAGATCTGTCTTTCTCAGCGCAAGGCTATCAAGACCGATTATGGCATTCATTGGTGTGCGTATTTCATGGCTCATACTGGATAAAAAGGCAGTCTTTGCCCTGTTCGCCTGTTCAGCAGCTTCAAGCGCTTCACTTAACGCCTGGTTCTTCGCCATTGTTTCACGCATTTCCTTGTCGATATTAGTGAGTCCAAGACCTATCGCATGGACTATATGATCATCTCTGTCCTCGGCATGGCGCACTCCGGCCATTCTTATCATCTCATAATAATCCGAACCGTTCCTGTGTGCAAGATAACGATAGGCAATGATAATATTCTCTGACAACGCCTTTCTGATATTATCGGGATCAATAAATTCAAGAAAACCGTCACGATAATTCTCGTCAACGGAATGCTCAGCATACCATTTAAAACGTTCATAGTACGGAAAGTGTACACCTTCTGCTGTTTGCTCCTTATCCTCCGGATCCGCACGATAACATACACCGTCATTCAGATCAAGGTCGATATGATAAACGCTTCTGTAATCAGAGGCAAGTGCGGTTATCATCTTATCCTGCTGTTCACGCTGATTCTGCTCCTCAATAAGCTTCTCCTGAAAGGCAAGGCGCTTTTCAAGCTCCTGCTGTTCATGCTTTTTGGTTATATCAGAAATAAACACATAATATATACCGCCGTATGCTTCTGTCTCGGTATAATGACCATAATCATCCACCCAGCGGATTTCCCCGTCTTTCCTGATTATACGGTACTCAACACAGTCAAAATTATCCTCATTTTTCTTGATCTGTTCAATAATCGAACCGGAAACAGCTGCCTTGTCATCAGGGTGTACCATTCCGCGAAAGGTATAGCCGGTCAGTTCTTTGAATTCGGAAATATCCTTGCAGCCAAAAATACTAAAAACTGCGGCATTTGCATAAAGCAGCTCCTCAGTTTCATTCGCTCTGTATATAAAGAAGCCGCCGGGCATCATTCTTCCTATAGCCTTTACAATGTGCATTGTCTGTTCGTTCAGTTCAAAATGCTTACCAAACATGGCTTATACCTCCAAAATGAATAGTATCATGAAAAAAGGGAACACTTCAAAAGAACCGCTCCCTCATAGCTTTATTGTTTATTACAATTCACACAGTCTTTCAAACTCATTTTTTAGCTTGTCCATAAGTTCAGTATATTCTGTATCTGTTCTGTTTCTCAGCAATTGTAAGTGGTATAATAAAACGTACAGAATCGGCCAATAAAAGCATACAATAATTCGCCACGAAATATACAGGTTCTCGCCACGAACTGTACAACGCATTTTCTATGGTATAATAAAGGAAACCATGGAAAAGGCGGTGCAGAGAAATGAAAGGAATCGAAATGTATGCTAAAATCCAAGAGCTGAAAGAGCTCGGTATGAGCCAGAATGCAGTTGCAGTACAGCTCGGCATCAACCGCGCAACTGTACGGCATTACTGGAACATGAGTGCCGATGAGTACAGCAAATACTGCTGTTCTATCCGAAGAATCAGCATCCTTGATCAATACAAGAGCATTATCGCAGGATGGATCATGCGGTTTCCCTGCATCTCATCTGCCCAGATCTGCGACTGGCTCAAAGAAAACTATCCGTATGACTTCAAGGAACGCACTGTCAGCCGGTATGTCAAGGCACTGCGCGAAGAACTGGGCATTCCAAGATCGGCTTCTCCGAGGGAGTATGCTGCTGTTGAAGAACTTCCTCCCGGCTTGCAGACACAAGTAGATTTCGGAGAAATGACGCTGCCGAATGCAGACGGAACGGGCAGTACAAAAGTCCGGTTCGCAGCGTTTGTGTTATCCCATTCGCGGTATAAGTTTGTTTATTTTCAGAGCAGACCGTTCCACACTGTTGACCTGATTACAGCTATGAATGCCTGCTTTGCGTATTTCGGCGGCATGACGGAAGAATATGTATTCGATCAGGATAGCGTCGTATGCGTTGCTGAGAATGCCGGAGACATTATCTACACGCACGAATTCGAAACTTTCCGGCAGAGATGCGGCTTCAGAGTGCATCTTTGTCGTGCGGCAGACCCGGAAAGCAAGGGCAAGATCGAAAATGTCGTTCGTTATGTGAAACACGGCTTTCTCGAAAACAGGCTTTATCCGTTCGATGACAGTACGCTGAATCATTGCGGTATATCATGGCTTGAACGGACAGCAAATGCAAAGCAGCACGGAACCACACACAAGGTTCCTGCTGAAGTGTTCCGCGAAGAACGCGAACACCTGCGGCCTCTGCCGGATACTGTTGAAAGCTGTTCAGCAACAATTCTTCGGACTGTTCGGAAAGATAATACGATCGTTTATTGCTCTAATCGGTATTCTGTTCCGGTCGGTACATATACCACGCAGAAAGAAGTCGAGATCGAAGCTGTTGACGGGATCCTGAAGATCTATACTGTTTTTCATGAACCGATCTGTGAGCACAGGATCTCGCCGGAAAGAGGAAAGCTGATCAAGAATACGAATCATGACCGTGATACCAGCAGTCCGATTGATGCATTGCAGAGAAACCTGAACGAACAGCTTGACTGGGAAGCAGAGACTTTTCTTGCCGGCATCAGAGCCGACAAGCCGAGATATGCAAGAGATCAGTTCAGGCTGATTCAGTCTCTGTTCGATAAATACGGCAAGGAAAAGCTGCTGCAGGCCATTGCCTTTTGTGAGACCAACTGCCTGTTCAGTGCCAATACAGTGCGGGATCTCCTGAGCGCCGCCATTCTTACCGGCAATAATTTGCCCGATACACGAACAGACACTGTCAGAAAACTCCTTGTTGGCAAACCTGAATACCATGTTGCTGTTGAAAAGCGCCCGCTTCACGTTTACGCAAAGGCAGGTGAAGCATGATGAACAGCAGAATGGGACATATTTCAGAGCTTGTATCTGCATTGCGGCTGGCACCGGTTGATTTCGATGCGGTATTCAGCGGAAAAGACAATCTCACTCCGCTGACAGCAGTGGAGATGTATCTTGACGAACAGCTTCGGCTGCGCGTAGAAAAGCAAAATATGCTTCGCAGGAAAAGAGCTGGATTGCCTTATGAAAAAACGATCGAACAGTTTGACTTCGGATTCCAGCGGAGTGTAACCAAAGAGACAATGCTGCGGCTGTCAGATATGACATGGATTGAGCAGGCCTATAATGTCTGCTTTCTGGGACCGCCCGGAGTCGGCAAGACACATCTTGCAGCAGCGCTGACATCAAAGGCTCTGGAAGCCGGATATGCGGCAGTTTTCACTACGCTTGACAGCTTGGTCAAGGATCTGAAAACAGAGCTGGTGCTGGCGAAAAGCAACCGCAGAATGAAATATATCCGGAAAGCGGCCCTGATTACAATCGACGAGGTCGGCTTTATGCCGCTGAATCCGCAGGAAGCCAATCTGTTCTTCGGATTCATATCCGAGATGTCCGAAAAGACATCCGTAATTGTGACCTCCAACAAAGGCTTTGATGAATGGATCGACTTCATGGGTGATGCAGCGATCACGACTGCGATCCTGGACAGACTGATCCACCACTGCGAGATCATCAATATGACCAGTGAGTCATACCGCCTCTCGCACCGGAAATCCATCACGCATTAGCCTTGTATACTTTGTGGCGAACGGCTTGTATATTTTCTGGCGAATAATTGTATGTTTTACTTGACTTTTTACAGCAATTCAGTCATATCAGTTACAGGTACTGTCAAGGGCGTCAGAGATAGATTTGCATACACTCCTTTTAACGAGTGTGCTGTCTCAAAAGCCCCATCAAGGTCCTTCCTGATAAGCTGCTGCTCAAGCAAATAAATCATTGTATCTTCTGTAAGCTTACCAACAAGATTTGTGTAAAAATCCGCATTATTCAGGCATCTTGAAAGTCCGTCATCAACATCTGCACCAAACTCACGGAGTTTTTCAATTGTTATCATATTATTTCTCCTTTACAGGGCTAATCATTATAATGCTCTATCTTTACTATGTATATTATACCATAACTTATAGATACGCTCATATTCTTCCACGATCTGCTGACATAGTATGCCGGCTTTTTCACTTTCATTATTTTTCAGAACTCCGTGAAGCCCACATATATCAGAAGCTAAATGATCAAATCCGAGAGTAGCAGTGACGCCCTTGAGAGTATGAGCGGTATTGATCGCTGACTGAAATTCATTATTGATGATCTGGTTTTTCAGATCTGCAATACTATTTTCACTGAAAAAAATTGTCAGGTATTTTTCTATTCTATCAGAACTCAGAAGCCTGCTGAGTAACAGATCATAATTTTCACCTATTGCATTATAAAAATCCATAAGTTCCACAAAGTCACGCTCCCGCTATTTCAGCTAAATCACCCGTTAGCACAGCATTTGAATTGTATTCAAGATACATACGTCTAATATCCTTAATGCTCTTTTTTCTGACTAAAACTATTTCATCATTATCCATAACAAAATTTTCATTCATACTTCTTACATAATAAAGGTTAACAAGGAAGCTTCTGTGGCAGCGTAAAAAGCGCTTGTCATCAATGTCGTTCTCCACCAGATCGAGACGGGTATATACAGTATGTACCTTGCCGTCACTGCAATGGATCAGACATTTTGTATTCGAGCTTTCGATATATCTGATATTATCATAGGAAATATATTCTACGCTGCTTCGTTTCTTGACTATGATCGTATTTTTGCGTCTGCCTATGAGGATCCTGTCCATTACATTACAAAACTTCTCATAATTATGCGGCTTCAACAAATAACCTGCCGCATCTACGTCATAGCTTTCAACTGCATACTTATCAGAAGCAGTAAGAAAAACTATCTTCCCGTTATAGCCTCCTGAACGAAGTTTTTTTGCAACTTCGATGCCAAGAAGGCTATTAAGGTATATGTCAAGAAAAATAATATCATATCGGTTACTTTCTTCTATATCATCTATCAGAGTAATTTCATTACAGTATTCTGTAACGTGATACAGAAAAGACTTGTCTTTAAAATAGCCATCTATCATTTCCGCAATTACAAATCTGTCAAAGCTGCTGTCATCACAGACCGCTATTTCAAATACATCTTTCATTTCTTACTCCCTTGCTGTAAATATTGATCAAGACATTAATGCGTACCGGTTCTTATTATTGATCATTCTGTACTTATCTGCTAATAGCCATATAAATTCACTTGAATAAGGCTTACAGTCATCATAATAACCGAGAATATCCTTTATTCCATCACTATTTCTGTCCCACGCAGCTTCTATGGAATATCTGAGACCACGTTCGATTCTTTTAACGGACGAATCAAGTTCATCTGCAATCTGAGGATATAGCTCAGTTGTAAGCTTTACATTTATATTATTCGAGCGATTGATCTTTAATATGATATATAAAAGATAATTATATCCTGCTGTATTTCTTGGAATTCCAAGCTGATTGAGCAAAGAGGCGATGATGTCCCTCTCGTTCATAACTTCCGTAATCTTTTTTGCATTATTTTCTTCTACACATAAATTATACATTTTATACCTCCGTTTTAGATATTAATAAATTTTTCTGTAATAGTATAATAGCATATTTTTTGTCAGAAAAAGTAAAATTATGAAAAAAGATGGTTTCATTATGAATTTCAAAAAATATTCATCTGATATTATATCTTATAAACCACAAAATAATTATAATATTATTGTATCATAATCCTGCAGTATTTTCAAGTTAAATTTTGTTTATAAATTTATTTTCCCCTTCCAGTGCTACAGATCTCCATTGAAATATGATTATATGAAAAAAGCCGGCTCTGTATGATTTCTCTACGAAACCAACATAACCGGCTTTATATAACTTCACACTATTTAATACATTTCAAATAGTTATACTCAAAAAAATAAAGAGAGAAATTTAAATAAATTTCTCTCTTTTGGCTCCCCCTGCCCGGCTCGAACGGGCGACAACTCGGTTAACAGCCGAGTGCTCTACCGACTGAGCTAAGGAGGAATATCAATGCCGGCATTGAAATACTTTCCCAGGCCGTCGCCAGCCAAGTATCATCTTCGCATCAGAGCTTAACTTCCGTGTTCGGAATGGGAACGGGTGTGACCTCTGCGCCATAAACACCGACTTGATGGTGACCCGTACCAGAATCGAACTGGTGTTACCGGCGTGAGAGGCCGGTGTCTTAACCGCTTGACCAACGGGCCGTATTGGTGCACCATCGGGGACTCGAACCCAGGACCCACTGATTAAGAGTCAGTTGCTCTACCAACTGAGCTAATGGTGCATTCACAGTACTTATACATTATACCACATCTTGCGACGTTTGTCAAGTACTTTTTGAAAAAAACTTTTGGACTGAACAAAGAAAGTAATGTCCGAGTAGAGACTCAAGAAGCAAAAGGAAAAGCCCTCGACCGATTAGTACTCGCAAGCTGAACGTGTCACCACGCTTACACTTTGAGCCTATCAACCTCATAGTCTTTGAGGGGTCTTACTCTTACG
>Ga0208824_1000027_pt1 | contig 179925 bp, 159 predicted proteins | sample AD_JPNTR3_MetaG_FD_184447 | JGI IMG/M metagenome (GOLD analysis project Ga0208824, IMG submission 184447) | Active sludge microbial communities of municipal wastewater-treating anaerobic digesters from Japan - AD_JPNTR3_MetaG (SPAdes) (version 2) | ecosystem: Engineered > Bioreactor >...
GTGCTTCCTTGAATAGTTCCTGAATATCATCCATGCTCTGGATATTCGCTGCCGACAGAAAATCGCTTATCAGCTCTCTTCTTGCACGCTGCTCTTCTGTTTCGTTTCTTCGCCTTCTGCTCATAATTAAAACCTCCGAAGTAGTCTCTCTTCTATTATACACTACTTCAGAGGTTTACACAAATTTTAGGATAGACTCTATCAATTTCTCATATGATTGACGGGTTCAAATTCAACTGTTTACAAATATAATGCTGGCGGATTTACAATCGGTCAGCATTTTTTATTTCCTAACTACATCAAATCGGATTGTTATTTGGTTTAGGCGTTATCTGAGATGTGCAAAAACAAAAAAACGCCGCACCCCGGGAAATCATGCTCCCAGAGTGCGGCGTTCATTCATACCACTTCTTCATTTGTTCGGTTCATTTCCTGTCGGGCGTTCTGCAGTTCCTCCATGCGGCGAAGTTCCTCAGCGGCATCCTCCAACCCAAGATGCGTGTACACATCCAGCGTGACTCCGATCGCGCTATGTCCCATAAGGTATTGCAGTGTCTTGGGGTTCATGCCTGCTTTCGCTTGATTGCTACAATAGGTATGCCGGCAGACATGCGGCGTAATCGTCGGCATCTGAATGCGGTAGATATCGTTATACTTGTCAACCATGCGGCTGAAGCGATTTTCCCAGTGCATCCCATAGCGATCTGTGCGGCTCTGTAGTAGTCCTCTGCGTCGAAACCCGCCCATGAACGGTTCATGGAGATAAATCCTGTCAGTACGCCGCTGTCGATAATATGCATCGGCAGATAGGAGCCTTCATGACCATATCTGCGGCTGTTCAGTATTCGCTGTGCGGCGTTCCATACCCGGCGCGGCACGATGGCTTCGTGGTGATTTGCCTGAAAATACTTGTTTTTCTTTCCACGGTTCTTCTTGGATTTGTGATCCTTAAAGTTCGGAGTGTATGTCTTTCTTGACAGCACATCACCGCAGTACCGTTCATTTCGCATCAGTGTGACAACACCGCTGCCTGTCCAGTTCGTATTCAGTGAACCGTCCTTGCGGCGTCCGCCTGTCGGTATCTGCAGCTCAGTCAGAACACCTGCGATCTCCTCCGCTGTGCTTCCGTTCACAAGCATCGCATAAATCCATTCCACGACCTTGGCCTGCTGCGGATTGACAACAAGCATTTTCTTCTTGCCGCCGAATCCGTCCGGTACCTCTACCTTATCGTAACCAAACAGTGCCGGTGTGAGAAAGCGTCCGCGGCTGAACCTCCATTCCAGAGACAGCAGCATCGCCTCGCTTTTCATGTGGCTCTCTTCCTCGGCTACCATTGCAAGAACGATTAGGATAACGCCGCTGGTTTGCAAGCCGGTATCCAGCTTTTCCTGTTCAAAATAGACATTGACTGGCGGGTTCAGGCTTTTCAGTTCTTCGACATACTTGATACAGTCCATCAGGTTTCTGGCGAATCGGGATACCGCCTTTGTAATGATCATGTCGATCTTTCCGGCACGGCAGTCCTCAATTAGCTTTAAGAAACCGGGCCTGTGCGCAGTATTTGTCCCCGAGAAACCGTTGTCCACATACATCCCGGCAAAGATCCAGTCGGGATTGGATTTGATCTTTTTCTTGTATTCCGCCTGCTGAAGGTGAATTGAGATCGCCTGGTCGATATCGTCTGTGGATACACGGCAGTATGATGCCACACGCAGCTTGCGGGGCGAGCCGTCTGTATCGCTGACTGCAGCGATCTTTCTGATCTGGCTGCTGTCCAGAGAATCCAGCTGCATCGTGAGAGCGGCTTTCTCACGCTTTCGGTCAGACTCAAAGCTGCTGCCGGCAGGTGTACTGCTCGGATGTGCCGCACGTTCTGCGGCTGCTTTTTTTACATCCTTCAAGTGCAGCACCCCCTAAGGATCGGCACTACCGAATGAATGACATATGAATCGAGCATATCGCTCTCAAAAATAACCGTGACAGGATTTGGCAGAGACAGCAGTTCTTCTATAATCTGTATCGTTTTCTCAGATGTCGGTGCAAACTGCTCGATGCTTTTTGTAATGATCATATCAAGATTTCCTGCTCTCGCATCTGCAAGCATAGTTTCAAAAGAATGACGCTTCGCCTGCACATTATATGCGTGATCGATATATACAGTGTTCAGCTGTACATCATAATTCTCAGCCCAAAGCCTGTCCTGATGTTTTATCAGCTCTGTTGAGATCGTCTGATCCATCTGGTTGGGGCTGAGATTGTGATAGAAAGCAGCTCGGCACTGCCGTGCTGTGTGGGGAAAATGATATCCCCGGATATATTCAAGCAATGTATGACCTCCTTATTCGTTTTCTTGAGTTACCGCAGGAGCAACTCCCAAACGACGTAATAGCCGGCTTTTGAGCCTATTGCAATATTACCATAATCATATGTCGAAGTCCACAAACTACGAATTGTATTCCGCAAATATCAATGTAGAAAATATCAGTACAGAATTATGATGGTTTATAAGGAATCGACAAAATGTATATTTCAAACCTTGCTGACCTTTTTGACCCAGTCCGACTCCTTTTCAAATACCAGCTCATACGGTTCCAGCTCCAGCGCTGCACAAAGCCGCAGCCCAAGGATCATGCTGCTAGTTGAGACCTTGCGTGTCCCATACTCAAACATCTGATACTGCTGCAGCTGTACACCGATCGCATCTGCGACATCAGTCTGTGTCAGTCCCAGTTCTTTCCTGCGCTTTTTCAGTATCAGTGCTTCCCGTCCTATATTCTTAGCCATTGCAATTTACCTCCTGCTGAATGTGTTTGCATCAGACATTATACCAACACCTGAATGTAAAGTCCATTCACAGGAACTTACAAAGAATGTGTGTCGATTCCTGTACAGATGTATCATAGAGCATAAAAAGGCTCCCTGCATGAAAGCAGAGAGCGGAGTGCTTGACGATTATCATAATTGCCAGCTGATTAACCTCTGAAACCTTGTGATAGTTAGCCACTTGCATTTTTCTGTTTAGTACGGTAATATACCAACATCTGAATGTAAAGGAGGCGTCTCAATGAGACAAAATGATGCTGAAACTCCGAAGGAAATGGAAGCGCATAAGATTATAAAAGCAATGCGCATCTACCTGGGGATGACGCAGGAAGAGGTCGCAAAAAAGGCAGGGATATCTCATGAAGTATATTTCACATACGAGAATGAACCTGGATACATCATTAAAGGCAAGTTCTCAGAGGTTTGTAGGGTGCTTAAAGCACTGCATCTGAATCCCCGGAAACTCTACCAGGGAAAATATATGCTGAGTGAAGCAGGATACAAGGCGGCAGCACAGAAAGGCCGTTTGAATTATATGTTCCAGAAGTCGATTCAGCGGCGCTGCCCGGTATCGCGCAGATAAAATGATAAATAAGGGAATCTATCGAAAGAACGGTATGAAAATGGAAGGGCATAAGATCATTAAAGCAATGCGGATCTACCTTGGAATGTCACAGCGGGAAGCCGCTGAAAAACTGGGCATTTATTTGTCGGTATATCAGAAATATGAGAATATCCCCGGGTTTGCTATGCATGCGAATTTCTCACGGGTATGCCAAATCATGGAACTTTTGCATCTCAACCCTAACAAGTTTTTCATGGAGCAATATGAGCTGAACGAGGCGGGATATGCGGTTACCGCAAGGGATACTACCGGTGCGCCAACCAATCAGCAGAAAGGGATGCTCCGCAAATGCTGCCCCGTCAGCTATGTTCGGGGTGTAGATAAAATCACCGGAGAGAAGATACTATCGACTTCGCTGCGTTAACACTTAATAAGAAGCCCACTAAGCACAATCCGCAGGGCTTGGAAGATGCTTGGTGGGCAGAATTGTTCACTCTGCCGATGAATCATTATTCACTGGTGGAAGGATTTTTTGCTGTTATGTAAAAAACACATGGAAGCTATTGACAAATTCAGAAAAATGAATTATAATAATATGATTTAGCAACGAAAGCTAAGTGGGCGGCATGGGATAATAGGAGGAATATTATGTATACATTCGTAACCGACACAAAATACTTAGCTTTAATGAGACAGACCTGCGGTGAAATGATGCAGGAATTATGTCATGTTCTTAAAGAAGAATATGATATCGGTGCTGTTCCTAAGCTTATAGGAAGTGGAGCGAGACGACTGATAACCCGGAACGGAAAGGGAGCTATCAATCTCGACTATAACTTAGAGATTAACAGATGTGATGATTTCGAGGATTGCCGCAACATAAAAGAAGCGGTCAGGAAATCCTTTAATATCGTCTTGAATAGTCGTAACCTAGGCAACTGTTCTGATTCAACATCTTCTCTTGGAACAGAAAAGATTCATTTTTGTGATTATCCAGAGATGCCGTATTTTTCCATAGATGTAGGAATTGTTTGCCGTGACACAGAAGGAAAGTACTACAGATTAATTCACATGAAGACGGGAAGGTATTCGAATGACCGTTATTATTGGAATCAAGCACCTAATTCACACAATGTGAAAAAGAAAAGCGAATACATCATCCAGAAAGGAAAGTGGGAGATGATTGCTCAGCAATATCTTGAATTAAAAAATATGTATCTTCGTAGAAATGACTATGATCATCCATCTTTCATATGTTATATTGAAGCTGTCAATAATGTTTATGATAAACTCAATAAGAAACGCTAAAATTAAGGGCTTCTCTGAGCTGAAAATCGACTCAGAAAAGCCTTTGTTTACATAAAATTTGCGCGAAAAATGGTTAGTAGTAAAACGGTAGTAATTTCCGCTTTATCCTACTACATTGTGCGGAATAGTGCCGATGCTACGCAGATTTACGCAAAACTGCCCAAACTTTTGCCGTGGCAGACGAACATTACTTTTATCATACGTTTTTTCCTCTCTGATTTGCTCTGTATTGCCGTATTTTGCGCGGTATATCGCGGCATATTTTTTCTACTACCAATTTGGCAGAACGGGGCGAAAACTACTAAACGCGGCAAGTTTTTGCAAACTGCGGACATCATTAGTAGTAAAATAGTAGTAGAGATCTGGGTATTTTACTACTAAGGATCTTGGCGCGTGTTACGGCTGATTGCCGGTTGTTATTTTTTAGCCGTTTAGTTCTGCTTCACATTCCTTCTGCCAGCCTTTATAAATGTCCACCAAGCTGACATCACCATCCCCGGCGAAATCATCATAGTTGTATTTAGCATCAAATGCTTTTGTGTTAACATTGTAGCTTAATCTAAATTCAATAGGGCGTTTGCCGTCAAATTTGTTGCACACTTCGGTGATATGTTTCATATCTTTCCTCATGCAGCCAAAAAACTCTAGAATTTGTTCATCCTCAAACCAATGATTCAGAAGAATGATCTTTTTGTCTTTCGCACAGAACGCATTAACGAAGTTCATTGAATCGTTTTGATAGATATAAATATACACCATATCGGCTTCTTTTTCGCCGTTCTCTAACAGTTCTAATGCAAGTGATACGATACCTGCCTGTGCATCGGTAAATGCCTCTTCAAATCCTTGTAACATATGTAGCACTCCTTAAATACTTTTATTGATCAAATAAACAGATGTAAAATTCACCAGCAACTTGATATGTATCATACCATTATACCATGATCCTTCCAATTCATCAAGTCAAAAAGGGCAAAAAATAACGGCTCACCGAAGTGAGCCGCAGCCGGAAGCATATCATACTGCTTCATAATAAGTATTTCTCTATTAACCATTATACCAGACCTTGACAAAAAAATCAACGCACGGACAAAAAGTGGGCGTCCTCCGGAGAGGACGCCTATTTTTATGAGTATCGATCGTGGAGTTTATCTTCGGAAGCGTTCCGGCAGAGCCAAAAGCCTCGTTTCGTATGGAGCCAGCAGCTCTCTGCGGAAGGGCATGGGCTCCGGAACACCCAGCGGACTTGGAGTAGTGTGAGTTTCCCCGGAGCCTCCATCTCCTTCGGGGAGCTGGGTGGTGGTCGTAGTCGTAGTAGTTGTCGTGGCGGTAGCAGTCTGCGTCCAGGCCGGCTCAGTTGTGACCAGCACACCCCAAGGCAGCTCTGTAGTGAGCCATGGAGTAAGCGTCCTGGGCGGTGTGGTAGTGGAAGGCTGCGGAGGCTGAATGGTCTGTGTTGTATAGATCCTCGTTGTCCGGGGAGCCTCAGTCGAAATGACTCTCGTTGTCCGAGGAGCAGCCGTTGTGATGACCCTCGTTGTTCGTGGAGCAGCCGTTGTTTTGGCCGGAGCCTTCGTCGTGCGGACAGCCGTAGTCTTGGCCGGAGCCTTCGTTGTGCGGACTGCCGTAGTCTTGGCCGGAGCCCTGGTCGTCCGGACTGCCTCAGTCTTAGCCTGTTCTTTGGTGGAAACAGCCTCTGTCCTGTTTTGCAGAGATGTAGTCTGGGCTGTATCCGCAGTAACAGTCGCAGTCTGCTCTGTCTGTACAGCAGTTGTCTCTGAAGGGGCGGTCACAGTTGTCTGCTGGGGAAGATCTGTCTCCTGAGGCAATGTGGCCTCTGTAACCAGCATTTCGCTGGAGTTCTCACTGCCCCTGCGGTCGGGTGCGCTGGAAAGGATATTCCCGGAAAGCGCAATGACTCCCACTATCACAGCAGCGCCGATGAATGTACCCACTCCGCTTCTCCAAATGATTATGCGGCGACGCTTTTTCTCCGCAAGACGCTCCTCGGCTTTTTGGCGGACTCTTGCGGCGATCTCATCATAATTCCTCATAGACAAATCCCTCCCTTCTCAGTTCCTCTTTAAGTGACTGCTTCGCCCTGTAGAGGAGGTTCTCGATCTGTCTGTTGCTCTTTTTCATTATGTCAGCCGTTTCGGAATTCGAAAAATTCTCGAAATACACAAGATACAGCACCCGAGCATGATCCGGATTTATCCGATCCAGCGCCTTGTGGAGCTGCGCCTTCTGCTCAGTTTTCAGGTATTCCCGCTCAATGTCCTCCTTGTCGGCCATGTTGTAATAGTCGTCAATGGGAACAAGCCTGTTCTTTTCCGCTTTTCGGAGCCAGTCAATGGCTGTATGCCTAGCTATCGCAAACAGCCATGTCTTGAAGGTGCTCTTCCCGGAAAACCTTGGGCGTTTCACGCAAAGCTCCACGAAGACCTCCTCAGTAAGCTCCTCAGCAATACAAATATTCCTGGTAATCCTGTTTATGTACAGGGTGAGTCCGTCACTGTATGAGCGAATGAGCTCATTCAGTGCGGCATCATCCCCGTCTAGGAAACGGCGGTAGCTACTTGCACCGTTGTCCATATAGCAGCTCCTTTCCGAAAGAGATTTGCTTTCATAAACTTAGTCGTAATAAACTCAAAAACTCTCGCACTTTTCTAATTTTATTATACAATATTTTTTAACAATACACAACCTGAGATTGCCGCCGTTCTTATGCATTATACTCTTCCGTACAGCTCTCCGCCGCACTATCGTACACATATCATTTCGCTCAGTGCAAAATGATTTTCGGGATCAGATAGTATTTTCCATTGTTTTACAAGAAAATTTAAGTATAATTATAATTGTATATAAATGATGAACGGATAAATATTTTTATTTGTCTGAGGAATGCCGGTACCCTCACCGGCGGGAAGGAATGATGTGCATGAATAGTTTTTTCAAACGTGCTGCGGCTGCCCTCTCAGCAGCTGCTGTTGCCGGTAGCGCTCTGGCTGCCGCTCCTCTCAGCGGACTGACCTCAGATGCTGCCGGCTCAGGAATGGTGCTGGAGTACCTTGACAGGGGCATCTCCGCAGTCAATACCGGCAGCGGTATGCTGGTGAGCTGGCGATATCTGGCAAACGACGACGACAACGCCGTCTACAAGCTCTACAGGGACGGAAATCTCATCTACACAAGCAATGCAGGAGACTCCACCTGCTTTCTTGACGCCGGCGGAAGCGCCTCTTCCAATTACCGTGTGGACACCCTCTCAGGAGGAACAGTTGTGGGCTCAGAGACCTGCAAGCCGATCTCCAACAACACTTATTTCGAGATCCCTCTGGAGCCCCCTACTGCCTCCGGCGTGACCTACTCCCCTAACGATATGTCCGTGGGAGATGTTGACGGTGACGGTCAGTATGAGCTGTTCCTGAAATGGGATCCCTCCAACTCCAAGGACAACTCCCAGAAAGGCAAGACCGATAAGGTCTATATCGACTGTCTGCGCCTTGACGGAACAAGGCTCTGGCGTATCGACCTGGGCTGGAATATCCGTGCCGGCGCCCATTATACCCAATTCTACGTTGCAGACTTCGACCTGGACGGCAAGTGCGAGATGACCTGCAAGACCGCCGACGGAACTGTTGACGGCACAGGAAAGCGCATAGGCACTGACACCGTTTACCGCAACTCCGACGGCCTGATCATAACCGGTCCCGAGTATTACACCCTCTTTGACGGCGAGACCGGAGCAGCTCTTGACACAGTGGATTTCGAGGTGGGCAGAGGCACCACTACCGCTTGGGGCAAGAGCTCCGACAAGTTCAACCGTGTGGACCGCTTCTGGGGAACTGTTGCTTATCTGGACGGCGTTCATCCATGTGTTGTCTCCGGAAGAGGCTACTACGGAAGAATGACCGCCACTGCTTGGGCTGTGGAGAACAAAAAGCTGAAAAAGCTGTGGATCTTCGACACGGGCACAAGCACAAGCGCTGCCGGTTATGGCTGCGGAAACCACAACAGTATGCCTGCTGATGTTGACGGCGACGGCAAGCAGGAGATCATCACAGGCGCCTCTGTCATCGACGACAACGGAACTCTCTACTACACCACCGGTCAAGGCCACGGCGACGCTATGCACGTCGGCGACCTGGACCCCACAAATTCCGGTCTGGAGGCCTGGATCTGCCATGAGGAAAGCGCTTCCGGCTACGGAGTTTCCCTCCTTGACCTTGACCAGAAGAAGATCCTCTACCACCAGAACGGTGCAGGCGACACCGGGCGCTGCTGTGCGGACAATGTTTGGGCGCAAAATCCCGGCGCTGAGTGCTGGGGCAACAAGCTCTCCGACAACTCCACTCCCGTTGTGGACACAAAGGGCAATACCCTCTCATGCCGCAGACCGGCTATAAACTTCCTCAGCTATTGGGACGGCGACCTTGAGCGTGAGATCCTTGACGGCTATACGGATTCCCCTGCTACTATCTCAAAGATGAACGAAAATGGCACTCTCACAACGATCCTCACCACTGACGGTTACTACACCTGCAACACCACTAAGGGAACGCCATGCCTTTCTGCGGATATTTTCGGAGACTGGCGTGAGGAGCTCATCGTTAGAGCCGCAAACCACAATTCTGTGCGCATCTATTGCACTCCCTATGATACCGACTACCGCATCACTACTCTCATGCACGATGCTCAGTACCGTATGCAGGTCTCCTCACAGCAGACCGCCTACAATCAGCCTCCCCATACCAGCTACTTCATGGGGACCGGCTATGATCTTCCGGCAAGGCCTACAGGCTGCACTGTGAACGGCTCAACTGCTTCCTTCGGCAAGCCCGGATTCTCTATCGACACCGCTCACAAATACACTATAAAGAACAAAAACAGCGGACTTTTCCTGAACACCGCTGATGAGACTGTTGCAAACGGTACGAATGTACAGCAGGGCTCTCAGGAGCAGATCTGGACATTTGAAAGCGCAGGAAGCGGCTACTACAGGATCTACTCTGAGGCCGGGGACGGCAGGACCTACCTGCTGGATCTGGACTATGGAAAGACCGAAAACGGCACGAATATCGGCGTTTGGGGCGATACTGCCAGTGACGCTCAGCTCTTCAAGCTGGTGGACAACGGCGACGGCTCATACACGATCTGCACTAAGGCAACTGCTGATGAGAGCTGTCTGGGCGTAACATCAGGCTCCACAGAGATTGGCGCAAACGTTGTCCAGTGGAGCTGCAACGGCAGCGATGACCAGAAGTGGATCCTCTCCATCAAGATCCCTCCGATCAGCGGAACTCTTTTCAAGGACCTGATCGTGAAGGACACTTCCGTTGTCAAGGACACCTACAACTACCTCTACTGGCAGATCACACCCTCAGAAACTATCGGAAGCCCCATTTTCAGCGACCGTGAGACAACATTCACTGCTCTTCCCCCTGAGCTTGACGGTCTGGAGGCTATCCGTACTGCCTGTAACTCAAAGAATGTTGCCGGTGATCTGGCGGAATTCACAGCAGGCGCCGACATGACTGCCTTCGTTGTGCTTGACTCAAGAGTAAAGGCTGCCGGTCTTCCTGCTTGGCTGGGAAGCTGGGAGGAGACAGCTCTGACCGCCGCCGGCGACAACGATCTCTCCTTCGTCATCTACAAGAAAGAGCTCTCCGCCGGAGAAAAGGTGATCCTCGGCGAGAACTGCACATCTACCGGCTCAGTTGTCAACTACAGCGTTTTCGGAAAGGCTGCTCCTGCCAGCGGAAGGCTGGTAAAGAGCCTTGACGTTACCGATAATGCCCACTCATCAGGCTGGCAGCTTGCAGAGTCTGTAGCTGTTGGCGATATGGTCTTTGGCGACCGTGAGGTGACCTACACTGAGATCCCTGAGGAGCTCCTGGGAGCCGAGTACATCAGGACTGCCTGCGACTCTAAGTCAGCAGCAGGACAGCTGGCCAGCTTCATAGCCGGTGAGGACGCTGTGGTCTGCATCGCTATGGACACCAGAGTCGAAAACGAGCAGAACTCTCTCCCAGATTGGCTCTCTTCCTACACCAAAACCGCCCTCACCGTCAAGAGCAGCAACGACGTTATCTTCGACATCTACGAGAAGAAGGTATCTGCCGGAGAAGCTGTAGAGCTTGGCGGTAACGGCACCGCCACAAGCGTTGTGAACTACACTGTATTCGTTAAGGCCGACTCTCAGGATCCCACTGAGCCGCCTGTTCAGCCCACCAGCGAGCCCGACCAGCCCGGTGAAGCTCCCGAGGGGACCCTCTTCGAGAACGGCGGTATCGTTGGTGATGCAAACGTTGACGGAAAGGTCAACCTCAACGACGCTGTTGCGATCCTCCAGAACATCGCTCTCTCCACAAAATACCCTCTCACTGACCAGGGAAAGATCAATGCCGATGTTTTCGAGAGAGGCAACTGGGAGGTCTCCGGAAAGGACGCCCTCTCGATCCAAAAATTCGATGCAGGACTTATCACTCTTCCCGAGTCTAGGTTCTGACCTCCTTAAATGAGAAGGCCTCCCGAAAATGGGAGGTCTTTCTTTGTGAGAATAAAGCTGCCGGATCTTTGGAACAGGGAGAATTGTAAAATTTCTGTGAACAACAGGCAGCTTCCCTTCTTTTATGCTATCATATAAGTGATCAATTATTTAGGAGGGATCACCATGATACTGCGAAAGTTCAACTGCGAAACAGACTTCTCCCCTATCGCAGGCTGGATCCGGTCAGACCGGGAACACGCCATGTGGTGCGGAGGGAGATTTAGCTTTCCCTTGGAGCGAAACGACTTTCTTTCTGTGCTGGAGGAACACCGGAAAAACACCGGTGACCTGCCCTATATGGCTCAGGATGAACAAGGGAGAGCCGTGGGCTTTTTCGTACTCTCGTCAAGTCCTGACACCGGCTCTGCCATGCTGAAATTCGTCATCGTTGACTCCGCTATCCGTGGCAAGGGCGTGGGCAGAGAAATGATCAGGCTGGCCGCAGAGCTTGCCTTCCAAGATCCTAGGGTCCGTACTCTGCGGCTCTGCGTTTTTGCGGAAAATCCCGCTGCATTAAGGTGCTATCAGAAGGCAGGCTTTTGCCTGACAGGCACCGATCCAAACGCCTTCCATTTCAGGGGACAGCTTTGGAGCCGCTGCCACATGGCTCTCTCAAGGCCGGACCAGGAGCTTCTGTAAAACAGCTGTTTTTCTTGACATTAGGGCGCTTCCATAGTATAATTGAATTGTATATGATCTTTTGACCGGCTGGCATTCCGGTCAATAAAACCGAAAGGAAACAAACTATGGACAAGCTGTTTAAGATAACTATGGGCAAGGCCAAGTGTGCTGTCGATCTGGGCGACGGCAGCGAGCGTGGCGAATATGTGGATCAGGATTATATCCTCCGCAAGCTGGGAAGGCCCCACCAAAGCATCAGCCTGATGTACTGCTACTACCCCTTGGACGAGCAGTGGCCGGCAAGGATCTCAGAGACCATGAAGGACGCTGAGGTCTCCTTCCAGTGGGACTACCCATACGACGACTATTTCACCTACAAGGGCGGTATCGGCGGAAGCACTGACGGCGAGCCCTTCACATTCATGAGAGATATCCGCAGACACGGTCAGGACGTTACCCTCACCCTCACTATCGATCCTGCCGTTTCAGACGAGATGCTTGCAGCTATCGGTCAGGACCTGCGCCCCTTCGGAAGAGTCCTGCTGCGTATCAACCATGAGGCTACAGGAAACTGGTTTTCCTTCAACAAGCGTGCTACATATCAGGAGGTGGCTGACTTCTACTGCCGTGCCTCCAGAGTGATCAAGGAGAACGCTCCCAATGTGCAGACTATCCTGTGCATCGGCGGCGTGGAAAATCCCCAGAACGGCCCTGAGATCGAGAAGGAGAAGGAGTTCTCTCAGGCCGTTAAGGAGACCGATATCTGGTCAGTTGACAAGTATATGTCCCTGCACTGGGGCTGGCCCTATGACGTGGCCGAGACCGGCGGAAACACCCACAAGCGTGGATCCGTCCGTGAGACCTACGAACACACCAAGCTCAGCTTCGAGCGCTTTAAGTTCATCAACGGCGGCAAGGTCAAGCCTATGATCATGAGCGAGTTCAACTCAGACGGCGATGTCACAGGTGCCTATGAGCAGGCCGAAATGGTGAAGATGTTCTGCGACATCCTCAAGGAAGAAAAGGCAGACTGGTTCACCGGCTTCACCTTCTATCAGTTCCGTGACAGAGGCCGCCTTGGTCTGGAGATCGAGGACCCCAACAACCAGAATGTGGGTATCGAGCAGCCTGTTATGAAGGCCTACAAGGAGATCATCCACGATGAGTGGTTTTTGCCCTCAATGACCATCGGCGAGGACACCACCCTTCCCATAACGCTCCGCTGGGGCAGCTCCGAGGACGCTGAGGGACTAGCTGTTCCGCTGCATTTCGAGAAAGATCCCCACTTCTGTGAGCTGGTCTTCGACGACGACTCAAACCTGATGATCGAGCTGAACGGAATGTGGTTCTATAAGTCCCCAAAAGCCAAAACTATCGACCTGATGAGCGCTTTCTTCGAGAAGCCTCTTGACGGTCCCGCCGACCTGACCATGAAGATCTTCGCTCCCCCTGCCACCGGCGAGAACGACCTCTCCATAGAGGACGGCCTGTACAATTACTACTACACTATCGAGAAGCTCCCCAAGATCCGCATCAGGACCTCACCTGTGGAGCTCAGCCTGGACTGACATCCACGAAAGGAGCAGCTATGCCAGAACAGAACGTTTCAGCAATAATCGTCTGCGCCGGAAATTCCACAAGAATGGGCGGCGTGAACAAGATCCTCATGCCTCTTGGCGAAAGGCTGGTCATTGGTGTCACCATGCTGGCTTTTGAGCAGGTGGAGGAGGTAAGCGAGATAGTCATCGTTGCCAGAGAAGCCGATATACCGGCGATACAGGCCGAGGCTCAGGCTGCCGGGATCACTAAGCTCTCCGCCTGCACCACCGGCGGCGCTACACGCCAGGAAAGCGTGATCAACGGTATCCGTCAGATCGGCAAGTCCTCAAACCTGGTGGCTATCCACGACGGCGCTCGCCCCCTTGTCAAGCCCGAGCATATCCGCCGGGTGATCAAGGACGCTGCCGTTTTCGGTGGCGCAACTCTGGGCGTGCCTGTGAAGGATACGATCAAGACCGTTGACGGCGGACTGATCATCGACACTCCCCCAAGAAAGTCCCTCTACATCACTCAGACTCCCCAGATCTTCAAGCGTGACCTTTACTTCGAGGGCATTGATTTCGCTCTGGAGCACGGTCTTGACTTCACCGACGACTGCCAGCTGGTCGAGGCTATCGGCGGAAAGGTCTACATGACCACCGGGGATTACACTAACATCAAGATCACAACTCCCGAGGATATCCGGCTTGCGGAGACTCTTCTGGAATTCGACCGCTCAGGAGGTAAATAATGTTCAGGATAGGACACGGATACGACGTACACAAGCTGGTAGAAGGCCGAAAGCTGATCCTTGGCGGCGTGGAGATCCCCCATACAGTGGGGCTGCTGGGGCACTCTGACGCTGACGTTTTGGCACACGCTGTTATGGACGCAATGCTGGGAGCTCTGGCGCTGGGCGACATCGGCCACCTCTTCCCCGACACTGCCGATGAATTCGAGGGCGCAGACAGCATGGTGCTCATGGCTGAGGTAGTGAGAGTTTGCCGAGAAAAAGGCTATACTGTGGGAAATATCGACGCAACCGTCATTGCACAGGCACCAAAGCTGGCACCTTACATCACCGCCATGCGTGAGAGTATCGCTAAGGTCTGCGGAACAGATGTCTCACAGATCAGCGTCAAAGCCACCACTGAGGAGCACCTGGGCTTCACCGGCGAAAAGCTGGGTATCTCCGCCCACGCAGTTGCTCTAATGAAGAAGGCATAAAAAAGCCTGAGAACGGTGATTCGCTCTCAGGTTTTGTCATTTTATTCCTTTGGAGGCTCCGGGTCGATCACAGGAGAATTCTCGGAATTCTTCCTTACGCTGGCGATGCCCTTCTTGCAGCTGTCCTTCTTGACATAGCCTTCACTGGCTGCGATTATCTCGCCGTTTTTGGCCTTCAGGCGGAATCTGAACTCGCCGGCCTTATCCTTATAGATCTCGAACTTGGGGTGCTTCTGCTCCTCAAATCCCGCAACGGTCTGGTCCTCAAGATTGGCGATCGGCGCATTCTTGATAACGCTCTCGATGCCATTTTTGACGCTGGCAAGAGTATTATAGATCTCGCCGCCCACTGCGATCACCTCGCCGTTTCCTGCTTTAAGACTGTAGGTATAGCCGGTCTTAGTTGCTTTAATGACGAATTTTCCCATGATATTCAACACCTTTCGTTAATTTAGTGTATTTTGTACTACAATTATACCCGATATGAGGGGAAATGTCAATAGCTTTACAAAAATTTCAGAAAATTTTCACTTATTTTGGGCAATATCCTTGATAACCTCTCCTGCAATGATCAGTCCCACCACCGACGGGACAAAGGCCGTGGAGCCGGGAATATCCCTTCTCACGGTGCATTTTCTCGTTCCGGGAGGACATACGCAGTGCTGCCGACAGCTTATAGACATATCCTCAAAGGGTCTTATAGGCTGCTCTTTAGAGTAGACCACTTTCAGCTTTCTCACGCCTCTTTTCTTCAGCTCACGCCGCATGACCTTTGCAAGAGGACAAACTGAGGTCTTATATATATCAGCTACCTCAAAGGCGGTGGGGTCCAGCTTATTACCGGCGCCCATCGAACTGATCACAGGCACTCCGACAGCCTTTGCCTGCATGATGATCTCGATCTTTCCCGTTACTGTGTCTATTGCATCTACAACGTAGTCGTACTGGCTGAAGTCGAACTGATCTGCGGTCTCAGGCATGAAAAAGGTCTTGTAGATAGTCACCTTGCAGTCCGGGTTTATGTCGTGGATACGCTCCGCAGCCACGTCCACCTTGTACTTGCCGATCGTACTTTTTAGAGCGATGATCTGGCGGTTGATATTTGTCAGGCATACCTTGTCGTCGTCAATCAGGTCTATAGCGCCAACTCCGGATCTGGCAAGAGCCTCAACGGTATAGCCGCCAACTCCTCCTACTCCGAAAACCGCTACCCTTGAATCGGCCAGCCGCTCCATGGCCTCAACACCGAATAAAAGCTGTGTTCTTGAAAACTGGTTAAGCATCCTATTACTCCTATTTACAGTAGATTTTCAACATTCGGTCCTTCCCTGATGTCTGACAGTCACTCCTCCGGGAGCTCTGCGATACCTGCGTCCACCTTCTGGATAAACAGCGCATCCATGCCGTTGACCCCTTCCTTGCCGTCCACATCTGCGTTGATCAGGCCCTTATCGCTGAGCTTGTACTTTTCAGGAAGGGCTACAAATTGCAGGATAGCCACCGCATCGTTCAAGTTCACATGGCCGTCACCGTTGGCATCTCCGGGAGTACGCTTTGTGGGAGAGGTGGTCTCTGGAGGCAGGACCTCGAAGTCGAATTCCGGCATCTCTCCGGTGAAGACAATTGTGAAAGTGACCTCATCCAGAGCGCTCTCGGCGGTGAAGGTAAAGGTCCTGCTGTCGCCGCCCAGGAAGTCTCCGCTCTCGTCAGGATATAGGGGAACGGTCACTGTATCGCCGTTTTCCGTAACGTAAGAAAGCTCCATGGTCTTCACCTGACCGTCAGGCTTCGTGACAAGGATCTGCGCACGCTCGCCCTTCTCCATGTCAAGTTCGCCGAAGGAATACTCCACATGACGCTCTCTGAGAACGGGAGTTGTCACAGTAGTTGTCACAGGAACAGAGCCGGCCGCCGTGGTGGTGCTCTGAGGAAGAGTCGTCACAGGGACGGTCGTCGTAACGGGGGGCTGGAATGTAGGATCCAGCTGCGCCTCCGGGTCAAGGCGATAGAGCACAGGCTCACTTCCGCTCTCTGCAACGGTATACCAGGTCATGATACCGTCGCTGCCGTAAATTGGCTGACAGTCAGAAAGCAGCCATGTGCCGGAGAGCTTTACGGGACTGGAAAGAGTGTTTCCGCTGCCGTCCAGCTTTACAAGATGTGTGGAAAGCTCCTGGGTCGAGGTGTCCAGCTCCTCCCAAAGCATATAGAAGCGGTCGTTATCGGCCTTCACCAGCTGTGGAGTGAGGGGACGGATATTCTCACTCCCAGTATAGCTAGTGAGGAATTTGCACGAAGTAGTGTTCAGCCCCTTATCTGAAACTGAGATGAAAATATTTCTCTGGCCGTTGTAGTCGTAGGTCGCCGGATCTGACTGGTCAACTGTGTTTCCGGCAAGGAGGATATTATCCTGGGAAAGCTCAAGTCCGCCCAGAGTTACTCCGGTGCTGTTGTCGCCGATAGTTCCCTGGATCGTGATAGCGTCCAGCTCCTTCCTCTTGTCGTTGTGAAGGACAACTGTTCTCGGATAGGCGTCGCCCAGGTCTGCGAAGTAAACTCCGCTGTCATCCGAGCGAACGAACTGGTCGAAGGAGTGGCTGGCGTAGTTGTTGTCGTTGACAGCTCCCACCATAGCCTCCTGGTTGACGATGATCATCAGGTTTGCCTGGTGATTCCTTCCGTCACGGGCAGAGGCGTACATCGTATGGCAGGTGTAGACGTAGAGATTTCCGTCCTTTTCGGCCATTCTAAGACTTCCGCCGTCAACTGCGATATGGGTGTTGGCACCAAAAACCGAGGTGCTCCCCAATCTCTGCCAGCCCTTGGAGAACTTGACTACACGGAAGACCTCACGCTGGTCGTCCTCCTCGTAATTGGTGTCTCCGAAAACGATGAAATTGTAGTTCTCGCCGAAGAAAACTCCGCCGAAGATAGGCAGCTCATACCTGATCGAAGCGATGTTTTCCTTGATGCCCGAAGCATCGGCAGAATCTATCAGCACCACCTTATTATCGTCAGCACGAGCTATCTCGAAGCCGTCTCCCACCGGGTGGATATAGGACTTGACCGAGCTGCCAATCTTGGAATACTCAGTGGGCATGATATTTGACTGATAGCCCACCACCGGGATACGGTCAGCGATTATATTTGCCGAGCAGTTAGCAAAGGCTCCTGTGCCCACTGACTGGATCTTGTCGGTGAGGACCAGCTCCTTCAGCTTCATGCAGTTGAAGAAGGCATAACCGCCGATAGTTGTGATATTTGGGCTGAGATCGACTGTCTCAAGGTTTTTGCAGTAAATAAAGGCACGGTCTGCAATTACGGTCACGTTGTCGCTCGTCTCAACTGAGCGCAGATTCTCGCACCAGTAAAATGCGCTGTCTGAGATCTCAGTGACTCCCTCGGGGATCACAACATCTATCAGCTTATCGCAGCGGTAGAATGCGTCCTTGCCGATGTAAGTCAGGGAAGCGGGCAGCTTGCCGAATTCCATATTGCTGCACTGCCAGAATGCGTAGTCGCCGATAGAGGTGATACTGTCAGGCATGGTGATAGATGCGGCATCGGAGCAGTTCATGAAAACGCTCCGGCCGATCTCTGTTACAGGTACTCCCTCAACTGTGTCGGGGATAACGATGTCGGCCTCAGACTTATCGTAGCCTGTAACGACTGCGTGGTCTGAGTATACAGAGAATGTCAGCGAGCCGATAGTGGTGCTTGCTGCACTTGCTGTTATCGAAAAGCTCGGTGTGCTATTATTGTAAACAGGAAATACTCCGCAGGCGATCGAGAAAGATAGGGCTGCGGCAATGATACGGCTGATTTTCATTACGATGACCTCCTGGAAAAACTTGCGGAAAAATGGGTAGGATCCGCTATCTTTATTATAGCACCGGCGTAATTGCAAGTCAAGAAAAAAGCAGACATCACGAAATGGATGTCTGCAAACTTTTTATGAAAAATTATGATTTTTATTCAAAACCATGTCCTTGACCTTCATGAGCGAGGTCGTGGTGCTGCGCTCGTTTTCCGAGAGCTTCATGGTGATGAATTTTATGGTCTCCTGATAGTCGGGGATCATGATGTGCTCAAGGGCATTTACACGGCGGCGGGTCTTCTCGATTTCGTCCGCCATCAGCTGACAGGCCTTCTCGATCTCTGCAAGGCGGATCATTTTCGGGAACACCTCGCTGAGGGCGCTTACTGCGCCGTCCAGGTCTGTGGAAGTGAAGGCAGTACCATAGGAGTAGATGTCGCTGCTGTCGCCTGTCTTGAATTTCGGGCTGAAGACCGGGATATACACGCTCATCACGTTCTTCTCCCCTACCTCCAGCTCGACCTCCTGCTTCGGCATCATAAGGGCAGTCTCAAGCACTTCCTTCTGCATGACAGAGCCAGCAACTGCCATGTATTTTCCTGCCTCTGAGATTGCAGCCTCCACCTCTGTGCGGAGCTGTCTGTTCTCCTTGATCAGTCCCATGAACTGTCTCATGAGCTCATCACGCTTATCCTTCAGCAGCTTGTGTCCCCTCTGTGCCGAGACCAGCTTCTTCTTGAGCTTGCTCAGCTCCATTCTTGTGGGGTTGACGTTAAGTCTTGCCATAAGCGCTCACCTCAGTCCTGCGTGTCGTAATACTGGCTCAGGTATTCCTCACGGATACGTCTGAGCTCGCTTCTTGGCAGAAGGTGGAGCAGCTCCCAGCCAATGGAGAGAGTCTCCTCGATGCTGCGGTCGTTGTCGAAACCCTGAGAAACGTACCTGCGCTCGAACTCGTCTGCGAATTTAGCGTAGATCAGGTCGGTGGGAGTAAGTGCGGCTTCGCCCAGAACTACCATGAGCTCCTTTGCATCCTTTCCTCTTGCGTAGGCAGAGAAGAGCTGATTCATGGTGTCGGAGTGATCTGCACGGGTCTTACCCTTGCCGATACCCTTGTCCTTCAGACGTGAAAGGGACGGAAGTACGTCCACCGGCGGATTTATGCCCTTTCTGTAGAGCTCACGGGAGAGGATGATCTGCCCCTCAGTGATGTAGCCGGTAAGGTCAGGGATCGGGTGGGTCTTGTCGTCCTCGGGCATGGTGAGGATCGGGATCATGGTGATCGAGCCCTCCTTGCCGTCCTGACGGCCTGCACGCTCATAAAGCGAAGCAAGGTCGGTGTACATATATCCGGGATAGCCTCGCCTTCCGGGAACTTCCTTTCTTGCAGCTGATACCTCACGGAGAGCGTCGGCGTAGTTGGTGATGTCGGTGAGTATTACCAGAACGTGCATACCCTTCTCAAAGGCCAGGTACTCAGCAGCGGTCAGAGCCATTTTCGGAGTGGCAAGACGCTCGATAGCTGAGTCGTTGGCAAGGTTTACAAAAAGCACTGTTCTGTCAAGAGCGCCGGTCTCCTTGAAGCTCTGAACAAAGTATTCAGACTCCTCGAAGGTGATGCCCATTGCTGCGAAAACAACGGCGAACTGCTCGTTGTCGCCAAGCACCTTTGCCTGACGTGCGATCTGTGCAGCGAGCTGCGCATGGGGCAGACCGCTGGCGGAGAAGATCGGCAGCTTCTGGCCTCTGACCAGAGTGTTAAGGCCGTCGATAGCCGAAACACCGGTCTGGATGAACTCCTGAGGGTACTTTCTTGCAACAGGGTTCATGGGGAGGCCGTTTACGTCCAGTCTCATCTCCGGGATAATTTCGGGTCCGTCGTCGATAGGTCTGCCCAGACCGTCGAAAACTCGCCCCAGCATATCCTCGGAAACTCCCAGCTCCATCTGGTGGCCGGAGAAAACAACTGCGCTGTCCTTCAGATTGATACCGGCAGCGTTCTCAAAAAGCTGCACCAGAGCGTTGGTGCCGTCGATCTCAAGGACACGGCAGCGGCGCTTTTCGCCGTTGGCAAGCCTGATCTCAGCCAGCTCGCCGTAGGTCACGTTTTCCACGTCCTTGACCAGCAGCAGAGGTCCTGCTGCTTCTTCAATTGTCCTGTATTCTCTTGGCATCAGTCTTCCTCCTTATTCAGAAGCTCAGCGAGCTCGGCAGAGATCTCTGTCCTGATATGACCGAACTCCTCATCGGTCCTGTTTTCCTCAACATACTTGAAACGGCCGATCTTCTCTCTTACAGGCAGCTCAGCAACAGCTTCGATGTCGGCGCCCTTTTCGATCGCATTTGCAGCCTCGTCATTAAATCCCAAGATCAGCTTCATCATGTAAAGCTGCTTTTTGAGGCTGGTGTAGGTGTCCACCTCATGGAAGGCCAGCTGGTGGAGGAAGTCCTCACGGATAGAGCGTGCGGTCTCCATTTTCAGACGGTCGCCTGCGGAGAGTGCGTCCATACCGATCAGCTTTACGATCTCCTTCAGCTCAGCCTCGTCATGGAGGATCTGCATGAACCTGCTGCGGTACTTCATCCAGTCAGCAGAAACGTTATTGTTGTACCATTCTGCCAGGGAATCTGCGTAAAGTGAGTAGCTGGTCAGCCAGTTTATTGCCGGGAAGTGGCGCTGGTAGGCCAGATTTGAGTCCAGTCCCCAGAACACCTTCACGATACGGAGAGTTGCCTGGGAAACAGGCTCGGAGATGTCGCCTCCGGGAGGCGAAACTGCTCCGATAACCGAGAGAGCGCCCTCTCTGCCTTCCTTGCCGCAGGAGACTACTCTTCCGGCACGCTCATAGAACTGAGCAAGACGGCTTCCCAGGTAAGCGGGGTAGCCCTCGTCACCGGGCATTTCCTCAAGACGTCCGCTCATCTCACGGAGAGCCTCGGCCCAGCGTGATGTAGAGTCCGCCATAAGAGCCACAGAATAGCCCATATCTCGGTAGTATTCGGCGATCGTGATACCTGTGTAAACGCTGGCCTCACGAGCTGCAACAGGCATATCAGAGGTGTTTGCGATGAGCACTGTGCGCTCCATGAGTGACTTGCCGGTCTTGGGGTCGATCAGCTCAGGGAATTCGTTGAGAACATCAGTCATCTCATTTCCACGCTCACCGCAGCCGATATACACGATGATGTCGGCCTCAGCCCACTTTGCCAGCTGGTGCTGAGTTACAGTCTTTCCGCTTCCGAAAGGTCCCGGGATTGCTGCGACACCGCCCTTTGCGATCGGGAAGAGGCAGTCTACTACACGCTGGCCTGTTACCAGGGGCATATTGGGAGAGAGCTTCTTCTTGTAGGGTCTTCCTCTGCGGACCGGCCACTTCTGAGCCATAGTCAGCTCACGCTGGCCGTTTTCAGTCTCGATGACGCACACTGTCTCATCAACAGAAAACTCGCCCTCTTTGATGGACTTTACTGTTCCGGAAACTCCGTTTGGCACCATAATCTTGTGGAGCACGATGTCTGTCTCGGGAACTGTTCCGAAGACATCACCAGCCTCCACCTTATCCCCAGGCTTCACTGTGGGCGTGAAGCTCCACTTCTTCTCTCTTTTAAGGGAAGGCACCTCAACGCCTCTAGCCAGGTTGTTTCCGCAGATCCTTCTGATGTCGTCCAGAGGACGCTGGATACCGTCGTAAATGCTGCCGATAAGCCCTGGGCCAAGCTCAGCGCTCATGGGCTCGCCGGTAGACTCCACCGATTGGCCTGTACCAAGTCCGGCTGTCTCCTCATAGACCTGTATGGACGCACGGTCACCGTGCATCTCGATGATCTCTCCGATAAGGCGCTTGTCGCTGACACGAACTACGTCGAACATATTCGAGTCCCTCATGCCCTCAGCAACTACAAGGGGTCCGGAGATCTTTACTATATTTCCAATGCTGCTCAAGATCTAAGCTCCTTTCCAAAAGGTTTAGTTCAGTATGTCAGAGCCCACGGCCTTCTCAACGGTCTCGTGGAGAGCCCTCATGCCGTCGCCTGTATTGCCCTCAACTGCGGGGATAAGAACGATGGCCGGAAGCCTGCTGCTCCGGTATTTTTTGATAGTGTCACTGACCAGCGCTGCGGCTGGCTCGGTGATATAGATAACGGCAAAGTTGCTCGCTGCAAGACGGCCAATGAGCTTCGTTATGCGCTCGGGAGCGGTCTCGCAGAAAACAGAGAGCCCCAGTGCCGCAAAGCCGGACACGCTGGCTGTATCACCGATAACGGCTGCCTTGTACAGTTCAGACATAGAGCTTTCTCATCCTTTCCGTGATAGTTTCCCGGTCTGTGCCGGATTCCCGGCAGACTCTTATCATGCGCAGGTTTTTCAGCTCCGCCTCAGCCGCAAGATAGTACGCAGCAAGAGGCTCGGCTCCGAAGGCCTGCATCCGGGCGGTCTGTGCAAGCTCCATGATCATGTCGTCGCACCACTTCTCGAAAGCCGCCGGAGACTGACTCAGCAGCTTTCCGCCCTCGTCAAAAGAGGTGGTCTCCAGTAAAGCAAGAACGCTGTCCGTACCGCCAAGGGCTGCTCTTATGAGGGACTCCTTGTCAAGCTCAGGGCTTCCGCAGACAGCAGTCTCCAGGAAGCTGCGCTGCTTTTTCATTTTTGCACAGCGATAGGCAGTCTTGATGTCGGCGCAGGCGGTAATAAGCCTTGCGTAGCTCACCATGAAGCTGCTGCCTGACTCCTCTGCCGCCTTTTGCATGGCGCTCATGCAGGCGCAGTCGATAAGCGAGTCGGCGAGCTGTCCGTCAAGAGTCCGTGTGATCAGCTCATAGGCCTGTTCAGCGGTGGAGCTGATATAGTCCGGCAAAATGTCGAATTCCTTGGAGGAAAACGCCTTCACCAGCAGATCAAGATCCAAATTAGTCGGCCTAATGCAGCAGCTCTTCGGGTCACGTCCCGAGAGCATGGATTTCAGCACGGCCTTCAGATCGTGGAAATCGTTTTTGTAAAGCAGGATCTTCAGTTCGTCACAGTCAGGAGCGTAGCCACGGATCATCTCCCACACGCCCTCAAGGGTCAGCTCCTCATTTCCGGAGCCACGCCGGGCGCTAATCAGAGACTCCATTTCAGCCGCAGTTGCAGCGGAGATGAGCTGATCCAGGTCGCTTCTTGTCAGGAGGAAATTCTCCATCGCCTTGACTGCTGCAACGGCGTTTGCGTATTTTGTTCCGCCCATTTAGCTCACCTGCCCGAACAATGCTCTTGCAGCTGTATCCCTTACGCCCTCACGCTCAGACTCTGTGATCGCACGAAAGCTGCAATTCTCCGAGATCAAGCCGTAGGTCAGGATAAAGCCGTCCTCGATCTGTGCCGGCTCAGGGGAGATCTTAACGGTGCCGTTTTTCTTTGCGGCGGCCTCAGAGAGCCTCTTGACGAAGCCCTCAGGGAGCCTTTCAAGGTCACGGCTGCACATCGAGATGACACCCTCGCCCTCTCTGAGAGAGCGCAGCACCAGTCTTTCCACCAGCTCAAAATACTCCTTGTCAGGGAGGTCATGGAGCCTTGCAACGGTGTCTTCGACGACCTTGTCAACGCACTCCACCTTGCAGGCCAGGATCCTTCTCTTCATCTCGGCATCGGCGAAGGAGCAGGAGTTCTCCAGCTCACGCTGAGCCTGTGCCTTTGCCGTTTTAATGTGATCAGCATAAGCCTTCTCAGCCTTATCCATTCCCTCAGCAATGATCGTTCTGGCTCTTTTCTCAGCCGCTGTGATAATGGATTCGCTGGTTTTCTTCTGCTGCTGATCGATCATGTTGATCATCTCATCTATACCGGCCATGGTATAACCTCCTTATGGTCAGACTTCGATGTTATAAATGAGAAGGATAGAAACGAGCAGTGCAAGGATAGCGTAGGTCTCTACCATAGCGGCCATGATGATACCCTTACCGTTGTGCTCAGGCTTCTTTGCAGTGATGCCAACACCGGCTGCGGCTGTGCGTCCCTGGAAGATAGCTGAGATCAGTCCTACGATAGCGATAGGCAGTGCTGCGATGAAGAACTCCCAGCCCTGTGCAGTTGTGAGCTCTGCTGCGTTTCCTCCGATAACGCCGATACGGCTAAGCATAAGGATAGCTGTGAGCAGTCCGTAAAGTCCCTGTGTACCGGGAAGGAGCTGAAGGATCAGCACCTTGCTGAACTTTGAGGGGTCAACTGATACCACGCCGGCAGCTGCCTCACCTACGAGGCCAACGCCCTTTGCAGAGCCGATACCGGCTAAGAGAGCTGCCAGTGCAGCACCTAAGATTGCAAGAACTATTCCCATATTAGTCATTTTTATTTTCCTCCTTGAATTTGATGTATTGTGTATTTACTGTAAGGGGCTGGAATTCTCTTCCGCCGCCTGTGTAGAACTTCGAGAAAAGCTCTACGAACTGGAGCCTGTCTGTGTGGACGTAGGCGCCCAGAAGGTTTATTGCAAGGTTTGCTGTGTGTCCGATAACGAACGCAACTATCAGCAGTACCAGCTTTACCACCTTGTTCTCAGGCATAGTGCCGATAAGGTTGATGACTCCTGCGATACTTCCCGTTGCAAGTCCAAGAGCAAGCAGTCTTGAGTAGGAAAGAATATCGCTGAGGTAGCCTGTGGCTGTATTGTAGAGGGCGTAAAGTCCTCCGAAGAATTTACCGAAGACCGACTTTGATGTTCTTCCGGCAGTGAGCACCAGCATGATCACACCTGTGATCAGCATATATGTGCCAATGGGCTTTAGGAACTGCGGCACATCTGTCAGGATGCTTGCTGCAAGAGGTGCAACTCCCAGTATCGTCAGGTAGACCGGCAGCGCATCAAGGATCGCATCCAACTTTCTGCCTGCCTTCCAGGACATAGCCGAGGCAACTCCCACACCCAAGAACAGGTGGAGTATTCCCAGACCAAAGGAGAACAGCAGCAGCTTGATCGGGTCGTCCAGAGGCTCAAACCACAGTGCTAGGCTGCCTACCTCCTTGCCAAAGAATTCTCTTCCGACCACCTGTACGATGTCGCCAAACCAGCTTCCGAAAAGGGCTCCCCATATGATAGTGGAGATGCCGCAGTTGCGGAACATGGTCAGGGTCTTGCGCATGGACTCCTCCAGCTTCAGCTTCCGCAGGGCGATGACTGTTCCGATGACCATTACCAGGCCGTAGCCTGCATCGGAGAGCATCATTCCAAAGAACAGGTAGTAGAAGAAGGACATCACCGGTGTGGGATCAACGTCCGACTTAGCCGGCATCGCATACATTTTCGTTATGCCTTCAACAGGGGCGGAGAAACGGCTGTTCTCCAGCAAAACAGGAACATCCTCGTCCTCGCCGGGGTCCGTATAGGTTATCACCGCCGGATAGCGTGACTGGATCTCCTCCCTGAGAGAGGCCGTATATTTTTCCGGGATATAGCCTGTCAGCACGAATGTGCTTCCGGTAAATCCCAATGAGCTCAGTGCATCGTACTTATCCTTGCGCATCGTAAGGTAGTCGATAGCGAACTTGAGCTGCTGGCGGTCCCCTTCATGGGACCTTATCGCTTCGATCGCTTTGTCGGAGCTGTGGATCAGCTCCCTCACCTTCTCCTCACACCGTGACATCAGCTCCAAGGGAGTGCTGCTGTCGGTCTCGGAGATCGTAACGAAGGAATTCTGCCTGAGGATAGCCTCGGCCTCCTCTGCGTTCGACTTTGCGCAGAGAATGAACAGGTCTGTCTGCTCCTTTGAGGAGTAGACCACCTCAGCCGCAGCTCCCTCGGGAAGCATCTCCTCGGTCTCCTGAGCGGTCACGGGGAACGGCATGGTGCCGATGAAGGCCTTTGTAGTGGCTGTTCCTTTGAAATTCAGCGGAACGTCCAGGCTCTTCCACGGGATAAGCGTGTCATACCTGAGCCTCAGCTGAGCGATCTCAGCCTGGGCGTCGGTGATAAACTTATTGCTGCGGATAATGTCATTTGCGGCAGCCATGATCTTCTCAAGCTGCATGGCTTCACGGCCGAATGCGTGTTTTTCCACCTCGGTCCGCCCGCCGAACATTTCCGCAAGCCCCGCCTTTTCCGGAGCGTATCTGTCCAGTATATCCAAAGCCTGGACCGCTGTGCTGCGGAACTTCTCAAACTCTCCGGTAACAGCGGTGATATTTGTGCTCTCAAGCTCCTCATCGGTATTCCTGCACAGCTCCACCACGCCTCTCCTCTGGAGAAGCTCGATTATCTTCTTACTGTCGGTAAGCAAAGCAACCAGCTCGATCTTTTTCATTCTGAGCTTTGCCATGTTTCACATCACACTCCTAACTAGGCAAAAAAGCCGTCGATAATGGCCTTTATCGCTTTCTCGGAATTGTCATTGGCCCTTTTGCGGATCTCATCAAGGGTCGTCTGACACTCCTTCTCAGCAGCAGCGGAATGCTCCGCAGCCTTTTTTCTGACTTCCTCTCTCAGTCCAGCCGCCTCAGCATTTGCGTCGGAAAGCCGCTTCTGAACAGTGATAGCCGCCTTTCTCTGAGCATCGCTGACGATCTCCTCGCTTTTCTGGCGAGCCTCAGCATTGCGCCGCTCAGAGCTGGCCTCAGCTTCGAGGATCTTTTTGACTGTTTCAGATGCCATAGTAACCTCCTTTGTGAAATGACCATCGGTCAGTTGCTCCTACCATTATACCACAGCAAGTAAGGCTTGTCAATAGCTTCCAGGAAGAAAATGACCAAAGTTCATTTATTTTGCCGATATAACAGAAAGAGAGCTATCCCTACAGACAGCTCCCACGCCAGGATTTTATCCTGATAAAGTAATTATAGCATATTGAGCCCGTTTTGTCAAGAAAAAATACATCGTTTTTCAATTAAATAGTTAAACCAGATCACGTTCATAGTTTTGGCATTGAATTTTCTCCTCATTCATAGTATAATAGATTTGTAAAGATCATTCGAAAGGAGGGTGGTATCATGTTCATCTCTCAGCCATGCAGAGAGCTTCTTTCTCGTTTGGAAAATGCCGGCCACAAGGCCTATCTTGTGGGAGGCTGTGTCCGGGACGGGCTTCTTGGCAAAAATATCCACGACCTGGACATCACCACAAGTGCACGTCCTGAGCAGGTCATGGAGCTTCTGGCCGACCTGTCACCTGTGCCTACTGGGATAACTCACGGCACCGTTACTGTTACTCTGGACGGCGCTCCCGCCGAGATCACCACCTTCCGGATCGACGGCAGCTATTCCGACTCACGGCGGCCTGACAGCGTTGTTTTCACCGATGATCTGGAGAAGGATCTTGCTCGAAGAGATTTCACCATGAATGCTGTTGCAATGGATCTTCGGGGAGATATTATCGACCCATTCGGCGGAGTTTCAGACATTCAGCAAAAGATCATTCGCTGCGTGGGACAGCCACGGCGCCGCTTCACTGAGGACGCTCTCCGCATAATGAGGGCCGTTCGATTTGCCTCGCAGCTGGGCTTCACCATTGAGACTGAGACACGCCGTGCACTGCTGGAGCTGCGCACAAGGCTTGCCCTGGTATCACCTCAGCGCCTTCGGGAAGAGCTGGATAGGCTGATCATGGGGAGATCCTCCACGGCCGTCCTGCTGGAATACCGTGAGATGATCGGTACGGTCATCCCGGAATTCCGCCCATGTTTCGATTTTGATCAGCACAGCCGCTACCACCGCTACAACGTTTATGAGCACATCGTCCGGAGCGTGGAGGCGCCTGAGAGCCTTCTTCTGCGGAGGACCATGTTCTTCCACGACATCGGCAAGCCGCCCATGTTCACCATGGACAGCTCCGGCGAGGGCCATTTCAAGGGGCACGCTCCTCTCAGCGCTGACATGGCCAGAAAGATCATGGGGCGCTTCGGCTACGACAACGCCACCATAGATCTGACCTGCCGGCTGATTGCTCATCACAGCGACAAGATCCGTACTCTCCCCCAGCTAAAGCGGCTCCTTGCAGAGCTTGGTCTGGAGGAGCTCCTGCTGCTCATGGAGGTCAAAAAGGCGGATAATTCTGCAAAAAATGAGTTTGTTTTAGCAGAGAACCCGGGCTTCGACCGCCTTGGCCAGACCGCAAGGCAGCTCATATCTGAGGGCGCCTGCATCGACCTGAAGGGGCTGGCTGTAAATGGCAGCCACCTGACCGCAGCAGGGCTCTCCGGGAAAGCCGTCGGACAGACCCTGTCCATACTGCTGGACAAGGTGATCGACGATGAGCTCCCCAACGACCGGGAGGCTCTGCTTCACTATGTAAAGGAGGTCTTGACATGACCGGAAGGATCCATTCAACTGAGAGCTTCGGCACCGTTGACGGTCCCGGGATCCGCTTTGTTGTGTTCTTTCAGGGCTGTCCGCTGAGATGTAAATACTGCCATAACCCCGATACCTGGGACTTTTCCGGCGGCCGTGAGGTCACCGCAGAGGAGCTTTTGGCGGAATACGACTCCTACAAGGAGTTCCTGAGATCGGGCGGTATCACTGCCACCGGCGGCGAGCCTCTTGCTCAGCCGGGATTTCTGGCGGAGCTTTTCTCCAAAGCAAAGGCCAAGGGCATACATACCTGCCTTGACACCTCAGCAGGGGTCTGGGGAAGCTCTACCGCTGAAAAGATCGACCAGGTGCTCAGCTCCACAGATCTGGTGATGCTGGACATAAAGCACATCGACCCCGTGGCTCACAAGGAGCTGACAGGCATCACAAACAGCCATATCCTGGACTTTGCACAGCACGTCAGCTCCCTTGGGATACCTCTTTGGATCCGCCACGTTGTGGTGCCCGGGATCACTGACGATCCGGAGGAGCTAACGAAGCTGGGAGAATTCCTCTCGACCCTCAATACCCTAAAGGCTCTGGACGTGCTACCCTATCACGATATGGGAAAGATCAAGTACCAGCAGCTTGGTCTGGACTACCCGCTTGAAGGGACTCCTCCCCTTTCCAAGGATGAGGCGATCCGTGCCCGTGATATTATCATGAAGGGTATCAGATCAGGGCTGAAAAAACAGAAGCCCTGAGCCAAGTTTTTCCGCAAATTTTAGTTTGACACGGGTTTGAGAAAATGATATAATAGTATTACAGGACACTCCCCAGAAAGGAAATGCTATGAAAAGAACTATCGCAACAATGGCAGCAGCTATTCTTGCTGTACTTACTGCCGCACCGCTCACAGCAAGCGCAGATCCAGCAAAGGATTATGCTCCCACCTACTATTTCAAGCCTATCGACGCAAATGTTGATCCAGCCACAGGGGACACAGTTGTCTACAACTATGATATTCCCGACGAAGGCCTTGATATGCAGATCAGCGTCTATGTACTTGAGACCTCCAAACAGGCTTGGTGGTTAGGCCCTAAGTGGAAAAGTTCAGAACAGCTTATCAAGCTGAAGGATATCTATGACTACTCCACAAACACTGAGCCATTTGCTTACTCCTTTGTCAAAAACGGTGTTATCGACAACAATGAATACGGCTTTGAGACTTCCCACGATGAGGAGCTCAATACCATGGCCTGCTCTGTAAAGACCGGCCTGGTCAGAAAGCCTTTTGTCCCCTACTGTGACCCCACCGATCAGTATGAGCTCACCCATTTCACTGCAAATATCAGCAAGGAGCTCACTTGGGGCTACTACACGATCCACTTCCTCACTGAGCCTGAGGACTACCCGGATCAGCGTGTTTGTGACGCCGGACTGATCCTTGACGACGGATCCTCCAGTATCCGCACTCCCATCGTTAAGGATATGACGATCCGTATCAGCGGCATCGAAGGCGACGTTAACGGTGACGACTTCGTGGATTCTACCGATGCTTCCGATGTTCTTGCAGAATACGCTGCATTGCAGACCGGCGGCGAGAGCACTCTTGACGACCGTGGACGCTTTGCCGCAGACACTGACCACGACAGGATCATCGACTCCACAGACGCATCAAATATCCTGGTCTACTACTCATACGTTATGTCAACTGACGAGGCTGTTCCCTTTGTAGAATACTTCGAGAATAAGTAAGAAAAGCCGTCCGGAGATCGCTCCGGACGGCTTTTTTTATTTTGTTCTGCCAAGGAGGTGATCTCCCAAACCTATAAGGTCAGCGGAGGTGTAATTTCCCGTATCATCGGCCACTTCCTGGCGCATGAGGATCAGGTCGAAGGTGTTCCAAACGCCGTTTTTGTCAACGTCCCAGTCGGGGCGCTGGGGAGCCTCATAGCCGTAGAGGGCAAGCTCGTTCATGTCGCCGCCCTTTCGCTCCATGCGCAGGCAGTCCGTAGGGGCGGAGTCCTCAGTCAGCTTGACTGCACGGTACATATAGCCGCCCAGGTCATTTGTCCACAGCAGCTTGTTCGTATGGGCATCATAGACCGAGATCTCGCCTGTTCCGTAGGTGTCATAGACCGCAAATCCGTTGAAAACGTACTCCTTGTCGAAGAAGGCGTACTCCACCGCATTTGACTGGTTGGAGTTTGTGGAGGGGGTCGCCATGCCGTCGGTGTCGCCGTAGATCGGGTCTGGCATGGTGTCCGGCTCGTCAAACATACGGTAGAACTGGTTCAGTGCGGCGTCCTTTGGAGCTGCGGAAAGGTCGCAGGTCTCGCCGGACTTGTCCTCGTTCATGGCGAGAAGGGTGGGGCGTATCATGTTGTTCCTGCCGTTGAGTATGGTCATGGGAGTTTTGGTGATGGTCAGGAATACCGGTGTTTCGCCGGCTTCTATGGTAACCTTGCCGTTTTTAACGGTAAGCTCCGTTGTCCTTCCCTCAGCTATGCCAACCTCCGGAACTGTCAGGTATGCGTGCTTCCCCTCGTCAACAGAGAGGCTGTACTCCACCGGATCACCGCCGTTTGTGGGTGTCCATACGCACACGACCTCACGAACAAGTGTGTCGTTTTTCACCTCGATGAACTCAGAGGTCATGACCTCAGGCTTTGAATACTCTCCGGGGTCAAGGCCTCCAAAAAAGCTGTCTTTGTCATTTCCCCAGCTCCAATCCCAGGGATCAGCCGGGAGCGGCTCAGTTCCCTCCAAAACGCTGTTCATGCAGGAGAGATAGTACCAGGCCGGCTTTTTCTTCCAGCTTCCCTTCTGTCCCACAAGTCCGGAGTTGTAGTAAACGCCCTCGCCCTCGTCACGGAGCTGGAACTTGGTTATCCGGTCGGCTCCGGCGGCGTAGGCTGTGAGGTAAGTTCTGGCAACTCTCTCGGCATACCGGAGCTGATACTCCACGTTGTCGTGGTTGTCAGTACCCTCCACCTCGCAGTCGCTCATGGGCACCTCAAATTCCGAGATCCACAGCTCTGTTCCGGGAGCGTTCTTGTTTATCCACTGCTTCAGCTTGAAGACAGTATCCGCAAGAGAGCTGTCCTCTATGGGGTTGCTGTCGGCGCCGATGTGGACATTTATGATGTCCACGGCAAACTTGCCGTCCTTGCGGTTGTAGTCAAACCACAGCTTCATCTGGTCAAGGTACTCCAGCATGGTCTTGTAGCCCACAAGTCCGCCCATTGCCAGCTTGAGATCCGGGTCGGCGGTCTTGACTCCAGCATTTGGGATAGCTCCCTCGTGGCCGTCGTAGTCAGCGGAGCACATGGCCGCCAGCTCATAGGGCGTGTAGTAGCTGGCCTTGCCGCTCCAGTTTTTGTTGGGCTCGTTGGAATTCTCCAGCGCAGTCAGCAGCCCCATGCCCACCTTTGGCTCCTGAGCGTCGGTGATATTCAGCGTGGATCGGTCGATGTTCTTGTTGCTGCCGTAGCGTGCAGCCACCTGATACATGGCCTGTGCGTGGATCGTGTAGCTCTTCGGGTCAAGGGTATCTGCGCCCTTGGGAGCTGCGATCTCCGGCTGCTTTTCCTCGCCGTAGATGTAGGAGCTGCTGCCCTGGAAACAGGGAATAATGTCGATGCCCTGCTCCTTCATTGCGGTGTAGTAGGCGTCCATATCGCCCCATGTGCCCTGGGTGAACTTCACCTTTCCTGAGCTGTCGATGAGCCAGCTCAGATTGTGGTACTCACGGACATTTCCGGCGGCCATGATCGAGGTCATTGGGTCGTCGATGAATGCATTGAAGCCGAAAGCAAGTCCGGCGTTCTCCCGTGTGGGGATCTTGATATTCTTCTCCTTTGGAGCAGTTTTTGCCTTCTGAGCTGAGGTCAGCTCAGACTCCTTATATCCGTATATGGCCAGCTCGGAAACGCCGCTGTCGCAGTAATCTGAGCTGAAATGCAGATAGCGGGTAGGCTGTGGATCATCGAAGGTGACGGCTCTCCACCAGTTGTATGAGTCCATGTTCACCTCGGCGATGTCGTGCCAAGCAAAGGGCTCGCCGTCAGAGACCGTCCAGGTGGGAGTTCCATTCGTATCCAGGAAAGCGATCCCGGTGATGACGTAATTGGCTCCCATGTCGATGTAGAACTGGGCAGCTCCGTAGTCCATTTGCTGATTTGGGGTCCAGTTTGCCTTAGATGTGTCCTTCAGCACGTCGGAAGAGACTGTGGGACTTTCCGCAGTCTCAGGCACCTTGTCCTGCTCATCAAAAAGGTAGGAAACGTCCCTCAGATAGCTTGCGCCGATGTAGACCAGATTTTCGTCCTGTATAACAAACTGCGAAACGTCCAGAAGATGGGGAGTTTTCTCCTCTGCGGAAACTGCTCCGGTGAAGGCTAGCGTTGAGAATATCGAGGCCGCACAGACCGCCGCCATTACTTTTTTCACTTTCATGATTACCTCCTGTAGCTTTATGTCGTAGCTGAAATGCCAATTATTTCCCATAGTATAATTATACTCTCTGGCAGTAATTTTGTCAACATTGCCGTGAAATTTATACATTTCGCACAAATTTCGTCCTTGTCTTTTTACTCTCAGCCATTGCAGTCCGGAAGAGCTTGACAATTCTTCGTCAATGTTGTATCATTAGTATGCAAAATCCATTCAAAGGAGCAAGTCATGCCTTCCGTAATTTTCTTTGATATTGACGGCACCCTCATCACCGAGGACGCCCGCATGGTCATTCCCGAGAGCACACGCCGTGCCATTGAGCTGACTCAAAAAAAGGGCAATCTCACCTTCATCAACTCCGGCCGCACGGAGTTCAACATCCTCCCCAGGATCCGGGATCTGGGCTTCGACGGGTACCTTCTTGGCTGCGGCACATACATCGAGTACAAGGGCGATGTCCTTCTCTACCATACCCAGCAGCAGGATTTCTGCCGACAGATCGCCGATACCCTGCTCAAATGCGGTGTTACGCCGGTCTACGAGCGCCGGGACGGGTATTTCTTCGAGGATAAGGCTCCCATGAGTGACGACCTGAAATGGTTTTTGGAGAACTTTGTCTCCTCAGGCATCGACATCTCCCGGAGAGTCCCTGACCCGGATTTCGGATTCGATAAATTTGTGGTCTGGGAAAATCCCGGCTGCGATATGGAGCTCTTCCGCCGTGAGATCAGCCCTTATTTCGACATAATCGACCGTGGGGGCGGCTTCTATGAGAATGTGCCAAAGGGCTTCTCCAAGGCAACTGCCATAGCCACTATCCTCCACAAGCTGGGGATCCCTCTGGAAAATGCCTACGCCATCGGCGACAGCACCAATGACCTTCCCATGCTTGAGGCTGTTCCTCACAGCATAGCCATGGGCGGCGCCGAAAGGATCTACCCTTACGTTTCATACGTTACGACGCCTATCGAGGAGGACGGCATCTGGAACGCTCTTTCCCATTTCAAACTAATATAGAAGTTTTTCAACAACTATCATGTAAAGAACTATACAACGGGCTATAAGCAAAACAGGAAGAAACCTCATTTTGAAGTCTCTTCCTGTTTGTTTTTTAGCACATATGCGTCTATCTGAGCCTCAAGGTCGTTGACCCTGTTTCCTTGTATAGGATCACATGAAAAGATCTGCAATATGATATACAATGCAGGACAGCACCAGTGCATTGCAGATATAGAACAGCGCTACCTTGAATGTCCATTTCAGGGAGTGAGATTCCTTGTAGGTCGTGGAAAGTGCCATCAGGCATGGGATATTGAACGTCGTTGCAAACATGAATGCAAGCGCCTCTGCCGGTGCTATCGCCGATGACATGGCAGAACCGAGCATTGCGGTATCCGCAGGTACTGTTTTTGCAAAGAAGGTCGCCTCCATGAGCGAATTGTTCCCCATAAATACCGCATTCAGCGTACCGAGGACAGCCTCCTTTGCAAATGCACCGCTGACAAATGCCATGAATGTCTGCCAGCCCATTCCAAAAATCCGTGTGACCGGTTCGATGAATGTGCCCACACGATAGAGCAGGCTGTTATCCACATTACCGTCCTTGCTGAATGAGAGTACATAGAACAAAACAGAAACCAGTGTGACTGTTCCGAGCGCACGCTTGAAAATATCCCACGCCTTGAAAAACGCCTCCTTGATGATGTGCTTCCAGTGCGCCTTGTGATAAGGCGGCAGCTCCATGATCATACCGCTGCGCTCCTCTACAGGTGCGAGCTTTCTGCTGAACACTTTGGATACAACGATCATGGTAACGACCACATAGAGGAGAATTCCGACACACACAAGCATCGTCTGCCACCATGTAAAGAACATTCCCGAAACAACTGGAATGATAGACCAGATCGATGCGCAGGGGATCGCCCAGATGATCGACATAGCCAGCATCCTCTGCCCCCAGTTGTCCATCACTCTGGTACCGCACGCACCTCCGATCGTGCAGCCAAAGCCCATTAACATAGGGCAGATCGCTTTTCCCTGCAAGCCGAGTTTTGAGAGCAGCCCGTCAAACTGATATGCTGCACAGGCAAGAAAACCTGTTTCCTCCAGAAAGCCAAATACGATATTGACACCGAAAACAAAGCTCGCCATAGAGATCGTGAAATACAGCACATTCGGTATCATCATGCTGAAAATGGAAACGATCCACGGATGAACATTCCAGCCTGTAAGCAGCTTTTCAACAGGGTCGTGCAGCATGGTCGGTATAGGACATCGCAAGGTGAAGTTTTCTTGCGGTCATCACGTTTATCAGCCTATACATAAATGGTACAGCGTGACCACTCATGGACATTCCGCTGAGTGCAGTCAGTGCGATAGACGCAAGCATCAGCGTATTGACCGCTGTCATCACGATAAGGCTGTAATGATTCTGAACAGAAGTATGATCATATCACGGAGCTTACGTCTGAGATCATGCATGAGCTTATCGAGAAGATCGTCGTCCACGCCCCTGACAAGAGCATTATGCAGCGCACGCAGGAAATTGAGATCCACTATCGCTTCGATGTTGCCGTAACGACTGCCGTTGCTGACAGTATGAAGTACGACAAAAAGAGAAAGGCTGCATAACCTGAGCGGTTACACAGCCTTATCTTAAATCATAAATACTTCTTTACAAGTACCAGACTTCTCCGGTCTTTCTTTTTTACTTGCGATAGCTCTCCATCTTAGCCTTGGACATTGGCCAATCGGCTGCGGTGAACAGCTTTGCATCGAACATCTGGATAGCGAGAGCGTCCATACCGGTAACTCCGCTCGTTCCGTTGTCGATAACATCTGCGTTCAGCTCGCCCTGGCTAGTCAGGGGGTACTTTTTAGGAAGTGCAACGTACTGAAGGATAGCAACTGCGTCGTTCAGGTCTACCTTCTTGTCAACGTTAGCATCGCCCCAGTCAGCCTTTACAGGTGCGGGCTCTTCCTTTACGTCATTAGCAGTTGTGCCGTCGGGCTCTGTGCCCCATACCAGCTTGCCGTCTGCGTAAAGCGTGATCTTGTCAGTGATAGCAGCTGCGTCGTTGTCATCCTCGAAGGAAACAAGGTCAGCATAGCTGTAGTCGTTCTTGGAATCCCATGCCTGCTTGTTGTATTCCTCGTCCATCTTGTAGCCGAGGCAGAACTGGTAAACTCGGCTTCCGTAGAAGTCACAGTTCTCCCAAGCGATCTCCACATAGTAGGTGCCCTTGTCGTCGTACTTCACGGGACCTGTGAGGATAGCCTCGTTCTTGCCGTCTGAGAAGCTCTTCTCCTGGTCGTAGTCGATACGGATAGGCATGAGCTGGTCAACGCCGCTTACCTCGCTGACATTGAAATAATATCTTGCTCTCAGGTCGCTCTCGAACTTAGGAGGATCGATAGTTCTGTTGTGAACTACGATCTTAAGCTGAACGCTGTCCTCCTGCTCCTGATTCTTACCGCCGGAAACATAAAGTCCAACAGGGAGCGGATCGCCGTTTGCGTCGATCTGATCGAAGCCAGCCTTTGCGTTCTTGGACATATCGAAATCGGGGATAGGATAGTTCTTATCAGCAAGCTCCTTGCCCTCAGCTCCGAAGTACTGATAAAGGCCTGCCAGATCGCCGCAGAATGCAGCGTTGTAGTCATCAGTTACCTCGTTGTAGATATACTCCTTGGTCATATCAAGGTGGTAATCCTTCAGGTCAGGACCGCCCACCAGAGCGCCCCAGAGAGTATGTACCTGATTTACCGGATCATCCATGCTCTGCTTTGCGGAGCAGTGAGATGAACGGTGGTGAGGCAGAGAAGCATAACTGTTCTCGTAGCCTACCTCGTAAGCGTATCCCATGGGGTTGTCGCCCAGGATGTACTCCATCTGGTCCTTTGCCCAGAGTGCGAAGGTCATGTCGCCTGTCTCCTTAGTGTAGACCATAGCCTGGAGGCCTGCTGCGGTGTTGTAACGTGCGCTTCCGTAGCCGGCAACTACTGCGTAGCCGTTAGGAGATGTTGCGATGAAGTTGTTTACCTGCTCGTTATCGGGGAGGTCCTTGATCTGGTCATAGGTCATGGGAGTGTTCCAGAGAAGGTCGTCCATTCCGAAATACTTGTGAGTTGTAGTTGCAACATACCAGTCTCTCATGGGCTTTGTGTATGTTACATTTCCGTCCTCGTCCTTGGACTCGATGCCTTTTTCAGAGTTCTTCTGCTCGGCAGTCTTGGCATCTACGCCTGACCAGAACTCAAGGTTCCAGTGGAAGATGTACCAGTCACGGGCTGTGTTGGTAACAGGAGCCAGCTTTGCGAAAACTCCGCCCCATACTGTATCCCAGCAGTGTACCCAGATGTTCTGCCAGCAGTTGCCGGTGTCAGTCATGATACGCTTCAGGTAGCCTGTATAAGGGTGAGCGCCCTTGGCGTTGGTGGTCTCCTCGTCAACTGCAACGATATCGTTGATGTAGTCGTAATCTTCAGTACAGTAGTACAGCCATACAGCTGCCCAAGCCAGCTCATCGTAGTCATAGCTGGAGGTATAGAAGCCGCCGTCATAGCCGAGGCTGTGGCAGTTGGGAACTGTTCCGGGAGTCCATTCCTCCACATGGGTATCAACTGCGAAATCGTAGAGTGCCTTGGCGTATTTAAGGCTCTCAGCAGCGTACTTGGGGTCTTTATCCTTGAAATTGAGGTAGTTTATAGCCAGAGAAGCCGCAGCACCTGCACACTGGTCAGAAGCGGGCATCTCAGTTGTTGCGAAATATGCAGGTCTCTTAACTCCGCATGAAGAGGAAGCGACCACTGTTCCGTCCACCTGGAGCTCAGGTGCGCACCAGTAGTTATGGTCGTTATTTCCCTCGCCCACCTGATAGCAGTAGGCTACTACCTTGCCGTCATCATCGAGGAAGGTAGCCTTCATGAAGTAATCGTTGATCCAGCGAAGCTCGTCTATAACGTGATCCTCAACGCCTATCTCCTTGTAGGCCTCAGGGAACTCGTAATAGCCCCAGCCCAGAGTAGATGCGGAGTAGCTTCCCGGAAGGCCGAACTTAACGTGGTCTCCGGCGTCGTGCCAACCGCCTGTCAGGTCAACACAGCCATCGCCGTCGGGATCAAGATACTTTTTGTTGGCAGCGATGAACTCGTTTGACATATTGACGCCCACATAAAGATCCGGATCGTCATCGCCGTCCTTATGCTTGCCCTCATCGGCAGTACCGGTGCCCTGGCCGTCGCCGAGTTCCTCATCGGTCTTGCCCTTGTTAACTGTAGGCATAGGATCCATAGGCTGGAGAGGGATATTGGCATCCTTGACATGGCAGTCGTCACGCCAGCTGTAATAGCCGTCTTCTCCTACCTTATCGCCGCACTTATTCGCATCGTAGAAGCAAAGCGCAAGCTGGAGAGCCTCAGCGAAGTTGTCGTAGTTGTTGGGATGATCGGGATCGATCACCGCAGCGCCTGCTGAGAGCGAACTGCCTGTGAGGATAGTTGCTGCCGCAGTGAGGGCGGCCGCCGATCTTTTGAAAAAGCCTAACTTCTTCATGTGATACTTCCTTTCAAAGGGTTATTTCAGAAGACCTTTCTCCTTGAGTCTGTCGAAAACAATGTTATATCCGTCATTTCCGTCCTTGAGGGAGCGGTTGACACGGCTGATAGTTGCTGTGCTTGCGCCGGTCTCAGTAACGATGCTGTTATAAACTCTGTGCTCGTCAAGCAGCCTTGCAACGTGAAGGCGCTGAGCGAAAGACTTCAGCTCGATGCTTGTACAGAGGTCATCGAAGAATTTATAGCAGTCCTCCACGGATCCCAGCGTCAGGATAGCCTCAAAGAGCAGATCCATACTGTCTGATTTAATCTTATCGATCATATAATGTTGCTCCATTCTGCCATAAGGCGGTTTTAGAAAACGATTTCCTACTTTACATTTTAACACATTATCACACAAAAGTAAAGTGTATTTTTCTGTAAAAATAAATAATTAACTCCAATACCGTTTTCTGGGAGCATACACCTTTAGTATATGATAGCACAATATCAACGTATTGTAAATAGCAAAAATTGCGGAATTACAAATTTGTTAGATCTACACAACCGCAATTTTCGGGCTGTGTAGATTATGCCTATACCAAGATTAAATCATCACTTTATGCAAGCATTTCTCCCTTCTGTGCAGAGCCTTACCAAAAACCTTCCTCCCATTTTTTGCACTTTATTTTCTGAGGAACTGCAAGAATACCGTTGATTTTTTTGTCGGGCTGTGCTATACTGTTCTCATGGAGGTGGGAAAAATGATACATATCTACTGCGGTGACGGCAAAGGCAAGACCTCTGCTGCTGCCGGACTGGCCATACGCTGCGCCGGCGCAGGCATGAAGGCGGCTTTTTTTCAGTTCCTGAAAAACGGCACCTCCTCCGAGATTATCAGCCTAAAAAAGCTGGGGATCAAGGTGAGCTGCTGCGAGGAATGCTGCAAATTCACCTTCGAGATGACTCCGGACGAAAAGGCCTCAGTCAAAAATGCTCAGGACCAGATGCTCCGTGATGCCGAAAGCCTTACCGAAAAGGGCTTCGGTCTTATCGTGCTGGACGAGTTTTTCGGCGCCCTTACCACAAAGACACTTTCCCATGATAAGGCTATGCAGTTCGTTGAGAGCTTCCCTGCTGCCTCAGAGCTTGTGCTCACCGGCAGAGACCCGGAGGAGTTCTTCCTAGAACGTGCCGACTACATCAGTCAGATCCAGGCAGTCCGCCACCCTTACAGCAAGGGCGTACCGGCTCGCAGAGGGATAGAATACTAAAGCCGCACAAAAAGTGCGGCTTTTTTCTTATTCAGTTACCATATCCTCAAGAAGGATCAGGTCGAATACATCTACTCGGCCGGAGCTGTTTATGTCCGCAAGAGCAAAGCCCTCCTCGGTCATATCGGTCTTGCAGATCAGGTACTGCTGGAGCACCACCGCATCTGCGATATTCACCGATCCGTCCAGATTGATGTCGCCGGTGTCGTGAGGCTCAGCTGCCGGCTCCTCCGGCTTAGTGCCGATCCAGAATGATGAACGTGCGATCTCGAACTGATTCCCTTCGGAGTCCTCCGCCATCACAAGGTAGGTGTAAGCACCGTTATCCAGCTTGCCGAAGCCGATCTGCTTATCGAAATAGACTGACAGGTCGTAGGTGGACTTGTTAGGTGTGGCCTCTGTGACCTGGCTGGTAGCGGACTCGTCCTCAGCGTTGTAAACTCCGCCCCAGACCTTTGCGATAGGAAGATTTGAGGTGATAACGCCCTTGAGGTAGAAGACGTTGCCCTTGGTGAGCTCGCCCTCGGGATAAGTAAGGCCGGAAACTCTCATGCCGGGCTCCACGTCGCCCAATCTCTCCATATAAGCCATGGAGCAGTAGCCTGAAATGCCGTTGTACTCCACATGAGCCCAGGTGCCGTCGCCCTTGCTGACAACGATCTGTGCTCCTGCCGGGATCTGTCCAAGGGAGGAGCTGTTTGCGCTGTGGCTCACTCTGATGTTAAGGTAGGACTGCACGTTCTTGGTGGTGTAGAGGCCTGCGTACTCCTCAGAACACTCGCAGGTATCGCTTCCGGCCGGGATAGGCACATCCGCATCTGCATAGGTGAAATAGCTCAGGGGATCGAAGTAGGTCTTTCTCGGCCAGCCGTTGTCGATAGTGTCGCAAACGCCGAAATGCAGGTGATTTCCAGTAGCTGCGCCTGTCATGCCCACAAGTCCGATGATCTGTCCGGCAGAGACCGTGTCCCCTGCCGAGCACTTCAGCGCTGAGCAGTGAGAGTAGAAGGTATACACCGAAAGGTCTGAGTGCCAGACAACAGCTGTGTAGCCGTATCCGTCCAGCCAGCCGGCAAATGTGACCTTTCCGTTATAGGCGGCGTAGATGTTGCTTCCGCCGTCCGCTTGGATATCTATAGCGTTGTGATAGCCTGAGGCATCACTGACATTTCGATTAGGATCAAAGTAGGTGGTTATGGTCTTGAATTTCGGCTCTACAGGCCAAACTCCGGAAACAGCTGCCTTTGCTGTAATGGGGAAAAGTGCCATGATAACTGCTGTCAAAACGGCGAGGGATCCCGAGATCAGCTTCTTCATAATAATCACTCCTGTCAGAATTTCATGTCGTTTTTTGACATTTCATTTGCAATACTACCACAAATTTCCCAAAAAGTCAAGGAAATGGCTTACTTTCCCACGATCATAACATATTGGTGCAGTCAGAAGGCGGATATTTTGTGGTAATTTTTCTAGTGATCCACAATATATCGTGCAGCAAAACTATTGAAAAAACATTTCCGTTATGTTATAATTGTCTTACAAACTAACTCAAAAGGAGGTCATTATGGACATCAAAAATCTCATCTCTCAGATGACTATAGAGGAGAAGGCTTCCCTTTGCTCAGGAACCGATTTCTGGCACACTAAGGCCGTGGAGCGCCTTGGTATCCCACAGATGATGGTCAGCGACGGCCCTCACGGTCTCCGAAAGCAGAATCTCACCAAAGAGAATTTCAACGAGAGCATCAAGGCTGTGTGCTTCCCTGCTGCCTGCGCTCTGGCCTGCTCCTTCGACAAGGATCTGATCTTCCGGCTGGGACAGGCTCTGGGAAACCAGTGTCAGGCTGAGGACGTAGGCGTTATCCTCGGCCCCGGCGCCAACATCAAGCGCTCACCTCTCTGCGGACGAAATTTCGAGTATTTCTCCGAGGATCCCTACCTGGCATCTAACATCGCTGCAAGCCACATCAAGGGCGTTCAGAGCAAAAATGTGGGCACCAGCCTCAAGCATTTTTTGGCCAATAATCAGGAAAACCGCCGCATGAGCGTAAGTGCTGAGATCTCTGAGCGCACCCTCCATGAGATCTATCTGGCCGCCTTTGAAACTGCCGTCCGTGAAGCAAAGCCCTGGACCGTTATGTGCTCATACAACCGAGTAAACGGCGAGTATTCCTCAGAAAACCACTGGTCGCTCACTGAGATCCTCCGTGAAAAGTGGGGATTTGACGGCTTTGTGGTCAGCGACTGGGGCGCCGTCAACGACAGAGTCAAGGGCCTTCCGGCTGGTCTTGACCTGGAGATGCCCTCCAGCGGCGGCGTAAATGACGCAAAGCTGGCTGAGGCCGTTCGTGACGGGAAACTCCCGGAGAAGGCTCTGGATTTGGCCTGCGAAAGGATCCTCACCATCGTGGACAGGTACCTCTCCGGCCGTGACGAGAAGGCTGTCTGGGATAAGGAAGCCGACCATGAGCTCTCCGCCGAGATCTCAGCACAGTGCATGGTGCTGCTGAAAAACGAGGATGAGATTCTTCCTCTCTCCAAGGACAAAAAGATCGCATTTATCGGAAAATTCGCCGAAAAGCCCCGCTATCAGGGCGGCGGAAGCTCTCACATCAACTCATTTAAGGTAACTGATGCGCTCTCCGCTTCTGCAAAATACGCCAAGGTCAGCTACGCACAGGGCTATGACACCGCTGAGGACGTTACTGATCAGGCACTTCTGGACGAGGCTGTGAAGCTGGCTGCTGAGAGCGACGTGGCTGTTGTTTTCGCCGGACTCACCGACCTGTTCGAGTCCGAAGGCTTCGACCGCACTCACATGGGGATCCCCAACTGTCAGAATCAGCTCATCGAGAAGATCTGCGATGTTCAGCCAAATACAGTGGTCGTCCTCCACAACGGCTCTCCCGTGGAAATGCCCTGGCTCAGCCGTGTGAAGGGCGTTCTGGAGTGCTATCTTGGAGGTCAGGCTGTTGGCCAGGCTCAGTGCAGGATCCTTTTCGGTGAAGAAGCTCCCAGCGGAAAGCTGGCTGAGACCTTCCCCAAAAAGCTCTCCGACAATCCTTCATTCCTCAACTTCCCCGGCGAGGGCGACCGTGTTGAGTACCGTGAGGAGATCTTCGTGGGCTACCGCTACTACGACTACAAGGACATGGACGTGCTGTTCCCGTTCGGCTTCGGTCTGTCCTACACCACTTTTGAATACACAGATATGAAGGTCAGCGCTGACAGCTTCTCCCCCGATGAGGGCCTGGAGGTCAGGGTGACTGTGAAAATACCGGAAAAATGGCCGGACGTGAGGCTGTACAGCTCTACGTCAGCGACTGTGAGAGCTCGGTCATCAGGCCTGTCAAGGAGCTCAAGGGCTTCGAGAAGATCTATCTGGAGCCCGGTCAGTCCGGCGAGGTGGTCTTCCGCCTTGACAGACGCTCATTCACCTTCTACAGCGAAAAGATCCACGATTGGTTTGCTGAAAGCGGCGACTTCTGCATAATGATAGGAAGCTCATCCCGTGACATTAGGCTGAGCAAAACCGTTACTATGGTATCACAGGAGACTCTGCCCTTCCGTGCAGATTCCAACACCACTATGGGCGACATCATGGACAACGAGAAGGCTCGTCCCCATATCCAGCCCCTTATTGACGATTACGTCAAGGCTATGAATCTGGACGGCGATATGACTGAGCTCGGCGAGGCAACTAAGCTCATGATGGAGGCTCAGCTTCGTGACAATCCCCTCCGTGTAATGGTCAGCTTCACCGACGGCCGCTTCACCCATGAGGACATCGCTCGGATCTGCAATGAGATCAACGGCGAGTTCTCAAAATGAGGTGTGCTATGATAATAGTCATTGACAGAACGCATATCCCAGAATGTGTACAGGTCATCAGAAAGAGCTTTCTCACTGTTGCGGAGGAATTCGGCCTGACCACAGAAAACGCCCCTCGCTTCACCGCCTTTGCAACTGACGAGAACAGGCTTTTTTACCAGCTCGATGTTCAGCAAAGGCTCATGGTCGCCTGGGTCGACGAGGACGGTAAGATCATCGGTTTCTACTCGCTGCTTCCTCAAAGCGACGAGGAATGTGAGCTGGGCAGCCTTTGCGTGCTTCCGGAGCACAGGCACAAGAATATCGGCAGCAGACTGCTGGAGGACTCTTTTTCTCGGGCAAAAAACGCCGGTTTCTCCCAGATGAAGATCAGTATCATCGAGGAGAACTCCCAACTGAGGCAGTGGTATGAGGGCAAGGGCTTCGTACACACCTCCACCGAGAAATTCGATTTCTTCCCATTCACCTGCGGATATCTTAGGCGTAAGCTGTAAACAAAAAGGACACCCTAGACGGTGTCCTTTTTTGTGGAAATCATTCACAAGAAAAAAGGAGCCCAAAGGCTCCCATTGATGTGACCAGACCGATAAGCCGAGTTCTGTCGTGTGCGGCAATTTATCTACTCCCGCTGTCGCCGGCGGGCTCTAGCCGTCATTACCTCATATCCGCCGAGCAGACGTTAAGATATGAAGTACCAATAGACGTTGCACCGGGTAGGGTTTACATAGCAGTACGGTCTCCCGCACTCTGGTGAGCTCTTACCTCGCCTTTCCACCATCACCTCAAAAGAGGCAGTATATCTCTGTTGCACTAGCCCTAAGGTCGCCCTCGGCTGCCGTTAGCAGCTACCCTGCTCTGTGATGCTCGGACTTTCCTCATGAACTAAAGCGTTCATGCTGCCGCATAGTCTGCTCACAGGTATAGTTTAGCATATTTTCGGAAATTTGTCAAGGAGCAGCCGCCATTTTCGGCAAGGCAGCAAAAAGCGGCCCAGAAATACCGGACCGCTTTAGCGAGTTCAACTCGGTGCTGGAGCAGATAACGGGAATCGAACCCGCCTCCTCAGTTTGGGAAACTGAAGTAATGACCACTATACTATATCTGCATCGTTCTTGATCATAACATATAAGCGAAGCGAATAGGTTATAATCGCCCGATATGCAGGGAGCTGATCTTTGATCTGCGTATCTGCAAGGGCTTTCAGATAATTTATAATGAATGTCTTTGCATTTATTATAACACATCTTGGAGAGGATTGCAAGTGGTTTTTTTATCATAGGAATGATTTTTTGATCGAAAGGCGCCTTCTTTTCAGAAGGCGCCTGATCTGTTATCCGTTCAAATATTCGGAAATGTCCTCTGTGCGTATATCTATCCCACGTCCGTAAACGTCCCTGGTCAGATCCGCAAAATAGATTCCCCCTTTCGTAAGGGTAGAGGTCCTCTTACCTATATAGTCGAGATGCAAGGCCGTTACATTTCACTTTTTGCAAAAAAAGACTCCCCTATGGCTACTGCTCTTAGCGGAACATTCAACAAAACCAAACCGAATAGGAACACAAGCGGACGTTACAAAGCGTCCGCCTGTTTTTTGTGCATAAGCGATAAAACTTATTTGCGGCAATTGACAAACTCGCCGATATATGGTATAATGACATATCATCAAATTTAGGGGTGAATGACAATGGGAGCGGCTAAGTATTTGGTTAATATATATATATATATATAGGTAAATTAACTAACTGCGCCCATTCGACAATTTCATACGGTAAAACAGCGTATCACGCAGGATAATTATGCCCTGTGATGTACGCTCTTTTGATTTTAAGGAGGGTTTTAAAATGAACAAAATTGTGAAAAAGGCAATGGCGGCGGCTCTTGCTCTGACTATTGTCGGCGGAGGAGCGCCAACGCTTTCGGGCGGCGGATTCGACGTACTGAAGCCATCTATCGTGGCTAACGCGGAGGCGATGGTAACAGTTGCTAACGGAGCTTACTTCCATAAGGGCGACACGCTTGATTTCGGTACAGGCAGTTATGTGTCTGTGTATGATTACGAAGATTCTCTTTTTATTTCAGGAACTCAGTCGTTTACAAATGCTGAAATTATCCATGGTGATGAAGATACCTATGGATATATTCATATTGGCAACGCAGACGTTGATTGTTCCTTGTTCCCTTATGCTGATGGTAATAGGGATATGTTAGATTCGTTTGAGGACGTTTGGGGTTATATAGTGTGCGGCGACGGAACAAAAGAAAGCCCTTATTGTTTCTGCCCATTATTACAGGAGCTTGCCGCGGTAACATATTCTTATGCAAGCGTTACTCTTGAGGATTCGATAACGCTCAATTTCTATGCGGATAAGCCTTCGCTTAACGCGCTCGGCGTTGACAGCGTTACACTGACAGGACCTAATGGTGAGAAATCTTATGCAACTTTTGAAGAGGGCGGAAATGACACCTATATTTTCAGATATCCGCTCTATGCAACTCAGCTTGACGAAGATGTAACTATCCAGTACAAAAAGGGAGAAGATATCGTTCAAGTCAGAGTCTACGACGAAGCGACGAATACACTTGTACCTGAGAATAGCCTTTCCTATAACATCAATACTTATTGCGACGAGATACTTGAATATGAAGAGGGTTATTATGCAGATGAGGAAATAAATGCAGTTCAGTCGCTGAAAAACCTCGGTATAGCAGCAAAGAATTATTTCAGCGATTCTACAGACGAAATAACTTTCATTGGTACTAATTACACTACCGACAAAGATGCGATAAAAGCTGATTACGCTCCTACTTTCCAATCTGAGAATGATAAGGTTTCCGTCGTTCTTGATTCCGTTTTCTCTATCAGATACTACATTGACGGACTTACCGCCGATTCTACTGCAACAGATGAAAATGACACAGTTTTGAACGCCGTTAAGGGAAAAGGCGGTAAATACTGCTTTGAGAAGAAGATCGTTTCTCCGACGGATATGGGCAGTCCGTATACAATTACATACAACTCTCAGGATTACATAGCGTCCGCCCTTTCTTGGAGCTACCGCACTATTGAAAACGATTCTAACAGGATAAGAAATTTATCAAGGGCGCTCTATCAGTATTTCAAGTATACCGAGATATACGAAACATGGGCTAATTCTTAATGCTAAAGGAGGTAAAACGCAATGGAAAAATACATTAAACCCGAAATGGAAATAATCGAGTTCGATAACGAGGACGTTATCACGACGAGTGGTAAACCCGAAGTTGAACCCGAATAATAACGAAAACAGGCAGTCCGCACGGCTGCCTGTTCCTTTAAGGAGTAAATATGAAAAAACTGATACCAGTACTCGTTATGTCTGCACTTCTGCTGACGGGCTGTAAAGGCAGTGGAGGTTCTTCATCAGAGTCCACAGCAGAGAACACAACAGCCGCGACAACTACAACCGCAGAGGATACAACTTTCGAAACTCAAACTACTGCGAAGTCCGCAACCAAGTCTGCGACCACCATAAAGGCGCAGGACGATTCTGCCTATGCTATAACGACTAAGGCAGGCGGCTCCAACGCAGAACCTACCACCAAAAGCGAACATGAGCTGTCGCCAGTCGGCAACGAAGATACTACAAATCCACCAGCAGCGGTAACTACTCAGCCTGCAACCAACAATACTTTGCAGACTACGCAGAAGGTCACCGAGCCTGCTACTCAGCCAGTTACGACCAAGTCAGCAGAAAAGCCTACCGCGCCTATTATTACTACTCCTCCTAATGACGGCGGAGGAGCAATAGAGTTGCCGATGATACCGATTGGATAATTAACAAAAGCTGAGAGAGTTCAAACTTTCTCAGCTATATTTTTACAGAACAAATTTTCGTTTTCTATTGACAATCGAAATAAAGTATGCTAAAATAAAAGCATCTAAACAAGAACATTCATTCTCATATGCAATCGAAAACCTTATTTAATGGAAGGATGTATATTATGAGAGTGAAGAATTATCACAAACATGATAACATGAGTGTTCTTGAATTGGACACGCCGCTGCAGATTTATAAGGAGTTATACGGTCAGGAAGCATACGAACAGGCGAAGAAGTTTTATCAGTCTGAGGAATGGGAGAGGTTCGAGAAAGAACAGCTTAATTCAGACAGACGATACTACGATCACAAAGCAGATCTATGTCTTGAGGACTATGATGAGTGGGAAAGCGCGGAGAAAAGAAAACGTCGGTTGAATGATCCCCCGTCCTTTGTCTTACGCGCTGAAACGAAACTCACCAACGGATTTGATGATATTTTCGATGATCCGATACTGCAAGAAGCCATGCAGACACTTACTAAGAAACAGTACAGTGCTATGTACTGTACATTCAAAAGTGAGCTTAACACAATTGAGATTGCTGAGCGAATGAGCACTACTGTCCGAGCTGTACAAAGGCTGTTACATCGAGCTTTGATAAAACTGCGCGAAGAATATGTTTCGCTTTTTGAAGAAGCCAAATCGTGTGGCTACGCAAAATGCGTTGAGCATAACTACAAGCGTATACTTCAGTTCTTTGAGGAGTATGAGATAATACTCACTCAGAACGATCCCGCGGCGTAAACCTAACCCCACAGCATTCATTTTGCTGTGGGGCTTTTTCTATTCTGCTGTTTGGTAAATGTTACTAAGTGAAAGTAGCTTTGATGTTTATTTGATTGTGCAGCTCTACAAACTTGCTGAGTGCAAATATTGAAATGTTCGTTTTTGTCGTTTCTCACCGCTATATATATGGAGGCAGTCCTCTCTCTGCTAATGATAGGGTGACGGTAAAAATGGAGGTGTTGAAAATGCTGACCATGCCGTCACCCGTGCTTCACAAACGTCTATATATCGTTGAAAGTTCGGGTGACAGTAAAACTCGGGTGACGGTAAGTTTACTGTCACGGTTGAGTTACCGTCGCCCACATACAAGCCCTTTTTCGCCGCCGATACCAAAAGCGGACAGGTATCCTACCTGACACCACAAAAGCGGTTGTGGCGCAACGTGGAGCGAGTGTGGCGGCATTGGCATAAGGAGAAAAACTACCGCTGACGGAGCAGTATCGGTCACGGAAGTATGAAATGCCAGCATCGCATTCGGCAGTCCGCCGAACGCTTGCTGGTCGGGGCGAACCCCGAGCCCCCTCACAAAAATCGCACAAAGAAAGGAGCGTGATACAATGAGAAAACGCAATCGAACTATCACTATCCGCTGTACCGATGATGAGTATGAGCGGATACACAACAAGGCTCAGCGGCACAAGCTGTCCCTCAGTGACTTCGTTCTCAGGTCGGCACTCGATAAGAAAATCATCGTGGCTGACGGATTGGACGAGGTCGCAAAGCAGCAGAAAGCTATCGGTCGGAATCTCAATCAGATAGCAATGCTTGGTCACGAAGGAAGGCTGCACTCTGTCAGACTGGACGAGCTTATTGAACAGCACAGGTCAGTCACAGCAGCAGTCTGCGACATAGCAAAGGTGGTGAAGTGATGCCAATAATTCATTTTATAAACAACAAAACTCAGACCACTGGCGGAATGAAAAACGTCCTCAACTACGTCAGCAGAAAGGAAAAGACGGTCTCAGAGGACAAGCGTTTCGTGACCGGAGTGAACTGCTCGCCCGAGACTGCTCTCGACGAAATGACCGCGACTAAGAACCTGTACCACAAAACTAACGGACGGCTCTACTATCATCTGGTGCAGAGCTTCCCCAGCGGATATGAAATTGAACCCGAGCTTGCACACAAGATTGCTGTGGAGCTTGCGGAGAAAGCGTTCAACAAATATGAAGTTGTAGTCGCAACTCATATCGACCGCGAGCATATCCACAGTCATTTGGTGATGAACTCTGTCAGCTTTGAGGACGGAAAGAAGTACCATTCAAACAAGGAAAGTGTCGAACAACTGATGAAGCTCAGCGATGAGATTTGTCGGCGGTACGGAGTCCATGTACTTGACGCTCCCAATAAGAAAATGAACAGGGACTACCTCTCCGACAGCGAGTACAGGTCAGCCAAGCGTGGCGAGAGCTTCAAATGGGAGTTGATGAATGTCATAAACCAAGTCATGAAGCAAGCCAAAAGCAAGAAGCAGTTCTGTTACTTGATGAAGCGGCAGGGCTACGATGTCAGGTGGGAGGACAAACGAAAGTATATTACCTACACTTGTCCTAATGGCAGGAGATGCCGTGACAATAAACTTCACGGCGAGCGATACAGAAAGGAGAATATGGAGTATGAATTCAAAGCAAGAAGAATTACAGCAGATGTACGACAAGGAATTGTCGGAAGCGGCGGACACTCAGCCGACAGTGGTGGTGCTCGATTCCAACTGGAGAGCACTGATAGAGTTGCACAGGCAGCTTGCTAAAATAAAGAAACCCGAGGACGTTATGCCCTCGGGTTTCATACAAATTTTATAAAGTTCCGTTAAGGATAGCCGCCATAAGGGAGCCTTTCTTTATTCACCAGGTGAGTTCCGAGTGACTGTGGATATAGAATTCCTCCTGGCTGGGCTGCCAGGTCTTTTCCTTTTTCGGGAAGAGCGCATCGTACTTCTCGACAGCCTCTTCGTCCTCGCAGGGAGCGTCCGCATCGTTCTGGAAATACCTCCAATGTCTGCCGTCAAGGGCTCCCGGGATCAGCTCCTTCACCAGCAGTGCTGCCGGGAACGAGCCGAAGTCTCTGAATGTAATGTTATATCTCTTGCAGCTCTTATATCCCCGGGCAACATAGTTATCCGGGTTGCCGAAGTTGATAACAACGTCGTATCCCATATCCTTTGCCAGAGCAAAGGTGTGCTCCAGCAGCCGCTTTCCTATGCCCTTCCGCTGATGACCGGGACGAACGCAGAGGGGGCCCATGGTGAGGACAGTTTTTCCGTTCCCCTCATCGTCCATGAGTTCGGATCTCGAGTACATAACGCAGCCCAAGATCTCTCCGTCTGACTCCAGAACGAAGTCCAGCTCCGGGATAAAGGCCGGATGCTTTCTCAGCACATGGATAAAGTAGTGCTCAGAGCAGCCGGGAACGCTCAAATTCCAGAACGCCTCTCTGGCCATTTCCTCTACGCAGCGGTAGTCGTTAGGTGTTTCGGGTCTGATGATATAGTCATTATTATTCATTATTTTTCCTCCTGAAATAGTTGACCGGACAACGGGAGGTTTGTGTGAGACAGTATTCGCAAACCTCTTGTTTACGCTGCTATCTCAGTTCTGTTATTATTTTTCAAACAACGGACTCCTTTTAGTAAGATATGAGCTTTCGCTCTACGCTAATTATAAACTATGAACAGCCCTTTGTCAAGGCATTTCAGGCAAGATACTTTATGGCCTCGGTCGCAGCGACTGCACCGTCTGCTGTTGCGGTAACGAGCTGACGAACGTCCTTCACACGGTTGTCTCCGGCAACGAATATCCCGGCGGACCTTGTACGGCAGTTCTCTCCGGCGACTGCATATCCGGCGCCGTCCAGCTCGATAACAGAGGCGAAGTTCTGGTTTTCGGGAACTCTTCCAACAGCCACGAAGAGACCGTTCACCTCAAGCTGAGAAGTATTGCCATCCTTATCGGTGACCTCCACTGCCTTCAGCTTTTTCTCGGCGATAAGGCCGGTGACCCTGCTGTTGAGCACAAGCTCAACATTCTCTCGCTCACGAAGACGGGCGACCGTTGTCTCGTCACCTCTGAACTGGTCACGGCGATGGATAAGGTAGACCTTTTCCGCCAGATCTGCCAGATAGAGTGCGTCCTCCAGAGCGGTATTACCTCCACCCACCACGGCCACAGTTTTCTTCCGGTAGAAGGCTCCGTCGCAGGTTGCGCAGTAGGAAACTCCCCTGCCCACCAGCTCGTCCTCGCCGGCAACTCCCAGCTTTCTGTTCTCAGAGCCTGTTGCAATGATCACAGTTCGTCCCTCGTAGCGATTTTTGGCAGTGACAACGGTCTTCACATCGCCGTCCTCGATGCCTGTGACCTTCTCGAAAGCAAACTCTGCTCCAAGAGCCTTGGCCTGCTCATAGATCTGAGTTGCCAGGTCAAAGCCGGAGATATGAGCCGCCGAGGGATAGTTCTCCACATCAGGAGTATTGATTATCTGGCCGCCGTAGCTTGCGGCCTCAAGCACCAGCACGCTCTTTCCGGCACGGCGTCCGTAGATCGCCGCAGTCATGCCGGCAGGGCCTGCTCCAACAATGATGATATCGTACATTCAGGCACCTCCGACCATTTCCTCGATAGCGTCCTTCGGCTTGATCCCGATGCTTCTTGCAGCCTCCTGGCCGTTCTTGAAAACCACCACACAGGGGATAGATGAAACGTCATATTCGTCAGCAAGCTCGTCCTCGTCGTCGATGTTGACAGACACGAACTTCACGTCCTCACGCTCTCCGGAAAGCTCCTCCAGGATAGGGCGGAGCGCCTTGCAGGGGCCGCACCAGTCTGCGTAAAAATCTGCAACAACGGGCTTGTCCGAAGAAAGCACCTCGCTTGCAAAATTGTCCTTGTTTACTTCAATTACAGCCATGATCATTCTCCTTTCAGAGCTCAGATGAGCTTAGCGATGTCAGCGTCGATGTCCTCCGGGGGAGTCGTGGGGCTGTAGCGCTTGACCACATTACCCTCTCTGTCCACCAGGAACTTTGTGAAATTCCAGAGGATGTCTCCGGGCTTCTGGCAGGTCTTGCTCAGCTTCTCGATAGCCTTTACAGCCATCTTGTTTTTGAGTCCCTTGACCTCAGGATCCTGAGGAGCGGCCTCCTTTAAGAGAGTGAACACGGGCGACTCGTTCTCGCCGTTCACGTCTATCTTAGCAAGCTGATCGAACTTTGTTTTGTATCGTGCAGTGCAGAACTCATGGATCTCAGCATCGGAGCCGGGAGCCTGATTTCCGAACTGGTTGCAGGGGAAATCGAGCACCTCAAATCCCTGATCATGATACTTTTCATAGAGCTTCTCGATACCCTCATACTGAGGAGTAAATCCGCAGCCGGTAGCTGTGTTCACGATGAGCAGCACCTTGCCCTTCATTTCGGCCAGATCAAGCTCACCCTCTTTTCTCTTCTTGACTTTCAGATCGTAGATCGACATACACTATTCCTCCTTTATAACATTTGGTATTCACTTTGTGTACAATTAGATTGTATCAAATTGAATTTCATTTGTCAAGAGATTTTTCGAAAATTCACATTTTGTTCACATTTTATCATGCCCTCTTCTTATTATAAACGGCTAAGCCTCGATCATTCAATTCCGAACGCTCCACTCGGATAAAAAAAGAAGACGCCTCCCCTAGGAGGCGCCGTATCAATCCTTATCGAAAACTGTGTATATGTAGAGCGCACCGTCCAGCGCAAGGGCTCCGCCGAAGATCATCAGCAGTACCATTGACGAGGAGGTCAGGAAGATCAGCTGCATCACCGCAACTACGATAGCCAGCAGTCCGCCGGCAGCGACTGCTCCGAAGGAAAGGGATCTTTCCATGGAGCTTGGCGAAAACAGATGATCCTTCTTTTTTAGCATGATCACATTCACCCAGCCGTAGATCATCACTGCTGCCGCCGTGATCTGTAGAACAGCAGCCAGCACACGGATAGCTCCGCCGGTGAAACCGCCCTCCGGTCCCAGGAAGACCACTAGTGCGATAATGTGCATGATACAGCCGATATGTGCCGCAGCAGACCAAGGCCTCAGCTTTGAGACCGGCACCTTGAGCTGGAATTTTTCTTTTTTGTTTTTACTCATATGATCATCCCCTTTTTGAGAATATCCCTTGAGGAGTTTCCCTCATTCATTATAACATAAAAGCGCAGCGTTATGTTATAATTGCCCGATATGCAGGGAGCAGATCTTTGATCTGCGTATCTGCAAGGGCTTTCAGATAGATTATAATGAATGCTTGCATTCATTATAACATAATATTATGTAAAATGCAAGGAATTTGATGAACTCCTCAAACATTCATGTCATTTTGTCTTTCCCGATCATTGAGCAGGCTTGTGTTCACAAGGTCATGGTGCAACCGTCCAAGGTCGTTTCTTGTGGAGGGATCCCGGCTCCCGCTGTAGCTGTAGCCGATACTGCGCATATAGGCGTTCCAGCGGCAGTGCTCAAGGTCAATGATCTTGTCCGTGACGGAGGGATCCACTGCTGAGCAGCCCATTCTTGCTCTCTTGTGGATCGCAGAGGCGATCGACGAGCGGAAATTGTACTCATACCGCCAGAATTCCTCCTCATTGCCCCAGTTAAGGTGCCTTTTCAGTGCCTCTGCCACCAGGTCGGAGTTGATCACCACCTGCTCGGAATAGGAGCGTCTGATGTCGCCTATGCACTGTATATCGTAGGCTTTTTGCTTGAAATCCACAGCGCTGCTTATGAGCTCAGACGAGGCCGGATCGTGGATCACAGCCTGTATGGTCGGGTGGATCCCCAGCTGCTCGCAGAAAGCTCTTGCATCAACTGCTCCACGAACGTTCATAGAGTCGCTCCCCAGAGCTGCGATGATCCTTGTGGGCAGAGGTCCCTTCTTGAACTTTTCCGCAAAAGAACGTGTGAAAACATCTGTGCCGGAATGGATCGTGATCTTGTACTTGCTCTCGCCCTCGGCGGTATTGCCGTTGTGATCAGGGCTCATGAGCTCCGGGCAGATGTAGGCAAAGTGCTCCTCAGCCATGGGATCGATGTCGTAAACGTCGATGTTGATGAAGTACCCGGTCATCTGGCCGTACCAGACAAGTGACCTTACCATTGCCGAGCCGTAGCGTCCCATTCCAAGAACGGTGACGTTCACAGGGATCATGCCGGACTTGTCCGCCCTTGCCTCCTTAGCCTCCAGGAAAAGCCTGCCGCTGTCCTCCCAGAGGATCCGGTCGATAAGAGACTGGGCTTCGTTGACCCGGCGCACACGGAGCTCTCCGGCGGCTGCCGCTGCCACGGCCAGCTCGCTCTCCATGCTGTCAGAAAAGATGTACAGCTCAGTGTTTTTGCGGCGTCTGAATTTCTCCATAAGCTGCATGGACTGGGAAATGTTATCGCTCTCGTCGCTGCTCATTGCAAAGATCGAGATCTTAGCGGAGGCGCTGTGACGGGTGAAGTCCACCGCCAAAACGTCCTTCTTGAAGCAGATCGCTCCCATGGATCTTGCTGCGTCGAAAAGCTCAGCCGATACCTCGTCATCTCCGAGGAAAACATCAGTAAAAACTATCACAGACCTACGGTGGTTCTTGCGAAGGTCCTGCGCAAGAGCCAGCGAGCGCTGATCTAGCTCAGTGAAAATGTATGCGTCACGAAACCACTTGATCAGATACCTGCGGTAAGCAGAGAAATTGATCAGGAATGAAACGATGAAGCCGAAGGTCAGCACAGGTGCTGCCGCTGAGATCACCGCCATTAGCAGCGAATAGGCTCCGGAAAAAGCCGAGCCGCTCTCGTTCACTGAGGTAAGGATCATCTCGGCATCTGAGTCCATGGAGAAGACCTGAAGAGTGTTGACCAGCGAAAGAAGTCCGGTCTTTATGGCTCCGGAAGGGCCTCCGGTCACGTCGAAAATGATGGTCTTGTAAACAGGGAGAAGTCCGAGATAGGCCGCTGCGAAGGTACCTGACAACAGGATATTCATGGGCGTCATGATCGGGGTCTTCTTCTCAGGCCGAAGTGTTAGCCATACAGCCTCGCAGACCGATCCTGCCAAGGCCAAGATCATCAGCCAAAAACAGATATTCCAGCACATAGTGCCTGCTCCTTATGAAAAATATTTTTTCTGGATCCTTCTGACCTCGCTGTAGACCCTCTCTCTGTCGATAGTCAGCAGCTCTCTGTTCTTCATAAGCAGCTTGCCGCCGGCCATTACCGAGACTACCTCCGAGCCGTTTGCGGAATAGCACAGTGAGGAAACTACGTTGTTGTTTGGGAAGAGCGAGCTTGCGTTGAGATCAAGGAAGATCAGGTCAGCCTCAGCCCCCTCGCTGATAGTTCCCAGCCGGCCTTCCATTCCAAGAGCCTTTGCTGCGTTGACAGTTGCCATTGCGATCACCTGGTCAGCGGAAAGCACCGTACAGTCACTGTTTGCGCCCTTCTGCATAAGGGAGAGCAGAGCCATTTCACGGAACATATTCAGGGTGTTGTTGCTGGAAACTCCGTCTGTTCCGATACACATATTTATGCCCATGTCAAGGTACTTCGCCACGGGAGCGATACCGTTGCCCAGCTTTGCATTGCTGGCAGGATCGGTCACGATAGTGGATCCTGAGCTGCGTATAAGCTCAGCGTCCTCATCGGAGAGATGTACGCAGTGTGCTAGGATAGCTCCGCCGTCAAGGAAACCGCTGTCGGCCATGATCTGCACCGGCGAGCGTCCGTACTGAGCCTTTGCGTTTTCCACCTCGCCTATGCTCTCGGAAAGGTGAGTTTCCTTCAGCAGACCCATTTCAGCAGCAAGGTCTGATACCTGGCGGTACATATCCTCGTTGCAGCTGTAGATCGCATGAGGAGCCAGGGCAAACCTGATCATGCTGCTCTCATAGCGCTCCTTCTCCCGGAGAGCCTGCTCCACACGCTCACGGCCGTCACCGTTGATGTCGCTGCCCACAAGTCCCCTGCCGATAACTGCACGAAGGCCGGACTCAGCCGCAGCCTGACAGGAGCTGCCCTCAAACATATGCATATCCACGAAGCAGGTGGTGCCGGTCTGGATCATCTCTATGCAGGAGAGCAGGTTGGTCCAGAGCATATCCTCTCTTTCAAGGGTGTCCTCCACGGGCATGATCCGCTTGAACAGCCACTCGTCGAAGCTGACGTCATCAGTATAGTTGCGGAAGATCGACATATAGGCGTGGGTGTGCATATTCACAAGGCCTGGCATGACCAGCTGTCCGGCAGCATTTATGACCTCGTACTCGCTGTCCTTTGGCGGAATGAAGCTGATCTTTCCGTCGCTGACATAGATGTCCTTTTCCTGGGTGAAGTATTTTCCATTATCGCTAAGCAGAGCAAGTCCGCCCTTTATCAAATAGTTCATATTTTACCTCCTGATATAGTATAGTATGATTATAACACACTTTCCCAAAAAGTTCAACTGCCTGAGAGCTGTGGGGAACTCTTTTTTATATAAGGAAAGAAAGCCGTCAGATGACAATTTTCAAAAAATAACAAGATTTTTGTAAATTATACTTGACATTTTGAAAATCATAGTGTATAATACAATTACAGGATAGCTATACTGTTCATATGAAGGGAGAATGCCCATGAAGAACAAAAAAATGAAGATCGCCAGAATGGAGAACGACATGAACCAGCAGCAGCTAGCTGATGCCGTGGGGGTAACTCGGCAGACTATCAGCATGATCGAGTCCGGGAACTATAACCCTACGCTCAACCTCTGCGTGGCTATATGCCGTGTTCTGGGGAAAACACTCAATGATCTTTTTTGGACTGAAAATGAGGAGGAATTTGACCATGAAAACCAATAATAATGAATTCGAGAGCTATGTTTCCAGAAAGCTGAAAGAAAAAACTGATACACCTGATGAGCGTCAGATGCAGCAGACTTCCACCGCAATGGCCATTGCAGTGGTGTTCGGTATGCTGTTCGACGTTGTGATGATGGCGATATACTTTATCCGCCACGACACCGATAAGGCCTATCCCTATCTGGCACAGCTGCTGGTGATCTGCGCCGGCTTCGGCATCGCTATGCTGGGAAACAAGGAGCCCGGCGTTCCCAAGACCCTTTCCGGCAGGAGCGTTCCCACAGAAAAGACCGGCAAGGCCTTTGCTCTTCGGCTTTTGAACTGCTTTATCGAGGCGGCCTCGTTATCCGTGGCTATCATGCTTTTCAACGTCTACGATAAGGGCTCATTCACCGGCTCGCTCATCACAGAGGCCATCATCTCCTTCGCCATATTTATGGCTATAGAAGTGGCTTTCTGCGAGTTTCGAGTACACCGCTACCGCAAGGCTCAGGCGAAGCTGGATCAGGAAGAAAACGACCTTGAGGACTGATCTTTGATCAATTTTTCGATAACTGTTGCGTTTCTTCTCAAAAAATGCTATAATTGACTTACAATACTTTTGAAAGGAATCTACAGCTATGAGCATTATCAGAGACCCTTCCCTCTGGGAGAGCGGCGCACGCAAGATCCAGTGGGTAAAGCAGAATATGTCGATCCTCCGCAGCATCGAGGAGGATTTCCTCAGAGACAAGCCCTTCACAGGCCTGAAAGTGGCACTCTCGATCCACCTGGAGGCTAAGACAGCTTACCTGTGCAAGGTACTGGCAGCAGGAGGCGCTGAGATGTACATAACCGGCAGCAATCCCCTGTCAACTCAGGACGACGTTGCCGCTGCACTTGTACACGACGGCCTGAACGTTTTTGCTTGGCACGGCGCTACTGCTGAGGAGTACCATGAGCATATCTCCGAGGTGGTAAAGATCGGCCCTAACATCATCATCGACGACGGCGGCGACCTGGTAAACCTTATCCACACAGAGTACCCGGAGCTTATCCCCAATGTTATCGGCGGCTGTGAGGAGACCACCACCGGTATCATCAGACTTATCGCTATGAACAAGGCAGGTGAGCTGAAATTCCCCATGGCTCTGGTAAACGACGCTCGCTGCAAGCACCTGTTCGACAATCGCTACGGCACAGGCCAGTCCGTTTGGGACGGCATCAACCGCACAACTAACCTGATCGTCGCCGGAAAATACGTTGTTGTTGCAGGCTACGGCTGGTGCGGAAAGGGCGTTGCTATGAGAGCAAAGGGCCTCGGCGCTAAGGTCATCATCACTGAGGTGGAGCCCGTTAAGGCTCTTGAGGCTGCTATGGACGGCTTCACTGTGATGAAAATGGAGGAGGCCGCCAAGATCGGCGATTTCTTCGTAACTGTTACAGGCTGCAAGGACGTTATCACTGAGAAGTCCTTTATGAACATGAAGGACGGCGCTATCCTCTGCAATGCCGGACACTTCGACTGTGAGGTGGACGTGGCTTGGCTGAGGGAGAACTGCGTTTCCACTTGGCTGGCAAGAAACAACATCGACGGATTCAAACTCTCCAACGGCAACAGCGTTTACGTTATCGGCGAGGGCAGACTGGTCAACCTTGCCGCCGGCGACGGCCACCCTGCTGAGATCATGGATATGTCCTTCGGTATCCAGGCTCTGACCGCTGCTTATCTTGCTAATAACCGTGACAAGCTCACAGATAAGATCATCTACGTTCCCGATGAGGTGGACAACGAGGTGGCTGACCGCAAGCTGAGATTCTGGGGCATCGAGATCGATAAGCTCACTCCTGAGCAGGAGAAATACCTCAGCAGCTGGCAGGTGGACTGACCTTAATGGCAAACATCATCAGGCTGGAGAGCCTTGATCTCCCGGAGCTGGAGCCGTATCGCTTCACATCGGAAAAGCTGCTCCGGCGGCAGGGGATCTTCGTCGCCGAAAGCCCTAAGGTGATCCGGACTGCCCTTTCAGCAGGCTATGAGCCGGTATCGCTGCTGACCTCAGAAAGGCTGATCTCAGGACAGGCAGCTGACATCATCGAAAAATGCGGAGAGATCCCTGTTTACACCGCCTCTGAGGAGCTTCTCACTGAGCTGACAGGCTTTCGCATGACGCAGGGACTGCTGGCTGTGATGAGGAGACTTCCTGAAGGTGATCCCGTACAGCTCCTCCAAAGCGCAGGCCGTGTGGCTGTGCTGGAGGACATCACCAACCAGACCAACGTGGGAGCGATCTTTCGCTCGGCAGCGGCTCTCTCCTTTGACGCTGTGATGCTGACTCCCGGGTGCAGCGACCCCATGCTGCGGCGCTCAGTAAGAGTCAGCATGGGAACGGTGTTCCAGGTGCCTTGGGCGTATCTGCCTGAGGGCTCGCCGGAATACGTTTCCTTCCTGAAAAAACAGGGGCTGGCCACGGCTGCCATGGCTCTTCGGGAGGACACTGTTCCCATAAACGACAGAAAATTGGGAGCCGAAAAGCGGCTGGCAGTGATCCTTGGAACTGAGGGCGACGGCCTGAAAGAGGCCACGATCTCAGCCTGTGACTACACTGTAAAGATCCCAATGGCGGAGGGTGTGGACTCGCTGAACGTTGCGGCTGCAAGTGCTGTGGCATTCTGGCAGCTCAGCCCGAAAAACCGCCCGGGATCTGACTAAAGGAGAGTGTTTATGGTAGTTCTTGAAGGCATTGCATACAGCTTTTGGATGCTGCTGATCTGCGTTGTGGGTATCGCAGACGGCCCCGTGGGAATGGTGGTTTTCTATGAGCAGGACGTGAAGGACAGAGTGGTGGAGCTAGGCCTGACCACAAAGGAAAGGATCCGCCGCACCAGCACCATCGTGACGCTGCTGCTCTTCGTCCCCATGTTCACAGTTATCCCGGCAGTTGTCTGCCTACTCAACGGTGCAGAAGGCTTCTGGGACAGAGCGCTCCAGATCGGGGCGATATACCTTATCGCAGGGCTTTTCGACAGGCTCTTCATCGACTGGTATTGGGTGGGCCGCACAAAGGCCTGGCTGATCCCGGGAACTGAAGACCTAAAGCCTTACATTCCCCGAAAAACAGCTGCCGGAAAGTGGCTGGGCACAGTTGTGGGTTTCCCCATACTCGCTCTGATACTGTCCGGTGTGATACAGCTTTTCACCAAATAAAAAATGCCCGGAGGCAGTCGTTTCGACCGCTTCCGGGCTTGTTTTTTATAGGCTGGCAGCCATGATAAGCTCGTCGCCTTTGTCTGAGAGCACCTCAAATCCGCACTTCCGGTAAAGTCCGACAGCTCGGTTTTCCTTCTGCACAGAAAGGGATACTCGCTTGCAGCCCCTTTTGCGGAGCTCCTCCATGAGAGCCGCCATGAGCTCAGTTCCCAGACCCTTGCTGCGGAACTGGCTGTACAGCGCAATAGCAAGCGAAGGCGTATCGTCGTCGATGTGGCCGTAGTCGTCCATGATCCGCACCCAGGCCGCTCCCACGACTTTTCCTGAGACCTCCGCAGCATAGGCGATGTCCCAGGGCTCGGTGCCGAAATCCTCGATATACAGCCAGATCTCCGGCTGCCTTATGATCTCACGGGGAGGCGGCTGAACGCCCTCCGGTATGAAAATGGCCTCGTAGAGGAAGTCCTCCAGAAGCGGGAATTCCTCCGGCCTAAGAGTTCTGATGATGTGTTCCAAGCGCACTCTCCTCTCAGTCCACCAGAGCCTGCTTCATGAGGATCAGGTCGAAAACGCTTGTGCGTCCGTCGCCGTCAGCGTCAGCAGCAGCGCCGTTTGCGAGCTCAGTACCGTCGCCAAGGAGCCACTTTTGCAGAACGACTGCATCAGAGATGTTGAACTCGCCATCGCCGTTCACGTCGAACTTCACGGGAGCTGTTCCTGCGCTGTGATGCTTTTTCAAGGTCTGATCGTCGATGCAGTAGCTCCAAATGCTGCCGTCGCTCCTGATGAACCAAACGTAGCTCTTGTCGGTGATCTCACTGTAGGTCCCAGCGATCGCCTTATCAACGCCGTCTATAGCAAAATGCTGACCTACGAAATCCACAGTGAGCACATGATCCTTGTCGATAAACCACCTGATCAGTGAGTCCTGGCCATTGGTGTATTTCTGTGAGAGCTGGTGGATATAGAACACGCCGTCGTTGATGAACTTGTCGTTCACATAGACCGGAGTCTCCACCACGTTGATCTCCTTGCCGCTGGAGACCTGATGATAGGTGCCGTCCTCCAGCTTGTAGCCGTATGTAGTCCCTCCGTCGTAGAGGGTGTAGTAGCCGCACTCCACAACTCCGCTGGCGACCTTGGTCTTGGAGAAGCCGCTGTAGCTGCTGCACTTCCAGAGCACGCCGTCCTTGTCCACGAAAAGGTCGTATTCGCAGGAAACAGGCGACTTTATGCCAGTCGCAACTGTGCTGGGGAGGGCCTTTCCGGAAGAGGTGTAGTCCACCGTATACCATATCAGTTCACCGCTTGTGCTGATATAGTAATGGTCGGAATTGTACGGATGATCGGCATAGTCAGAGCAGATCAGCACAGGAGTCTCAGATCCGCCCACCTCATAGAATTTGTAGAACTCATTATCAGCGGTAACTGCGCCATGATGGGTCAAATGGTCGAAGGTCAGTCCCTCCACCTTCACGTTGTTGATGAAGAGAGTGCCGTCATTCTCCAGAAGCATATCGTAGTAGAAGTAGTCGCCTGCCGCATTTTTCTCGTAGAAATAGCCCAGATCAGCGGCATTATCCGAATACTTTAAGGCTAAGTGGTCCTTGATGCTGTAGAGGGCTCCTTCCTCAAGGACAGCGACCTGATCGCCGTACCAAAGGCAGGGCACCACCTCGGAGGTGTCTGCTGTGTCGTCAAGAGGCTCGCTCTTTACCTCAAAAGGCGAAACGGTTATCTCTCCTGAGAGCACCTCGTCCTCGCCCTTAAAAATATGGTAGGCAGTAGTGCCGGGCTGATTGCCGTAGATCTCGAAATTCTCTGCGGAAGTAAATCTGTCGGTCTTCTCGGCAATGGAGGTGTCGTCTATCTTCAGCCAGAAGCCCTCATCGTAGAAAAGTCCACGGGGAGTTGGCTCGAGCATCACGGAAAATCCCTTGTCGATCTTGGCCTCAGTCCAGGTCACGAGATCCAGCTTTTCCTCCAGCGAGATCTGATCCATTTGCTCGATGTCCATGCTGTAAAGGGTCACGCCCTTGATGCTGGAAAGATCCTCCAGCGGAAGAGCTGTAAGTCTGAGGTTTGCAAGGGAAGGCATCTCCTTGACTGCCGAAATATCGGTGATAGTTCCGTTGCTCAGCTCCAAGGTCCTACAGGCCTTCAGATCCTTCAGGAATGAAAGATCCTCGATCCCTGTCAGGTCGAGCTCAAGCTGATAGCTGGCCTCAAGCTCCTCCTGAGTGACCACTCCGTCAGAGTCCTGATCGAAGGTATACTTGTTGTAGCCGTCCAAAAGCTGGTCATAGACCGCATCCGGAACATTTGCCTTAACAGCGTCCTCTGCGTTGACAGGCAGAGCAGTGCAGGTCATAGCCAAAGCTGCGGCAGCAACTAATGAAAGCGCTTTTTTCATAATGATTCCCCCTTGAGATAGTTCCATATCATGCTAGGCGGACTTTCCGCCATTGATAATATTATATCATAGTAAAGGCTTCCCGTCAAGTGACATCGGTCACTGTTTTGATAAGAATTGCAGCAGATGTATTGACGATCCCGCCGGTTAATTGTATAATGATTACAATAAACAAATGGGAGGGAAAACCTATGAAGATCTTATTCATCGGTGGAACAGGTACGATCAGCATGGCCATCACCAGGCTCCTTGCAAGTCAGGGTCATGAGCTCTACCTGTTCAACCGTGGCAGCCGAAGCACTGAGCTGCCGGAAAACGTCACCGTCATCACCGGCGACATCAATAACGAGGAGGAAGCTGCCGCTGCATTGAAGGACATGAGCTTTGATGTGGTGGGCGAATTCATCGGATTTGTACCTGATCAGGTCGAGAGGGACTTCCGGCTTTTTTGCGGAAAGACCAAGCAGTACATCTACATCAGCTCCGCCTCAGCCTACCAGAAGCCGCTCTCTGACCACAGGATCACTGAGAGCACTCCCCTGGCAAATCCCTACTGGCAGTATTCACGGGACAAGATCGCCTGCGAGGAGTTCCTCATGAGAATGTACCGGGAAAGGGGCTTCCCCGTGACGATAGTTCGGCCAAGCCACACCTACGACGAGCGCTCGGTGCCGCTGGGTGTTCACGGAAATAACGGGAGCTGGCAGGTGATCAAGAGAATGATCCAGGGCAAGCCGGTCATTATCCACGGCGACGGTACCTCGCTCTGGACGATCACCCACAACTCCGACTTTGCCAAGGCTTACGCAGGGCTTTGCGGAAATATCCACGCTATCGGTCAGGCATTCCACATCACCTCCGACGAGAGCGTGACCTGGAACCAGATATACCGTATCATCGCCGATACTCTGGGCGTCCAGCTGATGGCTGTTCACGTTCCTTCTGAGTTCCTGGCGGAGGTCAGCGACTACGACCTGGAGGGAAGTCTCATCGGCGACAAGGCCTGCACCGTGGTTTTCGACAACAGCAAGATAAAGCGTGCAGTTCCCGGTTTTACGGCAACTGTTCGGGCAGATCAGGGCATAAGAGCTGCCATAGAGAATATACTCGCCCACCCGGAGCTCCAGAAGGACGATCCGGAGTTCGACCAGTGGTGCGACAAGGTCATTTCTGCAATAAACAAAGCCAAGGAGGAGCTTATCAATGGATAATTTTCAGTTTTACAGTCCCACAGAATTCGTCTTCGGCAAGGGCTCAGAGAACGAGGCTGGCAAGTACGTCAAGAAGCACGGCGGCACCAATGTGCTGCTCCATTTCGGCGGTGGGAGCGCTGTCAAGAGCGGCCTGCTGGACCGTGTGAAGAAGTCTCTGGAGGAGTACGGCATCGCCTACACCGAGCTGGGCGGAGTAAAGCCAAATCCCCGTGATACCCTGGTTTACGAGGGCATCGACATTTGCCGCAGCAAGGGTATCGACTTCATTCTGGCAGTTGGCGGAGGATCTGTCATCGACTCCTCAAAGGCCATCGCTATGGGCGTTCCCTACGACGGAGATTTCTGGGACTTCTACTGCGGAAAGAGCCCCGAGGCTGCTCTTCCTGTGGCAACTGTCCTGACGATCGCTGCTGCCGGAAGCGAGGGCTCCGGCGACTCAGTCATCACTAAGGAGGAGGGCGGCCTTAAAAGAGGTGCAAGCTCTGACCTTATCCGCCCCCGTTTCTCGATCATGGACCCTGAGCTGACCTGCACTCTTCCGGCTTACCAGACAGCCTGCGGTGCAACTGACATCATGGCTCACGTTTTTGAGAGGTACTTCACCAACACTGCTGAGGTGGAGATCACCGACCGGCTCTGTGAGGCTGTGCTCCTGACTATGATCAAGGAAACTCCCCGTGTTATCGCAGATCCCAACAACTATCAGGCTAGAGCCAACATCATGTGGGCAGGAACTGTTGCTCACACCAACATCGTCGGTGTCGGACGTGAGCAGGACTGGAACAGCCACGGCATCGAGCACGAGCTCTCCGCCCTTTACGACTGCGCACACGGTGCAGGTCTGGCAGTGATCATGCCGGCTTGGATGGAGTTCGTTTGCAGCCACAACGTTATCCGCATGGCTCAGGCTGCCGTGAGAGTCTGGGGCTGTGAGATGGACTTTGAGTGCCCAGAAAACACTGCCCGTGAGGGTATCGCACGTTTCAGGAAGTTCCTCCGCAGTATCGGGATGCCGATCAACTTTGCCGAGCTAGGCGCTAAGGAAGAGGACATCCCAGCACTGGTGGAGAAATTCGGTATCGGCGACGGCCGCACAGGAGGCTTCGTGAAGCTCTCCGCTGAGGACATCGCAGAGATCTACCGCATTGCAGCTAAGGCTCAGATCTGAGCAAAAAATCGCCCGAAGACGATTACTGTCTTCGGGCGTTTCTTTTATTTCTCGGTGCAGAATTCGACCTTCTCACCGGCAAGGATCATGTTTGTGGTGCGGACTGCACACATCTTGCCGCACATAGAGCAGGTGTGGCGGTCAGCCGGAGGAGTGCTCTCGAAATACGCTCTTGCCTTCTCAGGGTCAACTGCGATGTCGAACATCTTCTCCCAATCAACTTCGTGGCGAGCCTCAGCCATAGCGTTGTCCTTGTCTCTGGCGTGGGGAACTCCCTTTGCGATGTCGGCAGCATGAGCAGCGATCTTGCTGGCCATGATGCCCTCCTTAACGTCGTTTACGTCCGGCAGGCGCAGGTGCTCGGCAGGTGTGACGTAGCACAGGAAATCAGCTCCGCTGGCAGCTGCGATAGCTCCGCCGATAGCAGAGGTGATGTGGTCGTAGCCGGGGAAAATATCAGTTACCAGAGGTCCAAGAACGTAGAAGGGAGCGTTGTGGCAGATCCTCTTCTGGAGCTTCATGTTTGCCTCGATCTCGTTCATTGCCATGTGTCCGGGACCCTCTACCATTACCTGAACATTGCGCTCCCAGGCACGCTTGGTGAGGTTGCCCAGCTCGATCAGCTCAGAGATCTGACCGGCGTCAGTTGCATCGTCGATACATCCGGGACGGAGAGCGTCACCAAGGCTGATAGTTACGTCGTACTCATAGAGGATGTCCAGCACCTTGTCGTAGAACTCGTAGAAGGGGTTTTCGTTTCCAGTCATCATCATCCACGCAAAAAGCAGTGAGCCTCCACGGGAAACGATGTTCATTTTTCTGCCCTCTCTCATGAAGGCCTCCACAGCACGGCGATTGATACCGGCATGGATAGTCATGAAGTCAACGCCCTCCTCAGCGTGAGCACGAACTACCTTCAGGAAGTCCTCTGCTGTGATCTCCAGCAGATCCTTCTCCAGATAGCCGATAGCGTCGTACATGGGAACTGTTCCGATCATTGCAGGAGACTTCTCCACCAGCTTTGTGCGGAATGTGTTGGTCTTGCCGTAGTTGCTCAGATCCATGATAGCCTCGGCGCCGAACTTGTGGGCCAGCTCCACCTTCTGCATCTCTACGTCGTAGTTTTTAGCGTCGCCGGAGATCCCCAGGTTAACGTTGATCTTGGTGCGCATCTTTGTGCCGATACCCTCGGGAGAGATGGCCTTGTGGCGCACGTTGCAGGGGATCGCTACCTCGCCCTTCGCAACCAGCTCACGGAGCTCCTCGGGGTCGATGTATTCCTTCTTTGCTACGATCTCCATTTCGGGAGTGATGATGCCCATTTTTGCGGCTTCCATTTGTGTATGATAGTTCATTGTTATTCCTCCTGTGCAAATCTGCTTTTGATATCGAATGTGTGATCCAGCGGTCCGCTGCCTTTTCCAAGGTCAAGCATAGCTGAAAGAGCTCCGGAGAGATACTCCTTGGCCAGCTCCACCGCTTTGTCCAGATCTCTGCCCTTTGCCAGCTCTGAGGCAATGGCACTTGAGAGAGTACAGCCGGTGCCGTGGGTGTTGGGGTTTTCCACAACAACTCCCCTGAACCAGCGCTGTCCCCTTTCGTCAGCCAGAACATCGCTGCCCCGGTTGACTGAGTGTCCTCCCTTGAGAAGGACTGCGCAGCCGAATTTAGCGTAGATCTCAGCTGCGGCAGACTCCATATCCTGGGCGTCCTTGATCTCACGACCTGTGAGCACCTCCGCCTCGGGTACGTTGGGAGTGATCACTCTTGCCAGCGGAAAAAGCCGCTTAGTGAGAGTTTCCACAGCCTCGCTGCTGATCAGCCTTGCTCCGCTGGTGGCCACCATTACTGGGTCCAGAACGATGTTCTGAGCCTTGTACTCCGCCAGCTTCTCGGCGATGACCTCAATGAGCTCCGCCGATGAGACCATTCCGATCTTAACGGCGTCAGGAAAAATATCAGTGAAGATACGATCCAGCTGCTGGCCGAGAAAATCGGGAGTGACCTCCATGATGCCTGTAACGCCGGTCGTATTCTGGGCAGTCAGAGCCGTGACTGCGCTCATGGCAAAAACTCCGTGAGCGGTCATGGTCTTGATGTCTGCCTGAATGCCGGCGCCTCCGCTGGGATCGCTCCCAGCGATCGTTAATGCAGTTCTCATAGTTTGCTCCTTTCTGAGATGCACTAATTATATTTGAAGCGACAGAGAGTGGTGCCCCCGGTCTGCCGCTTATAAGCAGTTAGAGTTTTTCTGCAAGCTGTCTGAGCGCTCTGCACTCAGCTTCAATGTCATTTGCTGCGAAAATGCCGGAGACAACTGCTGCTCCTGAGGCTCCAAGGCCGTTGAGCTGAGAGATGTTCTCACGGCTGACTCCGCCGATAGCCACAACGGGGATCTTGACCGCAGCGCAGATCTGGGAAAAGGTGGAAAGCTCCATTTTCTTGGTGTCGGTCTTTGTGGCCGAGCCGAAAACTGCTCCGGAGCCAAGGTAGTCCGCACCTGCCGCCTGAGCTGCTAAGGCCTGTTCTACGGTCTTGGCGGTAACTCCCACTATCCGGTCACTGCCCATGAGAGCGCGGACATCGCCGGCCTCCATGTCGCTCTGACCAACGTGAACGCCGTCAGCTCCGCTTTTCAGAGCCACCTCCACGTTGTCGTTTATGATAAGGGGAACGCCGTACCTGCTGCACAGCGCCTTGACCTGGATCGCTTCCTGGAGGAACTCATCGAAGCCCAGCTCCTTTTCTCTGAGCTGGAGCATGGTGATCCCGCCCTTGAGCGCCGCCTCAATCTGCTGGAGGAGAGTGAGCTCCCCTGTCCAGCGGCGGTCGGTAACTGCGTAAAGCAGGGTATTTTCTCGTGTTAGCTTCATATTGAGCCGCCTTTCATAAAAAAACGGAGGCATTTTCCGCAATGTCTCCGTGTACGTCAGCTATGCTTCCTACGGCGGCATTATCCGCATCAGGTTTTAGGGTCGAAGCTGCCAGCTCCCTCTCAGCCCGTCCAACGAGCTCCCCTGTGTTAACTTTTTAATTGTAGCGCAGAACTGTGTTCGTTCTGTGATAGATCCGTGTCAATTTTGTGTAACAGAACGCTCCGGGTGACAGGCTCCGCAGGGAGAATAGCCCTTCTCGATCAGCTCATCGTAGCTTCCGCTGTACTCCTGACGGTTTTTGTCGGAGATCTTCTGAACACTTTCGCAGCCCGGAAGATGTATCTTCATGGAGTTAGTATTCAGCACGAAATCGCAGTCCTCCGCCGGAGAATAGCCGGATCTGGTCTCGGGCTCCCGGGTATTCTGAGGAGCTTCCTCCGCAAGAGAGGGGTCCGAAAGGCGGTTGTCACCCGTTGCGTAGTCGATTGAAACTCCCGGATAAGCGTTATAGCAGAACACGCAGAAGCAGACTCCGGCGCCGCTGTCTTCTACGGAATAGGCCTCCATGAGAACTCCCCTGGCCAGAAGGTCATCGCTCTGAAACTCCGGCGTTACCCGGTAAAGGACGTGGTTGCCCGTGCGGCGGACGTAGGAGGCCACCTCATTCTCAAAGGGCAGCATCCCCTCTGTGTTGAACCACCTTGTGCCGGTGATCAGGTTGCGCTCGTTGGCATTCTCGCCGGTGAGCTGGTAGCCCTGCAAATGGCAGCGGTTGTACAGATACTTCCCGTCAACAAAGTCGTACTTGTCGTAATGCCAGCCGGTGGGCTTCACTGCACCGATCGAGCCACGCTTCTCAGTAGGCATGATCTCCTGACAGACGCAGGAAAAAGTGATACCGCAGCGCCCAAGGCTGTCCAGCTCGGAGTAGTATTCAAAGGGCTCGCTCGTCAGATCATCCTTTGTGAAATATGGGATATCCCCGTGTATCACGGTGCTTGGCTCTCCGGAAAACTCCGGCACAAGTGACAGGTCAAAGCTACCGCTCTCTTCTGGGAGCTCCTCCGGTTTCTGGGAGCTCTCAGAGCTGTGGAATGTGAAGGGCGAAACGCTGACCTGGGTCTCCGGCAATATCTGACAGCTGCACAGTGACAGCATCAGCGCTGCGGCAAGGGCTGCAAATGCTCTCATCTTCATCACTCCTCTCCAGCATTATTATACCACGGTCTGAGCTGATATGCAAGAAAAAACCGCAGCAGGGTCAACTGCTGCGGCTGTAGGTATTATTGCTGGTCAAGTCCCTCGTCCATGTATTCGGCAAAGGACTTCTTTCCGCCGGTCTGGATAAATGAGTAGTATCTCAGAGCGAGGGATGCATCGGCTGCATTGAGCTCGCCGTCGCCGTCAAGATCGCCGAAGGTAATATCCTCCTTAGCAAGCTCTTCAGCTCCGCCGGTCTGGATGATCGCATAGACCATAAGAATATCTGAAGCATCAGATGCGTCAACTATTCCGTCAGCGTTATAGTCTCCACGCTCAGCGCTTGTCCTGTCATACCTAGGTGTCTTGGGGCCAGGTACTGTTGTTGCAGGAGGCGTTGTGGAGCCTGGTGCTGCTGTTGTCACATCAGGTGAAGCTGTGGTCTGAGCTGCTGTGGTAGTTGTCTCAGGTGCGGCAGTTGTGGTAACTGTGGTAGTTGTGGTCTCCACAGGATCCTCCACTGTCTTGATGACGAACGGACGGATCTTGTTGTCCTGAGTTCTAGCGTAGAGGAGATAGCTTCCGTCGGGAAGTGCTCTCAGCTTGTCGGTAAATGGGCTCTGAGCAAGCTGGCTCTTAACGTCCTTCATGGTACCGACTACAGCGTGCTCGTTGAACGAAAGGATATCTGTGTACTCCACAGGGATGATCACATTGTTGTCCTTGTCGGCAACTCCCACAAGATCGTCCTTCTGAACGATGTACAGGTCGCCGCCTTGTGCATATGCCAGATCATATCCGTACTTCTCAGTCATCTCGTTGAAGAGATCCTCGCCGGTGAATACAATTGCCTTGAAGCGCTTTTTTATATCATCAAAGTAGTAGGATATGGACGCAAAGCCTCCGGACAGCATTGTGCAGGACATACTTGCGTATTTTTCATCTCCGTCAAACATAGGATCTGCAAGAACTCTTCCGTTGATATCTATGATACCCTTGAAATCAATTTTATACTTACGAGTTTCAGGGGCATACTGATCTGTCTCCCAATTGTAGACCATTTCAGTTTTCTCTACCTCACGGCTGATCCTTATGAGACTGAGATCCTTGTTAAAGTTATACATATCAAGTGAGTTGTCATAGAGGACATTGCCGTCCATGTCGTACAGCAGCCATTTGCCTTCCTTGAACAGTTGAGCTCTCTCGTCATTGATCTTTATGGCCAGATCCGCATCGTACTTTTCGTTGAATTCAGGGATAAGGTCATCTATTGGGAAAATCTCATAGTTGATATAAACAAAGGTCCCATCAATGAACTCATATTCGCCGGTCTCTTCATTCTTAGTTCTATAGCCGTTCAGTATGCTAAGAGTATAAAGCTCACAGGGACGAACGATCAATGTTCCGTCGATCTTAAGAAGACCATATTCTGTTCTGTTGCTCGACCAAAGATCATCATCTGACTTCTTGGGATAAACAGTTACGATCGCATAATCGCCGTCAAAGATACTTACATCGTCGAAAAGGCCTTCCTGAGTATACTCAACTGTCTTGCTCTCTGTGTTGTAAACAATGGTCTTAGTATCATTGTCACGCTTCCAGTTTAAGGTTAGCCTTGTAAGGAAAGCAGAGCCTGTTCCGCCGTCGTAGGAGTATTTTCCTTCCCAATCCTCAAGGATCTTTCCGGTGTAGTCAACGATCTGAGTTCTGCCGTCTTTTTCAAGGATGATGACATCCTTTGTGAAGGAGATATTGTCGTACTCAGGCTCAAAGATCACACCTGTGCCGGGCTTGTAGAAGCCCACCTTGCGGCCGGAGGAGGACTGATCGGGATAGTTTACGCCGTCAGAGCTCTGATCATCGGTCTCTTCTGTCTGTGAGCTGTAATAGCGGTAGCATCCGTCGTAAACGCCGGGAACATCTGCCTCTAAGAGCTCCATCTTCTCATCGTAAACGCTGAACTTTGTCTTGGCTGCGTCTGAGAAGATGTTGTATCTTCCGAACTCAACAAGGTCAAAGTTATAGTTTCCAACGGGCTTGAAGGCTGTGATCACATCTCCGAAATAATTTGTGTATTCCTCGGGGATATCAGCCAGCTTCTTGCCGTCCATGTCAATGGCCGTAAAAGCACCGGACTCCTGAGTCTGAACTAAGAGCACCTCAGGATCAACAGATCCACGGTAGTTGTAATACTCGCTGACATCAACGAACTCGCCGTTTTCGTTTACATAATACTTAATGGTAAAGGTAGACGGTTCATCGTTGTCTACGGCCTCCTGGTCAGCATATTCACAGGTATAGACCAGGAAGCTGTCGCTGTTGAAGCTGAAGCCGTCGATATAGCCCTTGACGCCATCGATCTGATATGGGAAATCAAAGTGAGTGATCTTGCTAAGATCTGCGCTGGCAACGTAATACTCATCGTCCTTTGTAAGGAAAGCATAGCTGCTTCCGTAGTCATACAGATCGTAGTCGAAGTTCTCAGATACCAGCTCCATCCTTTCGTTGTAAAGCTCAGTTCCTGACCGGAAGAATTCTTTGTCTCCCACACTGAAGGTCTCCAGCTCATCAAAGGTCTTTGTCACATTGTAGTCCTTGTCAAGAACGCTGTAGACTCCGTCCTTCTTCATAATGTAAAAATAGTGGTAATCGTCGTGCTCGTCATAGTAATAATACCTTTTGAAGGACTGAGCCTCCTTATAGACGAATTTTCCTTCACTATCCATAAATGAGTACATGGTATGTCCATCTGCATCCTTATTGTAGATAGTCATGGACTTATCGTCGTTTAGATAGATATCGGAGCAATTCTGTACGATAGTCTCAAGATCATTATTCAGCAGATCAGTGCTGCCGTCGCTTTTTTTGACCTTGAAGAAGTCGCCTCTGAAATATTTCAGCTGCTCCTGTCTGGGGGGTGATATCCCACGAACATGAGCTCCAAGGCTCGAAGTAGTCAATACCACGGATCTCCGGGTAGGTCTCGGATACCTTCTTGCCCTTGGTATCGGCGAAATAGTCTCCGTCCTCGGTATGGATGAGGAAATGCTTCCCGTCACTTGCCAAAGTGATGCAAACGTACTTGCCGTTAGGCGTGATGACTTCGTTTCCTTCCTGATCCACAACTCCCTGAGCATCGCCGTCTTTAACGAAGTAGAAGCCGTGTGACATCCAAATGATCTGGTCATACTTCTTCGAGACGACCTTGCCCTCGTTGTCCATAAGAGCAAACTGCTCACCGATACCGGCAATGAACACATCGGTCTCTGTGGAGAGCTGGTAGTTGGGGTCGAAGTAATCGAATGAGAAAGATGACGGTGTTGGTGACAGATAGTTGTACTGTCCCAATGTGGTAGAGGAATAGGTGTAGATGCCTGTGATGCCTTCCTCAAGGCTGATCAGTCTCTTGGTGCCGTCCTCATCGATGACAACCAGCTGATCTCCGCTGGTAAGAGACTCGGTAGTGCCGTTTTCGATCAGTATGTCCTTATCGGCCATGCTCACCATAGAATCGAAATCGTTCTCGGTCAGTCTCTCACCGACATAAGCTGCATCGACGCTCATCAACATGGTGTTCGCCAAAACAGCCGCTGCCGCTGTGAACGAAACTAGCTTTTTCAGCTGTCTGTTCATAAAAACCACTCCTTTTCTTCAGGCCGTTTCTTTATAGATACGGCCCATTTTTATATCAAGGGTCACCCCTTAATATCGTTAGCTGTGAAGGGGGCAGCTCTCCGGAAGAGTGCCCTCCTTATAATAGCCGGTCTCCGTAGACTGGCATTTATCGCAGGCAAGTCCCCCTGACTCGGTGCAGTATTCCGCCTCAATGACGCTGCTGTCGGGCTGGAAGCTGTCATGCTCACCGGGGATCTGCTCAATGATTGCCCTCCAGATCGCTGCCGGAGTTTTGTACTCCACGTCCTCGATAGAGGCTCCTGCCTGGTCATAGCCAAGCCAAACAGCTGCACAAAGATCGGGAGTTCCTCCCACGAATAGTCTGTCGGAATCCAGCCCCAGCTCGTTGTCAACGGTGCCGGTCTTTCCAATGACCTCCCGGCCGTCGCTGAGCCGTGCAGCATAAGCGATGCCGTCGTCCTTGCTGATGTTGTAGTAAAGCAGACGATTCATGATCCAGGCATCTGCACTGGACATCGCCTCAATGGGCTGACGGCGGTTTTCCGCTAAGACATTGCCCTGAGCATCTGTGACCTTCCTGTAGAAAGCAGGAGGCGTATAGATCCCTCCGCTGCCGAAGACCTGATAGGCCGCAGCCAGCTCCGTTACGGAAACTCCCCTGCTAAGGTACCCAAGAGCCATGTTCGGGATATCTTTGTCCTGGGGAGCAAGGGTGGTAAAGCCCAGCTTTCCGCTGAGGAAATCAAAGCTCCTTCCGGGGCCTGACTCTATTACAAGCCTCACGGGAACGGTGTTCTTTGACTGGCGGAGGGCGTAGGTCACGGTGATCTCACCGTCATAGATGCGGTCGTAATTTCTCGGCCACTGCTCCTGGGGACTGCTCATCTCAGGTATGGGAGAGTCGTCAACCAGGCTGGAAAAACTGATGCGGCCGTCAATAAGTGCCGGAGAATAAACTGACAAAGGCTTTATGGAGGAGCCTATAGGGTGGAGTGTCCTCCAGGCTCTGTCGTAGGCATGATTTCCGTTGTTGCCGCCCACAAGTGCGACCATGCTGCCGCTGTAGTCAATGGCGGCAAAGGCGGACTGGGGGAAACTCTCAGAATAGCTGTCAGTGAAGCTGGTCTTATCGCTGTAAACACGCTCGGCGGCAGCCTGGATCTCCGGGCGGAAGGGCGTTTCAACGGTCACGCCATCGCTGTAGAGAAGACGGAAGGCTTCATTTCGGGAAACGCCACGCTGCTGAGCAATATCGTCAGCGATCTGGTCAGTCATAGCGTCCATGTAGGAACACTCCGGAACTCGGTCAGCCTCGTGAGCGTGAGGGCTGAAGGTACCGGTGTTTTTTTCAGGATCCAGGGCATCCTGGCAGCGATCAAGGTCGGCAGCTATGGAGGCAAGCGCCTTCCACTGACTGTCGTCAAGAGAAGCAGCGTGCTTTCCGAAAAACACGACGGAGGCAAGTCCGGCGCCGAAAATGTTTTCTCCAAACCAGATCTGGTCGGCGGCCTCTGGCGAGGCCTTCACGCCAGCCGCCTCACAGACCAGCTCAAGGCCTTTCCGTGAGACCTTCTCTCCGTCGATCGGGTAGATCGCTGCGGTGGGCAGGCTCAGCTGGCTGCCGTCAGCAGCGATGACTTTCGGGGAGGAAAACTGAGCTGCCGGAGGGCTGGTGGATCTTTCTCCACATGAGAAAACTGAAAGGAGCAGGCAGCTGCTCACAAGCAGTGCCGCTGTTCGCTCAATCATGGGCTGCCTCCTTCCTGGTCAGGAGAAGGTTGCATAAAACGCCGAAATTCAGCCAGAAAAACGGTGCAACAGTCACTGAGCTATCGTTGACCAGAGATATCACCATATAGCCGCAGACTCCCGTGAAAAGGCAAAGCAGAAGGCTGTCCTCATTGCTCAGAGAGCCTTTTTTCAGCCTAAGCAGCTCAGCGCCGCCCTTGAAAACAACTCCCCCAAAGAGGATCAGCACCGCAAGAAGTGCGATGATACCGCTGGTAACGGCGATCTGGAGATACATACTGTGTGGCTTGTCGATGACTATTCGGGAAGTGCCGTTGGTGACGCAAAGGCCTGCCAGGTCGTTCTGAGTAAACCAGAACGGGAAGTTGCCTGCGCCTTTCCCAAGGAAGATACAGCTGCGGAGGATCGGCAGGGAATTCAGCCAAATATAGCCTCTTCCGGTAGCAAATCCGTAGTATTTCGTAAGGCTGGACTCCGCCATGGGAGCCGTGGGAAGATCGTCTGTCAGCGCCGCATTCTGGATGATCGCCTTGACGCCATTGGTAGTCACGGCAAAGTCAAGAGTTGTCCTGTAGCCGCAGTCGATGTACAGAACGCCCTCATGTACCTCCGCCGTTATATCCGTGTTTGTGGAAATGTCATGGATCACCAGCCTGTCGCTGGCCTGCTGCTGAGAAACGATCGGCTGCCCCTCTCCGGCAGAAGCGGAAAGCTGCTGTCCTTCGGCAGTTGGAGGAGTTATGAAGTATTCCGTTTCACGTCCTACCAGGTGGACTGTGTCGCCGCTGACAGTGACACTTTTCAGCCAGTAGGCCTGTTCTCCGACAGAATAGGAGCCTTCGTTGGAGGCGCTTTTCAGCAGGTTTCCCAGGAGATCATTGCCTGTTGCGAAATTCACGCCAACCGCCAGCACAGCAAATGCGCAGACTGACACAGCGACGGTCTTCACGTGAAGGACTCCCTTTACCAGAGCGAAAACTGCCAGAAAAACCAGCTCCGCAGCCATGATGTAAAAGGCAGCTGTTGAGTTGGTCATTATCCCGACCGCCATCGCTCCGGCGGAGAGAACAGCTGCTCCAAGGCGATATATCGGCTTTTTGGCAGTCATCAGGAAGTAGACTGACATCGGAAAGGCCAGGGTGAAAAAGCTGCCGGTGTAGTTGGAATTGTAGAACATGAGGATGACCTCACGGAAGTCGTTGGCGGCCTCAAGGCTGGCGGCGTTCTCACGGAACTGGGCCGGTGCGATCAGGTACTTCATGAAGGGCAGCTTCATGATTGGCATAACGGTGTACTCAAACAAGGAAGCGGCCGTTACCACTGCCAGAAGGGTCAGGAGGGCCTTTTCGTAGAAGCTGCGGATCCTCTTCCCGGTGATATGATTTGCGCCAAACAGAAACAGCACAATATAGGCAAATATCGCCGCAGAGCCCTCAAATTCGGTACAAACGCCCAGCAGCGTGACCTCCTTGTTCTCGGAGAAAAGCGAGGAGAGCACGTTCAGCAGCAGGTAGCTCCCTGCACAGATCACCAGAGGCAGTCCCTTTTTCGTATACAGAGGGTTATCCCGGCAGGGGTGGTCGGGGAACATTCTCTCTCCCAGGGCATAAACGCTGATCAGAGCTGCTAACAGGACGTAAAATATTTCCTTACAGTATAAAAACCAGTCGACGTACAGCCCGTCGCTGCTGGCAAAGATCTCCAAGGAGCGTCCGGTGAGCTCCTCGATGTGGAGCCTTGACAGGAAGATCCCGGCAAAGGCCGCACATATCGCTGCACAAACGATCCAGACCCGATAGCCGGGGATCTCCGGAGGATCAGCGGATTTTTTTGAAATTTTAGCCATATTTCACTACCTTATATCAGAAAGATTTGATGCAATATCCATTACTTTATATTATACCACCGGTGGATATTTTGGTCAATGACTTTCATGTACGACTTTTCCCCCCTCATGAAAAAAGCTCTCCCAAGGGAGAGCTTTCAGCTGTTTTGAACTTATTTTGTGATGATATTCAGCCAGTGATACCTCATATAGCGACATTATACCAGCTGTATTATAGCAGGCCTTCCAAGTTCCGGAAAAAGCACACCTGAGATCTATTTTCCGCTTTTCTCCTTGTTCAGAAGCATCGCTGTTAGGCAGAGGGTATTGCTGATGAAGGCCAAAACTACCACCAGGCCAATGATCAGCAGCTTTCTTCCGGCGAATTGCCCTCCGCCCGGTATCAGAATGATCACGGCCACAGCCACTAAGGTGGACAGCAGCATCATTATGCTCAGCTTCTGTTCGGTGGCCTTACGGCGCTTCTCGTTTTCCTCCAGTGCCTGAGTCAGATTTTCGTCTGCCGCCTCGCTGAAGCGCTCATGGTCCAGCCTTTCCCCGGCCACCAGCTCATTGATCGAGACACCGTACATTTCCGACAGCATGGAGAGGCACTCCACCGGCGGAAGATAGGTACCGGTCTCCCAACGAGAAACGGTCTTGTTGGTGACTCCCAGCTTCTCGCCGAGCTGTTCCTGAGTCAATTTGTTTTCCTTGCGGAGCTCCTTGAGGAATCTCCCGATCTTGATAGTATCCACGATGATACCTCCTTTGCTTTGATGCTCTCATCATAGCATTTGGCGGCAAAAAAGTCTATACCACAAACAGCGAATTCCAATTTTCAGCGAAATACAGCTGTTTACAGGTGCTTGTAAAAGGCAGTTTTCCCCTCGGAGAAAAATCCTGCTCTGCGGTAAAATTCCAGTGTGGACTGCTCCTTAGTGCCTGTGATCAGCATGATCTTGTAGCAGCCCTTGCTCCTTGCCAGCTCAGAGGCGTAGTCAAGACAGGCCGTTGCGAAGCCTCTTCCCCGGAAGTCGCTGTGAGTGACCACGTTCTCCACTAGGGCGAAGGGGCGGACTCCTCTGGTCAAATTCGGCACGATCAGGCACAGGCAGGCGGACACGATCCTCCCCTGCTCCTCCCAGACCACTATGTGGTAATTGGGGTCGGCACAGATCGAATCCCAAGTTTCACGAAGATGCTCGCTGTCCGGCGGGATCTCCTTCTCGTGGAGGTGGGTGTACAGCTCCAGGAGCTGCCGGAGGTCGCTGCTGCCGCTCTCCCGGATCATCACATATACCTCAGAAGCTCGTCACGGCAGCCGTCAAGTCTAGCGTCGGTGATACCGAAGTCCATTTCCTTGTAGCACCATGCGCTTCGGCCGATCTTGTGCTTCTCCAGAACTGCATTTATGGCGGTGTACCACTTCACAACGTCCTCGGCAGGAACTCTGTCGATAACACCGTATTCACCGCAGTACAGGGTAACTCCGTCATTCTCGGCCTTGGTGATGGCTGCGGAGAAAAGCTCCTCGAAGTAAGCCTCGGAAACGCCGCTCTCCTCAAAGGGCTGACGGGCGTCAGGGTCGATGACGGGTGTCCAAGTTGCGCCCTGATGAGTGAATTTCAGCGGATCGTAGCAGTGGAAGTTGTAGATCAGGTTCTCGTCAAAGGGCACGTCCAGAGCTGCCACCTCACGGGCGCCGTTGTTGTGATAGCTTCCCAAAAGGATACCGATAGTCGGTGCTATCTTGCGGATCCGCTCAATACACTTTGCGGCGATCTTGTTCCAGCGGCCGATGAACTCCTCGTCTGTGACCTCATTGAGCAGCTCAAAAACGATGTTCTCGGTGTCGTTGCCGAAGCGGCCGGCCATTTCCTCCCAGAGAGAATAGAACTTCTCCTGGAGCTCCTCGCTGTCGAAAAATCCGGACTCCTCCTCGCCATGATCGAAGGAGAAGCCTGCGGTCTTGTGCAGGTCAAGAACTATCCTCAGGCCGTGCTTCTTGCTGAGGGAGACAGCCTCCTCCAGTCTGCGGAAGCCGTCCTCGATGAAGCTGCCGTCGCTGTTTTGAACGATGTTGTAGTCGAAGGGCAGACGAACGTGATCAAAGCCCCAGGCTGCGATCTGCTCAATATCCTTCTCTGTGATGAAGCCGTCAAGACGCTCCTTGCTGTAATCGCACTGAGACATCCAGCCGCCTAAATTTATTCCCTTGATAAAACCTCTTTTGTACATAAAAAATTCCTCTCATTCTGTCTCAGGCTCATCGCCTCCGACGATATTGTTTATCCATATATCACTGCGGACCATGAAGTAGCCGAGGACTACCTTCAGCAGCTCCGCAAAATTGACTATTGCAAAAACAATGTGTATGTCCAGCTTGGTGTGGTAGGACAGCACATAGGCCAGCGGTATGTAGATCAGCCAGGTGGTGCCGAAGTCAAACAGGAAGGTAAGGCCGGTCTTTCCGCCGCTTCTCAGGGTGAAATAGCAGGCATTGGTGTATGACCACAGAGGCAGCACTAAAGCCTGTATCAGTATCATGTATGAGGCCAGGGTCCGCACCTCCGCCTCCGTGCGGTAGAGATCTGGGAAGGCGCCTGCCAGCGGTATCATGCACACCGCCAGGACTGTGGAAACTGCCACAGCGAAAAACAGCAGCTTGTTGTCCAGATCCCGGGCTTCTTTTAGCTTGTTCGCTCCCAGCCTTGCTCCCACAAGTATGGCGATGCAGGCTCCAAGCTGGATGTAGACCGCTCCGAAGAGATTGGTCATGGTCAGAGAGATGTTCCTTGCAGCAACTACGTCAAGGCCTCTGGCTGAGTAGCACTGAGCGATCACGCTCATCCCGGCCGCCCATAGGAACTCGTTGATGAAGAGGGGGAAGCCCTTTTTCACCATGGCCGCAGCAAGGTCTCCCGGGACGAAGAGACTGTCGAAGATTCCCTTAGCACAACGGATCTTTCCGGTGTTAAGGTGTGTCCAGAGGATCACCACGCCTGCCTCGATGAACTTGGCGATCACTGTGGCGATGGCGGCGCCCTCCACGCCCATTTTCGGCATTCCCAGCTTTCCGAAGATCAGGGTGTAGTCCAGCAGCAGATTTACTCCAACTGCGCACATGGACCCGATCATGGGGACGGATGTGTGTCCGCACTCACGAACAACGCTGGAATAGGCCTGTCCCAAGCCAAATGGGATCAGTCCAATGAGCATGATCTTCATGTATCTCAGGCCGTAGTCCAGTGTGGCAGCGATCTTCTCCGGCTGGTCGTCCTTGCTGAGAAACAGCGAGATCAGCTGACGGTCGAAAAGGCCGAACAGCACTCCTCCTGCGATCACGATCGCAGTGCAGATCCCAAGGCGGAAACGGAAGGTGTAGCGCTGGCCCTCAGCGTCGCCCTTGCCGTAGAACTGGGCTCCGAAGATCCCCGGACCGGAGACTGCTCCGAACAAAGTAATATTGAAAACAAAGATGAATTGGTTGACGATCGAGACTCCGCTCATGGGCTCGGTACCGGTCTGACCCACCATGATATTGTCTATAAGGCTAACGAAATTCGTTACCAGGTTTTGCAGGATCATCGGCACTACCATTACCAGAACACTGCGGTAGAATTGCCTGTTCCCTATGAATTTTTGTCTAAAACTTGATAGCATAAATATCCTTCTTTTCTGAGGTGATCACCGGCAGCTTGCGCTCCGGTTTGCCTATTATATCACAGCTTTCGGCGGATTGCAAGGGTTTTTACAAAAAATTTGCACACCTTCCCCAGCTCCGGCGAAACCTAGGTCATCAAAGATATATTCTAAAACTAATTATTGCATTTTGCCGAAGATCGTGTTATAATATCCACAGTATCTATTTTAATAAGGAGAAAACCATGGCTGACAAACTTATCAAAACACGTTTTGCGCCCTCACCTACCGGCTTCATGCACATCGGTAACCTGAGAACGGCGCTTTATTCCTACCTTCTGGCTAAGTCTCAGGAGGGCAAGTTCATCCTGCGTATCGAGGACACCGATCAGGTGCGCCTGGTGGAGGGTGCTACTGATGTTATCCTCAAAACTCTCGAAATGACTGGCATCGACTACGATGAAGGCCCTGTTGTAGGCGGCGAGAACGGCCCCTATATCCAGAGCCAGCGCCTCGAGATCTACCGTGAATATGCTCAGAAGCTGGTTGACAGCGGCCACGCTTACTACTGCTTCTGTACTCCCGAGCGTTTGGAGTCTCTGAAGGACGACAAGGGCATCGGAGGCTATGACGGACACTGCCGCAGCCTCTCCAAGGAGGAGATCGAGAAAAATCTGGCTGAGGGCAAGCCCTATGTTATCCGCCAGAGAATGCCTGACACCGGAACTACAAGCTACTTCGACCAGGTCTACGGCGAGGTCTCTATCGACAACAGCGAGCTCCGTGACCAGGTAATGATGAAGGCTGACGGCTACCCCACATACAACTTCTGCCATGTTGTGGACGACTACCTCATGGGCGTTACCCATGTTGTAAGAGGCAACGAGTACCTGACATCTACCCCGAAATACTGCCTTCTCTACGACGCTTTCGGCTGGGAGAGGCCTTGCTACGTTCACCTTCCCCTGCTCATGGGCAAGGACGAGGACGGCAACGTTTCCAAGCTCTCGAAGCGCCACGGTGCAGTGAGCTTCCAGGATCTGGTGGCTGACGGCTACCTCCCAGAGGCTATCGTGAACTATATCGCTCTGCTGGGCTGGTGTCCCAAGGACAGCAACCAGGAGTTCTTCACTATGGACGAGCTGAAGAAGGCCTTCTCCATGGAGGGTCTGAGCAAGTCTCCCGCAGTTTTCGATTATGAGAAGCTGAGATGGTTCAACTCCGAATACATCAAGAAAATGCCCGAGGATCTTTACCAGGAGAAGGCTCTGCCGATCCTCGATGAGATCTGCGGCGATAACGTCAACAAGAAGAAGCTGGCAGAGCTCCTCCACAGCAGGATCTCAGCATTCTCCGACATCAAGGACAGCGTGGCTTTCGTCACGAGCCGCCTTGACATGGACAGCTCCCTCTACACAAATAAGAAGAACAAGACCACTCCCGAGAGCTGCCTGGAGGTACTGAAGGACTGCCTGCCGCTGCTGGAGGCCGTTTCCGACTGGAACAACGACCAGCTTTTCGCCGTCCTCAAGGACTACGCCGCTTCTAAGGAGAAAAAGGCCGGCGCTGTTATGTGGGCTATCCGCATAGCTGTTGCCCGTCAGGGAATTACCCCCGGCGGCGCTACCGAGCTCATGGAGGTCTTCGGCAAGGAAGAGTCTCTTGACAGGATCAGACTTGCGATCAGCGAGCTTGAATAAGTCACTTCGCCTCTCTGCAATGTGCAGGGAGGCTTTTTTTGGATCCTGTTGCTTTATTCAAGGATCTGTGCTATAATACTAACATAGCCTTCGGGCTTACATGATATACTATTATTGAAAGGACAGATCTTATGGACAAAAAAACTTTCAGCAGGCTTTTAAGCGCAGTATCTGCTGCGGCTATCAGCTGTTCATGGACACTGGGAGCTATCCCTCCGGCGGCTGCGGCTGCACAGCAGGAGATCTCTGCTGAGAACGCTCAGGAGGAGCAGCTCATTCCGGTCATCGTCAAGCTAAAGGGCGACTCTGTTCTCGCCTCGGATCAGGCCGCCGACATGGGAGCCGAATTCATCGACTCTCCCCAGGCCGAGAAGATCGGCACGGTCATTGAAAGCCTTCAGGACAGAGCCGAAGGCTACCTCCGCCAGCTTTACCCCGATCTGGAGATCGGTTTCAGGTACAGCCTGGTTTTCAACGGCTTTTCCTGCCAGCTGCCTGAGAGCGTTATAGAGGAGGCTAAAAGCTCGCCCCTGATCGAGGATATTTGCCCAAGCTGCACATACAGCGCTCCTAAGCCTATGATGACTGAGTCCGGCTCTATGGCTGGTGTTCCTGAGTTTCAGGAGATCACAGGCGCCACAGGCGAGGGCGAGCTCATAGCCATCCTTGACACTGAGCTGAACACCGCTCACAGTATGTTCATGGCTATAGATGCAATGGACAACAAGCTCTCAAAGGAACAGGTCAGCACTCTGGCCAAGGACAAAAAATTCACCTCTGAGGTCGATCCCGAAAAGGCCTATGTCAGCAGCAAGCTGCCCTACGTTTACGACTACTCGGATGATACTCCCTACGAGGTCGCAGACGAGGATATCTACCACGGCACCCATGTGGCAGGTATCGCTGCCGGAAACAGGACAGCTACTCCAAAGGGCGACCCGATCTCGGGCATCGCTCCGGACGCTCAGATCGCATTCATGAAGATCTTCCAGAAGGAAGAAGTGGGCGACGGAGTCTTTGAAAGCTACTGCACAGATGAGGCTATCGCTGCTGCTCTGGAGGACGCTGTTGCTCTAAAGGCAGACGTTATCAACATGAGCCTTGGAAGCTCCAACGAAGGCATCCAGGACATCGTTTATGCCGACATCATCAAGGCTGTGGACAACGCAGGCATCACCCTCTGCGCTGCTGCCGGAAACGAGGGCGAGAGCTACCTTGGCTATGACGGTCCCAATATCACGGCAAATGTTGACACAGGTACTGTCAATGAGCCTGCGATCTTCCCCACCGTTTTCTCAGTGGCTTCTGCTGACAACCCAAAGCTGGAGGTGTTCACCTTCACCGCCGGAGGAAAGAAGTTCTCCTATGTGGACGGAAGCACCGAACACCTCTGCTCAGAGCTTGCCGGTCAGGAGTACCAGGCAGTATACGTCGGTGAGGCATCTGTTGAGGACATCGGCGAGGCCGATCTTACCGGAAGGATAGCGCTGTGCTATGACAGCGGCGGGATCACATACGAAGAAAAGTGCATCAATGCTTATAATGCAGGAGCCGTTGCGGTCATTTCCTGCGACTCATTCACCGCACCAAGATCAGGCGTTTCAAACGGTGATGCTCCTATCCCTATGGCCAGCGTCCTTTATGAAGACGGCGAGATCCTCATGGGCATGAGTGATGTGAAGGTGACATTCTCCGACGAGGATCCGGTCAAGGAGGATCTCCCCCCAAGCGTCAGCAGCTTCAGCTCCAGCGGTGTCAGCTCGTCCCTGAGCATCGACCCCGAGATCATGGGCGTTGGCGGAGATGTGCTCTCTGCAAGCTACTACGACGGCTATGAGAAATTAGGCGGCACCTCCATGGCAACGCCATACGTTGCAGGCTGCGTGGCGGCGGCGGATCAGTACCTCAAAAAGCATGGACTGGATCTTACCGGCTCAGAGAAGACCGCCTACATCAAAAACCTGCTGATGAACTCCGCAGTCCCCTACACCTATGACGGAGAATTCGTCAGCCCAAGACGACAAGGCGCCGGACTTATCAGCCTTTCAAACCTTCTGGAAGACAACGTTATCGTTACCGGCACAAATGGCCTTGCAAAGATCGAGCTTGGCGACCAGCTTGGCGACAGCTTCAGCTTCGATATTGAGATAAAAAACATTTCTGACAAGACCGTGGATCTGGGAACTCCCTACCTCTATCTTGACAGCGACTCATATTACTTCAGCGATACATACTCCGATTTTGTTATCACCGGCACCAGGAGCATCGATTTCACCCTAGAGCAGACCCAGCTTGAGCCTATCCCTGCCGGAGAAACTGCTAAGGTCCGCTTCGATGTTTCCCTTGACCCCAATTTCCTCAAGGAGTATGAGAGCCACTTCCTAAACGGATTTTTCATCGAGGGCTTCGTTTACTTCGCTCCCAATGAGAACTGCTGCCCGATCTCGATCCCACTTCTGGGCTTCCACGGAGACTGGGCTGACGTACCGATCTTTGACGACGGTCTTCTGGCAGCTCCGGAATTCGGCTCATTCGCAGGCTCCAACGAGCTTATCAACGATCTTCCTCTGGGTCAGCTCACTCTCCTGATAAATCAGCTCCTTGACCACGAGGCCGCTTCTGAGGAAGGCTCCTTCAACCCCCAAAAGGCTATGGAGCTGATCCATGACGATCCCCAGATCCAGGAAAAGATCCAGGCTCTCCGTGACGGGATGATCTACATCTCGCCCGATGATGACTATATAGCAGATACCCTGGCATACAGCTTCCTCCCCCTGAGGCAGGCTAAATTCTCAGACATCATGATCTACAATGAGCAGGGCGAGCTGCTCACAGAATACGCACCGGAATGGAAGCCCTCTCATCTTACGATGGTATGCACTCCTTCATACGATCTGACTACTCTTCCGGAGGGAAAATACACGGCTGAGATCAGCGCTTACATCGACTATCCCGGCGCTGAGGACCACAAACAGACTATCAGCAGAGAGTTCGTGGTGGACAAGACAGCTCCCAAGGTCACATCTGTTCTTGAGGAGAAGGACGGCAGGAAGCTGCTGACAGTCACAGCCTCCGACAATGACCTGGACGCTTTGTTCATAAACGGCTACGATCCTGAGCTTTCGTTTAACAACGAGGATACCTTTGAGGATGACCTGATCGCTGCAAGCACAGTGATGAACGGCGAAAACTCCTTTGTTTTCTACGGACTGGACTACTTAAATCACTACGATCACGACTCCATCATACTCGACTGCCTCGCTGAGCATTATAACAACGAGCTTTTTGATTACAACATCATGGACGTTATCCTTCCGGAGTATTCCAGCGACGGCACTGCGACCTTCACCTGTGATGTGACCGGAATGACCGATTATCAGATCACTGTTATGGACAGAGCGATGAACAGCTCAATGATCTACAGTCCCGTTGATCCTGAGTACGCTCTTCGTGAAGGTATCTGGTGGGGAACATCGGACTCCACAGACCGCTATTTATATCGTGGAGATCCTGAGGGCTACGGAAGCGCCTTCATCGAGCAGTCCAACGGAGAGGAGCGTGCGATAGCTCTTGAGTACGACGGCAGCACACTCTCATACACAGACGCAAACAGCTCCGCTGCCCACACCGCTAAGATCACCTGGAATAACAAAAACTGCTTCACAGCTGTCTGGGAGGACGGCACTGAAGAGGTCTACAAGTACCAGAGCATGGGCCATATCTTAGACTTCATGTTCTTCAGCAATGACGAGCTTGTTGAGCTTGCCATGCGCTATGAGGAGGAACTCATCGGCGAGCGTCCAAATGACGGTGAGGCAGTTCGTGGCAACGGCTCAGAGGTGTACGTCTCCCTCTATACCAGAGACAGCGACGGCGAGATCATTGCAGAGTCCTTCTACCAGATAGACCGATTTGACGGCACATTCACCGATAACTTCGGTATGCCCGCCTGCATTGCAGACTACTGTGACATTATTCCCGGAGTCTGGAGCGGAAGTACATACATAGACGACTACTGCGACGTGCGATTCTTCTATTTCAACGAGGACGGCACAGGAAAGATAGTCTATCAGACCGATAAGCATGAGGAGAAATTCACCTATGAGTTGAGCGGAAAGAACATCTCCTTCACCTTCGAGAATGGCTCCGAAGAGACCCATGAGAGAAGCGCCTTCAGCAAACGCACCTTCAGCTTAGACGGCTTTGGGGGCGAGCAGCTCTTTTATCTGGGCGACCCGCAATACTTCTACTTCTTCTCAAATGAGGAGCTTGGTGCTTTTGCATCCGACTATTACGAAGTCATAAACGGTCAGCGTCCGGCGCAGTGTACTATAAGGAACATAAACGACGGTGCTGCGGAGATAAGTCTCTTCGACGAGGAGGGGCAGCTCCTGGAAATGTACAGCGTTTCCACGAATACTGCAAACGGCACAGACCAAAACGGCAGATATGTCTACCTTCTCGACCCCGGATCCGAAGATGTGAACATGGGCGATGTGGACGGCGACGGAGTTATCGACGCTACTGACGCTTCTGCGGTACTGACCATTTACGCTGCAAATCAGACCGGTGAGCCTTTGATTCTGACCGACCGTGAACAGACCGCAGCTAACGTAAACGGCGATCAGTACATCGATGCTACCGACGCTTCTGCGATCCTCTCCTACTACAGCTACACCCAAACCGGCGGAACAGCAGACATCGTTACATTCATCTCAGAGATCATGCTTACAGCATAAGAAAAAGCCTCCTATGAAAGCTCATAGGAGGCTTTTTTATCAAGTGTCAACGTCCACGCCGCAGACGACCTTATAAAGCTCGTCCTTTTTGGCCTGGTCCATATCTGCGTCAGCTATCACCGTCACCCGGACAGTCCAGCTTGCTAAGTTTGTCTCAAAATATCCGTTGATATAGCAGGTGGGCTCAAGCTGATCATCGCCCTCAGTCTCTATCTGGAGGATATAGCCCTTCTTGCCGTTTGAGAGCTCCACCTCATCGCTGCGAACGCACTTTATGCCGTTCACCCCGTCAATGGACTTGCGGTAGGCGTCGGCCTCGGTTGCCGGAGCGATACCGTTCTTTTCGCCCTCGATGAAGATGTTTCGCAGACCGTCATAGCCGTTGATCCTGCAATCCTCGTAGATCTGGCTGATCAGGTGGTCCGGATCGTCTGTGCTGGGAGTTGTGCTTCCGTCACCGGGAGCCATTGTAACTCCCACAGGAAGCTCAAAGGTCACGCTGTTTGCATTTATGGGACAGGTCTCGTTCTGCTTCTTATCAGCCGGATCCTGGGGCTTGGAGTAGTGGCCGGTGAACTCGAAGCTCTCCAGTGATGCCATAGCCTTATCAAGAAGCTCCAGGTCCTTGAAGCCGTACCAGATGTTGATGCACTCCTTATCATTGAGAGGATAGAAGCAGTTGATACTGTATGCCTTATCATCGCCTTCGGAGAAATCGACCACGAAATAATAGCCCGTAGAGCCGTCAGCACCGGTAACATTGCCCATTTGATAGAGCGTCTCCTGAGAATCTAAGGTCTCGCAGATAGCGTCCACCATTTCCACTGTATTGCTGTAGCCGGGGCGCTCAAGATACTCGATGCCCACCTGGATCTGATCGTTTTTCTCACATTCCAGTAGCACCTTGAATTTTCCCTCTTCGTCGTCTTCAAGATAGCTTGAAACGTACCGCAGTTCGATCTCCTCCGGAATGGCTATGCGGAACTTGTACTCATCGTCCTCATAGACCGTGGTGTGAGCCTTTTCTCCAGTGTCGAACAAAAAGTATGTACCCGGCTCAGTGATCTTAGCAGAGATCGTATGCTTCTCCTCGTCAAAGCGTATCCTCTTTATCGTGTCATAGCGGGACTCCTTCTCGTTATAAAAGATGAGGGACAAATTCCCTGGCGGAACATCTCCCATGTTGTCCGGATCGTACTCAAAGCGAAGTATGGACTCCTCTAAGAGCTCACCGCCGATCTCCACAGGAGTGCCGAACTGTCCAACATAATTCCGGTGGATCTCATCGGTGTTCTCCTTGATGTAGACGTCCGATCCGAAAACTCCGTGAAGTGCAGCGCTGACAAGGGGCGGCAAATCGAAGGAGATGCCCACCGTGCGTTCCTCCGGCTCATCAGGCTCAGCAGTTTCCTCCTCAGTCTCCTCCTCAGTGATCTCCTCGGTAACAGCCTCAGTGGTCTCCTCGGGATCATCGCTCTCGGCTGGATCCTGACCGCAGGAAAAAAGGGCTCCGCAGGCAGCAAGAGCTGTGACAAGTGCTAGTAGTTTTCTCATAATTTCCTCCATATCATGCTGAAAGAGCCGTGCAGACACACGGCTCCTGTCCATCAGGCCTTCCGGAGATACCGGGAGGTCTTTTTGCGTTTTTTCTTCTCGTACATTATCTCGTCGGCCTGTGTGATCAGGTTGAACAGTGTCTTGTCAGGCTGGATCTCAGTAACTATCGTACCGATGCTGGCAGCTACCTCATAGGGCTTCCCGATCATTTTGTTTACGCTCTCAAGGCGGCTCTTGAATGAGCGCTCAAGCGCCTCGGCGTCCTCTTCCTCGGCGTCTGCACCAACGATGATGAACTCATCTCCCCCAAATCTGGCGCAGATCCGGCCGTTCTTGCAGCACTCAGTTATCACGGAGGCAAGGCGTTGCAGCGCAAAATCGCCCTCCTTGTGGCCGTAGTTGTCGTTGATCAGCTTCAGTCCGTCCATGTCTATGAACGAGATCAGGAGCGGCGAGCCGTTCTCCTTGCACTGGCGGAAGAGTATATCCGCCTCCCGAATGAAGCCGTTGCGGTTGAAAATGCCGCAGAGGGGATCGATGACGTAGAGTCTGTCCAGCTCCTGGATAACGCTGTTGAGGCTGAGCAGCTTGCGGATATTCTCGATAGAGTTGCTGATATTCATCATGAGAGAATGGCACAGCAGGCTCTTTATGGGGAAATCCCCGTTTGTGATCACATAGTAGCCCAGGCACCTCTCACGGAAATGCAGGGGCAGAAAATAGCTGATATTTCCGCCGCCAGTCAGCGGCTCAGGCTGCATATCGGCACTGAAAAAGCTGACCGAAGACCTGATCTCGCCCTTATCCCAGATAAGAGGAGCGCTCATGGTCTTGGTGTAGCCGTGGATCTGGTACTCGTCAGCGGTCCTGCCACGCCACTTCTCGTTGAAGGCGCCGTTCCACTCAGAGCAAAGGCAAATGCAGCAGCGCTCACATTGCAGCTCCCCGATAAACCGGCTGATAACGCTGATATTCTCCTCAGCAGTCTCGGTCTCTGCCAGCTCACTGGTCATGCGGTTAAGGAGAGAGATGTCTGTCCGGCAGCTGTCTATGAGCTTATAGGCGCTCTTTTTGTAGAGCTTCATATCGTCAGCAAAAACGCTCCTACAGCCGCAGCTTTCGGTGAATACCGGCTTTGCCTCCAGCATGATCTCCTGCTCCGCCTGACCGCCTTCAATAAGAGTGAGAAGTGTCTCGCAGGCCTTATATCCGGCCATATTCAGCGGACGCAGCACAGTTGTCAGCGCCGGACAGTGATGGCGGGCGTTGTATGTATTGTCGAAGCCGGTGACGATGATGTCCTCCGGCACTCTATAGCCGTTTCTTTCCAGCTCAGCTATGACTGACAGAGCCATAGCATCGTTTGCGCAGACTATGGCATCAGGCACAGACAGCCCGGACTTCAGGAAGCTCTCCACTGCACGCCGGCCGTCGATAGCACGAAACTCTCCGAAATAAACTCTTCTGGCATCGGCGGCAAGGCCACTTTCCGCCATAACACTGAGGAAGGCCTCATACCTGTCACGAGCCTCAGGGTTGGCCAGGGGGCCGGAAACATAGCTGATAGTCTTTGCGCCGTGCTGAGTTATCACATGGCGGACGATCTCCTTCATAGCGCTGGTGTTATCTATCCGGATATTGTGGAATTCCGGGAAATCATCGCAGTCAAGAACTACCACCGGCAGCTTTGAAGCCCTGGCCTTCTCGATGATCTGATTTTTATGCTCGGGAGATCCGATAGTATTGTTAAGCAAGATCACACCGTCAAATTTAGAGTAATTCACCAGAGAATAGATATTGTACTCGCCCTCATCATAGCGGTTGTTGGAGATCACTCCACCAAATGCCGAGAAGCACGAGATATTCACATTATTCTCCTTAGCAAAGGAGATCACGCCCTCTAATACGCCGTTTTGATACTCCTCATCAATACCTGCAACTATCAATGCGATCTCAATGATCTTGCCATTCATCTTAGTGATCATGTCCTTTCTGTAAGATCTGTCCAGGCTGCTGTGAACCGGGAAATTGCCCAAAGATATCCCTACACGTTCAAATTATACATCAATATTATACCATGTTTTTATGTATTTTTCAAGTAGGATCTGAAAATTTCTTAAAAATTTCGCAATGATCAGCAAGTGCATCTGAAAGATAACCATTTGTGAAAGATCCCCTCACGATCCTGCCATATTTCAACCGAGATCTCCACATTTTGGAAAGATCTCTCACGATCGTTTCCGGGAAATTTCACCTTTCCCCTTCACCGTTTTCAAAAACCCGGGGTATACTAAGACCATGGAAACAAACAATAACGCTTCCGAAGAAAGGGTGTTTTTTATGATGAACAATATGTGGAAGAAAACTTTGGCAGGTATAACTATAATGGCAATGCTTCTCAGCGGAGCTGCCGGCTGCGGTGAGCAGAAGTCCGTGAGCACAACTCCTGTTGCAGAGACCTCAGCTGAGGAAACTCAGGAGGAGACCTCCGCCGAGACAACTCAGGAAGAAACGACCGCTAAGGAGGAAAGCAGCGAGGAGAGCTCCTCCTCTACTAAGATAGAAGCTCAGGCAGTATCCGCTTCATACTCAGCCTACAGCGGCGGTATCCTGGAGACTGAGGATGTGTTCACCGACCGTGATCTTCTCCAAACTCCTGACCTTTCAGAGGCCCAGTACCTGACAGCTTCCGACGGCGAGACCCTGAGCATTACTGAGGCAGGCATCTACGTTATCAGCGGCTCAGCAGAGGACTGCACGATCCGTGTGGAGGCCGCCGACGATGCTAAGGTGCAGCTCGTGCTGGACGGCGTAAGTATCACAAATGCTGACTTCCCGGCGATATATGTGGTCTCAGCTGATAAGTGCTTCGTCACCACCACCGACAGCGAGAATTCCCTGAATGTGACAGGCAGCTTCACCTCTGACGGCGACACAAGCACCGATGCAGTGATCTTCTCCAAGGACGACCTTGTGCTCAGCGGCACTGGCTCCCTTGAGATCACCTCAAATTACGGCAACGGCATTTCCTGCAAGGACGACCTGAAGATCACAGGCGGAGCTTACACAATAACAAGTGCTGAGGACGCTGTGGAAGCAAACGACTCCATTGCAGTCTGCGGAGGCGACTTCACGATCGCTGCCGATAAGGACGGTCTCCACTGCGAAAACGATGAGGACAACTCTGTTGGCTGGATCTGGATCGCAGGAGGCAGCTTCAACATCACCGCCGGCAGCGACGGTATCCAGGCGACTACCGGTCTACAGATCGACGACGGCCAGATCACAGTCAGCGCTTCTGAGGGCTTAGAGGCCACCTACGTTCAGGTCAACGGCGGAACTGTTGACATCTCTGCCTCTGACGACGGCATCAATGCCACCTCCAAGAGCAGCTATATGGACGTTGTGGCTGAGTTCAACGGCGGCGAGATCACTATAGTTATGGGTCAGGGCGACACCGATGCAGTTGACTCAAACGGCTCAATATATGTAAACGGCGGAACGCTCGACATCACTGCCTACACCTCATCCTTCGACTACGACTACACTGCTCAGCTCAACGGCGGAACAGTCATCATCAACGGATCTCAGGTCTCTGAGATCCCTGCCGGCATGATGGGAGGCGGAATGGGCTTCGGCGGCGGAATGACGGGCGGCAGCGGCTTCGGCGGTGAGTCCTTCTCCGGCCACGGCAGACATATGTGATCCTACTTACCTCTCTATATCAAAACGGCCCCGGAGCGAGATCGCTTCGGGGCTGTTTTTATCTGATAACTACCTTCCGATAGGTGTCGAAACGCACCCACTTGCGGAAGAACTCCGGGCGCTCATGGTCGCCGGCGTCCTCATATTCTGTGAGAAATCTGCGGAAGGTCTCGGGCGAGTCCGCAAAGATCTCAAAGCCTCGTCCGTTCACCAGAGGAAGGCCGGTGAATTCATACTCCTCCAGAGGAAGTACAGCCTCCACCACTCTGTCACGGACCTTCACCGCAGCTCTGTCTCTGAGGACGATAACGTCAAAGCTGTCGGGGTAGCTGTAGCTCTCGCCCTTTACGGGGATAGTGTCGCCCACAGTGTAGGTGGAGGTCACAGGCTGATAGCGGAAGACGCTGAGGGTCTCGGTGTCGTAGAAGAACTCCTCGAAAACATCTCCTCTTGCGGAAACTCCGCCGTAAACGAAGGAAGCCGCATTGCCTGTGCGAGCCTGACCGCTGAGTGCCTGAACTACTCCGCAGGCTGAGGTGGCATGGCTCACCCTGTCGATGAGGATCAGCTCGCCCATTGTCCTGTGAAGGGCAAAGGTATCGGCAGTAATGGCCTCGCTGAGAACGATCTCGCACAGAGCGATGCCGTTTTTGGAAAGGCTCTCCGCCGGGATATGCTTGCCGGTGTTTATGTCAACGGCGTAGCAGATCTTTGTGAGAACGCCGGGGATCTGCTTGGTGCCCAGCTTTATGAGGTATTCCTTGCCGGGGGAAAGGGGCGCATCGTCCATCCACAGCAGCGAAACGCTCAGCTCTCTGTAGGGAGCAAGACCGCTGTCCTTTTCTATGACGCAGCCTCGGGAAACGTCCACCTCACGATCAAGGACGATAGTTACCGGCTGACCAGCGAAGGCAGTTTCGGTCTCTTTTCCGGCGGCCAGGATAGTCTTTACAGAGGCGGTCTCTCCGCTGGGGAGGACTCTCACCTCGTCGCCCACGGAAACGCTCCCTGCCTCGATCTGTCCCTGAGAGCCACGGAATGTGCGGTCGGGACGGCTGACTCTCTGCACCGGCATATAGAAGCCCTTTCCGGCATTTTCCGGTGAGATCTCAACCTCCTCCAGATACTCCAGCAGCGAAGTTCCCTTGTACCAAGGAGTCCGCTGAGACAGTTTGGTAACATTGTCGCCGTCAGTTGCCGACAGGGGGATGACTGTTGTGTTACTGAGGGAGAGTTCCTCTGTGAGCTCGGCGATCTGCCTAGAGATCTCCTCAAAGCGCTCCTCACTGAAATTGACCAGATCCATTTTGTTCACCGCAAAAACGAAGTACCTGATACCCATGAGGGAGCAGATCCTTGCGTGGCGGCGAGTCTGCACAAGCACTCCCTGAGAAGCGTCCACCAGGATCACGGCAAGCTCCGCAAAGGAAGCGCCAACAGCCATATTTCGTGTGTATTCCTCATGTCCGGGAGTGTCCGCAACGATGAAGCTGCGCTTATCCGTGGTGAAATAGCGATAGGCAACGTCTATGGTTATGCCCTGCTCACGCTCAGCCATAAGGCCGTCAAGCAGCAGGGAGTAGTCGATCTCGCCGTTCCTGCTGCCGACTCTGCTGTCAAGCCGCAGAGCCTGCTCCTGATCTGTATAAAGCAGCTTTGAGTCGTAGAGGATATGTCCGATAAGCGTGGATTTTCCGTCATCTACGCTGCCGCAGGTTATGAATTTGAGCAGTCCCTTCATCAGAAATATCCCTCCCTCTTTCTTCTTTCCATGCTTCCGGCAGCCTCATTGTCGATGACTCTTGATGTACGCTCGGACTCGACGCTGCTGAGAGTTTCTGCAATGATCTCATCAAGAGTGTTCGCAGTGGACTCTATCCCGCCGGTCAGCGGATAGCAGCCAAGAGTTCTGAAACGCACAGATTTCATCTGGGGCACCTCGCCCTCTCTCAGGCGGAAGCGTTCATCGTCCACCATGATGATGTTGCCGTCACGCTCCACAACAGGGCGCTCTGCGGCGAAATACAGCGGAACGATGTCGATGTTTTCCCGGCGGATATACTGCCAGATGTCCTTCTCTGTCCAGTTGGAAATGGGGAAAACTCTTATGCTCTCGCCCTTGTTGATGCGGGTATTGTAGAGCTTCCACATCTCCGGACGCTGATTTTTGGGATCCCAAGCGTGTGAGGCGCTGCGGAAGGAGAAGATCCTCTCCTTGGCACGGGACTTCTCCTCGTCCCTGCGTCCGCCGCCGAATGCAGCCGTGAAGCCGTATTTGTCCAGAGCCTGCTTGAGAGCCTGAGTCTTCATTATGTCAGTGTAGGCGGCACCGTGGTCGAATGGGTTTATCCCCTGCTTCACGCCGTCCTCGTTGATGTATTCCAGCATCTCGATACCCAAGCGCTGAGCCGTTTTGTCACGGAACTCGATCATCTCCTTGAACTTCCATGTGGTGTTCACATGGAGGAAGGGAAATGGCGGTTTTTCGGGGTAAAATGCCTTCATTGCAAGGTGCAGCATAACTGAGCTGTCCTTGCCGATAGAGTACAGCATTACGGGGCGCTCACATTCCGCAGCCACCTCTCTGATTATATAGATCGCCTCGGCTTCAAGCTGGTCGAGGTGTGAAAGATCTGCCACAACATCATCTCCTAATACTTGTTTGATTCTCGTGTATCTATGGGAATTTCCTGTACTGTGCCGTCGGGACGCTCAAAGATCCAGCGCAGGATCTCGCCCTGGCGCTCTGTGTGAAGGAGAGTTCCTCCGCCGCCGATGTCGGCTCCCAAAAACAGCCTCACTGCATGGACGGGACACTCCTTCAGACAGGCCGTACAGCCCCAGCATTCCTCCGGGTAGCGCATGACCGCCTTCCCTCCGCTCATTCCGATAAGCGAGCCGGGACAGGCCTGTGTGCACCTTCCGCAGCCGATGCACTTATCCCTGTTTATCGCTATGCTCATAGGTCTCCCCTCCGCTGACAAGCTCACGGAAGATCACACGGATCTTGCCGTTTTCCAGCCGTGAATTGACGTATTTCCGCCAATCCCGGTCATTTCTCTCAGGCCAGTCAAGGTTTTCCGCAAAGCAGTGCCAGCGGGTCTCCTGACGAGCCCTCAGGTGAGCGATAACGCTCCGGCAGACCACAAGGCGCTCTCTCAGCTCATAGATCCTCAGCAGCTCACGGGGGGTGTCCGCAGAGAGCTGGCCTGAAAGCTCAAAAAGCTGAGCGATACGGCGGTCTGCGATGTCCAGCTGAGCCTCTGTGAAACGATAGCTTGCACCTATGCCGCCGGCGTATTTGTCCATGACGGTCTGCATGGCCTCCTCCAGCTGAGGGGCTGTGTAGAGGCTCTTCCTGCCGCTGAGGAAGCCCTCGGTCTCGTTGATGTGAGCCTGAACAGACTCCTCCGGAAGAGGCTCCGGGCTCAGCTTTTCTGCGTATCTCACAGCAGACTCACCTGCGATCTCGCCCTCAGCAAGAGCGCCTGTAACGTACTTCTGGGGAGCTCCTCCGGAAACATCACCTGCGGCGAAAAGTCCCGGTATTGTAGTCATTCGGGCGGTGTCCACCCAGAAACCGCTGGCAGTATGGCCGCCCACGATGTAGGGCTCAGTGCCTTCGATCTCCACATCCTGCTCCTCCACAGGAACGCCGCTCTCCAGCCATTTCAGAGTCTGGGAGGGCGCCATGTTCAAGTATGCTTTCTCCAGAGACTGAGCCTTCTCACGGCTGATGCCCTTTGTGCGAAGGTAGCATGGACCTCGCCCAGCCAGGTTCTCCATGACCGTGCCGTAAACTCGCTCAGAGGTGGTCAGGCCGTACTTCTGCTCATAGACCTCACCCAAAGCGTTGATCTGTTTTGCCCCTGCGCCCTGGGCAAGAGTTCCCGTGGGAGCGATCGTGTCCTTGCAGCGCAGAGCGATAAATCTCATCTCGAAGGTGGTCATCTCCGCCCCGTGAAGTATGCCCATTGCGTAGCCTGCTCCCGTATTGAATGGCGGATACCACATCTTATGCTTGGAGAAGCCGGGGTTGTTCGGCCGGTAGAGCCCGGCTGCACCGCCTGTTGCGATGATCACGGCCTTTGCGGAGATCGCGTAAAACGTACCGTCCTCGATACCGAACCCGTAGGCGCCTGTTGCTCTGCCGGAGGAGGTCTCCAGGTCGGTGATGTCAACGTGTTCCAGCACAGAGATCTGGCTGTGGCGGCGCACCTCCTGAGCGATCAAGGGCTTGATGTTCTCGCCGTTGATCTTGATGTTACGGTCTCCACGGGCGACGTACCTTCCCTGCTCGTCTTTCAGAATGACCAGTCCAAGGCGCTCCAGCTTCTCAGTGACGCTGTTGAGACGCTCAGACATGGTCAGCAGAAGATCTCCCCGGACGATCCCGGCGGCGTCTTTTTCGCAGTAATCAGCGTAATCCTGAGGAGTTTTCCCCTCAGTGATATAGGCGTTCAGAGCGTTCACTCCCGCCGCAAGACAGCCGCTGCGCTTTATGCCTGCCTTCTCGCAGATCAGAACGTCAAGGCCGGACTGCTCTGCGATAGTGATCGCCGCCCAGCAGCCTGCTGTTCCGCCTCCGATCACCAGGATATCGGTGTTAAGTCTCACTGTTTCCATAAAAATCTCTCTTCTTAAATGATGACCAGCTCTTCCTTCTGGGAAACTCCCTCCTCGATGTGGAAGGAATTCAGCACCGGCTCCTCCTCCATAAGTGACAGGATCAGATAGCTGGAAGAGCTGTCGTAGGCCAGCCTTATGTCCTCCTGTGAGGGCCTTGAGGGTGAAACGGGGTGGGAGTGCCAGTTACCCAGAGGGATCAGCCCCTCTGAACGCATATCCTTCACTGCGCTGAGCTGCTCCTTTGGGTCAAGGGTGAAGTGCTCCTCGGCGTGATCTGTATTCGTCAGGATATACACCTTCCGGATCTCCTTATCATCGCCGTTTTTCACTCCGCCGATAAGTCCGCAGGCCTCCACGGGAGCCTCAGACTTTGCGTGGGCAAGGATCCTTTGGTAGTCTTCTCTTTTCAGCGTGATCATAGTCCGGTACCCTCACATTCAGCCTGCTCGTAGTCGATGAGCTCCGTGATAGTTGGATGGTCGCCGCAGACCGCACAGCTGTGGGTGTCTGTGGGGAGCTTCACCTTGCGGAACTCCATTGTCAGCGCATCGTAGGTCAGCAGCCAGCCTGTCAGCAGCTCACCAACTCCAACGATGTACTTCACAGCCTCCATCGCCTGAAGACTGCCGATAACTCCGCCCATTGCGCCGATGACTCCGGCCTGCTTACAGGTGGGGACGGCGTCCTTCGGAGGGGGCTCACGGAACACGCAGCGATAGCATGGACCCTGCCCCGGAACGTAGGTCATGAGCTGACCCTTGAAACGGATTATCCCCGCATGAGAAAAGGGCTTCTTCGCCATGACGCAGGCGTCGTTTATGAGGAATTTCGCCGGAAAATTGTCTGTTCCGTCGATTATGAAATCGTAGTCCTTGATGATCTCCATGATGTTCTCACTGGTGATGAAATCATGGTAGGTGATAACGTTCACGTCAGGATTTATGGCCTGCATGGTCTCCTTTGCAGACTCCACCTTGGGCTTGCCGATGTCGGCGGTCTGGTGGATGATCTGACGCTGGAGGTTGGACAGATCTACCTCGTCTGCGTCAGCGATACCGATAGTTCCGACTCCGGCTGCTGCAAGGTACATCCCAGCAGGAGCTCCCAGGCCGCCTGCTCCGATGATCAGCACCTTTGCGCCGAGGAGCTTCTTCTGTCCCTTGACACCTACCTCCTTCAGGATGATGTGACGTGAGTACCTTTCGATCTGCTCATTAGTAAGCGCCATAGCTTCCGCCTCCCATAAAATAGAGGAATTCCACGCTGTCGCCTTCATTGAGGACTGTTGCCTCGAACTGTCCGCTCTCCACGAACTCATCGTTGATAGTGACTGTGACGTACTGGGGAGTTTCCACCTTTTCGTCGATGACAAGCTGAGCAACGGTAAGTCCCTCAGCCACCTGCTTTTTAACTCCTGCAACTGTGATCTGCATATCTCTCTCCTTAAAACAAAAGCTCTTCGATAGCGCCGGTCAGTGTCTCCTGAGTGACAGCGCCTCTTGTGCGTCCGGTCTCATTTCCGTCCCGGAAAAATACTACTGTAGGAGCTGCCATAACGTCATACTGCTCTGCCAGCTCTGAGTCGAAATTCACGTTGATCTTGACGAACTTCACCCTGCCTGAGAACTCCTCCTCCAGCCGTGAAATGACCGGCGAAAGGCGCTTGCAGGGTATACAGCTGTCCGAATAGAAGTCCGCCGCAACGGGGATCTGTGACCGGAGCACCTTCTCGTCAAAATCTGCCGCACTGATCCTCTCAGCCATTACTCGGCCTCCTTCCGAACGATAAGCTCGTAGGTACCGTCGCCGTTGTCGGTGAGGCGAAGGACCTTGTGTCCCTCCTCCTTGATGCTGCGGGGAACGTTCTGCACAGGCTCGCCGTCGTTGAGCCTGATCGAGAGGATGTCTCCCACCTCAAGCTCCTCCAAAGCCACCTTCGCACGAACAAATGTGACCGGGCAAACTGCGTCTGTGATGTCTATACTGTCTGTGATCTGGAAATCAGCCATTGTTATACGCCTCCATGATAGTATTCTTGAAGCTCTCCCTGCCAACTCGGTCAATGGTGAACTTGAAGCGCTCACCGGGGAGGGCATTGTCGTCAAAGAACTGTATCGCCGCATCACAGACCCTCATGAGAGTGTCGTGGTCTGCAATGAAAGGGATCACCGGCTCGCCCTTTGCGATGTGGTTGCCGAAAAGTCCGCCGAAGCTGACTATGTAGCCATTCTCCTGATCCCAAGCATCAGTGGGGCAGGACTTGACGCACCTTCCGCAGAAGTTGCACTTGTCAGCCGTCACGCTGACCTTTCCGTCAGTGATAGTGATCGCACCTGTGCGGCAGGCCTTCTCACAGACGCCGCAGCCAATGCAGTCGCTCTCCCTCCAGCTCACCCGTATACCGCCCTTTATGCCAAGGTCATTTTCCTCGGATTTCAGGCAGTTGTTCTGACAGCCGGTTATGCCGAACTTGAACTTGTGAGGGAGCTCTCTGGCGAAATACCTGTCGTCAAGCTCCTTGGCCAGAGAGTAGGTGTCGATACATCCGCTGGGACAGATCGCACTGCCCTGACAGGCCGTAACTGTGCGGACTCTTGGGCCGCAAACTCCCGGCTCAACACCGCCCTCACCAAGAGCAGCCTTCACCTCTTCGATCTGATCCAGCTTGATGAAGGGGATCTCGATGCTCTGGCGTGAGGTCAGATGAACGTGGCCGTCGCCGAACTCATCCGCCACCTCAGCGATCTTTGCAAGCTGGCCTGCGGTGACGTTTCCGCCCACCACTCTAAGTCTCAGGGAGAAACAGTTTTTCTGCTTCTGCCGCATAAATCCGCCCTTTTTGAGGGCTGCGTAATCAGTTGCCATGTCAATTCTCCTTTCCTGACTGGAGGAACGCCTGACGGAAATCACCGATCAGATCCTCCGGGTCCTCGATACCGATACTTATCCTGATAGTGTCGTCGAAAACTCCGGCGCTTTCCATTTGCTCCTTTGTGCTGTGGAGGTAGATCGTGCTGGCCGGGTGGATCACGAGAGTTCTCACGTCACCGATATTCGTTGCTATGAGAGCGTATTTCAGGCTGTTTATCAGGCGGAAGGCTCGCTCTCGGCTGCCTGCCCTAACAGTTAGGATAGCGCCGCCCTTTCCGCCAAGCTGCTTCTCCACAAGAGGGAAGTCCGGATTATCGGGAAGGCCGGGGTATCTGACTTCCAGACCCAGTTCACGAAGAGCTTTCGCAAGGGCAAGTGCATTGCTGCAAAGGCGCTCCATTCGAAGTCCCAATGTCTCGATGCCCACCTGATTGAGATAGGCGTTGAACGGCGAGAGACAGGCGCCGGAATTCCGCCAAATGCCGTTTCTCAGCTTTGCAAGGAAGGCACGGCTGCCGAACTTTTTGTACTCCGCAAAGCCAGGGTAGCGCTCCGGGTCAAAGCGGAAGGTGCCTCCGTCAACGATCACGCCGCTGAGAGAATTTCCGCCGCCGTTTATGTACTTGGATCCCGAGTGGACCACAATGTCCGCTCCCAGTTTCAGCGGCTGTACCAGATAGGGAGTAGCCGTTGTGCTGTCGATGATCAGAGGAAGTCCGTGCTCCCGACAGGTTTTCGATACTGCCTCAACGTCCACCACGCTGAGCTTTGGGTTGCTGATCAGCTCCGCAAAAACTGCCCTTGTACGGTCAGTTATCAGGCTCTCCACAGTCTGCGGATCCACGGTCTCAGCGTAACGAACGGTGATGCCAAGTGCTTCAAGGTCGCCGAAGAGGTCGATCGTTCCGCCGAAGAGCCCGGATCCGGCAATGATCTCGTCCCCGGAGCGAAGCATGGTCAGCAGAGTCATTGTCACTGCGGCCATTCCCGAGGAACAGGCAACTGCTCCAACACCGCCCTCCAAAGCCGCCATACGCTTCTCGAAGGCATCGACTGTTGGGTTGCCGATCCTTGTATAAGCAAAGCCCGGAGCTCTGCCGCCGAAGACCTGCTCCAGCTTTTCCGCCGAATCATAGGCAAATGCGCTCACCTGATAAACAGGCGTGAGAGTTGCGCCGGTATGCCGGTCTCCGCCGGGGGCGTCATGGAGCAGGGTTGTGTTAAATCCCATGTGAACACCGCTTTCATTTGTTTTTTACAATTATAGCCTACTTTTCATAGTAAGTCAATAGGTTATTCTGATATTCAGCCTATTTTACATATCTGTTTAGTATGATTTAGATAAATTCATCATTTCCCACAAATGAAAAACTCTTGATTTTTTCATCAGATCATGCTATACTTAGTATGTATATAGGTTTTGTATTATATAATGAAAGGACTGAAGAATATGAAGATCTCCTCTAAGGTCGAATGTGGTATAATCGCCCTGGTGGATATATGCGTGAACGCTCCAACTGAAAACGTTGTCAAGGTGGTCAACATTTCCCAGAGGCAAAGCATTTCCGCAAAATACCTGGAACAGATCCTGCCGCTGCTGCGACACGCAGGGATCATCAGAAGTGTGAAGGGCGCCAAGGGCGGCTACACGCTCTCCCGTTCTGCCTCAAAGATCACTTTGGCTGAGATAATCGACGCTCTTGACAGCAGCGTGCTCGGCCAGGTCAGCTTTGAGGAAAAATGGGACCCCCTTGTGACAGAGGCCCTTGACGACACTCTCTGGAGCCGAATGTCGGCGCTGCTGAGAGACCATGCTCACAAGATCTCCCTATCCGACCTAGCCGGAAAATACAACGGCCTAGTGGAGGACAGCATCTCTGAGCCAATGTACTACATATGAGAAAAGGTACTCCCTCGGGAGTACCTTTTTCGCTATTTATAGGCTTTTATCAGTTGGCAGGTCTGTTCGATCTCTTCCTCGGTGTGGGCTGCTGAAACAAACATGGCCTCGAACTGTGAGGGCGCTGTGTAGATGCCGTTTTCCAGAAGATGACCGAAATACCGGGAGTACGCCTCGGTGTCGCAGGACGTTGCTGAGGAGTAGTCTGTGACCTTCTCATTTGTGAAGAATACCGTCATCAGCGAGCCGGCTCTGTTCACGTTAAGGCCGGCGGAAAGTGCGGCGTCTTCCAGCTTGGCAGTCTTTATTTCCAGCTCAGTGTAGAGCTCCGGACGCTTTTCCAGCTCAGAGATAGCAGCAGCTCCGGCTGCGGTGGCTATGGGGTTTCCGGAAAGAGTTCCTGCCTGGTAGACCGACCCCAGCGGAGCAACGGTCTCCATGATCTCACGGCGTCCGCCATAGGCAGCAAGGGGCATTCCTCCGCCTACGATCTTGCCCAGAGCAGTCAGGTCAGGCTCGATCCCGTAGAGCTGCTGGGCTCCGCCGATACTCAGCCGAAATCCTGTGATAACCTCGTCGAAGATCAGCAGAGCTCCGTGCTTCTCAGTGATACTGCGAAGGCCTTCCAGAAAGCCTTTTTTCGGCGGAACTACGCCCATATTCGCAGCGCAGGGCTCCACGATGACACAGGCTATCCGGCTTCCGCAGCGAGCAAAAAGCTCCTCCACTGAGGAAAGGTCATTGTACCTGGCAAGGAGGGTGGTCTCCGTGTAGCCTGACGGCACACCGGCGCTTCCCGGCAAAGCCCCCGTCAGCAGACCTGAGCCGCCCTTCACCAGAAGCCCGTCTGAGTGGCCGTGGTAGCAGCCCTCGAATTTCACGATGAAGTCCCGGCCTGTATAGCCTCTTGCCGCTCGGACTGCGCTCATGACAGCCTCAGTGCCAGAGCTCACAAGGCGGATCAGCTCCATTGAGGGAAAATGAGCCCGTATCTTCTCCGCAAGAAGGATCTCGCCCTCATGACAGGCACCGAAGGTCAGGCCGTGAGCCAGACGCTCCTGCACCGCCCGGATCACAGCCGGGCAGCCGTGTCCCAGGATATCCGGTCCCCAGGAGCAAACGTAGTCGATGAAGGCGTTGCCGTCAGCGTCGGTGATCCGGCTGCCCTCAGCGTGTGTGATGAACAGAGGGGATCTGCCAACACTGCGAAAGGCTCGAACAGGGCTGTTCACTCCCCCGGGCATGAGCTGACAGGCTCTCTCGTATAATTCTTTTGAACGATCAGTTTTCATGTCTCCTCCAGCCATTTTGCGGCATCAAGTGCGTGATAGGTGATGATGATCCCAGCTCCGGCACGCTTTATAGATGTGAGATTTTCCAGAACTATGCGCTTTTCGTCGATCCAGCCACGCTCAGCTGCGGCCTTCACCATGGAGTATTCTCCGCTCACGTTATAGGCAGCGATCGGCGCATCGAAGCGGTCTCTTGCAGCTCTCACCACATCCAGATAAGCCAGCGCAGGCTTGACCATAACGATGTCAGCTCCCTCCGCAATGTCCTCCTCGATCTCCAGCAGAGCCTCACGAACGTTGGCGCAGTCCATTTGGTAAGAGCGCCTGTCGCCGAAACCTGGGGCTGAGTCCGCAGCGTCCCTGAACGGCGAATAATAGCCGGATGCGAACTTTGCGCTGTAGGCCATTATCGGAGTGTTCAGGAAGCCGGCCTCGTCCAGTGACTGCCTTATGGCTGCCACTCTTCCGTCCATCATGTCGGAGGGAGCGATGATGTCTGCCCCGGCCTTTGCCAGACTTACGGACATTTTTCCCAGAAGCGGAAGAGTCTCATCGTTGAGGATCTCACAGCCGCAGACTACTCCGCAATGGCCGTGAGAGGTGTACTCGCAAAGGCACACATCAGCCACGGCAAGAAGCTGCGGACAGCGCTTTTTTATGCGGCGAACAGCCTGCTGTGCGATACCGTTGTCGTCGTAGGCTGAGGTGGCCAGCTCGTCCTTGACCTTGGGGATCCCGAAGATCATGACACCGGCGATCCCGGCCTGAACGATGCGGTCCAGCTCCTCATCCAGCCTGTCGATAGAGTAACGAAAGATACCGGGCATGGAGTCCACGGGCTGCTTGATACCGATGCCCTCCTCCACGAATATGGGGTATATCAGCTCTCCGGCAGTGAGCCTTGTCTCCCTGACAAGATCCCTCAGCGCACCGGATGAACGAAGTCTTCTAAATCGTTTCATTTTTGGCCTCCCTGATGATAGTTTCAACAATTCCCTCCGCTGTGTGAGGATAAGCAGCAACTGCCCTTCCGAACTGCTTTCGAGCAGCCTGAGCAGTCTCCTCCCCTATGCATATCACAGCGGCGTTTTTCGGTAAAATATAGCCGGTTTCAACAAATGCACCGACTCCTGCTGAGCTTCCGAAAGCCACGAATCGGCAGTCCTCCGGCAGCTCTCCGTCAGCCTCGGCCTTGGTGCCGTAGAGGGCGATCTCCTCAGCCAAGATCCCGGCAGAGGTCAGCCTTTCTGCAAGCTCCGGCGAGCCATTCTCATTGCGCAGGACAAGCACACGGCTGCCCTTGGGAAGCTCCGCTGCAAGGCGCTCACCAAGAGCGGCGGAGGTGAACTCCTCCGGCACCAGATCCGGGATCAGGCCTTGCTCCTCCAAGGCGCCTGCCGTGGAGCTGCCAACAGCGGCTATCCTCACACCCGCAAGGCTTCGCAGATCTGCCCGAAGCGCCTTCATTCTGCGGAAAAACAGCTCCACACCATGGCGGCTCACAAAGGCCAGAGCGCTGTAGCTGCTAAGCTGAGAAATAGCTCGTTCAAGGCCGGCTCTGTTCGATTTTTCGGTGATCTTCACTATGGGCAGCTCAGTGACATTTGCCCCTTTTTCTGCCAGGAGCAGACCTGTGCGAGAGGTGAAGCTCTCCGTTCCCACCACCGCTGCGGAAACTCCTCCAAGCTCCGTGAAAACCTTTGCACGAAGGTCAAAGGCGGCAGTTTCTCCCACCACGATGATCGCCGGAGAACTGCTGTTTTTCGCCTTTTCCGCAATGTCGTCAAGACTGCCGTGAACGGTTTTCTGACGTGGAGAAGCTCCCTCGGAAATGACCGCAGCCGGGGTCTGGGGAGACATTCCGCCACGGATCAGCCCCTGGGCTATTTCCCCGACCTTAGCCAGCCCCATGAGGAAGACCAGTGTCTCCTCCGTGGCCGCATATCGCTCAAAAAACGGCTCACCTTCGGCGGTTGCGGCAGTGACCACCCGAAAGCCACGGCTCACCCGGCGTGAGGTCACCGGGATCCCGGCCAGCTCCGGCACCGCAATGCAGGAGGAGATCCCCGGCACCACCTCATAGGGCACCCCGGCCTCCCGAAGAGCGCCGATCTCCTCGCTGCTCCGGCCGAAAACGAATGGGTCGCCGCCCTTCAGCCGCACAACGGTTTCCCCGGAAAGTGCCAGCTCCACAAGCAGCCGGCTGATCTGTTCCTGGGGCACACTATGGGCTCCCGAGCGCTTTCCAACGGCTATTTTTCGGGAATTTTCCGGCACAAACCGAAGGATCCGCAGGTCCGCCAGTGCGTCATAAGCCACCGCCGTGCAGCTCTCCAGAAGCTCCTTCCCACGAAGCGTCAGAAGCTCCGGGCCGCCGCAGCCTGCTCCCACTAAATAAACCTTCCCCGTCATAGCTGCCTCACCAGCCTTTCCGCAAGGGCAAGCCGCTCATCCGCCGGGGCGCTGCCGGAAATCAGCCTTCGCTGATCCAGGGTCACCGACAGCCGCAGCTCGCCGTTTATAAGCTCCGCCAATGCTCCCACGGGCGTTGAGCAGCCGGCATTGAGCAGCCTCAGCACCTCACGCTCAGTTTCAAAGCAGATCAGCGCCGCCTGGTCTGTGATCTTTCCCAATATTTCGGCAAATTCTCCCGTTCGTGACTGAACTGCAATGATCCCCTGACAGGGTGCCGGGAGGGACTCCTCCGGGGAAAGCTGGCGGTAGACGAAACGTGGATCCTCAGCCATCCCAAGTCGGCTCAATCCCGCCTGAGCCAGCATTATGCAGTCGTACTCTCCGATGTGGAGCTTTTGCAGGCGAGTGTCCACATTCCCCCTAATATCGGCAAAAACGCTGTTCGGGAGTAGCCTGGCAGCGGCATTTTTCCTGCGGTTGCTGCTGGTGCCCACACGGTACTTCCCCAGCGGATCAGCAGACAGCTTCTCCGCTATTTCACGGCGAATGACCAGCGTATCCAGCGGACAGGCTCTCGGCAGAACGGCACCGATGACTGTTCCCGGAGCCAGAGAAACGGCCATATCCTTGGCGCTGTGGACCGCAGCGTCGATCTGGCCTGAAGCCAGCGCAGCCTCGATCTCGCCGATGAAAACTCCCCGTCCGCCGATCTGGTCGATGGGCCGGTCAGTCACTCGGTCGCCCTTTGTTGTGATCTTCACCAGCTCGGTCTCAGCAGCCGGAAAGGCCGATCTTATGGCGTTTTCCACCATTTCAGCCTGTATCAGAGCCAGCCTGCTGCCCCTTGTTCCGATACGGATCTTCATTCCTCCACCTCCTCTAAAATTGCCTCGATCTGCCTGAGATCTGGAAGCTCCTCTCCGCTGAGGCACCTGTCAAGAAGGGCCTCCATAGCCGATCTCCGGCCAGCTTCTGTGGAAAACCGCTCCAAGATCCTCGGACGCTGCTCTGCCAGGAGCATACCGATGTCCGCAAGTCTCCCGCTGAGGATCTCCCGGGACTTTTCCGCAAGATACCGGGCAAAAACCGGGCTTGCTCCCCCTGTTGAGATCCCGGCTGTAACGCAGCCAGCCTGCACCAGCGCCGGAAAAATAAAGCTGCACTTTTCCTTGTCATCCACCGTGTTCACAGGGATCCTTCGATCGCTGCAAAGCCGGAAGATCTGCCTGCTGACGGTCTCGTTCCCAGTTGCTGAGATCACCATGAAGGCGCCCTCCAGGTCACTGTCCCGAAATTCTCTGCGTATCAGCTCCACCGGCAGCTGCTCGAATCCCTTGCAAAATTCCGGTGAGACCACCCTGATCTTCGGCTGGAATGGCAGCAGCTTTTCAGCTTTGCGAAGGGCGACTTTTCCACCGCCCACGATCAGGCAGAGCTTGCCGGAAACGTCCGAAAAGAAGGGAAAATACGCCATTTTACTCACCCGCCCTTTCCAGTACTCTCAGCACGCTCCGGAAGCTGTCCGGATCCAGCTCGTCACGGAGCCGATAAATCAGCCCCGTGGGAGAAAGCTGTCCCACCGCCCGTGCTGTCTGCTCCAAACGAGGGAGGAACTCCCGAAATATCAGCTTTTTTCGCAGCTCATCCAGCTCCTCGGCGATGATCTCCTCCACCTGAGCAGCGCTGGTCATTTTCAGCTCATTGTTCCGCCCGGCCAGCTCACGGAAATGGTCGATCCCCATGACCTTCACCCCCGGCAGCTTTGCGGCTGAGCTGTCGATATCCGCAGGTACGGCGAGGTCGATGAAAAGCCGATCTTTCCCGTCATTCAGCCATTTGCGAAGCTCCGCAGCTATTACTGTGAAGTGAGGGCTCGATGTAGCACTTATCACGCAGTCGGCCTGAGATATGTACTCATAGCGGCGGCTGTACTCCACCATTTCAGCCCCCTCCGGCACTGCATTTCTGGATTGGCTGCGGAAGGTAGCAGCGGCAGTGACGTTCTTGTGAGAGAGCAGGTTTTTCAGCACACTGCTGCCGATCTTTCCGGAGGCGCCTATCACCAGCACTCGGACGCTCTCGCCAAAAGCAGCCGCCTCGTTTGCAGCCAAGGTCGCCGCAGAGACTGAGCTCTTCGACAGGGCTGTTTCGGTCTTGATTCGCTTGGCACAGGCGATCGCAGCCTGAAATATGGTGTTCAGTTCAGCATCTGTTCTGCCCGACGAAGCTGCCTCCTGATAGGCGTTTTTCACCTGACCAAGGATCTCGTCCTCGCCGATTATCATGGAGGCTATCCCGCTGGCCACCTGGAAAAGATGAAGCGCCGCCTTGGTTCCGGTATAGCTCAGCACGACCCCAGCGATCTCCTCGGGAGAGACCTGACCAGCTGCGGCCAGGCACTCCAGAGCAGCGTCGCTCATGCATGGGAAATTTCCCGAAAAATAGAGCTCTGTACGGTTGCAGGTACATAATATCACCGAGGAGCCCGCTCCCCGAAGAGAAAGCTCAGCTGCAAGGCTCTCACGCTGCTCCCGGCCGAATGCAAAAAGGCTGCGCAGCTCCCTGTCAGCACGCTTATGATCAATACTAAGGCAATTCATTCTCTCACCGTCCTTCTTTTACTTTGATATTATATCATACAATTCCGAGCAAGTCAATATGTTTTGTAGAATTTGATCTCACTTTTTTTGAAGCAAAAAAAATGGCCGCAGAATAGCCTTCCGCAGCCTTTTTTGTATTCTCAGATAACAACTGACTCCTCACGGAGAGCGCTGTTTTCCACCAAACGCACCTCATTGCCCTTGGTGACGAAGATCCGGTAGATGAACACGTCGACCACCTCGCCAACGCTAACAGGCTCCTGGTCAAGCTCACGGCGATCAGTAAAGACGCTGCCGTTGCATTTTACGGTGAATTCGATGTAATTTCCCCGGAATGCCACTCGCTCAACAATGCCCTCCACCGCTGAGCTTTTGTACTTCTGCACCTCATTTTTCTTGGTGATCTTGATGAATTCCGGACGAACGATCGCCTTGTCGTAGTCGCCTACCTCCTGGAAGGACTTGAATGCCTCGTAGCTCTCAAGCTGTGCAGTCTGGCCGAAAAATGCCGAAGTAAAGGCGGTTTTCGGGTTTTGGTAAACGTCTATGGGAGTTCCGGCCTGCTCGATACGGCCGCTATTTGTGACGATTATCTCATCGGCGACCTCGATCGCCTCGTCCTGGTCATGAGTCACGAAAATACTTGTCACGCCCAGCTTGGCGATCATCTCCTTCAGCCAGCTGCGCAGTTCCTGGCGGACCTTGGCGTCGATAGCTGCGAAGGGCTCGTCAAGAAGCAGCACCTGGGGATTTGGAGCAAGCGCTCTGGCAAAGGCCACTCTCTGGCGCTGGCCGCCGGAAAGCTGGCTTGGATAGCGATCCTCGAAGCCCTCCAGTCCGACCAGCTTGATCAGCTCACGAACTCTGGGAGCGATCGTTTTCTTGTCAGCCTTCTGGACACGGAGCCCGAAGGCAACGTTCTCAAACACCGTCATATAGCGGAAAAGTGCGTAGCTCTGAAAGACAAAACCGATGCCACGCTTGCTTGCTGGCACGTCATTGACCACCTTGCCGTCGATGATGATCTGGCCGCTGTCAGGCTTTTCCAGACCGGCGATCATTCGGAGGATCGTGGTCTTTCCGCTGCCGCTTGGTCCAAGAAGTCCGATCAGCTTGCCCTTTTCTATACTGAAGCTAACGTTGTCAGAGGCCTTGAAATCGCCGTATTTCTTGTTTACGTTTTTCAGCTCAATGTACATTTTTCTTCACCCTTCCAATGTATTCCACCACGCTCCTGACAATGAGTATGATCACTGCGAACACTACCAAAATGCTGGAGACTGCAAATGCCGGCATGAATTTATTGTCGCCGAAGAGGATCTCCACATGGAGGGGCAGTGTGACAGTTTTTCCTCGAAGATGTCCGGAAAGCACTGAAACAGCGCCGAATTCGCCCATTGCTCTGGCTGCGCAGAGAACAACTCCGTAAAGCAGCGCCCAGCGGATATGGGGGAAGGTTATCCTGCGGAAGATCGTGAAGCCGCCGGCTCCCATCATGGCCGCAGCCTCCTCCTCGTCGGTGCCGATGGTCTCCAAAACGGGTATCAGCTCCCTTGAAATGAAGGGGAATGTAACGAAAACTGTTGCCAGGATTATGCCGGGAACTGCATAGACCACCTCCAAGCCGTGCTCCTCCAAGAAGGGGAAGATCGCGCTCTGTCGGCCGAAGGTCAGCACATAGATCAGTCCGGCGATGATCGGCGATACCGTTACCGGAAGGTCGATCAGAGTCACCAGCAGCTTCTTTCCACGGAAGTGAAATCTGGTCACTGCCCAGGCTGCGCAAAGGCCAAATACCGTGTTGATCACAACAGCAAAAACTGTGGCCTGAAGGGTCAGCTGCACGGCGCTTTTTGTGTCCTCGTCGGTGACTGAGGCCGCATATTCCGCAAAACCTTTTTTTAGGGACTCAGTGATGACCGTGATCAGCGGCAGCACCAGCATGATCACCAGAAACACCACGCTGAGCCCGATAAGCAGCAGCTTTACCGCCTTTGAGCCACGGGTATTCTCGTGGATCTGGCCTGTGCCTTCACGGGAAACTACCTGTCCTCCGGCGCTCTGTGCCATATCAGTGACCTCCCTTCAATATTTTTGCATTTCTTATCTGTATAAGGTTTACAAGGAAAAGTATCAGGAAGGCTGCTGCCAGCATGACAAGTGCTATTGCCGTGGCGCTGGAGTAGTCGTATTCCTGAAGCTCCGACATTATCATAAGCGGAGTTATCTCTGTCTCAAAGGGCTTGTTTCCGGCGATGAAAACTACGCTTCCGTACTCGCCGAGACATCTGCCGAATGCCAGTCCGAAGCCCGTAAAGATCGCTGGGCGGAGCTCCGGAAGTATCACCCTCCGGAAGATCTGTCCACGGCTTGCCCCGAGAATGCCGGCGGCCTCTTCATATAGGGGGTCCAGCTTCTCGAGGACCGGCTGAACGGTCCGCACAACAAATGGTATGCCGATGAATATCAGCGCAATGATTATGCCCAGCCGAGTGTACGCTATCCTGATCCCGAACCTCGCAAAGAGTTTTCCCATAAAGCCGGTGTCGGCGTAGAGCGATGTCAGTGAAATTCCTGCCACCGCCGTGGGAAGTGCGAAGGGCAGCTCGATAAGGCCGTCCAGCAGGCGTTTGAACGGGAAGTCGTACCTCACAAGGACCCAAGCAAGGACAACTCCCATAACTGCGTTCACCGCTGAGGCGATGAAGGCTGTCAGAAGGCTCACCCGGAAGCTGGCAAGAACTCGCTTCCTGGTGATGACCTCCAAAATATCGCTAAAGCTCAGCTTGGCGGTGAACACCACCAGGGACGCCAGCGGGATCAGCACAACTATGCTGAGTATTGCCAGCGTAACTCCCATGGTGAGGCCAAAGCCTGGAATTATCCTCACTTTTTTCTTCATATTTATCCCTCAGTTTTCTGGAAATCAAGCCTCGCCCTCGAAGATCTGGTCGAAGAGTCCTCCGTCTGCAAAGTGCTTCTCGAATGCCTCGTCCCAGCCGCCGAAATCGTTGATAGTGACAAGGTTGATGTTAAGGTCGAATACATCGCTGAATTCTGCCAGAACTGTCTCATTGGAAGGACGGTAGAAATTCTGGCCGGCGATGCGCTGAGCCTCCTCTGAGTAGAGGTAGTTCAGATACTCTGTAGCCACCTCACGGGTGCCGTTTTTGTCAACGATCTTGTCAACAACAGCAACTGAGGGCTGAGCAAGGATACTGATGCTGGGAGTTACGATCTCGTAGTCGTCAGGGTACTCCTTCAGTGAAAGGAATGCCTCGTTCTCCCAAGCAAGGAGCACGTCGCCCTGGCCGTTCTCAACGAATGAGGTCGTTGATCCTCTTGCGCCGGAATCCAGCACCAGAACGTGCTTGTAGAGCTCGGTAATGTAGTCGATCACCTTCTGCTCGTCGTTGTTGTACTCGCCCTGAGCCCAAGCCCAAGCAGCAAGGTAGTTCCAGCGTGCGCCGCCGGAGGTCTTAGGATTAGGAGTGATGACGCCAACGTCCTCCTTCACAAGATCTCCCCAATCGTGAATGTCCTTAGGGTTGCCCTTTCTAACAAGGAAAACGATAGTTGATGTGTAGGGGGAGCTGTCCAGCGGGAATTCGTCCACCCAGCCGGGCTCGATAAGGCCGGCGTCCTCTACTGCCTTGACATCGTACTCAAGAGCCAGAGTCACAACGTCAGCCGGGTTGCCGTTAGCCACCTCAAGAGCCTGCTTTCCGGAGCCGCCGTGGGACTGAGTGATCTCAACTGTGGAGTCGTGTTCAGCCTCCCAGTGCTTCTTGAAGGCCTCATTGTAGGATGCGTAAAGCTCACGGGTAGGGTCGTAGGAAACGTTGATAATGGAGAAATTCTTGTTCTCAGCGGCCTCGGACTTGCTTCCGCAGGAAACCAGAGCAGAAGCTCCTGTGACGATGGCCAGTGCAAGTGCGGATAAACGGAAAATGTTCTTTTTCATAATAAAAACCTCTTTCAATTCTCATTTTATTTACGATATATCAGCAGTCAGATCGAGACAACAACGTATCACTCCGCCTGCTGCGAAATAGCTTTTCATAGGAGTACCTCCCTAAGTGAATTTTAGCAATACATAGTATTCATAGTTGTTTACTATGTTTGCGGTGTAGCTATATCATACTCCCATTTCAGGAAATTGTCAAGAGGCTTTTTTGTTTTTCGGAGATTTACATAAAACTCTTTCACAGCTGTAGCTAATATCAATACAAATATATCAAATAGGTTTAGTAGGTTTAGCCTCAGACAAACCGTGTTTTCCCCAATATATCAAGAGATCTGCTGCCTATTATTTTGGTCGGAAATAAAAACCGCCCTCTAAAAAAGAAGGCGGTCAGTTCCACTATATCAAATAAGAGGGTGGCACTGAAAATCCCAGGAGGTCTCGAAGCTGTCCCAATCCCGGCGGCTGAGAGCGATATTCTCCTCCGCCAACTGCTCCACCTGAGCCCGGAAGCTCTCGTCCAGCTTCACAGGCAGAGCCGAGATGTGGCTGCCCTCGTAATTCAGCGTGGGCGAAAGAGTGCGCAGGATCAGCATAGCCACGGCGGAGTTGGCAAAGGCCAGCATCCACAGCAGCTCATCGGAGTAAAGGCAGGCACCGGCCACGTCGAAGATCGACCCCACCGGACGATAGCGGAACCCGATCGTTCCTGCGGAGATCTTCGACCAGGTGGCACACTCCCTAAAGTAGTATCCCGTGTTTGGAACGGTGGAGCGGATCCTGCCGTCAGGCCCCGAAAATCCCCGTATTTCGGCGCCTTTGTTCTCCCAGTTCACTACAACATCAAGGTTGCCGTACCACTTCCGGAAGCGGCCGCCCTTGTTGTAGGGCACCCATTTTTTTCCGGCCGCAAAGACCTCCTCCTCGTTATTTGCGGAGAAAATGCAGCGCTCCAGGGCAGGCTCAAACCAAAACCTGGTGAAGCGAGCATTGTCGGCGGTGGTCATTCCAAGGCGTGTCTCCGCCAGCTGAGAAAGCGCCGGAGAGCTGTCAAAAGCCTGGATCACCTGCGGTGGAAGATCGTAGGCAACAGGCTGTCCGGGGATCTTGGTGAAGTCCTCTTTTTTAGCTATATACCGTTGTTTTTCGCTGAGAAAAAGCTCCTCCTTGGCGGTCTCTCCGGAGGCTGCCGTCAGCCTTACATAGACCGCCCGGTAGTCCGGGATCTGACCGATTCTGTCAACGAAGGCGGTGGGCTGGACCACCTCTCCACCGATCTCGTCAAAGGCTCGTGGGCCAAGGTGAGCCATGTTCACCGTGGTCCGGTCGAGTAGCTGGCGGCGGAGCCCCTGATAGCTGGACAAAAACATCCAAGCCTGCTGGGTGATCATTGCGCAGAAGCCGCCGGTTTTAGTCATCCTGCCGCATTTCTCGATAAAACAGGCGAACAGGTCGGTCTTGGAGAGAGGATACCTTTTCTTCACAAATTCGGACAATATTGCGCTCATATTCCCGTGTCCCATATAGGGTGGATTTGTGACAACAACATGGTACTTCTCATCAAGGAGCCGTGCAGCGCTGAGCATATCTCTTAGCTCCTGGCGGGTAAGTGACGGGGCTCCGTCAAAGCTCTCAGCTGAATCTTCCACGCCCTCAGGTATGGTCACATCAATGAGTGATCCAAGGAGCTCTCCGTTTTGGAACTGCTGGACAAATCCGGCTATAGGCTCTACTAAAGGGGAGGTGTCCCTCTCCCCCATGCCGGCGAAGCAAGCCAGTCTTGGACGGATGTTTTCCGCTAAAATTTGGCGGTTGTACTGTCTTGCTTTCATCATGACAGCTAAGTATGCCAGCTGATAAGCCCTCTTGTCAACGTCCAGCCCGAAGAGATTGTTTTCAACTATGGACCTTGCAGCATCACGTTCGGACCAGCCGCTGGAGGTGTAGATCAGCATCAGCACATCGAAAGCATAAACGAGAATGTGGCCGCTCCCCATGCAGGGATCAAGTATCCTGATCTGCTGCGGGAGAAGAGACCCGGATCTTTCCCGAAGCTCATCCAGAGATCTTTTCGCAGTCTCGCTCTGCTGCGGCTCCTCCAAAAAATACGCAAATTCGGACTTTATTGCGCTCGCAGGATGTCCCTCCAGCCAGAGCCTGCCAAGAGAGTTTTCCACCAAATACCTGACGATCCAATCCGGCGTGAAAAGCTGTGTGGCAGCCGGAAGAGTCTCCGCCGTGATCTTGATATTCCTCTGAAGATCGGCAAAAACTCGCTCTTTCGGCTCCGAATTGTAATACTGATACAGCCAGCCGATGATCTGCACCTGCTCGCGCCAGTCCTCCTCGGGGATCTCCGTCACCAACCTCTCAGCAACGCTGCCGGAGCGCAGCAGATTTGCCGGAAACAGCAGCTCCGTCCAGCCGCCGATCTCCTCAAAGACCTCCGGCAGCCCCTCATTCAGACTATTGCACAGACTGATGATCAGATACCGGTAAAGTTCCTCATTTGCCTGTTTTTCCAGCAATCCCACCACTTTCCTCCTGTCGCAGAGCTCCTCCGGCAAGCTGAGCGCCTCGGTGAGGATCTCAGGCCGAAAGGCGCCCTCGCTGTCGGAGAATACCCTGATCTTAACCGGAAGATAGCCGTTGACCTCCATAAAACGGAGGGCGATGAAGCGGTCAAACCAGGTGTAGGCGGCCTCCTCGATGACGGACTCAGCACCTCTCAGCCTTATCATCTCGGCCAGTTCTTCGCACTCAATATTCCCCGAAATACAGCCGTTTTCGCTAATCCCCAGCTCATAGAGCCTCTGTCTGGCAGCTGCCATGAGCGCCTGTCTTGCAAAGACCGCATAGCTCCTGATTGCAGATCTATCCAACACCTTTCCTCCTCTCAGATTGGCTCACGAGACCTTTCGGCAGACCGCCGTGATGCTCATCGAGCCCTTGCCGGGCTGGGCAAAAATGTCCCCTCCCATTAAGCTCATCAGCCGGCGGCAAATGTAAAGTCCAAGGCCGCTTCCTGGCTTATTTTCGGCGTTTGATCCACGCCAGAAGCTCTCAAAAACGTGGGAGATCTCAGTTTCCTTCAAGGGCGTTCCGCTGTTTTCCACAGTCACCATGCGGCAGTCCTCCTCCTCGTCAAAACCGATCCTGATCCACCGGCCGTCGCCGTACTTGATAGCGTTCTCCATGAGGTTTTGCAGCACCTCTTCAAAGCGGTCAGGGTCCCCCTGGATCAGGCAGTCGGAGAACTTCCCAACATCCAGCTCAGTGCCGAAAAGTGCCAGTTTTTCGGTATAATGCTCTGTTATCCGTCGGATGACCTCAGACAGATAAAACTCGCCCTCACGAACATCGAAGGTCATGAAATCGCTGCTGAGACTGCTGATGATGCTCCCAAGATAGCCCTCGATCTCGTCAGCGCTCCGGCCGATGCCCTCGGCTGTCTCGGTCTGCTTGGCCGTGTCGGTGTAGATCCCTTTGGCCAGAGCCTTTGAGCTGAGCTTGATCGCAGAAAGTGGCGTTTTGATGTCGTGGGAAAGTGAAAGCAGCAGTGTCTTTTCGTTTTTGGCACGCTCCTTCTCACGCTGCTTTGAGCGCTCAAGCTCCTCCCTGAGCATATCCAGTCCCCAGATGAATTTTCCGAAATATCGGCTTTTGTGCTCCTTCAGCGGAGTTGTCAGCGTCCCCTTGGCCAGCTGCCTTGGAAGGTCACTTAGCCGGGCAAAGGGGCCAATTATGTTCCTGCGAATGTGGAGAAACACCGCCCCTGTCAGCAGGATCACTGCTCCCATGGAAAGGGTGAGAGCAGCTGCGGCGCCCTTCGTCCCAGTGGTGGAGCTGTCGTCGTAGCCTATCCGGTAGAGCTTTCCGCCGGCACTTCGGACAACGTATTCGCCCTTTGATTCGGTGTCCGGGTCAAATTCCTCCACAAAGGTCAGTCCCTCGAAGTCCTCCGCAGAAACGCTCTCCCCTTGATCCAGAGCTCGGACCACTCGCTCGACACTGACCTTGTACATATTCGGAGAGCGGTCTTTTTCCCGCAAAACAGCCACATTTCCAGCCACGGTCACTGCGATCAGCACAGTTATGACTGCCGCAAAAAGCCTATCGAAGCTCTTCATGTCAGCCCTCCCAGCGGTAGCCCTTGCCCCAGACCGTCACTATCCGGCGTGGGGACTTTGGGTCGTCCTCGATCTTTTCCCTGAGCCATTTGATGTGGACGGTCAGGGTCTGAAGCTCAGATTCGCTGTCTGATCCCCAGATCCTGCCAAAGATGAATTCCTTCCCCAGAGTCTGCCCCTTGTTCTCCATGAGCAGGCGGAGAAGCTCGAATTCCTTGGCCGTGACCGGCACATTCCTGCCGTCCTTAGTGACAGTTTCCCCGGCAAGGTCAAGCGAGATGCTGCCGTCCGACAGCGTGTCGATAGCCAGTCTTCTGCGGAATATCCCACGGATCTTGGCGATGAGGATGTCGATATCGTAGGGCTTTTCGATGTAGTCATCTGCTCCCAGAACGATACCGCTGAGCTTGTCCTCACGCTCGGTCCTTGCGGTCAGAATTATCATCGGCACGTTGTCGATCTCCCGGATCTTTCGGCAGACCGCAAAGCCGTCCATTCCCGGAAGGTTTATATCCAGCAGGATAAGCCTTGCCCCGTACTTTTCGTACAGGGACAAGGCCTTCTCTCCGTCAGCTGCGGCACTCACCGTGAAGCCCTCCGCCCGGAGGAGATCACTGAGCAGGCCGCTTAGCTCCTTATTATCCTCAACAATCAGTATATCAGTCATTTTCGGCTCCTAACAAGTATTACCAGCCCATTTCCAGCAGCCAGTTGTTCAGGTCACGCTCACGCTGGCGGAGCGTATCCTCTCTCTTGTTATTATACTCTCCTTTGATGTTTCCGTCAACTATGAAAATGACTCTGGAGCACCTTGCTGCAACCTTCACATCGTGGGTCACCAGCATGATCGTTGTGCCCTCGCTGTTGAGGCGCTCCAGCTCGTCCATGACCTCGTTTGAGGAGGAGCGGTTGAGCGCTCCCGTAGGCTCGTCTGCGAAGATCGTAGCCGGCTTGTTGATCATGCTTCGGCAGATACAGGCTCGCTGGAGCTGTCCTCCGGAGACCTCATTGATGTCGTTGTCGGCGATCTCAGTGATCCCCAGCTTCTTCATCAGAACACGTCCACGCTCCACGATCTCCTTCCGGGAAAGAGTGTTCCTCCGGGACTTCACAGCCGGAAGGATGATGTTGTCCAGCACAGACAGGTTTTTCATCATGTACATCTGCTGGAAAATGAAGCCCATCTCGTCCAGGCGCATCTCCGCCAGGTCGTTTTCAGAAAGGCCGTTCATCTTTTTTCCGCAGAAGCTCACCTCGCCGGCAGTCATTTTGTCCATGCCGGAAACTGTGTAGAGCAGAGTGGATTTGCCGGAGCCGGAGGGTCCCATGACTCCGATCATCTCGCCCTCTCCCACAGTGAAGCTCAGGTCTCTGAGCACGTTGTTCTGACGCTTGTTCACGATATAGGTCTTGCAAAGGTCCTTTACCTCAAGAATGTTTTTCATGATGATCCTCCTTATTCATTGCCGGAAGTGTCCGAAGCCTTGATCTTTTTGATACTGAGTGAAGTTATGAGCGCACCAACAGCCACCGCTGCGATGATTATAGCCGGGTAGACGATGAAGACCTCCAGGGGCTCCAGCTTGTAGCTCACGCCCTTAGTTGCGCCCATCATGCCGAATACGGGGTCGATAGCCAGCTTTGTCAGCGGCAGGCAGAGAGCTGCTGCAAGGATCGCAGAAGCTGCTCCAACTATGGCAAATCGAAGTGTGTGCTGAGCTGCAATCTGGCTGGTGCGGAAGCCCAGAGCCTTCATCAGAGCGATCTCCTGCTTCTCACGGGAGATGAAGGAGTGCTCCATAAGGACGCATATCAGCAGCACGATGAACAGCACAACTGCCAGAAGCAGGCTCTTCACGCTGTTTACGGTGTCAGCGGAACGTATGGTGTCGTCAACGAAGCCCTCTGCGTCAAAAACGCTGTCCTCTCCGAAGTACTCAGTCATCAGGTCAAACCTGCGCTGGAACTCCTCCTTGTCCGGTGAGTCGGTGAAATCTATCTGCCATCCCATGATGCTGGAAAGGGAAGCACCTGTCATGTCAACGCTTTCGTGGAGCCTTCCCGACTCGCCCAGCTGACAGAAGCTCTGAATGAGGGCAGTCACCATGAACTGCTGATCCTGGCCGTTGATGGTGATCGTTACCTTGTCGCCGATCCCCACATCCAACTCCTCCGCAGCAATGAAGCTCAAAGCCACCTCGCTGCTGTGCTGTGGAGCGCTGCCCTCCTCGTAAACGTAGTCCGAGGCATGGGTCTTGCTGCAATACTGGAACATCAGTCCGATGCGTTTGTCACCGGCCACCACGGGAAGGTTGTACAGCCCCTCGCTGTGTACCTTAGCAGGGATCCCCTTCTCCTCAAGGAACTGCTCCAGCTCCTCATCGCTGTCGAAAAGTGAGGAGGTGCCGCTGATGTAAACGTCGCTCTTAGTTGTTCCGACCAGGAAGAGCAGCTTATCGCTTTTCAGGGTATTGGCGGCGTTGGCAAGCACCATGATGATCACTGCGCAGATGGCGAATACCGCCGTCAGCAGCGTGAACTGCTTGGGGCTGCTGAAAATATCGTTGAGTGCCATGAATAGCGTTGAGTTCATGTGGCTCTTGTTAAGGCTGATCAGGCTCTTTTTGTGAAATCTCTCGCCGGTCTGTCCGCTGCGAACAGCGTCTATCGGCGACAGAGTCTTGATCTTGCGGGTAAAGTGCCAGCAGAAGGCCAGTGTCAACAGGACAACTGCCGCAGAGCTCAGTGCTCCGAAAAGGAAGCTGTTGTCGTTTCCAAGTACCATGTTCTGACTGACGCTCTTCAGCAGCAGGCGGCTGAAGGGCAGGCTTGCCGCAAAACCGATCGCAGCTCCCACCAGTGAGATGCACAGGTACTTCACCAGGTAAAGCCAGCGGATAGAGCTGTTTCTCAGTCCCAAAGCCTTCATTACGCCGATCTCATGCATATCCTCGGCAATGGTGAAGTTAATGGCGAAGCTCATTACCATGAAGGAAACGATCAGCAGTCCAACACTGGCGATGAGCAGTATCCCAGCCACCAGCGTATACAGGATGTAGGAAAGACGAACGATCCTCTGAGGCTGACAGAAGAGAACGCTTCCGGCAGATACCACATCGCTGCTGACGCCTTCGATATCCTCAGTTTCAACGTAGTATACTCCGCACAGGTCCGCTGAGTCAACGCCCTTGGCCGTCCTCAGCTTTTCGTAGTCGTCATGGCTGAGCAGAAAACGGTAATTGCTCATCATCTCAGCTCCCAGGAAAGGATCCTTCACGAAGCCGCAGACCTCCAGATCAAGGGTGACATCGCCGTAGCTGAAGTTGATCTTGTCGCCAATCTTGACGCCGCCGTCAATTGTGTTTGAAAAACCCGGAGTGACGTAGATCTTGCCGCTTTGACAGTCGGTGATCTCCACATTATCTTGGTCGAAATAGTGCAGCTTTCCGCTGTCCGCAGCCATGATCCCGACGAAGGCCAGCTCAGCGCTCATATTGTTGCCGTTTGCCGTAAGCTCTCCGCCTGAGGGTCTGATGATCTCCTCCCTCCGGAAGCTCTTGACTGAGCTTTTTTCCGCAAGCATATCACCGATGAGCTGGCCTTCCGGCTCACTGGAGATGATGAAAAGGTCAGTCATCCCGGCCTTCTCAAAGTAGTAGTCGATACCGTTCGTCACTGCCACGATGTTGTTCACGCTGCTGGCAGCAAACATGGCTGAGATAAGCACAAAAATCAGGAGTATGCAGTTCATGGTCTTTTTGCGCTTCAGGTCTTTTTTAAGTATTCTCAGGAACATATTTGACTCCCTCCCTTTCTGTGCTTTTATTCTAGCATGGAACTTATTAAAAAATCATTAAATGCAGTTTTTGCCGAATTTCTGGGAAGTTCTTCCCCCTGCTTGACACTCCGGCGAAGGTCTGGTATAATATTTTTAAGGAAATTTTATAAAGGAGCGATCATCATGAACGACCAGCAAAAGATCTCCATCCTCTTTCAGCAATTCTGCAACGCACTTCTCGAAAAAGACGGAGAGACTCTACGCACTATCCTTCATCCGGACTGCATAGTGATACCCCTCACCGGACTGAAGCAGACCGCAGACACCTTCATTTCCTCAGTGGAGAAGGGCATAGACCTCTATACCGGCTGCCGTTTCAAGAGCATAGACCTCCGTGTCATCGGAAACTCCGCATGGGCGATCGCCAAAACGATCATGACCGCCGCTCTTTACGGAGGAGAAAGCCGTGAGTGGCGCTTCTCATTCAAGATAACTCTTCGCTCCGCCGGAAGCACATGGCAGTTCACTGAGCTCCGCTTCACCGTATTTGAATAACGTGAAATGAGCAGTCCAAAGGGACTGCTCTTTCTGTTTTCCGGAAAAACCATCAAACTATGATCTTAGCGCTGCTGCTTGTGCGTCCACGCTTCACCACGATCTGCTTGTCGATACGTTCCTGCAATGCCTCAACGTGAGAGGTCAGTCCCACCAGGCGCTCTCCGGAGGAAAGATCCGTCAGCGCCTTCATAGCCTGCCCGAGAGTTCCTCCGTCAAGAGAGCCGAAGCCCTCGTCCACAAACATCGTGTCAAGGCGAACTCCCCCGGCCGAGGACTGGATCTCCTCAGAAAGTCCCAGCGCCAACGCAAGGGACGCCATGAAGGACTCGCCTCCGGAAAGAGAATTCACGCTTCTCACAGAGCCGTTTGCGTGATCGGTAACGTCCAGCTCTAATCCGCCCTGAGAGACCTTGCCGTTCTCCACACGGCGCTGTAGACTGTACTGCCCCTCAGACATGACCCGGAGCCGCTGATTTGCCCGAGAGATGATCTTGTCGAAGTAGGCCATCTGGATATAGGTCTCCAGCATGATCTTGTCCTTGCCGGAGATACGGCCGTTGGCAGTGTCGCTGAGCGACTTCACCATGGTGTAGCGTTTCTCAGCAGCCTGGATCCGCTCAGAGCCGTCCTTTAGCTGCTCTAGGATACCGCCGTTGAGCTGCACCTGCGTATGAAGAGCCTGCTTTTCGGCTTCGGCAGCAGTCCTTTTCTGACGGAGCCTGCCAAGCTGCTCAAGGATCTGATCCTCTTTCAGCTCCGGCAGCTCAGACAGCTGCTTGTCAAGCTGTGCAGCCACGCCCTCCAGGGTCTTCTTCTGGGAGACCGCATCGTCAAGCCGCTCCTGAGCCGCCTTTTCCGCAGCAAGTATCAGCCGGCAGCGCTCACGCATCTCCCGGATCTTAGCCTGTGCAGAGGCCTTGTCCTGACAGGTCAGGCCCTTTGCGTTCTCAATGATAGTTTTTCCCAGGTGCTCAGCGGAGGTCCTCAGCTTCGCAGCCTTGACCTCCAGATCCTTGATCTGCTCTGAAAGCTCCTCGTCCTGCTTCTGGAGCTCCGGCAGCAGCTTTTCCAGCTGTTTTCGGCGAGCCTGAGCCTGTTCAACCTTCTTTGTGCGGTCATCAAGCTGTGACTGGCTCTCAGCGATACGGCCGTTCTCAAGACCTATGAGCTCCCGGGCATATTCGATCGGGTGCTCCCCAAAAAGCGCCGCAATATCGGCCTCTGCGGATGTTTTTAGCTGCTCGCAGGCACCTATCAGGCGGCTCACATCAGATGCAGCCTTTGCCTGCTGCCGGCGAAGCTCCTCCTGGTGTTCGGACAGCTCTGCGGCAGCCTTTTCAAGCTCAGCGATCTTGCCGGACAGCTGCTCCCTCTTGGAGATGTCCTGCTCTGCCTGGCGGATCTTTTCGCAGATCTCAGCCTTTTTCCCGGTCAGCTCATCAAGCTCCTGACCGCACCTCTGCTCGCCCTGATCAAGGTCAGTTGCCAGCAGCTCGGACACTCTTGCGGAAAGCCCCTGGCTCTCCTCCTTTATGCGCCTGTCAGCAGCATTCACCTGACCTGCCTTTTCGGCGGAGCCGCTCTCAAGGCGGCTGCGCAGCTGGTCAAGGCGCTTTAGCTCCTTCTCGTCAGGGGCTCCAGCGCAGATCTGTGCAGGGTGAGGGTGGCTCGTTGAGCCGCAAACAGGGCAGCACTCACCCTCCCTGAGCTCCCCGGCAAGGATACCTGCCTGCTCTCTAACAAAAGCGGAATGTGCCGATCTATAGGCATTTTCCGCCTCCTCAGCCTCATGGAGCGCAGCCGCTGCGCCCTTTCGCAGAGCCTCCAGTTCTTTCTGCCTCTCACCAAAGGCAGCTAGATCCTTTTTCAGCTCAACAAGGGACTTGATCCGGTTTTCCAGCAGCAGCTCCTGGCCGCACAGCTTCTCACGCAAGGCCTCAGCTCCGGAGATCTCCTCCAAGGCTCTGCGCAGTTCCTCAGAGCGGCTCTTGTTTTCCGCTGTTTTCTCCTGATTTTCGGCAAACTCAGCCTCTGCCGCACTCTGCTTTTTTTGAGCCGTTTCCAGCTCCTTGCAGCTCTTCTCATGCTCCGAAACGCCCTTTTTCACGTCATCCAGAGCATCTCGCCGGCGCTGGAGAGCTTCCTGCTCACTGCGGCAGGAAAGCAGCTCTCGCTCTGCCCCGGAAAGAGCGCTCTGCTCCTGGGTAAAGCTGGTGATCTTGCCGGAGATCTCTGCAAGCTCCCGGGCTTTTTCGGCTTTTTCCTTCTCCGCAGAGCCAGCCTGCTTCTGTGCATCAAGCTGCTCGTTTTTCAGCTTCTCCAAGGCGTCGTAGCGCTCCAGCTCCGCCTCGATCACAGCGGCCTTGCCTGACAGCTCCTCCTGCTCCGGGAGCTGAGCTCTGGCCTGAGAAAGCTCCTCATTCAAGCGAGTCAGCTCCTCCGAGATCTCAGCTATACGCTGGCCTGTCTTCAGCCTGTCCTCGGCGGCCTTTGCCCTATCTCTGGCAGATCTTAGGCGAGCCTCCTCAGCCAAGATCTCCTTGTCGTGAGCCTCAAGCTCTCTCTGGCGGACCTCCTCACGGGCGCTGTCACGAGCGATCATCTTCTCCAGCAGAGCAATGGTCTCCTCAGTTGTGATCAGCCCGTCTTTGGCAGAAGCGACCTCATCGGCCAGCTCGTCCTCCTCGGAGCAGCTTATCTGCCCGATCAGCTGGCTGATACCGGCGCTCTCGCTGTCCCATTTGGTCTTCACTGCGGAAAGCTCGTCGCTGAGCCGCTTTTGCAGAGCCTCAAACCGCTCAGTCTTGAAAAGTGTGCGCAATATTGGCACTCTGTCCTTGGTGTCAGCCTGGAGCAGCCTCAGGAAGTCCCCCTGTGCGATCATTGCGATCTGAGTGAACTGACTGCCGTTTATCCCCATGATATCGGTAACTTCGGCAGTTACCTGACGCTCGCCGGAGACCGACCTTCCGTCCGGGAGGATCAGCTCTGCAAAGGCCTTCTCATCGGTCATACCCTCGCCACGCTGCTTGGGACGCTGATATTCAGGCCCACGGCTGACGGTGTATTCCTTGTCACGATAGCTGAAAGTCAGCTTGACGTAGGTCTTATCCGTGGGAGAGGCATATTTCGACCGCAGCATTTTCGGCTCACGGCTCTTGCCGCTTGCCACACCGTAAAGTGCGTAGGCAATGGCATCGAAAATGGTGGTCTTTCCGGCACCTGTATCTCCGGTTATGAGGTAAAGCCCGCTCCTTCCAAGAAGCTCAAGATCAAGCTCCTCCTTGCCGGCGTAGGGGCCAAATGCGGATATTTCCAGCTTTAACGGTCTCATTCTTCTCCCTCCCAGATCTCTTTTATCAGGCTTTCAACGAACTGGCTCTGCTCCTCGGTCAGCTCCTGGCCGTTGCGCAGAGAATAAAACTCCGCAAACAGCTCCGAGGGAGCACGGCTGCTGATCTGCGCACCGTCGGCAACTGTACCAAGGGCTCTCGTGCGCTTGTTGTCGTACTCTAAATGAAGCAGCGCCGGAAATCTCACACGGAGCTTCCCCAGTGCGTCGGGAGTTTCCTCCTCGTCGGTGAGCACGATGTGGAGATAATCCTCCGAATAGGGCTCCTGCCAGATCTCTTGGAAGCTGCCACGAAGCTCACGCACCTCATGAAGAGGCTCCAGCGGCACCTGACGGATCTCCAGCTGCCCCTTCTGGCCAAGCTCCACTACTGTCACGGATTTGTCCCTATTTGCCTCAGAGAAGGAGTATTTCAGCGGCGTACCGCAGTAGCGAATAGCTGAGTTTTCCCCGATATTCTGGGGATTATGTATGTGTCCAAGAGCAGTGTAGTCGAAATCGGCGAAGATCGCAGCGTCCACATTCTCTGTTCCGCCCACGGAGATCTCCTCGGAATCGCAGCAGTATGCTCCTGTGACGAACTGATGAGCTGCGATCACATTTCGGCGGCTCTTATCCAGCTCCATAGCGCCCACAGCTGCGGAAACAGCATCGTTGTAGGTCTGGATCTGCATATCCTCAAAAAATGGACGAACAGTGGCAGGCCGAATGAATGGCAGCAGCCAGAAGTCCACCGGACCGTACTGGTCGGTAAGAGTGATAGGAGCGACTTTTCCGCTGTATACCGGTGAAAAATACACTCCCCTCTTCTCCATGATACGGCCGCCGAAGGCTATCCTCTCTGGGGAATCATGGTTGCCGCTGATCAGCATGACAGGCTTTCCCAGCTCCGCCAAAGAGGTGAGAAAGTCATCGAACATCGCCACAGCCTCAGCCGGAGGAGCCGACCGGTCATAGATGTCGCCGGCGATGATAACGCAGTCAGGCTGCTCCTGAGAAGTGATGTCAAGGATCTTCCCGAGAATATGCCTCTGATCCTCGACAAGAGGCATCTCACGCAGTTTTTTTCCGATGTGCAGGTCTGAAAGATGTATGATCTTCATAGCATACCTCCTGAATTTGTTACTTTAATTATAACGGGATCCAGTTGCTTCTGTCAACAGTTCCCAGGCCGTTCTGAGTCCTCGCAGAAAAAAATAAAACCACACTTGCACAAGGCCGCAGGAAGTGGTATAATAGACAGGACGTTTTTTTGAAAGGGAGCTTTTTATGCTGAAATTCGCAAAGTCTCAGCCTGTGCTGTTCATCTCAGCCCTGGCAGCCTTGGGAACAATGCTCATCGTGCCGCCGGACAAAGGCTACGCTGACTACATAAACTACACCGTGCTGATCCAGCTTTTCGGCCTGATGACCGCAGTCGCCGGCCTCAGGAGCGTTGGGCTGTTCGACAGGATGACTGAGATCCTGCTGTCAAAGGCAGGCACAGTTCGCAGGCTCGGAGCAGTCTTCATTCTTCTGTGCTTCTTCTCATCCATGCTGGTGACCAACGATGTTGCTCTGCTCACATTCGTTCCCCTGACCCTGCTGGTGTGCCGAGCCATTCCCGATGAAAAGAGCCGGATCCTGATGATCGTTCTGGAGACCGCCGCCGCCAATCTTGGAAGTATGCTAACTCCTGTGGGCAACCCCCAAAACCTCTACCTCTACAACGAATTCCAGCTGACGGCGCTGTCCTTCGTACAGACTCTCCTGCCAGCCGGTATCATCGGAGGAGCCGTGCTCCTGCTGCTGAACATGATGCTCCCCAATGAGGGCTGCTCCGGAGCCTCTTCCTCGGAAAAGGCGAAGATCCGGGCGATCCCGGCTGCCGGATACGGGATCCTCTTTGTGATCTGCCTGCTGACCGTGTTCAGGGTCTTGCCGGACTGGGCCTGCCTTCTGGCAGCTGTAGCGATCGGGCTGGCCTTCGACCGAAAGCTACTACTGAAGGTGGACTACGCTCTGCTGGCAACATTCGTGTGCTTCTTCGTTTTTACGGGAAATATCGCCCGTATCGACGCCGTCAGCAGCTTCTTCTCACGGATCCTTTCCGGAAATGAGATCCTGGTCTCGGCGCTTCTGTCACAGGTGATCAGCAACGTGCCGGCGGCGGTGATGCTCTCCGGCTTCACCGACAAGGGAACTGCCCTTCTGCTGGGAGTTGACCTTGGCGGACTCGGCACGATCATCGCTTCTCTGGCAAGCCTGATCTCGTTCCAGTTCTACAGAAAGGCAGAAAACGCCCGGCCGGTGAAGTATCTGGCGGTGTTCTCAGCGGTGAACTTCGGAATGCTGATCCCTCTTCTAATGATCCACATTTTCCTGCTGCACAACTGAAAAAGCCCCGAGCCTGAGTTCGGGGCTTTATTTTGAGATCCAGCTGTCCAGAAATGCCATTTGCTCTTTGGTGTGGAACCAATGCTCGCCGCCTTCCATGACAGTGAGCTCTGCACCGATCCTATCTGCGAGATCTCTGATTCTTTGGAGAGGTTGGAGAAGGTCATTATCGCCGCAGAGAATAGCAGTTGGGATAGTCCAGGAGACAGGGTGGCCTCTGACCCAAGAAAGGTATTCCCAAGAAATGGTCTCGCCAAAGCTGGTCTCGATCCTGCCCTTTTCTATGAGCTGTGCCTCTGAAACTCCTGCCATGGTCATCATGTCACCGATCAGCTTTTCCATATCCACAATGGGAGAGATGAAATAGGCTTTTTCGATCGTTTTTTCGCTGAGTGAGTGCATTGCAAAATACGCACCGATGCTGTTTGCGGCAACTTCCACATGATCGTGCCTGGCCTTGAACAGGTCGAATTTTCGGCTGAACTCCGCCTGTGCCTCCCAGGGAGTTTCAGCGGCATAGTCCAGACCCACCACCTCATATCCCGGGAACAGCTCCCTGTAGTGCTCCGCCTCTGTTGGGGAGCCGTTTTTTCCGTGAATGTAAAGCAGACCCTTGCTCATTTTTGACCTCCCAAGATGATATCAGCCATAATTATATCACAGCTCCATGTTCCTGTCAACAAAAAAGCCACAGTACCTCTCAGTGAAGTACCGTGGCTTTTATCATTGTGAGTTATTCCTTTGACTTGTCGATCGATCTCTGGAAGGCCTTTACCAGTTCCACGATAGGAACGATACTTACTGCCAGGAGAACAGCCCAGAGCAGCTGCATACCAGTGAGCTTTACCAGTGAGAATATCCCTCTGAGTGCGGGAACGAATACCAGCGGGATAGTCAGCACGAATGAAAGCAGAACAGATCCCAGCAGGAAGTTGTTATTGTGCTTGAGAGTGAATATAGAGCCCTTCAGACTGCGCATATTCCATGCGTGGAGCATCTCGCAAACTGAAAGTGTGATGAATGCCATTGTTGTGCCTGTCTCAGGGGATACCTTGTGGCCGATGACGTAGGAGGCCATTGTGAGAGCTGCGATAACGAAGCCCTGCCACAGCAGGTTGATACCAAGGCCGTCTGAGAAGATATGTGAGCCGCTGCTTCTGGGCTTGCGCTTCATGATACCGTTCTCAGCAGCCTCCATTCCCAGACCAACAGCCGGGAAGCAGTCTGAAACGAGGTTGATCCACAGCAGATGAACGGGGCTGAAAATACTCTTTCCGCCGCCGATAGCCAGAGTTGCCATGAGGATACACAGCACCTCGCTGAGATTACTAGACAGAAGGAACTGGATAGCCTTGCGGATATTGTCGTAAATACGGCGGCCTTCCTCAACAGCTCCGACGATAGTCGCGAAGTTGTCATCGGTGAGCACCATGTCGGCAACGTTCTTGGTAACGTCAGTACCAGTGATACCCATTCCAACACCGATGTCAGCGCTCTTGATAGAGGGAGCGTCGTTTACTCCGTCGCCGGTCATAGCGGTGGTCATGTTCTTCTTTCTCCAAGCGTTTACGATACGCACCTTGTGCTCAGGCTGAACTCTTGCGTAAACGCTGTAGTTCTCAACAGTCTCGTCGAACTCGTCATCGGGGATCTTTGAGAGCTCTGCGCCTGTGAGAGCCTGCTGGCCTTCGCCCAGGATACCCAGCTCCTTAGCGATAGCCACAGCGGTATCTCTGTGGTCTCCGGTGATCATAACGGGACGGATACCTGCTGTACGGCAAAGACCGATAGCGTCCTTTACCTCAGGACGAACGGGGTCGATCATGCCGGTCATGCCGATGTAGATCAGATCCTGCTCAAGAGCCTCGGGAGAGGTATCTCCCTGGAGAGCGTCATACTCACGGTAAGCAGCCAGCAGCACACGGAGAGCCTGGTCTGCCATTTCCTTGTTGGAGGAAAGGATAGCAGTTCTGTCCTCCTGTGTCATGGGACGAACGCTTCCTCCGTCAAGGATCCTCGTACATCTGCGGAGCACCTCATCGGGAGCGCCCTTAGTGTACTGAACGAAGCCGTTTGCGGTCTTGTGGACCGTGGACATCATCTTTCTGAGAGAGTCGAAGGGCGCCTCCGCAACTCTGGGAGTCTCCTCCTCCATCTTGTACTTTTTCAGGCCGTTATTGTTGGCGTATACCACCAGAGCAGCCTCGGTAGGCTCGCCTGTAACTGAGTCATCGCCGTTGAGGACAGCGTCGCAGCACAGAGCCATTGCTCTTGCAAGGAGAGGCTTGTCGGAGGTGCGCTCCTGAACTACGGTCATCTTGTTCTGAGTGAGAGTACCGGTCTTATCGCTGCAAATTACCTGAGCACAGCCCAGAGCCTCAACAGCTGTCAGGCGGCGGATAACAGCTCCACGCTTAGACATATTGGTGACACCGATGCTCAGAACAACGGTAACGACGGCTGCCAGACCCTCAGGGATAGCGGCAACTGCCAGGCTGACGGCCACCATGAAGGACTCCAGGAAGCCGGGGAGAGTGATCTTGCCCTCACGGACAAGCATCTGGATCACGTTGATACCCAGAATGAAAACGCAGATCAGCAGCACTGCGATGGAAAGGATCTTGCTGAGCTGGTCAAGGTTTTTCTGAAGGGGAGTCTGATCATCGTCAGCATTAGCGATAGCGCCGGCGATCTTACCCATTTCGGTCTTCATACCTGTGGCAACTACCACAGCCTCAGCTCTTCCGTATACGACGCTGCTGCCCATATAGAGCATATTCTTGCGGTCGCCAAGAGGGACTTCCTCGCCGGAAAGGACCTCGCTGTCCTTGTCGGAGGGAACGCTCTCGCCGGTGAGAGCCGACTCCTCAGCCTTGAGAGCTGCTGCGTCAAGGATACGGCAGTCAGCAGGCACGTTGTCGCCGGCTTCAAGTGCGATAACATCGCCGGGGACGAGCTCGGAGCTGTGGATCACAACCAGCTCGCCGGAGCGGTACACCTTGCTGTTGGCGGCGCTCATAGCTTGGAGAGCTTCGATAGCGGACTCGGCCTTGTTTTCCTGATAAACGCCCAGGACAGCGTTTGCGATGACAACGAAAAGGATGATGAACACATCGGCGTCCAGCTTGCCCTCAGAGATGATACCTGTGATCGCTGAGATGACAGCGGCCGCCAGAAGTACCAGGATCATGGGGTTTTTGAACTGCTCGATAAATCTTGCCAGAAGCGTAGGCTTGGGAGCCTCGTCCAGCTTGTTGGGACCCACCTCAGCAAGACGCTTAGCGGCCTCCTCTGAGGTAAGGCCGGCAGAGGAGCTCCGGACCTCTTCCAGCACCTTTTCGGTGGTTTCAAGATAATGTTTCATAATGACCTCCCTATTAAATGTATCAAACATTTTAATTGTATCACTATAGCGTTATAATTGCAAGTGAGCAAAGGTGTTTGTTTGATGAAAAGAAGGTGATGGAACGGTGAAAATGTCTGTTCCGGCGTGATGGGGCTCCGGTTATTATACCAGCAGTCAGTTTTTTGGAAAAATATGTTGAAAACTCCCTTAGATCATGGTAAAATAAAAGAAAAAAACAAGGAGGCTGCCAACATGATCATTGATATTTCTCAGGAGGTCTTTTCCTGCACAGTTTTCCCGGGAGACCCGTCGCCTGTCCGTGAAGCTCTGCTCAGTGTGGAGAAGGGCGATGTGTGCAATCTGACCGGCCTTTCCATGTGCGCCCATAACGGTACTCATGTGGACTCGCCCTACCACTTCATCAACAGCGGCAAGACCATCGACCAGATCCCCCTTGAGGCCTTCGTGGGTGAGTGCTATGTGGCTCGCCATGAGGGGGATGTCTCAGCAGAGGACGCTGAACAATTCCTCAAGCGCTCAGGTGGAGCAAAGCGTCTGCTAATTGCGGGCAAGGCCACGGTAACTGCCGGGGCTGCCCGAGTTTTTGCGGAAAACGGACTTCTCCTCGTAGGAAACGAGAGCCAGACCGTTGGCCCGGAGGATGCTCCCAAGGAGGTACACCTGATCTTGCTGGGCGCCGGAGTCGTGCTGCTGGAAGGTGTCGTGCTGAAGGACGCTGCGGAGGGAGCCTATTTTCTCAGCGCCGCACCACTGAATTTGGGCGGCTGCGACGGAGCGCCCTGCCGTGCGTATCTGATCTCCAAGGAGTAAAACTGTCCGGTGCTATAAAGAAGTTTTGCCCCAAAGCATTTCAAGGTGCTTAGGGGCATTTTTTGTTTTTTCACCAAATAAAGGGGATAACTTTGTGTTTTACCTTCAATTTGTACTCTTTATATCCCTCGAGTCCCTCTTCAAGGACTTTTTCCTCGTTCTTCATTCGCTTGCCAATAATAGGGATATACAGGAGCAGTATCGCAAACGAGATAAGTGAGCCTAGTATTATCCCCATTGAAAGAAACAGAAACAGTGTTGCCGAATACATAGGGTGACGAACGATGCCGTATAGACCCGTATCGATCACCTTTTGGTTTTCCTGTACTTCTATCGTTCTGGAGAGGAAGGTGTTTTCCCGCAATACCTCCGCATACATTGCATATGCCAAAAGGAATATGACCGTTCCTATGATGACCGCCTGTTTCGGGAGCAGCAGCCACTTGAAGCGAAAGCTGAGCCCAGCAGCAACAAATGCCGTAAGGAACATGATCCCGCTGAAAGCCACGACGCCTTTCTGCTCTTTTTCCTCTTCTTTGGCATTGAGGCGCTTTTTCAAAAGATCCGGGTTTTTGAACATCATAACTATCCCGGCTATAAACATGGGAACAAACAAGACAGTGATCATCAGCCAGCCGTTGGGGTATTTGAATGTTCCTGCCGGCAAGAAAAGCAGCAGGCCAAATATGAGCAAACCAGCGAGATATTTCACGATCGCCTGTAAAAACAGCTTTTTATTCATGATCTTGCCCCCTCAATATCCAGATATCTGATGCAATAAGTATAGCACAGCGTCGCTGCATTGTCAATAAAAATGCCATAGCACCTCTGACCGAAAACCAGCGATACTATGGCTAATAGCTTTCATTTCAACGCCGCCCGCAGCTCGGGGCTTTTTCTTATCTCTTTGACCTTACGATGTTCTTGCTGCAAAGGTAGGTCACCAGGAAGTAACCGCCGTAGATCAGCAGCAGGATAACTGAGGTGGCTGCGATAGATGAAGCGATCCTATCTGTGCCAAAGACCTCCAGGAAGTACACTGCGAACTTCATTCCGAACACTGAATGTATGCAGGCCAGAACCAGCGGCAGCAGGAAGAAGATGCCTGTCTGGCGGAAAAGTGACCGTGTGATCTCGCTCTCGTCGGCACCGATCTTGCGGATCATCTCGTACCTGCCGATACTGTCAACGCTCTCGGAAAGCTCCTTCAGAGCAAGTATCGCACCGCAGGCAATGAGGAACACAAGGCCGATATACAGGCCAAGGAAGGTGGCTATGGCACCCAGTCCGATAGCGCCGGAGGAGATCTCCTGCTTGGTGGTGAAGCCGAAGTAGCCGCCTATAGAGCTTACGGAGAAGGGTCTCAAGCCGCCCTTGATCTTTTCCGCATAGATGCTGCGGATCTCCTGGTCAGCAGCCTTTTTGCCGGCCTCGTCTGAGGCGGAGAAGTTGCCGATAACAAAGTCCGCCATGGGAGTCTGTCCCTCAACTACGAACTGCGGAACGATGAACAGTCCCATATTTGAAGGCTGAGCTGAAATACCAATAAAGCCGTGCTTGCACTCATCGTACTTAGGGCTGAGTGCAGTGCCGAATACTGTGATCGGAGCGCCGTCCTCCAGCACCTCATTGCGGATCTTCTCGATACCCTTAAAATTGCAGGCGAGGACGTACTCCCCTTCTCCAAGCTCGATAGTTTCCCTGCCGAAGACCTTCATCAGTGCGTTATAGTCGTCGATACCGATGACCTGCTCACGGATACCGCCGTTGACAGCGGTGAATGTATCCATCAGCTCTTCGAAATGCTTTCCGCAGAAGCCCTCGAAGGTGAAGTTCTCGTCGCCGTAGGTGGAGAAATGAACGCAGTCGTCGGAGTATTTTGTCACGTCGAAGCCGATAGCCTGAGTTTCTGCAAGGACGTCCAGCTCTTCATAGGGCTCGTCAAGGTACTCTGAGAGCTCATAATCAGCCGGGCAGTTCTCCTTGAAGTTGCGATTCATGGAGTTTCGCAGAGAGAAGGCTGCGGAAAGTGAACAGATCGTCACGAAAAGCATTATGCAGATCACTGTCATGGAGAACACCATGGTGTTGACCTTGCTGCTGATCTGACGGAAGGTGAAGCTGTTAAGGCCCTTGTAGTAGACCTTCTTCATGCTCATGATCACTCTCAGGAGCATTCCGGAAACTGACCAGAAGATAAGGAATGTGGCAGCTAGACCTGCTGCGATGCACAGTACGAATTTGCTGCCGGAAAGATGTGTGAAGCGCCAGCCCACCATGTAGTAGGCTGTTCCCAGCATAGCTGCTGCAAGAACGAAAACGATCACGCAGACCCAGGGGTTTTTCAGCTTGATCTGCTCGGACTTCTTGCCGGACTGCATAAGGTCGATCAGCTTGAAGCGGCTGACAACAGCGCTGTTGAAAAGCATGACCACAAGGTACATAACTGCGAAGTAGATGATGGTCTTCAGGATAGCGGTGCCGGAGACCATGAAGTGATAGGCGCTCATGTCGGCCTCAAAAAGTGAGACTACCAGTGCGCTCATGACCTGAGAAAGGCCAACTCCCAGAAGGAGACCGGCTGCAAGTGAGCCAATACCGATGAGGACTGTCTCCAGAAGAAGGATAGCCGAGATCTTGCCCTTAGTCATTCCCAGCATAAGGTAAAGGGCAAACCCATTGTTCCTGCGCTTCATCAGGAAGCGGCTTGCGTAAACGATCAGAAGGCCGAGGACTCCTGCAACGAAAACGCTTGTGGACGAGATCGCGATCCCCAGGAAACGTGCTATCTCACGGGTGTCGGAGTCCACACGGGTCATTGCCACCTGATCGCTGACGGCGTTGAAAACATAGAAAACTGCCACGCCGATCATCAGCGTGAAGAAATATATGGCATAGTCACGCAGGCTCCTGCGGATATTGCTGAAAGAGAGCTTACAGAGCATCGTTCACATCTCCTCCCAAAAGCGTCACAACGTCGATGATCTTGTCAAAGAACTGCTTGCGGCTGTCATCGCCACGGCTGATCTCATTGAAGATCTTGCCGTCCTTGATGAAGATCACACGGCTGGCGTAGCTGGCGGTAAAGCTGTCATGAGTTACCATCATGATAGTTGCGCTGTGCTCGGTGTTGAGGTAACGGAAGCGCTCCAGCAGCATTTTTGCGGACTTTGAGTCCAGTGCGCCGGTGGGCTCGTCAGCAAGTACCAGCTTTGGCTCGGTAACGATCGCTCTTGCGGAGGCCACTCTCTGCTTCTGGCCGCCTGACATCTGGTAGGGGTATTTTTTCAGCACCTCGGTTATGCCAAGCTGCTGGGCAACTGTCTTTACCGCCTGGTCGATCTGAAGGGCTGGCTTTTTCTGGATAGACAGCGCCAGAGCAATGTTCTCATAGGCCGTGAGAGTGTCAAGAAGGTTGAAATCCTGGAAGATAAATCCCAGCTTCTCACGGCGGAAGCGTCCAAGCTGTCTGCCCTTGAGAGCGGTGATGTCTGTGTCCTCCAGGTAGATGTGTCCGGCAGTTACCCGGTCAATAGTTGAGATGCAGTTGAGAAGTGTGGTCTTTCCGCTGCCTGATGCTCCCATTATGGCAACGAATTCGCCCTTTTCAACGCTGAAGGAAAGGTCGTCGATAGCCTTTGTCAGACTTGACTTGTTTCCGTAGTATTTTTCGATGTGCTGTATTTTCAGAAGTTCCATTTTCCCGTTGTCCTCCCTGTCACATTATTCAGCCTGAGGCTCAGAGGCTTTTTTCAGTTCCTCATAATAGCCGCAGAAGATCGCTGCATTGCAGGCAAGGATCGAACAGCCTACAGCGTCCCATCTCTGTTCTTTTACGAAAACGAGCATGACTCCGATGAGGCCAATGATCATTGCGGCTGTTGAAATTCCCAGTGCTCTCTTTATGCTCTTGATGTTGCTCTTATTGTTTTTCATATTGATCACCTTTTTCTTAAATTTGAGCTTTCGCCCTTTCGATGATCTAATTATATCACAGCCCTGAGCTGCGGTCGCTGTTTTAACCTTACGGATCCTTACAATTTTGTAACCTTGGCGCTTATCGCACATCATGAAGGTCGTTTTTTCCAAATGTGATGAGCAGCTCTGTAAACTTCCCCTGCTCAGAGCTTGCGGAGATACTGTGTCCCAGCTTTCGGCAGAGCTTCCGGACGATGTAAAGTCCCATACCCGTGGACTTAGCCTGAGTGCGGCCGTTGGAGCCGGTAAAGGACTTCTCGAAAATGTAGGGCAGGTCGCTCTCGGGTATACCCACGCCGTTGTCCCGGAAGCGCAGCTCTGTGCGGTCGGGGAAGCTCTCAGCGATGACGGAGATCTCACTTGCGCCGTACTTCAGGCTGTTGGCCATGAGCTGACCCAGGATAAACGCAAGCCACTTTCCGTCAGTCATGACCTCTGTATCGAGCCCCTCTGTTGACAGAGAAATCCCCAGCTCCTGGAGCTGCTCACGGTTGCGTACTGCAACATCTGCGAAGGTGCGCTTGAGAGATACCGGCTTGATGATGTAGTCCTTCTCAGCGCTGCCGCTGCGGGCGTAGTAGAGCACGCTTTCTATATATGAGTCGATCCGCTTTAGCTGCTCGGCATATTTGTGGTCGCCGTTGTTGTGGCACATCAGCTGTAGACTGGCCACGGGGAGCTTGATCTCATGTACCCACATCTCGATGTACTCCCGAAAATCCTTGTTCTCTCGGCGAAAATCTGCAACGTGCTCGCACATTGAGGCGTTTCCCTGACGAAGAGCCTCATAGGTGATCTTTCCGTCAAGGAAGTCGGGCTTGCCCACAGTTTCCGCAAGAAGATATTTCTTGTCCAGCTCCTCCGTGTAGCGGATAAGCCTTGTGTAGTAGCTTTTTTTGCGGAAAAAGTCCCACAGCCCGGCGGAGACAGCTCCCAGCAACAGTATCAGGCTCAGGAGGATGACCGCCTCGCCGGAAAAGCGGTAGGCCGCCATGAAAAGCAGAGCCAGCCCGTAGGTGACGCCGCCTATTATAAGTGCCGGGAGCCTGTCCCGGAGGTAGTCTATCAGTCTCATTTCAGCACATACCCCTGTTTTTTGCGAGTCTCGATGGCTTCCTCCAGCCCAAGCTCCGCCAGTTTGCTGCGAAGACGGCTCACGTTCACGGAAAGAGCGTTGTCGTTGACGAACTCATCGTTGTCCCAGAGTGCTGTCATCAGGTCGTCACGGGTGACGATCTCTCCCTGACGGTCAAGCAGCAGCTGGAATATGATCATCTCGTTCTTGGTGAGGATCTGCTCGGCGCCGTTTCGGGAAATGCTGCCCTTCATCGTGCTGACCTGAGCATCGTGGTAGGTCTGAACGGAGCTGGTCTTTCCGGCTGAACGCTTCAGCACTGCGGAGATCCTCAGCAGCAGGATCGTAGGATTGTAGGGCTTTGTGACGAAATCGTCGGCACCGTAGCTCATGGAGAGCACCTCGTCGATCTCGCTGGTACGGCTGGTGAGCATGATCACCGGCGTAGAGCTCTCACGGCGGAATTCCTGCAAAAGCGCCTCTCCGTTAAGGCCGGGGAGGTTGATGTCCAGCAGGATCAGGTCAGCGCCGGAGCTCTTCATCTGTTCAGGGACGCTGTCCCATTCTGTGACGGAAACAGGCGTGTAGCCTGCGTTTTTCAGCAGGACGGAAAGCTCATCACGAAGAGCAGCCTCGTCCTCGATCAAAAGGATCTTTTTCATTTTTTCTCCTATCATGGCAGTTGTTTTCAGCCGGTGACCGGCTGCTGTTCATTAACACTGTTTATTATATCACAGTTCCCAGCTCCCCGTCAACAAAAAAAGGCAGCCCAGAGCTTTTCTGAGCTGCTTTTGTTTGGTTTATTCGGCACTAAGCTCTGCAACATACTGCTTCAGCAGACAAAGGTCAAATACGTTCAGCTTGCCGTCATCGCAAAGATCTGCGTTTTTCCAGATCGGTATTTCGCAGCCAGGAACTGCCAGCAGCCATTTCTGGAGAAGCACCGCATCGGCCATATTTACCGACTTATCGTTGTTCACATCGCCCTTGATCTTTTTCACGACATTGATGAAGCCGTTCTCACTGGCGGTACGGAGCTCATCGCCTCCGGACTTGGCAGTGCAGTTACCTAGCTTCACGGCGTAAACTCCCTCTTCTGCGTCCTCGGGGATAGTCATGTAGACTGTGAACAGCGATCCGGTGGAGGTCTTAGACTTGCCGGCATCAGCAAAGGAGATCGTTCCCTTGGACTGGTTCAGTGAAGCGATATTGCTGCTGGTCAAAGCTGCCGGACCGCTTGTGGTGTAGGCGCCGTTTGCGATCCCCGACTCCTTGCGGACAGTAAATGTTGGCTCAAAGGAGTAATTCACTGCGACCTGGTCATAGCCGGCGTTCTCTGAGGTGTAGATGGTATAGGCCACGGTCTCTCCGGGAGAAGCCTCGATCTTGTCGGCGGAAAAGACCACCTGGGGCTCGTCCCCCTTAACGTGGATCCAGCCATGCACAGGATTAAAATTCTTCTCGATAGAGGCCGATGAGGTGTAGGCTCCGCTGACAAATACCGGATAATAGCCGGGATCTGCGTTCTCAGGTATGTTGAATTTCACGGAGAAAAGCTCTCCCGCCTGATCCGCAACACCGCCTTCACCGGTGAAAGAGCTGAACAATGTCAGGATACCGTCTTCCTTATTTAAGGAAAATATGTTATCAGCCTCGCCGGTGGCAGGTCCATAGCTGATCATGCCGCTGTCATAGCCTCTCGGGACGATCTCCAGAGCCGGATCGTAGTCCAGCTTTGCTCCATACCCCTTATGCCCGGGGTTTTTATTCAGCTTAACGGTGAACTCCACCTGCTCGCCGGGATCGGCCGAGACCTTATCTGCTATGATCCTAGTATCTGAAAAGCCCAGTGAAGTGACGACCTCAACGCTTCCGCCTTCCCAGCCGACATTATAGTTAACATCGCCATCGCCTCGCAAAACGACGTCGTTTATATTGATCCGATAGGTGTCCTCGGGAACGTTCTCCGGCACGAGGAAGTATAGTGTAGCGAGCAAGCCGTCCTCAAGATAATTATCCGTATTGCTTCCCTGGAAGGAAACACGGCCACCCTGCTCATTAACTACGAAGGAATAGTTATCCATACCGGTAGTTCCTTCATCGTAACGTGCATTTGTTGAGCCATGACGGTCGGTGATCAGCTTCAGCCTTGGGTCATAGCTTAACGAGAACCCTACGAATTCCGTACCCTGGGAAAACTCCAGTTCAGATATCCCGATCGGGAACTCCACGATCCCTCCCGGAGCAGTTGTAACATGGGACAAAGAGACCATGGGCAAGACCGGTACTATAGCCTGTGCTGAAAGAGCCTGTGCAACGCCGCCGACTGTGATCATACAGGCCGATAGTGCAGATGCCAATAGACGTTTGAACTTCATAAAACGACCTCCCTTATGTTATTTATTAGATGATTTTATTATAACATAAAGAAAATCATTCGTCAATAATTTCCTTCACATAATGTTGTACAATTATTTCAGTACAGATTTGGCTATATACACAGATCAAAGGAAGTCATTTAGTCCGATTTTACGGCAGAAATTTCCCCGACGCAAGATAAAGCGCATACCAGTCGTGGTGAGACAGCTGTACTCTTGTGGAAGCGCAAGCGTCCTTGATGTGCTCCGGAGACATTGATCCGATGATCGCCTGCATTTTAGCCGGGTGGCGCAGGATCCATGCGATAGCCACAGCCGCCTTGGAGACTCCCTCACGCTCGGCGATCTCCCCAAGAGCCTTGTTCAGCTCAGGGTAGTCATCGTTGTCGATGAATGTCCCGCCGAACATCCCTATCTGCAAAGGAGACCAAGCCTGCACAGTGATGTCGTTTATCCGGCAGAAGTCCAGCGCAGAGCCGTCCCTTTCAAGGGACATATCGGTGGTCTTGTTATTCATGTAGAGGGGCTGGTCGATCAGCTGTGACTGCTCAAGAGAGAGCTGCACCTGGTCAATGATCAGAGGCTGCTTCACGAATTTTTTCAGCAGCTGTATCTGCATGGGCATCAGGTTGCTGACGCCAAACCAGCGCACCTTTCCGGCCTTTTCCAGCTGGTCGAAGGCCTCGGCTACCTCCTCCGGGTCAAAGAGCAGATCCGGGCGGTGGAGCAGCAGTGTGTCCAGGTGATCGGTGCCAAGGCGCTGAAGGATCCCATCAACGCTGGAGAGGATATTCTCTTTGGTCCAGTCGAATTCCTGACGCTCAGGACAAATTCCGCACTTGCTCTGGATAAAGATGTCCTCACGACGGAGACCGGTCAGCGGAAAGGCCTCAGCAAATCGCACCTCAGCCTCTCCTGCACCGTAGCAGGTGGCGTGGTCGAAGAAGTTTATCCCACAGTCGCAGGCTGTGCGGATGACCTTTGCGGCCTCCTCCTTGGAAAGAGCCGGCATTCTCATGCAGCCCTGGATCAGTGCAGAGACATTCTGGGGACCGCTTGCGATGTTTAGGTATTTCATGGAAATTCCTCCTTTATCTTGATCTGAAAACTGGTTTGAAATGGCGGTGTTTAGCTATATGTTCGGGGAACTCAGCTCCGGCTCTCCTGCTCTCTCTTGCGAAGATCAGGCAGAAGGCGGCTGTGTTCAGCAGAAGAGCTCCTGACCATGCGAATACCTCAGCATAGGCAGTTGCACGGAAGCCCAATCTGCCGATGAACAGCGAGATCGTGCCTATGCGCAGCACCATTTCCACTATGCCTGAGATCATGGGGATCAAAGGGAAGCCCATTCCCTGAACTGCATTTCGGAACACGAAGAGCAGGTCTACTGCGAAGAGCATAACTCCGCAAACTGGCAGGAACTGAACGGCGTAGCTGATCTGAGCCTGTCCGCTGAGAAGGATCGAGGCCAGCTGCCTTGGGAAGAGGAACATGGCCAGACCCAGAACTGCGTAGGAAACAAGTGCGATCCCCACGCAGACCGACAGGCCTTCACGAATGCGGTCAAAGCGCTTTGCGCCGTAATTCTGGCCGGTGAAGGCAGAGATCGTTGCGCCGGCGGTGCAGGCAGGCTGCATGAACATATTGATGTACCTGCTGCAAGCGGAATATGCCGATGTGAAGGCTACTCCCAGACCGTTGACGTAATACTGGACAGTCATGCAGCCTATGGCGGTGATCGAGTTCATAAGTGCCATGGGGATGCCGTTTTTCAGCAGCCTCAGATACAGTGCCAGCTCCGGCTGTTCATCGCTCTGATCTCTCTTGAGGAAGTCGATGCTGCTCAGCCTTTTCAGGCAGACTGCTGCTGAGATCAGCTGCGAGAGGATCGTTGCGATGCCTGCTCCGGCAACACCGGTCTTCAGCACGAAGATGAAAACGCTGTCCAGGATGATGTTCAGCGCAGAGGACAGCACGATAGCTTTCAGGGGAGTTTTGCTGTCTCCCAGCGAACGCAGTATGCCGGCGCTCATGTTGTAGGCGATCGTTGCCAGAAGTCCTCCGAAGATCACATACCCGTAGACCAGACTGTCGTGAAGGATCACGCTGTCAGTTTGCAGGAGCACCAGCACAGACCGCAAAAAGCAAATGCTCAGCACCGTCAGCAGCACAGTTATACCGCCGGAAAGCCTCATCATAGCCTTGAGCGTGCGCCTGAGCTGAGGGAAGTTCTTTTCGCCGAAGCTCTGAGCTACCAGCACAGAAAAGCCGTTTGCAAGTCCCATGGAAAAGCCCACGATCAAAAAGCACAGCGAGCCCATATTTCCCACGGCGGCAAGGGCGTTGTCGCCAAGTCCTCTGCCAACTATGGCCGTATCCGCAAAGGAATACAACTGCTGGAGCATGGCTGTTGCAAGAAGCGGAAAATAAAACCGCAGGATCCCACGGCCGACTCTTCCCTGAGTTAGATCTGTTGTATTCATAAAGATCACTCCGTATCTGTAAAAGTCACTTTCTTTAAGTGCAGGATAATTATATACAGATAGGCGTCCTTATTCTATCAATTCTATTGACTTTTTTTCAAAAATATGGTATTCTTCCAGCAGAGGTGATCTTATGAATACTAACAAGGAGCTCAACTACCGACTTTTCGTCCAGATCGAGGAGGACTTCCACCGTACTGAGATCAGCAGCGAGTTCTCCCGATACGATGAGATAAAAAACGGAAACGTGGAGAAGGTGCAGGCCAGCTTTGAGGAGATCCGCTCAAACTACTATGAGGGAAAGGGTCTGCTCTCCGACGACCTGCTGAGGAACAACCAGTACCATTTTGCTATCGGTACAGGTATCATCGCCAGGATCTGCATTGACGGAGGGATGGCTCACAACATCGCCTATACCCTCAGCGACATCTACATCAGGAAGTGCGATCGCTGCAAAAAGCCGGAGGAGGTCATAGACCTGACAGGCGCCATGATGCTGGACTTCGCTCAGCGTATGCGTGAGGTGAGAAAGACCAGCAGCGTTTCCCTCCATGTGCGCAGAACAGTGGACTTCATCTACCGAAACCTCGGAGAGAGCCTGACTCTGAAAATGGCCGCAGAGCACGAAGGCCTGGATCCAAGCTACCTGTCGAAGCTGTTCTCCAAGGAGATGAAAATGCCCATAAAGGCCTATATCCTGAAGGCCAAGATCGCCACAGCTCAAAACATCCTGGTCTTCTCGGACTTTCCCCTGTCAGAGATAGCTGTCTCGCTGGGATTTTCCTCCCAGAGCGCTTTTTCGGCTGCCTTTCGCAAGCACACCGGCATGACGCCCTTCCAGTACCGCAGCAGCTACACCGACGTCTATGAGCTGAGCCACGAAAAACCGGAAAACTGATCTGTCTGCTGATCATTTTAACTTGAGCCCCTGCCGTGTTAAGTCGATTATTGCGTCAGAGCCGAAAAATTTTTTCAAAAAATGTGAAAAACCTACCCGATTGTGTGGGGACAAAAGCAAATTATTGTGATACAATAAGGTATAGACCCCCAGCCTCGGGCTAAAATGGATCTTAAAGGCTCAGGCCTTTATGATAAATTTAATGAAAAGGAGTTTTTCACATGAAAAGAATTCTATCCTGTCTGATGGCGATAGTCTTCCTCTCAGCTATTTTGCTGGAATTCCCTGCGGACCTGCTCATGCTAAGGGCCAGCGCAGAGACCTCAGACTACGCCAACGACGCAGAGCACTACTTCACTAATGACAAGACTGTGTCAGCGAGTTATTGCTCTTATAGAAATCTCTATAATGATGATATGTTCGATACAGACGCTAATAATGAGTCTACTGATTTAGCAAAGTTGAGTGTAGTCCTTGCTTCAATGGCTTACTCTGAAAGTAATATCAAAGACGCATATGTTGGTATGGGATATTCATGCGTGACAGAGAACTATGACCTGAAACCGACCTATGACAACAATGATACCGCTGCTTTTGCGCTGGGATATAAGCAGGTGGATAACACCAACTATTTCCTTTGTACAGTTCGTGGAACACCTTCTAACTGTGAGTGGTTCAGCAACTTCAATGTTGGCACAGGCACCAATCATGAAGGTTTCAACGCAGCCGCCGGCAAGATCATGGCTTCACTGGAGGAATTCCTTGACATTTATGCTGAAACAGGAAACGGCTCACGAAATGTTATCCTGATCACAGGCCACAGCCGTGGTGCAGCTATCTCAAATCTCCTGGGAGCCTGGCTCACTAACACAAGCAGCTATTTCAACTCCTCAGATATTTTCTGCTACACCTATGCCTGCCCGGCAGTCTCAAAGGTGGCTGATCATTCTCTCAATAACATCAGAAATTACAACAACCCCGGCGATACTGTTGCAGCTATCCCTCTGTCAGTATGGGGATATGATCGAAACGGTATAGATATCCCCCTGGAGACAAAGGGAGAGATCTTTGAGAACTTCAAGTATCAGTTCAAGTTTCATCAAAATGTCGATTACACCGGTATTGATAACACAACAGAGCTTACTACTCTCCTACAGGTTATAGCTCCTGACATCGAAACATACAACTCAGACCGTGACCAGTTTATTTTCGGTATTGTTGCTGCATTTTTTGCTTCCAATGGAAATAATGCGGATCTAGCCACATACTTGACAAGAGTAATATACGACTACGGCTCAGTAGACCAGATCGTCATCAATAAAGTGATTGACTACCTTACAAACGGTCTTTCAAACCAAAATCAGCACTGCTATCGAAGTCATAACCATGCTGGTAAAATTTGAAGGAGCATACGATGATACTCTGGAATATCTAAACGGTGTTTATGCCGATGCAAATGATGCTATCTCTCTTTGGCCGGAATATGTTGAAAGCTGTGAGAAAGATAATAAAGAGCCTTCATTTTATGACTTCCGTCGCTCTCATTCATCAGAATTTTCAAAATTAGCAAGTGAATCCGGTCAGAGTTTTGAAACCATACAAGAAGCAAGAGACGCATTGACTTCGCTTGTAATAATAATTGATAAACTTACCGAGCTGGAGGAAGGCTCAGTTACTGCGGTTGATCTTCTCTTTAAACTAATGGGCTCAACTGCCGAAAAGTTTATAGTCGCATCATCAGATTCAAATCTGTTTGACGGTCTGAAAAACGGCATCATGCACGCTCATACCTGCGAGACATATTATTATTGGATCAACTCCATGTATTATGGTTACGAAGGTTGGAGTTCTCACGATGATAACGGAAACCCAACGATTGAAAATACCGATGTTACTGTCCCTGGAAAGGTCACAAGGATCGGCGAAAGATGCTTTAGCAACTGTAAGAATATCAGGTCACTTACTATTTCTGATAGTACCATAGTTTCATGCAGACTTGATGATTTGTCAGGTCTTAAAACTCTTACGATTCCTATTGATATAGAGTTATTTGGTTCACACTCGTATACTAAAGGTGGAGTCAGCGACAGTGTAATGACTATCAATTATACACCAGGCCGAACGGGAAAAATGCCTGATTGCATTGTACATAGAGAGTGTGGAATCCAATATAGTTTTAAAAACAATAGCACAGCTGCTTTACAAAACGGCGCTCAGACTAGCCTTGCTAAGATCACTTTCGCTGACGGCATCACATACATCGGCAGCAACGCTTTCAACGGCTACACAGCCCTTACTAATGTAAAGCTGCCCTCTACCCTTCTGGCAATCGGCGACTCCGCATTCAACGGCTGTACCGCCCTGAAATCACTGACACTTCCCTCTGGTATCCTGGAGGTCGGTGATAATACCTTTGAAGGCTGCACAAATCTGGCTTCCATCACTCTGCCTGACTCGATCATTTCTCTTGGAAACAAGTGCTTCAAGGACTGCGCAAAGCTGAAGATCGCAGGTATCCCCAGCAAGATCCAGAATATCGGCGAATACTGCTTCAGCGGCTGTACAAACCTGGCCACAAGTATCGTTCTGCCGGATACACTGAACGATGTTGGAAGAGAAGCATTCCAGAATGTTACATCAATAACAGATGTTACTATGCCATGCGACGGTGAATTCCTGAGCCGCTCAATGTTTGATTGTTACGATGAAAATAACTCCTATAATAGCTATTTTAACAACATCGTCAACATCACTCTTACTCCCGGAAAGACCGGAATAGTGGCTGACAGTCCCGACACCAGATTAGATAAATCATCTACCTCCTCTTCTTTCAGCTCCGGCAGGTACCCCAACTTGAACAAGCTCGTTCTTTCTGAGGGTATCACGGCTATCGGAAATGGCTCTTTCTGCGGAGCCTGCGAGTCTGAGGTCTCTCTCCCCTCCACTCTTACCTCGATCGGAGACTATGCCTTCCAGGAAAACGACTCACTGACAACTATTTCGATCCCCAACAAGGTCACATCTATCGGCAAATACGCTTTCAATAACTGCGATGCGCTCACAACTGCGGATCTGGGAAGCGGAGTAAAGAGCATTGACAGCTACGCATTTGCTTACTGTGCAGCTCTTACCGACATGACCTTCCCTGAGTCAGTTAAAGAGCTGGGAGAAGGTACGCTTTGTTTCTGCACCTCACTTGTTTCACTGAAACTTCCCTCTGCTCTTGAAACTATCCCCGCCGAAATGTGCGAAGGCTGTACTCTTCTTAGTGAAGTCACCATGCCTAAGGCACTGACCACTATCGAAAACGGAGCCTTCGAGGATTGTTCTTCACTCCCCGAGATAGTTATCCCTAATAAGGTCAAGACAGTTGGACAGTACGCATTCGATGGCTGTACATCGCTGAAGGAGATCATCTTCCCCAAGAGCGTTACATTTATCGGCGGAGGCTCTTCCTTCTACGGCGACGAGGGCACTACGATCACTGTTCTCAACCCGGAATGCGAGATCGAATACAACTGGGGCAGCAGCAAATACTACTACTTCGGAAGAACCATCAAGGGCTATGACGGCTCAACAGCAGAGAGTTATGCTAGGGCTCGAGATCTGACATTCATCTCTCTCGGTGCAGCGCCCAGCGGTGATGAGCCTGTATACGGTGACGCAAATGAGGACACTTCTGTAAACCTCAACGATGCAGTTGCGATCCTTCAGTTCGTGGCCCTGCCTGCAAAGTATGCACTTACTGAGCAGGGAGCTGTCAACGCTGACGTTGTTGACAACGGCACAAGCGGAGTAAACGGCTTTGATGCTCTGGCTGTACAAATGGCTGACGCAAAGCTGATCGACCCCGTAAAGGGATTCCCCATAACCATGGATCAGCTCCAGAAAAAACTGAGCTGAGCAAAACAAAAACAGGGCAGTTATCTGCCCTGTTTTTTCTTTTATTCAGAGGCCTCAGCCCTGCTGACTTCCGCCCCACTCCACAACTGTGAAGCCCTTTCTCTCAAAGGTCTCAAGCTGCTGAGGAGCGATCTGGACCTCTTCCTCAAGAGGAACGTATGTCATGAAGATCCGCAGCAGGCTGTCGGGTGCGGGTGTGATGTTCAGCTTAGCGGTATCAGTGTAGGCCTTACCCTGGAATGAGATCAGGTTGTAGGGGCTGTGCTCCATTCTGGGCAGCCAGTAAACGATGAACTCGTTCATTTCCTCCTCAGTAAGTCCCATGTATGTGAGCTTTTCCTTGAGGAAGGCCTCAGTGTCGGCGCCTGCCACACAGAAGCCCTTGGAGAAGTCAAATCTTGTGCGGACATTCTTAGCGTCCCAGAAAAGGTATTTGTGGTGAGAGCCGTCTGCCTTGTTGAGAAGAGTACCGTCCGGGGAAGCCACAACATCCCAGCCGCCGTTATACCTGGGGTAGGTGGTAGCCAGCTCCGCCTCGGTCAGGTCAAGCTCCACATGGACATCTGTCTCCTCCTCAGGATAGAGGTATATCACCGGCTTGTCGGCAACGGCCAGCCATGAAACGTTGTAGTTGCCGTTCTCGTCACGAATGCTGATCCAGCCCCGGGTGCCGTCAAATTCCACGAATACCCAGTCGTTATTGCCCTTCATGTAGCCCAGCTCCTGGATCCTTGCTCCGGGGATCTCAGCGACCTCGGGATAGACCAGTGAAGGTCCTTGATACATTTTGATGCTGTCCTTGACCACGATCATATCCTGGGGATACATCGCCTTGACATCGGGCTCGATATAGCCTCGCTCATAGATCTCCACCAGTCTCTGCTTCATGGCGATAAAGTCGAAAACGTTGAGCTTGTTGTCATGGCAAAGATCCAGCTCTTCCCAGTCGCCGATAGCTGCGTCAGGCCTTCCCAGCAGCCAATTTCCGAGCATAACAGCGTCGGAGATACTGAACACACCGTCGCCGTTTGCATCGCCTGAGGGATCGTAGTCCAGCTTGAACACAACATCAGCTGCGCCGTTATCGTACTTTGTGACGATGATACTGTCCTCGGGAGACACCGTTCCGTTGTCCCAGATCTGGCGGCTTGCGTTTTTGCGGGGCTTGTAGTTCTTCGGCAGGCTGCTTCCGCTCAGTTCAAAGGAAAAGCTGTCAGCATTGAATAGATCTGCGCCCATGTCAAGCACACAGGGATCAGACTCGATCCGCATGATCGGCCCTGAGTAAACTGTTCCGTTGGGAGTCTCATAGCTGGCTTCGGTGCTGATTGAGGGGATAGCGTCCTCGTTTATGGGGATCACCTCTCCGGTGGCGCTGTCCACCAGAGTCACCTTCATCTGACTGGAGAGCAGCACCTCCTGAGCGTCGTTCAGCACAACGCAGTCGGCAATGGCAGACGACTCGACCTGTGACTTGGTACCGTAGTTATACTGGATCTTTGAGTAGCCGTCCTTCAAGGCCTTGTAAACGTAGATATTCTCAACAGTGCCGCCGTCCATAGGCTCAACGGTCTTGGTGGAGCAGTTGACGATCTCGGCCAGCTCAAAATACTCTCCGCCGTTTTCAGAAACGTTCCACCTATAGGCTGTACCAGAGCTGTAGCTTGTGCAGATCAGGACGCAGTTGTCCTTGACTGAGACCTGGTGGTGGGCGTTGAGATAGTCGCCGTACTCCTCAGCGCAGTCCGGCAGCCAGCCGTAGATGTCAGTCTCGATGATCTCATCACCGTCCTGAGTGGTGAAGGTGTAGTCTGTCTGTTCACGGTCACTTTTGTAGCTGATAGTCATCTCTTCCTCAGGACGGAAAAGCGACACCATTATGTAGGGAGAGTCGTCTGCCTCTGGATATGCAGCGTAGTCCTCCAGCGAGACAAGGCAGTCAGCTTGCTCCGCATATACCCCGTTCACCTCAAAATGAGGCGACATCTGCGGATTGCCGCTGTCGTGTACCACGCATATCAGGCCGTCCTGTATATGCGTAGCGCCATAGTTGTTCTGGAATTCCACCGCAGAGGCATAGTCTGAGGGGACCCATTCCGGCAGAGTCTCCACCCCTTGAGCGCCTGCCGCCTGGCCTAAAGGCATTGCAGCAGAAGCCGCAAACATCAGACCTGTCGTGAGAATTGCTGTGATCTTGATTTTCATGGTTATTCCTCCGATCTGTGATAAAATGTGTATGGTTTTGGGTATTGCTGGTTCCATTATACATTATCGTCAGTAAAAAGTCAACAGTTTTTGTCTAAATACAGCCAAAAATCGGTCGGTCATATGCAGCGTCGAGAAGACGTTCAAGGTTTTCCTCGGAATACTCGATCTCCTTGGAGTAGGCCTTGGAGATCTGCACGCAGTCCTCAAAGGTGCAGCTGCCGGTCTCTGCCGATCTGCACCTCCACAGCCAGCCGATAAACCTCACGCTGACCGCCGCCAGCTTCACCCGGGAGTAGATCTCGCCGTCGAAGACGCCACCAAGGAAGTAGCGAAACAGGAAATATGCGCCGATCCGCCTAAGCTGCTCCTCCTGCTCCGGGGAGAGCTCTTCCGGAACATTTTTCAGCTCCGCACACCTCCGGAGGAAGTCTGGCCACTGTGGGTCAAAGGGCTCCATTTCAGCAAAAAACTCTGTCCACTCAGCCTCATTGCAGCTTGCCGCCGGGAGCTCCTCCCAGTCAGGGAGCCGAAGCTCTCCGAAGTCCAGGATCTCCTGCAAGCGCTCAGCATAGGCCACTGCGGAGGTCAGCGCTGAGAAAAGGCTGCCCTCCCACAGCCGTGAAGTGAGCTCACGACGTGCATCTGTCAGCAGGCGGAGAAGCTCCTCATCGCAGTCAGGAGCCTCCTCATCTGGAACGATCCTCTCCGCAAGCACCGGCGGACTGGATAGGATCAGCTTGGCAGCCTCCTCGCAGCAAAGTCCCACGCCGCCTTCCTTCACGCCGCCAAACCACTTAAAATACCGTGGGTGGTCGGTGCAGATCTGACAGAGCGCCTCCTCTCCAAGCTGTATGTATATGTCGCAGAGGTTGCGCTCGTTGAGGAAGGGACATCGCTCGCCCTCCCCCAGCACAAAGGCTCCCTCAGAGATATTTTTTCGCAGCTTTTCGCCAAATCTCCCCTCCACCGAGCTGTAGCGCCGGACAGTTTCCGGGTCGATGCAGATCTCCCAGCCGATACAGCAGCTGTCGGAGCACTCCCCTGCTGAGCAGCGAAATCTCTCGCAGTATTCAGGATATCGCCAGATCATAGCTATTCCTCCTAGCATTAGTTTCCATGCTCATTATAGCACCACAGCCCTATGAGGTCAAGGTGAGCCGAAAGATATTTTTCCCGAAAATAAATGTATTGATTTTTTCGGAGCTTTGTGTTATAATTAAGATGTATAAATATGCGAAAACGAAAAGAGGTATCACCTTGGCAAACGATAAGATCAGAAATTTCTGCATTATTGCACATATAGACCACGGAAAATCCGCCCTCGCTGACCGTATCCTGGAAAAGACCGAGACCGTCGCTATCCGTGACATGGAGGATCAGCTCCTGGACAACATGGACATCGAGCGTGAGCGTGGCATTACGATCAAGGCTCGTGCTGTGCGGCTGAAATACACCGCAAAGGACGGCGAGGACTACATTTTCAACCTCATCGACACTCCCGGCCACGTCGATTTCAACTACGAGGTCAGCCGCTCACTGGCTGCCTGCGAGGGCGCTATACTGGTGGTAGACGCTTCTCAGGGTATCGAGGCTCAGACTCTTGCCAACACATATCTGGCTATCGAGCACGACCTGGAAGTAGTTCCTGTTGTGAACAAGATCGACCTGCCCTCAGCCGACCCGGAGAGAGTTTGCAGCGAGGTGGAGTCGATCATCGGCATCCCTGCAATGGATGCGCCCAAGATCTCCGCAAAAATGGGCGTGAACATCGAGGAGGTGCTGGAGAGGATCGTAACCGATATCCCTGCTCCCCAGGGCGACCCGGAAAAGCCTCTGAAAGCCCTTATTTTCGACAGCTATTACGACTCCTACAAGGGAGTTATCATCTACGTTCGTGTGAAGGAAGGCCGTGTGAAGGTGGGCGACAATATCCGCCTCATGGCAACCGGTGCGGTTTTCAATGTTGTTGAGGCCGGATTCATGGACGCTACAAATCTTGTGAACAACGGCTCTCTGGAGGCCGGCGAGGTCGGCTACATCGCTGCTTCGATCAAGTCGATCGGAGACACTCAGGTGGGCGACACAGTTACCTGCGATGACCGTCCCTGTGACGAGCCGCTTCCCGGCTACCGCAAGGTAAATCCCATGGTATTCTCCGGAATTTACCCGGCGGACGGCGCTAAGTACGGCGATCTCCGTGAAGCTCTGGAAAAGCTCCAGCTCAACGACGCATCTCTTTCCTTCGAGCCGGAGACCTCTATCGCTCTGGGATTTGGCTTCCGCTGCGGGTTTTTAGGACTTCTCCACATGGAGATAATCCAGGAGCGCCTTGAGCGTGAGTACAACCTTGACCTGGTGACGACTGCTCCCTCGGTAATCTACAAGGTCACAATGACCAACGGCGAGGTGCAGTACATCGACAACCCCACCAACTACCCGGATCCTGCGGTGATCCAGGTGGCTGAGGAGCCCGTGGTGAAGGCAAGCATACTCGCTCCCTCCGAGTTCGTGGGAAATATCATGGAGCTGTGTCAGGACAGACGTGGCGTGTTCAAGGACATGAAATACCTGGACGACACCCGTGTTGAGCTCCACTACGAGCTGCCGCTGAACGAGATCGTTTACGATTTCTTCGACGTTCTCAAGTCCCGGACCAAGGGCTACGCTTCCTTCGATTACGAGATGATGGGATACGTTCCTTCAAAGCTGGTGAAGCTGGATATCCTCCTCAACGGCGAGATCGTAGACGCTCTCAGCTTCATAATCCACACCGACAAGGCCTACTCCAGAGCCCGTAAAATAGCCGAAAAACTGAAGGAGAACATTCCACGTCAGCTCTTCGAGGTGCCGATCCAGGCTGCTATCGGCGGAAAGATCATCGCCCGTGAGACCGTCAAGGCAATGCGCAAGGACGTTCTGGCAAAGTGCTACGGCGGCGACATCACCCGAAAGAAGAAGCTGCTGGAGAAGCAGAAGGAAGGAAAGAAGCGTATGCGCCAGCTGGGTACCGTAGAGGTGCCGCAGGAGGCCTTCATGAGCGTTCTGAAGCTGGATTCATAAGGGAGCTCCCATAGGAGGGATACCATGATTTTTAACTATATTGCTTTCGGACTGGCAGGACTTTTCCTGCTGCTGTCTCTGATCTCAGTGATCGCAGAGGCAGTCTCTCCCTACCACAAGCCAACACGCAGACTGCGGATAACACTCCGAGAGGTGACGAAGCTGCCCTTCGTGGTCATCGCCGGGATAGTGCTGCTCATCGGAAATAAAGTCTCCGGAGCAATGTTCCAGTTTACGGCTATAGCACTGGGGATATTCTTCCTGAGCCTGATTATTCTCCACTGGTTCAAGATCTCGAAAATGCTCAGGAGCAGAAGGCGCGCAGTTAAGAAAACGCCTCTTGCTCCCCTGAGAAAAAACGCCCTAAATGAGCGGACTTCCCCCGAGGTTTCCCTTGCAAGGGTGCTTGAGCCAAAGGAGCCGGAAGTCATCGAGGGCCAGCTCTCCCAGTCATAATTGAAAGGATATTGCTATGAGTATTTACACCTGTCCTCACTGCGGTGAGAAGTCGTTCAACCCAATTTCAAAGGCTTTTCTCGGCCAGCTCAACTCCAACGGCAAGCCTTGCATGAAGTGCGGCAGAAGAGTGGTCAACGGCAAGGCCGCAACCATTTTCAACGCCGTATTCAGCGTGCTCTGCTTCGCCCTAATCGTGTTCGTCTACCTGAAAGCGCCCTCGATCTCTTGGCTGGACCCGATCGAGCTTCCCGTGAATATCGGCCTGATACTGGCATTTCTGATCGTTCCAAAGCTGGTGAACGCATTCTTTTTCCCGCTTTCACCTGCGATCCGGATCGACCCCAATAAAAAATGAGCAGTCTCGGTCTTTACTTCCACGTCCCTTTTTGCGGACGAAAGTGCGGCTACTGCGATTTCTACTCCGTCTGCTACCGCAAAGAGCAGGCGGAGCTTTATATTCAGGCAGTTTTGCGGAATATCCGCCATTATTCCGACCTTTCACGCTGCACAGACACCGTTTATTTCGGCGGAGGAACGCCCTCCCTGCTGGCTCCGGAGCAGCTCCGCCAGATCCTTGATGAGGCGAAGGACAGCTTCCGACTTGCCGAAAACGGAGAGATCACCCTTGAGGCCAACCCCTCCACGCTCACCCTGGAAAAGCTCCAAAAGCTCCGGAAAATAGGCATAAACCGGCTCTCCATAGGCGTGCAGTCCATGAACGATGAGGAGCTCTCACTTCTCGGGCGAACTCACACCGCTGCCCGTGCGGAGAAGGCCGTTTTGGAGGCGGCACAGGCCGGTTTCGGAAATATTTCCTGCGACCTGATGATAGGACTTCCCGGGCAAACTCCCCAGCTTCTCGGCCGATCTATCGAGAAAATGGCCGCCCTGCCGATCCAGCACATCTCCGCCTACATCCTCAAGATCGAGGCCGGCACGCCCTTCGACTGCGACCAGATCCGTGGGGCTCTTCCCGGCGAGGACGCTCAGTCGGAGCTTTACCTGAAAGCCGTGGAAATGTTGGAAAAACTGGGTTTTTCTCAGTACGAGGTCTCAAATTTCGCCAAGCCCGGATCCGAGAGCCGCCACAACTGCCGCTACTGGAAATGTCTGGACTACATCGGGATCGGACCTTCGGCCCACTCCTGCTGCGGTGGAAAAAGATTCGCCGCAGATCCCGATATACAGCGGTTTGTGGAGTCTCCTGTCCAGCCCGTCACCGTCACAGACGAGGCGCCCTGCGGCTTTGAGGAGCGAGCAATGCTGCTGCTCCGGCTGCGTGAGGGACTGCTGCTGAGCGATTTCCCGGAGCACCGAAGCGCCATTGAACGGAAGCTGCCGCCGCTGATAAAGGCCGGCTACGCTGAAACTGACGGAGAGCGGATCTGGCTGACAGCAAAGGGCTTCCTCATGTCCAACTCCGTCATAACATACCTGATCTTCTGAGGTGATACCATGAAAAAGCCCGTAAAACTGGCATTTGGAGCGGTCTTCCTGCTCTTCGCTCTGATATTTTTCACCCTGCTCACCAGCCGCCACGCCTTCTTTGCTGACCCCGAAGAGGCCGCCAAGCAGACCGCCATTTTCATGCTGGAAAAGCGCAGCGCTGGGGAGCTCTCCCGTGACGCCTCGATCCGGAAGGAGGAACTGGCAAAGCTGGCCGGAAAGACCTCAGCCGTGTACATCGACTTCACCGGTGCAAGCCTTGACAGCGCCTATTTTTCGGGAGATATGGTCTTCATCACCTCCGACGTGATCTTTCAGAAGGTGGAGGGCTACGTCTACTCCAAGGAGCCCCTTGCCTCCGGCTCGCTGAAGATCCCCGGCAGCGGCTACGACGGCGGAATTATCCGCATCTCCCACACTGAAACCGCCGATATTTACCGATTTACAGCCGGATTATAGCTATTCCAGAAGCTCCCTGCGCATCTGCGTGAGGAGCTTTTTTCACGCCGAGACACCTGCACCTGGGTCATTCCCAACAGCGACGCAGTTTTCGCCTGAGTCAGTCCACGGAAGTACCGCAGCTCCAGCAGCGCCCTGTCCTCCTTTGGAAGCTCCGCCATGATCTGCCGAAGCGCCAGCAGGTCAACAATAGCCTCGTCCGGCGCTTCGGTGGGAAGGTCGATCTGGCCGCCCTCCTCGTCGGCGGAGGTCAGTGACATGGCCGGCTGACTTACGCACAGCGCCTCTGAAACAGCAGAAGGAGTTTCCCCGGAAAGCTCTGAAATTTCGGCAACTGTAGGCTCACGGCCCTGGGTCTGTCGGAACTCTCCGCACAGCTTCTGTATGCGAAGGGAAAGCTCCTTCAGCGTTCGGCTGACCTTTACAGTGCCGCCGTCACGGAAGAGCCGCCGGATCTCCCCAAGGATCACAGGCACGGCGTATGTGGAAAACTTCACCCCTCGGCCGTCATCAAAGGCCTTTACCGCCTTCACAAGTCCCAGACAGCCGGCGGAATACAGCTCCTCGTAGTCGATCCCACGGCCACGAAAGCGGTTTGCGCAAAGGTGTACCAGACCCAGATTTTCCTCAGCCAGGGGCCTGGTATCAGCTGCCATGGACCCTCAGCCTTTTCCGCATGGTCACAACAGTGCCCTTGCCGGGCTTGCTGCGCACCGCCAGTTTGTCCGTGAAGGACTCCATCACAGAAAACCCCAGCCCGGAGCGCTCCTCCTCGGGAGCAGTGGTGAAAAGGGGCTCCATTGCCTGCTTTATGTCCGTGATACCGCAGCCGCTGTCCTTCACCCTTATGTAGATCTCTCTGCCCTCCAGCAGCTTCACGGTGAGCTCGATCTTCCCGGAGCTCCCTCTATATCCGTGGACAACCGCATTCGTGACTGCCTCCGAAACTGCCGTCCGAATGTCAGAGAGCTCCTCAACGGTGGGGTCAGCCTGGATCAGAAAGGACGACACCACCGCCCTAGCCGCACTTTCGTTGACCGAAAGGGACGGCATGATGAATTTTATCTCGTTGATGACCTTCATTTCTTCCTCCTGTTAGCTAATTCTCACGATCCGCCCGATCCCAGACAGCTTCAGCACCCGGCGGATATAGGGCTGGGCGCCCCGGATCTCAAGGCTCCCTCCGCACTCCTTCAGCAGCTTGCTCCGGCCTAAGATCAGGCCTATGCCGGAGCTGTCCATAAAGGTTATGCCGCTCATATCCATGGCCAGCGACGGCGGCCGGAAGTTGATTATGTACTTGTCCAGCTCGGTCCGCAGTTTTTTTGCCGTATGGTGGTCAATCTCACCTCTGAGCCGTGCAACTGCGGCTCCATTTTCGTTATTTATGGTCAGATCCATGAACTCGCCTCCTATTCTTTCCTTTGTTTACTCTAGTTTACCACAGTTCACCGCTGAAATTTGTCGGAAGCAGGCGGCAGCGGAGATTTTTTTCGTACAAAGCAAAGATCCGCCCACCTCTCAACTTTTCTTCGCTTCCTCATTGAAAAATACGCCGACCTGTGCTATAATGTTCATAACGCCACTTTCAAGGAGGATACCATGCCTAAGCAATTCTGGAAGGGCAGCGCTCTGCTGGCCCCTGTACCTGCCGCACTTGTCACCTGCGGGACTCCCGAAAAGCCCAACGTTCTCACGATCGGCTGGACGGGGATAGTCTGCACCCGGCCGCCTATGACATATATCTCTGTGCGGCCTGAGAGATTTTCCCACGACATCATCATGGATTCCGGTGAGTTCGTCATAAACCTGACTACCTCAGCCATGGTGAAGGAGGTGGACTTCTGCGGAGTAAAGTCCGGAAGAAACACCGATAAATTCGCCAAATGCGGCTTCCATCCAATCCCTGCCCATGAGGTGGGAGCGCCCCTCATCGAGGAGTGCCCTGTTTCCCTTGAGTGCAGAGTAACCGAGAGCAAGCTGCTGGGCTCCCACACCATGTTTTTGGCAGAGATCGTAGGAGTTGACGCTGATGAGCGCTTTATCGACTCCAAGGGCAAGCTCAACCTCCAGCAGTGCGGCCTTGCTGCCTACGCACACGGAGAATACTTTGCTCTTGGCCGAAAGCTGGGAGACTTCGGATCCTCAGTGCGCAAGAAGAAAAAGAAGAAAAAGCCCGAAAACCGTTAAGTTGCGATGTCCTCGATAAATCGCAGCAGCTCATAGTCGCTGCCGATCACTACGCCCTCCTGCAAGGCCTGCCTGTCCAGGTCAGAAAGCAGCGAAACATCGTAGTCGATCACCCGGTAGGGCGTGGAGCTCTCCCCCATGAAGACCCCGATCCTGCCGCCGTACTCTCTGACAGTGCGCTCAGGCTGCTCGATCTCAGGGACACTGGCGGAGATCTTGGCCTCCACCTTTTGGCGATGAAGAGACTGCCCCAAAGTGCAGATCACGATAAATCCTGATACTGTGGCTGCGGTCAGCAATGTAAAGAACACCCTCTTGTCGAAAAAACCTGTCATATGTGCTCCTCTCCGCAGAAAAACTGCTTAAATTCTCAGGAGTATTATTCCTCCTTTTTGCACAAATATACAGATCTTGAATTTTTTTCGTACAAGCTATTAACAACCGCCCCATTTTATGCTATAATAATAGTGTATGCTATAGAAAGGAGAAGTCGCCGCATTTTTTTCGGTGACCCTGACAATATGCCTAATATAAACAATCCCGGCGGCCAGCGACAGGCGCCTGTGAGAAACGCCGCTCCGCCTCCCGGAAGACCCGCTCCACAGAGACGAGCTCCTGCCCGGAAAAAGAAAAAGCACGGCAAGGTTTTTAACTTCTTCAAGAAGTTCTTCATGGTCATCGCTACCACCCTGCTGTCTCTCTTCCTGGTCATGATAATCACCGGCACGATCGTGGCTACTGCTCTTACCGTGTACGTTCTCGACTTTATGGAGGACTCCACCAGCATCACGCTCCAGGAGCTTGAGACCGGAAGTGATACCTACCTCTACGGTACTAAGATCAACGAGAACGGCGAGCCCGAGCTCACTGTCCTCAAAAGCATGAAGACCGATGTGCAGCGTATCCCCGTTACTATCGACAGGATCCCTCAGCGCGTCCGCAATGCCTTCGTTTACACCGAGGACGAGCGTTTCTACACCCACGATGGTGTTGACTACAAGCGTACATTCTCGGCGTTCATAAATATGTTCCTGCACATCTACGATACCGAACAGGGTGGTTCTACGATCACTCAGCAGCTCATCAAAAACCTGACAGGCGATAATGAGCATTCTCCTCAGCGTAAGATCCGTGAGATCTTCGCCGCCATGCAGCTGGAGAAGACCTACTCAAAGGACGAGATCCTGGAGGAGTACCTCAACTACATCGGCTTCGGAGGACCTATCAACGGTATCCAGCTGGCAGCTACACGTTATTTTGGTAAGAATGTCGAGGAGCTCACAGTTCCTGAGGCAGCCGTACTGGCCGCTATCCCACAAAGCCCGCAGTATTACGGTCCTATGGTCATGACCGAGGACGAGGACGGCAATGTTATCGTTGACGGTGAGGCTAACAACAAGATCCGTCAGCGCTACGTCCTCTGGCAGCTCTACAAAAACGGCGCTATCACCTACGACGAGTATCAGGAATACCTGAACACTAAGATCCTCTACACCTTCTCTCCTGAGTACAAAAAGCTCCACCCTGAGGTAGACCTCGAGGAAATGGAGCAGGCTCAGCAGGTATACACCTGGGAGGTCGATGCTATGATGTACGAGACCATCGACTTCCTCAAGGAGCAGTTCAACATCGACGGCGATGAGGCCCTCAAGCGTATCAACAAGGGCGGCTACAGGATCTATTCCACCATTGACCCTGTTATGCAGAAGTACGTCGAGGACAAAATGATGGACATCAACAACATGGTGGACGAGAACTTCGTTAAGAAATGGGTCGACATCGATGCTGACGGCGAGGCTGAGGAATACCTGCCCCACATCGCATTCGTTGCCCTTAGATACGACGGCTCAGTCATGGCTCAGGTGGGCAACTGGGGTCCCAAGGTGGGAGCTCTGGGAACGAGCTACGCTGTTACCGAGCCCAGACAGATCGGATCTACCATGAAACCTATCTCCAGCTACGGTCTGGCCTTGGAGGTTGACCACATCCACTGGGGATCGGTCTACACCGATAAGGCTATCATGGAGGTAGACGGAAAGCCCTGGCCTACCAACTACACCGTTGACAGCTCAGTAAGTATCTCAAATGCTCAGCATAACATCTACTACTTCCTCCAGCAGTCATTCAATACAGTTCCTGCTCAGCTTTGTCAGGAGCTCACGCTTCACGAGGTATTCAAGTTCTGCACAGAGAAGCTAGGCATGAAGCTGGATCCTGAGGACGAGGACTGGTCTCCTCTGGCAGTTGGATCCCTTACATGGGGAATCACTCTGGAAAATCTGGTCAACGCCTATATCCCCTACGGAAACAAGGGTACCTACAACGAGGCTCATATCGTTTCCCGTATCGAGGACGCAAACCACAAGGTGCTCTACTCAAATGACGGAAACGCAAGCACTGCTGTTTCTGAGGAGACTGCTTACGTTATGAACAGGCTCCTGAAGAACGTTGTTGAAAACGGTACAGGTACTTCTGCTAAGCTCCAGAACAAGGTGCTCTGCGGTAAGACCGGTACTACAGATAACTGGCAGAATCTCACATTCGTCGGCCTGACAAGAGACTTCGTCAGCGGAGTTACTATCGGCTACGACGTTTATAACGACGCACTGAGCCTTCCTACCAGCCTCAAGGCTGCACAGGTCTGGAAGAATATCATCGGCGAGTACGCTGACACTCAGTTCAGCGATACTCCTGCTGATTTCGACGAGTGCAAGAGCGTTATCTCAGCTCCTATGTGTACTGCTACCGGCTGTATCGCCGGAGAGAATTGCCCCAAGGGCATCATGGGCTACTGGAAGTCCACACTTGCTCCTCCCTGCAACGGCGGACACTGGACTGCTCCCACAACTCAGGAGGGCGACGGCACAGGTGCTGAAACTACAACTCTTGATCCAAGCGCCGGAACTCAGGATCCTAACGCCGGACAGGTAACTCCGGATCCCGGTGTAGTAACTCCTGATCCTGGTGTAGTAACTCCCGATCCTGGAATAACTCCCGATCCCGGAATAACTCCTGATCCTGGAATAACACCGGATCCCGGCATTGTAACTCCTGATCCCGGAGTGACTCCCGACCCTGGCTACGTTGAGCAAGGCGGAGGAGAAGGATACTAAAAAATACGACCCTGCTGTTACAGCGTAGCGGCAGGGTCTGACTATAAGGTGATGAAATGGATAACAGCATTAGGCTCTGCTGCCCCTGCCACTTCGGGCTGGAGAGCGTACTTAAATTCGAGATAAACAAGATCGGCGGAACAGATCTGAAGGTCAGCGACGGCAAGATCAGCTTCTCCGGCGACGAAAATATGATCGCTAGGGCAAATATCTGCCTTGCCACCGCAGAAAGAGTCCTTATCGAGCTTGGTGAGTTCCGGGCAGTGACATTCGAGGAGCTCTTCCAGGGCGTGAAGGCTCTTCCTCTGGAGCGCTTCATCGGCAAGACCGATGCCTTCCCCGTAAAGGGCTACTCGCTGAATTCCGCCCTCCACAGTGTCCCAGACTGCCAGTCTATCATCAAGAAGGCAGCAGTTGAGCGGCTGAAAGGTGTCTACGGCGTAAGCTGGTTTGACGAGAGCGGCCCGGCGGTGCAGATCAAGTTCAGCATCCTCAAGGATCTGGTCTCAGTGTACCTTGACACCAGCGGAGTAGGCCTGCACAAGAGAGGCTATCGGCGCAATTCCAACGCTGCTCCGATCAAGGAGACTCTGGCGGCAGGCATCGTGGATCTGGCCAGAGTTCGGCCTGATACGATGGTCTGCGACCCATTCTGCGGAAGCGGCACGATCCTTATCGAGGCTGCGATGAAGGCTCTTAGGATCCCGCCGGGGATCAACAGGCGCTTTCTTGCGGAAAAGTGGAGCTGCTTCTCTGAAAATATCTGGCATGAGGAGCGTGGCCGGGCTATCGACGGCGTGGACCGCTCCGCAAAATTCCAGGCGATCGGCTTCGACATCGACGACGCAGCCGTTGCACTTAGTCTGGACAACGCCCACAAGGCCGGTATCAAGTCCCGTGTGAAGATCGACCAGGCCGACATCTCTTCCTTCCGCCAGCCTGAGGGCTCGGTGGTGATCTGCAACCCTCCCTACGGCGAGAGGCTGCTTGAGCTCCGTGAGGCGGAGGACATCTACCGCACAATGGGAAGAGTCCTCGGCAAGGGCGGCGACCGTCAGAGCTATGTGATCTCGCCCCATGAGGAGTTCGAGAAATTCTTCGGAACACCGGCCAAAAAGCGCCGCAAGCTCTACAACGGCATGATCAAGTGCCAGCTTTATATGTACTATTGATGGACTTTTTGCTGAAACGCAGGCTGCTCCACCTGCTTTATCCCACTCGGTGTCCGGTGTGCGGCCAGGTGATCCTGCCAAAGGAGCACTTCTGCAAGGACTGCCGTGGAAAGCTGCGGCCCTTCACCGGGGAATTCACCATAGAGGGCGCCGAGGGTTTTATCGGAGCATTTGAGTACGATGAGGAGATCTCGCCGGCTGTCTTTCTGCTGAAAAAAGGTGTATGCGGAAACGGCGCCTACGCTCTGGGAGGAGCTTTGGCTGAGGCTCTCCGTGGAACTCCCGCTGCCCAAAGTCAGGTGATCGTTCCGACACCTCTCCACAAGGAGGATCTCAGGGAGCGTGGCTACAACCAGTCCCTGCTTATCGCCAAGGAGGTGGGCAGGATCCTTGGGATACCGGTTTATCAGGCGGTCACTAAGCCCACGGAGACTCTTCCCCAGAAAACTCTTTCTAAAAACGAGCGGCAGGTCAACCTTTGCGGCGCCTTCACAGTGAGCTGTCCGGAGGCTATCGCAGGAAAACAGGTGCTCCTGGTAGACGACGTATGCACTACCGGAAGCACTTTGGCCGAGCTGTGTCAGGTGCTGAAAAGTGCCGGGGCAAAGGCGGTTTTCTGCGGCGCCTGCTGCAAAACTCCACTTATTGAAAAACGAGGTGAAAATGATGACTGAACACGCTGAAAAGGCCTGCAAGCTCTTTGCTGAGGGACGGAACTGCGCACAGGCCGTATTCACTGCATTCTGCGATGTTACGGGCTTCGACCAGGAGACCGCCCTGCTGATCTCATCCTCATTCGGCGGAGGTATGGGCAGGATGAGAGAGGTCTGCGGAGCCTGCTCGTCCATGTTCATGGTGGCAGGACTGCTCTACGGCTACACCTCCGCCAATGACATTGAGGAGAAAGCCGCTCACTACCGTCGGATCCAGGAGCTTGCCGGGCAGTTCAAGGACGTCCACGAGACGATCATCTGCATAGATCTGCTGAAGGGACTGAAGGTCAACAGAGATCCGGTGCCTGAGCTTCGCACTGAGGCCTATTACAAGGCTCGCCCCTGCATTCGCTTCGTCAAGACTGCCGCAGAGATCCTTGACCGGTATATTGCAGAAAATCCCCCAAAGAATATGCAGCAAAAAGGCTGACGGTCACCCGTCAGCCTTTTTCCCTCTTCCCTTCCTCGCATGAACAGTCAATGCACGGTAATTACGATAGATCGTTACAATGCCTTTGTACGTTGTCGGAGCGTTACGATAAATGGAGAGTCGAACTCCGCTGCGCTCCTACAGTTACCATAGCGTGCAGGTTTTACTTGAAACCGGCAAAAGCACATTCGCCCTGCTCAGCTACACCAAAAACTCACAGCAGCTCTGTAGACCAGTTCAGCTGCTGGATAGTATTGTCAATGAGCCTCAGCTCCTTGGAGAGCCCGTCGATCTCCTTCTGGAGCTTCTCCACATTCACGGTGCTGACCAGCTTTATCTCCGTGGGACGATTGCGGTTGTAGGTCTGGCTCGCATAGCTTGCCAGATCCTTCAGCACCGAGATCCTGATCTTCAGGCAGTCACGGCTTGCGATGAGATCGGTGAGAGACTTTCCCTCTGACTCAGTTTTGCAGTTTGTGAGATTTATCCGCCGGATAAGCTCCTCCAGACGGTCAATATCAGCGGAGAGCTCCTTCGTCAGCCTGGCCGGATCCTCAGCAGGCTTCTCGCCCTCCTGAGTCACCGCATTCTGGCAAAGTCGGTGTTTAAGCTGCTCGATAGAGCGGTTAAGGTCCGAACGCTCCTGTAATGCTTCTGCCAGTTTCATGGAAAATCCTCCTGTTCGTCAAATGATATAGTACCAATCCTCTGCCTGCTGAAAATCCTCCTGAGACAGCGGATGCTTGGGGTCGTAGTTGAAACGGAGCTCCTGATTTTTTATGCTGACCCTAGCTCCGGCAGGGACAGACTTGGTTATGAACACGTTACCGCCGATCACCACGTTCTCGCCTACCACGGTCTCTCCGCCAAGAATGGAGGCTCCGGAGTAGATCGTCACGTTGTCCCGGATCGTGGGGTGGCGCTTTTTATTGCGGAGCTGCTGACCGCCACGGGTGGAAAGAGCTCCCAGGGTAACGCCCTGATAGATCTTGACGTTGTTGCCGATCTCAGTGGTCTCGCCGATAACGATACCGGTGCCGTGGTCGATGAAGAAATACTTGCCGATAGAAGCTCCCGGGTGGATGTCGATACCGGTCAGGCTGTGGGCGTGCTCGGTCATCATTCGGGGTATCAGGGGAACTCCCAGCAGGAACAGCTCATGGGCGATACGGGCAACCATGATGGCGTAAAGTCCCGGGTAGGAGAAAATGATCTCCTCCTTATTGAAAGCAGCCGGATCTCCGTCAAAGGCAGCCTGCACGTCGGTGTCGATGTACTCACGGATCTTAGGGATCCTGTCAAGGAACTCCAGCGCCAGCTCCTCAGCACGGGCACGGGTCTCCTCGGACTCAGCCCCGGCGTAATCGTCGGTGTATTTCAGCACATAGGCGATCTGAGCGATAAGGTTGTAGAGAACGTCCTCCAGCAGCATCGAAATGTGGTTGCGTATGGTGTAGTAGCGGTATGAGCTGTTGCGGAAAACTCCCGGATAGATTATGCTCCGCAGCTTATCCAGCAGGTCGGTCACCGCCTTTTTGTCCGGGTGAGTAAAGGGATTGATCGTGTCTATGTCCCGGCCGTGGCTGTAGTCCTCCATAAGAGACTCCACCAGGCCGTTTATGCGTTTTTCAAGTCTGTGTGCCATAGGCTCCTCCAATCATATCTTTTTGATAGGTCTATGATGTATTATAACATAAATGCAGGATAATTGCAAGTGGCGAATAAAACTCCCTCTGAGCAGTAAGCTCCGCCTCGGATCTTCCCATGAAAAAACAGCGAAAAAGCCTTCCTTATCCCGAGGAAGGCTTTTTGTATAACAAAGGAGGTAAACTGTTTTTCCAAATGGCAGTTGGAATTACTTGATAGCTGCGAATGCGTCGTCCAGAGCTTCGATCAGGTCGTTGACGTTCTCTGTTCCAATGGAAACACGAACTGTGTTGGGCTTGATACCCTGATCCAGGAGCTCCTCTTCAGTAAGCTGTGAGTGAGTTGTAGAGGCAGGATGGATAACCAGTGACTTAACGTCAGCAACGTTGGCCAGAAGCGAGAAAATAGCCAGATTGTCAATGAACTTCTTGGCATCGGCCTCAGTTCCCTTCACCTCGAATGTGAAGATCGAGCCGCCGCCGTTGGGGAAATACTTCTTGTAGATCTCGTGGCTGGGCTCAGTTTCCAGAGAGGGGTGATGAACAGCCTCTACCTGGGGGTGCTTGCTGAGGTAGTCAACGATCTTCAGGGCGTTCTCCACATGACGCTCCACACGAAGTGAGAGTGTCTCAAGGCCCTGGAGGAAGATGAATGCGTGGAAGGGAGACAGAGTTGCACCAGTGTCTCTCAGCAGGATAGCACGGATGTAGGTCACGAAGGCAACAGGGCCAACAGCGTCTGCGAAGCTGATACCGTGGTATGAGGGATTGGGCTCAGAGATCCAGGGATACTTGCCGGACTTCTTCCAGTCATAGCTGCCGCCCTCAACGATCACGCCGCCGATAGCTGTACCGTGGCCGCCGATGAACTTTGTTGCGCTGTGAACAACGATGTCTGCGCCGTACTCAAGAGGTCTTACAAGGAAGGGAGTAGCAAAGGTGCTGTCCACTACCAGCGGGATACCGTGGGCGTGAGCGATCTTTGCGATGGCCTCGATGTCGGCAACGTTTGAGTTAGGATTGCCCAGAGTCTCGATGAAGATCGCCTTAGTATTCTCGTTGATGGCCTTGTCGAAAGCGCCCTCCTCATAGGGGTCAACAAATGTAGTTGTAATGCCGTAGCGTGGCAGAGTGTGAGCAAGAAGGTTGTATGTACCGCCGTAGAGTGTCTTTGAGGCAACGATGTTCTCGCCGGCATTTGCCAGAGCCTGGATCGTGTAGCTGATAGCAGCTGCGCCTGATGCCAGTGCAAGAGCTCCTGTGCCGCCCTCAAGAGCAGCGATCCTCTTCTCGAAAACGTCCTGAGTGGAGTTTGTAAGACGGCCGTAGATGTTGCCGGCGTCTCTCAGGCCGAAACGGTCTGCGGCGTGCTGTGAGTCACGGAAAACGTAGGATGTAGTTGCGTAGATCGGAACTGCTCTTGCGTCACTAACGGGGTCGGGCTTTTCCTGGCCAACGTGAAGCTGAAGTGTTTCAAAACGGTAATTCTTAGACATGATAAATTCCTCCAAATATATAATAGTTTAGGTTTTTGTTTTTGACAGCGTGCTGGGCTCACATTCGCCCGGTACTCGAAGAGATATGGCGAACGAGGAGCTGAGTACATCGGCAACATCGTTTTTTCATTGCCGCACCTCCTTAACATTTCCTATAGGTTTACTATGGTTATATTATAGCACGTCAATTCCTACTTGTCAAATCGGAATTATCTATCACGCCTTATAGCCTCAGCCTATAACTCGCAAAAAAGCCATAGGAAGAGGCTCTCCCTATGGCTTTCGCTTATTTTCAGTTGTTTTTAGCCCGCAATTCGGCCACCTTTGCCTTCAAAGCCTCATATCCGGCCTCAAAGTCGCTGATGTCCGCCACAGTCTTCTCCATGGGACAGGTGTCCTTGCCCTGGCGGTCGATGATGCGCTCAGTGAGAGTTCCCCAGGTACAGGGGACCCCGTGGGACTGGAGGAAGCCCCTTCCGGCGGTGGACATTGTCTCGCCGTGGACGCAGACCACTCCGGCCTTCACAAAGAGCATTGCCGCAGCCTTTCCCACGATAAGATCTGCGCAGGAGAAGCCTTTCAGATCCCTGCCCTCAGCTATGAGCTTCATCATGGGAGAGATCCCTCGGCCATCGTCGGTGATGACCTCATCCCCTCTGCAAAGGCAGATCGAATGCCCCGGGAGGAGCTGTTTTGCCCGAATCATGTCAGTCATTAGCCTTGTCCTTTATGAGCAGGCTCCGAAGAGCGATGATGATCAGCGGAACAATAACTGCCTGAACTGCAAGTCCGACAAAACCGGTCTTGATCTGCTGCCAGATCATAGCCGTGGTGAACTGTGTGTGGCTCTCGGTAAGAGCGATAAGTCCCAGAAAAGCGGCTCTTCCGGCGATCTGTGCCAGGATCACTGCCGGGAAAGCCCAGAGGCCGTTTGCTGAGATCTTCTTAGTGAAAAGTCCCGAGATCACGGCAAAAACTGCCAACTCAGCCGCCATGAAGGGCAGGCGTGCTGCCATTGGCATGGGCGAGCCCATTGCAGAGGTGATCAGAAAGCTGCACAGAGGCGAGAGTATTCCAACTGCCAGACCCCAGGGAGCTCCCAAAAGGCAGCCGCCGATGAGCACCGGCAGGTACATGGGCAGCCACTTGACTCCGCCGGGCTGTCCAAGAGCCAGGTGCACCAGCTGCGGAAGGATCACTGCCATAGCGATGATCCCGGCTGAAACCAGCGATTTATAGGCGATCTTCCGGCCGGAAGACACATTTCTCAAAGTTAAAGCGTTTTCAAACATATTTTTCCTCCTTAGTGTTCAAAGGCTTCTGCCACCTTGACCAGCAGCTCCCTGATGGGAAGGTGCTGGGGACAGATCTCCTCGCATTGGCCGCACTGAATGCAGTCCGAGGCCTTTCCGCCGTGACGTGCAACAGTTTCGTAGTACATATGTGGATTCCAGTCGTGGGTCAATTCCTTGGTGTTCATGCAGGAGAAAAGATCCGGTATCGAGATCTCCATGGGGCAGCCCTCAACGCAGTAGCGGCAGGCTGTACAAGGGATCAGATCCTTGGAGTGGAGCACATCCACCACCTTGTGAACAGCCTCCAGCTCCTCCTGGCTCAGCGGCTGGAAGTCCTTCATGTAGCTGATGTTGTCCTCGAGCTGCTGGATGCTGCTCATTCCGGAGAGAATGCTGACCATTCCCTCAAAGCCGGCAGCAAAACGAATAGCGTAGCTGGCCACGGATCCGCCCTCCAGCTTCTCCAAGATACTCTTTGCAGCAGCAGGCATATTCACCAGATTTCCGCCCTTTACCGGCTCCATTACCAGAACGGGCTTGCCGTGCTTTCGACAGACCTCATAGACCTTTCGGCTCTGGACAGCGGGATCGTCGTAGTCCAGGTAGTTGAACTGGATCTGGACGATCTCCACCTGAGGATAGTCCGTCAGGATCTGATCCAGCACCTCAGCCGTATCGTGGAAGGAAAGTCCGACGTGGCGGATCTTGCCCTCAGCCTTCAGCTGGAAGGCAGTTTCATAAGCATTGCAGCGTTTGAATTTCTTGTAATTCTCAGCGTTCTGAGCGTGCATGAGATAGAAATCGAAGTAGTCCACTCCGCACCACTCAAGCTGGTTTTGGAAGAAGGGCCTGATGTCCTCCTCCTTTTCAAAATAGTTTTCAGTGAGCTTGTTTGTCAGCAGGAAGCTCTCCCTGGGATAGCGGCTGGTAAGACATGACCTGATCGCAGTTTCGCTCTGGCCGCCTATATAGCCGTGAGCAGTATCGAAGTAGTTGAAGCCCTCCTCGATGAAGCGGTCGATCATTTTGCAAAACTGCGGCTCGTCGACCTTTCCGTTCACCATGGGGAGCCTCATACAGCCAAATCCCAGCTTCTTCTTGACCTTATCCATGATACACCTCCATAAAAATACTATTATATAGTAATTATAGCACACTTCCGGTCTTCAATCAATCTGTATTTTTAACGAATATCATTAGAGAAACTTATTTACCTTGACAAAAAACGGCAGCTCGCCGGCTGCCTGTTTTTCGCTATCTGCGTTTTGGACGAAGCTCCTGGAAGAGCAGTCCGCATTTATTGCAGTACCACACCAGTCTGCCGGAGCGGTACATGGGCAGAGTGATGGTCACTGGCCACTCAGGGTACTGCTTGAACATCATCAGGCTGCTGTCTGTGACATAGGCCACGAAGGAGATGAAGTGTTCCTTGGTCATTTCGTGGGCGGAGGTGATGTACCACTCGCCGCCTATGTCCTCAACTTGCAGCTGCTCATTTTTCTCGGCCTTTCGGGGTGTCTGCTGAGTGAGGGGACTTCCGCAGCAGGAGATCTGGGCCTCAGATGTGGAGGTCACCATGTTCCCGCACTCCTTGCAAACATAAAAATCGAGTTTCTTCATATCGCCTTTCTCCTTTTCGTTTTTGCAGATCTGGCCGCTGAGCAGCACCTGAACATCGGTGCCTAGGGCTCTCGCCAGCTCGGTCAGCAGCGAAATATCCGGGCAGCCGATCCCTCGCTCCCATTTTGAAACAGCCTTGTCGCTGACGGAGATCTGCTCCGCAAGCTGTTTTTGTGTCAGCTCCCTTTCAGTGCGCAGCCGCCTGATCAGCTCACCAGTTTTGACTTGATCCATACGATCGCCTCCTTTACTATTATTATAAGGGGATCTGTACTTCCCGTCAATCGACTCTCCGTAGAGTCGGCTGATTTAGCAAAGAATGCAAATTATCCACCGCAGGCCGCAATAATTGGCTTGCAAAAACTGTACAATGTGAATATAATTTAGTTAACCCGAACAATTTTGGCAGCAATATTGTACTAAAGCAACAGAAAGGAGCCCTCTTAATGAACAAACACTCCAAGCTCATGAGCTGCATTTTTGCAGCCTCTCTTGCGGCAAGCTCGGCAGCCTACAGCTGTCCCCTATCCGCAAATTCCGCAGACAGCTACATCTCCTGCGACTTTGATTCCGGCACAAGCAACTGGACCGGAAGAGGCACAGCTTTGGTATCAGTTGACTCTGGCAGCTACTACGCCGGCGGAGGCTCCCTCCTGGTGGCCGGACGCACCGATAACTGGCACGGCGCCTCTATCACCCTGCCCTCAGACCAGTTCAAGGCAGGCCAGAGCTACAGCTTCAGTGCCGCAGTTCTCCAGAAAGATCAGGGGTCACAGAAGATCAAAATGAGCCTGCAATATAATGCTAACGGCCGTGAGATCTACAGCGAGATCGCCCTGATAACCGCTGAGAGCGGCGTCTGGACAGATATCTCAAACACCGATTATACCATTCCCGAGGGTGCCGAAAACCTGATGCTTTACCTGGAAATGCCCGAAAAAGCCAGCGATTTCCAGATAGACAGCTTTACCGCTGCACCAAGCGGTACCCCCTCCCCCATTTCCACCGGCAGCGGAGTTGTGGACGGCCAGGGAAAACAGGTCTCCTCTGCCATTCCCGGAGACTTCACCGGCGACGGCAAGCTCACCGTTTTCGACCTGATCCTTGCCCGACAGGCCATGGTGGACCGTTTCAGCGGCAGCTCAAAGCCTGACCTCAGCGTTTCCGACATCGACGGCGATGGTGATCTCGCCATGAATGGCGTTGTGCTCCTGGCAAAATTCCTTCAGCGCCAGATCACCGAATTCCCAGAAAAGCCCGTCCAGACCACTGCCCCGGTAACTACCGCACCGGAGCCCACCACCACTACTCCCATTATCTCAGGAGATTTTATGGCTCAGATCGCAAATGATATGCAGATCAGCGCTCCCACCGGCTTCACTCAGCAGCGCCCCGGCGTTGATTACGGAACTATGGAGCACAAGACCTATTACTCCAAGGACGGCGGCATGAACAAGAATATCAATATCCTTCTGCCTGCCGGATACAACACCAATGAGAAGTACCCCGTGCTTTACGTTCTTCACGGAATTTTCGGCGACGAGAGCTCTATGCCCGGCATGGGCGTCCCCACAATGGTGGGAAATCTCATCGCTGACGGCAAGGCTGAAAAGATGATCGTGGTCTTCCCGGCCATGTTCACAGGCCCCGGCTCTCCCGGATTTACTTCGGAAGCCGCCCGCAAGTACGACCTGATCCGTGAGGACATCGAAAACAGCATCATGCCTTTCCTGGAGGAGAATTACTCCGTGAAGACCGGCCGTGAGAACACCGCTATCACCGGCTTCTCCATGGGCGGACGTGAGGCTCTCTACACCGGAGTTACCCGTTCAGAGATCTACGGCTATGTTGGCGGAGCCTGCCCTGCGCCGGGAATTTTCGCCACTAAGGATGACTTCATGACCCATGAGGGCTGTTTGACAGAAGGCCAGTTCAAGCCCTCCACAGCTCCCTATATGCTGCTGATCTCGGCTGCTGCTCACGACGGCACTGTTGGAGATCACCCTCAGACCTACCACGATGCCCTGACCCAAAACGGTGTGGATCACCTTTGGCAGAGCATTCCCCAGGGCGACCACGGAAGTGCTACTGTGGATCCCCATATGTACAACTTCCTCAGATATGTTTTCAAGGCAACATAAGGAAAAGGCGGCAAAAATTGCCGCCTTTTATCATGCCGGTACAGCCTGATCCGCCGAAGGATCGGGCTTTTTTCTTTTGTCACGAAGCAGAAGTATGAAGCTGATCGTTCCCACCATGACCTGAGGGATCACCAGCAAAAGGATACCCGCTTGCAGCTCAGTAGCCTTGCTTCCGACCTCCTCCGAAACACCGCTCACAACATGACGGAAGATGAACTCATACAGAGAGATGTCCTCGATAACGTGCATGAGAGTTGCCGGGAATACCGAGTCAGTCTTTTTGGTCAGCCGCATTGCAGAGGCATTGACGAAAATACAGCTCACGCACATCAGCACAACGCTGAGGAAAGGCCGTCCGCTGCCGAAATTATAGCCATTAGCCACAAGTATGCCGTGCCAAAGTCCCCATATAGCTCCGCCGAAAACTACAGCTCCCACTGTGCCGGTGAGAGTCTCCAGCTTCTGGTTGAGATAGGCTCGCCAGCCGAATTCCTCGCCGAAGCAGCAGAAAACATAGTAGGGCACAAAGGCCACATAGTTCATCATCAGCTCTGTGAAGGACTCAGAGAACGTGGTCTTCCTCAGACCCTCGAACTGCCAGTTTCCGTGGACGAGATCCACGATCAAAGCAGAGATCAAAAACCAGATCACCGGGATCAGAGCTCCCATGATGTAAAAGCGGAGATTTCCGGTGAGATTCAGACGGAGCTTACAGTCGTCCCAGCCCTCCTTGGTGATCAGCCTTGTGAGGATATTGCCAAGCATAGGCGCAAACATGGACAAGGTAACTACCACCGCCATGGGGCTTTCCATCCATTTTTCATAGCCGAAAACAGCTAAACAAATGATCTGAGGGATCATAGCCAGTCCAAAGGCCAGGAGCAGAAACACTCCTAAGCGGATCAGTGTCTGTTTTTTACTAGTCATAATTCCAGGCTCCCTTCATGAAGATCTTGCAGGAGATCTTGTAGGAAAGATAGAAGGCTCCCAGGGAAACTATGGGCTGAAGAGCTATAGCGTACCTCACGATCATCCCCTTTGCCATGGGAACTCCGCCAGTCATGGCCTCAATGATCTGTTCGCCGTAAAACGAGAAGATCATCAGTGCCGCAAATGCCAGGATCATCATTCCGCTGCACTTTACAAGGCTGGCGACCTTCACTCCGAAGCGTATGATCAGCGGGATCTCAATTGCTCTCATCAAAAGCTGGAAGTAGAACAGCATAATGATGATCCCTCCAAAGCCAAGCCACATCGTATCATAGGCAGCACAGATCATTGCCATGACGTAGTCGCCCAGCTGGAAGGAGAACATGGTCAGCATGACCAGTGCCAGCGTCAGCTCGTACTTCACCCGAATGCTGCCCTTGATGCCCTCCGGAGAAGCAGCCGCCCACATCACCCAGGACTTCCTTGCATCGGCGTTGAAAACCGTTCCTTGCATGAGAGCAGCACAGACCAGTCCCATGACGATGAAGCAGATCCACATCCCTACGCCCTGTTCATCCCTTATGCCCTCCATGAACGGTATTTTGCGGAGGTTGCCGTTTGCGTCAGGGATCCCCACATATTTCAGAAACCAAGAGCCTCCTGCGAAGGCGATGAGACCGGGCGCAATGGCCATGAGCACGATGATAGGCCAGTTCTGCTTCAGTTCCTTATACGCAAGGCCTTTCATTACGCCTCTCTCCTCTCATAAGAACGTGCATAGACAAATAAGAACAGAGCGGAGACTGCGCAGAGGATAGCTGCACAGATCAGGAAAAACCATCCCGAATAAAGGGTATCCACGATCCTCTCTAATAGCTTCTTGGTGGCGATCGACTCATCGAATGAAGGGATATACTTTGCGACAGTTCCCAGCAACGCGATCATTGCAACGTTTGCGATAACGATGTATTTTTTCAGCTGCTTCTTGTCACGGGTAAGCATCACTATTACGCCTAGGCCAGCGTCGATAAGGAGCCCGACAGCTCCGCTGAGCATCCACACCGACACATAAGGCAGAAGAATGTTTACCCCAAAGTTCGCATTTATCACAATAGTAACGACAGATCCCAAAACCATGAATACCAGAGATGAGATAAGGCGCATGAGCAGCTCAGCCAAAGCTCTCTGCTTGCTTGTGACCGGGTAGGCTGCGACTGCCCTTGCCCAGCCGGAATTCACGTCCTTTTTGTAGTTCCCCCCGTCACGGGTCACGAACAGAGCTCCCAAAACAGGGATCACCAGAGATACGAGAGTAAATCCAAGGCGTGCTTCTCCGGGGGCGACTCCCTCGTCCACATTTGGCAGGATCAGCCCCACCAGCACAGTTGTGATCAGAAGAGCGAAAAACAATATGCAGAAGCCATAGTAAGCCCTGGAGAGCTTCATTTCTCGGTAAATAAGTGACTTGTACAGTTTCATTATGACCACTCCTTTGCATCTCTGTGAACATAGTAAAGCATGATGTCGTCCAGCGTGGCCGGGTCGATCACGCAGTCTCTGTACTTGAAGGCCGCATCCTCACGGTCATTGACCATGACCTCGGCGCCGAAATTATTGGTGCGGATGCTGACCACGTCCTCAGGATCAAGCTCAGCCAGCTTCTCCTTATCGCATTTCAGGATACCGTGGCTTTCCACGATCTCATCCTTAGAGCCGGTGAGGAGGATCCTGCCCTTGTCGATGAAGGTCACCATGTCGGCGATCTTTTCCAGGTCACTGGTGATATGGGAGGACATAAGGACAGAGCGCTCGCCGTTTTGCAGGTACTCCATGAAGATGTGGAGGATCTCGTCCCTGACCACAGGATCAAGGCCGGTGGTGGCCTCATCCATTACCAGAAGCTCAGCATTGTGGGAAAGAGCACAGGCGATCTGGAGCTTCATTTTCATTCCCTTGGAGAACTTCCCTATCTTCTTTTTCTCAGGGAGCTGGAAGCGCTGAAGGTAGCTCCTGAACTCATTTCGGTCCCAATCCGGGTACATTCCCTCGAAGATCAGCGACATATCCTTGGCATTCAGCGAATCATGGAAAGGCATCTCGTCAAAGACCACTGCTATGCGCTTTTTGATCTCGTACTCGTCCTTGACGTGATCCAGTCCCAGCAGCTTTATCTCGCCGCTGTCGATGTTGGTGATGTGCAGAAGGCTGCGGATCGTGGTGGTCTTTCCGGCACCGTTTTGGCCGATAAATCCCATGATACAGCCCTTTGGAATCTGGAAGCTGATGTTGTCCAGCATGAAGCCGTCATAGCGCTTGGTCACGCCGTTTATCTCAATCGAATTCTGGTATGCGGTCATGTTATTCCCCTCCGTTAACAAGGTCAAGTAATTCGTGGAGCTCGTCCATGGTGAGGCCAGCTTTTCGGGCAGTTTCCCCCGCCTCCATGAGCAGGGACTCGATGCGTTTGATCTGCTCCTCACGGTAGATCTCCAGGTTTTGTGCCTTTACGAAGGATCCCTTTCCCGTGTAAGACTCGATAAATCCGTCACGTTCAAGCTCCTCATAGGCACGCTTAGTGGTCATGAAGCTGATACGGAGCTCAGTTGCGAGAACTCGCATAGAGGGCAGAGCCTGGCCCTCCCTGAGCTTTCCTTCCAGGATCATGGTCTTGATCTGGCCAGCGATCTGCAAATAGATCGGCTCGCCTGAAGAATTGCTGATATTGATATTCATTTAGTGTACACTCCTTGTGGTTATAGGACTATTGAGCACCTTCCGGACAGTGCAGCAAAGTCTAAATTGTATAACTACTATGTATACAATTATAGCAGCAGTGTTACACTTTGTCAAGGGGTATTTTGAATTTTTTTCAAAAAAAGGAAAGATCCCCGCTGTCACGCCGTTTTTCAGCGCAATAGCGGGGATCTCATATTATTTCACAGTTCAGGAGCCTGCCACGATCTGTTTGAGGAGGATCATGTCAAACACATTTGGAACTGTATCAGAGAGGACATCAGCTGCATAGGCCTGTTCGCCGGTGATCTGAGTTTTTGCAAGAAGGTAGCTCTGCATCACCACGGCATCGGCAATATTCACGTCGCCGTCAAGGTTAACATCGCCCTTTCTGCCAAGAGTGGAGGCCGGCTGGGTCTCCAAGGGCTTTATGAGGATGTAGCGGATGTTGATAGCCTTGTCATCGGAGCGCAGGTTTACAGTAAGCTCGCCGTCAGTTACGGTGGCTGTGCCGCTTACAGCAGTTCGGTCGGTGGGAGCGTTCTTCACAAGCACGCTCTCCCCTGCCTTGCCAAGGTTAGCGTAGGCGGTGGGGTTTTTGGAGCAGCCCCATGGGTCACAGAAGCACATCTCAACTGAATATGTGCCGTTGGGCAGCTCGAATGCGTAGTCGATGTGGCGGTCAATGTTGTTCTCATACTGATTTTTTGTGTAGCGGAAGCTGTAGGACTTGTCGGCTCCGTCAGCAGTATTTGCCTCATCGCACCAGGTGTTTGCGGTGTACAGACCCTTGCTCTTGGAGGAGCCGTTGTACTTGTCGGTGGCATCGTCGATCAGTCCCCACATACGTCCGGTGACCTCATCGGGACCGTAGAGCTGCTCGGTGACGCTGTTGTACATACCAAGGCGGTCTCTGCCGGTGATAGTGTCGGAATTATGGTCGCCGCAGTCCACATAGTAGGCGATCTCGTCGGTGAACTCATAGGCAGGAGTTACAGCCTCCATGTAGATGAAGTCGCAGACCTTTGCGGACTCCTCATCGCCTTCATTGGAGGAGAATGTCACGTCAAGAACGCTGTAGTCAGTTCCGTCAGCATTAACGCTGTAGGTGCAGCGGTCACGAACGTCCTGGGGGATCGTGATGATCCTTTCGTAAACATCTTCGCTGCCGGAGTAGTCAAGAGTCTCCGCAAGCAAAACTGCATCTCCCACTCTTACCCGAAGAGACTTGCCGTTGTCGGACTTTCTCAGGGTGATGCGAAGTCTCTGCATGGAAGCGCTCTCGTCAACTGCCATTCTGTATGTGATCCAGCCGCCGTTCTTAACATAGCGGTAGGTGCTGTCGTTTGTGATACCCACTGAGTTGCTCTCCACCATAGCGTGAAGGTTGTCACTCTCGTACTGGCCGTAGCCCGGCTGAACAGTGTCAGTCACGCTGGTCTTTGCACGGGGCAGGCGCTCCTCGATGACTGTGCCATTGGGAACGAACTTCCAGTAAATACCGTAGCGCTGCTGATACTGCTTATAATGGGGAGTAAAGGTCAGGCTGATGTCGGTGTCCTTCATGGTGAACTTCATAGTGCCCGGCTCACGGACAAGGTGCTCGTCGATCTGAGCCATGAACGAAGCCACAGACTGACCCTCCTTGCTGATCTTGAAGGTCTCGCTGCCCTCCACCTTATCCTTGGGGATAGTTACCCACATTCCGGTGCTGCTGGTGGTCATATCCTGCTTGCCAAGCTCGGCACTGAGCACCAGCGGGCCGTACTTGAAGCCGTAAACATCGGGAGCATCAGGCAGGGAATATGCCCTCACCTTGGAGGGGATAGTCAGCTCGATCACATCTCCGCTGGCAAAGTCTCCGGAAACATCTGCGTAGCCGTTGACAGTCTTGTAGCTGTACTTGCTGCCGTTGACGGAAACTCCCATTGAGCCGTCGATCCAGTCAGGGATGCGGAATCGCAGATCCATTGCAGCGCTGCCGTCGATGGTGAACTTTACAGATGCGCCCTCGGGGATAGAGCTGTCCTGAGTGATCTTCACGCCCTTCTCCTCCCAATCAAGGATCGAGCTCTGGTAGAAGTTGACGTAGAGGGTGTTGTCCTCGTGCATATAAATGGTGTCGCCCAGCTTGGTGAAGCTCTCCATGCCGCTTCCTGTGCAGCACCAGAACTTGTCCCAGCGAGTGCTGTAGACCTTGAAATAACCTGTGGACATGGGCTGGAAATAGGTGGTCATGCCGGTCTCCGGGTTTTGCGAGGACAGGATCGAGTTGTAGTAAGTGTTCTCGTAGAAATCCATATACTTGCTGTCGTGAGTGATCTTGAACAGCTCACGGGACAGCTTCAGCATATTGTAGGAGTTGCAGGTCTCGCAGTTGCAGTTGGTGCGCTCCGCATCAAGGATATCGTCCTTGCCGAAGTGCTCCCACTCGCTGTTTCCGCCGGTGATGTAGGTGTGGTGAGTAGTAACGATGTCCCAGAAGGTCTCGGCGTATTTGAGGTAGGCGGAAGCGTCGATCTGCTGGCCGTTTACTGTCTTTCCATCCAGCACAGTGTAGCGCTTGAGGGCGCCGATGAATTTCGGGATAGTGGTGTTAGCATGGCGGCCGTCAAGAACGTTCCTTCCGGCCTTGTTCACCAGCTCAAACAGATCCACCTGGTCGAATTTATGGGCAGCCTCAGCGTGGGAGTCCTTGCCGGTAATGGCGTAAAGGTCGTACATACAGTCGTTCATTCCGCCGTACTCAATCGAAAGAACTGTTCGCTGAGTCTGGTCGCTCCACCTGCTAACTCTGTTGTATACCCAGTCGCCCAGAGCTGAGCCCACGTCCTTTGCGGGATCGTAGCCCGTTGCCTTGTACACGTCCACCAAGCCTGCGATCAGCTTGTGCATGGTGTACCAGGGCACCCAAGCGTCGTCGAAGATGTTGGCCTTGCCCTGCTCGACCTGGTCAAACTGACGCTCAACGTTGCCGCTGGAGTGTTTAGGAGCTGCCCACAGAAATCCAGGCTTGCCCTTGGAATTCTGCTGGCAGATCTTCATGTTGTCGATGAGGGTCTTGATCCGGGTGTAGACTGCATTTCTCTGGTCGGCGGTGATATTCGGGCTTTGATAAGCCTGAGCAAGAGCTGTCAGGTAATGTCCCACGCAGTGTCCGGCGATGTTGGTGTTCTCCCAGCCGCCGTAGCGAGTAGCGCCGTTGGTGCTGAGACCTGCGTTGTCCCGGAAGCCTGCAAGGAGCTTCTCGGTGTCGAAGGAAAGAAGGTAGTCCATTTCCTTGTCGAGTGCGTTGGTGCAGTAGCCGTCTGTCATGGTCACGTCGGATATCGAGAAGTCCAGGATATCGGCCTCCTTTGCGGAAGTTTTCGCCGGGATAAAGCTGCTCATTCCAAGAGCAACTGTCGCTGCCGAACAGGCAGAGACTACTTTTTTCAGAAAGTTCTTAGCCATAAGGATCCCCCTTTTTCTTTTCAGCAGCAAAACAACTGCTGATTTAATCATACATTTTTATTGGTGGTAAGAAAATAGCTTTTCTTATCAAAAAACTGACTTTTCATACCATTTGCTGGCGGATCGCTCCGCCAGCAAATGCACAAATAATTTCCCAGTTAAATGATATCAAGTATTCACAGATCATTCAACTCATTTTCTACAGAAAAGGTGCAAAAAATGACACTCGAACAAAAGCAGTCGCACGATTATGCTATAACAAGCCGATTTTTAGCAAGATAATGCCATTGCCGGAGGGAGATCTTAGGATCCGCTGAAAAAAAGAACTGCTCCCATTTCTGGGAACAGCCCTGTAGTGTTCTGATGAAGCAGATTATTGGTCTATTATAACGTCCTCGGTGGTTTCGACTCCTGAAAAACCACTTCCTGTTATAACATCAGGCGTGTCAAAGATAATGATCTCGATCTCTGGTGCAATGTATTCTCTCATTGTTTAGTTCCTCCATTTAGCCCTGACAAACCTGGTCATAGGTCTTGTCGAAAATTTCAGTGTAGTATGTCACAAGCTGACCATCCCAATCCTTCAGGATCATGTAGCCTCGCAGATAAACTTTCAGGTCAGTGTGGTCGCCGATATTCAGCGTATAGGCGTAGTAGCCCTGATTTGTATTGACGCCGGACTGGCTCATGTGTACCTTTTCCTTCAGCTCAGTGGAGCCTTCATCATCGGTAAATCTGATCAGCTGGTCCCTTGTCTCAGGATCTGCATCCGCAAACAGCAGCTTGCTGGTGCCGTAGAGGATACCGTTTGAAACCACGGTATATCCGTCAGGAACAGATCTTGTGACCTCATAGGTGATCCTGTTTTGCGCTGCATTTACAGAAGTTATAACGATCGCCGGCTTATCAAGCACCTCTTCCTTGCTGTCAACGTAGACCGCCTCAATGTCGGTGTCGCAGACTACTCTGAAGGTGTAGCTCTGTCTGCTGCTGAGGAAGCTGTTCTCATCGTCTGCAAGTCTCCAGTGTGAGAAGAACTTGCCCTCCACCTCTTCGGCGGTAACTGTGCAGTGCGCCTTGTCGGTGTAGATGTAGCAGCTGGTATAGTCGTTGACAGTGCAGTACACTGTGTACTTCTTGTAGATGCTCCAGGGCCTTGTGATAGTGCCCTTGTAAGCACCGATACCTGTAACGACCACAGAATAGTCGCCGGACTCAGAAGCTTTATTTCCGGAAACAATGTAGTCAACGCCCTCTGTCAGCTTAACGCCGTTCAGTTTAACAGAAGCGATAGTGAGCGTCTGCTCCTGACCGTTGTACTCGAAGGAGGTATTCCCAATATTCAGCCTTGCATTTTCGATGCTTGTGCGTTCAAGAGCAGGGATCTCCGACTGAACAGTGTCAGTATAGGTCTCGCCGTCTACCTTAACAACAGCTGTATGCTCCATGATACCAGGATCATCGTAGGTGGGCTCTAACGCAACGTTTGATGTGACCGCTGCTGTGTAGGAATGAGTATCGCCGCACTTGCTGCAAACCAGCTTCGCTACGCAAGAGGAATTATCCTCAGCCCATTCCCACTGAGCCTGATAATATAAAGCACCGTCACTGCCTGTAAAGGGGACACGATTATTAACTGCATACTCCCAAGTTATGCTGCTGCTCTCGCCATGGATCATAACGTCTTTATCACATATATAATAATCGTATGCTTTTTCCAGATCACCCTCAATATACAGATCCGTCAAGCTGCTGCAATCGCAGAACGCATCTATTCCAATATCAGTCACGGACTCAGGGATTGTAACTGTCTTAATGTCCGAACAGCCTTCAAAGGCGTAATCGTCGATGCATCTTACGGGCACACCGTAAATGCTCTCCGGGATGACCAGATCCTCGGGGATCTCCTTGTTGTGTCCGCTTATCACCGCATACCTTGAGCCGTCGATGTCGTCAGTCAAATAGTATTCCAGATACTCAGGACAGCTGTAATTCGTTCCGTCAAGGTCGTAGAAGTCGATGTGGTTTTCTGCTGCAAATCTGCTTGCTGCGCTGTCCAGCGGAGCATGGATCTGACCGATATTTACAGGACTGTCTCCACCAGAGATCTCGCACTGGCTGTTATAAATTGTCAGCTTACCAACCGTAGTTCCGCTGATGCTCAAATACTCAACGCTCTCAGGAGCTATGATCTCATCGAAGGTGCCTTTGCAAGATATGCTTACCTCAGCCACTGGCAGTCCATACATTGACTCAGGGATCGTTAAGGTCGTCTGATCCAGCTGGACGTCGTAAGGGATCTCCATTCTGACATAGTCGCTGTTTGCATAAAATCTTGTTCCCTCAGGGATCTGGGGCTGGTTTTCAGCAGTGATGTCAAAGAATGGCAAATTTCTGCTCTCAGCGTAGGTCATTGCGGAAGAATTGAGATATCCCACTATCTCCTGCACAGTGCTTTGGCTGTAGCTGTCAGGGAATTGGCAGTCCATAGCAGCAACAGTCAGCTTTTTCAAATTGCTGTTCTGCTCCAGTGCTTCCCCAATGATCTCTCTTACCGGCACATTATTGATCATTGCAGGGATCTCTACCTCTTCGGCTGAGCCTATACCGGTCACTCTGATACCAGGCTCCACAAAATGATCATGTCCAAATTCAAATGAACCTGAGAATGTATAGGGCTCAGGGAACAGCTCATAGGTAAAGCCTTCGGGTGCAGGGTCATTCTCGTCAAGGATAGCATTGAACCAGATATCGTGCTCCTTAGCATAGTCATATGCTGTGCTCATGTAATATCCGGTTATGGTCTGAGCTCTCAGCTCCCCCAATATTTCTGTCTTAGGGTCAAGTATGGTGATATTCGGTACAGACGCACCTCCTATTCTCTCGATCCCCTTGGGCAGGATAAGCTCTTCTATGCTGCTCTCAGAATTTGAGTCATAGTATTCATAGTATTCTCTTATCGTCTCAGGAACAACGACCTTGCTTACGTTCTTCATGCCGTAAAACGCATTATCACCAATCATGACAAGGTCAGCTTCTTCTGTGAAATAATACGGCACCTTCTCAGGGATGACCAGATCATAGCAGTCAGGATCAACTGCCAGGAGCTTGGCCTCATATCTTCTTTTTTGATCACCGTATGAAGTAGCGGAAGTTCCTTCTCCTGAATAGTCGGAGCCGCTTCCTTCTTGGTCATCTCTAACTTCGTGTACGACCACGCTGTAATATGTAGGCGCACCGCTTACCTCAACAAAGGTCAGTCCGTGAGAAATGGCATACTCCTCCACCTCACCGCCGGCTACACCATGGATCTCTGCGAGCTGTTCGCAATCCGAGAACAGTCCCTCAGGGATACTTGTGACTGAGCCGGGTATAGTAACAGAGCGCAGCTTGGTACAGCCTCTGAACGCATCAGCTGAGATCTCAGTGATCTTGGTCTTCTGATCAGAGCCATAGTATTCGTTACGCCCATAGCTTTCTGGAATAAACACGTCAACGGCGTTCATATCGCACCTTGTCACTGTGCCGTCAGACACGTCCAGATAAGATGGGATCTCATTAGGCAAAGGCAGCTCCGTGAACTTAAGGTCGTGCTCAGCGGCGTAGGCCTCAGCTGTGCTCCCACGATAGCCTTTGATCTCCTCCAGAGCAAGGCATTCCTCCAGATAACAACCCTCTACGTCGATATTTGAGCTGAGGAAGGTTATAGACTTCAGCGCATTACAGCAGCTGAGATCAACTCTGGTTATCTTGGTGCCCTTGATGTACTCCGGGATAGTTGCATGAACAATGTCAAAGGAGCTGTATCTGACACTTCCAGATCCTTCGTATGATTCGTAAAATCCATTTTGGAAATAGGAAGTAGTATGATCATACCCGTCCAGAGCATTGAATTTGATGTGATCTTCATAGGCAAGCTGCTGAGCACAGGTCCCGGCATAGCCCTTTATGGTCAGATCCGAACGATCATAATATGGAACTTCATAGCGCAGATCAGACAGATCTATAGAGTCATTCATGAAGGTGATCACAGAAGGCGTTTTTTCCACCATAAACAGCCGTATGATTGACTTTTTCCAGGCCTTATTGTATAATAATACCATAGTAAAAATCTCTCAGAAAAGGAAAGGTCAAAGCTATGGAGACAAGTATTTCAGGAAACACTATCACTTACCGGCCAAAGCCTCATTTCATCAAAGAAATGGTCATCATGGGAGCAGCAGTCATTTTTTTCGGACTGATCTTCCTTGATATGGCAAGACGTATCTTTATCCTAAAAAGAAGATGCACAGAGACCGTTCCCGCTAAGATACTCTCTATCCAAAAAAGCAAGAGCAGCGACGGCGGACTGAGATTTCGCTACGCAAGATCAACTGCACGCTACAGATATGAGTACAACGGCCAGTCCTACGACAGCAGCAACCGGCTCTTTGGAAATCCAAGGGCTTTAGGCAGTCACGGAGAAGGCAGCACTATCCTCATAAAGATCGACCCCAAGGATCCCCGGAAGGTCTATGATCCCTTTGCCGCCTCCGCCATGAGCTCCCACCTTATAACAGCGGTGATGCTGATCCTTTTGGGGCTGTTCATGATATTCGGACCCTTCATCGTAAAGTAGCCCTCCCCTGCTGTTATGTTACAATAGATCATAGACAGTCAAAATAGAAAAACAACTCTCAATATGATATAATGTTA